>JGI12316J15310_10000002_pt2 | contig 478895 bp, 341 predicted proteins | sample MarCyaLeptolynsp_FD_15310 | JGI IMG/M metagenome (IMG submission 15310) | reverse complement strand
CGCCGAAGAATCCACTGGGAGGCCTGGGGCATCTGTTGGACCGCTTCACTTTCAAGCCAGGCAAGCCATCCCTTGGTCCACCGCCGAAACAGGGGTTGCTGGATACGCAACTCACGCAACAACGCCCCGATACGCAGCTTCTCGTTGCGTGATGCGTTGACCTGCTGCTGACGGTAACGCACCAGGCCACGCAACTGACGCACCCACCTGGGCGCCAGCCAGACCTTGGGCAGGTAGCCCACACGTGTTAAGTCGCCCAGCAATCGAGCGTCACCCCAGTCGGTCTTGTCCGGGGAACCCTTGAGCTTGGCAACATAGCCGGCGTGCGCCAGTTCCACATGCCAGCCGGCCTGTTCGGTCAGTTGTTCCGCCAGATCCGATGCCCCCGGACACGCTTCGATCGCCACGCGGTTGACGTGGCCGACCCGACTGGCCAACGCCGCCACTTCGCACCAGTCGTTGGCAACAGACCGGTTGGCCAGCACACGACCTTGACGGTCCAGCAGGCAGACCTGCAGTTGGTTCTTGTGATAATCGATTCCGACGAACAGGGGGGGCATGGTAGAATGTCGCATCGCTCGTTGCTCCTTCTGTATTTGAGCAGGCCAACAAGGCCGAGCTCGTACCAATACACGGAGCAACGGGCTTTTCATACCCATCTATAAAAAAAGAAAATTACGCGGAGCTTTCTAGCTAGTAGCTAGTGTTCCGGCGCGGTTTCAATTTCAACCGCCGGGCCAACACCCTCAGGTTCGCGGATCGACTCAACCATGTCCTGAACTTTGGCGCTCGGCGCCGCACAGAACGGGGTAAGCACCAGCGTGACTACCAGGTTCAGCAGCATGCCGATGGTGCCGATACCCTGACCGCCGATGCCGAAGCACCAGTTCTCCCAGCCGAAGTAGACCGTGCCGATGATGTAAGAGGCAGTAAAGGTCAGGCCGACGATCATGCCGCAGACAGCGGGAATGGTGCCCACGCGCTTGGAGAAGATGCCCAGCACGATTGCAGGGAAGAAGCTCGACGCTGCCAGGCCGAACGCGAACGCCACGACCTGTGATACAAAGCCCGGCGGATAGATGCCGAACAGGCCCGCAATCACCACGGCCAGGCCGATGACCACGCGACCGACCATCAGACGCTTGGCTTCCGTCGCCTGCGGATTGATCGTGCGGTAGTACAGGTCGTGCGCCACGCTGGACGAGATGACCAGCAGCAGGCCGCTCGCGGTTGATAGCGCGGCAGCCAGCCCGCCAGCCGCGATCAACGCGATAATCCAGTTGGCCAGTTCCGCCATTTCAGGCGTTGCCAGCACGATGATGTCCCGGTCCGGCCCGGACAGTTTCTTCTCTCGCAGAATCGCTCGGCCGTCCGCGCCCTGATCACCGACGGAGCCCAGCCACTTCTGGTGGTTCTGGCGAATCTCACCAATCTCGCCGGCGGTCAGTTTGCCGGTCCGGAAGATTTCATTGTCGTCGCGCGCGGAATAGCGAACCTTGTTATCGCCATCATCCAGCCAGAGGATCAGTCCGGTTTTTTCCCAGTTCTTGAACCACTTGGGCAATTCTTCTGCGGTGACGCCCTGAACGCTGTTGATCATGTAGTAGCGAGCGAAGGCGGCCGTGGCAGGTGCGGTCAGGTACAGCATGGCGATGAAGAACAGCGCCCAGAATGCCGACCAACGCGCGGCTTTCACATTCTTCACTGTGTAGAACCGCACAATCACGTGCGGCAGACCGGCTGTGCCCGCCATCAGCGCCAGCGCAACACAGAACACGTTGAGCTTGTTCCATTTCGACCCTTCAACAAACGGCTCTGTATAACTGTCGAACCCTAGATCGCTGTGGATCTGATTCAGTTTTTCGAGCAGGTACACCCCCTCACCGGCCAGCTCGCTTGCAAGGCCGGCCTGTGGCAGGGGATTACCGGTCAATTTGATACTGATCGCAATCGCCGGGATCAGAAACGCGGTGATCAGCACCCAGTATTGAGCCACTTGCGTCCAGGTAATGCCTTTCATGCCGCCGAGCGTGGCGTAGATGAAGACAATCGCCATGCCGATGACCACACCGACGTTGATATCCACTTCGAGGAATCGGGCGAACACCACGCCCACGCCGCGCATCTGGCCGGCCACGTAGGTGAAGCTGACGAAGATCGCGCAAACGACCGCGACCATTCGGGCAATGCTCGAATCGTATCGGTCGCCGACAAAGTCCGGCACGGTGAAGTGGCCGAACTTGCGCAAATACGGAGCGAGCAGCAGGGCGAGCAGTACGTAGCCGCCAGTCCAGCCCATCAGGTACACGCCGCCGGAATAGCCCATGGTGGACACCAGCCCGGCCATGGAGATGAACGACGCGGCGCTCATCCAGTCGGCACCGGTTGCCATGCCGTTGGCGATGGCTGGCACGCCGCGCCCGGCAACATAGAAGCCGGTGGTGTCACGCACGCGGCTGAGCCACGCGATGAACAGGTATAGAGAAAAGCTCAGGCCGACAAAAATGTAAGTCCACTGTATGACGCTCATGCGCTACTCAGTTTTTCTTTTGGTTACGAAGGGCCTGCAATTGCTCGTGGTGTTTGGCGTCGAGCCGATTGAGCAGAACGCAGTACACAAGAATGCACAACACAAAAATGATGATGGAACCCTGCTGGGCAAACCAGAAGCCCAGCGGGGCCCCGCCAATGCTGTACTGGTTGAGCGTGTCGGCGAACAGCACCCCACAACCCAGCCCGGCGGCCGCCCAGACGATCAACAGGACGATCATGATCATGATGTTGGATCGCCAGTACTGATCAATGCACGCGACAATCTGCGGGTCGTGTACATCAATCGGTTGTTCGTCGGATTCCGTGTTGCTCTGCTGCGTCTGCTCGTCAGACATGCCCAACCTCCCAGCCGTGTAACGGGATGCTAACGGATGCGGTTAGTGGTTGCAACAGATAAGTTTAAGAGGTGAATGGATATATACGTCCCATGCTCGGGAGAGCATGGGCTTTCGGGGGGTTATGCGCTGGCGGTGGCGCGGGATCGGGCCGATTTGAGCCGATCTTTTTCGAGATTGAACTTGATGTCGCCGCCGACGATGGTGGTGATCGGGCGGCTGGTCACCTTCCAGCCGTGGAATGGGCAGTTGCGGCTTTTGCTCTTGAATTCGTTGGCGTCGATTGTCCATTCCTGCTTCGGGTCGATGATGGTGACGTCCGCGTCGGCGCCGATGCTGAGCGTGCCTTTGCTGTGCAGGTTGCATAGCTGCGCGCTGTTGCAGGTCATCATGGCCAGCATGTGAGACCAGTCGATGGTTTCGGTTTCGATCAGGGCTTTGGCATACAGCGGCAGCGCGCCCTCCAGGCCGATGATGCCATAGGGGGCTGATGTAAAGTCCAGCGCCTTTTCTTCAGCCGTATGCGGCGCGTGATCGGTCGCGAGTATTGTGATGACGCCGTCCTTGATGCCTTTGCGGATGGCTTTGATATCCGATTCCTGGCGCAGCGGCGGGTTCATCTTGTAGTGAGAGTCGTAAGTCGCGCAGGACTCATCTGTCAACAGCAGATGATGCGGCGATGCTTCAGCGGTGATTTGCGCCTTGCCTGCCTTGTCGCGCCGAGCACGACGAACGAGATCCACACTGCCGCCGCTGGATAGATGCTGGACGTGGTATCGTGCGCCAACGTCCTGGTTGAGCCGAATGTCGCGCTGGATGATCAACTCTTCTGCCGCTCGTGGCCAGCCGGCCAGTCCGAGGCGTGTTGCCAGCGTGCCGGCGTTCATCACACCGCCACCGAGTTCCGGATCTTCACAGTGTTGCATGACCACTTTACCGGTCATGCGGATATAGGCCAGCGCCTTGGCAAACACGCCGGCGGAAGCGACCGCACAGCCGTCGTCAGAGAATCCGACTGCGCCGGCTTCGGCCATCATGCCGATCTCTGCCAGTTCCTTGCCATCGCGCCCCTTGGTGATCGCGCCGACCGGGAAGACATTGGCCAGGTTTGCCTTCCGGGACTGGTTGTAGACAAAGTTGATGCGCCCCGCGTCGTCCAGCGTCGGCACGGTGTTGGGCATACAGCAGACGCTGGTGAACCCGCCGGCTACGGCCGCGGCTGAACCGGTGGCGATGGTTTCTTTTTCTTCCTGCCCCGGTTCGCGGAAGTGGACGTGTGTATCAATGAGGCCCGGACAGACAATGCAACCGGAAGCGTTATAGACCTTCGCGCCTGCTGGTTTTGTGATCCTGCCGACGCGCTTGACCTTGCCGCGCTCCAACTCGACGTCGGCCACTTTGTCCACGCCATTGGCCGGGTCAATGACGCGGCCGCCTTTTATCACCATACTCGCCATGGCCGATAGCTTACCAATTTGTCAGCAGCGGGGTCTGAATTGGAAATCAGAGATGTTGCAAGCCTGTTACAGGCCGATCAATCGTCTTCGATGCCGAGTTCTTCTTCGCGTTCCTTGAGGGACCGCAGATATTCATTTCGGCGGATGCGGGCGGCCCGGACCACGTCATGTAATCGGGTCTGCTTAATGAAATGGCCGTTGAGTACCGTGATGAACAGGTTGGTGAAGACGTAAAACAGCACGAGCAGGATCGGCCAGACCAATTGGAGCGTTTCAAGGGGCATCAGATAAGATATCGGCTAAACCGGTCGCTTAAATTGAATGTCAACGCTACACTTTGGTGATTCATGCAGGGATTACAAACACCATTTCGGGCGGGTGTTATGCGTTGGCTGGTGATATCAGCCGCGCTGCTGGGACTTACCCATACCGCAATCGCGGCACAGGTGGCCACGCTGACGGTGGAACGCTCCAAGGTCGGGTTCGGCGGGCTGGTGCGCCCCGGTGCCTGGACCGGCGTCCTGGTTGAGATCGATTATCAGGGGGCTGACGCCAAGCGCGTACGCTGCCGCTGGCTTCTGCCGGATGCGGATGGCGATGAGGTGGTCTACCAGCGCGCCATCACACTCACGCCCAAGCGAACGCAGCGTGCCTGGCTTTATGGCAAGGTGCCGTTGTCGACCACGTCCACCACGATCTGGCAGTTTCAGTTGATTGATGATGCGACCGGTCGTTTCATCGACAAACAGGAAATCGTCATTCCGGAACTGGTTGAACCAGCTACCGCGATGATCGGCGTGCTGAACAAGGGCCGACCGATCGGTCTGGCGCCGTACACCGAAAATCTGACTCAACATGAAGAGATCAAGTTCAGCCAGGATTTGCTGCCCGGCGAATTGCCCGACCGCTGGTATGGCTACGGCGCGCTCGAAGCGGTGATCTGGACACCGGCCGGGGGTGATCCGCAGTCACCGGATATCTCGCCGCAGGCTTACAAGTCTTTGCGTCAGTGGGTGCATCGTGGTGGCCACCTGGTGATTGCGATGCCGGCGATTGGTGAGTCGTGGACCAGTTCACCGCTGCGCGATCTGCTCGAGCCGATTATGTTGGAGCAGGTAACCAGTGTACCGCCGCCGTCGATTCTTGGTGTGGCAATTGGCGATACCTATACGGAAATCGACTATCTACGATTAATTCCCAAGGGAGATCAGATAGAGAACGTCACGGTTCTCTTCCGAGAGGAAGAGCGCAATAACGATAGCGCGGCGATCGTCGTTGCATATGCCGCTGGTTTGGGGCGCATCACCGTTTGTGGCGTGGACCTGTCGGATCGCAGCCTCGCAAGAATGCGCTTGCCTAACCGGCGAGACTTCTGGAACACCATTTTTTCATGGCGCAGCCCGGCACTACCTGCACACGTCGTCAAACAACGTCTTGAGAAACGCGAAATCTATCCAATGATGATGCGCGACAGCGTTGAATTGAGCCGCTTCATTGGCGGCTTGGTCGCCATGAAAGGCACTTTCAAGACGGCGCTGATTCTCTCTCTGTTTTTCTTCGGTATGTATTGGCTGACGGCCGGCCCGGGTAGTTTCGTTTTGCTCAAGCAACGTGGCTGGGTGAAGTACACGTGGGTGGGATTTGCGGCGGTGGTGATCGTGTTCACTGCCATCGCATGGGGCGGTGCATCCGTGATGCGCCCGCTTAAGTCGCGCATTGAACATTTCAGCGTGATTACCGCAGTCGCCGGCCAGCCTGAAGTGCGATCACACAGCTGGCTGTCGTTGTTCGTTCCGTCGCACGGCGAAATTGACGTGGCGCTGCAGGATGACCGTGAAGAGCCGCATCGCAACGTGATTTCCGCGCCGGGTGTGGCGTCGGCGAACGTCGTGTTCTTTGATCCAAGGCGCTATGTCGTGGATTCAGGTGACCCGTCAAACATTGCGATGCCTTTCCGTTCCACGGCCAAACAGCTGGAGCTGGACTGGGTCGGTCCGTCCGACTTGCGCGACAATGCGTTGATGGACCGTTGGATGATGCCGACCGGCGAATTGAAGCTGGTCAACGGTTGGCCGACCGGGACGCTGATTCATGAATTGCCCAAGCCGCTGACCGACCTGCTGGTGATCTATTGTCCGGGTGATGGGCGGGAGCCCTATGTCTTTCGCCTGCGTGATGCATGGAAGCCCGGGGTGCCGCTGAATATCAACCGTGCGGGGGCGCAGGCGGGTGGTGTTGAGCCTCTGGTCCGCGAGGTGTCATCGGTTAAGTGGACAGGGTTTCTATGGAAGAAGATGGGCAACAAGCCATTGCATCGGCTAAGCGAGCAGGAACTGGAACTGCTGCGCGTGGCGGACGATGACATGCGCAACGGTGCGGAGTTGCTGTCGCTTTACAGCACACTTCCGCCGCCGGCGTGGTGGCGCAAGATCAGCACGCAGGACGAAGCGCCGGTACATTATTACCGTTCGCTCGGCCGGGAGATGGATCTGACGCGCTACCTGCCGATGCGACGACTGATTATTCTGGGGTATGTTGAGCAATCTTCACTGCCGCTGCCATTGTCCGTGGATGGTGATCGGATTGACGCGTCCGGTTGGACGGTCGTGCGCTGGATTAGTCCGATCCATGATTCAGTATTGGACGAGGAGCCCAGAGGTGAAGAGACCGACGAGGGAGCTTAGGCCGCGATGGCGATGATTCAAACCATCAACCTGACCAAGCGCTACGGCGAACTGATCGCGCTGAATAATCTCAACCTGGAGATTCAGCAGGGCGATTGCTTCGGCTTCATCGGTCCCAACGGTGCGGGCAAGACCACGACGATTAAAATCCTCGCCACGTTGCTGAAGCCGACGTGGGGTGAGGCGCGCATAGACGGCTTGAGCGTTGGGCCGGTCAATGCTAGGCAGGTGCGCACCGTCATCGGGTATGTGCCCGACTACTTCGGCTCCTACCAGGACATGGTGGTCAAGGAGTACCTGGAGTTCTTTGCCGCTGCCTATGACATCCACGGCGACAGACGCGAACAGGTCATTGGCGACGTACTGGACCTGACGGATCTTTCATATAAAGCGGACGCGGAGGTCAATTCGCTGTCGCGCGGCATGCAACAGCGTCTCAGTGTTGCGCGCGTGTTGCTGCACGATCCAAAAGTGTTGTTGCTGGACGAGCCGGCCTCCGGCCTGGACCCGCGGGCACGTATTGAAATGCGCGAACTGCTTAAAGAGCTTCACCAGATGGGCAAAACCATCCTGATCAGCTCGCACATTCTGCTGGAACTGGCTGACCTTTGCGACACGGTCGGCATTATTGAGCAGGGACAGCTCAAGTTCACCGGTACGGTCGATGAAATTCTTCAACGCGCGAAGGTCGGCGTGATTCTCAATGTTGGCGTGACAGACCGACATGACGAGGCGGCTAAATTGATTACGGCGATTGGCGGTGTTGTTAATGCGGAGCTTCAAAACGGACACATCCGAGTGACGATCGAGCCACACGCGGGGGATGCGGCGATGATTGCGGAGAAATTAATCTCTGCAGGGTATCGTTTGACCAAGTTGGAAGAAGAGAAAGTGAATCTGGAAACAGCGTTCATGCGCTTGACGCGGGGGTTGGTTAATTAGCGGTTGATGGTGTGTTCTGTCCATTTCCGAGCATAAAATGTTGACGCGTTGAGCCCCCACGCCGCATTGCATACGGCGGCTAAACGTTCGTGGCCGGGGCGTCGCTTGAGAATATCGGGGGTTACTTTGTTAAATCAAACATTACGAAATCGTGCGGTGCGCTTGATCCTGTGATGCGTTACCATATGCTTCTTTGGCCGCGCGAAGCGGATTGATCGAGTACCGGCCGATGTTGGTTGTGCGCTCTTCGCGTGACGCGGCAGTAAACTTTGAAATGAAAACGAATCGGGATCATGGAAAACCTGACACCCAAGCAGATCGTTGGCGAACTGGATCAGTACATCATCGGGCAGAACGACGCCAAGCGGGCGGTGGCGGTTGCCATTCGCAATCGATGGCGACGGCAGCAACTTGATGAAACCATGGCGCGCGAGGTCATGCCCAAGAACATCATCATGATCGGGCCGACCGGCGTGGGCAAGACGGAAATCGCCCGCCGCCTGGCCAAGCTGACCGGCGCGCCGTTTATCAAAATCGAAGCAAGCAAGTTCACGGAGGTCGGCTATCACGGGCGCGACGTCGAATCCATGATTCGCGACCTGGTCGACCAGGCGGTTTCCATGGTGCGCGGCGAAGAGGCGGCGCTGGTCAGCGAGAAGGCAACTGCCGCTGCCAATGACGGCATTGTCGACCTGCTGCTGCCGCAGCCGTCCTCAACGCGAGAAGTGACGCCCGACGGCATGGTGGCTGTTGAAAATTCGCAGCAGCGCATCGAACAGACGCGCCAGAGACTGCTCGAACAGGTCGAGTCCGGCAAGCTGGACGATCGCGAAGTGGAGTTGACCGTCACCACCAAGCCGATGACCTCGGTCATGTTTGCCAATATGGGGCTGGACCAGATGGACCCGGAGATGTCCAACATCTTCGAACGCATGATTCCGGAGCAAACAAAGACCCGGCGCGTGACTGTGGCAGAGGCGCGCCGCATCCTTGCGGAGCAGGAAACAGACAAGCTGCTGGACACGGAAAAGATCACCGCTGAAGCGATCGAACGCACGCAGCAGAGCGGCATCATTTTTCTGGATGAAATCGACAAGGTCGCCACGCCGGGCGGCACATCCGGTGAAGGCGGCGGTCGTGGCGGCCCGGACGTGTCGCGGCAAGGCGTGCAACGCGACCTGCTCCCGATTGTGGAAGGGTCTGCGGTCAACACGCGCTACGGCGTGGTGCACACGGATCACATCCTTTTCGTTGCGGCCGGCGCATTTCACACGTCAGCGGTCAGTGATCTGATGCCGGAGTTGCAGGGACGATTTCCGATCCGCGTGGAATTGTCCGCACTGACGCGCGATGATTTCATTCGCATCCTGACGGAGCCGAGCAACGCTCTGACGCGCCAGCAGGAAGCCCTGCTGGCTGTTGAAGGGCTGACGGTTGTTTTTGAAGACTCGGCCATCAATGCCATTGCGGACTTTGCCGCGCAGGCGAACACGTCCATGGAGAACATCGGCGCACGCCGGCTGATGACAATCGTTGAAAAGGTCTTCGAGCAGGTGAACTTCGATGCGCCGGAGATGGTCGAATCCGGTCAGACGACGTTTACGGTGAACGACACCTTCGTCAACGAGCAGGTGGCTGAAGTGCTCAAGGATGAAGACTTGAGCAAGTTCGTGCTATGAGCCGCTAAACCGTTTTGCGTTACTTTTTTTGATTGACAGCCGCGAGGTGACGCCTCGCTGGTAAGCTTGCCGATTGCGTTGACGAAGCGTTTATGCGCGTCCGGCGTCGTATCAAGCGACAGTCAGGGCCACCTGCGACGTGGTCACGTCGCGGCTATCAATTCATGTCAAAGTGGTAATTGTTTCTGACAAATCGTCTAAAGAACAAGGCCCCGCTACGTTGGTACAGCGGGACCTTGCAGGTGTTAGTTTCGATTTAATTGTTTTACCGAATGTCCGGCACGGACAAGCCTGCCTTGCAGATTACGACCTGCGAAGTCTTCTTGCCATACCCGAAGACACGTCTTGTTGGCTCGTGCCAGAGTGTCTGCACGTCATCAAAGCCTGCTTCACGCATCATGCGCGCCATGGCCGATGGGGAAGGCCTGAACCAGTTCCAGCCACTTCTGTTCAATCGCTCGCGCGAGCCCTGGTGGTGGACGAGGCTGCCGTCAAACTGGCAATAGTCGCCGGAATGATTGATGCCCGCGGATTCGATAAGAATCTCACCGCCGATCGTCAGCGAGTTAAACAGAATACGAAGCGCCAACACCGGATCGGACAGGTGGTAGATCACACCCGGGAAATAGACCAGGTCAAAGCGGTTGAACATGTCGGGGGTGTTGCACTCGTAGATCGACTTCGCGTTAGCGCTGACTCGGTCATTAAGGCCGAAGCTGTCTGCGAGGAATTGCGCCATTTGCGCGTATTTCTTCACTTCTTCGATGGCGTAAACTTCATTCTGAAGCGCGCTGAGCAGCAGCGTGGTGCCGCCGGTCCAGCAACCGATGTCGAACACTTTCTTATTGGATATGCCTTCAAGCGTGACGGGAAACAGTGATAGGAAGTTGGACATCAGTTTGATGTGCCGGTCGCCCATTCTGCCTTCCTGCTTGAAGCTGCCGAAGTCGTGGTTATGTCCCCAGTGAAACTTGATGGACAGGTCTCGCTGCGTGCCCAATTCTTCCTCGGACCAGCCTTCGGTTTCAAGATCGACCTGCCCGATGCGCGATTCGATGTGCTGCTGAAAAGCATCCGCGTCAATGGTTTTGAGATTCTGTGTCTGATACGCGGAAAACTTCTCGCTCAACTGGCTGGCGATCTGATCGGCCTGGGCCAACTGAGCAGCGACATGATTCGGCGTCTGATTGGTTCTGGACGGCTGGATTTTTCTCGAGAGGTAATCAACGACTTCCCGGGGCGAAGCGTTATAGAGCTTGGCTAACACCTGTTTCATCTGCGACTTCTCCGTAGATCTAGCGGCGAACCATTTCCGGCCGCTGTGTATGGTGTCTATCGGAAATCTGGTGCCGAAAATGGACCCAAATCGACCCGTTTATGCGGATTTTTTTGAATCTAATGGTCATGAGGCTTGTATCGAGTGTGTTATCGGTCGCAGTTGTCGTAGGGCGTTCAGGCTGCCTGTTGCGCGATGAACGGCAGTACCTGTTGATAGACCCGCGTCATTTTCTGCATGCGTCTTTCGAACGTGAAGTGTGTTTCAATGCGCTGCAGGGCATCGCCGGCCAGTGTTGATCGCAGGTCGGCCGATGCGAGTAACTTCCGTATGTCAGCCGCCCACGTCTGGGGCTGTTCATTGGACAGGACAACTCCGCAACTGCCGTGGGCGAGCAGGTCGCGTACACCACCGACGTCTGTCGCGGCAACCGGGGTTTGCATGGCCATGGCTTCCAGAACAACATTCGGCAGGCCTTCGGTATGACTGGGCAGCAGTAACATGTCCATGGCTTCGTAGAAACGCTGTGACTGTTTCTGCCATCCCCAGAATCGGACGTTCTTTTCGAGCCCGAGTCGGGCGGTCTGTTGTTGCAGTTTTTTGCGTTCCGGTCCGTCGCCAACCAGATGCAGTTGTGCGTTCGGATAGGCAGGGCGGATCGCCGCGAGCAGGTCGATGGCGCGGTCTACACCCTTTTCAACGCTCAGGCGTCCGATGACGCCGATGACCAGCGCGTCGTTGTCGATGCCCAGTTCGTCTCTTGCTTCATGCGCCGAGTGCTTGCGGCTGAATTCTTCCGGCCGAATCGCGTTGGGGATATAGGTCAGCCGTTCAGCGGGCACGCCGTTGTTCAGGCAGTGCTCGTACAGCTTGGGACTGACCACCACGATCTGTTGGTAGTGCGGCAGGCACCAGTTATCGACGTGGTAATAGAACCGGGTGCGGACCGTGTCCCACGTCCAGCCGTGAACGGTGGTGACCAGCTTCATCGGCCACATCTTATTGACCAGCAGGCCGAGCAGGTTTGATTTGTAGTCGTGCCCATGCCAGATGGTGACGCGTTGCTGTTTGCAGAGCTTGACCAGGCTTCGAACGGTGCGCGGGTCGATCGCGCTGCTTTCGCCAATGCACCAGAGCGCACAGTTTTCCTTGCGCGCATGTTCCTTGATCGTGTCAAAGTTCTTGTCTGAGTTCGGGTGAATGTAGGCGGCCGCCATGCGAATGCGCGACGGGTCGACATACTTTGCCGAGCGAAGAATGGTTTTGTCCGGCCCGCCACCACTGCCGTTAACCACTCGAACGTGCAACACGAACGGCCGCGTATCATTCGGCAGAGCGGATGATGCGTCGATGAAGACCGGCTGCATCTGATCATTGAGTGATTGTGGCTGAAAAGTCAGTGGCATTTAACCGGCGTCTCCGTTGGCTGCTTTGAGTCGCGGCCGTCGCTCGATCAGCCCGATACGAGCGACAGCCGCATGACGACTCAAGAGCTTCCTCCCCTCCAAGAGAGTTTCTAGAGCATGAACCCGGGGCAATTCGCACACGGGTTGTCTTCTGCATCGGCATCACTGATGCGCTTCTTGAAGCTTCGGCGTGCCGATCGATATTTTTTTCCATTCCATACCTTGCCGAATGAATGCTCGAACACGTTGCCCATGTCTTCGGACTGTTCGAACGAACCGCAGCAGGTTGATACTTCGCCGTCCCAGTTGATGACGCTTGAGCGCCATGGCCAGGAACAGTTCATTGGTTTATTGCCGTTGTAATCGCCATTCTTCAGGTCGCCAGTCTTGAGCAGTTCCTCGTACTGCGGCAGCGCGAAGTCCTTGTCTTTCGGGAGCCAGTAGTCGATGTGCTCCTTGATCTTCTTCTTCTGAAGATCCGGCGCAAGACCCAGCGGCTGTAGCTTCTGATCCTTGTCCTGAAAGCGAATGTTCAGCGACGCAGTGGAGAAGACCGGCTTGCATCCGAGCGATTCAGCGAGTTGTGTGAATGCTTTCTTCTCATGTTCGTTGTGACGCGTGACCACAAAGTTCAGTTGAATCGCCGGGGTGCTGCTGCCCATACGATTGCGCGTTTCAACGATCTCTTTCACCTTGGCGATCGATTCATCGAGCTTCTTGCCAGGCTGGTACAGTTCGTACGTTTCCTGCGTGGCGCCGTGCAGCGAACAGGTCAGCATGTCCAGGCCGCTGTTGACGATCTGTTCAGCCTGACCCTTGCCGAGTTTGAATGCGTGCAGGTTTGAACTGATGTAGGTCCAGACGCCGCGGTCGTGGGCGTGGCGGATCATTTTGTAAATGTCCGGTACGATCAGCGGGTCGCCCCACATGGACAGGTCGAGCCCGAAAAGCGTGTGACGCATGCCGTCGATCAGTCCCTTAAACTGCTCGAGCGACATCTTTCCCTTGGGGCGTCCCTGAATGCCGAGCCCCGTCGGGCAGAGCTGACATTTGGTGTTGCAGATGTTCGTCGACTCGATCTTCATGTTGTAAGGCCGGCCGACAACACGTTCCGTCTTAAGCCAGAACTGGATGTTGACTATTGCCATGTTCAACAGTTTGATCGTGGTCAGGTATCGGCGGTTACGCCATGCGTAGAACAGACCCCTGGCAAGGAAGTCGACTGCGCGACAAACCGCGGTGACTGCCCGAGACTGGCGCGGCTTCTGCTTCAGACGTTGCGTCGCGGCAACGGCTCGGGCAAATTTCGCGTCAATGGTGAACTGCAAACTACTCATCAGCGAACCATTCCCTTTCGCCAGATTTCAGCGAACGACATTGACGGTTCCGGATGCGTCGGCAGCAGTTGCGGGAACTCCTCATCATCCAGGCTCGGCTTCTGCTGAGAGTCTTCCATCATGTGCAGATGGTGACGCGTCGCGATGCTGGTAACACCCGCCATGACCATCAGGATCCACGGCAGCTCGACCACTTCCATGGACAGGAAGATGCCGCCAAAGGCGAAGATAAGCAGGCTGGCTTCCAGGCCAAGGGTGATGTACACGAACTGTGACGTGAGTAAGTCTGGTTCTTTGTCTGGGTATTGCCGTTTGAACTCCTGCAGGTATTCCCTGCAGAGGGATCGCGAGTTACGCAGGTAGTAAACCGCGGCGATCAGCATTGCAATGTATACCAGCGAGGCGATGATGCCGGAGTCCGCTGCAATCTGAATGTACTGACTGTGAATGGTTCGACCCTGTCGGTCGGCACCGTAGTTCTTCGTGTAGTACTTGGAGTTGCGAATACCCTGACCGGTCAAGGGATATTCCGTGGCGATGGCCCAGCCGGCGGCCCAGCTGTCGAAACGGGACTGGGCGCTGGTGTCCGCGTCAAACTCTGCCGAAGAGCGGAATCGGTCGCGAATCTCCTCGCCGGCGAGCATGGATGTTGCAAGAACGGCGACCGCCGCGATGGCAAGCGCCTGCTTGCGCGGGCGGTGATGTATGAGGATCCACATCAGGCCGAACAACGCGGAAATCATCGCACCGCGCGAATAGCTCATCAGCATGCCGTGCAACATCAGAATGGCGATGAACCAACTGACCATTTTCAGCCAGCGTTTTGAGGCGCATGAGCCAAACGCATACGCCAGGGGCATGCCCATGGCCAGCATCAGGCCGGCGCCGTTGTTGTCCAGACCGCCGTAACCTCTGTGGAAAATGTCCAGGCGGCCGTCAAAGATGTACAGGTAATTGATTTCCCATGCGACGTAGCCAAGACAGATGACCATCATGACGGTCAACACCTTGATCTGCCACAAACGGTCAACCACGACCGAGGTGATCAGCGCGATGAGCATGATCTTGGCGTATTCCATGCCCCATTCGGTTGCGGTGTCCGGATAATGGGCGTTAAGCACACTGGCCAGCAGCATAAAGCCGTAGCCTAGGATCAACGCGGGGATCATATTGAACTTGAAACGGAAAAAACCGCGACCGGCGTTGATGATCAGACTGACGATCACGATGCAGGCTGCAAAGAGCGACCATCGCATCTGCATGGGCAGGGCCCAGTTCCACAGGTATTGCGGGCGCAGCACAGCCAGGGTGTAGTACAGCACGATCCCCCAGAACGGGTGATACACCGAGCCAAGACCGCCAAGCAGTGTCATACCAATCAGAAACAAAAAATGTTTCATGTAGTATGATTCCTCAAACATCTCCTATGCTGTCCTACTTCCTCCCTGATACGACGTTGACTCAGCCTGCAACTCTCATTGGCAGAACGGGCAGGGATCGGGTGCCTCGTCTGCTGTTTTCGAGAGTTCGCTGAATCGACGTCGCGGCTGTGACCACATTTACCTCACTCAGGCAAATGTCCTCCTGGTCACACACCCGCTTGTAACAAGGCGCACAAGGCACGTTTGCTACAAGCTTCTCTCCCCGTCCAAACAGATCAATCTCCACCTCACACGTGGGTCCGAAAAGAACGACAACGTGTTTCTTCAGCGCGATCGCGACGTGCATTGCCATCGTGTCGCCACTGAATAAAACATCGCAACAGTCCACCAGCGCGACGAACGACGGTTCATCATGATGCGTCCCTCCATCGAACACGCGCTGTACCCGGCCGGACCCGGCCAGGGTTTTCAAAATAGCGTCACTGATAAGGCGCTCCTCGGGACCGCCCAGCAGCAGAACCTGCAGGTCCTCCTCCTGCTGAATCAACTGCTCAATCAGTGCGACAATTTTTTCGGTCGGCCACATCTTGTTCGCAAAAACCTTGCCCGCGCCAACGTTGATCGCCACCGTCGGCAGCTCGGGGCGCCAGCCTTTGGCGCTCAGCTCGCGGATGTGCGCGTCGCGTTGTGCGTCGTCAACCGGCAGCGTGTAGGGCTCCGGCTGGTAGTTCCAGCCCAGCGCCTCGTGTACCAGTTGCGGATAGCTTTTGCGGTTGTGGTTGAATTTCAGATCGTCACTTAAGCCGAGATAGAAATACGGCTCCGTGTAAGACGCCAGCGGCGTGGGGGTGCCCCAGTCGCTTAAGCCAATGCCCATCTTCATGCGAGCGTTCAGTGCATTCATCAACGCGCATGGCTCGGGTTCCTTGTCCAGACAGATGGCGACGTCGAATTTTTCCTGGGCCAACTGCATCGCTGTCATGGCGTCGAACGTCAGTGTTCGGTCGATCAGTTCGTGCGATTCGATCATGCGCTTGCCGGACGGCTTTGATACCCACGTGATGTGAGCATTGCGATAGCGGCGATGCAGTTCCGGCAGGATCGACAGCGTGCGAATCACATCGCCCAATGCGCCCAGTTTGATGATGCAGATGCGTGCGTTGTACGGCTCGTAGCTGTGGCACCCATCACAAAGGCGATTCTGCTCGCAAGGCTTGTCGCCACGATAGTGACGGCAGTCCGGCGCGATGGCCGTGATTGGCGGAGCGAATTGCAATTGTGTTGAACGCATCAGCGATACACCTTTTCAGGCTGACGGAACTCACACGATCCGTACAAACGTTACGGTCGGCAATATTCACCTCGCGCTTTATCCATTAGAGACTTACATCGGTAATTCACGCTGATTTACAACGCAGAATGATTGCGCAGCGCAATGCGCTTGAGTCCGGTTTTCGGACTTTCTCTGGGGATTCCGCGGAACATTTCGGGGGATCAGGCGGCCGGTTCTGAGTTCTCGGACGCGCGTGGGGCAAAGAGCGCGCCGATGATCAGCAATTGGATTCCGATAATCGGGACACGGAACCGCTCGAGGCCGTTGACCTGGGTCGCCAGCATGAAGTAAACAATGATCCCGCCAAGCAGCAACAGAGCGGACCATTGTCGTTTGTAGACCATGACACCGGCTCCGATAACCGTCAGGCCGGCCAGCAGCAGATTCCAGATCGTCCAGCCGGCGGCGACGAAAAATGCAGGCCTGTCATTGACGCCCTGTAAGGAGAAATCGCCTTTGAGCAGCTTGTCCTTCAGGCCGGTGGGCTGGTACTCACGACCGAGTCGCGTCATCAGCGCGCCGGCCGAGTGGTCGGTCATCAGTTTCACCGAGCTGCGGGCCATCAGCTTGCCGTAGATCATCGGCTCCGCCTTGATGGTCTGAACGGTCAGACGTTTCATGGCGTCAAATGTGGTTTCGTCGTCCTTGATTTCTTTTCGAAGCGTCTCGAACTGTTCGCCGGCAACCGGTGACCAGTCCTTGGCGTAGTCGCCGCCGCGCTTGTTAATTTCGATGTAATTGGCCGTGTAGAAGTAGCCGTTGACGGTCGGGACAGAGCTGATATGCCAGCCATACCCAACGCTTGCGTTGCGCGCCATCCACGCCGCCGGGGCGATCAGGGATGAAACGAAAATACACGCGGCCGCGATGAGCGCCTTACGGTCTCGCTGGGTGGTGATCATCCACAACGCGATAGCCAGGCCCAGCAGAATCGAAATCGGTCGTACGAGCGTGGCAGCCCCGATCGCGAGCCCGCCAATAACGCCCCAAGAGGGGTTGCGGCGGCCAAGCACCGACAGCCACAGGCCGAGGATCATCATGAACGCAAATGCTGTTTCAGACAGCAGACTTGCGCTTGAAACGATATCCGCCGGGTGCAGCGCAACGCCGATCGCCGCGAGAATTGCCGGCGTGTTCGACTGGTACAACTGCCTACCAATCAGGAACACCATCAGAACCGTGAAAACGCTGAGCACACACTGCAGCAACAGCAGCTTGTCCAGCGTCTGGCCGGCGAGCAATACTACTGAGATCAGCAGGGGATAGCCCGGCGTGCGGAAGATTTCCGGACGCAGGCCTACCGCGTTGGGTTCTTCGAGTTCGCCTCGCTCCCTGCGCAGTTCGGCCAGTGGCACGTGCACCACGCCGGTGCGCTCCGCTTCGCGCGCAAACACGTTGGAAGCGTTGAGATTATTGGCCAGTTCGATGTATCGCGGGCTGTCCGGCTCCATTGCCCGTTCGATGGCAACAGCAGGCCCATTCATGACCAGTGCAATGCGCAAAGCGACTGCTGCGACCATGATTGCCAGCACGATTGCGATGGTGCGCTCCCGGCGATCGTTCAGCGGCTTGGCGCGAACGTCCTCATCCAGCTTGGCAACGGGGCTTAGTGGGGTGTCTGCATTTGGTGCGGCGGTTAGTCTTGGTGCCCAACTCATGGTTTTTTATATCCGATCATTTACACGACTTATCACGACCATCGGACCCACTGCATAATCGATACATTCGGCACAACCGGCCGATCGCTTAACAGTGAACGTGGAAGAACGAGCCTTATAGGCACCGGCTTCCGACAGTTCCATGAAGATTCAATTTAGTTCGGGTTTCGGTTCGAATGGTGCCCTCCATGGCACGTCTCCGATAAAAGGATGGATCCCACAACGTCAGTCAACATTAAACGTTTGCCGTCTGGTGTTGGCAAATTTGGGCAAGCGCGTCACATGCATATTTTACATCCTGGCTAGTGTGGAAGGGGCCGAGGCTGAATCGCGTCATGCCGCCAAGATTATGGGTACCAAAGGTTTGGTGCGCCAGCGGGGCACAGTGAATACCCGACCGGGTTAAAATGCCATATTCCTGCTCAAGAAGGTCCGAAAGGGTGAGCGGGTCCGGCAGGCCATCGATACGAACGGAGAACACGCCGCAACGATCCTTGACGCCTTGCGGGCCATAGTAGGTTAGTCCGGGTAGGGTGCCGCTGCCGGTGTCGTCTGACAGTCCTTCGATCATCAGACGCATTAATTGCTTCTCATGTTCCCAGAGGTTTTCAACGCCTTTATCGAGAATCCACTGCACGCCTTGGGACAGACCGATGATGCCGATGGCATTGTGGCTGCCCGGCTCGAAGCGATCCGGCAGGAAATCAGGCTGTGTGTCCTGATCACTGATCGACCCGGTGCCGCCTTCGCGGCTGGTGATCATGCGCTGTTCGATTCCCGGTCGAATGTACAGTGCGCCGGTGCCAAGCGGGCCGAGCAATCCTTTATGTCCGGGGAAGGCCAGCAGGTCGATGCTGTCCAGTTCCACATTTATCGGATAGTGGCCCAGCGACTGGGCTGCATCGACCAGGAACGGCACGTCATGTTCGCGCGCAATTCGGCCGATCTCGCGAATCGGCTGAAGCGTGCCCGTCACGTTTGAGCCATGTACGCATGCGATTAGCCGGGTGTTCGGCTTGATCGCTTCCCGGATGTCCTGCGGATCGACCAATCCTGTCTGCGGGTCGCATCGAACGCGTGTCTGCTCGATGTCATTGCGCTCCGCCAGCGCATTAAACGGCCGGAGAATCGAGTTGTGATCCAGCCACGTGGTGATGACGTGTGGCTTGCCGCCTTGCGTCTGCTGGGCATGGCCGACAATGCCGCGAATGGCCATGTTCAGCGCGTCAGACGTGTTGAGCGTAAAGATCACGTGTTGGGGCTTGTTTTCACCCGCCCCGATCAACTTTGCAATGCGCTCACGGCACTGATGCATCAGCCGACCGGCTTCGCGCGCTTCGGCATAGCCGCCGCGCCCGGGGCTGGCGCCCAGCTCCGTGGCAAAGCGTGTCATCGCTTCATGTACCGCCGCGGGCTTGGGAAAGCTCGTCGCGGCGTTGTCCATATACAGGCGTTGTCCGGCAGTCACTGGCGTCTCCGACATTTCAGGTCAGGCATTAGTTTAACGCGCAAGTCGCACATACTCACATTGCGCAAATATGCGTTTTGCGACCCGGAATGCCTATCCTATTCAGAGAAAAACGTTCCGGCTTCTTTTCTTTTGATCTTTTCCGCAATTCGTTCCAGGGCCACGGTCAGCTCCGCCGGATGATCCTTGCGTGGAATCGCGTCCGCGTATTCCTGAAGGGCATGCTGGGCTTCGGTCAGTTCGCCGCGATCTTCGAGCCTTCTGGCGGACTCCAGAATGGCGGCCACCTCATTATTAACGGCCGGCGCGGCACCTTCCTCAAATAGCGAACCGCTTTCAGGATCACCGCTGTCGTCTTCGTTGATCTCCACCATTGCGTTGCGCGCATCGCGATCGCGCGACGCATCTGTCGGAATCACGCCTGACTTCTTACCGGCGCTCATAAGCAGGATCACGACCAGGATCAGAACCACCGCATTGGAAATGACCAGTAATACTGTGAGGTTGTTCCAACGCTTGGATTGCGAATCCGCGTGGTCGTCAAACGGCGTTGACACGGTTTGCGGTTGGGTCAGTTCATCCTCTTCGCCGGAGTTGGCGGTGAGGTTCGGCGTGAGTGCGGCTGATGTTGTCGCACCGGCTGCGGAGGGGGGCTGCTTCGCATAACTCTCGCTGCCCAGTGACACGCCGGTGCTCAACACTTCGTCCAGCAGGTTGCTGCCCGGTTCGACCGGCTTGGACGGTTTTTCCGCCGGCTGGCTGGCCGCTGGCGATCCAGCTTTGGCGGTCTTGGCGGCTGGCGCAGCGGCCTGCCCGGTCATGGCTGCGACCTGTTGATCCAGCTGTTTCTGCGCGGCTTCCGCATCCGCATGCGTTTTGTACTGCAAGCCGAGTTCATTGCGGTCCATCGGCTCGTTGAATTTCGCGTCACACTTGGAACAACTGCTGTCGGAAGGGCGAACCTTGTTGCCGCAGTCGTGACACACGCCCAGCAGATGCGCCAGACCCGGCGTGTTACGCGCGACAGACCAGAACTGGCGCGTGGTCGGGCCGCGAACGATGGTGTTCGGCTTGATCTTCCCGCCCAACGCCTGCTTCTTAATCACTTCGTAACTGCACCCCGGGCGAAACGGCCGGCGCGTGTCGCGGATGAACCAAGGCCCCATGGCGATCTGCGTCGCTTTGCGGCTCAGCGGTTCGAACACGCCATGGCATGCCTCACAGCGTTCGGTTGACTTGCTGTTAACGTGTCCGCAATAGGGGCAGAGAACGATTTGTACGTCTTCACTCATAGTGACCCAGCCATCAAATCCGCGCCGCTACGTTGACATTGCCTCGGGTCAATCGTAGCGTGACGCAATGCGTATCGTTTTCCCGTTCATGATCGTATGTCTGTTCGTATTGTCGTGGGGCTGTTCTGCACCGCAGAAAACCGCACAATCCACGCCCCCAGTGGCGCGAACAAGCCGGCCACAGACACAATCTAACCGTCCGGCGGCACAATCGCCACCACAATTTGGCCCAATTGCGTATGTGAATGGCCGGGCCGTGCCCTGGGACGATATTCGCCAGCCATTAATCGAGGCGGCCGGCGGGCAGGTTCTGGTTGAATGGGTGCTGGATCACGCCATTGAAAAGGAAGTGACCCGGCGGAAGTTGACTCTGCCGGACAACGCCATTGCCGCCGAAAAAGAAATCATGATCAATCTGTTTTCGGATGACCCGAATCAAGGGGCAAGGCTCTTGCAGGAGTTGCGAAACCGTCGCGGTCTGGGCAAGACGCGTTACGAACAACTGCTTCAGCGCAATGCGAGCCTGCGCATGCTCGTGCAGGACGAAGTGGAAGTTTCTGAAGCGAACGTGCAATTGGCCTTTCAGCAACAATATGGCACGTTGTATGAAGCCCGGTTAATTGTCGTTGATGATGTCGGTACGGCCGGTCAGGTCGTGCAGATGGCTCGCGATGGCGATGACTTTGTGCAACTGGTCAAACACCACAGCGTTGATCCCAGCCGCGAACAGGGCGGCATCCTTCCGCCGATCAGCCTGGCGGACCCGACCTACCCGGCGTCTATCCGAAAAGCGCTCAAAGGCATGTTGCCCGGCCAGGTCAGTGACCCGGTTGTGGTTCAGCGCGGGTTTGCCATTCTTCGCCTTGACCGATTGATTGAAGCCAAGCCCGTGCGTTATGACGATGTAAAGAGAAGGGTCGAACGCCGCGTGCGGCGGGAGATCGAGCGTGTGCTAATGGCGCGCCTTGCGCGTACACTATTAGAACAATCGGACGTTGTAACGCTCGATCCGGAAATGCAGTCCGGGTGGGAACAGGCTCAAAAGAGCATTTCAGCCGAGTAAACGGTTTGCTCGCTGACGAAAGAAGACGGTCATGGATATTCAGCTTGCCAATCGCATTGAACGCCTGCCCCCGTATGTGCTGGGCAAGTTAAAGCAGTTGATCTACGACCACCGCCGCGCCGGTGCGGACGTGATCGATATGAACATGGGCAACCCCAGCGACGCGCCACCTGATCCCGTGGTGGAGAAGATTCGCGAGGCCGTGCTTGATCCGCGCAACAGTCGCTACAGCGTGTCGGCCGGTGTGCGCAACCTGCGCCGCGACATGGCGGACAAGTACAAGCGCCGGTGGGGCGTTGAGCTTGACCCGGACAACGAAGTCATCGCCACAATCGGTTCAAAGGAAGGCTTCAGCCACATGTGCCTGGCGCTGCTCGGCCCGGGCGACATCGCCGTTGTGGCCGATCCGGCGTTTCAGATTCATACCTATGCGGTGGTGCTGGCTGGTGCGAGCACCGTCTCTGTGCCGCTGGGTAATGATGAGGCGTTCCTCAAACGCATTGAGGACGTGCTGACGCACCTGACGCCTAAACCCAAGGTGGTCATTCTCAATTATCCGCACAACCCCACGACCATGACGGTCGACACAGACTTCTATGTGAAGGTCGTGGAAATGGCGGCCCGCCATCAGGTCATGATCCTGCACGACTTCGCGTACGGCGAAACCTGCTTCGGCGGCTACCAGGCGCCGAGCTATCTGCAAGCCCCCGGCGCCAAAGACTATGGCGTGGAATTCACGACGCTCAGCAAGCCTTACAACATGGCCGGTTGGCGCATCGGCTTCTGTTGCGGCCACTCACAGATGGTCAAGGCCCTGGGCACGATCAAAGGCTATTACGACTACGGCATCTTCCAGGCGGTGCAGATCGCCGCGATCATCGCCATGCGCGAGGGGGATGAGCATATTCAGAAACAGGCTGCGATCTACGAGCAGCGTCGCGACATCCTTGTCGCCGGCTTGCGCAAGTTCGGCTGGGAAGTTGACTCTCCGCGTGCCACCATGTTCGTCTGGGCAAAGGTCAACCCGGAACATCTGGCGATGTTCAATAACTCCACCAACGAATTCTGCATGGCCATGGTTGAGCAGGCAGAAGTCGCAATGACCCCCGGCGCCGCGTTCGGCGATCTCGGGGAAGGCTACGTGCGTCTCGCACTGGTCGAAAACGAACACCGCATTCGTCAGGCGCTGCGACAGCTGGGACGCGTACTGAATAAGAGTGAAACCACAGTCGGATGAGCGACTGGGGTTGGTTCCCAGAAGCTTCTGGGTAATCTTCATCTTTTCTAGCCGCGAGGCGACGCCTCGCAGGTAGATTTACGTGTCACTGTCGTACAGCGCCATACGCACTCGGTGCTGTATCAAGACACAACAAACTCACCTGCGACGTAGTCACGTCGCGGCTATGATTTCAAATTGGAGTGTTTGACGACGCGTTTGGAAGTCAGGTTTATTTCTGTTGATTGCGTAACTTCGCCAGCAGGTTCGTATACAGCTTGTCAGACTTGAGCGCCATCTCTTCCTTCTGCACCGTCACCACATCCGGATCGGGGCTGACAGCGTCAGCGGCAGGTGCCTCTATGGGGGTGACTGGCGCTGCCTGTGCCTGCTGTGCAACCGGCTGTGCTGCCACGGGCTGCGGGCTCGGTGGTGCAACCGATGTCGTATCAAACTCTGTGTTCGTCTTGAGGATCACCGGCTTGGGTCGCTTCGTCGGTTTCGGCTTCGGATCAGGTCGCGTCACGATTTCCGGATTCAGCTTCGTCTTCTTCGGCGGTGTGACCTTTGTCGTCACCTGCTGAAGCGTATTGCGATTCTGCTTGAGCATGTCTTCCGAACGCTTGAGCATCTGCTCGATGCGCTCCTGCGTGCCCTGCCAGTTGGATTGCAGCTTGTCGATACGCGACTCAAGATCGCGAATCGCGCCCGTAAAGCTTTCGTCAATCTGCCCGACCCACTGATCGTAGGCGTGCAGGGTACGGGTCACGTCTTCATTGACTTCTTCGCGAAGTTTCTTCTGATCGGCGCGAATTTGTTCTGCCATGCGACGATGCTCCAAAGTATGCGCTTCTGCGGCTTTAAATAACTGAACACCCAACTGCACGCGTTCCTCTGCCTGCGAGGCAAGACGCTGTAACGCATCCATCTGCTCCTGCGGCGTCAGCCGGTCCTGCGGCAGACCGGGTAATGGTCGTGTACGAGATGGATCGGCTTGTCTCTTCGGCGGCTGCGAACGTTGCATCTGTGCTTTTTCCCTCTAACAACAGTTAATCCCTTTATCGGCAACCCTGCTTTTTGCTCTGCAACTTCCGTTTCGAGGGGGTATCCTAGGGGCATGGAACTCCATAAAGTCTTGCAAATACTCCGCTCAATCGCCCCGGAACATCTGGCCGAGCCCTGGGACAAGGTCGGCCTGCACCTGGGCGACGAAGTCTGGCCGATCGCTCGTGTGCTGCTCTGTATCGACCTGACCGAACAGGTCATGGCCGAGGCAATCGCCCAGCGGACATCGTTGATCATCGCTTACCACCCGCCGATCTTCTCGCCGCTGGCACGGCTGACCATGAACGACTGGAAGCAGCGAATCCTGCTGGAAGCCGCTCACCATCGCATTGCCATCTACAGTCCGCATACCGCACTGGACGCAGCTGAGGGCGGCGTGAATGACTGGCTCTGCCAGGCGTTCGGCCCGGGGAAGATCACGCCGATCAAAACAACCAGCTCGTCTTCCGGGCGCGGAGGTGGATCGGAATGCAAGGTCGTCGTCTTCGTTCCGCAGGAAAACGTCGATGAACTGCGCACAGCCATGTCAGCCGCCGGTGCCGGCCAGATCGGCAACTACGACCAGTGCAGCTTCAACCTCTCCGGCGAGGGCACGTTCCACGGCAACGATGAAAGCAATCCGGCCGTGGGACAGTCCGGCCAGTTCGAGCGCGTCAATGAGATTCGCATGGAGATGGTCTGCCCGTCTGCTTCACTCGGCCCGGTGATCGATGCGTTGCGTCAGACCCATTCGTACGAGGAGCCTGCTTTCGACATTTATCCGTTGATGCCCGAGCCGTCTGATCCATCGACCGGGCAGGGGCGTATTGTGGAACTGGACCACCCGGAACGTTTCGCAACGATCGTGACACAGATTCAGGAGCATCTGGATGTGGTTCATCTGGAGACCGCTGAGCCGCACGACTTGGCACAGGTGCAGCGCATTGGCTTGTGCGCCGGCGCGGGTGGATCGCTACTGGAGTCGGCGGGCAACTTAGATGTCTTCTTTACCGGCGAAATGCGCCATCACGACGTGTTGGATGCAGCGTCAAGAGGCACAGGCATCATTCTCGCCGGCCACACGCAGACAGAACGGCCTTACCTGTCGGTTTATCAGCAGAAGTTACATGCGGCGGCCGGTGAAGAGTTGGACATTCACATCAGCGAGATGGACCAGCCGCCTTCGCGGATTGTTTGAAAGTGTTGTATCCCAGTTACCTTTACTGAGCGATACGCGCCCCTAGGTTTAATAAAGGTCGCGATCGGGCACAAAAGAAGGGTCCGGCATAATTGGTTTACGGATTATTCGAGGTGCGTCTGGATCGATGGCAGAATGTTGCTGATCTATTCTCTCAATTAGTTCGTTAACTTGCTCGCACTCGTCGGAATTGAGATAGTAACTGTGTTTCTCAAACCAATCGATTAATTGGGACTGCTTACGGCGACTACTATTTTCTGTTTTGGCCATCCCCCGCAGTTCGTCAAGGCGTGAATTTATGAGCGTTTTCGGGATCTGAGGTTTGAGCTTTGGTATGAAATCGATTCCACCGTCTTCCGAGAGGATAACGGCAACAGTCGGTTGATTTTTCTCTGTAACATACCGGACGGCTGAATTATAACGGGCGCCACGTGATCTGTTCCCGCCCGCCGAAGCTAAACCGTCAAGAATAACTCCGAACGCATGGCACATCCCATCAGTAGAACAGATAACAGCGCCATCAATCCGACTAAATGCTTTAGCGGTTTTAGGTTCTAAGCAAACAGGTGCTATGAGAAACCCCTCTCCAGCAAGCCTGACGCTTTCCTCAGCGGCATCTTCAGTTATTACAATTACCGCGCCGTGCTCTTCATCCGCTACTGCTGTAATTGCAGAAAGTAGTTGTTCAATTGCTCTCGTTGCAATGACAGGGAAAATCCGTTGAAGATGGTTAGTAAACACATTGGGGGCGACCGACTTTTGAGGTAGTGAGGGAATTCGATCCTGAACGACCATCACCTCGGAATCGTTTATTGAAACCGACCATCGTCCTCTGCCAGCGAATGCAATTTGAACATGTTCTTTAGCTGATGGAATCGCTCCCAATGATATTGCATGGACGCTCCGTGAGTCGCTCAGCAAGTAAAGGCCTGAATTGGCGAGAACGAGTAATTTACGCAATGCACGTGTTTGACCAAGGGCGATAGGTTCCCGTAGTTCAATGGCCTGATTATTCGTTTCCGACAGCGCGCTGCCAATGAGGAGATGCCCATGTGTTTCTGCGCCTTCGTAGGGTTGAAATGAAACTCGTGATACCGCGTCGAACACTACTTCACCCATGCCTGCAATTAAGCTCTCTCTGTCCACCAAGTTCAATAAACCACGGAAGAAAGAAATTCCAGCAGATCGCAAAATTTCGTCGTTACTCCGAGAAATGCCCAAACTCATGCCAGCATTTGGTTGGACCAGTTCTTCCGTACATGAAAGTAAGAACTGTTGCGCTGTCGCTTCTACTAGGTTTGCAGGAACATTAAACCGTCGATATTCATGGATTTTGACTTCAGTCCGAGAAATGGACAGTAATTTACCGTATGGCGCCGATGCCAACTCTAGAACTATGATTACAAGAAACGGCCCTTTTTCGACCGGAAATGACAAGAAGAATCGTTTATTGGTAGGCGCATTTGCGGCTCCCTCCAATCTTGTCTGTATTGCGTCACGTAGTGCACGACGAAATAAATAATCGTCAGAATTTTTTTGTGCAACTGGATGCGATTGATGGATTTGACTTTCAGGATAGCTTTCCTGAATGTCATTTACGTCATCTAAAACATCGTATAGTTCTTCGGAATTCAACCAATGTTCTTCTTCTGGCTCTACGCAGGCCTGCTTGTAATCTTCCGACTCAGTGATTCTTACTGCCACGAGGAATACTTCTGGCTCTAAAGATGGGTAGAGCTTTTCAAACAGATGTTTTGCGGCACTCTCGGCGCTAAATCGAAAGTAGCGTTGATAGCCCCAGATAAAATGATTTATGGGGTCGGACATCATTCTGTTATGACCCCCCTGAGGTTCCCTGCGCTTTCAAACTCTCGAACTTCTCATTGCAATGCTTTTCCGTTAGCTCGAGCAGCAGTTGTGTTCGACTGGCCAGATATGCAAGTTCTTCGAACGTGATTTGATAACTCGGATCGTAACGGGCTCCGATGTAGGCATACTCGAAGAGCTTGAACAGGTCTTCGTCTGCTTGTGTTTGACGCGGGAAAACATCCGCCATGTCGGCGAAGATATCCCGGGCTTGTCTGTCCATAAGCTCGATGTAGTGGTGGTAAGGCGAGTAGTTGGTATGTACGAGCAGAAGTGCTTTGTAAGCACATTCGGTCGCCTGGTGTAACTGGAAAGCCGCGTTTTTGTGTTCTTGGGCTTGGAGCATGGTTTTATGGTTAGTCAGAAAGTTCTTTGACTCGCCAAACCAGTGCTCAAAATGTTCTTTAGCCACTTTAAGCCGCTGCTCGGGCGGGGGTTGTTCGCCCGCTTTTAATTCATACTTGCCAGAGGTGTAGAGCAGGCAGCCTTCGCGGATGATGTCGCTGAAGAAGTAGTGGACTTCTTTCAGGCGTTTTTCGAGAAAGGTGACGTCATGCACGATGATCCGGAACGGGTTGTCCGGATCAAGTTCGTTGCAGCGTTTTTCGATGTTGCTCCAGAGGGCGCGATTCTGGACAGTGGATTTATCGCTGCAAGCCACGAGGATGTCGTAATCTGATGCTTCGCCGGACTTGCGATCGGGGTCGAGGTCGTCGGCTTCCCTGTAGTCGCCACGCGCGTAGGAGCCGAACAGGATGATCATCTCGACGTCTTTGCACATCTCACGGATGATCGGCACGACGCGGCGCAGTTCGGCCTGTTTGTTTTCCGGAAGATGGTCCAACGTGTCCTTCATGGTGCAGATGATACGCGAAATGACGGGGCGGCTGGAAGAAGGTGCAATTGGTTTTCATGCGGGAAATAATTACATCAATCAACAGAGCCGGGTTGTCCCAACCCGGGCCGGGCGCCAGCCCGGAATCAGCAGCGAGATATCAGATGCAAACATTGAACAAAGGCAAAGGCGGGGCCTTCGGCCCGACCGGGGCGGTGACGCCCCGGCTCTGTGTGGCGGATACTTCATTGAAGTTCGGTACTGTCGGCGCACAGTGATCGATTGGTGCTGCTGTGCGCCTTTTCACTCCTCGAACCGAACACAACAAGCCTTAGGCGGCCTTGCGATAAGCAGGTGTTTGCGTTTCCTCTTCCACCGGTGCGTCATCTTGATCAGCCGCAGCTGATTCCTCGATTTGTTCCGGTGCAGTTTCCGCTTGTGCGGCGCTGTCACGCAGGCCGATCAGGCTCATGACTGCGGCGCTGCCGTAGATGGCCAGTGCCAGGCCGTAGAGCCACTGGAAGCCGAAGTACATGGAGTTGTATTCCAGCAGGCCGCCGGCCATGGCGCCGATCAGGTTGGCAGCCAGTGCGCCGGAGATGTCCGTTGAATGCTTGAGCATCGTGGAGAAGCAGATACCGCTGAAGAACATCGGGACGGTCAGCACGATCAATGTGCCCAGACGCCCGGACATGGTGGACGGGAAGCCGCCCAGATGCGCGATGTACAGGCCGGCGCCGAGACTGCCGAGCAGCAGGGCGAACGGCATGGCCAGGCGTTCAATGTTGTAGCGCGCGACCACGAGGTTGGCGATGCACGCCATGACCAGAATGCCCATGATGACGTAGCCGATGACCTGCCAGGTGTTGCCGAAGGTCAGGCCCAGTTCGGTGACGCCCTTGGTCTGGATGAGCATGAAGCCGGCGCCGAGCAGGAAGAAGACCGCATGATTGAGCTTCAGTCCGCGGCCCCCGGATTCTTTTGTTTTCTCAGGTGATTCGGACCGTCCGACAAAGAACGGCACGACCACGGCCACGGACAGCATCAGAATCATGCCGATGACCACGAGATAAGACACTGGGTACACGCGTTTGGGCATGTAGAAGTAAGGCCAGTTGTCGGTCGACACGTCGGCCTGTAGTGCCGGGTCGGCGAATTTTTCCGTCACGTTGTTAAACCGATGCTGCGCCAGCAAGGCTGGATTGACCTGTACCGGGCCGTCTTTGCCGGCCAGGAAAACAATGCCTTCGTTGTTCTCGCGCTGGATGCAGACCGGAGCCTGTCCATCAAACGCCTGCTCCATCATCATGTAAATCTTGCGTCCCAGTTCCGGACTGATGACGCAGAACGACAGGCTGATCATGCCGCCGGGGTTCAGGCGCTCGCGCGCTTCCTGTAAGCCTTCGACGGTGTAGACAAACGAATCGAGGCGTACCGGCGACGAACTGCTGAGCAGTGCGTGTGAGTCGAGCAGGCCATAGACGATCATGTCGTATTTTTTCGGCGTGTTGCGCAGGAAGGAACGCGCGTCATTGACGATCGGCGTCACGCGCGGATCGGTGTAAGGCATGTCGGGGTTGTAGCGCTTGCCGATCTCCATGATGCTCGGGTCGATTTCAATTGCATCGACGTGCCTGACGCCGCTGCGCAGGGCTGCCGCTACGTCGTTGCCGGTGCCCGAGCCGACCACGGCCACGCGGTTCGCATCGCCGTAGATCAAGTGCGGCACCTGGCGCGGCACGACCACGTCCGGATCAAGATGCTTATACGAGGCAATCTGTTGGAAATAGTGGCCGGCAGCGCGCACGCTGGTCATGCCGTTCTCGGCGTGGCCGCGCTCGATCAACTGGTAAGGCGAATAAATCTGTTCCCAGAATGGGCTGGAAGGCCACACAAGCGAGGTAATGGCGATGCCCGCGGCGCAGGTCGCGCCGACCAGCACGCGGCGGTCAAACGCCTGCAACGCGATCAGGCCGGCAAACGCAACGATGAACCAGATCACCGGCGGCGTCCACAGGTAGCTGAAGCCGAAGAACAGCAGCACGCCGGCAAGACTGCCGGCAAGGTTCAGGCCATACGCTTCCAGGCGCGGGCGCTGATCCATGAGCAGGCCGCACGCTTGTCCGATTGGAATGAAAATCAGCGCGGTCATGATGAACATGACAGCGAGGAAGCCGTAGATGGCGACGTATTCGTAGGTCTTGGTGGCGATGGCCACGCCCATGTTGAGCTGTTCGGTCACCGGCATGGCGCGCAGCAACTGCACGTTCCAGCCTTCGGGTCCGTACTTGGTCATGGTCAGCATGATCATCTGCCATGCGATCAGCGGAATCACCAGCGGCAGCGGGATGCGCCCGCGTCCGGACAGGGAATAACCCAGGCCCAGGCCGAGGAAGCAGGCCAGCAGGCCGAAGTTCTTGTAAAGAGCAAAGATTTCAAAGATAGCGCCTTGCCAGCGAATCATGGCCAGTTCGAGCGCGAGGCTCAGACCGGCTGTGGCAAAGATGGCAAAGCCCAGTGTCTGGCCTTTTAAGCTTTTGAGGAATGAATCCTGGCGCGTGGCCAATGACTGGAGGTCGGCTGCCCAGTACTTGGGCAACTGCCATGTGATTCGAGCGACCGCACCGCAGATCATGGCGATCACCGCGAGCTTGATCCAAAGGTCTGTCCAGGAGCAGGGATTTTGCAGACCCGTATAGGCACGAGCGGCATTGTAAGCCCACATCCCGAAAGGGATCACGCAACTGGCGATAACCACAAAGCGAAACAAAGAAAGGTACGGCTTCAACATGACAGGCTCCAGTGACCGGACAAACAGAACGCTTGCAATCAACCCGAACCACCCTGAGCTTTCAGATCGACTGATCGGAGGCTTCTTCACGATAAAAAGACCTGACGTTGCCGGTGATCGTGTGCTTATCGGACAGGGGTGGGCTGTTTTCGGACGTGGTTACGGGGTTCGATAGGTGCGCATATGCTGGAGATGTTGTTATTGGTTGACATTCGGTATTGGTGCGCGTGATCAGGGTCTGTGATGCTTCAGTTGTAAAAGAAAACATTCGGTTCGGAGGGACGATGGGAGATGCCTGGTCGAACGCGTGGGGGAAGGTTCTGTGCGGTTTGTATCTTTTTAGCCGCGAGGCGACGCCTCGCAGGTAGATTACGAATCACTTTAGTTCAGCGCCATGTGTACTCGGCGCTGTATCGCGAGACAACAAACTCACCTGCGACGTAGTCACGTCGCGGCTACGATTTCAGATTGGAAAATCTAGGACGCGTTTGGAAGTCAGGCTGGATACCCGCCTGCGCGGGTATGACGGAAAGGCATACCTGCATCGAACTGTGTTGCGTGAACGGCTCGGTCCTCAAGATTTTCATCAACATCGCGAATCGAAAAGTTCAGCGCGGTTATGGCGATTGATATAGGAAACGTTTATTCGCGCTCTCGGCGCCGTGATGCTCTACCGCCTCTCCGAACCGAATATTTTTTTTGGAAGCGATTCGTTTCAGATTCGCTTACGGCCGATCTGTTGCAGAGATAAAGTGTCTTGTATGAGCGCGCGGATTGATGAGATTTGTTGGCAGGTAGCGAGGGTTCAGAACGAGCGTGCAGCCGATTGTGGTCGCATTGCGGTCGAGAATGGCGCGGTGCTCGCTTGCCGGCTGATGAATCGCACGTTATCAGCGTTGGCGATTTCTCGGACAGATTTTGGGGCTGTAAAGGCTTTACGTGAAAGACTGTAAATATGGCAAATTCGTTTAAGGCAATCATTGGTCGCTGTTTATTGTGTTCACGGTTGTTGGAAGGCTACCCGGGTGGCCGATTCAATGAGAATGCATCGATGATCCGGCCCGAAGTGGCATAAAGTCGCTCGTTCAGGTAATTTACCCGGCTACAAGGATGGCTTTGCTCGGAGGAACCGCAAGATGGCACTCAAATTTGCATTCAGCACGGTGGCTTGCCCGGAATGGACCATTGAACAGGTCGCGGCGAATGCCAAGGAATATGGCTATGACGCGGTCGAGATTCGCACGCTCGGCAGCGGTGGCAGTCACATTGCCTCCGACCCGGCACTGACCGACCCGGAGAAGATTCGAGCAGCCCTCGATGCGGCGGGTGTAAAGGCTTTATGCATGAGCACGTCGCAGGTGCTTCACGATAAGGACGAGACCAAGGCCCATCAGGCCGTGTGGCAGATTCGCGAACAGCTTAAGGTGGCCGACGCAATGGGCTGCCAGTTCATTCGCGTCTTCGGCAATGAAGTGCTGCCGGGTGAGAATCGCAAAGCCGCAATTCAGCGCATCGGCGAGCGTGCCGGCGTGCTGGCGCAGGACGCTGGCGAGTTGGGGATTCAGATCCTGTTTGAGAATGCCGGCAGCTTCGCGGTGGCCAAGGACTGGTGGACGATGTTCAACAATGTCGAGCACCCGATGCTTGGCGTGTGCTGGAACGTTGCCAATGCAGCGGCGGCCGGTGAATCGCCGGCGCTGTCTGTTCCGATGCTCAACCATCGCATTGCCATGGCGAAGGTCAAGGACACCGTGGTTGGTGAAGGCAGCGGTTACGTGCAGCTTGGTGAAGGCACGGTTGAAGTGCAGCATTTCATCAAGCGATTGCTGGGTATCGGCTATGACGGTTATGTCAGCGTTGAATGGGATCGTCTGTGGCGTCAGGAAATGGCGCCGATTCCGGCTGAGGAATATCTGCCTGCCGCACTGGAGATTCTAAAGGGCTGGACCACGGCTGTTGAAGAAGACAACGCGGCCGCACAGGTCAAGATCGACAAGGCAGCAGCGAAGAGTGCACCGCAGCCGCGATTGCGTGCGAGTTGAGAGAACAGCGAGCCGCCGCGTCTTCGCGGCGATCAACCCCCAACTGCCCGTTACATCCAAATACGCAATTTTTAACACCGCTTGACGTCAACCACCGCGAGGACGCGGCGGCTCGTTACTTGTTGTAATTTTTTACATTGTTAGCTTATGCGCTTTTCGAAAGCGCCCAGGTGTGTCATGGCTGGTCATGTGACCAATATTGAAAAGCGACGCAAACTTCCCTGGGCGCTGGCTGGCGACGCGGCGACGGTTGCGTATGTCTATCTCACGTTCTCCGGCCCGATCTTTCTTCTGTTCCTCGACAAGATCGGACTTGATAAGAGCCGCATCGGTTTGATTCTGTCACTGGTGCCGTTCTGCGGGCTGCTCGCGCTGTTTGCCGCGCCGATCGCGGGACGGGTGGGCTATCGAAAAATCTTCCTATGGTTCTGGACGGCTCGAAAGTTTGTGCTTGCGCTGATCATGCTGTGCCCGTGGGTGATTCACCAATATGGCACAGACGCGTGTTTCAAGTTTGTGGCGGCGGTGATGTTGCTGTTTGCCATGATCCGGGCAGTTGCGGCGAGCAGCTTTTCGGTGTGGTCGTCGGAGTTTGTGCCCACCAACATTCGCGGGAAGTTCTCGGCGATTCAGTCGATTATCGTGCTGTTGGTCGGTGCGGCAGTGGTGGCGATCGCGGGTAAGGTGGTCGGCCCGGAAGCGGAGCCGAGCCGGTTTCTGATTCTGTTTGCAGTTGCGTTTGTGCTCGGGGTGGTTGGTTGCTGGACGTACAGCCGACTGCCGGGCGGCGAGCCGGACGGCGGTGGTCCGGGTGGATTGCTGTCATTGCGGGAGATGGCTGCGCCGTTGAAGGACAAGGGGTTTCGCCAGTTTCTGATCGGCGCGGCGCTGGTTTCGCTCGGGATACTGCCGCTGATGAGCTTCCTGCCACTATTCATGAAGGAGTATGTGGGGCTTAGCGCGGATCGGGTCATTCAGCTTGAAGCGATGCAGATGCTCGGCGGCCTGTGCATGAGCCTGTTCTGGGGGTGGGCGGCGGATCGTTACGGCGGGCGGCCGGTGATGGTGACGTGCCTCGCGGGGTTGTTGGTGTTTCCGCTTGGATTGATGATCATGCCGCGGCAGGCGGAGGCGGCGGGCCATCTGGCCATGGTGTTGTACTTTGTCTATGGGGCGATTCTGCCCGGCTACAACGTCGGTTACATGCGTTACCTGTATGTGAGAATGATTCCGCCGGAACGCAAAGCGTCTTACGTGGCGGTGCACTGGTCGATCGTCGGCATCTTTGGCGGGTTGAGCCCGATCCTGGCGGGACAGTTCTTGCAGCAGGTGGAGGGGCTGCATGAGACGTTCGGCTTTCTGACCATTGATGCGTACACGCCGCTGATGGCGACGTTTTTTGTGTGCGTCGGGCTGGCGGCAGTCGTGATGGCCCGGGCGCCGCGCGACAGCAAGACGGATGTGTCGCGGTTTGCCTTGCTTTTCCTGCAGGGCAGCCCGGTGATGGCGATTCAGGCACTGCTGGCGTATCAGCTTGCCGGCGATGAGTCGCGGCGCGTGGTCACGATTGAAAAGCTCGGCCACTCGCGCAGCCCATTGAGCGTGAATGAACTGATCGCGGCGTTGGATGATCCGAGCTTTAACGTGCGCTACGAGGCGATTGTTTCGATCGCCCGCACCCGGTCCGACCCGCATCTGACCGAGGCGCTGGTGCGCGTGCTACACGAAGCGGACCCCGACCTTCGCACTACCGCTGCATGGGCGCTCGGTCGGCTGAAGGCGAGGGAAGCAGCGCCGGACCTTCGACAGGGACTTGAGAGCGACTATCTGCTGCTGCGCGCCCGCTGCGCCCGGGCGCTGGGCATGATGCGGGACGCCGAATCCGTGCCGCTGATTCTGGACGCGTTTGGCAGCGAAACGGACAAGGGAATTCGCGTTGCCTATGCGGCATCTTTGTCTTCGCTGCGGGCAGCGCAGGCGTTGCCGATGATATTGGCACTGCTGCGCCAATTGGAGGATCAGGCAGCCAGAGGTGAAACGTCGCTGTCAGTCGCCAGACTGTTAGGCGGGAGCGAGCCGGCCCAGCGGCTCTGGCGGCGCATGATTAACGAACCGGGCGATACGCTTGGCGGTGTGATGCTGGGATTGCAGCGCAAGGCCAAGCTGTATGCGGAAACGTACGACGCTTGGTTGGGATTGGACGATGTGATTGGCCGTTGTGCCAACCAGTTGGGCTCCGAACAGTTCAATGACGGGGCGCAGACGCTGTTGCGGATTGCCAGAGATGTTCCCGAAAATGCGCTGACACCTGTGGCACGTGATGTGCTTCTGGATGCGGTTGATGCTATTGGTCATTATGGTGCGGATCGTATGGAGTACCTGTGTCTGGCGGTGCATGCGCTGCACGTGGGTATTCTTGAGAGTTGAGTGGTGTCTAGTGGGGCGTCGATGACCTGCACTTTTGTCAGTATTAACAGCCGCGACGTGACCACGTCGCAGGTGGTGTTGTTGTCGTTTGATTCAGCGCCAAGTGCGTATGGGGCTGAATTACAGCAATCGGCAAGTCCACCAGCGAGGCGTCGCCTCGCGGCTAACAGGGGAAGAAAATAGGGCCGCTTTATCGTTGGTAAGCCGGTAGGTAGTGCAGGTAGACTGTCAGTGCCATGGTTGCGAACCCGGTGGAGTAACAGTTCGCTGGCCCGTTGAATTTCTGTTCGCTATAGCCGGGCCAACTGCCGTCTTCGTTCTGATGTTCCAGAAAGAAGTCGCGGGCAACAGGGTGCCACTTGGCCCATGCGTCGCCGCCGGCCTGGAAGTGGGACTGCATGGCGTAGTAAGCCAGGTAGTAAAAGTGACCGATGCGCTGGTCGAACGGCGTGTAGCTCAGATAAGTGATGCATTTTTCGACTGCCGGATCGTCATAGGCGCCGAGCAGTTGGAGGCAGAGCATGCCGGCCGCGGATCGGGCCGGGGCCGGGCCGCCACCGGGTTGGTAGGCGAATCCACCACTTGGTACGGCACAGGCGCGTACATATTTGAGTGCCCGGTCCATGGTTGCTTCCGGCACGTGCAGACGCGCGTTCTGTGCGGCCCGTAGTGCGACGACCTGCATCACGGTGACACTCAGGTCGGCATCCTGTGGCACGGGGTGGTATCGCCAGCCGCCAACGGGGGATTGGCTGTTGACGATCAGGTCGACTGCTTTCTGCACGCTGGTGCGCATGGATTTGCTCGGCAGGCCGCCATATGCCTCGATCATGGCGAGGGTGGCCAGGGCGTGTTCGTACATTGGGCCGTGCGAAGGGTTGGGGGAGGCGTAGAGGCCTTTTTCGTTCTGGGTTGATGCGAGGAACTGTACGGCTCGATTGACGATGTGGCGATACGGGCCACGGTCGGGCACATGGCCGGCACCCATGAATGCGAGCAGGCAGATGGCGTTGATGCCGTTGTTGCGTCCGTTGGCGCTGGGCCATGCGCCGTCGTCGAGCTGGTTTTTTGCGAGGTACTCCAAGGCGCGGTCGATGCTTGCTTCGATGCGCGACATTTGTTGGGGGTCGGGGAGGAGGGGGTCGCCGTCAGTGTCAGTGGATTGGGCGATAGCTGGTGCGGTGAGGGTGATGCACGTGATGAGCAGTAGCAGGGATGTTGGGTGAGTGGTCGTCATTGGGGATTCTGTTGTCCCAGACTCGGAGAGTCTGGGCTTTCGGGTTGATTACTTCTTTTTCTACTCTCTACTATCAACTTTCGATTCTCTGTTACGTTAGTCCCATTAATCGCCGGATTCCAACATCTACACAGTAGACGGAGACGAGCAGCATCAGAATGAGCCAGTTGTCCCATGCGTCGTCCTCGTGGCTCTGAATGCGTGTGGTGGGTTCGCCGGTCAGCAGGTCCGGTAGGTCTTCCAGTTCGGTCAGTTCGAGCATACCGCCGCCGGTGGTTTCGCCGAGCAAGGCGAGTGAATCGCGATCGACGGTGGGATGGCGCAGTTCTCGTGTGGAGCCGATGACGTGCACTGCGCCTGTGACGCGCCGGCCCAGGCCGTCGGTGTAGCTCATGACGAACTGGTCCTGCTTGTCGGGCGTCCACGTACCTTTGAACCTGCCCGGTTCGCCGGTGTTCAATAGCGACAGCGTGTCGACGAAATCGTCTCCGGACAAAGACAGCGTGGCTTCCGGCACATCCAGTGCATTGCCATCCGCGTCGACGCAGAACAACTCGATGCCGACCTGTTCACCGGGCTCGACCCGTTTGGGGTAAACCTGAATCCAGCTGTCGCCGTCGCGTTGTTGTTCGTTACCTGCTGCGAAACGGATGGTCTGTCCCCAGAAACGATAGAAGAGGTGGCTACCGATGTTGCGGCGCCAGCGATAAGTGGCGTCGGTGCCGATATAGACGCATCGCCCGCGCCCAACGAACTGTGACGCGATCAGTGGATTGCGCAGGCGCCGTTTGCCCATGCGAAGTTCGTAATCCGCCAACACGGTAGCAGCCGGCTTGGCGCGACCTTCCGGGCCGGTCCAGTAGAAAGCGGGCATCTGGCTCCACACGCGGCGATTACGGTCTGCCATGTAATATAGTTGTAGTGCTGGATGGATCGCGCCGCCGGCCGTGGTGCGAACTTCGAACGGCGCGAAGGATGGCGCCTCAACGCCGCCTTTGCCGGCTCCCTCGCCAAACTGCAGCGGTAGCAGTTGCCCCAGCGGGCCATCAATAAACTTATGCGGCATGTGCTGTGGGCCGGCCTGGACGACGAGTCCGAGCCCTTCTTCTTCGACTGCCTTGGCTAACTGCTCCTGCAGCTTTGGCGGGAGCAGGTCGGGTGAGATGTCACCTAACAGAACGACCTGATATTGGGCGAATGACGTTGCGTCCTGCGGCAGTCCCGCGGCGGTCGACAGGTCCTCCGGCTTCACCTCATCTGTCGCGTACTGCGCTTCAGTGACGACAACCGCCTCGATGCCTTTGTCACGGCGCATCGAGTGATCCAGGAATCGAAAGTCCCAACGCGGTGCGCCGTCGATGTACAGCACGCGCAGCTTGTTGGCGTCAACCTCGATCATCGTCTGCATTTCATTGTTGACGTGGATCGTTTCAAGTTCGTGTGGCTGGGCCTGCACGGTTAATTCGGTGGAGCCGACTTCCGTACCTTCATACGACAGTTCTACTTGCTGCCGTTCGCTGGCGTTGAGCGTCAGCGGCTTTTCATCAATGACTTTGTCCGATTTGTCGAGCAGTTGGACGTTGACAGTTCGGCCATCCATCTGTTGCGAATCGATCGTTGCGATGATGCCGGCGGTGTCCTTGTGAGCAACACGGCCAGGTGAGAGTACATCCACCACAGCCACGTCGGGCGAAGCGGTCGCACTCCCGACGGGAACGGTCCAGATGGTTATAGCGGAGGATTCGTCGCTAACGTTGCCGGCCAGTCGCGTGGCGATGGTTTGTGGGTTCTGTCCGGTGGTCCATCGGCCGTCGGTGAACAGTACTAGTCCGCCGATCGTCTTGCCGGCTGCGTCGTCCAGTGCGGTTGTGATCGCTTCGCCGAGGTTTGACTCGTCGAGTTGTTCCTGTTCGCCTGCGATTTGTTGTTCGGGGACAAGTTTGCCAGAACGAACATTACGGGCGACGCGATACACGCGGATGTCGAAACGTTCTTCCAGTGCGGGCAGCAGCTTCGCCTGGTGGTGCGTCAAAACCTGTTCCAGCAGCATTTGCCGGGGCAGCGTGTCCAATGATGCTTCGGGTGTGGTCAGCTGTTGCAGCGACTTCGTTGTGGTCTCATCAAACGGACCGGCGGGCAACGTCATGCTCAGGCTGTCATCAATGATGACTGGCAGAACCGGCTTGATGGTCAGTTCTTCTTTCACTCGCAAGTATGGGCCGGCAAGCACACCGACCAGAAGAACCAGCACCACCACGCGGCACACGTTAAGCGCCCACCGCATCATCCGCGGAATGTGCGGCAGATTGCGCGCGTGGCGGCGAATGATCAGGAATGCCAGGATCGCCACGCAGATCAGCCCGCCCCAAAGCACCATCGGACGCGCCCAGTGCCACTGCACCTGATCAAGGCGGCTGGTCAGTTCATGGCTGATGCCGGCAGATTGGACGAGCCATTCAAGCACGCGCTACTTCTTCTCCGTTTGGGCGGATTGTCGGGTCAGTTCACGGAAATACGCATCGATCAGCGGCTGGTAGCCGGTTGGGCCTTTTTCTTTCATGCCTTGTACCAGCGGGACGCGCCGTTGTGGCGGCAGGCGGTAGAGCGCAGCGCTTTGTCCGGCGGTCAGGTCCAGCCCCTCCAGGTCACTCATCATGATCTGGCCGGGGCGCATGTCGGATGTGCCGATCGGGCCCATGCTCGGGCCGGGTGGCTGTTGCTGCATTTGCTCCATGTCCTGTTGCTGCTCCTGCATGTCGGCCTGCATCAACATGCCGCGCGCGGCAACGGCCTGTAATAGTCGCATGTGTTGCGAATCAAGCATGGATTGCAATTGCTGCATGGCGGCTTGCGATCGTTGACTGTTCTCCATTGGGTTGTCGCCGGCATTCTCACCTGTCTGCATTTCACCAAGCTGATCCATATCGAATTGAGGCTCGCCGGTCTGCATCTCCTGCATCAGTTGCTGCATTCGTTCCTGAACGGCTTCGAGTCGCTCCTGTGCCTTGCCGGCTGCATCTTTGCTTTGGGAGAGGGCGTCCTGCACCTGTTGCTGGTGGTCCTGCAACTGTTCTCGTGGCGTTTGCGCTTCGTCTGGCGCCTGTTCCTGTTCCGATTCTGCGTCGACTGGCTGGTCCCACCAGTCTTCGGGCCGGTCGTCCTGTTTTTTCTCTGCTTCGTCCGGTGCAAACGTCTCCCACGGCATCGGCATTTCCTCGGTCATTTCCTCAGCTTCCGGCGCAAGCTGTTGTTCGAGCATTGCCTTGGTGCGATCGACTGCCTGTTTCGCTTCCTCGTCGGTCTTTTGCTGCTCCTCGGAAAGTTCGTCAAGGGCTTCTTTGGTTTGCGCTTCTTCGGCCTGTTGTTCCAGTTCCGATACCTGCTGCCTGAGATCATCCAGCTGTTGCTGCTGTGTTTTCAGGCCGGCGATCAGTCGATCCAGGTCGCGTGATGCCCGGCTGGTCTGAAGTTCGGTCATCAGCTTGGACATCTGCTGTTGTGTCTGGTCTGGCTGGTCAGTGAGGTCTTCCTGGGCCTGCATCAGTTCTTCAAGCTGCCGGCGAAGGTCCTGGGACTCCATCTGCTGCTGCGGTGAAAGCTGTTGGGCCATGGCGAGTTTTTCGAGCAGTTGCTTTTGCTGTTCCGGCGTCAGGTATTGAGCGGCCGGTGTGAAAGCCAACTGCTGATTCATCATGCGCAACTGGCCCGCCATGGCACGGATCGCCTCCGCTTCCATCGGAAGGGCGGTTAGAGACGTTTCTGCCTCCAGTGCAGCTTCATCAAATGCCTGGGCGAGTTCGTCAATGATGGCTACGTGACTATCCAGCGTGTGGCTCAGTTGGTCGACCATGATCAGGCGGTCGCCTTCGGTCATTTCCGCCAGGTCGTCAACGTACATGTCGCGCAGTTCTTCGACGGTCAGGGGGTTGCCGTCCTCACCGAGCAAGGGAGCTAACTCGGTTTCATCTTCTGGTGTATCTTCTTCATCTTCCTCTGAGGCCGCTTCGTCTTCGCCGGAGTCGATCAGTTGGCCGGCCACCTTGGCCAGATCCGCACGGGTTTCGTTGAGTTTGTCCAACCCATCCAGCAGGCCGGTCAAACGTGATGACTGGCCGGCTACGTCTTCTTCTGTTTCGGCACTCTGTTCGGCGATACCAAGTCGGTAGATATCGCTGACACCCTCCTGGTCCTTTCGATCCTGCACGACCAGGCGGTAGTACATTGAATCGCCCGGCTTGAGTTGATGCTGCTGCGGGTCCAGTGAGGTTAGCACGGTACGATTTTGTTTCGGCGACGGGTAGTCGTTCAGCCATACCGTTTCGCCAAGCTTTTCTGTTTCCGGCCCGGTCTGGATGCCGACCCGGGCGACGCCGAAATCGTCAAACGCTCGCACGACGATCGGTAATGCTTCGGGTTTATCCAGTGTGATGCTCTGGCCGGGTTTTTCCACGATGGCAGACGGCGGCTGATCCACTATGGCCAGAATCTGCATTGGCTGAATGGCAAGACTCGCATGTCCCGACTTGTTGACAAAGCGAACGGTGACGTGGCTGTCCTGTGCCACAGGGATACGTCCCGTCCATTGTTCGTCCCCATCAGATGACATGACCAGCGGCGACTGATCGGCGTCGTCATAAACCGTGCGTTGCGACTGCTGCTCCACGGTCTGTCGTACCGCAACGCGGTCGAACAGAGCTTTGCCATCATTAATCCTGAAGGTAATGCCGGTCAGCTTGATCGGTTCTTTTGGCTTGGTGGCCAACTGCTTGTGCGGTACGAGCAGGGCGGTCCATTCGCCCGGCTCGCCAAGTTGGCCGATATAGGCGGGCTTGCGTTGCGTGTCGCGATCCAGCGGCTGGCGCATTGAGTCCCAGTGAAAGACCTTACGCTGCTTGTCGGAGATGCAGGTGATAGTCGCCTGGCCGGCGGGCTTGCGCGGATCAGGACGCATGTAGACGACCAAGCTCTGGTTCGGCTTGACGGTCAGCGGGTTCAGGCGCGTGGTCATGCCGTACTCATTGCTGCCCCAGGCGAAACCATGTGCACGGGCGCCGCTATAGGTGTGCTGTTCGTGCCAGCGCCATTTGCCGATCAGCTTGGCATCCTGCGGCACGTCATCGTCAAACCAGACGAATTCCTGCGTCGCTGTTTTGGTCGTCGTTTCAATGCGTGGCGTTAGGTAATGGACCAACCCGCGGGCCGCGCCGCCTGTCACGTTTGCGGTGACGACGACATTGGAGCCAATCGGCGCACTGATCTGCGTTGCCTCCGGATCGGTCGGTTGCTGCTCGGTAATGCCCATGTACTGCGGCATCTGGATCGCATAAGTCAGCGACTCAATGGTCGGGCGACGAAGCATGGTGATCTGGTAAACATTCGTCCACGTGCCACCGCCAACCAGGCGGTATTGCATGTCAGTGTTGACTTGGTCGATCGTGAAGGTCCATGCATTGTCGCCGCTTACCTGCATGGGATAGTGCACCCATGACGTGCTGCCGACTTTCAAATGAAGTTGCATGTCATCAAGACTGCCACCATTCGCTTCCGCACGGATGGTCAGCGCATTGCCAGAGAGCACATCTGCATCGCCCGGCAGAACAGAGAGCGTAATCGTCGACACTGGTGGGATATCAGCGGTCGGGAGCAGCAATCTGGCCAAGGCGGTGGGCATGCGGTTATGGAAGACAGCCAGCATTAGTATCAACACACCGACGGCTGCACTGGCTGCGACCATGTTTCGTTTGATGGGACGTCGATTGAGCACCTGCTCAACGCGATAGCCCTCCATGCGCTGGCGCGTTTGTTCGATCAGGCGTTGTACGAAGCTGGCATCAAGGTCTTCCCGCTGGCCGGCCAATACGTCCAGGACGGTCAGCAGGCGATTGTGCATGCGTGGGATGGTTCGTTCGATGCGCAGGGCAATCTGTTCGAGTCGCATTGGTTTCACGCCCGGCCACAGGACGTAGATTGCCAGGGCCGTGAGTGTCACGAGCCAGAACAAACACGCGGCCGCAATGCGCCACGGCACGGACATGGGCACAATCAGATCGATCAGGCTTGCCACCACCAGACACCCGGCAGAACCGGCTATGAGGACAGCGCCGCCGGCCAGCAGCATTGAACGACGCAGGCGCTTGCGCGTCTGTGTGACGAGCTGCTGAAGATCACGTGCTGGTTGCAGATCGATCTGCATGGTTAACTCCGAACGGTTTGCCTTTGTGCGGTCGGTTTGACTCTGGTACTCGTGGGACCCGAACCGCCATTGTGGACGGTCGTGTGTTTACCGGCTTTCTTACTTCGCGTTTTACTTGGACCGAGTGTTGACAGCAGAAACTCGAGTCCGATTACGGCAAATGCAAACCAGATCAGCATTCGCCAGATTTCGCGCTTCTGCTGCAATTGACTGACGAGCACCGGGTCGTCGGCCGTCCCCTTGATATGCGTGGGAACGATCGGCTGAAACAGTTCGGCCAGTTGTTCCTGTGGCATGCTGTCAAATGCGGCCTCGGTTGTATCGAGATTGACTGCGAAACCGAGTGACGCAGGCTGTCTCTTCGCATCCTTCGCGGGTGTCACCTGTACGTCGTAGAAACCCTTGCCGGATGTATTGACCATTGCGGCCGTCAGTATTTCCTCTGAGCCGGAAGGGTTCAGTTCCAATGGCCAGCGCTTGCCGGCCGGATCGGTGACTTCCACCTGTGCATCCGACCAGCTGGATGCGACATTTAACACTGCTGGTTGGTATGGTTTCACAGCAGGTAATGTTCCAACGGGTTGCGTTCGTCGCAGGTAAGTGACCGATCGCAACAAAAACGGGAGAAATGCCGGTTTCTGCACGAGGTTGGTCCACTTCGGTGAAGCGGGGAAACCCGCAAGCAGGACGCGCCCGCTACCCATGGTCAATTCAACCAGGGCCGGCGCTTTGGGGCGAACGCGAACCAGTACGCGTGGGGCAGGATCAATATCCGCTTCGGTTAACGTAATTGGGAATCGGCGATAGATACGCGTTGTGGCAAAGTACGCTTCCTGTGGGTCGGCAAAGGCGGAGAAGACGGGGTGACTTAATTCCACTGCGCTGATCGGGACGAACTGCATTTCATCATCCGGATCGCCTTGCGGAAGCCCCAACGCGGCAACAGACTGCCCGCCGCTGGTTGGCCCTGCAACGCGCAGCAGGTGGGCGCTGTACATCTCTGCCGCTACATGTCTGCCGGGCAGGATCAGCAGGCCGCCACCGTCCTCAACATATCGCTTGAGCAGCTTGCCTTTTTTCGCATCCATCGGCACGTCCGCGAGGATGACGACATCGCTTTTGTTCAGTAGGGCAGCGTTGATCTGTTCCGGACGAATGGAACTCACATCGAAGGAAGTCGCCGCCTTGTCGGCATCCTCATCCGCTGTGGCGGTCGAGGCGGTCAATGCGGCTCGCAAGTACAGCTCGTCTGACGTGTCGATGTCCTTATTTCCGACGGTTGGTGACACGATCAATACCGCCAGTCGCGGCTGCACGTTCAACGCAAACAGGTACGTATCGTCTTCGGTAAATTCATCGCCGGACAGTTCAAAGCGTCCCTTGATCGGGCCGGGCCTATTCGGCGTGACGGTGATGGCCTTGGTAATGCGCTGGTTTGGCTGGAGCGATACGTTCAGCTGGTTGACCTGTTCGTCATCGAGAATGACCGATAGAACCGTATCCAGCCCGTGTTCCGGCGAGCCATTTACAACTGTAGCGTTCAGCACCAGCGGGAGTCCGGCGACAATGTTCGTTGCCTCCGGTGGCTCACCCACGACAGCCGCGTTGTGGGCGGGGTCTTCGGGGCTGACATCCAATAGCACGATCTGTGACTGCGGGTCGATTTGCCGCAGTGCCGGATGATCCGCCACTGCCTGCCACGACTGGCGATTAAAGTCGCTGATGATGTAAAAGAGTTGCTTGCTGCCCGATTCGGAATCAAGTGCTTCTTCCAGTGCCGTCGCAATCTGGCTGTGGGCCGTACCCGGTTTGAGTTGCTCAATGGCCGCGATCAGTGTTTCGGGTTTGCCGGCGAATCGGCTTAACAGCAGTTGCGGGACCGGGCCCGCTTCGATGATGTTGACTTTGTCATTTGGCCCGAGCAGATTGATGATTGCGTTGGCAGTCGACTGGGCGCGTTGCAGGTTGGTGGTGCCGCCCCAGCGCCGGCCCATGGTCAGGCCGCTGTCGATCATGATCGTGACCTGCCGACCACTACTGCCGGGCGTGAGCCATGGCATGCTTTCGATGATAGGCCGACTGAGCAGAATGATCAGCAGGGCGATAAACAACGCGCGCAATACCATTACAAGGTATTCCAGCGCCTTGATGCGCCGGCGCTGCTGCACGTAGCTGTCCATCAGGAACCGAAACGTGCTGAGCTCCACGGATCGCAACCGGCGCAGCGTGATCAGATGCAACACAACAGGCACGAGCGCAAGCGGCAGAAACAGGAGCAGGAGAGGATTCAGCATGGTGACTTAACGTGTCAGACGGCTCCGTTGATGAAGGTACGCGGTCAGCAGCTGTTCGTATGGCGTGTCCGTACGGGCCAGTTCGTAACTCACGTCACGTTCGTGGCACACCCCACGCACCTGTGTAAGGAATTCCTGCATGCGTTCGAGGTATTTGGCACGTACGGTCTGTGCATTTGCGATGATCGTGCCACCACCTTCCATGTCGCGGAAGCGCGTCATACGCTGATACGGAAATTCCAGTTCATCCGGATCGACAATGTGAAACACGATGACGTCGTTGCGTTCATAGCGGAAGTGTGCCAGGCCGTCCGCGATGGTGTCCACGTCATCGATCAGGTCGCTGATCAGGATGATCAGGCCGCGTCCCGGCAGGCGGCCGGCCATCTCGTGCAGGATCGGCGCAATGGTTGTTTCATCCTTGAGCGTGGCGTTCTGCATGACGTCGATCATGCGGCGAAAGTGACTGGCGGTGGTGCGTCCGGGCACGTACTCGCGCACTTTGCTGTCAAAGGTAACGAGTCCTACTGCGTCGTTCTGTTGCAGCATGAGGTATGCGATGGCTGAAGCGAGAAACGCGCCGTACTCATACTTGCTGATCGTTGGATTTTTCTTGTTCTTCGCTTCACCGCTGAACGCCATGGATCGTGACATGTCCAGCAGAATCGTGGCGCGGGCGTTGGTCTGTTCTTCGAATAGTTTGACGTAATGCTTGTCGGTGCGCGCAAGAATCTTCCAGTCGATCTTGCTGATTTCGTCGCCAATGGTGTAGGGACGATGGTCGGCATACTCCACGCTGGAACCATGGTAGGGGCTTGGGTGTTTCCCGCTTAAGAATCCCTCAACAGCCTGGCGCGCGACCAGTTCAAGCCGGGACATGCGCGCAAGCACGTCCGGGTCCAGTAGCTTGCGTCGCGGCTTGAATTCAGCCTTGGCCATCGCTTGTCCCGTTGGTTGGGGATTGCTTCGCCAGTCGATGCCGCAGCCAGAAACCCCAGCCGGTCGCGATCAGGCCAATCGGCATCAATGCGGCATAGAACAAACTCTTCTCGCCAGTGCGAAGTAACGCCAATGCGCCCGCAATGGTGACGAGCTGACCGATAAAGATCAGCGCATGGGCTGTAATCTGACTGGATGATTCGTGCATGTTGCTTGACATCGATAGGACCGTCCCTGGTCAGACCGCTTCCGGGAGTTCCGCAAGCAGTTGATCGATTAAATCGTCCGTGGAGACGTTTTCGCTTTCCGCTGTGAAATTGGTCACGAGCCGATGACGCAGCACCGGCTTGGCGACGAATTGGATGTCTTCAATAGAAGCGTTGGTGCGCCCGTCCAGCAAGGCTCGGGCTTTGGCGCCGAGCAGTAAGGCCTGTGACGCGCGCGGGCCGGCGCCCCATGTCAGATAGTGGCGTACGAAGTCCAGACTCTCGCTATCTTCGGCGCGCGTGGCACGAACCAGGCGTACGGCATACTCCGCAACCGGTCGAGCCACCAGCACCTTTCGGACCACCTGTTGCAGTTGAACGATCTGCTGTGCGTTTAGCACCGGCTCGAGGGTTCTTTGCTCGCCGCCGGTGGTGGACATGGCGATCTCCACCTCTTCGTCCAGTGAAGGGTACTTGACCTGAATCTTGAACATGAACCGGTCAAGTTGGGCTTCCGGCAGGGGGTACGTGCCTTCTGATTCAATCGGATTTTGCGTACCGAGCACGAAGAATGGCGGCTCCAGCACATAATGCACGCCAGCAACAGTAACCTGATACTCCTGCATGGCCTGCAACAGTGCCGCCTGTGTCTTGGGCGGCGTGCGGTTGATTTCGTCCGCAAGAATGATGTTGGCAAAGATCGGCCCCTGCACGAACCGCATGACGCGCTTGCCGGTGGACTGGTCCTCTTCCAGAATTTCCGTGCCGGTGATATCAGAGGGCATCAGGTCCGGCGTGAACTGAATGCGCCCGAACTGGAGGTTCAGGAGGTTCGACAGTGATGAAATCATCAGCGTCTTGGCCAGGCCGGGCACGCCTTCAAGGATGCAATGTCCCTGGCAGAGCAGGCCGAGCATGAGCAGGTCAATAACCTCTTCCTGCCCGATGATCACACGGGAAAGCTGTTCCTTGATCTTTCGCTGCGCATCGCAAACCAGCTCTGCTGCTTCGGATGCTTCGATAAGCGTCTGGGTTGAGCCGGACTCTTGAGGGTTCGTCATGTTTTCATGAACTCCAGGGCGTCACAAATCACACCGACGGCATATCGTGTCGGCTACGGCATCGCTTGCGGATGCACGCTCACCGGAATGGCAAACCTATCTATAAGATAACACCTAGTCAATCGTAAATACAGGAATGCAATTGTCGAAATTGCTGTGACTTGCGATAGCGCAGGGGTTTGCGTGAAGCTGTCATATTGCGGTGATTGGGTGCCCGATGATTATTCGTTTGATGGGCGTTCACTGATGAAAGCAGACGCCTTGGCGGACAGCGCGAGGCCATTGCCGTACTTGCCTGCAATGATGGCCATGTAGGTGGGCACCAATTGGGGTTTGAGTGCCTCTTGCGTGGCCGCATGAGCCGGTACGATCCGGTCGTTGTGTTGGTCAAAGGTGAGCAGCAGAAGGGTATTGGCGTCCGGCTGCAACTGGCCCGCAAATCCGATTTGGTCAGCTGGCCTGGCCATGCGACTGATGCGCAGTTCGTCGATTACCAGCATGGTGGCGTAATACCGCCTTTGCGGATGCAGGCCGAGGTAGAACATATCGGTGTTGTTGAGTGGCCGGTCAAAGCGGCGATCGACATGGTGGTCGCCGGCTCGCTTGCCATCAAGGTAGGCCCACATGCGTTTGCCGGACCAGCAGACCGCAATGTGATGCCATGAAGCCGGCTTCAGGCCGGGCTTGAACCATGGGGACATCGGATGGCGAATCTCGCGGTCTTCAAAGTTGATGCCGAACCGAATCTTTGCCCGGGTGTTCATCTGGTGCTGCCGTGAGAAGTCCAGCGTGTATACGGATAACGACATCTCATCGCGCGGAAACACCGGTGAACTGAAGTCCAGCAGGGCAATGCTGCCGCGAGCCTTGTAGCTTTTGTGTTTTTCAGATGGGTCGAACGCGAACTGAACCCAAGCTTCGAGTGTGCCTTCATCCAGGTCGATCAGGCCTCTGGCTGGAAAGCCGGCCTGTTCACTTTGTCCCAACGCCGCCGATGACAGAATGGCCAGAAACAGGATAGAAGGAACGACCAGACGACTCATGAATTACTGTCCTCGTACGTTGTTACGAAGGACATCGATCGTGGTGTATTGCCCGACGTTGAAGTTCCACACACTCGAATCTGTTTCCGCAAATGAGACATGCCCATCGATAAACAACATGTTGGCAACGCGATGGCCAGCCACGCTTTCGGAAACCTGTGTCTCACGCTGCCCATGGCGGGCGGTGTACCAGTCACCTACTGATCGCGCATTGTAAATCATGATGTATCCCGCAGAATCCGCCAGCAGCATCGCGTAAGAGGGCTTCTGTGCGAAGTCCAGCTTAAAGCCGTCCGGCCCCGGACCGCCGAATGGATTACCATCGGGTTGATATAAGAAGTAGTTGTATGCGTAGTTTGTCAGTTCGTAACGGACAACGAATGCGCCCAGTTCGCTGCCGGCATTGTTGATGTCGGCTTCCGTTCCCCATGCCGACTTAATGTCGGGACATCGCAATACCGTTTGCGAGGGGAAGTTAGGCTCGCCAAGGTACTTGGGGACATTGGTGCGCAGATACCAGCCTTCGTGCGGCACTTCACCGTCATTGTCTTCGGTGTAGCTGATGAAAGCGATTGCCAGTGGTCGAAGCACGGCTTGGCATTGCACCCGACGCGCGGCCGCACGTGCCTTGCCAAGTGCCGGGAGAAGAATGGCAATCAAGATTGAAATAATGGAGATCACCACAAGTACTTCGATCAGCGTAAAGCCGGCTGTCGATTTGAAATGGTGTTGAAGAGATAAGTTGCGTTTCATGTCAATGTTCCTCCACACGAATGAGCCGGAAGCTCTTGCTGGGAATAGTCAGGCGGACCACGTTCTGATTCAGCGGATAGTCTTCATATAGGAATGCGTCGTAGACGCACAGATTTTGTCCGCTCAGGCCTAGTTCTTCGAGATTCAGCATCAGAGCCGTGTCGACGCTTTCTTTGCCGAAGTTGCATACAGCAAACAGCGCTGCTTCACCTTTACGCAGCCATAAGCTGCTTCGGATGTTGTCCGGAGCCACCTGATGAGTCGAAGGGTTGCGCCAGAATGGATGGAACGTTGCTTCTTCCATCCCGAATTCATCCTGGAGCATCCACCACAAGCCAAGCGGGGCAGCGACCCAGCCTGTGCCGCTGCGTGCGAAGTATGGGTTGTATTCACCCCACGTCAGATAGGACTGGTTGCTGGCGTCGTCTCTTACGTACCACGAGCCGGGGTTCAGATGGAAGTTATAGGTGCGCTGCGAGCCGTTGAACATCAGCATGTACATCATCACGAAGTTCGGGCCGAACTTGTGTTGGCTGCCGGGCTTGGTCAGTGTTTCCAGAGGTACACCGTAGCGATAGGCCGTGCCGTCAGAGTATTCTTCCGGTAATGACAACTCTTCCCATGTGCTGTGGTAGAACATGCCGCCTTCGCCGGACTGGTGAAGATCGACAAAGCCGCTGATCATGGGATAACGCCGCGCGCCATGTCCGAGGCAGAGCATGCCTTTTTCTCCCCATCGCTCCTTACGGTAGATGTGAAACAGCCAGCGGAATCGCTTTGCCATTTCGCGTGATGCGAACAGGTGCCAGCGCCCGTGCAGGTTGCCGTCCTCATCGTAGAAGCCGTGGTTGGTAAAGACATCATTGCATGGACGTCGCACGGTCAGCGTGTTGTCCATATGCAGGTTGCGCACGCCGTAGTGGTCCATCGTCTTCTTCCAGCCCCAGACGTAGTAGTCGGTAGCCGGTGTGCCGAAGTTCGGATGCATGGCGGTGTAGACCATACCAGTCGGCTTTTTGCTGACTTCGTCAATGAACGGGCCAATCAGTTCGTCATCCGGATTCAGGCCGAAGTTGGCGTACATCATTGGGCTTAGATGCTTCTTCGTTCGGATGCGCTCGTAATAGCGTTCCTGTACCGGGTGTTCGACGTAGTGCTGGCCATAGAAACCCATGATGGTGTGCCACTGCTCGAAGATCGGGAAGATGCTGCCGATCTTCAGTTCGTAGAGCATGTCGAAGCTGTCTGAATCTTCATTCGATGGAAGCAGCAAGCCCTTTCCGCGATAGCCGTCGATATGTTTGACGAGCATGCCGAGATAGGTTGCGCCGGCTTCGCCACCGTTGCCGTCGCGGCTTTTAATCGGGCGGGTCATGTAGTTGCCGCGGTAGAGGCGGATCTCGTCAATCGGATCGACTAGTGCGAAAGGTGTGCCAGTTGAAAGTTCGGAGTTCAGCCAGCGGAACACTTCACCGTCCGGTATGGCGTGGGTATCCATCAGAACATGATCAATTCCGACAGTTCCCTCGCCGCCGAAGGTAATGGGGCCACTTGAAAGGGCGTGTTGCCATTCGTCAAACGGAATCGATACCGTGGTGAACAGCACTTGTTCACGCACGTCCGAGGTGATTAAACGAAGGACGGTCTGGTCGCCCTGGCGTTTCCATGTCAGTGCGACGGGCACCCACGCGGACGCGTGTGTCAGGTCGTTGAGCTTGGCAATGACAGTCGCACCCTTCCATGAGTTTTCCCATGAAGGTTGATTGGCATCTCGGCTTATCAGGAAAGCTTTCTTGTACTGATTGAAACGCATTGAGCCATAGTTCAACACGACTGCTTTTTCGTCATTGCCGATTTTCAGTGCGCGACAGCGAAGCTGAGGCACCATACGCGCGGCGATTGTGCCTTGCTCCGCGGTTACGTGTCCTTCGGCCGGATACCGAATGGAGCACTCGGTCAGGTCCTCATCTGTGAAGTGCTGTTGTTTGTATGCCATTGGCCCCATGCCGGAATACACGCGGCGATTTTGATGCTGATAGGTCGTATCGACTTCACGAACCGGCAGCGCTTGTAAGCCGAACGTGATCGTAAACGGCTCTTTAACAGTTTTGCCCTCCGCCCCGATCATGCGCACCGTGCAGTCGAGCGTGTTGCCGTTCTCGTGCATTTCAAAGTATGGCTCGCCGCTGACCGCCCAATGCTTGTCCCACTCAGAAAACCAGTTCAGCCCGGTTTCGAATTCCCCCAGTTCGAGCATGGGAGCGAAAGCAAAGGCCTTGCCGTCCTTGAATTTGCACTTCACGTTGCCATGTGCGCTGCGAACGCGCGCCAGCTTGGCCTGATAGGGAATCTTCAGAAGCAGGTTTTTCAGTTGGACCGGCCCATCTGTCGGAGTGACTTGCAGATCGTAACGGATCATGCCGTCGTATTCCAGCGTTGTCTTCATTTTAAGATTGACGCCGGCAGTGGAAGCGGCATTCGTCCAGACGGCGGTTGTATCGCTGGCTGATTCCTGTTTGCTTAACCAGTTCAGTTTCTGGTCGTTCAGGGTGAGAGTGATCGGCCCGGTCAGCAGTTGCTTATCACGACTCGTGATACTGGCCGGCAGTCCGCTTTTTGCAAACTTATATTCGCGCAGTGTGACTTTCGCGGTGTCATTACTGCTGAGCTTCAATGGCTCCCATCCCGGCAGAACCATATCCACCACGCCGATCTGATTATCCAGCCAGATTGGCTTGGCAGGCATGGTCATGGACCGCATGTCTTCGGCGAGCGTGTTACCGGTTGCGTCGATCATGCGCGTGTGAATGTCATAGCTCACGTCAAATCGATTTTTTACCGGCAGAATGCCGAGCGTGCGCCCGGCTGACAGATCAACCGGCAGTTTCACCGTGGAGAGTACCTTCTTGCTTGCAGGATCAATCAGGTCGGCGACCACCGCGCAATCCTTATTAATGTTCGTCATGCGCCGATGACCGGCTTCGATCTTCAACCCCTTGGCAACCAACAGATACTTCTTGACATTCACATCAAAGTAGGGGCGGTGCACAAACGGCATCGCGCCACCGGCAATCAGCTTGCCGGTGGCTTCATCGATGACGCGGTAAGTCAGGACGTGCTTGCCGTAGCTGACTTGCCCTTGAATCGGCAGGCGTACAGCCCGATCCGCCTGCACTTCTATGGTCTTGTTGAAGCTGGCTGCGTGCTCGTATTGTGCCAGCGTCTTTTCGACGCCGAGTTGTTGCAACGCATCAAAGAAGGTCAGTTGTTCTTTGCGCGGCACCCACACTTCGCCTTCCAGATTGTTGACATCCACTTCCAGGGATGCGTCTGCCTTCGGCGTGAGCAGGGCCATCTGCACATTCACTTTGCCGGCTTGTTTCGTGCCTACCAGTTCGAGCGTCATGCCGGCCTGTGTCGCATTGATCGCGCCGGCTTGCAGAATGCGCACGCTCGGCTGTTGTGGCGTGGCGAAGGTGACGTAGCCGAACTCGGTTTGCGATGCATGCCAGAGGTGAATGAAAGAGTTCACCGCCACATCGTTGGACGGTGTTTTGCGATTGCGAAGGAGCAGCATCTCCCACATCTCACCACCTTTGGGTTTCTCGACGTTCATGGTTGCCCAGGGCACGGTGATTTCACCTTCCCAGCCACGATCCGTGGTCCGAGCTGCGCCACTCCACTCGCCGTTCCAGGCAGGGTTGTTGCTCTTCTGGCGGATACCGTCGGCGCGGATCCCTTTGGCGTTCACGACCAGGTCAAATTCTTTTTCCACGCCGAAGATCGGTCGGATGAGCACTTCCATAATGTCATCGCCCCAGCAACTGTCGGGTGAACCGTCGGCTTTGGGGGTCAGTGCGTGTGGCGGGCGATCGAAGCGGAACGCGATGTGCAGGCCTTTGTCGCTGTAGGCCAGCCAGTACATCGCCGGGTCTGCTGTCTGGTTGGCGACCGGATCGCCGCGCCAGTTGATCATCGGTGCGGACTGTGCGGCGTTTGCCCATTCGGCCTTGTCCACTTTTCCGTCGATGGTCGGCGCTGTGGTCAGGTGGGCAGCGGCAATCAATGGATAGCGATAGGTAGCATTGGGCTGATCAGATGGATTGCTCGGCTTGGATGTGTCGGCCCGGGCGGTGTGCGCCAGGCCGATTGATAGAACGGGGATCAGAAACAACCGCGCGATCTGCTTAAGCGGGCGGGCTGATGGTCGTCTGAGCATCGGGTTCTCCTGACCGATTGATTTACAGAAGCATGTCATGTGGCTCCAAGTCAACTGATTCGAGTTCACTTGGATTCAGATAGAGCTGTGGCGCAATCGAGATATGTTCGATCCCGCCGGGCTGACGTACCATGCCGTCACGCCGCTGATGATTCAAGGCGATCTGCACTGCCCGTTTGGCAACGTGATCGTAATGGGGGAAAACGCAAGGGATATCGAGCTGTCGTCCCGGAAGCGGTGAGCCGATCCCGATCAGGTCGATATCGGTTTGGGGCTCGAGTTTGGCTGCTTCGCAAGCAGCTCGCATACATTCGATACGGTTGACATGCAGCAGGACGCCGAACGGCTGCTCGAATGTTTTCAGCCACTCGGCGACCAATGAGATGCCCTGCGAGTGGTTGCCGAGTGCCCATGGGTCGTCAGGTGTGATCGGAAGGTTCAATACTCTCAGTCGCTCACTGAGATTGGCATCGAGGACGGCCTGAATCGTGCCGCGCTGGGCAAAGTTGCGATCGCGCGATGCGATACCCTTGAAATCCATGGCCATGTTACGGCGTAGTGTCAGCAAGCCGAGCCGTGTGTGTCCCTGGCGAACCAGTTCCTGTCCTGCCAACTGATACGCGCCAAATTCGTCCGGCGAAACCGTGTGCCATCGCGAGTTGGCTCGCGGGGTACTGCAGTAGGTCTGAATGACGGGTACATGTGTCGGCGTATTGGACTTGATCTGCCGCGCAATAGGCTGGTTGTTACCGATCACGATTACCGCGAATGGAGGAAGTTTTTTCCATTTCGCGATTGCTTCGAGCAGGGGCTCGTCCGGGCCCTTGCGTAGATCGAATTCCAGTGGAACGGGCATCAGGCCGGCCTGCTGCGCTTCGCGAACGATTGGCAGCACCATCCATTCAAAGCGATATTGCGCCCGGCCGTACACGATGTAGAGCGGGCGATGTGTGCCTGCTTCCATCGCTGGGGATTCAAAATTCGTATCGACGTGTTCCGTACCTTCTCGAACATAGACGCCACTGCCCTGGACGCGTTCGATCAGGCCTTGCTCTTCGAGCAGTCCGACGGCACGCTGAACCGTATGAACAGTGATGCGATGTTCTTTCGCCAGGGTGCGAAGCGTCGGGAGGCGGTGGCCCGCCGGCCAGGTGCCTTGGCGGATGTTCGCGGTTAGCAACTCTGCCAGATCGCGGCCGGCAGGACTGATGCGTGAGGGGGCTAAAATTGTTTGAGTATTTTCAAACATTTCAAACAATTATCAATATACAGAGTACAACATCTAGGTCAAGCAAATCGACCAAGGCCTGCGGGGCAATTGTAAGTTAATATAAATATTTGATTTCACTTAACTTGATGCGAATTTTGATGACGAGCGACGCTGGTCGCTGGTCATTTTTCACCAAGTTATGTGCGCTTGAAGTACTTTTCCAGTTCATTAATCGTTAGCCGAATCGTGGTCGGGCGACCATGCGGGCAGTTGCTCGCTCGCTCAATCTCATCACGTCGGACAAGCAGGGCAGCCAGCTCTTCGGCGCTCATCCCATCGCCTGCTTTCACGGCTGCTTTGCAGGCCATCATGTCCAGCACTTCATGCATCACGGATTCGTCCGCGCCTGGGTTGGTCAGGTCAAGGCTGCCATCTTCCGCTTTGTCCAGCACCTCTGACAGAAACGCATCCGGTTCTACCTTGCGTTCAAATAGCAGCGTGGGAAATGCGTGAATACCGACTTGTTGCGGCCCCATGGCGGACGCCTCGATCCCGATGCGCGTCAACAAGGGCTGCAATTCGTCCAGCAGGTCGATTCGCACGGGCGATGCGCTGAGTACCACGGGCATCAGCAGGCGCTGGCTCTCGAGATTGCCGTCCAGAATGCGCAGACGCAGTTCTTCAAACATCACGCGTTCGTGCAGTGCATGTTGGTCAATGATGACAATGCCTTGCTCATCCTGCGTGACCAGGTAGCTTTTGTGAATCTGCAACACACCCTGTTGCTGTAGCACCGGTGGCGGGGCGGTTGGGGCTTCACGCTGCTGTTTTGCCTGTTCCCACGCGCTTTGTGTCAGCGAGGGTTCTTCCTCGTCCGCCTCCCGCATCTCGCGGCGGACTTCCTCGTACACGAACCCTTTCTGGTTTGGGTCCATGCGTTTGAAGTAATCCACGAACTGGTTGGCAGTCTGAACCGGTGGGTTCGAAGCAGCAGGAGTGGAAGTGGCCGGGCTTGAAGGCGGCGCCCAGTCCGGCGTGGTCGCCGGAGGTGTCGCGGGCGGTGGGCTGAATGATTCCGAACTTCTATTGATCAGATTCGAAACGGCCGGCTCACTCGGCTGAAGCGTCGCGGTCGGCGTCAGGTCGCTGCTGAGTAGGCTTTGTCGCAACGCATGCAGGATCAGGCTGTACATCCGCCGCGAATCGCGGAAGCGCACTTCTGTTTTAGCCGGATGGACATTGACGTCCACGCCGCGCGGATCAGTGTCGATAAACACGACGACCAGCGGGAACTTGTCCGGTGGGATCAGCCCACGGTACGACTCTTTGATCGCATGCGACAGGTTGCGATCCTTGATCGGCCGGCCGTTGATCGCCAGATACTGAAATTTACTGGTACTTCGCGCAATCGACGGCAAACCCGCCAATCCCCAGATACTCGCACCAATCACCTCGTCCGTTGAAGGCTGATCGGCTTCAAACTCCAGCAAGGCCTCATCCAGTTCCTTGCCCAGCAGATGTACGCACCGGTCGCGCCGGGTCTGGTCGGCCGGGACATCAAATGTCTTGCGTTGCCCGTGCGTCAGGCGGAACGATACCTCCGGATGCATCATGGCGATACGCATGAGCACTTCATTAATCTGACCGAATTCAGTCGAGGCGGCGCGCATGAATTTGCGCCGTGCCGGAGTATTGAAGAATAAATCGCGTACTTCAATCACCGTGCCCGGCGAGCCGCTGGCTGGACGGACCGGCTGGACCTGATCGCCTGCCACTTCGATGAGTGCAGCGGACTCGGCTGGTTTGCCGTCAACCGTCGCGCGGCTGGTAATGGACAGGCGGCTGACGCTGCCGATCGATGCCAGCGCCTCGCCACGAAAACCAAGCGTGCCAATGCACTCCAATTGATCGGTTGATTGCAGTTTGCTTGTGGCGTGTGGCGATACGGCCAGCGGCAGTTCGTCTTCCGAAATACCCATGCCGTCGTCGGCGATGCGGATCAGTTCTTTCCCGCCCACTTCGATTTGTACATCAATTCGCCGGGCGCCGGCGTCCAGGCTGTTCTCAACCAGTTCCTTGACGACGCTGGCGGGACGCTCGATCACCTCGCCGGCGGCAATCTGATTTACGACCAAGGTGGGTAACTTCTGAATCGGCATGAACGTATTTTAGCAGAAGGGCATCGCGGTCGAATTACGGCTGTTGAAAGCAGATATAGGCCACCGAAAGCCGTCCTCTATAGGCCATGGCGGCTTAGCAGCTATTTGAGTCGGAAAATGAACGGCACGATCTTGCTTGACGTGACGGCCACGCCGCCTTGCTGGGCGGGAATGAACCGGCATTTTTTACATGCCTCGATCGCGGCCTTATCGAGCCGCGGGTGTCCGGAACTCTGCACGACCTTCGCGTCGGTCAGTTTCCCGTTGGCAAGCACACATACTTCCACATGGACAGTGCCTTGTTCCCCGCGCCGCCGGGAGAGCCACGGATACTTGGGGGTATGAAGGTACGCGACGGTCACTTCGCAGGTGGTTCCAGTCGGGCGAGGATCGGCATTGGCCGATTCGCTTGCCTTGGTCGGTTGGCTGCGGTTTGTTTCGTCTGATGGACTTTCGGCGATCTGTTGATCGGTTGTTGCCGGCATTTCTGCTTGCGGCTCTTGTGGTGCTTCTGGCACGTCGGGTTTGAGCTCAGGTTCTTCTGCGACGGGTGTTTCTTCTGGGGCCGCGACATCGGGTTTGGCTGTTTGGACCTCCCACGGCATTGGCTCGTCGGCTGTCAACGCGCTCGGCAGCACACTGCCCACCACAGGCTCGATCGGCTCTGTGGCGGGCATCTGTTCGGCTGGCTTCTTAATAGGTTGCTGAATCGGTTCCGTGTTGTTGTCTTCAGCAGGCTCAGCCATTTCTGACTGTTGTGCCGGTGGTGCGGCTGCCACCTGTTGTACAGTGGGCAGCATGTGCAATTCCACCGCAACCTCACCTGCGTCGAACGGCACTTGCATACTGGTCTGCCGCCAGTTCATGCTCAGCACGCCCATGTGCATGGCAATGGCCGCTGTGGCGAACAGGATGTACGGGTTCGATCGCATCACTCTGCCTTTTCCACTTCAAATACAAAGCGTTCGATGCCGGCTTTGCGCAGTCGATCCATCACACTGACCGCGATGCCGACATCCGCCTCGCGATCGGCCACCAGGTAGATCGGCGCGTCTTCAGGTAGATCAGCCTGAGCGGCTTGTACCCGGTTATCCAATGTTTCCAGGTCAACGGGCGTTTCATTAACCAACAGGTCGCCGTTGGATTGAATGGTGATCGCGATGTAGGCGCGCGTGTCCGCTTTGGCGGTGCTTGCTTCCGGCAAGGTCACATCCATACCGCGATGCACCACCATCGACATCATGGCGTAAATGAAAAACACCAAAAGCAAAAAGACCACGTCGATCATGGGTAATAACTCGACGCGCGCCCGTTTTGCTTCGTAGCCGGTTTCAAGTTGCATGGGCGTTGCTCCTTGATTCGCGCCACGCCATTTCAAGGCGTGTACCTTCCTGCTCGAAGCGCCTGGCCGCGCGCTGCACGCGCGCGACAAAGTAGTTGTAAGGAACCAATGCCATAATCGCGATGGTCAGGCCGGCCGCCGTGGTAATCAGCGCCTGGGCAATACCGCCAAGCACTTCCTTGGGTTCCTGAATACCCGCGTCCCCCAACAGGTCAAATGATTGGATGATGCCGGTGACCGTACCGAGGATGCCCAGCAGCGGGGCGAGCGTGATAATCGTATCCAGCACACTGAGCCCGCGCCGCAGTTGATCAAGTTGATCCATTGCAGCGGCCTGCATGCTTTCGCTGAGGCTGTGCGTGCGATTAGCAAGCCCGACCGCGAGTACTCTCGCGGTCGGGTCGTTACAGTGTTTCCCAACATGCTCGGCCTCGTCAGCCTTGTCCGCTCGGCATAACTCGATCATCTGCTGGGAAACAGAGGCGTCTTGCCTGGCTGCGTATCGCAAATTGAACCACAGCCGTTCCAGCGCTACAGTGACAGCGACAACCGAACAGACCAACAGCGGCCACATCAACGGCCCGCCTTGTTGAATCACGTCAAACATTGTCGCCTCTCACCGAGGCTTCGCTTCCCTAGAAGGTGAAGCGAAAGCCCCCAAACGCGCTGACGCCCGGTGAACTGAACGTCAGCACTTCCTGGTAATTGTGGTTAAACAGATTTTCGACTCGGCCGAATATTTCCAGTTGATCCGTGACCTGGAATGAGCCGGACAGGTTCACCGTCACATGGTCGTCCGCGTTGACCACGGCAAACGCGCTGTTCAGATCGTCGCGCTCGCCGATGTAAAGGATCGTCAGGGTTGCGTTTGCGCGGTCGTCGAGGAAATCAATACTGATGTCCGCTGAGAATGAATGCAGCGGACGTCGCAACAGACGCGAGCCCGGCGTCAATCCGAATGCGGCTGGCGCATTCTCTGCTCGTGTGTCCGTGTAGGTATACGTGAACTGAATCAGCACGTTGTCGACTGGCTGCAATCTCAAGAACGATTCCATGCCCTGTGTACGTGCCTGATCGATATTGACATTCCTGAAGGCCGGCGGCGCAGCCAGGATCAGATCGTCAATGTCGTTGTAGAAGTAGGTCGCGCCGAAGATGACCATGTCCTCGAACAGCCTTTGTTCGAACCCGATGTCAAAGCCTGTCGTGGTTTCAGGTTCGAGGCTCGGATTGTTGGCGAGAAACGAGGTGTCATACAACTCGGAAAGCGTCGGCGCTTTAAAGCCAGTGCCGACGGTCGCGCGGATGTATGTATTTGTTTCCAGATGGTGATAGACGCCGGCCGCACGATAAGTGACTTCAGTGCCGAATTCAGAATGGGAATCAACGCGAATGCCGATTGTGCCGCTGAGGCGATCATTGAAGGTGATCTGGTCCTGCAGGTAGAATCCGAAGTTGTGGGCATTCGCTTCGACCGGTGCAGTGCCGGCTGCGCTGAAGTCGCCATCCTGATGCTCGTATTCGACACCGAAGGTGATCGTGTGTTGCTCGTGGATATAGAAATTGTTCTGCCAATCCACGCCGACGTTGGTGCCCAGAAAATCAGAGGGGAAGGCAAACCCCGTCCCGGCATTTTCGCGGTCGATCGTATGTGCCCAGATGGAAAACTTCTGTTCCCACACGCCGTCCAGAAGAATGATCCGTGGCTCGATTTTAAAGATGAACTGTTCCGACTCAGTCTGTGAAATGCCGAAGTTGGTACCCGAGTCAAACTCGACATCCGCGTCGATATAGTGGATGAAAAAGTCAACGGTGAACTCATCAGAGGGCTCAATGCCGAACCGCGTGGAAATCGAAGTGTTGCGGTACGGGTCCGTTTCGCTGTCTGCTTTGGCAGACGAAATCGATTGCGAGTCGATTCGGGTAATGTGGGCAGAATAGTTGAATAGGTCATCACTACCGCTGACGGAACCGCGTTCGATGTAGGTGGCGTATGAGCCGAATTCGGCGCTCACAGTGAAGGTCGGTGGGCCTTCACCCTTTTGGCTCAGGACATTGATAACCCCGCCGATGGCGTCGGAACCGTACAGCGTGCTCTGCGGCCCGCGAATGGCTTCGATTCGATCGACGCCATTTACCAACAGATGGTCGATCGCTGCTGCACCGGTCGGGCTGGCCACGTCGTGGATTGGCACTCCGTCCACCAGGAAAAGGGTATGATCCGCATCTGTGCCGCGCGTGAAGATGGACGTCACCGAGCCAGGTCCACCCGATCGGCGAACCTGAATGCCCGGAACGAAACGAAGGGCGTCCACCGCCTGTGTCTGTTGGCGGCGCTTCAAGTCCTTGCTGTCAATCACGGTGACGCTGCTGCCAACTTTACTGGTGGGTGTTTCAACGCGCGTCGCCGTCACAATGACTGGCTCAGTGGTTGTTGCGTCAGGCGATTCGGTCGTTGCCGCGGGCGCTTCTGAACCACTTGCCTGCTCCTGATCCGGCTGTGCCTGTAGCTGGGCGGTGCAAGCCAGTAGCAGCACTCCGATGAATACGACACGTAAACCTGCCCATCGATTCGATTGAATCGAACAATACCCGGCCCCGAAAGTTCCATTTGAGAAAGACATTACTGCTCCCTGTCCTGATGCGCGCAGGACACTTCCCCCAATGCCACAAGGCAAACATGAGTCATTGCGAAGGGAGGCGGATGCCGTGGTATGGTGCGAAGCCCGGGGGAGATAAAGAACCCGACCTGCCGCGGCGTCCCATTCGCGAGGACTCCCATCGGTGACCGACTGGCAGGTCTTCCGGCTCAGGGCTGTTTGTGGCTGGTTCACCTTCCCATCCGACCCGTTGCAGGCCGAACAGTGGCTTTGCTGAACCGCCAATGCCCATTACGGCGGCGCGTCCGCGGGGGAATTGCAATCTGAAATTGCGCACCCCACTTCCCGTTTTCATCCACCTGTTCGCGGCAAGTCGCGATTGAGGCAGACACCTGTCGATACTGCTGTTACGGTAGCACCGGGCCGGTTCCCATGCAAGGCAGAAGCGGACTTGATTTGAATTTTAGATTCCCTAGAATGCCTCTTCTGATCGCAGGGAAGGGCATGCAACTAGTCCCCGTGATCCACCCACGCGGGTGTAGCTCAGTGGTAGAGCGTCACGTTGCCAACGTGAATGTCGTGGGTTCAAATCCCATCACCCGCTTTTCAACAGGCCGTGTGTCCTCGGGCGCACGGCCTTGTCTTTTATGAAATATCTGAGGCCACACCTGCAAACCCTAAGTCAGCTCAAGTAGCCGTCATGTCAGGCCCGGACATTGTGGCCGTGAATTTGTACTCACCAGCCACTCTGGTTGATGATCTTTTGTGTCGTCTCAGCGATCAATTTGTTGGCGAGGATCTGATAGGTCTTGTTATTCTGCTCCGTGGCGAATTTGTCGGCCTGCTTGGCGTCTTCAACGGCTTCCTTCAGCTTGCCGCGCTGAACTAATAATTTTGCACGCCCCAGGTAGACATGGGGGTCTTTGGTCCCGATGGCGATGGCTTTGTTCCAGGCATCCATCGCCTGATAGGTCTTTCCGTAATGAAGATGACATTCAGCGAGAATACGATAGAGATCGTCAGATTGCTTGACCTTTAAGGCCTCGTTCACGGCTGGCAGCGCTTCTTGAAAGCTCTTTTCCATATAGCGGGCGTGTGCAATGAATCCGAGTGCCCAAGGGCGGCGCCTCTCGTCGTCCATGGCAACCTTTTTGGCGTCGGCGACTGCTTTGTCGTATAGCCTCAGCTTAAGCCGTGCCAATGCGCGATGGGCGAGAAGCTGGGTCGATTCGCCGCGATGGTGCATCAGCCGCGTGATGCCGGCTTCGTAGATGCCGCGGTTTTCGCTCAATCTTGATTTTCGGAGGGCCTCGAGCGCGTTTGCGATCTGACTCACGCCGTTGGCGCCCAGCCTGGTGAATATTTCGTCGCGTTTTTCCGCACATTGGGCATGTTCGCCGGTCAGTTGCGCCTTGTCGAGGCCAACGGCGCCGGCGTTGTAGTGCAGCCAGGACTCGACGAGATTGTTTTTGTTTGCGTGCTTTGAGCCATGCCAGGTCATATAGCTGATGGCATAGGGTTCGAACACGACCAATCCCGCCAGTTCACGTTCGACCGTTTTGAAGTCCTTTTTCTTATATGCGATCTTGGCAAAGAATCGGTACGCTGGAGCTTCGCCCTGGTGGCCTATGTCTCTTATCCTTTTTTCGAGATGCTCGACCCTGGCCATGTCATTCCGTTCGAGCGCCTGTTCCCCATAAGACGCCCAGCGGCTCACAAGCGTGCCGCGATGTTGCCCCATAAAGCGAACATAGGCCCAGTTTAAGTAACTGTGGTTTGTCGCTTTGAGGGCGGCCTCGTACTTTTGATAGGCCTCATCGTACTTCAGCGTATCTTCAAGGCCCTGCGCATCAAAAATAAGCTTGTCGAAGCCGCCTGCGTTCTTGTTTTTTTGGCGAAGGGCCAGCGTGCCGACTTCACGCGCCTGAACATGGTCTTTCTTTTGCTTGAAGGCGAGCGGATTCCGACTGTTTTGGTACTCCGCAAACGCCATTGCTTCGAGCGCGGCAGCGAGGGTCGCTTCGGTTAAGGCCTCATCGAAACGCCAGGAGCGAACGAGTATCTTGGATCGCCAAAGGTATACCTCGTAGAGCGGAAAGAGTTCGACAACCGGATCAGAGGTTTCTATGAATTCTTTCCAGCGACGGTCGGCTTGCATCTCCCAAAGCTGATCCTTCAACTGGTCGTAGAGTGCTTCGGCTTTGTCACGCTTCGCCTGAACATCCTTCGGAAGAAAGACACGCTGCGTCTCTGCCGCCATAAATCGTTCTTTCTTTTCCTTTTCGCCCTTGGGATCATCGGCACGGGAGTATTTCCGATAGCTCAGTTTCGGTGGCTGCACGATGGCGGCGTTTGGGTGATCGTCTCCAAACTCCCAAATCTCAACGACGGCATTCGTGATTTGACTGATGGTCTTATCGTCCGCGGGATTCTTGCGAAGCTCTTCAACCAGATCCTTAATCGGGTTCTTTGCAGCCTCCTTCGAGGCCAGTAGAATCTTCTCCTCGTGATCGAGCTGTCCCTTCAGCGCCGGAAACTTGTCAAGATAGTTTTCCCGGAGATAGGCGAGGTCTTCGAGTGCACCGTCGATATTGCCGCGCTCTTCGCGGACATACATGCGGCTGATTATCAGGTGATGTGTTTCGTCCAGGCTTATGGCGGCATTCAGCGCCTCTTCCGCGTCCTCGAGTTGGCCCGTTTTCTTGTAGAGCCGCGTCAACCCGATGTAGCCGAGCTTACGATCTTCTTTCGTCTGGCGGGGGGCGGTAAGAAGGTTGTAGGCGCCAATGGAGTCGTCGTGCTGACGAATGATGTCGCAGATCATCCCCTTGGCCTTCAGCAGTGACGGGTTGTATGGGTGAATTTTGCGGACGGCTTCGATCTTCGCCATGGCCGTATGTGATTTACCCGTATAGAGCGTTAGCATGGCCCAAACGGCCGTCAGTTCCGGGTGCGTTGCGTCGATCGAAAGACCATGGTCTGCAGTTTTGACCGCGTCTTTAATCTTGTTTTGCTGGATCAGGATCTCCGCCTTGAGGGCGAGCCCGCCAGTCCAGCCGGGGTGCTGAGCAAGTTGTGGCTCCAGTGATTCGTATGCCTCGTCCACCTTGCCGCTTGCCACCAGCTCGCGCAGTTCCTGAAGTAAACGGTCCGCGTTGGCAGGTGACGCAACAGCCTGCTCTTCCCCCAACGTGACGTGTGTCGGCAATAGCCACGCGCTCGTCAAAAATATTGACACCAATACCGGACTGATACGGAAAGATCTATACATCGGATTCAACCTCCTCCAGACTCGCAGGTCCCAGTTCCCCGAATAGGACCTCTCCGGCACTTTATCTCGTTTGCCTGGTTACTTCAAAAAAGTGCGCCCGGTTCCCGAGGAGTACTAGTGCCCTTGAGAATGTTCGGTACTACTGCCTTCAAGTACGCGCTTGAGCATCTCCAAATCTTTCAGGTTGGCTCGCCGCACCATAAACGACATGAGCGGCGCCATCAGAACTGAAAACCCTTTCGGTATGCCACGGTTTCGCAACGTCATTCGAGTTGACGATTCGTCGACGGCTTCCCACGCATAACTTGTCTCCATCGGAAACGGGCCTTCGGCCGTTCGCATGACAAGACGTTCTTCCGGGACAAATTCGACAATCTCGTAGGTGTATTCCAGACGGCGCCCCATGAAGTGAGCAATGAATGCGATCTGTGAACCGATGGCAGCAGGACGGGGCGTTTGCCATTCAACGGACTTAATGTTGATGTACCAGGCCGGCACGTTGTCCGGATCGCCCGCGAAACCCGCCACGCGACTGCGCGGGCAGTTGATCACGATCTGTGAAGAGACGTCAACTTCTTTCATGTGCGGATCTACTTTCGCAGAATGCTTTCACCAGATCCATATCTTTCTCAACTGCCTTGGTGACCATGCCTTTAATCAGTGGATTCAACAGGCGGGACAGCAGCTTGTAGGCTTTTGCATCCATTACCAGCGTTAAAGTCGTCTTCCCGTCTGCCGATGTAACAGTGAATGTTGAATCCCACACGGTGCCATGGCTGTCAGCGATCATCCTGACGTGATCATTTTCGACGTATTCCGTTACCTCTAACTCCGTTGTCGCTTCTTTATCGTTCATCAGGCGCGTTTCACGGAATCTCGTACCAATGCCGGATTGGATTTCGGACAGAAATTCGAATTGAACGATATGTGGAAGTGCTTTTGAGAGCTGGCGGATATCCGCCACTGTTGCGAAGACTTTATCGATGGGAGCGCTAATTGTTCTTATTACAGCGATTCGGGTCATGGTTTAAGAAGTAAGGCAAGCTTACAGGAGGCTCGACGGATACGGAACAATCAGTTGCCTGCTTATCTTCCAATCTTGTATCTAGCCGGTCAATCCCCAAAGTACATATTGACTTTCATGGCATCGCCAAACCGGTAGTTTCATTTACCTACGCAGAACGTCGCAAATACTTTTCCGATTACATCGTCCGGCGTCATTTGGCCGCCGAGTGATGCCAGGTCATCCAGTGCGGATCGAAGTTGCTCGGCAATCAATTCGATGTCATCCAGTGCATGTTGATCGATTTGACTAACCAACAACTCACGTGCTGCGATGAGATACTCAGCCGTCGACTTTATGGATGCTTCGTGGCGTGGTTGCAAGGCCAACATTTCACCGGAGAGGCTGACGCCTTTGGTTGCCACAACGTCCGCTATTCTTGTTTTGAGCGGTTCAAGCCCTTCGCCTGTGTGGGCGCTGACCGCAATGTCTGCCGACGGACAGGGCGGATGCAGGTCGGCCTTGCTGGCGATGCGGAGTATTGGCTGAGCCGTGGTGATGTCGGTGAAACCGTCTGCCACTTCGCTGACGGAGAGCAGAAGGTCTGCTCGCTTGATCGCATCGTGGGCGAGCTTCTGCATGTCGTGATCAAGCGCATTGCGTGGATCGTCCAGACCGGCAATGTCGACGAGCATGACCTGTACCTTTCGCCTGGCTGGATCGGTCAGGGTTAAGGGCTCGCTAAGTACATCGCGCGTCGTACCGGGTGTCGGGCTTGCCACAGCTCGTTGGTGCCCGAGCAGGGCATTGAAAAGGGTGCTCTTGCCGCTACTTGGTGGGCCGACCAGAACAACGCGTGGCAGGGCTTCGAGTTCGCCCCACGAACGGCTTTTGTTCTGGATTTCGTTGACCCGGGCAAGCAGGTCCGACAGTCGATCATCGAGCGCCTTTGGCGAGATGGGGACCACATCTTCCTGATCGGTAAAGTCAATACCGGCTTCAACGAGTGCAAGGGTGCTCGCCAAATCATCCGTCAGGCCGCGCGAGAATTTGCCGAGTTGGCCGTCCAGCAGCAGGTGGGCGGCTTGCAGTTGTGCGTCGTTTACCGCACCGATGGTGGCTGCCACGCCTTCGGCTTGTGTGAGATCGAGCTTGCCGGAAAGATAGGCTCGGAAAGTGAATTCGCCGGGTTCGGCCAGATGGGCGCCCTGATTCATGATCAACTGAATGACGCGCTCGAGCAGGGCGGGGTTGCCCGGTAGTTGTAGTTCCACCATGTCACTACCGGTATAGCTGTTTGGCGCTTTGGATGTAGTGATCAGAACGGGAAGTTCTGCTGCTTCCAGCTTGAGTCGGCAAGGTGTTAACTGACGGGGTGTATCAGATGCAAAATCGACAAGCAGTGTTTTAAGAATATCGAAGGCAGATTCGCCAGCGATACGAATCAGGCCGCGCGGGCTGCGGCCGGGTGGGGAACTGACAGCAACAATCGTGTGGTGGCTGTCATTCTTTATCTGTCTTTTTTTTTATCCCTTTTTCCCTTTTTCGTATTTCCCCGCTGGTACTCGATCGGCGGGGCGCCCTGTTCGCGCTGCTGTTGCATCGCCTGGGCTTCGGCCATTTTCCGCTCGACCCATTTGGATGCCCGGTCGCGCAGGCCACCCGGCTTAGCAGCCTTTCGCTCCAGCAGTGTGCCGGCTTCTTCCTGCTCCTTAATGTGTTTGCGAACGAAGTAGCTGTCGACCATGCCCGCGGACGTTGATGCAAGAATGTAGAGCGTCAGGCCGGACGGGGCGCTGTAAAGGAATACGGGAAACAGCAGAGTCATGAACTTCATCATCTTCTGCTGTTGTGCCTGCTGTTCATTCATGGCCGGCTGCATGGTGAACTTCTGCTGGAAGTAGAACATGACGCCCATGAGGATGGGAATCACATTGATCCCGCTGAACTGAGGATTGATGAAGTACAGCGGAATCGTGAAGCCTTCATCGGCAAAGCGAATAAAATTGTCAGGCGCGGAAAGGTCAGCCAGGAACAACCAACTGCCGCCGCTGATCGCCTGGAACATGCCGTAGAAGCCAGCCTGGTGGCGCAGTTCGATCGCAAAGAAGAGCATGGCATACAACGCTATCCAGATCGGTGACTGCAACAGCAACGGCAGGCAGCCAAGCATGTTGGCGGGGTTTACCCCTTTTTCACGCCAGAGCTTCATCTGTTCCTGCTGGAATTTCTGTTGATCGTTGGCGTATTTCTTTTTGAGTTTCTCAATTTCCGGCTGCATGGACTGCATCTGCTTGCCCATCTTGGCCATGTTGATCTGTGACTTCTTGGTGATCGGATGCAGAATCGCGCGAACCACCAGCACCAGGATGATGATCGCGATGCTCCAGTCGAAGGTCACGGCATGCAGCAGCCGCAGGAACGCGAGCAGGCCGTGCGCGAGCCACTGGAACGTACACATGGTGCATCCCAGTTCGTAGATGATCATGTTTTCAAGATTGAGCCGGCTATATGGCGGCTTCGACAGGACAGACTGGTCGCGCGGGCCGGCATAAAGGCTCAGGCTCAGGTCCAATTTACCTTTGGCTGGAATGGTTAATCGTTTGCTGGTCAGGTTGACCATCACCGGTCGCGTGTCGGTCTTCGGGTTGACAGGATGTCGGCCGACCAACTGCAGGGTAACATCGGGAAAAATGCCGTCCTTGCCATGTAGCGGGGGAATCTTCTTTGTATCCGCATCAACGTATGGGTGAATCGTGGCCGCAAAATATCGATTCAGGCAGGCGACCCAGACAAGTTCCGCATCCTGATGAAGACTTTCGTTCGGCCAGAACACTGGTGGTTCCGGTGGATAATTTTGCCGCTCTGCCTCTTCTTCTTCCCAAATGGATGAAGCGACCTTTCGCCGCTCCATGTATGCCTTGTCGCTGTAGATAAATGATCGGGATGCGTCGTAGTCCGGATCGAAATAACCAGCCATCATCATACGGCGGTCGCCAAGGTATGACGCAGTATCAACCGGCAAATCAGTTTGGCCGAACTGTTCCCAGATGATGTTCACCGAACCGTCGGTGAGATTCTCAACCCACTGACGACAACGCAGGTCGTAACTGGATTCACCTTCGTCCAACAGGTAGTGACGCACAATGCGCAGACGTGGCGTGTCGCTTTCATCAGCCAGATCCAGGTAGTAGCGTCCCGGCCGCTCGGCATCTTTATGCCATCGTTGGTTCTGCAACGGGATGCGCTGGCCGTTGACGGTGATGACTTTTGCGGCCATGGGGAAGTAAGCCACGTCATTGCCATTGGCATCTTTTTGCGTGGGGTAATACTGGATGGCGTAGGGTTCTTCGCCGGTGACTTCCATATGATATCTGGCCAACTCGATGCGCATGATGCCTGCGCCCCATGCGGTCAGCTTGACGGACATGCGATAGGAACCATCCTCGGCAACGGAACCGAGTGTGGTCGTTTCCGCATTGGCGGCGGGCAGGGGATGCAACTGCCCCAAGTCGGCGATCGACGCGTCAACTGAAATGCTGTCGGAGTCAGCAATTATTACGCCGTCGGAAGTTGGGGAAGAAGCGTCGTCCGGCGTCGGGGCATCCGAGGACGCTTCTTCCTTTGCCTGCTCGACCTGCTTCTGTTCCTGAGCCTCTCGGGCTGCTTGGCTGTCGGCCTGCTTTTTGGTGTTACTCTGAAACACCGCCAGCGCAAAAATTACGCCGATCAGCAAAGCGATAATGGGCACCAGATACTTCACAATCACGTCCACCCTTGGATTAAATCGAGCCGATCAGTATAAGTTGCTCCGCAATTCGTTGCGAATCGGTTGACAATGGGGCAGAGCCTGCTGACACTCCCGGCATATGAACGATGCGTTGGACCTGAAATACGTTCGAGGCAGCGTGGTGAATTACCCGCCGGGGGCGACATTCGGCCCGCGCCATCTGGGCGACTATGAACTCGTCTGGATTGTGGAGGGTGATGTGCTTTACCACAGCGACGGGCAGACGGTCCAGACACCCGCGGGTTCAGTCTTCGTATGTCTGCCCGGTTCGCGTGACGCGATCACCTGGGATCGTCACCGCCGGACACGGCATGCGTTTGTGCATTTCGATATCAATCGTATGCCGTCGCACTGGCCACCACACGACGCATGGCCGACGGTTCGCGTGCTGCCGGATGACGACATTGTTCGCCCACTATTTCGCTACGTGCTCTCGAACTGGGCGATTTCCCAGGGGTCAGAGCGCCTGCCGCCAAAGTCGAACATCAACCGGGCCATGGAGGTCATGCTGGAAGCTTTTATCTTTGGTGAATCGCGCCAGTATGCTGAGTCAGACCCGGATTATCCGCCGGCGGTCGCCAAGGCGTTGTACTTTATCCATGAAACACTCAGCAAGGACCCCGCAACGCCGTTGGATCTGGATCAGATCAGCAAGGTCGCGTCCGTTAGCCCGAGCCATCTGTGCCGCCAGTTTCGCAAGGTGTTGGATGCCGGTCCGGCGGAAGTGGTCCGCGTGCTGCGCTTGGATATTGCCGTCCAACTATTGGCCCGAAGCAATCTGTCCGTTTCCGAGATTGCTTATCGATGCGGATTCGCCAGTGCGGATCATTTCTCCAGACGATTTCGCAAGCAATTTGGTGTCCCTCCCGCAAAGCTTCGCAAACAGATGCTGGAAGGCCAGCCACCACCAATCACGCCTTTGGTGCGCCACGTTCATCAGATGAGAAGTTGAAAATCTAAGAGCCCGCTAACAAAAAACCGATCGGGAGAACCGATCGGCTGTCATTGCATCAGAAAAAGTGCGCATAAAAAAAGCCAAGCGAGATCCGGCTATGAATGAAAAAATCAATAATCGCGGATATTTTAGTCGGGAAGCCTCGCTCGGCTACTCTCTTACCACCTACACTGTTGTTGCGCTGACTGGATGCTTGTCGGGCTCTACTCCTTCCGGGGCGGGCACCCCTGAATCGTTCGTCCAGAGAATTATGTCATCACCCAACAGTATGGTCAACCCCCTAAGTACCAGTTCTGTAAAAAAACTCCGGAAAGTCTGAAATGAATGAAATTGTGTAGATTCGAGTGATCATCGAATTGGAGCTGTTATTTGAGATTTTGCGCGTATTGCGGACGAAATCGCAGAGCGGTTTTTGATGAAATGTGAAGTTGGGAAATCCCTAGTCCGTGGGTGACCAGCGTGTCCGCTTGATCGGCAACGTTTTGAGATAGGCATTGATGGCATGAGTGCTGTCAGTGCCAATGCCTTTTCGATGCAGGTCACGCATGCATCGATGGAGTACATCTGGATTTCCCATTTCGATCGTCTGGTACGTGGGGTCGGTCCAGACTCTAAGCTCGCGTCCGTATACTTGAGCTGTCGGAGGAAATGTAAGGCGCAAACGGTACTTCAGAGGAAGACCAATAGCCTGTGCCGCTTTCGCAACAAGATCGGTACATTGGTTTGTAGCCACGGAGAAGTGGCGGTAATCGTAGTATTTCAGCACTCGTTTGACGCGCGCGTGCTGATCCGGCGAGATCGGTACACGTAGGGCGAAAGTGACTCGATGATTCCCCGGCCTTTCATGTGCCCGGCCATCGGTCCGTCGTTCCCAGAGCACATAAATAGGATTCGGTTCGTCCGTTTGCTGTAGTTCCAGAAACATGCGCGACATGGACCGGTGGGTGTAACCGCTGTTGCCGGTATGACCTCGAACGAACATCTTGTCCGGGCTTTCCAGAACGACCCAGCTGTGTCCGCTGGTAGGGGAGAACTTGGAGCCACCCGGTTGGCTGCGGCTCGTTTGCACGAAAGACGGCAAGGTGCTCATGTCGATGTCAACGGCATGAACAACCAGATGAAGGGCATAACCACTGTTCGCAAGTGAATCCGACTTGCTTGCAGCATAGGGCACCATGTCAGATGGGAGTGGTGCGGGTGGCAGTTCCTGTGCCTGCCATCGTGGATCGTGACGTGCGGCGGCACATCCGGACATGTACCAACCCGTCAGCATCAGCAGGAACGTTAATGGCGCGTTTCTTCGGCCGCTATATAGCGCCGGAAAACTGCGGAAATTTGCCATAAATCTAGTCATTCTCTTATAGGCGCCCTTGATGTCTAATTCTCCTTGGCGCACGATTGCGGCTATGTTATACAGTCAGTGGGCTAGGAGAGGGGTGGAGTCCGGCTTCCCTGCCGGGCTTGGGGATAGTGGCACAGCAGGGGCTTACTTTTTTTAGCGGGAGTTCGTGATGAGACAGTTTGGACGTTTCCAAGTGATTTTAATCACTTGGCTGGTTGTAGTTGGTGGCATGTTCGCCACACCTGGTTTGGCAGCGACCGGCGCAAAAGAAAAAGCGCGAGTGAAGTATCAGGCCGGTCAGTATGAAGCGGCTGTGAAAGCCGCCGATCAAGCGCTGAAGAAAACCCCGGACGATGCGCCACTGTACTTGCTCAAGGGGCTGGCGCTGAACCGGCTGAATCGACATGAAGAGGCGCTCACGTCGCTTGAAAAAGCGCAGGCACTTGGATTGGTTTACGAGGGCTTACTGTTCGAATTGGGCTGGGCGTTTATGGGTGCCCAACAACCCAAACGCGCTATCGTCATGCTCGAGTCGTTCGAGAAAGTCAATCCTGGCGTCGGGCAAACCGCTGAGTTTCTTGGCCGCTGTTACTTTGCACTCGGTCAATATGACGATGCCGAGATTTACTTCAATGAAGCCATCAAGCGAGATGCGGAGCTAAAGACAACGACCAATCTGTATCTGTCTGAAATCGCCCGACGTGGCGGACAGCCGGATGCGGTCGAGCGATATGCACGCGACGTGGCGAAGTCTGATCCAAGCTCGCCGGTCGGACAGCAGATTACGGACTTGCTTGAGGCTGACGAATCCCGCCTGCGACGTGGCGATCCCAACAAACGTTGGCGCGTCACCGTTTCAGTTGGTGGCGGTTACAACGACAACGTTGCCGGACTGAGCAGCGACATCGCCACGCCGGCAACGCTTCCGGATCGCGATGGCGGATTTGCACGTGTGACATTCCTCGGGTCGTATGACATTCTGCGTGACAAGGATCAGATCGCCACAGCCGGTTACGGCCTTCAAGGTGATTTCCATGGTGGTGAGCAGGATGACGTGAACCTGCTGGATCATTACTTCTACTTTGACTACGCCCGTCGCGTCGCGGATAAGACTACCGCCGGCATCCGATTCTCAGATGACTATCTGCAACTGGGTGGGGACAGCTTCCGAAACCGCTTCAGTACGCGTCCGTACGTGTTGTTCCAGCTCGACGAATGGCTGGCATGCGAAGTTGGATACACGTTCCACGTCACCGACTACTTTTTCAACACGGTCGCGCGAACCGATCGCGACGACCTCGGGCATGCGATTGATGCGACGTTCTTTATCGCGCCAAAGGGCAGCCCGGTTCGCGGCCGAGTCGGTATCACGCAGCAGTGGAGCGACGCAGATGGCAGCGACTTTGATCATCGCTCCTTTACGCTGTTCGCAGGCGTGGATTTCCCGTTGATGTGGGACATGACTGGTTCATTGTTGTATGTGCACACCTGGCGGGATTTCGATAATCCCAACCTGCTCGGTACTGGGGCGTCTCGCGAAGATGAGTCGAACACGGTTCGTGTTCAACTGACACGGCCGATCGACCTGGGGATTCCCGGCGATGCAAAGTTGTACTTCATGTACGAGCATGTATTCAACGAGAGCAATGTGGCCTTGTATGAATACCGTCAGAATGTTTATAGCGCGGGCGTGATTATTAATTTTTAATCTGACTTGAACTGGGTTGCTTCACAAGCGACCTGAAGGAGTATTCGACATGCTTATTAACCGAATGATCAAAACAGTCAGCATGATGACGCTGATATCTGTTTTCACGATAGCGATGTCCGACGTGAACGCCCAGCCAATGGACTACACGATTATCGATGGTCCGGGTGCCGGCTATGTGTTGCCGGTGGTAGGTGGTACTGTTCATAGCGGGACCACAGTCGGCAACATTGCCAGTGGTGAGGGCGGCTGTCCGGACGCTACCATCATTCTCGGTGGAATAGATTACACAACGGACGCCCATTATCACGGTACGCTCAATGGTGTGACTGATCCCGACGGTGACGGCTGTGGTTGGGGGCGTACTGTGCCCGGTAATTTGAGTTCGTTTTTTATCAGCAGCAGTAGTTCGGACTCATTCGACACGATCTTTGGCCGGCAAGGACTACAATTCGACACTTGGCGTCCAGACCTGCCGGGGCCAGTGATTCTTTACGACGGTATTCTGGAAACAGGTGTTTACCCGCCAGTCAATCAATTTGACATTCTTGTCAATGCGCCCTTCGGCTATACTTTCGATCCGAAAGCCGGAGTTGCGCGTAAAGAGTTCCTCGGAGTACGCAAGATGATCTTTCCCGACGGCAAGAAAGTCGTTGACTACGGTAAAGGAAAGGGCTGGAAAGACTTTGACTTCATGGATCCCGTTAACAATGACAGGATGAATGCCATCTGGGATGGTAACGAAAATCCCGGGGTAAATCCGCAGACACAGGATGGCACAGTGGATGGGGATGACTTCACTGTCTGGCGGGGTAGTAATATTGAGACACCTTCCACTACCGGAGAAAGACCGACCCGAGGCACAAATCAAACGCCCGAAAATCGACTCGGATTAAGCGATGAAGTTCACGACAAGTACAAGGATATGCTCAAGGGACTTGGCGTCGGTCAGAACGGGTTGAATGCCTGGGACGGCTTGAAGTCCGAGCAGTCCACAAACACGTACCCTCAAGGGCAATTTGGTATTTCGGTTCGCTGGACGGATCAGAGAAATATGACCAGCTGCCAGTATAATATTCAGACGACTCAGTTCGTAGGCAGCCTATTTAAAGATGGTTTTGAATCAGGTAACACCATGAGATGGTCAGATTCGATCCCGTAAGTAAGGCGGCTCTTCGAATACGCGCAAGATGACAGAGCCTCAAGGTGCATTGCCTTGGGGCTCTTTTTTCATTCCCAGTATTCTGCAATCTTGTTACGCAGGAAACGCACGGAACGTTCAAGTTGGTCGAAGCCATCAACGCCGTCTTCGATACTGATCCAGCTGTCAAAGCCGACTGATCGCAACTCCGTGAAGATCGCGTCATAGTCGTTGACGCCTCTTCCAATCTCGCCGTGACACAGACGGCTCGCGTAGCCGACATGATCCTGTTCGCGTTTCAGGTCTTCCAGCGTGCCATGCTTCAGGTAGCGGTCTGAAGCATGCATGGTCACTACGCGGTGCTTGACCAGCCGGAGCAATTCGAGCGGGTCTTCCCCTGCCAGCAGGGTGTTGCTTGGATCGTAATTCACGCCGAAGGCCGGATACTTGTCGTCCGGAATCATCTGGATGAGCCGGCTAAATACATCCATGTGCTGCGCAAATTCCGGGTATTGCCAGTAGTTGTCCTTGTAGTGATTTTCCAGGATCAGCGTGATGCGACGGTCCTGAGCGTGATCGTGACAGGCGATGATGCATTCTGCTGCGTAACGAAGTCCGTCTTCCAGCGAAACCTCTGGCCGGCGCTGGCCGGACAACACGCGGCAATAGTTACAGCCCAGCGCGGCTGCCATATCGATCCAGCCTTTTTCCTGATCGATCTGTTCCTGGCGGAAGGCTGGATCGGGATGCGTAAAGTCCGGTGAACAGCAGAGCATTGGAATGCACAGGTCGCGATCTTCAACCTGCTCGCGATAGTCAGCCCAGCCTGATGAATCCTGCAGGTCGAGCAAGCCGCTGTAGAACTCCAGCCCGTCGATATCGAGCGTTGCTGCAAGTATGATCCACTCTGTCAGAGACATCGATCCGTCAATACAAAGCGCATCCATGTACGCCTTTGGGAAAGCTGCGAGCCGGGGCATTATTTATCGTCCTCTGGCTGGTTGGCCAATAGTGGATGTTACTTCTTGAGTGCCGCTTTTTGCAGTCGTTTGAGTGTGGCCATGTTCACGCTGTCCCATGGTTTGCCGTTGGGTGCCTCACCCTTGGCGGTTTCAAGAATTTTGGGAATCGAAGCGATGTGGGGATTGGCAAGCAAGGTGCCAAAAGCCTTTTTGTCGACATGGCCATGCCCGATATGTTCGTGGCGGTCGACGCGTTTACCCAGTGGGACTTTTGAGTCGTTGATGTGTGCGGCCAGCACGTGTTTGAGGCCGATTACGTTTTCCAATTGTTCCAGAACGTCGGCCGCGCCATCTGCACTTGTCAGGTCGTAGCCTGCTGCAATCAGGTGTGCGGTGTCGATGCAGACACCTAGCCGTTCCGGCTGCTTGACGCCGTCCATAATGGTCTTCAGGTGTTCTAACTGCCAGCCGAGACTGGTTCCCTGCCCGGCGGTTGTTTCAAGACAGGTAATGGCCTTTAAGCCCTTAAGCTCTTTATGTATCTGATCCAGCGACTTGATGATGCGTTTGAGGCCTTTTTCCTCACCTTCACCCATATGAGCGCCTGGATGTGTGACCAGCCAGGCGATCTTAAGTGCTTCGCAGCGCAGCAACTCCTCACGAAACAGGTTGGTCGATTTATCGAGCGTTTCTTTCTTCGGGCTGGCCAGGTTGATCAGGTAGCTGTCATGACTGACGACTTCTGTAATGCCGGTCGTCTTCTGATGCTCGAACCATTCCGCAATCTGCTCGTCCGTCAGCGGCTTGACCTTCCACTGCCGCTGGTTCTTGGTAAACACCTGCACACAATCCATGCGCAGCTGTTTTGCTTCGATCAGTGCGTTGTGCAGCCCGCCGGCAACGGATAAGTGTGAGCCAAACATGCACGACATCATAGCGATGTCATGCTGTCGGTGTCAGTGAAATAGTTGGCTCAAACCGACGCGCGCGGCACGATGTGAAAGGGCACCGCAGAATGCTGCGGCGGCAGTGCCGGGTTCTCCAATCGCGAATCCAACACCTTGATTGTTTGCTTCACCAAATCTTCGATCGGCTGCTCAATCGTGGTCAGCGGGATGGCCAGCTTGTCCGCCCAGAGCATGTGATCGTATCCCAGTATCGCGACGTCATCCGGGACGCAGATACCTGCGATCTGTGTCGCATTGATGATGTCGGCCGCCAGCGGCGAGTCGATCACGAAAAGCGCTGTTGCCCGATTGCGCTTCCGCTGAAGGCGCTTGATCAAGCCGTTCAGATTCATATGGCAATGAGGTTTATTGCCGACCAGCGAGATCTCCGGTTTCAAGCCGGCTTCTTTCATGGTTGTTTCATAACCCGCTACCTGAAGTGGCGGCAGATAAGGGGTGACCATGGTAATTCGGCGATGCCCTTGCTCGATGAGGTACTTTGTGGCCATGATTGCCGCATCACGCCGGTCCATGCTGACCTGATCGCAGGGGACATCCGGCTCTGGATCAAAACCGGAAAAGATAACCGGCACCTGCTTGTGCCACTGCGGCACCTTGGCAGTATCGTGCCAGGCAAAAGAGATTAGTGCTTCCACGCGGAGTTCGAGAAACGTATCGATCCAGGGGGCGTTGTACCACGGGGCATGAGACAGCTGATCCTGGCCGACGATCGGCTTAAAACGCGTCTCATCCAGGCCGGTCAGAATGTGTTGGATGTACCGTTGTCGCACATAGTCGAGTGTGCCTGTAAAGACGCCAACCAGTCCGCTTCGTCCCGCTCGCAAGCCACGTGCTGCCAGGTTCGGGCGATAGGCCAAGCTGTCGGCGACTTCCAGAACGCGTTTGCGCATTTTCTCACTGATGCGCGTTGATTGACGCAGGGCCAGCGCGACCGTGTTTTGTGAGCAGCCGACCAGATCAGCGATTTGCTGCTGGGTCACATTCTGTCCAGGTTCAATTTTGACAGATTTTTTTGCCACCATGCCAGTATAGCGGATCGCAATCCGTCTCCATGTTCGATGATTATCCGTTTATTTCTTGAGCGAAATACCAAAAGTCAACCAAGCCCGGCCTGGTCTTCCCAGCCAGACCGAGCCCGGATTGACATTGGATGTCTTACTGTTCAAGCCATTGTTTATTGATCGGGTCGCGGACCAGAAGGACGACCTCGCCTGCTGTGCGCGGCGAAGTCGTCAGTGGCACAATATTGCCGGTATCTGAAAGGGACCATGCATCGTCGACGATGAGGTAAAGCTTACCGTCAACGCACAGGTCTGAATACTGATCAGTTCCAGCCCAGATATTGGTAATGGTCGATGTGCCTGTTACGTGATACGTGTCGTGGTTGTAGCTGGGATAAAGGTGTGCTGTACTAGCCAGCGCGGTCGATGCTGTGCCTGATCGCAGTTGCAGCTTCTGGTAGGGGTTGAGATTCTTTGCGATCGGCGGCGTCTGAAAATAGTTTTCGCGGCCGGTGACGTTGCCGCTCCCTGCATCCGTCGACCAGTTGTAATGCACAATACCAGCAACCGATACGTGGAAATCACTGTTTGTGACGTGCAGTGTACCTGAACTGCTGTACGTTACCGCACCCAGGTTGTGGTCTCTTTGGCCACGAAATACGCATCGGTCAATATTCACTTCTGATCCACCCATGACGTGTACGCTGTTGCCGGTTGAATTGTTATGGTTGAACAGGCAGTCGGAAAACTGAACGCGCGTGTTGTCGAGACAGCCTGCCGAGACGAAGTCATCAAGGAAAGAGCAGTGCTGAAACACCCAGTCAGAATCCGCTTCCTGAATGGTGATAGAACCGCCGCGAAAGATCGTGTTATCAATCAGAGCCTTTGTGTGCGATGACGACGAATATACGCTGATGGCGCCAGCGCTCGCATCAATATCACAGCCGGAGATGGTTACGTCGTTATGGATAACGATTGCTCGAGCTACCTCGCGAAAGTGGCAGTTTCGGATTTCGGTTAAGCCGCGTTTGTTCGTGATAATTCCGTCCTGGCAGTCACGAAAGATGCAATCGAAGATTCGGCAATACTTCCCGTAGCCGGAGGGGCTTCCCCAGATATGCACGGCATACTTATTGGCTTTACTGAAAACACATCGTGTCAGATCAAGTGATACGTCATGATGTACGTAGAGCAGATGGTGATACGCTGTCGTATATTGACCGCTGAGCGTGAACTCGCAGTCGAAAGCTCGGAACGTTTTGATACCAATGCCGGATGTGAAGGCGCTGGCGCAGTTCACGTGAGGCGCGATAAGGCATTGATTCAACTCGAGCAGCATTTCACCTGAGCCGGCCACGAGGACGCCGACAACGAATTCGCCGACGATGGACATGTGGTGCAGGTTTACCCACCCATCCACGTTCGTTGCCTGAACGCCATAGGTGACGTATCCGACCACATCAGAGTGTGCGGTATCGGGCCCTTCCAGCGTGAACTGCTCCATCTCAAGGGTTGCGGCACTGGTCACGTTAAATGCTGTTAAGCCGAATGCCGGGGCGTCCGGTCCGACTTTGAGGATGCTTTGGGCTTGCCCGCAACCGACGACGTGCAGGTCACCGCCGACAGACAGCGACTCTTTAACGCCGGCCGTAAATTCAAGCTCAATGGTACCCGCAGGCAGGGCGAGGACCTTGCCCTGGTTGACTGCATCATTGATTGCGTTTTGCAGGCCGGCCACGTTGGCCTGCTGCACTGTCGATGTCTGGCTCGTTCCAACAACAACATTGTAAGGCGCGGCAGCCGGGTCGATCGTGTTGGCTGCGTATGCGGATTGTGCCGTGGCGGTCACGAGTAGCGCACTTAGAACGGTGTAGAGACAAAGCCCGGCTTGTCTGATTTGCATGTGGAATTCCTTTTGAAAGGCGTCGTGTGATTGACGTTGGTTGATTTGGAAATGTCGGGATGTACGACATGCGTCCGCCGTGACTGTGTTTTCAAGAGCAGTCATGGCTGCGCGTTTTGATTAATTGCGAACTAAAAAAAATCCCGGAGCAGAGGCGATACGGTGAGGTTGAATCGTGTGCGGCTCAATCACAACGCCGCACAGTTGTGAGCTGTCCGACTAGCTGGTGTTCAGCATCATGGTTCGACCCTTTCGATGAGACGTTGATGGACCTCTTAAGCAGCCCGCGAGGCAGCTGTACTGTTCTGACGTATTTGATTTGGTTGCTGGCACTGAGGCGGCCAGAGAAAGTGAAGTTTCGAATAGGCAATATAAGGAAATATAGGTCATAATTTATAAAAAATTGGTATTTATAAGCGATTAATAAGAGTATTTACGATTATGCATTAAATCAGAATCTAAGGCAATGATTATCTTGCCGGAAAAGCGAAATTAGCGAATTGTCGATCAGTAGGGGAAAGAATGCACATGCGATAAGAGGGGAGGTGCGCAGACGGGGGCAGCGATACACGATCATTGAATCGAGTACAAGGCTAGATCAATTCCGCGGCCTGGCGGTCGGTACTGTGCCTCAGGCAATTCGTACAGCAGACGCAATCTGCCGGTCGCCAGCAGTTGTTTGAGCAATTGATCAGTCACGTCAGGGTCGTATCCGTACGTCGCCGTGAGCCGATTGAACTCGGAGAAGTGCAACCAGATGTGCGTGATGCCGCGATTTTTTAGTTCGCTCAGCACGTTATTCGGATCATCTCCGACTGCGCGCACGACGTCACCCAGTACGTTGCGGTCGAAAGCACTGTTGTAAACAACTTCGTTGCGGATGTAGAGCATGCGTGATGCGTCAGCGATCAACAACGTCTTACTGTTTTGGGGTAGATAGTTAATCGCATGGTCGCCGGCCAGCACATCGCCGAGGCGCAATGTCTTGAACCGTGATGGCTCCGGCAATGAGTCAACCACCATCCAGGTGGCCAGGTTGCCTTTGCCGCCGACTTTCTGAGAGTAGAACAGGTTGTAACTGCTGATTGTCATGATGCCGGCGACGATGGCGCACCCGACGGCAACCGGGATCGATAGTCGCGCGTTCCATAGCGTAACGCGATGTGCGCCCAGCCCAATCAGAACAACGCCGGGCAGCAGGCTCCAGATCAGAAAGCGCGCCTGAAGGTGTGTGCCGTACAGCCAGAAAATCAGTTGGATGGCCAATGCGGCGAGCATGGCTGTGGCCAGTCGGCGTGTCGGTTTGCCTGAAAGGGCGAGCCCCGAACAGATCAGCACGATCAGCCATAAGAGCGGGAACCCCCATTCACGATCGAAACGGGCGATGTTCTGCGCCTCTTTGCCTGCTTCGCCACGTTGGCGTAGTTTGCCGAAGATCGCACCATAGCCGGTATTGCAGAACCAGTGTTGGCCGAGTTTTCGAATGCGTTCGGAAGTTGTGGCCTCTTCTGCCGCGTGTGCATCTGCCCACCGTTTGGATTCATGTTCCGTCCAGTGGGAGCCGGTGCCGAAGACTGAGGCGGCAAAAGGAAACACCGGGTTCCCGGTTTGCAGGCCGTTTCTCGCGAAGTATGGACAGAGCATGACGAAGCCGAGTATCGCGGCAATGCCCGCCGCGCGGATTTGCCTGGGGATATTGAATTGTTCTGATTCGTCGCGCAGCAGGCCGACAAGCAGCAGCACGCCGAGCGGTACTGCAAGGTTCGGACCGGCAGTCAGTTTCACCATTGTCGCGCCGCCGACCAGCATGCCGGCGAGGATCGCCGTGCGCCAGCTCAGTGAGCCGTTTTCCAGAACGATCAACAGGGCGCCTGCGCCCATGGCAATGGCGAACCATTCGTTGTACGCGAGCGTGCTGGTCACGATTGTCCAGGGCGTGGTCAGGATCACTGCCGCGCAACACCAACTGATTGTTGGCCCGGCAATCCTGCTGACGATCCCCGCCGCCAGCGACGCAGCCAGCCACGCGGTGGTGACGTGCAGAATCTGCACGACGATGATTGCTTGATACACGGATCCGACCATCGCAGAGATGTGCAGGTAGCCAACCTCTGCGAGGCTGGGTAGAAAGCTGTACACATTGTGGGTCAATCCCTGCAAGTGTCCCATCGCAAGCCATTCGCGCGGCAGTTGCAGGTGATAGCTGGTGACGTCATAGCCGTACGCTTCGACGCGCCACATCGTGACCGGCGGGCAGCATGCGGCAGTCATCATCAGTCCCGCGACCAGAAACAGCAATAGAAAAGACCACGGCAGGTCGGGCTTGGTTACGAGCCTTTCCCGCTGTTTGGCATTCTTCAACTGATAACCAAACAGTCCGATGCCGATGATATTGATACCCCATACAATCGGGCCGCTTGTCCCGATGGTCCATGACACGACCCAGGTCAGCATCAGCATGCTGGTCAGGCCGACAATCATTTGCGTTCTTCGGCGCGAGATGCAATTGGGGCAAAGCCACTTCGTCAGCGCGAATCCATAGCCAAATGCGGCCAGCCAGAAGCACAACAAATACAACGACGAACGAAGCGTCTGGTAGATGATTGCCGCATACTTGGTTCTGACAATGCTCGGGACCGCCTGGCGTGTTGCGGCGTCTACCGTCTGGGGAATGTCAATTGTCAGTCCGCCACTGACGGCAAACCAGATTCCGATCAATGTGGCTGCAGCGCCCAGCACAAATGCGAGCATGCGAAGCGTTGATGCAGGGATTGCCGGGCGCGGTTCGTTCACGTTTTGCTTGGAAGATGTGAAGGGTCAGCAATGTCAGAAGGTATGTGAATCTTGGTGGCGGTCGGCTCGTGTTCGTCATCGCCTTCCTGTGTATCCGCCGACTCGCCTGCGAGGGGTTCATTGCCGTCACCAGCCGGTTTCGTGTCAAGGTCAAACAGGCGGCGAAGCGCTGCCGCATAAAAACCCAACGGCGCTTCATTGTTATTTTTTGTGTCCAACTGCGACAGCGGCATGTGCAGAATCTTATTGATCAGGCGATGCGTGTGCTCGTTAAGCAACTGCTCCGCCTGGTCGTCAGACGCAGTGGCGAACTTGCGAAGCGTGCGTTGTGTTTCCGCTTCACCCATATCGGCCAACCGGTGACGCAGTTCACGAATCAGCTGGCCAACGTCGCGGTGTTGAATCTGCGACACGCAATGACGCACCTTCCGGGCGATGATCTGCTCGGCGCTGGCCACATGCTGCTGCCGTTGGCCCTGCGTCTGGCTGACGATCTCCTGCAGGTCGTCAATGTTGTACAGATACACATTGCGCAGCGATCCAACCTTCGGCGCAACGTCGCGCGGCACAGCGATGTCGAGAATGAACAGCGGCCGGCCGTGTCGTTTGCGGATCAGCGGACTGTAGAGCGTTTCGGTAATGATCGGATCGTCCGAACCTGTGCTGGTGACGACAATATCCGCTTCGACGAGCAGCGTGGGTAGATCGTCGAGTGCGCGGACCTCGGGATGAATATCCGTCAGTGCAAGTTGCTCAGCCAGTTCACGTGCCCGGCTGACCGTACGATTGGCCAGGCAGAGTGAGCGGGGCGACAGTGCTGCCAGTTGCTTGAGCATCAACTTGGTCATGTCTCCCGCGCCGATGCCCAGGACGAATTTATCGTTGAACTGATCGAAAATCTGACGCGCAAAGTCAACCGCAACCGAGGCGATAGATATTCGCCCGGCATCGATTCCGGTTTGCGTGCGCACCTGTTTGGAGGTTGCCAAAGCCGTCTGGAACACGTTGTGAAGCACCGGGCCGATCATTTCGCGCCCATTGGCGGATTCATATGCGCGCCGGATCTGCCCGACGATTTCAAATTCGCCGAGTACCATTGACTCCAGGCCGCAGGCGACATGAAAAAGATGGGCCACTGCCTGTTCGTTTTCGCGGTTGATTGTGAATTCTGTCAATTCTTCAGGCGGCATACCACACGAATGGGCATGCAAGGCGCGCAGACTTTCTGCGGTCAGGCTGTCTTTGCCTTCGTGCGCAGCGTATAACTCTGTTCGATTGCATGTACTGAGGATCAGTAGTTCCGCATGCGGGTGGCGGTGACGAAACTGTTCGATCAGTCCGTCCAGACGAGCCCCCTGTAGAGCCGCTTTCTCGCGCATCTCCACGTTGGCTGTCCGGTGGTTTAGTCCGACCATGGTCAGTCGCATTACAGACTTCCCCTCGAACCCCGCCCATTCACCATTGAATTTTCCGGCGGCTTCCCATCAGCCGGTTCGTCATGACCTGGCAACGAAAGTACAACAGCAAACGTCGCCACCAGGAGCACCAATCCCGCGATGCTCAGCCACGCTGCACGCGATCCGCGAAACAGCGTCAGGCGTTTGGTATTCACCAGCAGTGCATAGGCCAGCCACGCGCCGGCTGCGAGCAGCACCTTCGGCGTGTGCCACCAGCCGGGGCCCAGGACCGTTGGGTCCGCTGTCTGGAGAATCACGCCGCTCATCAGTCCGAGCGTAATCAGAGAGAATCCGAGCATCGCCCCGATGACCAACAGACGCTCAATGCTCTCGAGGCTCGCCATCTTGCCGGACTCACTTTTAACAAGGCGTTTCTGATGCAGTCGTCGTTGGACAACCAGATACATCATGCCGGCTGCTGCGCTTAGGCAGACACACGCCGTCCCGAGATATACCACGCCCAGATGAAATGCCTCCCAGGCCGAGTTGATGTTAAACCATTCGAACGTCCACCAACTGGCACACATTGCCCACGCAAGAATAACGGTGAGCATAGGCAGCATGAACAGCGTCAGTCCATTGAGTCGTTCGTGGAATTGCAAGTACAGCGCGGCCGGGCCGAGTAGTGTTGCCAGCAGGACCAGTCCATCCAGATGAGATGTCAGTGGCTGCCAGCCTTCATGGATAAAGAACGTGCGGTAGAGAAAGACCAGCGCCGATCCCACGCACATGGTTGCAAAGATCACGCGATGGGTCCGGACCGTTGCCGGGCTGTCTTTGGTTTGCCGCCATCTGACCAGACTGATCGCGCTGCCGCCGATACCCAGCAGTGTCAGTGCGATTAACGAGATGGTGACAATCACGTTATCCATATCCATATTCGCTATTTCATCGCGCAGGCCAACAGCTGTTCGTAATGCTCTTTCAGTGCTCGAATGCCGTGGCCTTTGAGAATCTCCATTGCTGTCTGGTCCGCCAACCGCCGTAAGATGGGTTGGCGCGATTTTGCATCAGCGATTTGTTGCTGAACCTTCTGCCGAAACGGGGCGGCGGTCTCCAGGAGCGTCCGCCACGCAGGGTCCAGTTTGTCGATTAGTTCCTTTCGAATCGAGGCTGCTGCTGACGCCGAGATGCCATCCGTATGCACCGCCAGTGTGATGGGGCCGTTTCGCTCATGAGCCGGCACCTGAAAGTCACTTGTCTCCGGGTCATCCGTAAGGTTGACCAGTACCCCCGAATCGCGCGCATCTCCTGCTATCTGCTGATTTAAGTGTCGGTCATCCGTGGCGATCACAACTAGAAAAACGTCGGCAAGGTCCGATGATTTATACGCTCGATACACGCATGAAACCGCCAATTCAGCGATCTGCGAGTCGACTTCAGGGGCGATAACTGTAACCTGCGCATCAGCCGCCAGCAGGGCCTTTGCTCGGCGCAGCGCAACATCTCCGCCGCCTACGACCAGGCAGGGGCGATCCTTGATCTGCAACATGACAGGTAACCCAGCCATGCCAATATCGTAGTCGCTTCCGGGATAAGTGATAGTCCGGATGGATTTTCTCCTTATGGTGCATGTCATCCGAGTTCGCTCGTGGGGCAATCTGCCTTGCTATCATTGAGGCATGTCAGGGTTATGGGACACCATCAAGCAGAGCAATCTCCAGTCCGCACAGCCGCTTGCGGAGCGCATGCGGCCGCGTTCGCTGGATGAATTTGCCGGCCAGACCCACTTTCTGGCGCCTGGCAAGCTGCTTCGCCGCATGCTGAATGCAGGACGCATCTCCAGCGTGATTTTCTACGGCCCGCCCGGCACCGGGAAGACGACACTGGCCCGGCTGATCGCCCAGTACTCCAAAAGCCACTTTGAGCAGGCCAACGCCGCGGCCATCGGTGTGCGTGATGTGCGACAGGTCCTCGACGACGCCCGTAAACGGCTGGAAAACGACGGCGTCGCCACCATCTTCTTCCTTGATGAGATTCATCGTTTCAACCGGGCCCAGCAGGATGTGCTGCTCGGCGATGTCGAGCGCGGCGTGATCACACTGATCGGCGCTACCACGGAGAATCCGTTCTTTTCGATCAATTCACCATTGGTCAGCCGATCGCAGATTTTTCAGTTTGAAACGCTCAATGAAGACCACATTACTGACCTGCTCCATCGGGCCATTTCCGATTCAGAACGAGGCTACGGCGAATTGCCGCTGCAGGTTGATGAAGAGGCCGTTCAACTATGGGCAACCATGTGCGACGGCGACGCCCGGCGGGCGCTGACGGCACTGGAAATCGCCGTCAAATCAGGCGGACGCGACGGCGGTGAAGGGGACACGCTGGTCATCGACAAAGACGTGGCTGAGCAGTCCATTCAACGAAAGGCAATCGTTTACGACGGTACCGGCGACGAGCACTACGACGCGGCATCCGCACTGATCAAATCCATGCGTGGCAGCGACCCGGATGCAGCCGTCTACTGGCTTGCCCGAATGCTTGAAGCCGGCGAAGATCCGCGCTTCATCGCCCGGCGCATCGCCATTCTGGCCAGCGAAGATATCGGCAATGCTGATCCGCGAGCCATTTCCGTGGCCGCCGCGGCTTACGACATTACCGAACGAGTCGGCATGCCCGAGTGCCAACTGACGCTTAGCCAGGCGGCGATCTATATGGCCACCGCGCCCAAGAGCAACGCCTGCACTGTCGCAATTGGCGCGGCCATGAAAGATGTTCGAGAAGGCCGTACCATCCCGGTTCCAAAGCACTTACGAGATGGACATTACGCCGGCGCCAAGGAGCTTGGCCATGCCCAGGGATACAAATATGCCCACAACAGCCCGACCGGATTTGTGGCGCAGGATTACCTTGGTGTCGATAAAACCTATTATGTGCCCACTGATCGCGGCTACGAGCAGCGGATCGGGCAGTATCTTCAATGGATTGAACAGCAGAAAGAGCAAGGCAACGACTCGCCGTCCTGACCGGATGAGGTTGTTGCAAGGGTGATGAGGCAAAACGGATGGTGCTTCCCTCACAAATCGGACGAGCAGCGGGTTCTCGATCATTCGTAACCGGGCGTCGCAGACGTCGCGGCCTGCGGCGATGGATCGTACTGGTTGTGCTCCTTGCGGCCGCTTACGGTCTGTATCACTGGCTTGGTTCGGGTGATTCGTCACCTGACGGGATAGATGTCGAACAGGCTGCCGCGCAATCGGACGACAACGTGCAACAGGCCGGCATTACGGATCAAAACAATCTCGCTCAGCTCGCGTCGGAGGTCCCGATCCAGTCTTCGGGAGGGGTGGAAGAACCCATCGTTATTGCTGAACCGCCAGCGGTTGAACCCCAGCCGGAATCGGAATATACCCCGCCGATCAGTCGGCGTGATAAGCCTGTCGACCCCTTCGAAGATTTGTTGTCCGATGTAAAAGATCAGACGACTGAAACAATAGAACAGCCGCACGAGTTGGCCGGGGGCGCGGACACCACTCAGGAAGAAACAGAAGGCGCGGCCGAGCAAGATGTGCGCGTGGTCGATCAGCCGGACGCTTCAGCTGAGAAAGTCGAAATCCCGGACAATCCGGATGTCACCGCGCAGATGGATCGCGGCATGGCGTTGATCCGCGAGGGCAAGAAGGTAGAAGGCCGGCGTATTCTCAGCAAGCTGCTGCTGGACCCGGCTCAGCCGCTTAAAGCCCAAGACGCCGATTGGGTGCGCAAAACGCTTACCGATCTGGCTGACAAAATGATCTTCGCACGCGAGCAAGCGCCCAACGATCCGCTGTCTGAAATCTACACGTTTATGGATGGCGACTACTTGAGCACTATCGCGCCGCGGTATCGGATCACCTATCAACTCATTGAGAAGATCAACAATGTCAAAGCCACGCGCATGTGGGCGGGACGCAAGATCAAGGTGATCAGGGGGCCGTTCCACGCCGTTGTCGACAAGTCGGCCTATCGTATGGATGTGTACCTGGTCGAAAAGCCAGGCAACACAAAGGTCTTCATTGCCAGCTATGCCGTCGGGTTGGGCGAAAACGATTCAACCCCGCCGGGCCTGTGGGTGGTGCGGCGAGGCAGCAAGGTGTCCAATCCGTCGTGGCGTAACCCACGCACGATGGAAGTCTATAACGCTGACGACCCGGACAATCCGATCGGTGAATACTGGATCGGACTGGAAGGCGCGGATGCCAATACCACCAACAAGGCTGGCTATGGCATCCACGGCACGAATGAACCACAGAGCATCGGCCGCCAGGCCTCCATGGGTTGCATTCGCATGCGCGAAACTGATCTTGCTATCTTCTACGACTTAATGCACGAAGGCTACAGCACGGTTGAAGTGCGCGAGTAGTTGACAGCTTTCGTCAGTCACGGCGTATTACTCAACATTTGCCAGCTAGAACTGTGGCGCTGACTCGACGGGAACCATGTCCTCAGCGACGACGCCAAGGTCCTTCAAGTGCGTCGACACGCCGCACTCCGGGCAGGAGACCGTTTCAGATTTGACAGGCAAACCAAATAGCACATACATGCACTGAGGACAACGAATCCGATCAATATGGACTTTTAGCCCCTTGATCAATTGGCGTTTCAGCAGGTGATCACGAATAACTGCTCCGACTACCGCGGGTGTGATGAACACAATCAGGCAGTGTACGACAAGATGTACTGTGGTTTCCCGGCCGCCGGATATGATCGGCATGACGAACATTGCAGAGAAAAATATGGCGCCAAAGAAACTGACAACAATGCCAACAAAAGTCATTCCCGTAGTCAGCCACCGTGCGACACGGTTCAGATCAACACGCTTCATCAGCAATTCGCATTGTTCATCAGAATATGAATCCAACTCGGGAAAAGCTCGATAGATCCGTCTCATTGGAATACGCATAGGCAAACTTTATCACGCATATCAATCTATCGAAACATACCCGATATCAAGACAACATAAAGAATCAGAAATTACAGAACTGTCGAAGTGGGCGAGTAGTTAACACCACGTGTACGGATTCAAAACACTAAGCGTGTTGACTGACTGTCGGCGTAGTGTCCGGCTTCTCGCGTGACAGCAACCGTCGAGGCGCAGTCGGGTCGAAGATCAGCAGGTTCATCAACTGGTAAAGAGCAGTATTGCGAACCACGCCGGACGTCAGCCACGAATGCATGTTCACATATCGCCGACTGATGTTGAACAGCTTGGCGCCGTCAATTGTCCAGTCCGGAATGGCCACGCCATGGTGGATATGCCCGAATTGATGCTCAATCGACGGGGGATAAATCGCCAGCGAATTCGGCAATTTCAACTCGTTCCAGCGCTCAATGTCATTCGCCGTGTACTCCGGCTTGCCGAAGTCGATTTTCACCAACAGATGTGAGAAGTCGATGCGCTGACATCGGCGCGTGAATTTGCCGCGGACTTCTGACTCGTCGGCATAGTGCATGAAATGCACAGTTGCGTAAGGCGTTTGCGCGACAGGATACGATTTATCCGTTTCGATAAACTGAAGCTCAAACGCGTTGGGCCGCTGAAGGTTGGATACAAAGTCCAGATAGCTGGTCGGCTCGATGTACAGCCCGACCGTCGGCGTCGTATATGGAATTTGCAGCTGTCGGTAGAGTTGTCCACCCCAACAATCGTCGGAGATCACAGTGAAGCTGGAGGGGATCAGCTTCCTGGATAGATAGCGTCCTGCCGCTTCTCGTGTTTTGAGCAGACCTCTCATGGGCGCACAACCACCGAGCAGGCACAGCAACGGCGCAGCCGCTGCCATGCGGTTCTCGTGAAGCAACACGCGCCTGAACGCAACGGGTCCGTGGGCCGGCTGCCGTAGGCGGGCGGTCACTTCACACATCTGGATGATGGGTAGGGATGCGTCTCACTGCTTCCATTTACCCGATTACAGCCCAGAGCATAAATGGATCGTGGTGTAATACCGCGCACAAAATCGCTGTGATTCATACAAGCGATGAATGCCGCATTGCAGAAGCAATACAGTTTGCCTGTTTTAACATTGGATCGGACAAGCGGTCGAGTTTGACGGCTACAAACCGCTGGAATCGCGGCTCTGGCTTTCTTCCGTACTGCTCGGCAGGTGCAGGCCACATTCCTGGCGCAGCCCTTGGAAGCGGCCGGCTCGTTCGTCGTCGTCCGCGGTAATCGGCGCGGAAGAGTGCGAGTCGCCGATGGACATGTAACCCTGCTCGTAGAGCGGGTGATAGGGCAGGTCGTGCGTTTTCAGATACTCGTGAACGTCTTTGGTAGACCACCTGAGAATCGGATGCACCTTGACGATGCCGTCCTGCTTTTCGACCGGGCGAAGGGACGCACGGTGGTTCGTCTGCTGGGAACGCAGGCCGGCCAGCCACGCGGTGACGTTCAGTTCCTTCAGTGCCCGTTGCATCGGCTCACCTTTGGTGATTTCGTGATACAGGCGATAGTTCTCTTCGTCCTCACTCTTCCACAGCTGGCCGTGCACGGCCTCCATCTGGGCGGCCGTCATGCGCGGCTGATACCACTTGACGTTCAGCTTGAGCCGATCGGTCAGTTCCTGAGCGAATTTATACGTCTCGGGAAACAGGTAGCCGGTGTCCAGGGCAATGATTGGGATGTCTGGCACAATCCGTGTCACCAGGTGCAGCATCACCGCCGCCTGCGCCCCAAAGCTGGACGTCATAGCGAGCCCATCTCCGAACGATTCATGCGCCCAACGAATTAACTGCTCGGGATCTGCGTCAGCAAATTGGCTGTTGGTCAGCTCCAAGTCTATTTCCTGGCTGGCTCTATTGGCTACTGCACCGGACACGTTCCAAGTCTCCCTGAGATAAGGCTCGTCTGCAACTTCGAGCACGGCATTGTAGTCCGCATATCGCGATCTGGCCACACCCATTTGCATGAGCGGTTTTTGCCGCGATGATGCACCACATGGCCAGGACTTATGTCATTCTGGATGGATTGCAGGACTTGCAACTCGGCCAGCAGCTTTCCAAGCAATGGGCCGCTGCGGGTTTTGACAACGGCGTTGATGTAGCCGGCCAGTGCGCATGGCTGTCTCCCGCCTCCTCGACACAGGCCGCTTTGCGCGGCGAATTGACGGAGGAAGAGGTCGATAAGGCAGCCGCCATCGCCCGTCGATACGGCGTGGAAATCCGCGATCGAGCCGGCAAGTCATTCATCGCGGAAAACGATCTGGACGCGCTACGCGATCAGGTCACATACGAATACAAATGCCGCTTCGCCACCGGGCTGGTCTACGGCCTGCCCGCATTGGCACTGCATTACTTCGCGCCATTCCTGGCCGGCAACACGGCGGACGATCCGCGATCCATGTCGTTTCCGTGGTTCTTCGAAATGCTGTTGAGCGGGTGGGTTTGCATTTCGGCCGCTTGGCCGATCATCTGGCAGGGGGCGGTGGCACTACGCTTTCGGCGGCTAACGGCCGATCTGCTCAGCATGTTATTAATCGCGGCCGCGTTTCTTCCCTCCGCGGTTGCCGTTCTGGCGATGGCGTTTGTGGCTGACCCCTGGCTGTCGACACCGGCAACCGGCGGTACCGGCCCGATGTTTCATGCAACCGTGTACCTCGTGTTGCTTGCGGTGTTGAATCGATGGCTTGCGCATCGCGCGACTGCGGCAACTTCCGGATGGGCCGACCTACTGCCGCGCCCATTTCCATTGCTGATCGGTTGCTGGCTGCTCGGCAGTGCGATCGTTTCGGCAACGCTCGGTTGGCCCATGGGACTGGCAGTCGGCCTGTTGTTTTCACCAATGATTGGTCTGGCGTGTGTGAACGCGCTGAACCCCGGCTGGCTGACGGTCTTCCCGATGGTGGGATGCGCGTTTGTGTTGCTGGCCGGGCCGCGCATGATGAACATGTCGATCGCACCATACGAGATCGAACTGGCATTTACATTCGGCGTGATCATGGCGCTGACATATACGGTCGGTTGGCGCCGCCTGTCAGCGCAGAAACAGCTGCGCGACATCACCGTTTAACTGAATAAAAAATTAAACCCCTGACATCAGAATTATGTCAGGGGTTTGAATTTCGTCACGTTCTTGGATGCGGAAACAGAAAATCGAATCGTAGAACTAAATCGTCTACCACGGCTGTCGCCGCAAACTTACGAAACCATTTCTTTCAGGTTCTTCAGCGGGCGGATCTTGACAGTCTTGCTCGCAGGCTTGGCCTTGAACATGACTTCTTCACCCGTGAACGGATTGATACCCTTGCGGGCCTTGGTGGCCGGCTTCTTCTTGACGGTCATCTTGCAAAGACCGGGCAAGGTGAACATGCCGGCACTGCGTGCACTCAGAGACTTCTTGATTACACCGTTCAGTGAATCAAAGACCGCGGCGACCTGCTTCTTGGTCAGGCCGGTCTCATCCGCGATGGTTCCAAAAACTTCGCTTTTCGTAGGCGCTTTTTTAGCAGTTGCTTTTGCCATTGTGATGCTCTCCTTAGCAAGGCTGTCTGGCATCCGCAGCCGTGACAGCGGCATTATTACGGGAAAACATGCTGGTTTTGAAGGGGTTTAGGGTGTTTGGAGCGAAAAAACCCTAAAAAAACAGGGAAAAATGACGCTAAGGGGTCAGATTTTGCCTGTTTGGCCGAGTTTTCCACAATTCGGATCTTTTTTTGCCAATATGGCAGGCCTGATTTTGCCCCTGTCCACGATGGCAGATCAGCCTTTCTGAACGGGGTTCCAGACCGCAATTTCCGCTTAAAAACGCCTTTCAACTTCTGGCATCGGCTTTGCTATTTCTCTTACGTGGCACTGCGTGTGCCGGGCGGAACCAGTGTCAGCAATATGAACGCCTAAATGAGGATTGAACAATGTCCAAAACAATTGGAATCGACTTAGGGACAACCAACTCGGTCGTGGCCGTCATGGAAGCCGGCGAGCCGAAGGTTTTGATTAACAGCCAGGGCGCGCGCACCACGCCGTCCATCGTTGCGTTTACTGAAAAGGGTGAGCGCCTGGTCGGTCAGCCTGCAAAGCATCAGCAGGTGACCAATCCGAAGAACACCGTTTTCTCCATCAAGCGTTTTATGGGGCGGCGCCACGCGGAAGTCGCCAGCGAAGAAAAGATCGTGCCTTACAACGTGGTCGGCGGCAGTGATGAGCCGGTCAAGGTCAACGTGCGCGACAAAGATTACACGCCGCAGGAAATCAGCGCGATGGTGCTTCAGAACCTGAAGAAGACCGCTGAAGACTACCTCGGCGACAAGGTGACCAACGCGGTCATTACCGTTCCTGCATACTTCAACGACTCGCAGCGCCAGGCAACCAAGGAAGCCGGCGAGATTGCAGGACTGAAAGTGGAGCGCATTATCAACGAGCCGACCGCGGCCGCGCTGGCGTACGGCCTGGACAAGAAAGCCAACGAAAAGATTGCCGTCTTTGACCTCGGTGGTGGTACGTTTGATATCTCCATCCTCGACATCGGCGACGGCGTTTTCGAAGTCATGTCCACCAATGGTGACGGCCACCTCGGTGGTGACGACTGGGATCAGGCACTGATCGACTACCTGGCCGATGAATTCAAGAACCAGGAAGGCATCGACCTTCGCAATGACGCGATGGCTTTGCAGCGTTTGAAGGAAGCCGCTGAAAAGGCCAAGTGCGAACTGTCTACCACGCAGGAAACAACGGTCAACCTGCCGTTCATCACCGCGACCAACGAAGGGCCGAAGCACATGCAGCTGTCGCTGAGCCGTGCGAAGTTCGAGCAGATCTGCTCGAGTCTGTTTGATCGGCTCAAGGCCCCGGTCGAAAAGGCGATGGCCGATGCAAATCTCAAGCCTTCGGAAATTGATGAAATCGTTCTGGTTGGCGGCTCAAGCCGTATCCCCAAGGTGCAGGAAATCTGCAAGGAAGTCTTCGGCAAAGAGCCGAACCGCTCAATCAACCCCGACGAAGTCGTCGCCATCGGTGCGGCCATTCAAGGTGGCGTGTTGCAGGGTGATGTGAAAGACGTCCTGTTGTTGGACGTGACGCCGCTGTCACTGGGTATTGAAACGCTCGGCAGCGTGATGACCAAGCTCATCGAGCGCAACACCACGATCCCGACCAGTAAGAAGGAAGTCTTCTCCACGGCTGCGGACAACCAGACATCGGTCACCATCCACGTGCTGCAGGGTGAACGCGAAATGGCCCAGCACAACCGGACGCTTGGCCGATTCGACCTGACTGACATCCCGCCGGCACCGCGCGGCCTGCCGCAGATCGAAGTTGAGTTTGCCATTGACGCCAACGGCATCCTGAACGTTTCCGCGACCGACAAGGCAACCAGCAAGTCGCACAACATCGAGATCAAAGGCTCCAGCGGCCTGAGCGACGACGAAGTCGAAAAGATGAAGCGCGACGCCGAAGAGCACGCGGATGAAGACAAGAAGCTTCGCGAGAAGGTCGACACGCGCAATCAGGCCGAAGCGCTGGTCTTCGAAGTCAAGAAGCAGCTCGAAGAGCACGGCGACAAGGTCTCTGCTGAAGTCAAAGGTAACATTGAGTCTGCGGTCAGCGATCTGGAAGCCAAGATCAAGGAAGATGACACTGAAGCGATCAAGACGTCCATGGAAGCATTGCAGACAGCCGCCCAGGAACTGGGCGAGGCCATCTACGAACAGGCGGCCAAGGAACAGCAGGCTGCGGGCGCCGGCGGTCCCACAGACGCCGGTGGTGCTGATGCAGCAGGTAGCAATGCCGGTAGTGACGATGACGTGATTGACGCGGATTATGAAGTGAAGCAGTAAAAACCTGGTCGATGGCAACCGCTAAGGATGGTGGTGCATTAAACGTCGGCCAGTTTATATAAATGAGAGCCCGCAGCGCTAACCGCGCTGCGGGTTTTCTTTTGCGCTGTAGTACTGGGGCCATAACGGGAGATGCAATTGCGGTTCTGAGGAAATGAGGTACTTTTAATCGCCATGTCTGACCAGCCAAACATTCTCGTCATCTGTAGCGACCAGCATCACCCGCGCATGTTGGGCTATCGCGGACATGCCTGCGTTCAGACACCCAATCTGGATCGCCTCGCGCAAAACGGCACCGCATTCACGCGCGCGTATTGCAACTCACCGATTTGCGTGCCCAGCCGCATGAGCTTCATCACTGGCAAGTACACGCACCAGATCGACTCATGGAGCATCGGCATCCCGCTTCCACGAGACGAAATGACCTGGGCGCGGCGCCTGGATCAGGCAGGCATCCCCAGCACCATGCTCGGCAAGATGGATTTCTGCGGCGACTATCAGGATGGTGGGTTTACCCATCACAAGATCATTCGCAAACGCAGCGCATGGCGGGAGATTCCAAAAACCGCGCCCGACCCCTGTCGACTCGATGGCTACAGCCGCCCCGATAAGCTCGCCCACATTGCCAACGCCGGCACGCGCTCGGCCGAACTGATGTCCGACGGCGACTTCCCCGGTGAAATGTACGACGAGATCGGCAACTTCGATCACGATCGAATCGTCACCAACTGGGCAGTGGACTACCTGCGCGAGAAGGGGAAGCAGGGTGCCAGCGAACCATGGGCCTGTTACGTCGGGCTGTTGATGCCGCACTGGCCGTTCTGTGTACCGGATGCTTACTTCAATCAGTACTACCCGGACAACATTGAACTGCCCATCGACTACCACACCCCCAACGAGAATCTGCACCCGGCGCTGGCTCACTTCCAGCGCTGTTTAAATCTCGAATCCGTAACAGAGGACATGCTGCGCCGTGCCATCGCAGCCTACTATGGCCTGATCACTTGCATGGACACCATGGTCGGCGAGATTCTTGACGCACTCGAACAAAGCGGCTGCGCATCAAACACGTACGTGGTGTACATGACCGATCACGGCGAATCGCTCGGTGAGCATGGCCTGTTTTACAAACAATGTTCTTACGAGGGTTCGGTCGGCGTGCCTTTGCTCGTCTCCGGCCCGGGCTTGCCGTCAGGTCAAACCATCGATCACCCGGTCACATTGGTGGACCTGTACCCCACGATCCTTGATATGGTCGATATGAAAACGGAACCGGATCGCCCCGGCACAAGCTGGCTGCCGCTGATTCGCGGTGAGGATCACGAACGCCCGGACTACGCGTTTGCTGAATTCCAGGGCAACTTCATCAAGCACGGTTGGTGTATGCTCGTTCGAGGGCGCTACAAGTACACCTACTACATCAACGACCGGCCGTCGCTTTTCGATATTGAGCGCGACCCGCACGAACTGAACGACTTGGCGGGCGATCCAAAATATGGCGAAACACTGGCCCAGTTCGAAGCTTTGTTACGATCCATCGTCGATCCCGAAGCCGTCGCTTTGCGAGCCAAGCGCGACTTTGGCCTGATCGGCCCGGACGGCGAGGATTACACCCTGACGATGTCCGTACCTGATCTGGCGTAATGCCCGATATCTCGAAATTATTAGTGACGTAAACATGCTTGCGGCTCGGTGCGATACGAAGGTACCGCCAACAGCAGCGGCAACGTGCACGGCATTACGGCCGGGTTGCGGTTGTGGTTTTGATTCTGGTACTGACTCTCATATACTATGTATCAAAGGGATGGGGCATTTCTTTCGGTCACATCTGACGCAGTTTTCAAATCCGGTGGTAAGTATGTCAACGTTTGGCTTATGGGAAGAGAGCCATGTCGAGATATTAATTTCACCATTGTTCTTATTTGATCTGCTATCGCGCAGTTGTGTGGCTGTATTACGTGCCTTAAGAAGAGAGAGAACCCATGCGACATCACCCGCCTGCCATTTTTCTTTGCGCTGTCCTGACCCTGCCGACGACTGGTTTCGCGCAAACGACGTTGACCTGGGTCGGCGGCAACGCTGGTAACGTCTTTTCCGAATCCAGCAACTGGAATCCCAATTTCACTGTTACCGGCGACATCGGTGGCGCGAACCTGATTTTTGGCGACGGGGCTAACTCCTTCGCTCCTCTCATCGACGCCAATGTCACCAATATCGGTGACGTTACGTTCAACAGTGCGAGTATCTACCGCCCCGACGTGACCAACGGATTCAGTCTGAATTTTGCCGACGGCGCGACGATCGCCGTCCCGGGCAACAACGCGCTCTTGGATGTGCCCGTCGACACCAGCGGCAGCCTGATGCTCAACGCCACCATCGGCGGCCTCGTTTTCGAGCGCTCTTTGACCCTTGGGGGCACACTGACGGTCGATGGCGCCGGTGACACCACCTTCAGAGCCCCGCTGGCGGGTGCAGGCGACCTGATCAAGAACGGTTCCGGCACGTTGAACGTACATTCCTTCAGCGGCGTGGCGACGCGCACTGGGGACACCACCATCAACGATGGCCAACTCGTCATTCGAGGGCAGGTCGGCGACGATGTGCTTGACGACGCCGGTGTTGTCAGGGTCAACGGTGACGGCCAGTTGTTCATGGTCTTTCCCGAAACCATCGGCGCACTCGACGGTTCGTCGGCGAACGCGACCGTCAGCTTCACACAGGCGCCGCTCGTCCTCGGCGGCACCGGTGTAGGCATTGGCACCGGTACCGGTCAGTCATTCTCCTTCGACGGCAGCTTCTTACAGGGCAAAGGCGTGGGTACCCTTGTCATCGACATGGGCTCGGACACGCAAGCCCTTAACGGCGCCAACGCACACAATGGCGGCACCACCCTCACCTCCGGCACACTCCTGGCCGGCCACGACAACACCCTTGGCACGGGCGACTTCACAGTCAATGGCGGCACGTTCGGCGCAGCGGGCGGCCCACGCGCCATCGCCAACAATGTCATCCTCAACAACGATTTCAATATCAACGGCAACGAAGACCTCACGCTCAACGGCATCATCTCCGGCAACTTCGGCATCATGAAAAACGGTGCGGGTACGCTCATCCTCAGCGGCAACAACACCTTCACCGGCAACACAGACGTGAATACGGGGCTCCTCGATCTGCGCGGTTCTGTGGTTGGAAATGTCAACGTCAATGCCGGCGGCAGACTCACCGGCGATGGCAATATCGGCGGTTCGCTGAACTTCGCGCCGGGCACCACATTTGACGTGGAGATCAACAAAGGAGCGGCTACTGAAGTCAACCAGATCAACGTCGCCAACAGTCTGACATTGGGCAATGGCACGATCATCAACGTGACAAGCATCGGTAACGCCCTCGTCAATGGTGATACATTCACCATCATTACCACCGGCGCCGGCATCACCGATTTGGGCGCGGTCGTCAATGCCGCGGGTCTGCCTCGGATCACGGGACAGATCAACGGCAACGACTTTGATCTGTTGGTGCAAAGCTTCACAGATTTGACCCGCGACAGCATTAATCCGGGGCTCGGTGTTGCGCTGGATCGGTTCAGCGATGACAATCCCGGCAGTGCATTTATTACCGCATTAAATGGCCTGAGCGTTGAAGAACTGAATACCTTCGTCCGGCAGGTCAATGATGGCGTACGCACACCAGGCGTTTTGCTTAACCTCTCGAACGAATCAACGCAGGCGTTTAACAATCTGCTTAGCCAGTATCTAGCCGCTGCGCGCAACGGCACACGGCAGTTTGCGATGCAGTCCGGTACGTCCTCTTACCTTTCCGATCAGCCCGGAGGCACGATGCTGGCCAGCCTCGATTTAAGCCCGGCCGTTTTCAGCCACGTGCTGGAAACCATGTATGCCGTGGAAGGTGAGGGTGAAGAAGCAGCCGACAACACCTACGAGCCGCTCCTGCCGGACCGCCCGGCCGAGTGGTCCGTCTATGTCAAGACCTACGGCGTCTTCTCCGATCAGGATGCCGGAACCAATCGTACCGGCTATCAGGCAGACGCGTTCGGCTTTCAGGCGGGAATTGATCGACAGTTCAATGGCCAGTGGATCGCCGGCCTGGCATTCGGTTATACCAATACACAAGCGGACTTCACAGGTGGCCTGGGTGATATGGATGTCGATTCGCTGCGTATCGGGCCCTACGCCACCTACAAGGGCGACGGTGGACGTTGGTTCGTCGATCTGGCTGCCACCTACGGCCACCATCGCAACGACTCGCACCGCACCGGCATTGCTACATCGGCTGATGCTGACTTCACCAGCCACGATCTGACGCTTTACGTCGGCGGCGGTTACAACTTCAGCCCGTTGCCGCATCTTCGCGTCACGCCGACAGCGTCCTTGCAATACCAATACTTTTATCGTGATGACTACACTGAAACCGGTACGGGTGCAGTTACGGTTGGCAGCGATGATACGAACACACTCTACAGCCGCGTGGGCGTTCAGATTGCTTACCGGTTTGACATCGGTGGCATCATTCTGGTGCCGGAAGTGGTTGTCGGTTGGGAACACGAGTTCCTGGACGAAGATGAATCACTCGAATCATCCTTTGTCGGCGGCGGGTCATTTGCGGTTCAGACGGCCGCGCCTGAAAGTGATTCCGTATACTTCGGCGCCGGCCTGACGGCTCAACTGAACCATACCACGAACATCTTCGTTCGATACGAAGGTACGGCGAACAGCAGCGGCAACGTGCACGGCATCACAGCCGGGTTGCGGTTGTGGTTTTAAAGTAATGCGATTCACTAATCGTCATTCCTGCGGAGACGGGAATCCAGTCGGTTTCTCAACGCGTCTTCAAAATCTCCCTGGATCCCCGCCTCCGCAGGGATGACGAAAAGGGGGACTGTGATGGCAGTTGATCGGCTGTCAGTGGCTCCGGTTCCCAACTATACCGTCGTTCGCGTTACTCTCCGCATCCAACGTGAATGCAATCGCAGTCGCGCGACATTTGCTTGTCTGCGACATCGATATATCGCGACCAAGGTGTAAATCAGATAGCCAAGCAGAAACAGCCTGTTACCAAATTGCAGACCGCGCGCGTTACACTGAAATGCGCCTTCAGGAAAATGATCGGTAAAAAGATCACCTCGTGGTGTATACGACCAGACTGTGCTGTACACACGAGACCTGAGTTGTTCTGTATCAGTACTCCTGAGATTATCTGTTGAATTGTTGTTGACTCGATAGAACGGTTGGTCCAACACGATGGAAAAGATTTGTGTCACGTCATCCAACGAGAAACCATACTGCTTGGCAACTTGCTGGTGAAAGTACTCGCAGAATGCTTCGGTTGTTGAAAATGTTCCCATCGCTCCACGAACGCCGCCGGTTTCAGTATAAAAAAAAAGCGAATCGAATGGGATGATGTGATTACTGTGGATGTCACCATAATTCCTGATGATTGGCAAGCAGTCTATTTCTTCGGGTTCTGAAATGCCGACGTATACAAACCATAATGGCGACATATAGAACTCACGCTGTGCGTCGAAATCCATAATGTACTCGTCATTTCCCGCTGGCGGTCTGAAGAGTGCGGTGTCGACCACAACAAATGAATGTGGCACAACCCACCGGCCCGCATAGCCTGAAATGGAATACCCGCTGATCAGAATCAGGACATATGCCGCGACGACCGACCACCGCCTGCCGCGCTCTGGCCATCGCAGCCGAATGTTTCGTGGTGCATTTAAAGCGTGACCACACTCCGGGCAGGACATGCTTGTTGTGCCGCAAAGGTTATACGAGCAATTACGACAATGTACAGAATGCCGTCGCCACTTTCTCTGACGCTTATGCCAGGAGTAGCGAAACGTCAGCGACGATAGCAATACGGTGAGCCAGAATACAGCGGCCCATCCCTGTGCATGTTGCCAATGTAAGAATATGAAGTTGAAATATTCAGCCACTGGTACGGTACCTCCGCCGGATCAAACAAGATCATAGCTCAAAGATTAAAGGTGTTTTTCAGTCAGGCATTGGCTGTTGTCAGCCGTCGAGTGATCAGGCCGTCGGAACCGTGGTCTATGTATAGAGGCGGGTGAATGACTGGCAATGTGACACGCAGCCGATGAATCTCTAGATTGTTCCGCAAGACGTAAACCTGATTGCGGAATGATTTGATGTCCCAGCAGCCCAATATTCTCCTGTTCATCACCGACCAGCAGGCTTTTAATGCGCTTAGTTGTTTTGGTAACCGCTACTGCAACACGCCGTACATCGATCGCATTGCGGACCGCGGGATGCGATTTGATTACAGCTATTGCACCGCACCGGTCTGTGGCCCAAGCCGAGCATCGCTGGCAACCGGATTGATGCCGCACGAGATGGATGCGGATCACAACGACCCGTCAATACCACCAGACGTGGATACCTTTGGTCAACGATTGGGAGCCGTCGGCTATCAGACGTACTGGGTTGGTAAATGGCATGTGCCGGATTCCTATCCGCAGCCGGAGTTGGGGCAGGAGATCAAAGGTTTTACGAACGTGCCAACGCCGCTCGTGCCGGATTACGGCTTGGGGGCTGCGACGGACCAGATCATTACGCGTAACGCGGGCAACTTGTTGACGAATACGCTGCCGGGAACGGAGCAGCCCTGGTTTGTGTCTGTTTCATTGCACAACCCGCATGACGTGTGTCTGTATGTACGGAATTGGGGTGTGGTGGAACATCGCAATGTTGATCGGTTTCCGCCGGTGCCGAATAATTTTGAGCGACCGATTGACGAGAGTGAGTTTATGGAGCGGTGTCGTAATCGTCAGCACTATGGCGATGAGACACGCTCCACATTTGAATGGAAGCCCGAGCACTGGCGGGCCTATCTGCACAGTTATTATCGTATGGTTGAAGACGTTGACTGGCAGATCGGGCAGGTGCTTGGGGCTGCTGAGCGCGGCGGGTGGAATCTGGATGAAACGCTGATCATCTTCACATCCGACCATGGGGAGAACTGCGGCGCTCACCGGTTTGCAGTGAAACTGACACTATATGAGCAGGCGGCCAAAGTGCCGTTGATCTATGCGTTGCCGAAATCGATTGCAGCCGGGGCGGTTGACCGAAAGCATTTGGTTAGCGGAATGGACTTGGCCCCGACGATCTGCGACTACGCGGGGGCTGACGCGTCCGGTATGACAGGGAAGAGCATGCGGCCCCTCCTTGAAGGGAATGCGACCCAGTGGCGTGATCATCTGATCTGTGAGCTGTCGCCGGAAACGGAGAATCACGAGATGAAAGCCCGAATGGTTCGGACGGACCGCTACAAGTACATCTGCTGTTCACATGGGGACAAGCCGCAGATGCTGTTTGACCTGCAGGCCGATCCGGGGGAGACGAAGAGTCTGGCGTACCAGCCGGGCATGCGGGATGTGTTAGGACAGCATCAGCAATTGTTGTGGCAGTGGATTGAACAAACGAAGGATCATTTCACACCGCCGGCGGAAGTGGTGGCATCCGCTTAGGTGACAGGGTTGCATGTCGAACTGCCCCGCCTACCATGTTGCGCCATGACAGACCCACATTACAACCGTCGTCGTCAGCTTTATTCATTGCTTGGCGATCTTCCGCTACGTGATCGGCCGATCCAATGTCGCGTTGTCGACGAGCAGCGCCGTGGGGCGTACGTGCAACAGACATTGTCATTGGACGTCAACGGCATTGAAGAAGTGCCTGCTTATTTTCTAACGCCGATCAAGGGGACGCCGCCTTATCCGACGGTGGTCTATCACCATTCGCACGGCGGCCGGTATGCCGTGGGCAAGGATGAATTAATTCACGGCGCGGACTACATCAATCGTCCGTGCTGGGGGCAGCAGTTGGTTACCGAAGGCTACGCGGTGTTCTGCGCGGATACTTGGTGTTTCGGTGAACGGTCGGGCCGCGCGGAATCGGTTACGTTCAAGCAGATGCTCTGGCAGGGCCAGGTGCTGTGGGGCATGATGGTTTACGACTCACTGCGCGCGACGGACTATCTGCTGTCGCGTGATGATGTCGACAAGTCGCGCATCGCGGCCATGGGGATGTCGATGGGCAGCACCATGGCCTGGTGGCATGCCGCACTGGACCCGCGCATCACTTCCTGTATCGACATCTGCTGCCTGACAGACTATCAGGCACTGATCGATACGAACGGCCTGGACTATCACGGCTTGTACTATTACGTGCCGAACCTGCTCAAGTGCTTCACTACTGCGCAGATCAATGCAATGATCGCGCCGCGACCGCATCTGTCGACCGCCGGTATCTACGACAAGTTGACACCGGTTGCCGGGCTGGATCGGATTGAGGAAGAACTCAAAGCGACATACGAGAAACTGGAAGCACCAGAGAATTTTCAGCTGCGCCGCTACAACACAGGACATCGCGAAACGCACGAGATGCGCGCGGATATCCTCGCGTTTATCAAACAACATTTGTAAGCAACATGAATCTATACGCCTTTTGTAGCCGGGCGGCGACGCCGCCCAGGTGAATGTGTTGTGCGCTATACATCGCCTCTCGTCAATCCACCTGCGTTGCGTCGCAACGCGGCTATGATTTACGCTGCTTGCGCCACTGCGATGGGCTGCTCCCGACAGCGCGACGAAACACCTTCGAAAAGTAAAACGGATCACCATACCCGACCCGCCGCGCGACCTGTGCGACAGATAGATCAGGCTCGCGTAACAGCAGCTGCGCCCGTTGCATCTTGATCTGCTCCCAGCACTGCAGCAGCGTCATATCGAGCAGCTTACGAGCAACACGGCACAGGTGTGCCTTGCTGATATCAAAATATCTTGCAACGCGTTCAAGGTCAGTCGGCTCGGAAATGTGATCCTGCAAATAGGTTCGCAAAAGATCGGCGGTTAACGAGCCGGTTTCGATGGCCGGTTCATCCGTCTGTTCCATCGCCGCCAGCGCTTCCGCCAGAATCGCATCGCGCCGAGTCAGGCGTTCCTCGTCGATATGGTCTGTTCCCCGAGGCTCCAGTGGCAGGCCACGCAGCAGAATCTCCGATACAATCGCCCATTCCTTGAACGCAAAAAATGCTTCATCATTGGTTGCATACATCTGGCGAATGCGTTGAGCCACGCGCTTTGCCTCGCGGCCGGCAAATCGACAGTAAAGATGATCGTAGGGCTCGTTCGGATCAGCCATGAGCAACCCGACGTGCTCATCAGGCAACACGATGCCGATCATTCCGGCCGAAAGATGCTGTGTTCGACCCTCCTGCCGGTACATGCCTTTGCCAGAGACGATGACGGTGATCATGACGTCATCGTTCCATGTGCCTTGTGTGGTGTGGTATGGATGGCTGCTCACGCGGCCGTAAGTCCGAACGCGATAGGGTAGGGCGGTCGGTGGTGACCATTTGCGGCCTGCAAGCTGTTTCATGGTTGGGGGTTGACGGTTCATGCAAATATTTTACAGGTATCGCGCAATAGTAACCATGGTTCAGAGGCCCCAAAGTGGTGATAATACGCAGCTTTGTGTCGGGCAGGTCAACAATTGACCGGTCCGAGGTGATTGAAAAAGCAGCCATATTAAGAAGGTGAAACCATGAAACTTGGTCTCGTGACATACAACCTCGCAGCCGACTGGGACTGCGATGCGATTATTGAAAACTGCAAGGCAGCCCGGTTTGAGGGAGTCGAGCCGCGCACGACGCATAAGCATGGCATTGAGCCGTCGCTTTCCAAGGACGAGCGCGACACGGTCAAGAAGAAGTTCGCTGACGCCGGTATTGCGCTGGTCGGGCTAGGCAGCGCCTGGGAATACGACTCGCCGGACCCGGCTGTGCTGCAACAGAACATCGACGGTACCAAAGAGTTCGTCAAGCTCGCAGCTGACCTGGGCATCCCCGGTGTGAAGGTTCGTCCGAATCACTTGCATATTGCGGACGGCGTGCCTGCCGAAAAGACACTCGAGCAGATCGGCAAGGCCGGCGCCGAGTGCGGCGCCTTCGCTGCCGACTACGGCGTGCAGATTCGCATGGAAGTGCATGGCCGCGAAACGTGCAAGATCGAGCACATGAAAACCATCATGGATGCGGGTGACCATCCAAACTTTCGCGTCTGCTGGAACTGTAACGATGGCGAAACCATCGGCGGCTCGATCAAGCCCAATTTCGACCTATTGAAGGACAAGATTGAACTTGTCCACATTCAGGACATCGGCGATCCACGCTATCCGTGGTACGAACTGTTCTACCTGCTCCGGCACGACATCAACTACACCGGTTACTGCCTTGCAGAGATTCAGGCGATTGATCAGCCTGTGCGTTTGATGCACTACTACCGCGCCCTGTGGGATGCCTACATGCACATGGTCAATCGCGGAGTTGAGTCGGTTACTGCATAATGATGGGATGAGTGAGACGCCGTCCGGTCATCAATGCGAGCTGTGTTGTCGTGTTGTACCGCGCACAACGAAGCACCATCTGACGCCGCGTAGCCGATCCAAGCGCAAGTCAGACAAACGCCGCCGCGCTGATCGCAAGGTCGACGCGGTGACGGTGCCGTTTTGTACTGCCTGTCACAAGATGGTGCATGCAGTGCTTTCTGAGCGTGAACTTGAAACGAAGTACAACTCTATCGAGTTGTTGCGATCGCATGAGCAGATTGCGTTGTTTCTTGGTTGGATCGTGAAGCAGGATCCGATGCGAAAGGTATCGGTGCGCTGGACCAACGATCGAAAAGCGACGCGCGCGAGCCGGCGGAAATAATATCTACTTAGTGGACTCGTCAAACGCATCGCGTTCGCTGTGCAGCTGGCCAAACAGCTTCTTCAAGTCCTTGCCGCCGAGTGGAATGATCAGCAGAGCCAAGAGGAAGAACGAGCTGAGCCCGATCAGGTAAACCCACGTCCAGAATGAATGTAGATCGCTCATGACTGTCCTCCTCGATCGGGGATTACCAGAGAAAAGACAACAAATAGTACACCACAAATAACGAACGTCATCAGCCCAACCTCTACGGCTGTCAGGCTCAAGCCCGTCATTTCATTGAACGATTCGCGAAACAGTCCCACGATGGCGAATAAACCGCCCAGCAGGCCGGCGAGCGCGCCCGCGCTGGACGCACCTTTCCAGTAAAGCCCGCCGACGATGACGACAAACGCGCCGCTCAGATAAATCGACCCGGTCACCGCCATATAGTTCCAGATGCTTCGCGGTGTTTCGTACCAGACGCCCCAGACCAGCAGGAACAGACCGATCAGCACGATGCTGATACGCGTGACCAGAATCTGTTGGCGATCCGTCATGTTGCCGCCTCTGATCGGGTTGATAATGTCGCGCGCGATCACGCTTGACCAGCAAAGGAAATAGCTGTCATGGGTCGACATGAATGCGGCCATCAGTCCGGCCACGAGAACGCCAAGCAGGCCAGTCGGAAGAATTTTTCCGATGGCTAGCGGCATGGCTTGTGAGGCATGTTTTGCGTCGCCTGCCAGCCCGTCCGGGAAAAAATGTGCTGTCAGTTCAGGGCTTCTGGCAATCAGACAGAATGCGGCAACGGCCCACAACGCGGGAATTGCCAGTCTTGCGAATACGCCCGGCATTGAAAACAGGAACGTCTGTTTGGCAACTTTTTCGTCCTTGCCGGTCAGGGTGCGCGACGCTTCGGGTGCCCACGCAATACCGGCCGCAAGGAAAATGACGAAGTTGAAGACAATCCACTGCCAACCGTAGCTGTTGTGGGCAACGGGGTTGAACATGCGCTCGCCACGATGCTCGTACATGGTTTGCAGCATGTTGTTCCAGCCAAGGTCCGGATGTGTCAGGCAGAACCAGACGCCGATCCCCATGCCGGTGCTCAGCACCACAAACTGAATGTAATCCGTCACGATGACAGACACCATGCCGCCCAGTACGGTGTAGATCAGCACCAGTAGAATCAGTGCGGTGGTAATGCCGTTGATCAACAGTTCATGACTGCCGTCGTCTCCACCTAACCCGGTTGCGTAGGCAATAAACGTGGCGCCCATCTTCGGGAACAGCCCCATGTTCAGAATGCCTGCCAGGGCGCAGATGATGCCGCCGACGATGCGCGTGGGACGATTGAATCGCTTCTCAAAATACTCCGGGATGGTCAGTAACTCCATCCGCCGGAATTTCTGAATCACAAATCCGGTTGATCCGAGGATACCGCCAACGATGGCGCCGATCAGGGACAGCGTGACGTAAGAAAAGCCATTACTCAATGCGTCTACTGACGCATACATCAGCGTGACCAGGCCCAGACCGGTGCCGATGTAGGTCGCCACATTCAGGGCGGCGCCGCTGGCTCGCCCGCCAACGAGATAGTCGGTGACGTTATGAATGTAACGATTAACGAAAATACCAACGAGTAGTGAGCCAGACAGGTACACTCCAATGATGATGCCATCTAATATTGTAAAGTTGGTATCGAATACGCCCATCGGCATCTCGGCAGATTGCTGTGACAATGAAATGACACGATATATCGTTATTGTGTCCGTTTTTAAGTTAAATCGCCAGCCTCAAGTTACAGATTTTCGCGCGAGATGGCGGATTACTTCGCATGATAAAAAATTGTCCGACTCATTCGATTGTCGGACAGGCAGGTGAACGTTACAATCGCCGCTCTTTAACGTGGTTCAGATATGGAGCGGCCTGCGTGAGCAGTCAGCCGTCAAGAGAAACGCAAGACGCTGCGACCAAACAAGCCGGCTCCGACGATCACGAAATTTATCGTGGCGGGGCCCATGTCCATGAGCAATATGCTCAGGGTAAAAACGTCATCGTCTCGGCAAAGGGTGTCAGTCGCGTCTACAAGACGGGCACGGAAGAGGTCCACGCGCTGCGCGGCGTTGATGTCGACGTGTATCGTGGTGAATATCTTTCGATCGTCGGGCCATCCGGCTCCGGCAAGAGTACGCTGTTTAATATGGTTGGCGGCCTGGACATGCCCACGACGGGCGAGGTCGTCATTCAGGGGGTAGAACTCGCTTCGCTGTCACGGCCCGAACAGGCCAGGCTTCGGAATAAGCTAATTGGATACGTCTTCCAGACCTACAACCTGATTCCCGTCATGACCGCGCTGCAGAACGTGGCGCTGCCCATGATGCTCGGCGGTGTTTCGGTTTCCGATGCAAATGACAAGGCGGCGGAACTACTCACGCTCGTCGGCTTAGGCGAGCGTCTCCATCATCGCCCTGAGGAGTTGTCCGGTGGTCAGCAGCAGCGCGTTGCCATTGCCCGTTCGTTTGCCAATGATCCGGTCATCATTTTGGCTGATGAGCCGACAGGTAACCTTGATACGAAAACCGGTGAATCAATTATTGCCAAGCTCAGTGAGATGAGCCAGCAGTTGGGTGTCACGATTATCTGTGCGACACACGATCACAAGATGCTTTCCGTTTCTGATCGCGTGGTGACGATCCAGGACGGCCGTGTATATCGTGTTGAACTTCGCGACCAGTTGGATATCAAGGTCGGCACCATTGAGGGAGGTCACTAACGGTTGGCTGATCAGTCCGCCAATTCTGGAGCAGCAAACGCGATGTCGTCCGAGCTGTATGGCGACGCGCTGATTCAACAGCTGCGCGAGGGCTGGGCGCCACTGCCGAGCCAGACGCTCTTTGCCATGGCCATTGGTGGGCTGAAGGTTCGCTTGATGCGATCCAGTGTCACCATGTTGTCGATCGTGCTGGCGATTGCCTTTCTCGCCTACACCGGCCTGACGAACAAACTCACCTATCGGCTGGCAACGTTGATTACCGAGTTGGAAGACTTTGAGCCATTGAAACCTGATGTCGTCAGTCAGAATGTCGTCACGCTGAAGAAGATTGATCTGGTCGGCTCGCTGGATGAAACACGGCGTATGTCACTGGCCAAATTGTTCGAACTGGATGAGATCGACAGCGTTGCCCTGGTGTTACCCGATCTCGAAACGCAGTTAACGCGCCTGCGCCTCGCTGATGAAAAGATGCAGGAAGAGCGAAGGAAAGTCGAGGCCGATCCTGATGCGGTTGCGGCCGATCGGCTGGATGTTGCGAGCCGTGCGCAGCGTTCTGCCGAGGAACTGGCGGCGCTGGAGGTGAAGGTCGAGCAATCGCAGGAACAGGTTGAATTGGGACAATGGATTCGCGGCAAGGCAGACGGCAGCAGCGAACTGACAAAGCAATTGGCCGATACGCTCAAGCATCGCCTTGATGAATTGGGCGACAAGTTCCAGCGGCCATCGCGATTTGATGAAAAGGAATTGAAGCGAGCCGGTACCGTTCTGGCCATGTACGGCTCTTCGCTCGATGCGTCAACGATGCAATCGTTTGAAACCGTTCTGGCACATGAGAACCGGAAGCGTCAGGCCACAGAGCTGAAGTCATTGCTTCGGCGGGCAGGCATCAATCTTCAGGCAACGCTGGAAGGCAACCCGATGGATTCGTGGCTGGTGACCATGGCGTTGCTGACCTGCGCGGTTGGTATTGCCAACGCCATGCTGATGAGCGTTACAGAACGGTTTCGCGAAATCGGTACGATGAAGTGCCTCGGGGCCCAGGACAATCTTGTCGTTAAGTTGTTCCTGCTTGAGTCGAGCGTGCTGGGCGTCATCGGCGCGGTGATCGGGATCGTGCTGGGACTGTTTGTCGCGCTGTTGGGTGCGGGGCTTCAATATTACGGATACGGGATGCGGCACTTTCCGCTGCTCGGATCACTTACGGTAATCGGATGGTCGGTGCTCAGCGGCATGATCCTGGCAATCGTCGGGGCGGTGTATCCGGCCTACTCCGCGTCGCGAATGAGACCGATCGATGCCTTGCGCGTTGACGAGTAGCTTGGGTTGATAACGGAATACGGATGACATCTGACACCACACAATCTCAAGCCTCAGCAAGCGCACTTAGTCGTGACTACGTGGTGCGCGCGCTGGGCGTGAAGAAGGTCTACGAAATGGGCGACGTGCAGACGCACGCGCTACGCGGCGTGGACCTTGAGATTTACCGTGGCGAGTACATGGCCATCATGGGTCCGTCCGGCTCCGGCAAAAGTACGCTGTTCAACATGATTGGCGGGCTGGACAAGCCGACCGATGGCATGGTCTTTATTGACGAAGTCGATATCGCCGCGCTGGACAGTTACGAACTGGCTTGGCTTCGGTGTCGCAAAGTTGGGTATATCTTCCAGAGTTATAACCTGCTGCCGACGCTGACGGCGTTGGAGAACGTCATGATGCCCATGACGTTCGCGGACGCGGATCCGGACGATGCCCGTGAAAAGGCGTACGACCTGCTGCAGAAGGTCGGCATCGGCCATCGCTGGGACCATCGCCCGGGGCGCATGTCCGGCGGTCAGCAGCAGCGTGTTGCCATCGCCCGCGCACTGGCGAACAGCCCCGCGATCGTGCTGGCTGACGAGCCGACTGCGAACCTTGACCTGAAGACCGGCGCGGACGTGATCACCATGCTCAAGGAACTGTGCAGTGAGATGGGCGTCACGGTCATCAGCGCGACGCACGACCACAAGATGCTTGCGATCTGTGATCGTGTGGTCTGGATTCGCGATGGCATGGTGGAACGAATCGAAAATCGTGAGGACCTCAACATCGAAGTCGGCACGATCGACGGACAGGAGTAGTTGATGCATCGGATGCGTCACATGCTGTGGCTGATTGTTCTTACGCTTTTATGCGTAACGCATGCAGGTTTTGCGCAGACACAACCTGAGGATCCTTTTGCATCCGACTTAAGTGCGTACGAGCAGTTGGAGCGCCTTCTGAAAGTTGCACCGTCGCGAAGCCTCGGTAGTCCCGGTAACGGCGTTATCGACAGGATCGTTCAGGAACGATTTGAAGCCGTCGTACGCAGCAAGAATGATCCGGCCGTTCAGAAGCAGGTAGGCGAAAAGCTGAAGGCGGCCGCTAAATTAAATGCGGATTGGGTCCAGAGGAAATTGGATGCATTGCTGCCCGGTTCAGCGATCGGCAGCCCGCAAATCATCAAGGCGGGCCGAGAGGCGTTGGAAGCCGACCTTGCAGCGGATGAACTACTGAAGGGTAAATGGCAGACTGGCCGCATTGCATTTGAAAGCGCGGTGTTTGTCCCGGGTAAAGCAAATATCTCCATTGGCGGCAAGTCTGTTCAACTGTACCAGTTAGCGCCCAACCTGGTAGACCCGGGTAATCTGCCTGAGAGTGGTTTCCAGGGGCCGATTGTGTATGCCGGCAAAGCAACGCCCGCTGCACTGTCGGGTAAACAGCTCGAAGGCGCCGCGGTACTCGTTGACTTCGATTCTTACAACCGGTGGCTTGATGCGATCCAGCTCGGCGCAAAAGTGATTATCGTCATCGAGCCTCAGACGCCAGCGGATCAGTATCACGCAACCAGTAAATTCAGTTGGGCACCGATTTCCGTTCCGCGTTTCTACCTCAAACGTTCGGATATGGCGGCATTGTTTGGCGACGATCTGCAATCGGCAATTGATGCGAAGCCGACGATCGATATTCAGCAGGAGCCGGGGCGCTGGGCATCGAGAACACTTTACAACGACTGGCTACTGGTTCCACCTGCCGATCCTGCTGATTCGGAACTGTCATCTCAGTTGGTGCATATTCAGGCGTTCAAGGACTGTGATTCGATCGTACCTGCAATTGCGCCCGGCGCGGCCAGTGCAGCCAACCTTGTTACGCTGTTCCGACTATTGGATCACTTGGAAAAGAATCCACCGATCCGTCCGGTGCTGCTGACTGTTGTGAATGCCCATACCAACGGGCTGGCCGGCGAGAATGAATTCGCTTACACCGCATTTGCCGATCCGTCCGCAATCGAAGCATATTGGAGTTGGTTGCGCCAACAGCTCGCCGAGCAGCAGTACATCAGTGATATTTACGGGTCCGCACCCACGCTCGATCATCTTGAAAACCTTCGTTCGGCGGCAACGACCGTTGCGGGTAAGTCGTTTAAGTTGAATAAGCCGGCGTTGATGTTGTTACGCAATAAACGAAACGTTTTGCGTACCGAGTACAGCAACCTGGATCTGAAGCTACTTGATATCCGCCGTCATCGAGACACGTCCGATGAACCAGGTGCGAACGAGCAGGCACGTATTGCCGAGATTGAAGCTCGGCTCGCCGCCATCGATGACGAACTGAACACGTTGAACATGTACATGGGGCTGTTCAATCGGTTCGGTCTTGTGACACGGTACGATGAACTGAACGAAGCCCAGCAAGCCGTTGTGGCCACGTTTTTCGAGGAAATTGCGGAAGAGGCCGGCAGGGGGCTGGAAGATCTTAAGAAACAGCAGTCGCGCTTGATGCAGAATCTCGCGCTGCGTCGCCAGCTTCGATATCTGGCTGGTAATGATGCCGCAGCCGAAGCCGCTGAGGCTGATTCCGCTGTCGAGTTGTTCGCGATCGGACATCCGCCGTTGCCCGGGTTGATGGGTATCTGTCTTGATCTGAATTTTGGTTCGCCCCAGTTGGGTTTTTTCCCGATCGGCACCTTGTCACCGAATCAGTATCAGGACCGATGGGCGATGAATCGTGTCTCTCGTCTAGCGCGATACACACTTGCTCATGCCGACCGCTACGCGAATGAGACCGGGCAGGGCAATCGAATTGCCGACACGCTGCGCAACGTTGGCGGCGTGCCTTGGAACGCATATCTGTCCGGCAACTACGCGATGTCGTCGCGCATGTTTCATCTGTATGACCGGACAGGTCTGACGCTGACTTCCATTTATGATTCACGCTCTCAAGTCTTCACGCCGCATGATACGCTTGCGAATATCGATCGAAAAATATTAGATGACACCATGGCGTGGATGGACGGCTATTTGCTACGCCTGATCAACGGCGATGATCTGGCAAAGACCAGGCAGACCGTTGGCAGGCCAGATCCACTGACACTGGCAATTGACGTTCGGTTGCTGGACGAATACGCGGTCGGCCTGCCGGAACGGCCACTGAAGGATGGTATTGTTTTCATCCGCAGTGGCGAGAAGAGTGCCGCCAAAGGGATCGGCGCTTACTACGGCCAGGTCCGCCCATATGAAATGCACATGACAGATAATCGCGGCGGCGTCACGTATCGCTGCGGTGCTTGGCGTAACGGCAGCGTGTTGGTCTTCAAGTACGACGATGACTATCGCCAGATGCGCGCGACCCTGGACCTGGGGTTGGAATCTCGCTACAAGTCCACGCTGAATGACCTCAAGGCCGGTGAAATATTCAAAACGAGATTGCTCGTCACGTTCGACTGTCGCAAGGTCGATCTGATCGGTTTGACGCAACCGACCAACCTGATGCCCATCAGTTCGATGAATGTATTGGATGCGCAACAGGATGCGACACCTCGTCATTACAGCGTTGGTGGGATGGAATCTGGTGGCGGTAAAACGATGGTTGGCAGCCTTGATGGAGCGGGCTGCGTCATGATGCAGCCGGATGAGGCATTCAAGCTGCTTGCCGGACTTTCGTTAGTGATCAATGGTGATGAGGAAAACACGCAGGGAAACGGTTTTTCGATGGATGCCGGACTATTGCCCGATGTGGTGGCCATCGGTGCGCAGGATATGTGGCGGCTGACGGATCAGCGTCTGGCATTACTTGAGTCCAAAGGTGTTGTGAATGAAACCGCCAGACAGTTCAATGAGCAGGCTGGTGAACAGGCGGAACTGGCACGCAAGGCGAGCGAAGCAGGGGATCACGACAAGGCACTGACATACTCTGAAAAGGCTCGCGGGTTGGCATTCTGGGCCTATATTCACGCCCGTAACACAATCAACGATCTGATCAAGGCGGTTGTCATCTTCCTGGCATTGATCCTGCCATTCTGCTTCTTTGTGATGAAGCTGATTACGCCTTACACGGACGTTAATCGTCAACTGTCGATTTTTGCCGCCATCTTTGCGTTGATGGCGGTATTGCTCTGGTCGCTGCATCCGGCATTCAAGGTTGCGGAAACACCGGTGGTCGTGATTCTGGGCTTTATCATTTTTGGTCTCGCCATGTTTGTCGCCGCGATTCTCATGGGGCGATTTAACTCGTCGATGAATCAGGCGATCGAGCAGATGCAGCAGTCCGAATCGGTTGATGCGTCGCAAAGCCGCTTGGCGGGTGTTGGTTTTCTGGTCGGCGTGAATAACATGAAGCGTCGCCGTATTCGAACTTCTCTGACATGCGCGACGATCATTCTGGTGACATTCACCATGCTCAGCGTGATCAGCGTTGGACAGGACGTTGAACCGGCCAAGGTGCGCATCGGCAGTGACCCGCCATACACAGGTATTCTCTTTTCGCGTCCCGGTCTGGGGCCGATTGACGACATGCAGATGCGTCGTTTGCGCGCGCACTTCCAGAATGATGCGCTGACCATCAGCCGAACCTGGTCGCAACGCCTCGGCTCGTTCGGCGAGTACCTCGATTACCGGATATACCCCGAGCAGGCGGACGGAGCGATTCAGTTTGACGGGCCGCAACTCAACGCCAAGGTGCTGCTTGGCGTTGAGCCTGCAGAAGACGGCTTTCTTGGGCCGATGCCGCTGACTCCCGGCAGCCGCTGGTTCAGTAGCGTCAGTGCGGAAGAGATCGTACTCAGTGTGAAAGCTGCACAGCTTCTGGGGATCACGCCGGAAAATTTCCGCGGGAAGTCAGTTCGTCTGCTTGGCAAGCGGTTAAAGCTGGTCGGGTTGGTAGATGATGAAGCGATGGAAGCAATGAAGGATCTCGGCGATGTGCCACTGTTGCCGTTGCTTACCGAAGCCAGTCAGTCTGCTGGCGAGCGCAGCGCTCAGACCAGGGATTCCGACCAGGCCCTGCTTGCGGAGACCAGCGGATCAGCCTCCCTCGATGCAGGTGGCGACTTAATGAGTATGCCGGGCATTCAGCCGGCTCGTGCGATTGACATCGCATTGCTGCCGCTTGAGTTTGCTCAGACGCTTGGCGATTACGACTATCGCATGATGTCGGTAAAATATGACGGGCAGGGGGATGCATCGGTCGCTTCGCAGAAAACATGGGTGGGCGCCAGTGAGTTGATTCGATATCAGTTTGCCCGAATCGATGTCGGCCTTGAGGAGCCGGTTCGAATCGAAGGCGCCTCGGAAGTGCCGGCCGGCCGTTATTCGCTGGCATCCAGCAGCGCAACGCAGGTCGGTGGTGTATTGAAGGTTGCTATCCCGATCATTCTGACTGCGACCATCATCTTCAATACCATGCTCGGCTCCGTCATGGAGCGTCGACGAGAGGTTGGTATTTACAACGCGATCGGCCTGAACCCGGGCCACGTCGTGATGTTCTTCCTGGCAGAGTCGTTGGTGTTCGGTCTGGTCGGCTCGGTGGCCGGCTACCTGATTGGGCAGGCGCTGAGTCTGTTCATCACTCATTTTGAGTTAATCGATCTGAACCTGAACTACTCATCGACGAGTGTGTTGCTGGTTATTTTCCTGACGATCGCCACGGTGCTGCTCTCAACCGTATATCCGGCGATGATGGCTGCCCGTGCTGCTGTTCCCAGTGGCCAGCGGCGGTGGAGCCTGCCGCAGCCGGAAGGTGATGAGATTCATGTTCAGTTCCCGTTCAGTTACGATGCTGAACGCGTCAAGGGTGTCTGTGCTTATCTGCGCGAATACATGCAGCAGCATTCGGAAGCCTCGACGGGCAATTTTCTGGTGAACCTCGGCCCGGTAGGGCGCGTTGCGAACCAGGACGGCGAAGAGCAACCATACTGCATGCTATTCGACGTGGCGCCGGCTCCGTTTGATCTCGGCGTGAATCAAATCATGGAGGTTTACGCCTTCTACAACCATCAGGTCAAAGCGCACATGCTCAGTGTGCATCTGACGCGAACCAGCGGTGAGAAAAACCATTGGATGGCTGTGAATCAGCCGTTCCTCGAGGCGCTGCGCAAGCGGTTGCTTGGCTGGCGCTCACAGCGTCAGGAAATTCAGGAAAGCTTCTACCAGCAGGGGGCGGATTTGTTTGCTGATACGTCAGTGTTCCCCACGCGTGATCCTCAGGACGGAAAGGAGGATGCGTGATGGCCCAGAACAGCCAGGACAAAGAGATTCAGCAGTATCGCGACCTGCTACCCGTTCCGGACAAGTTTGATGAGGGCTTTGGCCTTAAGACCATATTCGGCGCGCTGTTTGTCGGCCTGATTATGTTGCCGGGTTCGATTTACCTCTCCCTGTTTATGGGGACAGGGCTTGGCCCGGCTGCTCGCTGGGTGACACTGATTCTCTTTGCGGAAGTGGCCAAGCGATCGATGAAGAATCTCAAACGCCAGGAGATCTTCATCCTGTTCTATATGACGGGCATTGCGCTCGGCGGTCAGCTGCACGGCGGCATTATGACGCAGTTGATCTGGAACCAGTATCTGTCTCAATCGAGCGCGCTCTCCGGCCTGGGCATTGATGTACCCAGCTGGGTTGCTCCTGCCAAGGAGATTATCGAGCGCGACGGGCGAACCTTCTTTACCGCGGATTGGGCGATACCGATCCTATTTATTGGTGGCATGTTGATCCTCAGCCGTATCGACCACTTCGGGTTGGGCTATGCGCTGTACCGTTTGACGGCACACGTTGAGAAGCTGCCATTCCCAATGGCGCCGGTCGACGCGCTGGGCATTACCGCTTTGGCGGATGTTCATGACAAGGACCAGCGATGGCGTTGGCGATGGTTCTCCATGGGGGGTGCCATCGGCATGCTTTTCGGTCTGATCTACATTGGCATACCAACAATCACCAATGCAATCTTCGGGCATACAATTGCCATCATTCCCGTGCCGTGGGTTGATCTGACGCCACAAGTCAGTTCGGTTGAATTCATGCCTGCCATGCCGCTGAACCTGGTCTTTGACCTGACGGTGGTGATCCTCGGTATGGTGCTTCCGTTCTGGGCGGTGGTTGGCGGTTTTTGCGGGTTGGTTATCACGATGATTGCGAACCCCATCCTTTATGCCAACGGCATGCTGCCGAGTTGGAAGGAAGGCATGGGGTTGGTCGACACGATGTATTACAACAATGTCGACTTTTACCTGTCATTTGGCATAGGGCTGTCTCTGGCCATCTTCATGGTGACCGTCATGCCGCTGCTGTTCCGGTTTTTCAGATCGAAAGTCGGCAACCAGTCGTTGGCGCGTCAGGGCTGGTCCGAGGTATGGACACAACTCAAGCGTCACCGGGAGCGCGGAGACATTTCCGTGTTCGTGGCGCTGGGCATCTATGTTTTCAGCACCTTCGCTTACATTGGCGTCTGTAAATTGTTGATGCCTGAATTCCCAGTCCTTTTCTTCCTGGGGTTTGGCTTTATCTACCAGCCTGTGATCAGCTATGTCACCGCAAAACTGGAAGGCACGGTTGGGCAAACTCTGTCGATGCCGTACATCCGTGAATCCGCGTTTATTCTTTCCGGCTATCGCGGATCGGACATCTGGTTTGCGCCGATTCCGATCAACGACTACGGCCGATCAACGCGCGAGTTCCGCGTTCTTGAGTTGACCGGCACCAAGCTGACCAGTGTTATCAAAACAGAATTGCTGCTGATCCCCGTGGTCATCATTACATCGCTGTTGTTCTGCTCGCTCATCTGGCGATTGGCGCCGATTCCCAGCAACATGTTCCCGTACGCACAGGAAATCTGGGACCTGCATGCTCGTAACTTCGCGCTGACCGCCACGGCCACAAAAGACGGCTCCAGCGAATTCATCGAGGCAATCAAGTTTGACGTCATCGGCGCGGGCTTAGGCGCCGGTGTGGTTTCATTCATGGTGCTCAGTTGGCTGAACATGCCGACCTTCCTGGTGTTCGGCGTGGTTCGCGGCCTCGGGCAGACAACGCCGGGACACGTGCTTCCTGAAATGATCGGTGCGTTGATCGGGCGCTTTGTCCTGCAACGCAAATTCGGACATCAGAAATTTAAACAGTATATCTCAGTTCTGTTTGCCGGCTTTACGGCTGGCATGGGGCTGATCGGTATGGCCGCAATCGCGTTCGCGCTGATCGTGCGAAGTACGAACGCGCTGGGATATTGATGGCAGGCAACAACGAATGAGTGAGTTGGATTACAAACGCGCTGATACGGACGAGGTCCTCGATTCGCTTGGCGATCAGGAGCAGGCTGTATCTGATGCGCCGCCGACCGAGACCGGCGGAGAGTCGCCAGCGCCGGAGCGAAAGGACGCGCTGGCCATTCGGTGGGTCATCCTGCCGATGACTGCTTTCCTTTGTGCCCTGCAATCCGTTATCACCGTCACAGCGAGCAACATTGCCGCTCAGTATCCGACGTCGACATTGATCACCGTTATCGGTTTCGGCGTGATGGTATTGATGATTCTTCTGCTCAATCCTTTTATCAAAGCAGTGTTCCGCGGCCTTGTCAAGCCACTGAACCGAGCGGAACTCATGAGCACCATGGCGGCGCTGATGGTCACTGCCGGCATTGCGACTTTTGGATTGACTGACCAACTGATCCCGTTGATTCCCGCGCCGTATAACGCCGAGTGGAACACCCCTCAACGCGGTTGGGATAAGCGAATTCACCCGTATCTGAATGAGAATCTTTACATCACCGACGAGAAGGTAATTCGTGATTTTCGCGAAGGCTTTACGGCCGACCGGCCGGCCGACGATGCGTCGAATTCCGAGTGGGTTGCTTACTACAAAGATGTGACACAACGCATTCCGTGGGGCATGTGGCTTAAGCCGATCAGCCTTTGGATGGTCTTTATCGGCGGCTGTTACCTGCTGTTCTTCAGCCTGTCTTACTCCGTGCTGCATTACTGGTCGCGACGCGAGAAGTTGATTTTCCCGTTGGCCAAACTTCCCGAGGCGCTTCTGCCTGATGATGCGCGCAATCAGTGGTTCCCTCCAATATTCAGATCGCCGCTTTTCTGGCTTGGTTTCGGCATCAGTGTGATGGTGCTCGGATACAACGCAGCCGCGGTGGCGAACTGGATTCCATTGCAGAAGATTCACCTGGGGATGAATAGCTTCGGTGTTGACGCGGTGGTGAAGAACTCGTTTTTTGCCGGGCTCGGTGGCCGATCCGGTATGAAGTTCCTGATTATCTTCACGGCGATCGGCATTTCATTCCTGCTGCCGCTGGAGATCAGCTTTTCGGTCTGGTTCTACTTCCTGTTCGGCCGCTTCCTGATTATGACGCTCTGCCGTTTGGGCTACGGTCAGAACTATGACGACTTCCCGACGGAATGGATCTGGACCCTCAACCCGATGACTGCGTTGGGAGCGGGGGGTATTCTTCTGTTCAGCGCGGTAGGTCTATACAGGTGTGTGCGCGAGTATCTACATTTAAGTAGGCGTGCGCCGAAGAACAAGCGGTTAGCGCTGTTGTTGCCTGTTATCATGTTGGCGGTCAGCATTACCATCGTGACGATGTGGATCGCATGGAACAATGTGCCGATCTACTGGGCGCTGCTGTTCACCATGTTCATCACGCTGATCACCCTGGGGCTGATGCGCATTGTTGCTGAAGGCGGTGTGTTCTGGTTCCAGGCGCATGCCAGTTTCTTTCACCTCTATAAGATGTTCGGGCTTGGCAAGATTCTTTCGCCGACGATCGTTGGGCCGTTGCTCCCGATTTATTCCGTCCTTTTCCTGGACGTGAAAACCTTCATGGCGCCGAATGTTCTGAATGCAGCCAAAATGCACGAAGATGTTGGCGGCAGCCGTATCAAGTTCCATCTCAACGTCGTCATCAGCATCGTGGTTGCTGTCGTGATCTCGATGTTTCACTCGCTGGTTCTGGCCTATTCGCGTGGTGCTCAGGAAATGAACAACTGGTTCTACTCCAGTGGGCCTCGGAGCTTTATCGAACAGGCCGCCCGCACAACAACCCGTAGTCCGACATTTGAGCCGGCTATTGTCTCGTGGTTTACCCTTGGTGCGATCTGGGTCGGCCTGAGCATGTTCCTGCGTACGACGTTGTTCTGGTTCCCGCATCCGATCGGGTTCATCATGATGATTAATCCGTTGATGAATGAGCTGTGGTTCAGCTTCTTCATCGGCTGGGTCTTCAAGAAGATTATCGTGAAGTATGGCGGGAAGACCACCTTCGATCACGTACGCCAGGTCATGATCGGCCTGATCATTGGCGAACTGATGATCATCTTCATCTGTGGCATGATTTCACTGATCTACCAGGGTGACGTTCGCTTCCCGGGTATCGATCTGAACCGCTACGGAACGTGAGCAACTTAAAGCCGCCAGTTTGGCCGCACGGCACACGCCCGCTCGCATGGGCGGGGTTGCTGTTGAATGTGCCGACAGGGTGGCAGTTGCATCGCATCGAAGGTAACGCGCGCAAAGGTGGTTTTACGCTTGGTGAAGCTGATCACCTGCGTCTGGAGGCATCGTGGCTCCGCATCAAGGAGCCCAAAGGGGACATTGACGCATTCTGCCGCAAGCAGCTGCTTCGAACTCTCAGCAAAGAAGCCCGCAAGCAGGATCCGACCGTGCAGCCGGTGAGCAACCCACGCTGGTCGTCGATCGTGTCTGTTGCCGAAACGATCAAGGAACAGACGACGCTGCGCGTATTGGGGTTCAGCAAGGCCACGTCGCGTATCGTTCAGTTGGCTATCCACCAACATGAACAGATCGCGACCAGGCACATTCTGTCATCGATAGTCGATCAGCCGTCGAATGAGCAGTCCTGGTGGTCATTTTTCGATGTCAGTTTTGCGGCCATGCCCGATCTGAATTACCGCGTGGCGAAGCTCAATATCGGGGACATGCGTGTCGAAATGACAAAGAGTCCTTCTGAGTATGAAGGGCCATTGCAGGTTGTCCGGCATATCTATCCTGCTGGGCTGGCGCTGAAACGGCAACCGTTCGAGAAGTGGATGCAGAAGCTGTTACATGACGATCGCAAGATGCGCATTCCGGCGGTGGGGCGACAGGCTGCGAAAAATGGCGAGTTTGACGCGTGCAGTTGCCCGTTGGGGGATGGAATCACGACCGATGTCCGCCTTCGGCGAGGCTTTCGTCTGATGTACTGGCGCGAACCAAAGATCAAACGCAATTGGATCATCCATGATGAACGATTCGATCGATTGATTATCATTCAACTGGCAGACCGGGAAGAGAAGCTACAGGCATTGTTTGAACATGTGGTTGACTCGATGCATTGGGCCCAGATAGGTTCTCGGGGTCTGAGAAGCAGGGCAGATAGCAATGGCTGAGAAATCCGCACTTGATCGTGATCAGGCTTTTAACGCCAAGCCGGTTGCAGCGAACATCGTCAAGCGTGAGCCGCTGGACGATGGCGGGCAACGTCTGACCGTGCGCGTGGCGCCAGGTAAATGGCAAAAGCGACTGTTACGCCTGCCCGATGAGATTAACCGGCAGTTCGATCTTGATTCGATTGGTGTCGAAGTGTTAGACATGTGCGACGGGAACAAGTCCGTACGCTACATCATTCGCAAGTTTGCTAAAACCCACAAGGTAAACGAGCACGAAGCGGAGAAGGCGGTTGTTGCCTTTCTACGTACGATGATGCAGCGTGGATTGGTGATGATGGCTGTGCCGAAGTAAGCCATTTGGCGAAGAACGTTACGCAATCTCATGCAGTCCCGTTTGCGGGAAAGTGACTTCCAGCCAGACCGTGTCCTCTTCCAGTTGGACTGTGGCGTTCTTCATGGCCGCAGGCATCAGCAACGTTTGTCCTTGATGGAATGAAACATCCGTTGCACCATTACCGGGCGAGATAGTTCCCTTGCCTTGCAGCAGAATCCAGATCGTCGGCTGGTCGTATGGAATCTCCTGCTCATAGCCTTCGCTCATACGCACCTTTTCAATTCGGAAGTGCTCGCAATTCACCAGGCGGCTAACGGTTGTAAACATTCCCGCAATATGCGCCCGCTGTTCGTATTCACTTGTATCCGGCGACTCGAACGCAATGCACTGCATGGCTTGTTCGATGTGCAACTCACGATCGGTACGGCCCCAGTCAAACACCCGGAATGTCGTGTCGCTCGGTGTCTGTACCTCGGCGACCAGAACACCCGCGCCCAACGCATGGCAGGTCCCGCTCGGCAGGTAGTGACAGTCGCCGGCGCGAACAGGCACAGCGATCATACAATTCACGACCTGTTGGGGATCATTGGTTTCAATTGCTGCTCGAAACTGTTCAGCGGTGACGCCTTCACGAATCCCTTTGTAAATTACCGCACCGGGGTCGGCATCGACGATGTACCACGCCTCACTCTTCAGATGGACGTCATCATGCTCGCGGGCGTATTGCGGGCTTGGATGGACCTGAATGGATAGATTCTCGGCCGCATCAAGGAACTTGATCAGGATCGGAAAGCCGCCGTCTGCTGAGGGCGTCAGTTTGCCCATCAGCGTCGTACCGTAAGCTTGCATCAACTCGTTAAGTGACTTGCCCTTTAGAGGGCCGTTGACCACGACGGACCGTTCAGCACCACCGCCGCCGCCGGAGACCGATGAACTGGCCAAGTCTGACAGCTCCCAAGATTCGCCGATGCCGGCCTCTGCATCGCCCGGCAAAGCGCGGCCAAGCCGCTCCATTCGGCGTCCACCCCAGACTTTTTCCTTGTAAATCGGCTCAAAGAGCAGCGGATATATCGGTGTTTCACTCATTGAATCGTACCATTTGGCCTTGCGGCTCAGTTTTGTCTCAAGTCCTGTCTGGGCATATGGTAATCGTTACCCGCAACAGACGCAGCAGGCTTTGCGATATACTATGCCATTCGAGATCGGCCGGGCCGATCTCGGTTGAATCAGTGGTAGATTTGGAATCCAAAATGACGCACAGACGCAAAACGCGGCAGGTAACAGTTGGTGACGAGCGGGTTGGTGTGACTCGTATCGGTGGTGACGCCCCTGTCAGCGTGCAGACCATGACCTCCGGCTATACCTACGACATTGAAAACTGTGTGGCGGAGATCAACAAGCTGGCTGCCGCGGGTGCGGAGTTGGTTCGTGTCGCCGTGCCGGAGCGCAAGGATACCGAGGCGTTAAAGGAAATTCTGCCGCAGGTACGTGTGCCGATCGTAGCTGATGTTCACTTTCACTTTCAGCGCGCACTGGAAGCGGTCGAGGCCGGCGTCCACAAGATTCGCCTGAACCCGGGCAATATCAGTGACCGCAAGCAGGTCGAAGAAGTAATTGCCGCGTGCAAGGAACGTGGCCTGCCAATCCGCATTGGTGTGAATGAAGGCTCGATCATTGAACGTAGGGACAAGCAGAAGCGACTCAAAGAACTGGGCGGCGTCTTCTCCAATAACAAGCACGGCCACTTCCTGGCGATCATGATCACCAAACTCGAAGAGTATCTCGATATCTTCTATGAGAACGACTTTTACGACGTGGTCATCAGTGCTAAATCGCCAGACCCAACCTTGGCAATCGCGGCATACACCGAAATCAGTAAACGATTCGATCATCCGCTGCACTTGGGCGTGACTCATGCCGGCCCGCGTGAGACGGGGAACATCCGTTCCGTCGTGCCGCTGGGGCATCTGCTTGCCTCCGGCATCGGCGATACGGTGCGCATCAGCTACGCGTCCGACCCGGTCTACGAAGTCGAAGACGCGCTGGAAATGCTCTACTGCCTGGAACTGCGTGAACGCAAGGGCGTTGATCTGATCGCCTGCCCGACTTGCGGCCGCATTCAGGTTGACCTGTACACGCTCGTTCAGGAAGTTCGGGAGAAACTCAAAGAGGAAATCGCGCTGCCGATCAAGGTGGCGGTCATGGGCTGTATCGTCAACGGCCCGGGAGAGGCCGAAGGGGCGGATGTGGCCATCTTTGCAGGCGACCGGCGCGGCATCATCTACGTACAGGGCGAAAAAGTCGCCAATGTGCCGGAGGAAGAGATTCTCGACGCGTTACTTGCCGAATGTCGCAAGTTTGAACAGCGCGTCCAGAGCGGCGACGCCAAGCTCGGCGAGAAGGTCGTTGACATTGCGCCGCCCGATCCGATCGGCGAGTTGGGCTCCGGCTTTGACAAGATCGCGGCCGGCAACGTCGACAAGGTCACGCCGCTGACGATCAGTGGTGAGTAAGCCTGATGGCTGGGGCAGTACCGCAAGCTGGTTTCTGGGATAAGTCCAAACGCTATCGTGAGCTTGGCCCGCATCACAATACCGGACTCGAACTGGTACTGGTCACCAAAGGACAGATTACCTGGCAGATTGAGGACAGGACCGTTGCGGCCGGCCCGGGCGATGTGACTTTCACGTTTCCGTGGCAGGAACACGGTGCAAGGGAGAAGCTGGTTCCGGCTACCGAGCTGTCTTTTGCCATATTAGCGTTGGATCGCAACTACGCCCGCCCCGCGAAGCGAATGGCATTTCATCGGGACTTTGGTTTTTCCGCAACAGCGTCACAAAAGCTCATCCGCAAATTGCTCGCAGCCCAGCAAACCCCGATTGTCGGTGCGAACGAACGACTGATCTGGTTGATCGAAAATATCGGCAGACAATTTCGCTCAACGCGTGAGTATCATCAAAACTATCTGGCAGGGCTGGCGCGTTGCGCCGTCATTGAGTTGATTGACTTGGTGTCTGCCGAAGCCGGCGCAGTTGGTGCTCGAGTATCAGGATCCGAGGCGGCGGTACGTCGATTGATCGATTCACTTAACGAACAGTGCGCCCATTCCTGGACGCTCGAAGAGATGGCAAACGCCTGCGGTCTTGGACGCACACAGTTTGCTGAGCTGTTTACGCGCCTGACTGGTGATACACCAATTGTCGGCCTGAACCGTGCCCGCGTACGCATGGCGTGTGAACTGTTACTCACTACCGATCGCCCCATCACCGACATTGCCTTTGATGTCGGTTTCGAATCCAGTCAGTACTTCAGCAAAGTATTCAAACAGATCATGGGCGTCACACCACGGAACTACCGATCAAACGCATGATAGAAAGCCCATGCTCTCCCGGAAGATTATGCGCGGTTTCTCTAACTACTTGCGCTGGGCGCAGTTCGTGCCCATACTGCTGTTGCATTCACCCTTACATCAAGGATCAGCAGCATGGAACACGAACTTTGGTCGATTCTCAGTCGTGCAATCAACGATGTGGCACGCAGCCGGCGGGCAAACGCATACCACGATCACGACCATGCCACGATCGTCCGCGTCTACCTCTGGGCACAGTTGCATGATCGGCCCGTGAGTTGGGCCTGTCAATCACGGCATTGGTCACGCCTCACGTTACCGCCTGGGCTGCCGTCGCAGTCGACCATGAGTCGGCGACTACGCAGCACGCCGATTAGCGCGTTTCTCGAAGCGTTAGGCCGACGTTTACAGAAGTGCTTTGAGCCAACCCTGAATCTGCTGAAGATCATCGATGGCAAGCCCTTGCTCGTGTCCCGTCACGCCAAGGATACCGATGCGACCTGGGGCCCGGCTGGTAAACGCATGGGACGTGGCTATAAATTGCACGTGATCTGGGGCAATGGCGCCATGCCGACGTGTTACGACGTCAGACCACTGAATGTCAGTGAGAAAGCCGTGGCGACGCAAATGATCCGCGAATTGTCCGGGTCGGGATATCTGCTGGGCGATGCGTTTTATCACAGTGGTCGCTTGTTTGATCTGGCTGCCCGATACGACCATCAATTGTTAGCGCCCCGGTCACGCGGTCATCAAGGGACCGGTTTGGGGCATCGTCGTCAGAGCAAGGCACGCTTACGCAGCATCGCATTGCTGGAGCCGGACAAGAGATGCAGCGGATTTGGCCGAGAGCTGTTCGTCCTGCGGGATCGAGTTGAAACGCACTTCGGTCATCTCTGCAGCTTCGGTGCGGGGCTGACCACCCATCTGCCGTCCTGGGTCCGTGGGCTGGGAACTGTCAAACGCTATGTTCAGACCAAACTCATGATCAACGCCGCAAGGATCAGAGCAAACCATGCATAATCTTCCTCCCGAGCATGGGACCTCTTCATCACATCTCAGTTCGTCGCCACCGACTCCCCATCCAGCACCGTCTGAATTTCCTGTTCCCACGTCCCCTCGACAACCTCACCTTCTTCCTTGAGGCCGCCTGTGGCTTCCGGCCCGCGAACGAATACCGCGCTCCCGGCTCGTGTGCTGTCAATGTGATCGCGACGCAGAAAGTGGTATGCCAGTCCGGCACGTGGCTTATCCGTATTGTTCGCTTTGGTGCAGTGAGCAATGCCGTAGTTGAAAAACACCACGCCGCCCGCTTTTACCTCAACGGGAACAGCCTTGGACTCATCCACACCGCACGCCTGGATGTGATGATTCGAACCCATATCACGCTGATGTTCGATGACTTCCTTGTGGCTACCGGGAATCATTTCAAATGTGCCATTCGAGCGGCTGGCATCATGCAGGGCGGTCCACATCCCAACGCCGGCTGTCGGATTGCTGATCTTGAAATACGCATTGTCCTGATGCCAACCGGTCCCGGTGCCATGACGCGCCGGCTTGAGAAAGATCTGGTCCAGCCAGCGGCACCAGTCATCACCAATCATCGCGGAGACCGTCTCAACCACCTTCGGCGAGAACGGCAACGCGCGGAACAGCTTGCTCTTTTCGCGAAGTGGGATGATTTGCAGGTTGGCTTTGGTGTCTGACGGCGTCTCACCATCGCCGTCCGTCGCCACATTGCGAATCAAGCCTTCGCGCACGAAGCGGTCCAGTTCCATACGCATGGCGTTGATTTCTCGTTCGGTCCAGAATTCCGGGACGATCACGCAGCCGTCACGGTGATAGGTTTCGATCTGTTCCTTGGTTAAGGACATGGCGGGTCTCCTGAAAATCAGTTTGAAGAATTATGGTGAGCAATTCGCCAGGTGTCTTTGACGATCCGCCGCCGGTAAATATTGCAAATAGGCAGACTGCAGAGGGGTGATTAGAATACGACTCATGGAGCACAGTCAGTCTTATGAAGACTCATTAGATGATGAAGGGCCCGGCGGGCAGGATGCACACCTGCTCGATGACGATATCGAACTGGCGCCGTGCCCAAGCTGTGGCAAGATGCTGAATGCGATCTCAACGAGTTGTCATCATTGCGAAACCGACTTCGCAGGCAAGGAAGCCTGGCAGGTCGAGGCGGGCGATATCATCTCCAGAAAACGCGGCATCTATTTGCTCACGGTTTTAGGAGTCATCGCATCAATCTGCTACGTCATTTTCCGGCTGGGCAATCGTTAATTCCTCATATTTAAGCCTTTATCCCAAAGGGAAATATCGTTAGTCTGTTGCCATGGCTTATCGCGTCAGTCGCCGCACAATTCACCGCTCATTGCTTTACTGGTTGATCCTGCTGATCATGCTCGCGTTCATGATCTGGCCGATCGTGCTGACCGTGGCTGGCGGTTTTGAAGATCCGGAAGGCGGCTTCACGTTCAAATACGTCATCAGCGTCTTCGAAGACCCGCTCTGGGTGCAGGGGTTAGTCAACAGCCTGATGATTGCGCTGTTCACGACGATTCTCTGCATTGTCATGACCATGCCGATGGCCGTGCTTGCTGCCAGATTCAATTTTGTCGGCAAGGGCATACTGACCAGTCTACTTCTGGTGCCACTGATCCTGCCGCCGTTTGTGGGGGCGATTGGTTTGCGGGCGCTGCTGGGGCGATTTGGCGCGGTCAATGCGCTGCTTGCATCTATGGGCATCCTTGAGCCCAATCGGCCCGGAATCGACTTTCTGGGCGGCGGTGAAGGTGGTCGTTTCTGGGGGGTGGTGATCATGGAAGCACTGCACCTGTATCCGATCATCTACCTGAACATTACCGCCGCGCTGGCGAATCTCGATCCCGCGCTGGATGAAGCGGCGCAGGGGCTAGGGGCCAGCCGTCTCTCGCGGTTCTTCAAAATCACCATGCCGCTGATTCTTCCGGGGGTGTTTGCCGGCTCGACCATTGTGTTTATCTGGTCATTTACCGAACTTGGCACGCCGCTGATGTTTGACTACTACACCGTCACGCCGGTGCAGATTTTCTGGGGTATTCAGGAAATTTCCTCTAACCCACGGCCGTATGCACTGGTCGTGGTGATGCTGACCGTGGCGGTTGGCCTGTATCTGATCGGCAAGTTTGCCTTTGGCGGCAAGGCATATGCGATGCAGTCCAAAGCATCCATCGCTTCGACGACCGTCAAGCTGAAGGGCCTGGCCAGCATCGGCGCGGCTCTGCCATTTATCATCATCACCGGCTTGGCCATCCTGCCACATATCGGCGTGGTGTTTTCTTCCTTCAGCGTCGACGGCGGTTGGTACCGCACCATTCTGCCACGGGAAATGACGCTCGATCACTACAGCCATGCGCTGAGCCATCCTTTGGCCATGGGATCGATCCAGAACAGCCTGATCTACGCCACATTGGCGGTTATGTTGTCCGTTTCGATTGGCCTGACGATTTCATACCTGACCGTGCGCTGTAAGGTGCGCGGCGGCTGGATTCTCGACAGCCTTGCCATGTTGCCGCTGGCCGTGCCGGGGCTGGTCATGGCGTTTGGCTACGTGGCAATGTCCATGCACTGGCCGTTTCGACCTATGGCGGAATTTTTTGACGAACAGGGTTGGGACACCCTGGCGTCGCTGTGTCAGGTGACGGGGAAGGCGCCCAACCCGATTGTATTTCTGGTGATTGCGTATGGCATTCGGCGTTTGCCGTATGTCGTGCGCTCCGCGTCCGCAGGTCTCGAGCAGACCTCCGGTGAACTGGAAGAAGCCGCACTGAACCTGGGTGCCTCGACCGGCATGGCCATTCGCAAGATTATCGTGCCGTTGATCATGGCCAACCTGATCGCCGGCGGCATTCTCGCGTTCTCGTTCGCCATGCTGGAAGTGAGTGATTCGCTGATCCTGGCGCAGAAGGAACAGCACTTCCCGATTACCAAGGCAATCTTCGAATTCTTCGGCAGACTGGGCGATGGTCCTTACATCGCCAGCGCTATGGGCGTGTGGGGTATGGCGTTGCTGACCATTACGCTGGTTGGCGCAAGTATTCTGATGGGCAAACGTATGGGCGCTATTTTCCGCGTCTAGTCATTTGTAGTTTAGCAGCACGTTGCACAGCACGTGAACGACTGCCGCATGTACATCGAACGTGCAGTCCTTGCAGTTTCGATCGCTGCAGACACCCCAGCCGCCGAGCCAGCGATCGGCGATGGTGCGCCCGTCCGGGCGGACGACGCCCAGATCAGTATTGAGTATCTGAGTCGGCAACAGATGTGAATAGACGATTTTGTCTATGTCGGCGAGTAAATCTCTTTGATCACCGTGCTCCGCGAGCCATAGCGCGATTTGGGCAACATCGGCTGCGCTTGCGGGCTCACCGACTTTTTCACCTTGTGCGTTCACGCACCTGGCACTGCCAAGGTCGTGGGGCGTCCAGCTGTCGTCTTCAATATTGTGTTGCCAGATCGATTCACGATACAGACGATTGACCGCTTCGACATAGCGCCGTTGGCCAGTGTGAAGTCCAAACAACAGCAGTCCGCGTACGGTCCCCAGATAGGAATGATTGTGTCCGACGTGCTGGGGCTCAAAGAATTTGCCGCATGGGCGACGGTCATCATCGAACATCAGGCGAAGGTGATTCTCAGCCAGTCGTTCTGCCAGACGCAATGCAAGTTCGTCGCCAGTTTCCTTGTGGAACAGCACGACCGGTTCGAGACATCGACCGGTGGTGGTGGTTGCGTCGTACCAGCCGAATTCGTCCTCTCGTTCAGCGATGAAGCGGTCCTCGCTCAACGGGGCACTCCCCCAGATGCCAAGCGATTCGGCACGGAAATGGCCGTCGTCCGACACACAACGGTCGACCGCTTTCAGGAAACACCGACCGGCATCGCGTGCCCAGTCGTCACTGCGAAACTGGACCAGCGCGTGATATGCGAGCATCGTTTCACGTAGATTGTGAGGATTGATTACTCGTTTGCCATTAGGGAATCGTGACTCGTTTACCAACAAGGCGTCTGTATTGTCAGTCAGACGTTGAAAATTACGCAACATCGCGGCTTCAATATCAGAGGGGATAGCCCATCCGATTGCCTGTTCCAGCCGTAAAGCAGCGTCCCACCATCGTCCAACGTCGTGTGCGACCTCGTATCCGAGTGTTGGGTGATGGTCATACGCCGGGTCCAGCCAGGCGAGCATGGGGTGGCAGGCCCGTTCCAACGCGCTTTTGAGTTCGCCCATGCTTTCCCACTCATTTCCTTGAATAAGTTACGCGCGATCTTTGTTTTCTGTCACGGCATGTCTGTCGGCATGCCCTCAGTCGATCCACTCGCAGATCAAACAGATGACGCAGCCATTCTTCAAATGCTTCGCCGCGATAACGCTTTTCGAAGTGCTTGCGAACGCGTTCGCGCAACTTGGCAATATCCGCAAGCGTCTGCGTTTGTTCATTGATGCGGCGCTGCCATTCCTCCGGCGTCGGCCGGTCGTTGGCGTAGAAGTAGTCCACTTCCAAGATATTGAAGTCTGTCCGCTTGTGCAGTTGGAGCACGCGAGCCATCAATCCCAGGGCGATCCATTCGTGTTTATGGATTTTAACCTTGGGTGCCAGTGATTCAATCTCTGCCGCAATTTCATCCTCTGCATTCAAACCATCGCGGCAGCGGCCTAACGCGTGCACGATCCGGTCGACTGTCTTGGCGGGAATGTCAGGCCAGAATCGCGCAGGCTTTTTACCCATGCACTTTGCCAGTTCCGCAATTAAGGGCCAACTCAGATCAATGCAATAGTTCGGTGGGCACCAGGTCGTGCCGCGCGCCCAGGAACTGGCGATCTGTCCTTGTGCCCTGCACCGTTTCACGGCCTTGCCCCAGCCCTGGATGTTCGTTGTCATGCCATGGTAGGGTGGGAGCACCTCGCCATTACTGCTGGCACGCAGGGCGCTGACCGGGACACAGGGCATGCCGAGTTTCGTGAAGATGTCCAATTGCAGGTGACGTCGGAACAGCCGCCCCTTCTGGTGAGGCTTGATTAATTTGCGGATTGCCGGGGCACAGTCTTCGGCAAACTGCGTGTTGGGCTGGATTAGCGGTGCTTCCGGGTTCTTCAGATCCTTGAGCCACTGTTTGCTGACACGCTGTCCGTCAAAGCGAGCGGTCGGGAGCCAGTCGCCGGGCGTTTGGGTGTAATCCCATATCCCCATCAGCACGTTACGATCGCGCAGCGTTTTGATGAATTGGGGACTGAAATGGTCCTGCACCATATCGGTCCAGATGTAAGGCTGCTTGCCTGCTGCTTCTACGATCGGAAGCAGTGTTTCCAGATGCTGCATGAATACATCGAGCACCGGTCGTTTCATTCGTTTGGCGGTAACGTGCAGGCCATGGGCCTCATCCATCCCTAAGTGAATAATGCGGCTGTCGGGATGAGCATCAATGACCTGTTGCAGCATGTCCTTGATTAACGCGACCGCTTTCGGATTAGCGACATCAATCGTGCTGGGATAGGTGTCCGCTGAAAATTTCTTATACTTCGGCCAAGCCAACACGTATTCCAGGTGGCCCAGGCATTGCACGAGTGGAATGACCTCAATACCGTTGTCCTTCGCGGTCTTAAGAAACCGCCTGAGGGTTGCCTTTGTCCAGACAGCGGACTTGTCCCGTGCGATCTCAATGCCTTCAAATGGAAAGATATCTTCGTATTCCACCAGTACCGTATTGACCTTTTGCGATGCAAGGTCTTTCAACAGATGCGGAATATAGGATGGCTTGAACATCATGCCCTTGAAATCAAGATGCACGCCGACGATAGGGTCAGTGGATTTTCGTGACATTGACCGATCCGAATTTGATTTATTGGGAAAGATTAAGAGGAACCTGCGACTATTCCTCTTCCTGCTTGAGCAGTTGCTCACGTTGAAGCATGACCTTCAATGTGTGAACGACCAGCTCAACGTGTGTTTCGTCCATGCGGTTGTAGAACGGCAATGCGACGGTGCGCGAGCTGACGGACTCGGCGATCGGGAAATCGCCTTTGTCATAGCCGAACTTTTGGCGGTAGAACGGCTGTAGATGAATACAGGGGAAATAGTTCGCTGCTCCGACCTCGTGTCGACGCAGGCCGGAGATCACTCGATCACGTTCGGTTTGGCCATAGAGGTCAGATAATCGAACGACGAATACGAACCAGCTGCGCTGTTCATCTTCATGCACGTTCGGGAGAATCAGCTCCTGCCAGTCCATCAGGCGTTGCATGTACATCCCGGCCACAGTGCGTCGTGCAGCGAGCATACGATCCAGCCGCTCCATCTGAGCGATACCGAGGGCGCAGGCAATTTCACTGAGGCGGTAGTTGTATCCGAGCCGTTCGTGTTGCAACCATGAGCCACCTTTGTTGGCATAGCCCTGGTCGTCGTTTTTATTCATGTCCGCCCGGCCCTGGTTACGCATTGAGCGGCATAAATCGGCAAGCTTGTCGTCATCGGTGACGATCATGCCACCTTCGCCAGTGGTGATCTGTTTGTTGGGATAGAAGCCGAATACACCGACGCGGCCGAACGATCCGACCGGACGATTTTTGTAAACGCCGCCCAGACCTTCGCAGCAGTCTTCGATCAGTGGGATTTCGTTCGAGCCGGCAATCTGAGCGAGGCGATCCATGTGGGTCGGATCGCCAAAAATTTCAACCGCGATGATGGCCTTGGTTCTTGGCGTGATGGCGGCTTCAACCTTAGCCGGGTCCATGTTCAGGCTGCGCGGGTCGATGTCCACAAATACCGGCTTCGCGCCGACGTACAGGATGCAATTGGCAGTCGCGATGAATGAGAACGGCGTTGTAATGATTTCGTCACCCGGCCCGATGTTCAGCGCCCTGAGGATCAGGTGAAGGGCAGCGGTGCCGGAGCTGACCGCAACGCCGTGTGCCCGGTTACATCGATCGGCCACAACCTGCTCAAACATCGACTGCCGAGGTCCGATGCTCAATCGTCCGCTTTTCAGGACGTCTACCACGGCTTGAATTTCAGAATCGGTGATGTCAGGTTGGCTGAGGGGAATCTCGCTCATTTGTAGGTCATTCAATCGGTCTATAAGCGAATAGTGTCGTTCTGAAGGTCAGAACAGGCAAATAGAGATTACTCATCCAGTACGCGTGTCAGCACTGATTGTGATTGGCCGGTCGCCTTGAGATAAAGCCATGCCCCCTGAACACGCATGGACGGATTTTTGGCACCACCGCCTCCGCCGCGCACCATCAGGCCGATATCTTCCAGTTGCTCGCCTTCCAGCTTTGCGCCGTGTTTGGCATTAAGCAACCAGAGGAAGTGCCGTGCAATCAGGTTTGATTTCGGTGGTTGGTAACTGGCAGCAACCTTTTGTGGTTCACCCTTTCTCGCATTGTGCAGGCCATACAGGATTGCGATTGCAACGTCCGGCTTGGTATCCGGCGAGTAAAGTATGGGTGACAGGAGCGCGACCGCTTCGTCGGGGAACTTATCGTTCAGTCGTGACGTGGCACTCATCGCGTTATCGAGCATACGCGCCCGGTAACGAGACACGTTTTCCATATTCAAAATCATAGCCAGGTAAATTGCCTTGGCCGTGTCCGGGCTGGCTTCGGTTTCGGCATATCGCATGACCCAGCCGATCAACGTCGAGTGCGGTGGATTCAAGCCAATGATTGCAACGACCGCATCGGTAATACCTGTGTTTGTTGCAATGGCCCGGCCCGCCCGGCCGAGGTGTTGCAGGTGAATCGACTCACTGTTGATCATGGAATTAAACAGTTCCGGCGACACCCAGCGAGCCTCGCGCGCGGCGATCAGGCCGAGACGCATGTGCTGGGCGATGTCGGTTGTTGAGTTGTACTGTTCAAGCCAGTACTGCTCCGCGCCGGGGGCTTGAAATCGAAGCGCTGTTTTAAGCGCCAGGGTCAGCATGGCGCGGCTGACTTTGCTTTCCTGGGCAATCTGCAGCGCCCACGGGCCCAGAGCTGTGGTATTCATTTCCAAAGCGCGGGTTAGCAGGGCGCCTCGCAATACCTCATTCTTGTCGTCCTTCGGCCCTTCATTGAGCTTGTCCAGATAATCCAGTGCATCCGTTTTGCCCAGGTGCAGGCGAAGCAGGTGTGTAAAGGCAATCAACGCCGGGCTCTCTTCCATGAGCGCCTTGTCCAGAAGAGCCATGTCGTCAAACTTGCCATGCTCGACCAACTGTGCGGCCACGCGAACGCGCACGCCGATGTCCAGCTTCGGCCAGTTGACCAGTTGTTCGGCCTGGTCGTCGGTGATCATGTCCGCCTGCATGGCTATCTGGATCATGCGCTCCTGAACCACAACCGGCTCAAGGGCTGTAATACGCACCAGATCGATCTGCTTGTTTTCGGAAATTTCCGCCAGGCCGAGGATACCGTGAATCTGCAGCACGGGATCGTCCGTCTGGGTCAGGTAGCTGAACAGGGGAGCCAGTTCCGGGTCTTCCAGCTGTCGTAATGCCAGGAGCGTTCTGACATGCTGGCCTTCTTTGGTGGGCGTCAGGGCCGTTTTCAGCAGGTAGGTTGCCGATTCGATGGTCTGTTCTTCGATCGTCGGACCCGCGCTGGCCTGATAGGGGGTACCCATCAGGGCTATACCCAGTATTACGATGGAAATACGTCTGATCATCCAAACAGTTTAGTTGAATTTGCTCCTGCTGGGAACTTGTCGGACGAACTTCGTTAAACTGTTGTAAGAACCATGAATAATGTATTTAACGACCGTCGATATCTGATCCCGTTCCGGGCCGCACTGCTGCCGCACATCTTTACGGATGTGCTGGTCGTTGGTGGAGGCGTGGCCGGCCAGTGTGCCGCCCTTCAGGCAAGCCATCACAGTGATGTGATTCTGGCGGCCAAGGGCGATTTGCGGCAGAGCAATACGTACTGGGCGCAAGGCGGGATTGCTGCCGTTGTCAGCAACGAGGATTCGATCGAGAGTCATCTTCAGGACACATTGCAGGCGGGCGCCGATCTGTGCAATGAGCCGACTGTACGCAAGGTCGTTCAGGAAGCACCGGCAGCAATGGAGCAGTTGCTGAAATGGGGGATGCAATTTGATCGACGCGAAGATGCGGGCGATGCGCAGGGACTGGCGTCGTACGCGTTAGGTCGGGAGGGAGGTCATTCCTCTCATCGTATTCTTCACTCTGATGGTGATGCAACCGGTCGTGAGCTTTCCACTCGGCTGGACGAACAGGTTTGCAGTCGCGATAACATCCGCGTCTTTCGTGACTGCTTTGTATTGGACCTGATTACGCTGGAGGGCGGCGCGCCTCGTTGCCTGGGCGCAATCACACATCATCCCAAATACGGCTTGCAGGTCATTTGGGCCAAGGCGACTATCCTTGCCTCCGGTGGCTGTGGGCAGGTCTACCGTGAATCAACCAATCCGGGCGTGTCGACCGGTGACGGCATAGCAATTGCGTATCGGGCCGGAGCACAGTTAGCCGACATGGCGTTCATGCAGTTTCATCCGACCACACTCTACGTGGCGGGTGCCGCCCGTTCACTGATTACTGAAGCGGTGCGAGGCGAGGGCGCGCACCTGATCGATCACAACGGGGATCGCTTCATGGTCGATCAGCATAAGCTGGCAGAGCTGGCTCCGCGCGATATTGTCAGCCGGGCGATCCTCGCGCAGATGGCAAAAACCAATCACACCCATGTATACCTGGACTGCCGGCATCTCGACACAGAGCACTTTGCCAAACGGTTCCCCGGCATCTGCAAAATGCTGAACAACTTTGAGATCGATCCGGCCAAACAGCCGATCCCGATTCACCCGTCCGCACATTACATGGTCGGCGGTGTGCTGACCGATGATTGTGCCCGAACCAACATCAGCGGTCTGTACGCGAGTGGAGAAGTGTCCTGTACCGGCCTGCATGGGGCGAATCGACTGGCAAGCAACAGCCTGCTGGAGGGGATTGTGTTCGGCAAGATCGCCGGCGAAACCTGCCGGGAAGTCGTGGACGATTCCGCTCACACCCCGGTCAAACTGATCTCGGACATACCGCTATCCGATCGGTCAGAGTTGGATCTGGCCGATGTCCGTTCCAGCCTGCGCAGCGTTATGTGGCGGCACGTGGGTATTGAACGCGATGGCGAGCGCCTGGGCGAAGTCAGTGAGATGTTTGACTTCTGGGCGCGATACACGCTCGACAAGATATTCGACGAACGCCCGGGCTGGGAAGTGCAGAACCTGCTCCTGGTCGGCGCATTGATTACGCGCGCGGCCACGTGGCGAAGAGAATCACGCGGCACACACTATCGCACCGACTACACGCAAAGCAGTGATGAATTTCGACTGCATGACATCTGGCAGCGTGGGGTGGAGGAGCCCAAGACGGCGCCTGTTCTGGATGCGGCAACCACAACCAGCAATTGATCCATCTTGCTGGCAGGCTATTCGGCCTCTTCTTTGTAAATCCACTCAGGCGCATTCGGGCTCATTGACGCGATTGCAAACCAGAAACTGCGAACAGCCGGAACCCGTGTTAAAGACGTACCGCTCATCGAGCCTGTCTTCGCTTGGCCGATCACGTGCCATGTTGAATCGGTCAGTGAGTCCTTAAATCCGTCTGTGGTGATCGCGAATTCCAGTACCTTGTTATCCAGCGTGGAATCAAATATGCCAGCAGTGTCGATACTTGCGTCGTAGAGAATGGTAATTGGTCTGTTGCCGAGCTTATCGTTGATGGCAAAGGACGCTTTCCGATCCAGCGGATAGACACGCGTAACACCATCCGCCTGAACAAAAACAACCTCTCGGCCGGATTGCAGGCGTTGATTCTGCGCCTGTTGTGATATGGGAGCGATGAAGCTGCCCGCATTGGCTGATGCCGTAATTGCATTCGGGTTGATCAGGCTGTCCAGTGTCTTTGCACGTTTATCGTAATCATCCGGCTGTAACACAAGCGTCTGCGGATGCTGTTTGTGCCATACTTCCCAGGTTGTGAGCGTGCAGGGGTAGGGCGATAGCTGCTTCCCGGTTAGCGGGCCGACGACCGCCTCGCCAGAGATTTGTCGCCAAAGCGAGCTTGTCTCGTGATCGAACAGGATCGTATTGCAGTCATAAATGCCGAACGAGTGACCGAACTTTCGTATCCGGCCGTTGACTTCGCGGCTGTACACGATCGCGCTGTGGGTCATCAGGCAATAGGTGACCACCATCGGCCGGCCGTCCATGTCGAAGTTCGCGATCTCCCGATCGTCCAGCATATGGCAGGCGAACGCCCACGCCTTTTCGCCTGCAGTCACGCCGATGACGTGATGTTGTGACTTAAGCCAGTCACTCTGTTCGGCCGATGCGAACATGGGCTCGTATATCGTGCCGTTCAGGTCGCGTAATCGCCTGAGTACTTCAGGTTGCAACGCCGTCAGTGGGGCGAACATCTGTCGGCCGGGAATGTAGAACAGCACCTCGTCCAGCGGAACATCGTATTTCGATGGAGAATAGCGTGGCGCTTGCGTCGAAACAGGAGGTTTGTCGGTGTGGCCATGACGGCTGCCCATCAGGGCTCCCACGCCCAGTGTCAGTGAGACCAGCAGCAGAAATAGAATCGCCCAGGGTGAAACAGTCGGTATATCTTGCTGTTGCGTTTCTGTCATGTGCTGGCATTGTAAGCTTCTGAAGCTTATACGGCGCATTGCCTGCGTCAGCCAAAGTGAGTCAGCAATATCAGGTTCGCATAAAAAAGCCGACCGAAAACAGCACCGCGCACTCAAGCACTGTTTCCGATACGGCTAACGGCCCCCCAACATAGACAAACGATTGTGGTCTAATGTTCTTCGGCAGCTACAAATTTGTCGCCCGGCTGACCCATTTCGTCCGTGAGCGACTCTTCGTTGATCAGCTTCACGTGCCCGTCAGAAAACAGGTAATTGGAGCCACCTAACGCGCGATTGGTGGAAATGTCATCCCACCAGTTGGCCGGCGAAGGTTCCCATGGATGAAACGCGAAGTGGATATCTTCCGCGTCGTCGCCATCCTGGATTTCACGCCCCTGGCCTTCGTTCTCATCCGTACGGTGGCCGAGGAATACCACTTCGCTGGGCTGCCACATGTTCTTGCGATTGGCGCCGATGACTTCGAAATAGCCGTTGATGCAGTAGCTGATGATCTCCTCAAGGTCACCTTCATGATCCAGCTCGAAGTTGCTGAACGGGTCCAGCGGGCTGCGCATGACGTCATTCTCCATCTCCGGCACGACCGTGAACATCAGTTCGTGCCACTCGACGTGGTCTGGTTCGGGGTCGGTTGAACCTTCCGGCAGATGCACGGGAAAGTAATACTCGTTGTAAGTGTTCAGGTACATCTCCAACGCCTGGCCGATCGAGCGCATGTTGCTCTGGTCCTGCGCGTTGCGACCGCTCTGGCGAGCGGAGGCCAGTGCCGGAAGCAGAATTCCGATTAGCAGGGCAATGATGGAAATAACGACCAATAATTCGATCAGTGTGAATGCGCCCAATGAACGGGGCGCGACAGTTTTGTTGTTGACTGGCTTGGCGGCCATGGAAAATTTCCTTCGTTTGGATTCGAGGACGGTCTTTGTTCTAAAACGCTTGTCAAAGGCGACACAGCGGACCGTCAGGAATGACGACCGCGCACAAACCGTGCGCGCAGCCGCGTGTATCGTGATAAAACCGGAACGGGGGTTGACTCGGAATAGTGAACGTCAGGCAGGTGGGCCGCGACGGGAAAGAACGCCCACGCACGCGAATGCCGGACGCGGAACGGAATTCAACCGAGTGGATTGGGGTCGGTAAGGGGAATGCAGTCGCCAGGCAGTGCTGCCGCTGACCACGATCGTCGCCAGTAACAAGCACAGATCACAGGAATGCTCTTTGTGTGAATGATCCTGCGGCAGGTTGGCCGGCAAGCCCGCCAAATGGGATGCTGTTACGTCACAGGCGACATCTGCTGAATGCGCATTATGCGTATGCCCCGGTGCGTGGTCGGCATGGGCCGAATGCCACAATGTGTGCGACGGCAGCAACAGCCCGATCGACGTACCGAGCAGCAGGGCAAGCAACAGGCTGTGCCTTTGATAAGTCATTCTCAATAACAGTATACGCCAACGTGTAAGGAAAGTTCGACGTCCCCGTTAAAGATCTGCAAATTTGTGAGTGCGGCGGCTTGGAGCGGGCCGGGGTGGCCAGCTAAACCACTAATTAAATTAGGCTTAGCGCCAACCCGACCCGCCGCCGCGAGATTAGTTGTCGTACTTCGGATCGTACTTGTCAGTCTTGTCATTTGTGTCGCGATCGGACATATCCGCGATGGTGTCGTCCCAGGTTTCACTGAACTTTGTCGCAGCACCATGGCCATCAGCAAAAGCATAGTTACTTGCGTCAGCGTGCCGCTCTCGAATGACTGACTTGGGCACGTTTCCTGACGAAGAGTCAAGCTGGCCATTGCGGGCCATGGCTCCCATCCCACCAAGTGGGTGAACCGGTCCACTTGTTCCCCAGTACATTGGCATGACGTGATCCACAATGCGATCTTCCGCGATTTCCACCACGGTGATTTTTTCCGACGGGTCGGCCACGTCTTCCAGCCGGATACCTGATTCATCCCGCATCGGGATGCCGTAAGGGTCGTGATTCGGGGCGAAGTACCCGTTCATTGCGTAAGACGTGGTGCGCGTATTGTCATCCCAGAAAACCGATGCATCATTGGGGCAACGGTGTATTTCAGAGTCCTCATCAATGTAGTTCAAGTTGGTGAGAGTGACATAGTACTTGGTGCCTGAATACATCTGGGTTGTTGGAAAGACATAGTTCTTATGGTCCGTGGCGAACAGGGCAAATCCCTGGCCGATCGAGCGTATGCTTGAGAGACATTGCGACGCCTGCGCCGCTTTGCGCGCAGCGCCCAGTGCCGGCAGGAGAATACCGATCAGCAGCGCAATGATGGAGATAACAACAAGCAGTTCAATCAAAGTAAAGCCGCTGTCTCGGCGGCGGGTTTGGTATATAGACATTTCTTCCTCATTTATTCATGTGATACGGCTCCGTCGCTGGACGGATTCCGATATCAATTACAACTTCATGCGCACGCAAACATCAGCGCGCGTCATTTCCCGGAACGACAATCCCGGAGTCAATCAATTGATACGATTCTTCTTGAATTCAGCAGAAAATGAGGAAGGTAGGCGGCGCCCTGCCAAGCGCGAGGCGAACTGAGCGGCTCATAGGACGGGTCGAGCCGGCCGGATCGTTTAGGACGGTCAATAGGCCGAGTGGCTCAACACTGCCGAGCACCGTTGGCGGCGTGCTGAGCGTATTGATGATCTGACACAGGGCACAGTTGCTGGGACTGCCATCAGAACTATCGTCTTCGCTGTCATTTTGCTTGGTCGGAACAGCGTGGCAACTCGGCGCTTCGGTGACCTCACTGGGGCAGCAGGAACTCAGTTGAGGTTTGCCACCACTACCGGGCAATTGCACAGACCCACGCTGGTGACCAGGCAAAAACATGCCGAACCACCAACCGAGCCAGATGATCGCCAGAATGCGTAACGACTTACTTTGCATTCCGGCGAAATCTTAGCAACTCATGATAGTGTGGCAAACCGTTACAATTCGTCGCATGACCATCGTAAAGCAACACAATGTCTACCTCGCCGACACCGCCAGAGTTCGCGGCGAAGTACATCTCGGTGACAAAGTGAACATCTGGTACGGCGTCGCCATTCGCGGTGATGTTGCGCCCCTCACCATCGGTGAGGGAACGAACGTTCAGGACAATGCGGTGATTCACGCGGACCACGGCAGGCCGAATGTCATCGGCAGCCACGTCACCATCGGGCACAGCGCCATCGTGCACGGCCTGTCCGTCGGCGACGGCTCACTGATCGGCATGCATGCGACAGTCCTCGGGGGGACTAAGATCGGCAATCGCTGCCTGATTGCCGCCGGCGCGGTAGTGCCGCCCAATCTGGAGGTGCCGGATGACATGATGGTCATCGGCGTCCCGGGCCGAATCCTGCGGCCGACAACAGACAAAGAAAAAGAGTACTTACAATTCCTGCCCAAGCATTACATGGGGTTGGCAGAGAAACATGCAAACGAACCGGATTCGCCGTTGTATCGCGCCTGGAATGGAAATTCGAACTAGAACTACGGCTCGACAATCTCAATACCACTGTCAGTAAACTGGGCTGATACAGGAGCGCCTTTACCGGCCTCCAGTGCTTCGTAGTTCTTCTGCGCCACAATACCGGCCGCTTCAATAATGCGAACCACATCGCGCTGGCTGGCTGCGGTCGGATATGTTTCGTCCAGGGATTCGTAGGACTCGCCCAACACGCGCCGCCGGATAATGGCCAGCATGCCTGAGATGATCGACGCCTTGCCATAGCCAAAAATTTCAAGGTTGCCGCCGTGGTGCTGGATGCGCCCGCCGAAGGTTGGGTTCTGCGTTTGCGACCAGATGCCCGCAGCCGCCTGTCGGAAGCCGCGGTCCTGCTGGTCCACGAAACCGCGGCCGTAAATGCCGTAGACTTCGATTTCCTGATTGACGGCCCCTTCGAATTCGTCGGGGTTGATCCAGTTGTTGTTGTAGTCGCCGCGCATGCCGTTGTCGTAGGTGACGGCCACGTCAATGCTGTCCCACGTATTGATCGCATGTTGACGTTTAAACGACTTGGCGTCTACGCCCTTACGTTTGGCGACTTCGACGTGATGCTCATCCCAGTGCAGTAACAGATTTTTCTGCCCGGTTGCGTAGAGCGCGACCGGCTTGACCTTCAGGTAGTGATGCACCACGTCCAGCCAGTGGCAACCGACGTAAGCGAACGGATTGGATTTCTCGGCCCATGCAAATACTTCCGTACTGACCTCCAGCGGCTCTTCCAGTACCGCGCGAACACGATTGATCTGGCCATAGTTCTTCTCCGCATTGAGCATCATGTGACGCACGAACGGGTCGTATCGCTTGTGCATGTCGACCGACACGATGCGCTGGGTTTCATTTGCCTTGGCAACGATCTGGTCCACCTCGCTGGTCAGCAGGCAGAGCGGTTTCTCAGTAATCACGTCACACCCTGCATCCAGCGCATCCATGATCGGCTGATGATGCACATGGTCCGGCGTGGCAACGAACAGCACGTCCGGCTTGTGCTCGGCAATGATGTCCTGCCAGACGGTCGCACCATAGTGAGCCTTGATTGGCTGATCAGGGAATTCTTGGGCAAACCAGTCCACAATCTTGCCGGCCGTGCCCGACTTTTCGCTGTGTGTCCCGACAGCCACGACTTTGACTGCCACATTAGCAACATGCGGGGCCATGTGGCTCATGCCAACGCTGGTCAGTGCGCCGGCAATGCCGCCTCGCATCAGGTCCTTAAAGGACTGCCCGATGATGTCTTCAAAGAACATGCCACCGCCAATGATGGCCACGGTAATGGTTTTCTGTTCGCTCATGGGCGGGGAGGATACTCCATGAGCGGCGTAAGTGAAAATGTGTGTGGTTCTAATATTGCCGCTCTGCTTGCTTAAAAGCCGATCATCGGCTCAAACCTTTTCAACTGCAGCCCGGCCATTTCAATCACTTCGATATCCTGTCTACCCAGGTAATGATCACACCACAAGGCCTGTTCTTCCGCACGGTTCAGGCCAAGCCTTGCCAGATAGGGCGGCGTGTCCCAACGCGACAGCCCTGTTGCGCCTTGTTGATAGTAAGAATGGGCGCGCTGTCGTACTTTCGCAAGCGGCAGGAGTAGGTCGCTCCAGGAGCCGACACTGGGCAGCAGGCCAATTGTTTCGGTGGGAATATCTTCGGCGATCTCCCCGACATTACAGATCCCATCCGTTCGCTCTCTGCCGCGCGGGTAGGGCAGAACCGCATCAATCAGGCCTTCCTTCGCCCAACTGGAGATATCAATCCCGAACCGGCTGTTCCACTCGCGGTCCGGTCCGACCATAACAGCCAGTTCGCGCCTGGAGCGCATGGGGCTTGGCCCAGCCGTATCCAGCAGGTCACGTACTTCCCGAATCCATTGCGTAACAAAGAATGACCATACGCTGCGAAGATCGGGATCACTGGACGCCAGCTTGTTCATATCCTGCTTGCCAAACACCTGGGCGTAATGTTTCGCAACAGGCTTCTCATATCGAACCAGCGGAAACCCTCGCGTGAACACAATGCAGATTCCGTCTGTCCCACGATCAAGGCCTTCCTGAAGAATGGCATTCAACTGCTCGCGCACCGGCTGAAAAGCAATGCTCAACTTGCTCAGTGGCGTGCCATCAGCCTCAACACACCGGTACTCCGGATGCTCACGAAAAAAGCGGGACAAAAACGCATGACCATAATACGGATCGCCGGCCCAACCCTGCGGCCGCAGGTAGTGGAGAAAAGGTTGCTTCTGCTCGTGTGCTTTTTCGATTGCCTGTTGAAACGGATCGATGCCAAGCTCGATACATCCCACAATGTTATCCCGAACGCGCTGATCACCGGGACGAAGAAAATCCCAACCATCCTCACCTATGATTGTGCCCACCTCTGACGGGTAATTGACAAGGTCCGCGCCGCCATGTGCAAAGCAGCAGGTGTCCCAGTCACTGTCAGCGAACGGCTCAAGTGCCTCATCCACAATGTGTCGGCCTGGTCTTTCCGGGTAATAGAAGATGCCGTGCCCATCATTGAAATACACCATGCGCCGAGGCGAAGCTTGCTCCAGGATCGCGACGTGTTCCGCGGGGAGGGGGGTGCATCGCACGCTGAAAAGTCGGGCCACCAGCCCTGCGTGCTCGCGGTCTTGGATAAATGGCGGCAACTGCCTGGGAAATCGAATATGCAGCGATTGACCGGTCAAATCCGCAAATCGCCAGGGAATTTCCTGCAATGGCCCATTGGTCGCCCAAAGCAGTTGCCAATGCTCATCATTAGTTAACCGAACTTCAATGACTGACACACCATGAAGCCGCTCGCACAGCCCGATGTGGACCGCATGATGCCCTATGCGCGCCAGGGGAATGGTCAGTTCTGCTGATTGCGTCGACGATGTGCTAATACATCGGCCGCTGTAGGCATCTGTCTGATAGTCAACAATGCGCCAGCCGCCATTGAGGCATGGCGGAATCTTTAAATGGACATGGCTGTCCGAATCAGTCCAGGCATCAACAGGTAGCGCGCACGTCAGATCGGTAATGAGATTCTGATCCAATGGCATGGCAATCATTTTATTGAACCGAATCCATAACGGTGTGCGAAGTGATAATCGGCTCATTGAACGCAGCATCGAAAATCGATATCGGATACAAATGAATCGGTAAGGCGCATATGCCCGTCGCGTCGACCTCTCTAACGTCTAAGGTTTTGAACCTACACAGGACGCAGACAATGCATCAGACACGACCCACTACCGGCGATACCAGTTGGTTCATACACGATCGCTTCGGCTTGTTCATTCACTGGGGCATCTATGCCCTGCCTGCCAGGCACGAGTGGGTCAAGCAGTATGAACAGATTCCAGATGATGTGTACGAAAAGTACTTCAAGCACTTCGATCCGGATCTTTACGACCCCAGTCTGTGGGCGAAAGCGGCCGGCGGTGCAGGCATGAAGTACTTCGTGGTGACCACCAAGCATCACGACGGCTTTTGCCTTTGGGATTCAAAACACACCGACTATAAAGCGACCAATACCCCTTACGGCAATGATCTGCTGACGCCGATGGTAAAGGCGTTTCGCGAGGAGAATATGCGCGTCGGCTTCTACCATTCATTGATTGACTGGCATCATCCTGAATTTGTCATTGATGACGTACATGCCATGCGCAATCACCCGGACCGCGCAAAACTCAACGAGCCGCGCGATCAGCGCAAATATGCCCAATATCTGCATGGACAGGTGCGCGAGCTGCTGACGCAGTTCGGTGATATTGACGTCATGTGGTTCGATTTCTCCTACCCGGCGGGTAAAGGCAGGCCAGACGACTTTGCGGGCAAGGGGGCTTCGGACTGGGATTCCGAAAATCTTTACAAACTGGTCCGGGAGTTGATGCCCAAGGTGGTGCTCAATGACCGGATTGATCTGCCGGACACGTGGGACATCAAAACGCCTGAGCAGTATCAGCCGCGCGAGTGGGTGCAGGTCGGCGGCACGCCGGTGGTGTGGGAGGCCTGCCAGACGTTCAGCGGCTCATGGGGCTATCACCGCGACGAATCCACGTGGAAGTCGCCGGAGATGCTGGTGCAGATGCTGATCGACAGCGTGAGCAAGGGTGGCAACCTGTTGCTGAACGTCGGCCCGACCGGCCGTGGTGAGTTTGATGTCCGGGCACTCAGCAGCCTTGAGGCAATGGGGCAGTGGATGTATCGACATAGCCGATCCATTTATGGTTGCACGCAGGCGCCCGATGAGTTCAAAGCGCCGCAGGACTGCCGCTTCACGTACAACCCTGATACAAAGCGTCTCTACGTGCATCTGTTTGCCTGGCCCTTCAGGCACCTGCATCTGGACGGTCTGGCAGGCAAGGTCGAATATGCTCAATTGCTTAATGATGCCTCCGAACTGACTATGGCGGACAACTCGCATATCGAGCATTCCGCTTTGTCAGAGGGAGTGAGCGCTGGCACCTTGACACTGAATCTGCCAATTGTGAAGCCGGACGCGACGGTCCCCGTGGTGGAACTGTTCCTGAAATAAATTCTGCAATGCTGTGAATTTGGTAGATGGTGTTGTTGTGGTTGCGCTCGCACTTCGCCATAATGTCCCGCTTCGTGAAGACGGGCTGAATATTCAAACAACACTCATTGGAGTTCACAGTTATGTATCGGTGCATTATCACAGGATTGGGCGGTCGAGGTCTGGGGTGGGCATATGCGGCCAACGCCCACAAGGATGTTGAAGTCGTCGGATACGCCGAACCGTTTGAAGGCTCGCGCGAGCGAGCGATTAAGCAGCGCGGCATCAGCGCGGATCTGATTTTCAATTCGGCTGACGAAGCGTTTGACGCGGTTGAAGCAGATTTCGTCATCGACGTGACGCCGCCTGCTGTGCACCATGAGATTGCTGACAAGGCTTTTGCCAAAGGACTGCATGTGCTTGGCGAGAAGCCACTGTCAGATGATTACACGGTTGCCAAGTCTGTTGCTGAAAAGAGCGCCAAGTCCGGCCTCAAGCACATGGTCGCGCAAAACTATCGTTTCGACGCCGGCTCACGCAAGATGAAACAACTCGTCGAGCAAAACGCCATCGGGCAGATCGGTCAGCTTGACGTGCAGTTCTACAAAGCCTGGGCGGACGTGCCGGGGTCCCATTATGTCACGCAGCCTTATATGCTCGTCAATGACATGATGGTGCACCACTTTGACCTGATGCGGTATCTGATGGGCGAAGTCCCCACAGCGGTCACCGCGGTAACCTGGAATCACCCTTGGGGTTGGCACGCGGGCGACGCAGCTCACTCGATTGTCTTCGAGTTCCCGGGCGGTTTGCACGCCACGCACGTCTCGATCGGGTGCAGCGTCGGCAACTCGCGCAAGGACTACTTTGGCGACTGGCGCATGGATGGCAGCGAAGGCTCGCTGGAATGGAGCGAAGGAAAAATCGTCCAAGCCCATATGCATCGAACGGAGAACAAGAAACGCGAGGAAATCTTCACAGATCCAGTGCCGGTACAGATGGACGGCATCCTCGGCGAATTCATCAGCGCGCTACGCGAAGACCGCGAACCGGAATGCAACCCGGCGGACAACATTCACTCCGTGGCCATGGTGTTTGCGGCGATCAAGAGTGCCAAGGAGAAGCGCCGCGTGGAACTGAGCGAACTGGGGTAACCAGCCGCTCGATCGCTGTCATTTATGTAGATGCGCCGGTAACTGAAATTGGCTACGATATCCCGCTATGGAACTTTTTCCCGCAATCGATCTGCGTGACGGTAACGTGGTTCGCCTGCTCAAGGGCGACTACGACCGACAGACCACCTACGGCGACAGCCCGCTCGACCAGGCAAGACTGTTCGAGTCAGCCGGCGCCAAATGGTTGCATGTGGTCGATCTTGATGGCGCGCGAAGCGGCGAAATGACGCATCTGCCGATCATTCGTGACATCTGCCAGAACACGAACCTGAAAGTCGAAGTCGGCGGCGGCGTGCGCGATGAAGAGATCATTCGACAACTGCTCGATGTCGGCGTCGAGCGTGTCATCCTCGGCACTGCGGCGTTTGAAGACTGGAAGTGGTTCGAATCGCTGATGGAGGAACCGGACCTGCGGCACCGCATTGTGCTGGGGCTCGATGCGCGACAGGGCATGGTCGCGCTGTCCGGCTGGGAAGAGCAAACGGACTTCACCGTCATCGATATTGCCAAGCAGGTCAGCGACTGGCCGCTCGCAGCGATTGTTTATACTGACATTGCCACGGACGGCACCATGGAAGGCCCGAACGTTGACGCGACGAACGACGTGGCGAATGTGACCCAAGTGCCGGTTGTCGCCAGTGGTGGGGTAGGAGCGTTACGTCATCTGACCGAACTGAGCCAACTGCCGATTCAAGGGGTCATCGTCGGGCGCGCGCTTTATGAAAATGCGTTTACGGTTGAAGAAGCGATCGCCGCTTTGGCAGACTGACCGTTTAAAACGGCATTTGAAAATTTTCTATTCCGAGGCGGCATTGAAATACTCGAACAAATCAGCGCGTTATGATTCATGTGATGAATCGTAAGGGAATTACATTTTGTGCTTTACTTTTCCTCGTTACGACGGCCGCCTTGGCTGACGAGGTAGTGCGTTCTGCAAACACAGAAGCGCAGCTGATAAGCAAGGTGACATCCATCCAACCCGGCCAGCCGGTGACGGTTGCGCTGCGCCTGCACATGGATGAACACTGGCATACCTATTGGCAGAATCCGGGCGATTCAGGGCTGGCTACCAAAATCAGGTGGACATTACCTGTAGGCTTTGAAGCCGGCCCGATTCAATGGCCGGCGCCAATGCAGTTCGAACTAGGCGGGCTGATGAACTATGGCTACGAAGGACAGATTGTTCTGCCAGTGACCATACAAACGCCCGCCGATCTGAAGCCCGGAGCTTCTGTCACGCTTAAAGCGAAAGCGAGTTGGCTCGAGTGCGAGAAAGAATGCATCCCTGGCAAGGCGGATCTCTCTCTGACGCTGCCCGTTCAGACCGATCCGCCCGCAATCAATGCCAAATGGGAATCACTTTTCAACTGGGCGACCCAACGCACACCTGTTCCTGACAACAGCGCGACATTGACGGCTGGTGACGATGGCAAGTTATTACTTCGTATAGCAGACGTCCCGGACGCTGCGCCGGTTTATTTCTACGTATCTGATGCACAGACGCTGTCGCACACAGCAGAGCAGAAGCTATCGCTGGATGAAGATGGAGCATTACTCGAACTGAGTGTTTCGGATTACGCGCAGGGGCCTGTTACGCAATTACGCGGTGTCCTTCAGGTGGGTAATACCTACCGTAAAATTGACACTTCTGTTGCTTCCGCTGCGACCACGTCTGCTGAAACGGCATCAGCTGCCCCAACTGTGAAGCAAACGATTTCGCTATGGCAAAGCCTGTTGTTCGCTTTTCTCGGTGGGGCGATTCTGAATCTGATGCCGTGCGTCTTTCCCGTGCTTTCGATCAAGATTCTCGGCTTTGTAAATCAGGCCGGGCAGAATCGAGCGAAAATCCTTAAGCACGGGCTGATATTTGGCCTGGGTGTTGTCATTTCATTCTGGATACTTGCCGGTGTGCTGATGGCGTTGCGTGCGGGGGGAGCGCAATTGGGCTGGGGATTTCAATTGCAGGAACCTCGATTCGTTGTCGCCTTGGCCATCCTCATGTTTATCGTCGGCCTGAACTTTGCTGGGGTGTTTGAAGTTGGCATCGGCCTGATGAACATTGCGGGCAAGGCCCAGGCGAAAACCGAAAGCGGATATGCCGGTTCTTTCTTTTCAGGCGTATTGGCTGTTGTTGTCGCAACACCATGCACCGCGCCTTTCATGGGGCCTGCGATCGGCGCCGCGCTGACCTTGCCAACCTTTTCGATGGCCGCCATTTTCACTGCTTTGGGGGTTGGCATGGCGCTGCCGTATGTCATTCTGTCCGCATTCCCCGGTTGGCTCGACCTGTTGCCGCGCCCGGGTGCGTGGATGGAAACATTTAAGCAGGTCATGGCTTTTGCCATGTTCGGCGCAACGATTTGGCTGGTCTGGCTGTTCGGTCAGCAGGTTGGTGGCGCGAACGGCATGTTGTTCATGCTGTTGGGATTGTTGGTTGTTGGTATTGCCGGTTGGATTTTCGGACGATGGCAGAGCGCGCCTTCTCGCGTTATTGCAGTGGTGATTCTCGCAATCGGCATCGCCGTACCGATCTGGTCAATCAATCGGCTGACCAGCGATTCCAACCTGGAATGGCTGGTATTCAGTGACGCAACCGTAGAGCAGTTGCGCAGCGAAGGGCAGATCGTCTTTATCGACTTCACCGCCGATTGGTGTCTTACCTGCAAGTTCAATGAGAATACTGTGTTGTCCAGTAAAAGAGTACTTGATGCGTTTAGCGAGCATGACGTGGCGCTACTCAAGGCTGACTGGACCCGTCAGGACCCGCATATCACCGCCGCTCTGGAACGGTTCGGCAGGGCAGGCGTACCGCTTTACGTCTTCTATCCATCAGACAAGTCGGCGGAGCCGATTGTTCTGCCAACGGTTATTACGGCGGATATGGTGATTGATGCAATAAAAAAATCAGCGTCGCCGTTGACTTTGGCAAGGTAAGCAAAACGATTGTTTGCCAAAAGACTTTGTCTATCTCAAAAGAGGAAGGACTACTATGTTGTCAAGCCAGAAAATTACGGCACTCGTTGTTGCGGTCGGGGCGCTGTTGGTCGTCGGCACAATTGGGCTGATGTCAAGCGTTGGCGCCGCGAACGACAATTCCAAGGCCAAGAGTAATCAAGCTGCGGAATTCACATTGACCGATCCATCCGGCAAGTCGCACAGCCTGTCGGACTACAAGGGTAAGTGGGTTGTACTGGAATGGACCAACCAGAGTTGCCCCTTCGTAAAGAAGTTCTACAGCGTCGGCAATATGCAGGAACTGCAGAAGAAATATACCGAGAAGGGCGTTGTTTGGTTGGCGATCTGTTCTTCTGCCAAAGGCAAGCAGGGGCATTTTTCTTCTGAAGAGTGGGCAAGCACGATTAAGAAGAACGAACTGCACTCGACCGCTGTTCTGATTGATGAAGATGGCAAAGTTGGAAAATTGTACAAGGCCAAGACCACGCCGCATATGTTCGTGATTAATCCCGAGGGTGAGATTGTGTACCAGGGAGCAATCGACAGTAAGAAGTCCGCAGACTCCGACGATATCGCGAATTCGGATAACTATGTTGTCGCCGCCTTGGAAGCCGGAATGGCCGGCAAACCAATTAAGGTGAAAACCACACAGCCATACGGTTGTAGCGTGAAGTATTGAGCTTGGATTGACATGAACGGGAAACTGTTCGCTGAATTTAAAGAATGGTAAGTGGGTCTTCACGATGGTGGAGACCCACTTGTTCTTTCTGGTCAGGTACCCACGGCTTGCAACCAACGCCCCATACACATCACCGGGAAATACAACCGGTAAAGGTGATACCGAAGATAGAACACCTGAGGGAACCCTGTCCCCGTAAACCAGGGCTCGTACCATGAACCAGCGGGATCATTGCTTTCCGGGCGCGCTTCGGTGAGTTGTGTCTCGCAGAGCCACTTAATCCCGCGCTGCACGTCGACATCTTCCGGGCCGTAAATGGTCATCAGCGTCATCACGCCCCACGCCGTCTGGCTCGCGGTCGACGGGCCTTGGCCTTTCAATGACGGGTCTTCGTAGCTGTCAGCTGATTCGCCGAAGCTGCCGTCCTTTTTCTGCACACTTTTCATCCAGTGGCCGGCTTTCTGAATCCAGTCGGCGGACATGTCATACCCCACGCCGCGCATCCCGCCGATGGATTGCCAGGTACCATAGATGTAGTTCACGCCCCATCGGCCGAACCAGCATCCTTCCGGTTCCTGTCTGCTTCGGATGAATTCAATCGCTCGTTTCACCACCGGGTGATCCACGGTAAAGCCGTGCCACGCGAGGCATTCAAGCGTGCGCCCGGTAATGTCCGGGCACGACGGGTCCTGAATCGCATTGTGATCCGCAAACGGGACGCATTCCATGATCGGGTGCGGCTTGGTTTTATCGAACGCGGCCCAGCCACCATCATCGTTCTGCATGGCCAACGCCCATTCGACGCCACGTTTGGCGGCGGCAATATTTTCTTCACCGCCCATCCGCTTGAGCGCCTTGGCCACCATCACCGTGTCATCCACGTCGGGATACCAGTGGTTATTGAACTCAAAGAACCAGCCGCCCGGCTTGGTATCTGTTGCAACGTTCGCCGCCCAGTCGCCGCGCAACCAGACTTCCTTGCTCAACAGCCACTTTGCGCATCGCTGCATGGCTGGATGACTGATATCCAGACCGCAATCCACCAATGCGTAGGCCGCGATTCCTGTATCCCATACCGGCGACTCGCATGGCTGAAGACGCATGGTGTCATCATCTGGTGCGGCGTCTTCCGGCTTGTTACGCGGGAGGCCGTCGTGCCCGTGAATCATGTAGTTGTTCAGGTGCCGATGATTTTCCAGTACAACCGGATGATCGGCCGCATACCCCAGACAACCGCGCAGGCAGATCAGCAGATAAACGATCGGCGGAAAGATTGCGCCAGGCCCGTCCGATCCCTGGCAATGCTGGATCATCCAACGCTCCATCCATTCGATGGCGCGCTTTTGACCGATTTTCAACAGTCCGATGCGATCGAATACCTTCAGCATTTTGTCGACGCCGAGGAAGAAGTTCGTCCAGCCGGACGATTTCTGAAACCCGGTCGACAAGAGCCGGTTTCGATTGGCTTGATCAACGAACAATTCATCGATATGCAGCTCGCGCGGCACCTCACGCACGGGCTTGAGTGTCGTGACAATCGACAGCGGCAGAATCATCGTGCGCGACCACGCGGAAACTTTGTCCAGATGGAAGTAAAACCACTTGGGCAGATAAACCAGCTGTGATGGAATGGTCGGCACCGCGTCGTACGTCACTTGTCCGAGACAAGCCAGGTAGAACTTCGAGAAACTGTTGATTCGTTCCGCGCCGCCATTTTTGAGGATCAGCTCACGTGCTTTGACCATATGCGGTGCTTGCGGATCATCGCCGGCCAGCTTCAGGCTGAAGTAGCCCTTAACTGTCGCGGACAAATCCAGTGCTCCGCCGCCAACCTTGCCGCCGGGGTATTGGCCCCATGAACCATCTTCCCGCTGCTGTTCGCGCAGGTAGTTGGTGATTTTGACCAACCGGGGGTCTTTCTCCTCACCAATGATCCAGGCCATGAGGATGTATTCGCTCTGGAGGATTGAGTCGCCCTCAAGTTCAGCGCACCAGTAACCGTCTTCGTGTTGCTTCGAGAGCAGGGCGTCGATCGCACGGTCGAGGCTCTGCCGCACACGCTGCGCAAAGGTCGTATTCTCAGTCTGGTCAGGCATATCAACGGTGGGCGATTGCGTCATCGTTCAAGCGTATCAGAGCCCCACAATGGCGGCAACAGATCCGTCCGCTAAACAGGAATCCTTAAATACACCCCTCGGTATCCATTTAGCGCAAGTTGCCTTGTTTGTGAACCGCTCTAACATACCTTTCCCCATGAGCGAATCGGACGACAAAACGCCCCCGCCCTCGGAATCCTCGGAAACCCCGGAATCCCCCGAAAACGATATGCCGATGCCCGGCGAGGCGACCGACGCCAGCGATGATGAACCCTTGCCGCCACCGCCGACATTTGGCCGTCAGATGGCGCAGCTGGTAATTATTCCAGCCCTGATCGTCATTGTCTGTGTCGGCATCGCCATGATGTTCGGCATGCTTGCCGGCCAGCAGACAGACATCGACACCTATCTGGCCAAACTGAGGCAGGGCAGTGGCAAGGGGCGCGTGGCGTTCAACCTGCAGGATCCGCGTTACAAAGACCGTGGCCTTGCTGCTTACAACATCGCCACAATGATTCCGGAGATTCTTAAGCAGGAGCAGGCCGAACAGCAGCGGATAAGCGATGAACTTCTGAGAATCCACAGCGACCACGTCGCCCCCGAAGAAGACATGCTTCAGTCATATCTTCTGTTGGCGCTTGGCCAACTTGGCCAGTCCGGCGGCCTCGAACCAATTATCGAAGGGCTGGATTCGGAACACGCCACCGTCAGGCAGGCGGCGGTCCGGGCGGTTCTCGACTGGCCGGACCGTGAAGCAGCGGGTGCAGCCCAGGAGATGTTGGTTCAGACGCTCAATGACGACGATCTGCTGGTCGCCAGCCTCTCCGCGGCCGCACTTGGCGAGTTCACCACTGAAAGCGATCAGGCTACCCGTGATGCACTGGTTAAAGTCATCCAGATGTCCAGTAATGACCGCCAGGAGGTCATCTGGAACGCTGCTGTCGCCTTGGCCAAGCTCGGTGATCAGCGCGGCGAGCAGTTTGTCGTCAACGTGCTGCTGAATCGAGAAGCGTTGGCCAAGGTGGTCGATCCCGCGCCTAGGCCCGGCTCGGCATCATCACCCGATGGTCAATATTTATCCCCAACCATGCAGGACCGCGTGATTTTCAGTACGCTAGCGTCCGCGCCAAAGATGCAATCTTCGGTTGTGTGGGATAAGATTAGGCAGTTGGCCGATAATGACCCTAATCCGGCCGTTAAGTCGGCTGCAAAGCAGTTGGTACATTCACACGACCAGAAGTCGCAATAGGCTGACAAAGAGGCGGTATGGGCCGCCCAGTACACGCTAGGGATAGCGAAATGGCAGAAACGCATCAGGAAGTCGTCAAAGTCTGGATTGCCCCCGGCTGCATCGTGTGCGACGCATGCGAAACAGATTGCCCCGAGGTGTTTGACGTGCAGGAGGAAACCTGCATCATTCGCCCGGAAGCCAATTCTGACAGCTTTACAAGGCCGCTCACGCCGTCGATTATCGTCGCCGCAGAGGGATGTCCGGTCGACGTGATCAAATTCGACACCGTCGAGGTCGAAGGCCCCGAACCTTGGGCAGGCCAGGAAGAAGAGGCAGCCGCCGAAGCGAGCGCAGGTGGTGGTGGCGCGGCCAAGAAAGCAGGACCCGTCATCCCCGACGGTCCACCGGACCCGAAATGGGCAGGTCTGCTTACCAACGCTCATACCAGCGGCAGCCGTTCAGGTGGCGGCCCGGCCGTAACCATGCGTCCTGCAGCCAAGGCGCCGGCAGAACTCGTTTCCGCCGCATTACCTGCCGACGCTCCGCCAGACGCCCAGGAAGCCATTCGAATCGGTAGTGGCTTCGCCCGCCCACGCACCAGCGTCTCCGAACGGATCCGCAACAAAGCGGCAGGTCTTGGCGGCGCCTTGGACATGAGCCGTCGTTCATTCAACTTCGCATTGCTCTTTGCCTGGGGCTTTATGGGCTTCATCGCCGCTACTGTCGGCGGTGCATTACAGGCTTTCATCGTGCCCAAAGTCACGAAAGAGCCCCCAAGCTCATTCCGTGCCGGCAAGTTGGCAGATTACCCTGGTCCGGGTGTATACGAACAGTTCAAGCCGGATGGCGTGTGGATTGTCTACCTGCCGGAAGGCAAATTGGTCGCATTAAGCACCATATGCACCCACTTGGGCTGCATCCCGAACTGGCTCAGTGCGGACTCCAAGTTCAAATGCCCCTGTCACGGCTCTGGTTTCTACATGACGGGTGTCAACTTCGAAGGCCCGGCACCGCGCCCGCTCGAGCGTCTGAACGTGACACTCGAAGGTGACACGCTGGTCGTCGACAAAGCCAAGAAGTACCGTCAGGAACTCGGTCAGTGGGAGGATGGGTCGTCGTATATCACTGTCTGATGCCGTGTCCGGCGAGCTGACGAAAAGAGCAGGCAGTAAGCGACTTACATAAATCGTATGACGGAGCGGCCGAAGGGACTCGCCCGTTTGTCATTCCAGCAACCGTTCATTAATATCACGCATCTATGGCACCGCTGTACTTCATATTAAAGCCGTTCTACCTTCTGCTTGACTACATCATCATGCCGGTGTTGAACTACGTCCGGTCAACGCAGGTGTGGGGTTCCGTCTTCCGTCACGGCGTGCCACGCGACCGCCGTACGCGCGTCATGGCCGTCATGAGCAACGTGTTCCTGCACCTGCATCCGGTGGCCATTCGCAAGAGTGGTATCCGCTTAAGCTTCACGTGGTGCATGGGTGGATTGACGTTCTTCCTGTTCCTTGCGGAAACGATCAGTGGCATCCTGCTGATGTTCTATTACCGCCCGGTGCCGGAATATGCTTACGCCGACATCATCGGCCTGCGTGCCCACGTCACGCTTGGCCTGCTTCGCGAGATTCACCGTTGGGGCGCGCACGCCATGATCATCGCGATCTGGCTGCACATGATGCGCGTCTTCCTGACCGGCTCGTACAAGCCGCCGCGCGAATTTAACTGGGGCGTCGGCGTCATCCTGCTCGTGCTGACCATGTTGTTGTCATTCACCGGTTATCTGCTGCCGTGGGACCAGTTGGCCATCTGGGCTATCACCGTTGGTGCGAACATGGGTAAAGCCACGCCTGTCATGGGTATGGCCGGCCCGTTGACGAACATCATTGAACCCGGCGGCGTTGCACTGGTGACGACACGTTCTGACGCGGCATACTTCCTGCTTGCAGGCACCAGCGTCGGCGAAAACGCATTGATGCGTTTCTACGTTTTGCACTGTATTGCGCTGCCCGTCGCGGCCGCGACATTGATTGCGATTCACTTCTGGCGTATCCGCAAGGACGGCGGCATTAGTGGGCCGATGTGATTGATTCAGGGACGAACCGTCAGCGTCGAAACGCTGACAGGCATTGAGAAACGGATCACGTTCGGATGATGAATAGTCTGTTAATCCTGGCTGGCGGCGGGGCACCGAAAGAACCGATCTTCACCAATCCCGTGATTGAGGGATTCAAGGATCTGATCAACGCGCTAAGCGTGCCTGAGATTAGCCTGACGTTCTTCTTCCTGCCGCTGTTCATCCTGATGATGTGGCTTTATCGCTGGTGGACCAAGCCGATTATCGCGATTGGACTGCTCGGCATTTTCTGCTTTGCTTATTTCGGCAGCATGTTGATCGACTACAACTACCTGCTCATTCTCGCCAAGCCCGACAATGTCCCGATTACGCTCATGCTGCTCACCACCGGTTTCTGTCTGTGGGTGGCGTTCCGTCAAGCAGCCCTGAACGATGAGGCCCTCGAAGCCGGCAAGCCGCTGCCGTTCAGCGATCGAGAGGACAAGGTGCTGGTCTGGCCTGATCTGGTCTATACCGAAATGATCTGCCTGATCCTGGCGACCGCGTTCCTGGTTGTCTGGGCGATTGTCTTCCGCGCACCGCTCGAGGCGCCGGCCAACCCCGCCGGCCCGCCAAACCCGTCCAAGGCGCCGTGGTACTTCCTCGGCCTGCAGGAAATGCTCGTCTACTACGATCCATGGATGGCCGGCGTGCTCTTACCCGGTATGATCGTTACGGGCCTGATCGGCATGCCTTACATGGATACCAACCCCAAGGGCAACGGCTATTACACCGTCAAACAACGCCCATTTGCGCTGACAACCTGGTTGTTCGGCTTCATTGTGCTATGGGTCGTTTTGATCGTGTACGGCACATTCCTGCGAGGGCCCAACTGGAACTTTTACGGCCCATATCAATATTGGGACGCCCACATTCAGGTGCCGTTGACCAACGTGAACCTCAGCGAATACATGTGGAACTGGTGGTTGGGCAAGGCCTCACCGGCCAATCCGATCCAACGCGAGATTCTCGGCATTGTGCTGACCGCCGGGTGGGTGTTCGGCCTGCCGGCAATAATGATGTGGTCGCCCGCTTTCGTTCGGAAGATTCCGATCGTCGGCGCACCACTGCAGTACTTCCGCCGCATGTACCTGCAGATGGGCTTCTTCCGCTTCGCGTTCATGGCGATCCACTTCGTGGTCATGGCCATGCTGCCGCTGAAGATGGGCCTGCGTTGGTTGTTTAACCTTAAGTACTTCATCTACCTGCCCGAGTTCAATCTGAACTTGTAACGTTTAAAGGGTAATTGACGTCCGGCCTTTCGCTGCCCATCATCAGCGATTGCCATGCCGCGCCTTTTCACTGCCATTGAACTGTCTGAACCCATCAAGTTGAAACTCGCGGACTGTTGTCCACCCGCGGTGCTTGGCCTCCGCCCGGTCAACACGCAACAGATCCACCTGACATTGCACTTTTTAGGTGAAGCGGATGAAACCGACGTGACAGCCGCGCTGGACGCTGTTTCCATTTCCCCGTTCACTATGACAATTCAGGGCGTAGGGCGCTTTCAAATGCGTAGCAGGCAATCGATCTTATGGGCAGGTGTTCAGCCGACACCACAACTCCAGGCCTTACACGCCGACATTGCCATCCTCCTTGAACAGATTGGTTTCAAGAAGGAATCTCGTCCCTACAAGCCTCATATCACATTGGCCCGCTGCAAAAGCCGCGTCCCGCGTCGTGTGATTGACAGGTTTCTGACACGGAACGAAGAATTGTATCTGCCCGACATCCCCGTCAAAGGCTTCACTTTGTTCGCCAGCATACTGACGCCAAATGGCCCGAAGTATGACCGCATCAAACAGTTCGGTCATGCGACAGCGTGAGCTCAATCCCCATGCTTCTCTCGAAGCCGCCCGCTTGTGCGAAGCAGCAGATGCACGCGTTCAAACAGTTCGATCACCTCGCGCAGTACTTCACGTACAGGATCTTCCGGCGCGGCCGGCAGTGTCGGCTCCACCTCCGGCCCAATCGCCTTACGCGCCATCGACCGATACCGGCTCAGCGTCCGATCCCCAAAGCTGAACACCGGCTCAAAGTCTTCCGCCAGCCACCACGTCACCGGCACGCGAAAGCCCGCATTGATCTGGCTCTTCACGACAATGTCCGCATGTTCATCACTGCGCAGAATGAATCGTAGATCAATGCAATCCGGATTAGCCTCCGCGATTCGCTGCATCGCCGCACCCTGCAGCGCACAATCCCCGCACCAGGTACCGGTCAGGCACAGCACATGCATTTTACGAGTAAAACTTTTTACCAGGCTTTCCTGGTCTGCCGTCAGTTCGAGCTGACCGTATCGCTGATCCCATTGCGGGCGATGGCCTTCCGACTCACCAAGCGCCACGAAGTCGGCATAACTCAGTCCCTGGTCGTACTTGCCTTTGAGTAATCCTGGATTTTCAACCCACATACGTTGTTTCCTTAAGCACGTTTGATTCAATCGGGCTGGGCAGAGCCACAGCGAATTGATCATTGTAAACAGTTGACAGCTCAATGCGCCCCAGGTGCGGCGAGGACTGCTCCGCGCGCGTGCTGATCTTCAGCGGCGGGTCGATATCCAACAGCTTGCATAGATGCGTTGCCAGCTCCGGCCGATCCAGCAGCCGGGAACCCACAACGTGCCGCAAGCCGACCAGCCCGGATTGGGAGATCGTCATCACGCGTTCAGCCGCATCAGCCGCCCAGACCGCGCTGCGCGCTTCATCACGAATCACCGTGATTGGCAGCGATTGATTGTGGCGATGAACCAGCCAGTCCCGGTGCCCGGCACGTCCATCAGCCGAAGGCCCGATCGCCAATCCGACGCGCGCAACAGCGCTGTGATCTCGCTGTGCCACCAGTTGCTCGGCCGCAACCCGCGTCTGCCCATACACGCTGATCGGGCAAGGCGTATCCGTCTCGGCATAACAGCCATCATGCCCGAACACATGATCCGAACTGACATATGTCAGGTGCGTCTGTTGCGGCAGTTGATCCAGCACCCGCGCAAGATTGTCGACGTTCACCTGCGCAGCCCACTTCGGTTTCTCTTCACACTTACTGACATCACACACCGCATGGCAGTACACGACCCGCGTCGGCTGATGCTGCTCAAGTAACTCGCCAACCGCATCCGCATCATCCAGATCAACCGCTGTAAAGTCTTTACGGTGCCGCAATCGGCTGCGCGCCGGCCGACAGGCCAACACCTGCCCGTCAAACGCGCACGCAATGGCATACCCCACGATCGACGTCGCACCCAACAGAAGCGTCTTCTTTCGAGCCAACCCCGATCCCTGCACATTTTGTCCGTCGTTTGTTTGGCGATCCATTACAGTTCTTTACGTAAAGCCTTTACAGCCCCAAAATCGACCACGCAAATTCGGCTCTCTCTTTCGGCGCGGGGGAAGCTGAATCGATTTGGGCCGCGCCACACACATTCGAGATTCAACAGTCCTCGCGTTCATACAAGCTATTTTAAGGCTGAAAAACCTCGGCCCAAAGCGAATCCTGGACGTGTTCTACACGAAACCAGACAGACAATTTTGACTTTCAGCCGACACATAACAGTATTCAATTCGCTCCATTGATGCTGGCCCACTCCCGGATTGTGATCGGTGAATGCGATTTCTTTCAGGGTGATGTTAAAGCCCCTGCTGGATAGCATGGTATTCTGAGACCGGCTGAGTTGATGATTGAGAATCTTAATTTGAGCGATACGTTATTTCGAATTCTTAAGCGGCTCGTTGTTGTGACTGTCATGCTTGCTGTGGCAGGCGTCGAGGTGTGTTCGGCTGAAGTTGACATGGAATTGGCTCGGGCCAGTCTGTTCGGAGCCGATGGAACAGGTGGACCTTGGACGAAGGCTGATCAGGCGCTCTGGGAGGCGATGCAATCCGATACCAATGTGTCTTGGCGTGGAAGACAATATTATCCACAGGCAGAAGCGATCAGCGCTTGGATGGAATATCTGAAAAGAGACGATCTTACGGCGAACCACAAGTTATTTGCTTGGTGGAGGATTGGTTCTTTATACGGGTACAATTTTGATCGAGCAAAAGGTGAGCGGGCTGATTTAGGGGCAGCCATCGCGGCTTTTGAAAAAGCGGTCGAAAATGATACGGGCATTATTTCGTTTGAGTTGATGAATTCATGGTCCCAGTTGGGGTCATATATTGGGAGCATGGAAGCCAGCACTAAGAGAGTGTCAAGAAGTTATAAGTGGTTCGCATCTATTACTGAAGAGCAGATCAGGAAATCAAGTCTCGAGGTGGCTGGAAATGCGTCTATCCTCCCCCCTGAATTTATTGTCGGTAGCGCGGGCCGGCGTATGGCGGGGCGCGAGGAACTGTTAGTTAGATTAGTGAAAGATCACTTGGCTGACATTGAAAAACAACTTGATGACAAAATTATTTATGCTTCGACGATGGATGATTTTTTGGTTTTGACCTGGCTGGTAAAAGACCTGGAAGGTACTGCCAGGCCGGAATTGATTACTCGCTGGCGGACGGCAATTTCTAGTCGGCTGCAATCCAATAAAGTACTTTCGGAAACAATTCGTAATATTGACCTGTTTGCAGTGGAGTCATCATCGCCGGTGGGGCCGGATGCTGCGCGAGAAACACCTCGTCACAGCCTGTCTGAAGAAACAATCAGCCCTGAACAGAATCAGCGAAATGCTGAAAATCCCGTACGGCAACCAGAAGCGGTCGACAGGATAAAACTGCTTCTTGTGATTTCCAACATTATTCTGCTGACAGCCGTGATTATTTTTTGGCGCCGAAGCCGGCATTCGAACAAGGCTTAAAGCTTGTAATTGTGACGCGTTATGTACTGCAGTGGTTCTCGCTGATTGCATATTGAGTTCAAGTCTGCTGCTGGAGCGCACTTGATCGATCTGCCGCACTGGTATTTGAGATTCAACCGTACCCTAGTTCATACACACGAAAGAGCTGAAAGACTTCGGCTAAAAACGAACCATGTATATGTTTGCACGAAAATAGACAGGCTCCCTCCGCGCTTAGAGAGATGTGGGCTGTGCGTTAAGATAATCGTATGAAATGCTATAAAGGCCGAGAGTTGCTTTCAATGCTCCAGCATATTGTTGGCTGCAACTGGCAAACAATGATTCGATCAATTCCGACGGTCGGGGGGATATGCTTTTTGTTTTTCCCAATGTCCGTGGTAAGCGCTGAAATGGACATCGATGCGGCCGAAAAAGTCTTGGAGGAAATACAGTCACGGCTATCCGCACAACGCAAGGCATTGCGTACGTGGCGTGGCGTCGCTCATTTTGCCCGATACACCAGGGAAGCGGACGATTCCATCACGAAGTCGTTGAAGGATCGCCAGATTGATTTGCAATTTGTCGTTGATGCCGAAAGGGAGTCAACACAGCTTAGAGCAACGATCGCCGGGGGACGGTATGTGGTCGAAAGGCCTGATGGTACCCGCGTGGAGCTCAAAGGAAAAAGGATTGAAAGTCGGATATTGACGCCAGCCGAGTACATCGAAATGCACCCCTACTTTGAAACGAGTCAGTCAGGACGACGGGTCACTGTGTCTGAAGATCGACCGCATCAGCCCAAGACGCCAGGCGAAGGCTGGTTCGACCCGAATTCTTTCTTTTCTTATGACTTAAGAAATAGTCCGCTTGCAATGTTGGAGATTTTCAGAAAAACCATCTATCGGGATGAGGCTGGCGAGCGCAAGCCGCCTGTTGTCACGAAAGAGGGGGATCTGGTACATGTCAAACTGACATCGAACGCTTTCGGCGGTAAGCATTTCAATCTGTATACATTCGATCTGAGCAAGGGCGGCAATCTCGTCGGATATGCCGCGGAATCCCGCGGCGGTGAGGCGTTTGGCAGAAAGCTTAACTCGCGCCACCAAGTCAGAATCCAGTACATATCAGTTGATGACGTATTCGTTCCGACCGAGTGGTCGCGGTGGCGATCGGATCTGAATAGTCCGGAAGAGAGCCCGCGCGGACGAGTAATTACAATTGACATTCAGGCAGTGAACGAGCCGGTCGATCCGACGGAGTTCACTGTGGCTGGATTAGGCTTGCGTCCGGGCGACAAGGTCGTCGATGAGATTCGCGGGATCGATTACATTTACAACGAAGACCTCAAGCGGGAGCTTCCTGATTTAGAAATCGCCCTGGCCGAAGTAGAGCCAGAGCTTCCGGATACGTCTTCCAGGGTACCGGCGACCGCGCCGAACCAGGCAGCCGAAGAATCTGTCGTTCTGGATAAAAAGTCGAGTACTCCGGTTAGCCGGCCGAACCGAATACTGTTCGCGGTTATGTCGGTGGCCGTAGTACTACTGATTTGGGGCATCATGCGGTCGATGAAAGCACAGCGCGACGCGAAATAGTGATACGATTGTGGACCAAACAATTCACAACGGCATGTAATGGGCTTAAGGCGAAGTGAAATGAGATATGCTCAGTTATCCCTCCGTATTACCTCGGCTGTCAACTGCTTCGACGGTATATATCGTTTGGATTTTAGGCGATACGTGTGTCTATGCATCGCTCTTTCTCTGGTGACTACCGCCGCAGCCCTTACCGATGAAGACTGGCAACACACTCGTTCAAGCCTGCTCGCGGCTGACGGCACTGGCGAATACTGGACGGCTGCAGATGTCGCGGTTCGGGATGCGATGCGGTCGGATCGAACATACACCGATCTTGGCGAGACTTACTATCCGCGGATTGAGGCCGTCGAGGCCTGGCTGAATGTGCTTGAACGGGATGACTTGACGGACGAACACAGAATCTTCGTCTGGTGGCGTATCGGTTCCCTGTACCTTCACGATTATAGTCGAGCATACCACGAAAGATTTCGTCCCGGACAGGGGCTGGCGGCTTTATCAAAAGTGATCAACGTCGATCCCGACTTAATTTCTTTCGAAGTAATCAATGCGAGAGCCATGCAGGGGCAGTTCTTTGGGGATGTGCGTGAGAGTGCCGTTCGTGTGTCAGAAACATATCGATGGTTGGTGTCCATTTCTGATGAAAAAATCAGGAGTAGCGCAAGGAGAGTTGGTGGAAATGGGTACGCACTGCACCCTGCATTCTTTACAGGCTCGGCGCCGCAACGGAAGGAAGGCCGGGAGAAGGTATTGAAGGATGCCATTGATCAGGATCGGTCGGAAATCGAACGTCAGATTACCAGCATGATTCGCGACACTCGTACTGTCGAAAGAGTACTGGCGATGAGCTGGCTGGTGAACGAACTGGACGGACATGCCCCGGACGATCTTATCAGGCAGTGGCGAACTGATGTTGCAGAAATCATGCAATCCGTCAGAACACTATCCAGCACCATTAGAAGCACTGAACGGCTGGGGCCTGAGTGGAATTTGGACAGTTCAAGGCGTCTGGCTAAAAAGTCGAATCAGGACAATGACCTGAAGGTAACGCCCGTCGTCGTCGCTTCACCCGGTGCCCAGGCAGATGAAAGCCGGAACAGGCCGTTGTTTTACATTCTGGCCCTGGTAGGTGTTGCGTTACTGGCATGGTTTGCTGTCCCAGCCCGGAGAAAGAAGAAGGCCTCCGGTTAATGAGTAACCGGCCCGCGTTGCCGTGACGACCCGACTGATTCGGCCCATGTGCAGGAAACGACAAACAGGCGATCGAAGATGGTTCAGAAACTGAATAGTAAGAAGTCGCTACTTCTTAAGCACCCACTTGCAGATATACGGGCGGTAGTAACTGCTGGCATTGTCACCCATCCATGCCTTCCAGCCGTCTGCTGACAGGTAGAGCCAAAAAGTACGGAGTACATCTGTGGTGTCCAACGTGCTTGAAAGATTGGAGTAAGTCGTTGGGTGACCGGTTACAAGGTCAATTTTACCTTTGCTGTATGCGGCACCAATCCAGGCGCCACGATCAATCAGGTCATTTTCCCTTAGAAGCTCAACCAGAAATGCTTCTTCTTCTTTGGATTGAATATCAACCAGGCATCCACCCTGACTGTAACACTCTTCGATCGCGGGAACCCACCCCTGAGGGTCAGTAAACAATTTGTATGCATAGTCACCGTGTATGACGGCATCCTCGGGTGGCAGACCGTTGCCAATATCTTCTCTTGCAGGGACAAACGGCCATTCGATCAACATACTCATTGTCGCATCTTTTTCCGGCGTCAGGCTGTAACGCAGACTGATGCCAAAACCATACTGCATTTCATCCTTGTCCAGGTCGATGCTGCGTCGCCAACCGGTGAACACGAGTGGTTTATTGTCCCACGTGACGGTTCCGGTTGATTTGGAGTGTTTGACGCCGATCCAATATTGAGGACGTGTTCTTCCCCGGATACCTACATGGTGGATTTGGCTACTGAGAAAACCGAGTTCGTTTCGATGGTCGTCCGGAACGAACAGATGGCCGCCGACTAACTGGGCGTACTGGTTTGCCTCGTCCCATGTCCAGAAGCCCTGGAGCAGGAGATATGAATGGCCACGAAAATAGTGAGCGCCGGCCATTTTCTTCAGGTACTTCTTTTCGGGCCTCACGGAATTGTCCGAAAGATCCGGCGTCGAGGGTTTGGCGGAAATATTGACTTTTTTTGACATCGTCACTGCCGACGTTTCGCTGTCCACGGACTTTTGTTTGGCTACTTCGGTAGACCGCGTCATGAGTCCGACAAAGCCTATTACGCCGACGCAGATCGCGGCCAGCAGTAACCAACTCGCGACGCTCCTGAATTGCCATCCCCCGGCCTGGGCGTGGAGTGGCCGTTTGCTGGCCAGACATTGATTGACGTCAGTGACGAGGTCCTCAACAGACTGGTACCGTTGGTCCGGGTTTTTTGTCAGTGCCGTTCGAAGGACCCGTTCCAGGTCATGCGATGGCCGTCTGGGTCGTCCTGCTTTCCAGACACGCAGGCAATCGGCAATCGCCGATGCCCGGTTTCGACTTGTCGCGCAGGCCTGTCGCAGTGGCAGCGGCTCCTGCGTGGCAATCGCCGCCAGGATCTGCTGCATATTGTCCGATACGTCGTATGGCATGCGTCCGCTGATCATGTAGTACAGCAGCAGCCCCAGTGAATAGACATCTGATCGGGCATCCACGTTCTGGCCCCCGAGCGTGGCCTGTTCCGGGCTGGCCCACTTGGGGGTGCCGATGAAGGTTGCGCGGGTTGTGACATCCAGCGACGTGATGTTGTCCGGCAGAAGATTCTTTGCCAGCCCGAAGTCAAGAATGTGCGGCCGGCCGTCGTCAGAGACGATGATGTTAGACGGCTTGATGTCCCGGTGGACCAGGTCCGCCTGGTGAATGGCCGCAACGCCTTCAGCAACTTGAAACCATATTTGCAATACACTTTCCGCAAGCGGCGATTGATCAACATGTTCTTCCCGCCATCCTTCAACGTATTCGTCCAGATGCAGGCCTTCAATGAACTTGGTGACAACGTATGGCTGTTCGTCGTCCGTCATGCCCCTGTCGATGATCTGAACGATCCCCGAATGGCTGAGCATTGCCAGTGCATCGACCTCGCGTTCAAATCGGCGCAGGCTCAATTTCGTTTTGTTTTCGGCCGGCCGTAACACCTTGATGGCGACGAGTTGTCCAGTACTGATCTGGTTTGCCAGATAGACATCTCCCTGGCCACCCAGGGAGATCATTTCCAGGCAGAAGTAGCCCTCAATGCGTATCAATTCGTCTGATACGCCGGTCAGTTCGCTTCCCTTTGTCGAATCAGCTGACAATTGCTCAAGCACCTGACGCAATCGAAGGGCGTCCGTCAGTCGGTCGGCAACCCGATCATGTAGCGCGGGGTTTTGTCGTTGCAGTGCATCCAGTCTCTCCTGCCGTTCCTGCGATGACAGGCCGGTCAGCGCGTACACCTGCCGGGCCATCGAAGATGGATCGACGTCGCTTGCGACAGGTTGCATCGTTGGTTTGGAATCAGGCATCAGCTTGCAGACACTGGTGATGAAGGGCTAATTCTTTAACACCCACTTGCAAATGTAAGGGCGGGCGAGCGTATCGGTACTGTCACCTTTCCAGGACAGCCAGCCTTCTTCGGAAAGATGGAAATAGTAAGCGCGCACCTTATTGGTTAAGTCAACTGATTCTGCGATGTTGGTGTATGTCGCCTGGCGGCCGGTTATCAAATCGAATTGGTCGCCTCGACTAAGAACTGTACCGATCCACGCGCCGAGATGCAGTAGGCCTTTCTCAGCGATGAGATTCACCAGGAACTTCTCTTCCTCTTCAGACTGAATATCAACCAGACACCCGCCACGCTTGAAGCATTCTTCGATCGCCAGAGTAGGAGGATATTGCATATCGGTGTAGAGCTTGTACGCATAGTCCCCTCGGATAACCGCGTCTTTGGGGGGGACGCCGTTGCCAATGTCTTCGCGCGCCGGGACGAAAGGCCATTCGACTAGCATTCCATATTTTGAGTCCATCGCATCCGTAAGGCGATACTTTATGCTGTTTCCGAAAGCATATTGCATTTCCTCCTTATTCAGGTCTGTCTTGATTTTCCAACCGCTGAATACGATGGGCTTGTTGTCCCATGTCACTGTTCCGGTGGAATTGGAGTGCTTCAAGCCGATCCAGAAAAAAGGGCGGGACCGTCCTCGGATGCCCGAGCGGTGAATTTGGCTCATAAGAAATGGAAATTCATTTTGGTAATCGTCCGGCACGAACAGATGGCCGCCAATCGACTGGGCGTACTGGTTCGCCTCCTCCCACGACCAGGCGCCACGAATCAGAAGGTACGAGTGGCCCCGAAAAAAACGCGCGCCGCTCATCTTCTGAAGATATCGCTTTTCGGGCGGAAGCGATTCGTCCAAGGGAGCGGGTTTCGCGCGGTTCAACGAAATCCGGATGGGCTTTGGAGCGTCTGAGGCAGATGTGCCCTCATCTATCATTTGACGTTCAGTAGCGTTGGACGGCCACAGTAGCCACCCGGCAAGACCAACACTTGCGATGCATATGGCTATAAACCCGAGTCCGATTCGCCTTAGAATCTGCTGGTCAGTACCGGCATGAAGTGAGGTCTTGTTGGCCACGCACCGTTTAACGTCGCTCACAAGGTCTTCAACCGATTGGTAACGCTGGTCAGGGTTTTTTGCCAGAGCTTTGGTTAGGACCTTCTCCAGGTTGTACGATGGCGATTCAGATGGCCTATTGACGTGCAGCCAGTTCGTGATGACAAACCTGATGTCTTTCTTTGCCTTGCAAGCCTGTCTAAGCGGCATTGGTTGCTGCGTGGCAATGGCTGCCAGTATCTGCTGCATATTGCCGGACAGGTCATATGGCATGCGTCCGCTGATCATGTAGTACAGCAGCAGTCCCAGTGAATAGACATCTGACCGGGCATCGACATCCTGTCCACCGAGCGTGGCCTGTTCCGGGCTTGCCCACTTGGGGGTGCCGATGAAGGCCTCGCGGGTTGTGACATCCAGCGACGTGATATTGTCCGGCAGCAGGTTCTTGGCCAGTCCAAAGTCAAGAATGTGCGGCCGGCCATTGTCGGACACGATGATGTTTGACGGCTTGATATCCCTGTGGACCAGGTCCGCCTTATGAATGGCCGCAACGCCTTCAGCGATTTGAAACCAAATCTGTAATACGTCGTCCGCCAGAAGCGGTTGATCAGCATGCTCTTCCCGCCATCCTTCAACGTATTCGTCCAGATGCAGGCCTTCAATATAGTTAGTGACGATATACGGCTGGCCGTCGTCTGTCGTTCCTCTGTCGATGATCTGAACGATCCCTGGACGATTGAGCATCGCCAGTGCATCGACCTCACGTTCGAATCGTCGCGAGCTCAGTTTGACCTTGTTTTCTGCCGGCCGGAGTACTTTGATGGCTACAAGTTGCCCTGTGCTGACCTGGTTTGCCAGATAGACGTCACCCTGACCACCCAGGGAGATCATTTCCAGGCAGAAGTAGCCATTGATGCGCACCAGTTCATCCGATACGCCGGTGGTTTCACTTCTTCCTGTCGCATCATCGGATAACTGCTCAAGCGCCTGACGCAATCGAAGGGCGTCCGTCAGCCGGTCGGCAACCCGATCATGTAGCGCGGGGTTTTGTCGTTGCAGTGCATCCAGTCTCTCCTGCCGTTCCTGCAATGACAGTCCGATCAGCGCGTATACCTGCCGGGCGATCGACGACGGATCGATGTCACCTTCGACAACTTGCACAATCGGTTCAGAATCAGCCATCAGCTTTTCGGGCAGTGATCGAGAAAAAGTTACTTCTTTAACACCCATTTACAGATATAGGGCCGAGCGAGCGCATCAGTACTGTCACCTTTCCAGGCCAGCCAGCCTTCCTCAGAAAGATAGAAGTAGTGAGCCCGCAGTATATTGGATATGTCGGCCGAATCAGAAACATTGGCGTACGTCGCCGGATGGCCGGTCACCAGATCAAGTTGGCCTTGGTAGAGTTGGGCGCCAATCCAGGCGCCGACATCCAGCAGTTCTTTTTCCGCGACAAGATTCACCAGAAATTCTTCTTCTTCTTCAGATTGAATGTCGACCAAACATCCGCCGCGCTTGAAACACGCATCGATCGCAAGAATATACGATTGCGGATCGGTATAGAGCTTGTACGCATAGTCCCCTCGGATGACTGCATCTTTGGGCGGAACGCCGTTGCCAATGTCTTCTCGCGCGGGGATAAAGGGCCATTCAATCAGCATGGCATGCCCGAAATCTACGGTTGTCGTCAGGCCATACCCCATGTGGTATCCAAAGCCGTGTTGCATTTCTTCCTTGCCCAAGTCAGTCGCCAGTCGCCAGTCGTTAAAGGCGATGGGTTTGTTATCCCACGTCATTGTTCCTGTGGATTTAGAGTGTTTCAGGCCGATCCAGTAATAGGGGCGGGACTGTACAAAGACGCCCATGTGGTGAATTTGGTCGCTAAGAAATGCGCGTTCGTTTTTATGATCGTCCGGGACAAACAGATGCCCCCCGACCAACTGAGCGTACTGGTTTGCCTCTTCCCACGACCACCTGCCACGAAGCAGAAAATACGAGTGCCCGCGGAAAAAGCGGGCACCTGTCATCTTCTTTAGATACCGCTTTTCCGGCGGAATCGATTCGTCTAAGAAGCCGGGCTTCGTGCGGTTCGATGGAATCCGGATCGATTTCAGCGCACCAGAGGTCGTTACGCCTTCCTCTGTCGTTATGCGTTGGGGCACTCTGAACGGTCCTGGCAGCCACCCGGCAAGACCCGCACTTGCGATGCATACGGCTATCAACCCGAACCCAAGTCCGACTCGTCTTGGAATCTGCCGGTGAGCGGTGACATGAAGGGGTGACTTGCCTGCCAGGCATCGCTTCACGTCATTCACGAAGTCTTCAACAGATTGGTAACGCTGGTCAGGACTTTTGGCCAAGGCCTTATGAAGGACTATCTCCAGCTTATGCGATGGAGACACTGATGGTTTGTTGATATTCAGCCAGCCAGCGATGATAGATCTGGTGTCGTTCTTTGGCCTGCAAGCCTGCCGCAATGGCACGGGCTCCTGCGTGGCAATGGCTGCCAGTATCTGCTGCATATTGCCGGACACGTCGTATGGCATGCGTCCGCTGATCATGTAGTACAGCAGCAGTCCCAATGAATAGACATCTGATCGGGCATCGACGTTCCGCCCCCCGAGTGTGGCCTGCTCCGGACTTGCCCACTTGGGGGTGCCGATGAAGGTTGCGCGGGTTGTGACATCCAGCGACGTGATGTTGTCCGGCAGAAGGTTCTTTGCCAGCCCGAAGTCCAGAATCAGAGGCTGGCCATTGTCGGACACGATGATGTTTGACGGCTTGATATCCCGATGGATCAGGCCTGCTTTGTGAATTTCGGAAAGGCCATCAGCGATTTGAAACCATATTTGCAATACACTTTCCGCAAGCGGCGATTGATCAACATGTTCTTCACGCCAGCCTTCAACATATTCGTCCAGATGCAGGCCTTCAATGAATTTGGTGGCGACGTATGGCTGTTCGTCGTCCGTCGTTCCTCTGTCGATGATCTGAACGATCCCCGGATGATTGAGCACCGCCAGTGCATCGACCTCGCGTTCAAATCGGCGCAGGCTCAATTTCGCTTTGTTTTCGGCCGGCCGCAACACCTTGATGGCGACAAGTTGTCCAGTGCTGATCTGGTTTGCCAGGTAGACATCGCCCTGGCCACCCAGGGAAATCTTTTCCAGGCAGAAGTAGCCGTCGATGCGTACCAGTTCGTTTGATACGCCGGTTGGTTTATTTACCTGCGTCGCATCATCTGATAGCTGCGCAAGCGTCTGACGCAGCCGCAGCGCATCTGCCAACCGGCTGGCAACCTGATCATGCAGGGCGAAATTCTGTCGCTGAAGGGTGGCTAGCCTTTCCTTACGTTCCTGCGATGACAGGCCGATCAGCGCGTATACCTGTCGGGCGATCGACGACGGATCGATATCACCTTCGACAACTTGCACAATCGGTTCAGAATCAGCCATCAGCTTTCGGACATTGACCGAGAAAAAGTTATTTCTTTAACACCCATTTACAGATATAGGGACGAGCGAGCGCATCAGTACTGTCACCTTTCCAGGATAGCCAGCCTTCCTCGGAAAGATAGAAGTAGTAAGCCCGCATCGTATTGGACATGTCGACCGAGTCTGAAATATTCGCGTACGTCGCTGGGTGGCCGGTCACCAGATCAAGATGTCTTCGATAAAAACTGGTGCCGATCCAGGCACCCAGATCCAGCAGTTCCTTGTCCGCAATGAGATTCACCAGAAACTTTTCTTCATCTTCAGATTGAATGTCGACCAAACATCCACCGTGCTTGAAGCACTCTTCAATCGCGAGAACCCAGTACTGCGGCTCGGTGTACAGCTTATAGGCGTAGTCTCCTCTGATAACTGCATCTTTGGGCGGAACGCCGTTGCCAATGTCTTCCCGCGCGGGGATAAAGGGCCATTCAATCAGCATTCCATATCCTGCATCTGCTGACGTTGTCAGGCGATACCCCAAGCGGAGCCCAAAGCCGTACTGCATTTCCTTCTTGTTCAGGTCGGTCTTGGATTGCCAATCGTTAAAGATGATGGGTTTGTTATCCCACGTCATTGTTCCGGTTGATTTGGAGTGTTTCAGGCCGATCCAGTAATAAGGGCTGGACGGCCCAGAGACGCCTATGCGGTGGATTTGGCCGCTAAGAAACCCAAGTTCGTTGTTGTGATCATCCGGGACAAACAGATGCCCCCCGACCGACTGAGCGTACTGGTTCGCCTCCTCCCATGACCAGGTGCCGCGAAGCAGAAGATACGAGTGCCCGCGGAAAAAGCGGGCACCTGTCATCTTCTGAAGATAACGCTTTTCCGGCGGGAGCGATTCGTCGAAGGAAACGAGTTTTGAGCGGTTCAGCGGAATCCGGATGGGCTTTGGTGTGTCCGAGGCAGACGTGCCCTGATCTATCATTTGACGTTCAGTAGCATTGGAGGGCCGCAGCAGCCACCCGGCAAGACCAATACTTGCGATGCATACGGCTATAAACCCCAGTCCGAGTCCGACCCGTCTTGAAATCTGCCGGTGAGCGGTGACATGAAGGGGTGACTTGCCTGCCAGGCATCGCTTCACGTCTTTCACGAAGTCTTCAACCGATTGGTAACGCTGGTCAGGTTTTTTTGCCAGGGCCTTGGTTAGGACTGCCTCCAGCTTATACGATGGCGATACAGATGGCTTGTTTATATTCAGCCAGTTCGTGATGACAAACCCGGTGTCGTTCTTTGTCTTGCAGGCCTGTCGCAGTGGCACGGGCTCCTGCGTGGCAATGGCTGCCAGTATCTGCTGCATATTGCCCGACAGGTCATATGGCATGCGTCCGCTGATCATGTAGTACAGCAGCAGTCCCAGTGAATAGACATCTGATCGGGCATCCACATCCTGTCCGTCGAGCGTGGCCTGCTCCGGACTCGCCCATTTAGGTGTGCCGATGAAGGTCGCGCGGGTTGTGACATCCAGCGACGTGATGTTATCCGGCAGAAGGTTCTTTGCCAGCCCGAAGTCCAGAATCAGAGGTTGGCCATTGTCGGATACGATAATGTTTGACGGCTTGATATCCCGGTGGACCAGGCCCGCCTCGTGAATGGCCGCGACACTTTCAGCGATTTGAAACCACATCTGTAATACATGGTCCGCCAGAAGCGGTTGATCAGCATGCTCTTCCCGCCATCCTTCAACGTACTCGTCCAGATGCAGGCCTTCAATGAACTTGGTGGCGACGTATGGCTGTTCGTCGTCCGTCGTTCCTCTGTCGATGATCTGAACGATCCCCGGATGATTGAGCACCGCCAGTGCATCGACCTCGCGTTCAAATCGGCGCAGGCTCAGTTTGGCTTTGTTTTCAGTTGGCCGAAGCACCTTGATGGCGACAAGTTGTCCGGTGCTGATCTGGTTTGCCAGATAGACGTCGCCCTGACCACCCAGGGAAATCTGCTCCAGGCAGAAGTAGCCATTGATGCGCACCAGTTCATCCGATACGCCGGTGGTTTCACTTCTCCCTGTCGCATCATCGGATAACTGCTCAAGCGTTTGACGCAATCGAAGGGCGTCCGTCAGTCGGCTGGCAACCTGATCATGCAAAGCGCGGTTCTGTCTTTGAAGTGCATCTAATCTATGTTGCCGTTCCTGGGGTGACAGGCCGACCAGCGCGTACACCTGCCGGGCGATCGACGACGGATCGAAGTCGCTTTCGACAGCTTGCACAGTCGGATCAGAATCAGCCATCAGTCAATTGAGATACCACGCCTAAGACAATTGATCCCCCACATGTTCGCGCAGCACTTTCAATGCACGTGTCAACAATTTTCGAACAGCCTCCGGTGAACGGCCAAGCAGCTTGGCAATCTGCTCGTTTGTTAACTCCTGATAATACTTCATAACAACGACCGCGTGGTAGTCCGGTTTGAGTTGATCGATATATTCTGTCATCACTTCGCAAATCTCTTCGTTGGCGATGACCGAGCTTGGCGTCGATTGGTCAGACTTGATTGCCCGCATCAGGCGGGTAATCGACTGGCTGTCGTCACTGAGTGGCTTGGCGCGCTTATGCTCCGACCGTTTCTGGCTGGTGTATCGCTTGACCTGGTCCAGCACGGTGGTCCGGACAATGGCCAGCAGCCAGTGGCGAAAATTGTCTTCGCTGGTGTACTTGAACTGCGGTGCGGCCTTGAAGATACGAATGGCCGCATCCTGAAATACATCGTTTGCGTCCAGCAGATGCCGAAGTGCCACGGGGATCAGAGCCCGCGCATACCGCTCAATATCGTCCTTGAGTACGGCCATAACGGCCGCCATCTCGTCCATATCCGTGTTTTTGGCTGCTTGGGCGAACTGTTCGCCCAGCGGGCTGTCAGCATCGGTTTGTTGCAAGAAGTATCGCTCCTGGGGCAGAAAATGGCGAAAACGCAGATTATTGCATCATGCGCGTCCGTGACAAGTCGGGTTTGTCGTTTACTACTTATAAGCAATCTGAATAGGCACCGGGGCGGGGGGCCGGTGGCAGGTTGCATCGAGCCCGACCGGGAAGGCCAATCTAAGCGATGACCACGAAGAAGGGGCTGATTCTTCGTGGTTGTCGCATGGATTGAGCCGGCTGCTTCTATATTTCTCTTGACTTGTCCTTGTGCCATTTGGCAGACTAATATTTAGTCAGAGCATCCGTGGTGGGACAGGGACATGGCATCTGAAGCTGAGCAACTCGACCCGTACGACGACTTCTTTCACCCGCCGGCCATACCGACGCTGGTGCATTGCATTCACTGTCACGAGGAATATGAGAGCTATCTGATCGAATGGCGCGAATGCCTGGACGAGAAGGGCGTTCGGCGTGGGTTCTGGTGCTGTCCGATACCGGAATGTGACGGAGCTGGTTTCGGTTTTGATATTTTCCCGCTCGATCCTGACTATGAAGACGAACGCGGCAAGTTTGTTTTTGACAGTGAAGAGGAAGATGAAGCGCTCGAAGATGAATTCGACGAGTTTGAGGAAGATGACGAACTCTACCCACCAATGACCGAGTGCGATGAATTGCCGGAAGACTTCGATGCGTCTGACCGTCCCGGCCGCCGGCCGTTCGACGTGGATGACGATATTCCTTTCTAAGACGTGCCGGACAGAACGAACCATTCAAGAGGCGCTTCCGAGGCTGACTGCCGGAAACGGGGAGCAGGCAGTCCAGTTACGGATATGCGGATCATGACGAATGTGCATTCTCATCTTTCCGGATTCCCGGTCAATGATCAGGGTTTGCGCGATATCTGAACATCCAGCGTTAATATCGCTTCTCAAGAGACACGCAGACACGATCTGGCAGGATCTTAATTAAAAGAACGTAGCTGGTGGCCATGGTTTCCCTGTGGAGCGGTCGCCCCAGTGAACGGTCTTGCCGGACATAGGTAGCGAGGCGCATTGAGGACCGATTTGTTTCTACCTGATTCGGAGGGATACGAGAATGCAACGATTCAAACTGGCCGCACTGACTGTGATTCTGTTGCTCGCTGGTGCAATGACACCAGTCCACGCCGCGACGATCTTTACGGATTCCGGCACATTTGAAACGGCAACAGGCGGCTCCACGCTCCTGGACGACTACAACGACTTTACGACATTTACAGCTTTGCCGACTGTGACAGATCGCGGTGACTACCAGATTGTCGAATTGAGCGGCTCGACTGCCGGGATAGCCGGGACTGGTATCCAGAATATCGACGGTACCGGCCATTTTTCAATGGGAGCTAATTCTATCTTTGGTTCAGAAGCGCGATTCGAATTTGATATGCCGGTAACCGCGCTGGCGTTCGAGTACCGGACAGACGCGGCGTCAAATGAGTTGGTGATCCAGTCTGGTAGTTTCTCGACGTCGATCTTTGCAGGCCAGACCGCCCAGTTCTTCGGCGTGATCTTCGATGCCCCCGTCACATTTGTTGACATCAGTAACATCGGGATCAGGTCAACCGCAATGGACAACCTTCGGACAGTGGCTGTTCCCGAACCGACGTCCATGTCCCTGGCCATGGTCGGGATCGGCACGTTGCTGCTGCGCCGTCAACGCCGTGCGCGAACACGTCGGGCTTAGTTAGACAGGCTCATGCCGAGCCTGTCTGTTTTGATCTGACTCTGGAGAGAAAAGAAATGCAACGATTCAAACTGGCCGTACTGGCTGTGACTCTGATGTTCGGCGCCACCACGGCACCGATTCACGCCGCAACGATCTTTACGGATTCCGGGACATTTGAAACGGCGACAGGTGGTTCAACACTCACAGATGACTACAACGACTTCGTTGGCGGAATAAACAGCTTACCGACCGTAACGGATCGTGGCGATTATCAGCTTATCGAAGCGGCGGGCCAGCTATTTCAATCTGCCGGAGGCATTCCCTCCAATGTGAATGGCACCGGTTTCTTTGGAATCAGCATCCCTGGCACAGCACGCCTCGAATTTGATACACCGATCACGGCCATGGGGTTTGAGTATCGGACCGACTCGCTGCCAAATGAGTTGGTGGTTGAGTCGGGCAGTTTTTCGACTTCAATTTTCGCAAGTTCAACCGCCCAGTTCTTTGGCGTGCTTTTCGATGCACCCGTTACGTCCGTTGATGTCAGAAATGCTGGGGACAGATTGTCGGGACTGGATAATCTTCGAGCGGTTGCGGTCCCCGAACCAACATCCGTATCGTTGGCCATGATTGGGATCGCGTTGCTCGCGACGCGACGCGGGCGGCGATTCCGAAACACCGGATTGCGGTTGCGTGATGTCAGCCTGAATACTGTCGGTGACCATTGAATATCGAGCGTCGGAAAACCATGAATTCTGTTGTAATTACCTTGGAAACACGGAGGAAAGACAAATGAACTTGTACCTGCGTTTTATCCTGTTGGTAACTGTGATGCTTGGCGGTGGCGGCATATCGTCAGCACAAGCTGCAACAATCTTTACCGATTCGACTGCCTTTGAAGTTGCCGCAGGTGGTTCGACATTACTTGACGATTTCAATGATTTTACAGGGAATGATCTTGTCTTTTTTCCGACAGTTACCGATCGTGGCCCCTACCAGATCACTAGAATAGGACTCCGAAATGCCGTTGGCGGTCTCGGCGGAAATTTGGCCCTAAACCTGAACGGCACCGGATATATGTCGATGCTGTTGAGTGTCACCGGCAACGCAATTCGTTTTGATCTGGATAGCCCGGTTTCCGCGATTTCGTTTGACCACGAGTCTACCGTCTCCGACGATATTGATATAACGGCCGGTGGTGACGTAGCCGTGATACCAACCGGTCCTACGCCGCGTTTTGCCGGCATTGTCTTTGATACACCAGTGTCCTCATTCTCATTTACCGGGCCTATCTCCGACCGTACGTTTCAGATTGACAATCTTCGAACGGTCGGAGCGCCGATTCCTGAGCCGACAACGGCGTCGATGGCGCTGGTCGGGATCGGCACACTGCTGCTTCGCCGTCAGAGCCGCGCGCGAACGTGTCGCGTGTAAGCAGATGGGGCTCATGCCCGAGTTAAGGTTATGACCTGAAACTGGAGAGAAAAGAGAATGCAACGATTCGAACTGGCTGCACTGACTGTGATTCTGTTGCTCGCTGGTGTAATGACACCAGTCCACGCCGCGACGACCTTTACGGATCCTGGCGCGTTTGAATTAGCAACGGGCGGCTCCACGCTCCTGGACGATTACAACGACTTTACCAGTCTTACATTTTTCTCTGCTGTGCAAGACCGGGGTGACTATCAGATTGTCACGCTGGCGGCCGCGCCGGCCGGCGCTGCGGGATCGAGCGCCGTCAATATCAATGGCACCGGTTTTATATTAGTTGGTACGGGCGGTTCGGCCCGATTCGAGTTTGATACCCCGATCGCGGCAGTAGGGTTTGATTATGCGACCGGCGGGATTACCCCCGAAGTGGATGTCATATCCGGCAGCTTTTCAGAAAGGCTCGGTCGCTCCGGGTTCTTCGGCGTGATTTTCGATGCGCCGGTGACATCATTTACTGTCGTGTCGGATCGAACGGATTCCATCAGAATGGACAACCTTCGGGCTGTGCCCATTCCCGAGCCAACGTCCATGTCGTTGGCCATGGTTGGCATCGGCACGCTGCTGTTGCGCCGTCAACGCCGCGCGCGAGCGCGCCGGCGTAAATGAAACAAAAATGGAATGGACACATACGTTCAGACTCGCGTTGTTGGGCTTGCTTTTTGGGAACGCATTGGAAGGAGAAAGATAATGCAACGGCAGATCGGTAAGTATAGTACGGCTGCGCCTGTTCGCTGGTTGGGCCTGGCCGTCGCGGTTTTGACACTGGCCCTGGTTGCCCCAACTGTCACACAGGCTCAAGTTACCCCGCCTACTTCTTCTGCAAGTGTGGAAGTTCAGGTTATCTTTCGGCGTGTGGATGTGTCGAGCCTTTCGACAACTCCGGATTCTACTGTTCGCCGGCAAATGGGTATTTCGATTGCGGATTACTTTAATGCTGATGTATATTCCACCACGATTATCTTCGACCCATACGTCTCGGTTGCAGACGCCTATGACCCGGTGGAAGACCAGACGACTTTGCGCTTTCTGGTTCGTAAAGGCAGCTTCATTGACTGGACGGGCGAAGAACTTGCCCTGATCTTCGCTATGCCGGACAGTCCGATCTTTTATAAGACAATCGCGGACAACATTGAGGTGGACTGGGTGCCATTACCCGGCTCAAGCTTGCTGTGTGCTTCCACCGTTATATGTAGGCCTAATGACCTTTTCGGCTTTATCGCGAATCCTGATGACGCTCCCGTGGCGAAGCAGGAGTTGATGGATGTCTCTGTTGTGAACATCCTTAATACCAACGGGCGCCCTGTTCCGGAACCGACGTCCATGTCGTTGGCCATGATTGGTATCGGCACGCTGCTGCTGCGCCGCCGAGGCAGGATGCGAACCCGGAGGGCGTGAGTGAAACAAGAACGAAATAGATACACAACTTACAGGCTCGCGTTGAGCCTGTTTCTTTTTATCTGCTTTGGAGGAGCAAGGAAATGAGACGCTTTGAACTGATAACGCTGATTGTGATTCTGGTGTTAGGTGGCGCCATGGCGCCCGTACACGCCGCGACGATCTTCACGGACGCCGGCCTGTTTGAAACGGCAACGGGTGGCTCCACGCTTGTGGACGACTACAATGATTTTACAATAACTTCAACACTGCCAGGGGTGACGAATCGCAGTGGCTATACAATTACCGAAGCGGCCGGCACCCTGATTCGGGCTAACGGGGGCAGTGCGCAGAACGTCGATGGTACCGGTCATCTGGTCATTGGATTCAGTCCGACGACTGCGCGTTTCGATTTTGCCGCGCCAATCGCAGCCATGGCGTTTGAGTATCGGACCAACAGCTCGTCGCTTGAGTTCACGGTTGACTCCGGTAGTTTTTCGACATCCGCATCCCCAACCACGACCGCCCAGTTCATCGGCGTGATTTTCGATTCACCCGTCACGTCTGTTGATGTCAGCAACATTTCGGGGACGATAGGCAACATCGGTGTGGATAACCTTCGAACGGCGACGACTGTGATACCTGAACCGACTTCCATATCGTTGGCCATGCTCGGGATCGGCACGCTGCTGCTGCGCCGCCGAGGCACGGCGCGAACGCGCCGGGCGTAAGTCAGACGATCGCAGTATGAGATCTGCTCACCGCAACCCTCATCACAGGCCCTGCATTGCTCGAAGGCCTGCGATGAGGGTTGTTTTATAGATCGCTCTTATCGTTCATCAAATGAACCTGATCATGTTCGAGCGATCTGAAAGCAATTTTTGCATTTCCAATTCCCTGATTCTTTCTCACGGCAAAACACGTCTGCTCTCTGTTTGCAACTCTGTGATCTCTGTGTCCTCCGTGGTGAAAATTCTTTGTGCATGTTCCCTTCTCTCATGAGAAATGACAGCGAGCCATTCCGGTTTTCTCATGAGACAGTCACCCTGTAACGAGCGGCTTAACAGACACGAAAATAAATTAGCTTCTCTCATCCACTTTTCATTTCAGGTTGAAAAGTGACAGTACAATTTCGCCAAATTCATGTCTGTGCTTTCAGGCATTGAACCGTTTTGTGTTTGGTTGAATTGCATTGAAAGGGAGAAAGACAATGCAACCACGGGGTCAAACGGCGTTAAGTGCGCCAGGGGTGACACTTCTGTTCACATTTGCAACAGCATCAGCACATGTCGCTACACGATCTATCCGTCGGGCGTGAATGAAGCGTGAAAAAGATTGAGCCGGGAACTGATCGTAAAGATCCCGGACATCATCCTCCAAGCCCGCATGGCGGGCGTTTTTTCGCCTCGCCGGCTCCCGTACACCTCAACAGGGAGCCGGCAGGTGAAAATTGAGGGCAACCGATTCATCGTCCGGTGATCGAAGTTGAAGGATGTTCTTTTGAATCTGCTGCCTCTGTACTGGGCAGCCTGGCCGGCAGACATAAGGGAGTAGTTCAGGATCACGTGGCGTTTGTTTGTTTCGATCGTATGGGAGGGGAGAAGGCATTGCTGCGAGAGAAACGAATGACGTCAACGATGATGCCGATGTTTGCCGGTCGCTTTTTGTGTCACCTCGTCGGCTCCTGCACAGCCCATCAGGGAGCCGGCGGGGTGGTTTAAAGGCAACGATTGCTTCAGTCAGAAGCGGTCTGAGTTTGATGGGCACAGGAGAATTGGTTGACCCGTGAGTGGGTCGCTTGGCTGACATAAAAGTTTTTCAGGCTCAGTTTGGCCTGTTTGTTTCGAACGCATTGGAGGGAGTAAGACAATGCAACGACAGAGACGAATTGCGCTCAGTGCGCTGGCAGTAATGCTGATGCTTGCGGGCGCCACGGCGCCGGTAAGCGCCGCAACCATCTTTACAGACCCCGTTTTTTTTGAGTTAGTAACCGGGGGCTCCACACTTGTTGACGACTACAACGACTTTTCGTCGTTTGCCGATCTATCGCGCGTGACGGATCGCGGCAATTACCAGCTGCGCGAATTGACCGGCGAATCGTTTGGGGATGGCGGATCGGGCTTTCTGAACCTCAATGGCACGGGTTACCTGTTGATTGATTCATTCAGTGCCTCCCGGTTCGAGTTCCAGTTCAGTAATCCGGTCACCGCGGTGGGGTTCTGGTATCAGAATGACAATATCACGACCGATATGGAACTAACGTGGGGCAGCTTTTCAACGCCGGTCGCTCCGTCCGTCACCCCTCAGTTCCTGGGTGTGATTTTCGATGCGCCGGTTCTGTCATTTGATGTCAGAACCAACTCGAATGACTTGATAGCCATCGACAATCTAAGAGCAGTGGCTGTACCTGAACCCGCGTCAGCGTCCCTGGCGATGGTTGGCATCAGCGCATTGCTCATGCGTCGCCGACGTCGTGAGCGGTTATCTGAGCGCGAATAGAGCGCGAAACGGAACAGCCCGGGCGTCTGATATGAATATTTTCGCCTCATCCTCCTTGCCCGTCCGGCGGGCGTTTTTTCACCTTGCCGGCTCCTGTACACCTCATCAGGGAGCCGGCGGGTGAAAATTTTATCGCCCGTGCTATCGGTCGGTTGAAGTTGATGGGAGCCAGAAGCATTTGATGCCGCCATCGTTGGACGGCATCACCGACATAAAAATGTATTGCAGGCTTACGTTTGGCCTGCTTGTTTCAAACGCATTGGAGGGAGTAAGACAATGCAACGACAGAGACGAATTGTACTGAGTGTATTAACGATGCTGCTGATGTTTGTCGGCGCCGCGGCGCCGGCGAACGGCGCGACCACCTTCACGGACGCCGGTTTGTTTGAAACGGCCACGGGTGGCACCACGATTCTGGATGATTACAACGACTTTACGACAGGAACCACCGATCTGACGACCGTTACAGATCGCGGTGACTATCTGATTCGTGAGCTGACTGGCAGCCTGGCCGGAGACAGCGGGGCAGGCCGTTTGAATATCGATGGCACCGGTTACCTGCTCTTTGGCAGCGTGAATGTCTCAATCAGTTTCGAGTTTGATACGCCGATCGCCGCGGTGGGGTTTGAATATCGTAATGACGAAACGTTCGTTGATTTGAGCCTGACCTCGGGCGGTTTTTCGACGATGTTTGATGCGTCCACGACCCCCCAGTTCTTCGGCGTCATTTTCGATGCGCCAGTCACGTCGTTTGAGTTGTCATCCCAGTCGCCTGACTTTCTCACCGGCATCGACAATCTTCGGACGACCGCACAATTAAACCCCATCCCTGAGCCGACGTCTATGTCGTTGGCCATGGTCGGGATCGGTACACTGCTGCTGCGCCGCCGAGGCAGGGCGCGAACGCATCGAGCATAAACACAAACGCCTGATTGTCGCTTTGGATCATCTGTCTGTATAACAGTCAGGATCATGCAATACCGACAGTTAGGCAATACCAGATTAGACGTGTCCGTTCTGAGTTTCGGCGCGTCATCACTCGGCGGTGTCTTTCGAGACGTCGATGAATCCGAAGCCATCCGAACGGTGCACGTCGCGATTGATGGCGGGATGAATCTCATCGACGTCTCGCCGTTTTACGGCCTGACCAAGGCAGAAACGGTGCTCGGCAAGGCACTGAAGGACATCAACCGCGATCGTTACTACCTGGCGACCAAGTGCGGCCGGTACGACATGGATACGTTCGACTTCTCAGCCGAGCGCATCCGAGCCAGTATCGACGAATCCTTACAGCGCATGGGCGTGGATCATCTGGACATTTTCCAGGCACATGACATTGAGTTCGGCGATCTGGACCAGATCGTCAACGAGACCATTCCCGAAATGGTCCGCCTTAAGGAGCAGGGCAAGACGCGCTTCGTCGGCATCACCGGCCTGCCGGTAAACGTGTTTCGTGAGGTTGTTGCCCGCGTTCCGGCCGGAACCATTGATACCATTCTGTCGTACTGCCACTACGAACTGAATGACACAGCCTTGTTGGACATCCTGCCCGACATGCAGGCAGCCGGCGTGGGCATCATGAGCGCTTCGCCGACCGGCATGGGCCTGCTCACCACGCGCGGCACGCCGGACTGGCACCCCGCGCCGGACGACGTGAAAGCCGCCTGTACGCAGGCCGCCCAACATTGCGAGGCCAAGGGGCAGAACATCGTCAAGCTGGCAATGCAGTTTGCCGTAGCTCAGCCACAGATAACAACCACGTTTGTGGGCAGTGCGAATCCGAAGAACATCGAGAGCAACCTACACTGGATTGACGAGCCGCTGGATGAACAGTTGCTTGAAGAGGTGCAGGCGATTCTCCAGCCGATTCATAACAAGACATGGCCGTCGGGCCGGTCGGAGAATAATTAGCCGGGACATATGTAAAGCCGCGACCAGTGGTCGCGGTCTTCGATTGCGCTTCAATCAGATAAATTTGCACATCACTCGGGTACCGTTCCGCGACCACTGGTAGCGACTTTACAGGCTCGCACGGTTGAGCCGATCGCGCAAATTGCTACCGTGATTGACATGTCAAATACCAATCGTCCCAACATTCTCTGGATATCCATCGAAGACGTCAGCCCACGCTATGGCTGTTATGGCGACCCGGTCGCGCGCACGCCGAACCTGGATCGCCTGGCCGCCGGGGGGTGTCGCTATCCCAACGCATTCAGCACGGCGCCGGTTTGCGCGCCAAGCCGATCGGCTGTGATCACTGGCATGTACGCCACTTCGATCGGCACGCATCACATGCGCACAACGCACAGCAACAGGAACACGCCGGAAATGCCCACGCCTTACAGCGCGGTGATTCCGCATTACGCCAAGCTGCTGCCGGAGTATCTGCGCGCGGCCGGTTACTACTGCACCAACAACGTCAAGACCGACTACCAGTTCGACCCGCCGCGCACCGCGTGGGACGAACTGAGCACCACGGCCCATTGGCGCAATCGCCCGGACAAGGATCAGCCGTTCTTCGCGGTCTTCAATCCCACGATGACGCACGAAAGCGGCATGTGGCCGCACGAAGACAAGCCGCCGGTGAAGACCGACCCCGCTTCGGTGACGTTACCGCCATACCTGCCGGACACGCCGGAGTGTCGCGAGGCGTTGGCTCGACACTACGACAATCTGGCCGATGCGGACGCGGTGGTGGGGCAGTTGCTTGCCCAGTTGGAAGAGGACGGGCTGGCTGAGAACACCATTGTGGTCAACTGGAGCGATCACGGCGAAGGACTGCCGCGCGCCAAGCGATGGCCGTACGACGCGGGCATTCGCGTGCCAATGATTGTGCGCTGGCCCGGGCAAATCGAAGCCGATAGCGTGAGTGACGATCTGGTAAGCCTGATCGACCTCGCGCCAACGATGCTTTCCGTGGCCGATCAGCAGATTCCCCAGCACATGCAGGGGCAGGCGTTCCTCGGATCACGCAAGGCTGACACGCCGCGCGAATACATTTTTGCCAGCCGCGATCGATTTGATGAATCGTACGACATGATTCGGGCGGCGCGCGACAAGCAATTCAAATACCTGCGCAACTTTCGGCCTGACCTGCCATACCTGTTATGGATTCCATACCGCAACCGTCATCCGATCGTGCAGAAAATGTGGGAACTGCACGCGGCGGATGAACTGACCGGCCCGCAGAAGCTGATGTTCCAGACTTCGCGACCCCCGGAAGAGTTGTACGACGTCGAAGCCGACCCCCACGAGATCAACAATCTCGCTGAAGACCCGGCGTATGCCGACGACCTGGCCCGCTTGCGCGGGGCAATGGAAGGCTGGCGTCAGACCGTTGGCGACATGGGCGAAATTCCGGAAGTTGAAATGGTTCGCCAGTGGTATCCGAACGGCGAGCAGCCGCGCACGGCCGGCGTTGTCGCCATCCCGCACTGCCAAGCGTCGCCCGGGCAGGAGGCCATGGCAGAAGGCTCGCTAAGCGGGCCGGTTCTGATTCAGTTGCACTGCGCCACGCAGGGGGCTTCCATCGCCTGGACCACTGAGCCCGGCGAGGAGGTCCATTGGCACCTGTATACCGGGCCGATTCGCCTTGAGCCGGGGCAGACCACACTTCGCCTGATCGCCACCCGGATAGGCTACCTTGAGAGTGAGGAACGGTCCGTCACCTACACCGTGACGGATTCATAACACTGCCGAGCAAAGCCCGCTCGCGTTGATCCGAATTTTGCTATCCTGTCGCAACTATGAGCATTCTTGTCGATAAAAACACAAAAGTTATCTGCCAGGGCATCACCGGCTCGGCAGGTGCGTTCCACACCAAAGGTTGTCTTGAATACGGCACGCAAATGGTCGGCGGAGTCACGCCGGGCAAGGGCGGCCAGAAGGACGCCAACGATCTGCCGATCTTTAATACTGTCAGCGAAGCCGTCGCCGCGACCGGCGCGAACGCGACGATGATCTTTGTCCCGCCGCCATTTGCCGCGGATGCGGTGTTCGAAGCGGCTGACGCGGGCATCAAATTAATTGTCGTCATCACCGAAGGCATTCCGGTCATGGACATGACCAAGGTGAAGAAGGCTCTGTCCGCTCCGGAATACGCTGACATTCACATGATCGGCCCGAACTGCCCCGGCATCATCACGCCGGGCGAATGCAAGATCGGCATCATGCCCGGCTACATCCACAAGCCGGCTGCTGAAGCGGAAAGCGGCAAGAGTGTCGGCATCATCAGCCGCTCCGGCACATTGACTTACGAAGCCGTCTGGCAGTGCTCGGCTCGCGGGATCGGCCAGACCACCTGCATCGGCATCGGTGGCGACCCGGTCCGGGGCATGGGTTTTATCGATTGTCTTGAGCTGTTCAGCAATGATCCGGCGACTGACGGCATCGTCATGATCGGCGAGATCGGCGGCACTGATGAAGAAGCCGCGGCCGACTACATCAAGGCCAACGTTGACAAGCCGGTGACATCATTCATCGCCGGGCGCACGGCGCCTCCGGGCCGTCGTATGGGGCATGCTGGCGCAATCATCTCCGGCGGCGAAGGCGGCGCGGATTCAAAGATCGCCGCGCTCAAGGCCGGCGGGTGCCACGTGGCCGAAAGTCCGGCTGACCTGGGTTCCACCATGGCAGCCGCGCTCGGGCTTTAACGCCTCTTATTGGTCTGAAGAAATATTCGATAACCGTCTGATTCAATATCACTGAAAACATACAACGTTGGATGCCAGATGAAGACGACGCGCACCTCGCAACTGCCACTCTTCCCAACGCAGGTCATTGGTTCGCTCCCGCGCCCGGAACTGGTTAAACATCTGAACGCGCAGAAACCCGACATGTCGGCTGATCGATACCAGTCCGTCATGGATGAGATGATCTGCTTTGCCATACGACTTCAGGAAGAAGCCGGGCTGGACGTCATCAGCGATGGCGAGTGGCGTCGTACCCACTACATTCGCGAATTCCTCCAACGCGTCGGCGGTGTGGAACGAGCCCGGCCGTTTCACCATCAGGGTGAAACCAAAATGACTGACGTGGTCGTGTCGCGAATGTCAGCAACCGATCCGGTTTTCACGCGCGACGCGGAGTTTCTCGCCACGCACACGGACCGCTGCACCAAATTCGCGCTGCCGTCCCCGTTCCTGGTCGCGATTCGCTACTGGCATGAAGACTACAGTAAGGAAGCCTACCCAACCGTCCACGATTACATGGCACATCTGACCGACCTGCTTGCCGTCGAAGCCAAGGCGCTCGCACAAGCGGGGATCGACATCATTCAGTTGGATGACCCGGCCCTGACATACTTCTGCGACCGCCGGCTGGTTGAGCAGGGCGAAACGCACGACGATCGGCTCCGCCGTGAGTGGGACATTGACAAACAGATGCCCGAAGCGATCGGCTGCATTAATCGCATCGCTGAGGGACTGCCTGCCGAGGTTCATCTGCACTGCTGCCATAGCGTGTATAAACGCCAGAGCGACGTCACTGGCGACTACAAACCGATTCTGCCGCGTCTGGGAGATGCGAAGATCGATCGCGTGAATCTGGAATTCGCCTATCGAGGCACCGGCTCAGCGGACGACCTGACCCTACTGCCCGATCACATTGACGTCGGCATGGGCGTGCTGGACGTGCGCGGCGAAACGCTGCAAACCATTGAAGAAATCGAACAGATCGGCGCCAGCGGCACCGAGTACCTCGATCCCAAACGAATCGCGCTGAATCCCGACTGCGGCTTCGCGCCAGACGCCGGCGAACCGCCTACCATCGACGAAGCGTTTACCAAACTCTGCCGAATGACGCAGGCGGCTCGACAGCTGCGCGAGCGATTCGCATCCTGAATTACTTCTCGGCGAACTTGTCTTCCGTCACCAGCTTGTAAGCCGCGGACGGCTTGGACTTCTGCTTCTGCGCATCCATGGCCACGAGGAAGAAGTACATATCAATACCCGGCCGCATGCCGCGCACCAGTTGCTTGTCCTTGTAAGTGCCGCGAACCTGCTCCGCGCCGCGCCCGTCCGGATAACGCGACATGTAGATCACGTACTTCATATCCGCGTCTTCATCGAAACGGATATGCATCCGCCGACCATCGTTCCAGTGGTGCGGCTCTTCCCAGCCCTTGATGGTCGGCGCATTAAGCGTGTTTTCTTTCTTCATGCGCGCGATCGGATTGTCGATCGGCCCTTGCCACTTGGGCGTTACACGGCGGACCGCATACGTCGGCAGCACTTCGTCCGTCATGTGCGCTTTGTCGGCGTACTCAGCGGTCAGGCCGGCCAGGCGGTACGTGCGGTCCGTGACAACTTTCATCTCGCCCAGGTGATGCACGCTGTTACGCGTTTCAACAATGATGCGCGTCAGGCTCAGCGGCAGGTCCACAACGCCGTCCCCGCCTTCGTGTTTCCACCATGTGAATTCCAACTCGCGCGCCAGATCGTACGGGCGGTGGCCCGGCAGGGGGAAGCGGAGGTATCGCCAGCCCTCGAAGTTGGCGTAAGACCAGGTGAACGTGTCGTCGCAGTTCCAGTCGTCCTTGGTGCCGATCGACGTCCATGTTTCGCCTTTGGCGTCTTTCAGTTCATAAACCACGCGCCCCCATGACGCGTTGCCTTCCATCCAGATACCCAGGGCTTTGGCCTTGCCGGGAATTGCAACGGGTTTGGCCGCAACGATCGAGCCGTACCGGGCCGAGAGGGGGCGGTCGTCCACCTTCTGGGCTGGTAGCGTGACGTCAGCGGTCGGGCCGTGCGGCGCGTCCTTGGTCGAGAACGTCACACCCAGTTGCATGTCAATCTTTCGGCTGGTCGCGTGGTGATTGGTGGCATAGCTTGGGATCGCTGAACCGTCGTACTTCCAGTCATACGAGGAGAATTTGGTCAGCTCGATTGCATGTTCGGCCGGCTTCTCGTCATACTTGGGGGTGCCGCTGGTAAACGACGTCACTTTGCCGGCGTCGATCAGCCAGACCGGCGAGGGAGAAGTGGCGACAGTTACCTTGCCATCTTTAATCGGCACATTGTGACGATTGCCCATCGCGTTCACAACGGTGGCGTTGCCCTTGCCGGACACATCCAGTGTTACATCGCATTGGCCGCGCACGCGCCACAATGCGTGAATATGCTGGTTGTCACGCTTTCGATAGAACGACAGGCCATAGCTGGTCAGCACGTCTGATTTGATTGGCCCGACAAGGTCGCTGCCGCAAAGCATGCTCGTCGCGGTTGCCAGCGCCGCCACGGCCGGCTTGGGACAGACCAGCGGAATGCGCTTGAACACGCCGGCACCGTAGTGCTCCGCACCGTAGTAGTTGCCGCCGTCGTGCGGCACAATGCCGGCTTCAAATGATTCAACGTTGTACGCCAACCCGGCCAGCCAGTAACGCACGTAGTTCTGTTCCTGCTCTACCTCGGTCAGCGCTCCTTCATTGGTCGGTAGGAACGGGCCCTCCACCCAGTGGAAACCATGTTGCGGCCACCCGGTTCGCGCGACTTCCTGACGCACCGTCCAGAGGTAGTTGATCGTGCCCACGCCGACAGGCAGTTCCGGCGTCAGCTCGAAGTTGGGCATGTCAACGCCGTACCCGTCGACGTATTTCTTCGGAAAATCGTTTTCCAGGAACGGGATCGTGTTCTGCGGCCCACCCCATTGCAGGATGAGCTTGATATTCGGCGCCACCTTGCGAAGCCGCTCGCCGATGGTCTCGAAGATGAACATCTGGCGCTTGAGGTTCGCCATGGCTTTCTCGTCAAAGTGCCATGGCCCGTCGCCGGTGTATCGCGGATTCGCAGCGTGCGTGAAGGTATGGTCAAAGCCCCATTCGCCGCCGTAGTGGTACGTGCCGGTCTTCCAGTTGTCAGTTATCGGCTTGACGAGGCTTTCCTCGACCTTCAGCATCTTCTCAACCTGCTCCGGGTCTTTTTCGTCCAGGCGGTGGTAGACCGAGACAACCGTGTGCGGCCCCTTGGGCAGAAAGTCGTACTGCTTGGTGAAGTCAGGCGTCATGAATGCAGAGTGAGCCCCAATGCGACGAATGCCGATCTTGCGCAGCGTGGCGAGGATCGGCCCGTTAATCTCCGGCTTGTGATCCACAAACGGGACGTAGTGGCCCCAAAGGTTCCAAGCACCGAACCGCGTTTCATTCGGTGCATCGCCATAAGTTCGATCGTTCGGCGGCAGCAGCACGAGACTTAACGTATTGCCGCGCTCCTCGCCGGCCAGTTCCACAGTTGTTTCCAACTCATGCCAGCCGAGCGTCTTGATGTTGTCGATGTGCAGTTTGATGTCTTTTGTCTTGCCCGCCTCGATCAACTCTGAGGTTGACGCGGAATTCTTTTCTTTGCCGTCGTAGCTCTTGGTGGCAAACACCACGCTTGCGGTCTGGGCCTTATCGGTTCGATTGGTAACACGAACGGTGTAGCTCGGCTTCTCCGGCTGTTCAAACACGTGCCCGTGATGCAGCGGAATGACTTCGTATCCGAAAGCCGCTTCTTCAAACGTGATACCCGTCACACGAACGGAACTGGGCGGCCCGCCGGGATGATGCCCGCAATAAATCGGATCGGGATAGCTGCGAAGCAGGTACACCGGCTTGGTGATCTGCACATCCAGGAAATTGTCAGATAGATCGTTAAATCCATAGAAGTCCGCGGAGTTGACCGGCACGCGCACGAGGTAACGCGTCTTGCCGTCCGCAGTCTTTTGCGACAGTTGTTTGACGTCGCCTTTCTCAATCGCTTCGGGCGTGATCTCAAATTCGGACGTGGCGCAATAGCCGGCCATATCACGGTAGAAACGGACCGTACCGCGCGGCACACCGTGTTCGAGCGAGTCATCGACCCACGCAACCAGCCAGACATTTTTATACACGCGGTAGGGCACGCGCAACGCTGAAATGGACGGATCGACCCTCAGCGGGTTTGGATACGCGCTGCGCGCATTGACGTACGGCGCCCCCGGGCCGGTGCCGAGCGTCATGCGAAACCGGTAAAGGCTCTTACTCAGGTTGATATCCGGCGAGTCGTTGCTGACCAGACGCATGGGAATGGTCGTGCCCGCGTCCCAGCCGATCAGCGATACACCTTTGGATGCCCGGGGCTTGCCGTCGGTCTGGTAGTCGTCCAGCGGCACGGGGTGGAAGCCGTCGGACTGGTATGACTTATTGACTTCGAATGCATGAACCTGCGCGCCGGCCAGCAACTGCATTTGAACGTGCAACTGTTTGGGCGCTGCTTCGCGTGATTCCGCCACGAGCCGATCGTCCAGCCAGACCTGACGGCCTTCGCTGCCCAGAACGACGCGCAACACGAACAGTTTGTCGTCGAAGTTGGTCAGTTCCGCGTAGTCGGCGCCGATGTCCGCGCGATCGTTGTCATCCCACATATTGGAGACAAAGTCGTAGCGCCATGAGTAGATCGTTGCGCCGGAATTCACATCGCGCCTGTTGTATTGGCGCACGGAACGTGCATTCATCGCCATCGGCTGGTTTTCGGATTTAGCCGAAACCTGTATGCGATTGCCTGGATAGCGGTACAGGCGAAGAGCCATCGCCGGCGGCGCCTTGGCATCCGTGACGGATGGATCGATTAACTGGAACATCGCCCATTTTTTTTCCGGCACCTTTACGCGGAACGTAAGTTCAGCGGGGGCTGTGATCGGCTCATTTGATCTGACGATCACGTTGGCCTTTTCCGCGCTGATGCCCGGTCCGGATGCGAGTTGCCCCTTTGTGACCGACCAGCCTTGCGGTGGCAGTGTCAGGTCAAACGACGATGCGCCGTGAGCAAAGGCAATTGCCAGGAGAATCATTGTCAAAAAGGAAATTGATCCGGCCGACAGCATGCGGTTGTGTGACATGTTGGAAGGTCCTGAAGTGAGAAATTAGGGCAGCATTATATAACGTTGTATTACGCGTCACAAGATATCACGTAAATAGTTGATTTTTAATTATTTAACCGCGTTTGCCTGGCGAGTATGCCCGAGTGATTGCCTGTTAAGAATTGCCAAACAACGCAATTGCCGATGATGCCTCCACGAGCCGGCCGGGACCCCCATCGGACCAGAATATGGCTGCATTATCCGCGATACGCTGGGCCTGTTGCAAGTGGTGAGTGACAATTACCACAGTTAATTTTTCGGGAAGAAACGGGGATGTCGCCGCTTTCATTGACAGCTGATGTGCCGGCTACTCCAGCCGCTCCATCTTCTGCCACTGGATGGTGGAGCCGATGTTTGGGTCGTGGTTGACGTTGTCAGAGTGGATGTAGTTTCCCCACCCGTCAGTCCAGTGTTGCTTAGCGTAGCCGTGTTGGGAGGTGCCGGTTACAGTGCCGGAGTCTTTGAAAGTTTCGACGTCGTGGATAGCGTCTATAAGCTTATCCTGGGAAGACATGGTACCAGATGAAGAGGATGCACCGCCGCTGTGGACGCCGTCGATGAAACGCTTGTGCGCCGTGGTGTCCATGGCGGCGCGGTGACGTGCCATGATGTTGGCACGGAAGGCTTCGTTCTCGGCGGCAAGGGCTCGGCTTTGCGCCATGATGGCTTCACGGGCACGGCGGTTGTCGGCGAGATTTTGTCGGAATTGGTTGTCGAGCTGTTGTTTGATGTTCTGGTGCAATTGCACCCATGCCGGGTTGGGCGTGCCTGAGCGTACCATGTAAGTGAACATGGAACGGTTCTCGTCCATTTTGCCCAGTGGTGTGATAAATCCGTGGACTCTGGTTAGACCCCATGTCGTCTGGGTCGTGACACCAGCCTCTCCCCTTAAGGTGGCGGAGCCAATCATGTACAGGCCATAGATTTCTTGCTCCATCCTTGTGCCTTGCCAGTCGAACTCCGCACGAAGACCGACGCCGGTGACATTCGGGCCTGCCTGACCGAGTGCGGCCGGGAGACCGGGCACCTCGCGCACGCCGGTGATTGTTAATCCGGGGACGTCACTCTGATAGATCTTGGTAACGGCCTCAACGAGGGCGACGATTGGCTCCATGGGGGCAACGTTGAGCATTCCCATGTTCATCGCACCGGGATTGTTAAGCGCAGCGTCACCGGTGAGCCAGTAGCAAGTAAGTTCGGGTAATAGTTGCAAGCATTTGGTTTGGGCGGCGTTTGTCAGGGTCGCACCGATCGTTACAGGAACGACGTTGTTTCTAAGGTTCCATTGGACGGTGGAATCCACTTTCCAGCCGGCTGGACCACGAACTGCGAAGACGGGCATCCGCGCTTGTTCGTCAAAGATGTAGTAGAGCTTCATCTCCGGTCGGTCAGTGGCAGCAGGCTTGGGGTTCTCCGGGGTGCTCCGGGGGGGCTCCGGGGTGCGCTCTTGACCGTTGACGGCAGGAGAGACGGCGAAGATGAGAAGGGCAAAAGCAGCGCTTACGATTACTCTCATTGAGAACGATTGTAAAAGAAACATGCAACTCCGACAATGTTGATCTGGCGGGATGCGGTGTCGTATTTCGTAGGCTCTACAGTGTTAAATTATCCCCGTTTGCCTGACACGTATGCCCGAGTGATTGCCTTTTGAGAATTGCCAAACAACGCAATTGCCGATGATGCTTCCACGAGCCGGCCGGGACCCCCATCAGACCAGAACATGGCTGCGTTATCCGCGATACGTTGGGCCTGTTGCAGGTGATGAGTGACAATTACCACCGTTAATTTTTCGCGCAGCGAGGTAATCAGGTCTTCAATCACGCCGCCGGCGATCGGGTCCAGCGCGCTGCACGGCTCGTCCATCAGAATCACCTCCGGCTGCAATGCCAGTGCGCGGGCAATGCAAAGACGCTGTTGCTGCCCACCTGATAACTGTGTGGCAGGGCGATCGAGTCGATCGTTCACTTCGTCCCACAACCCGACGTCTGTCAGCACGGCCTGCATGATGTGTTCACGCTGGTCGGCTCGTTTCACACCATGTTCCTTCAGCGCCAGCGTAATGTTCTTGCGAATCGAAATTGGAAATGGGTTTGGCTTCTGAAAGATCATTCCCACGCGCTTGCGAAGGCTCAGCACGTCGACGCGCGGATCGTGAATGTTCAGGTCATCCAGCAGGATCGTACCGGTCACGCGACAGTTGCCGATCAGATCCGTCATGCGATTGAGCGCGGCCAGAAACGTACTCTTGCCACATCCGGACGGGCCGATGATGGCGGTGATCTGATTGCGATGGATATCCAGCGTGACATCATGCAACGCATGGCGCGAGCCATAGAACACATCGAGCCCGGACGTGCGCAAAACGATCTCTGATCCACCGGCGGTGGCGCTCTGCAATTCGGATGCAACAGTTGTCATGTCACATCCCTCCGCCGCAGCCACGTATCGGTCAGCACGGAGGCTGCCGCATTAATCCCCAGCAGCAGGCCGGCCAGCACCAGGGCGGAGCCATACGCATTGGCATCCCCGCCGGGCACGTTCATGGCCAGGTCGTAAATGTGAACAGACAACGTGCGCCCGGAATGCAACAGCGATGTCGGCATGCGTGTCACGTAGCCGCTCGTAAAGATTAGTGCGGCTGTCTCTGCCAGTGCTCTTGCAACCCCGAGAATCAATCCGACCACCACCCCTTGCATTGCGGCTGGAAGAAGAAGCTGCATCAGGGTCGTGGTCTGTGACAGGCCGAGCGCTGCCGCACCGCTTCGCAGATGATTCAGCACGGCCGCCAGTCCCGCTTCAGTCGTTCGAATGATGATGGGTAGCACCATGCACGCCAGCGTCAGCCCGCCGGACAGGATGGACAAACCCATATTCAATACCTGGGCGAAAAACACCATGCCGAACAGGCCGAACACGATGGAAGGGACACTTGCCAGCAGGTCGAGGCTGCCGCGAATCGCGCGCCCGGTTCGCCCGCCGCGACGGATGCACTCTGACAGAAACAGGGCGGTCGCGATGCCCAGCGGCGCGGCTGTCACAATACAGACAAGTAGTACCAGCAACGTCGACACGATCACCGTGCTGATGCCACCCGCGCGCCCGGCATCCAGTGGCTCGGTGGTCAGGAACGTCCAGTTGATTTGACCGAGCCCGTGTCGAAACACGTCAAACGCGAGCCAGATGAACGGAACAGCGACCAGTCCGGCAGCACTCCAGACGATTACGGTTGCCACACGTTCACGAAGCCGATTTGGTTGAGCGCTGATGCTATGCATGGGCCGCGCTCCTGTCTGCCGAACGTTGGATTCGGTCCGTCAGCAGTACCAGCAAACCTACGACAATCATCAGCATCAGCCCGCTGACAAACAGGGCGGAACGATGAGCCGACGTGGCATACCCCATCTCCAACGCGATGTTCGCGGTTACCGCTCGGATCGGATCGAACACGCTGCTCGGCCACTGCACCACATTGCCGCAGACCATGACCACGGCCATGGTTTCGCCAATCGCCCGGGCCACGGCCAGAATGATTCCCGCACTGATCCCGCCACGCGCGATCGGCAATGCAATGTGCCGAACGATCGACCATCGGCCCATGCCCAGTGCGGCCGCGGCGCGCATCTGATCGCGCGGCACCGCCTGCAACGCGGATGCCGCGGTCAGCGCCACGGTCGGCAGGATCATCAGTGACAAAACAATCGAGCCGGCCAGCAGGCTCTGCCCGGGCGCCTGCCACTTGCCGATCAGCGGGGCAATGGTCATCAAACCCCAGAAGCCGAACACCACCGATGGCACGCCGGCCATGATTTCGATCATGCGTCGATAGATGCCTGCAACAGATCGAGGCGCATAGAACTGCGTGAAAATTGCCGCCATGATGCCGGTCGGCGCCGCCAGCAGAATCGCGCCGACACTTACCAGTACCGAGCCGGCCAGCATGGGGACGAGATTGAATTTTGGATTCGCCTCTTCCGCAGGTCGCCACGCGTCGTCGGTAAAGAACCGAATCAGGCCCACGTCCCGCAAAGCCGGGCCGGCGCTGATCAACACAAACGCCAGAACCAGCAGCACCAGCAAGCCGACACCGGTCGCAGTGATCCCCAGCACAACCTTTAACTGTCTGTCACGGCGTTGCAGGGACAAATGTCTGCGCCTCCACAAGGTCCAGCACGTCCTTGCTCGTTGCGTAATCGATAAATGCCTTTACAAGACCAGTCGGCCTGTCCCGCGTGATCAGATTCAGCGGCCGCGCAATCGGGTATTGGCCGTCAGACACATTGGCCAGCGAAGGGGTAACTCCGTCCAAAGGCAGTAGGCGCAACGCCGCGCCATGACGGGCTTCATAGTCTGCCGCGCCGATGGATACATAGCTGACCGCGTTGACGTCATTGATGACCGTCTTGATGCCCTGTTGATTGTCACCAATCACCACATGTGGCTTCACGTCCGCATTGTGCATCTGGAAATGCTTCAGAAACACCTTCTGCGTTGCACGGCCGTCCGCCTTATGCACCACGGTAATTTTTGCGTCATGACCACCGAGCTGGTTCCAGTTGGTGATTCGGCCCGTGTAGATGTCGGCAACCTGTTGTGCTGTGATTTTACGGATCGGATTTTCGCGATGGACAATGATGCCGATGCCGTCGGAAGCAATCTGAAACACATTCAGTGACAGTTCATCACCCTTCAAGGCGCGCGACGCCATGCCGATGTCGGCTGTGCCGTTGCGCGCATCACCTATGCCGCGCGATGAACCGCCGGTCTGTACGTCGACGCGCACGCCCGGGTGTAGTGTTTCAAATCGTCTGCCGATCTCCATGGCAAGCGGGGCGACCGTGCTGGAGCCGGTTAATGTGAGCGTACCTTGCAGTGCTGAGGATGCCGACGGGCTGGCCGAACTGCTATCGTCACATCCGGCAGACGACAGCGCCAGAACAGACATCAGGATGATCAATGAAAGTCGACTGACAAAACTCACTTAAAGCTCAACTTGCAACAGCCCAGGTCCACAACATCCAGCGACTGGGTAGGGCGCAAGCTCGGCGCCACGTCATACAGCACCGCCTTGCCATCGCGGCGGGATTCGACAATGCCCGCCTCACGCATCACCTTCAGATGGTGCGACATCAGGCTCTGCTCAACGTTCAACTGTTCGACCAACTCACCCACGTGACGCGGCTTGTCCATCAGCAGATGAAGCACCGCCAGACGCGTTTCGTCAGCCAACACCTTGAGTTTCTGAGCACAAGTCTGATCTTCCGCACATGCCGCCATATCAGGTTCTCCATTGGTCGCAGGGCTGTTCGCGGCCAATACAGTAACGGATACTCATATTACTGAAAACTCATATGAAGGGATATTTATTTCATCAAGCAAGAAAATTTCACATAGGCCGTGTGGGTCGCTGCTTTTGCGTACGGATTCGTGAAATATTGTTGATACGACTCCTACAAATTTTCCGGTTTGGTCGCTAATCCCGTTTTGAACTGATCAAAAAAAACGAGAAATTCTCTTTTTCGCCTCTGATTATCCGAGAGGGCGACCGCCGCAGTAGATGTGCTCATTGCATAGCTTGAGCTGGACTGTGCATACAAATCGTGGAAGGTAAAAATGATACCAGACACCCATTTGTGTCTGACCCATTCTGCTAATTCTTCGAGATGGTCGAGAACGAATTTGTCATTTCTTTTTCTGGAGGCTTGCGCCAACTGCCGTTCAGGAACAACCAAATCTAGTGGCTGATCTTCAGGGTTAGCCGCCAGGGTGACATCGGCTGCAACGATTCCCGTCATTTTTGATCGATACACTTGATTCGCAGCGTCGCGGATTCGATTTTCTAGTGAGGATAAACTCTTGATGCGTTTTACAGCTAATCCAAGGTGGTCTTCTTTAAAATTACAGACAATATCTGGCTCTGCAAATTTGGGAGAAAGCCCACTCTTGTGGCAGACAGTCGCAAAGTACAGTTCGCACTGGGCATCTCGGCCTTTGGAATCACGCTTCTGGTCGACTGCAGGTTCAACGTTGTCTTTGCGAAGATCATAGAATTTTGATTTGGCACTACTGTCTGATATCCATGTACCAATATTCTCTAGGATGAACTCGAGTTGAAGCAGGTCACGGCTCGCTTGTCGGGCAATCGGAAACTGGCTACTGTCACGAGGAATAAATCGTGGATTACCATCGCCATCGAACAGGCATTCGATCATCTGGGCGACTCGCGACGATGGTTTCACTGGCGAACCGAGTTCCGCAAAGCGTTTGCGAATATAGTCGGCGGTGTTTGTTAAGGAATGTTGGTTGGTGTTCATATTTGAGCCTCACATCGCATCGACATGATTGATTGCCAAGTATATCGGGCTTGATTCAGTTCGTTGCATAGGCTTTCTATAAGTCCACTATTTCGCTTATCATCCGGAACATGAAGGATTCGTTAGACCATCTTCCCGAAAAAAAGCAGGCCGAACTACGCCGGATCGTCCCGATCATCCGCGAGATGTGCAAAGACGTTGAGATGATCATTCTCTTCGGCTCATACGCGCGCGGCGACTACAAGGAGGCCCAGGACCTCGCCCCGGACCGCAAGTCCGGCGATGTCTCGGATTATGACATCATGGTGGTCTGCCGTGAGAAGACGACTGCCGCGAACCACGCGCTATTGAGCGATATTGAGAAGCGTTGTAACGAGCAGGACCCTGATGAGCCTTTCCGCATCATTGTTCACGACATCCGGTTTCTTCAGGAGCGGCTGAAGGAAATTCACTACTTCTTCAGTGATGTTGTCAGAGAAGGCTGCCTGCTCTACACGTCCGGCGAATATGAACTGGAAGTCGGAAAAGAACTCACGCCCGAGCAACGCCTCAAGGCGGTTACGGAACACTTTGAACATTGGTTCAGCGAGTCAAAAGAGTTCTATCAAAAGTTTGAATATTCGCTATCCCAAGATCACAAAACAGCAGCCTTCGATCTGCATCAGGCTGCCGAATCCGCTTACAAAGCACTTCTGCTGGTCTTCACCAACTACACGCCATACAACCACTTTCTATCCCGCATGAATAAGCAGACCCGTGAGGTCCTGCCGGGCATGGAAGAAATCTTCCCATGTAAAACAAAAGCAGACGAGGATCTTTTCAAACTCTTTGATTACGCCTATATCGGCGCTCGTTACGACCCGAAATACCAAATCTCGAAAGAGGAATTGGCATACCTGTCCGGGCGCGTCAGGCTATTGCTTGAACTGACGGAAAAGCACTGCCGCGAAAAAATTGAAAGTCTGAAGGCGTAACGCGCATCACGAGCATTTTTCGCCCCTGCATTGCTCTCAATAAAATCGGAGCAGTGCGGGGGCGAAAAGTGCGGATATTTCCTGTTTACCCACCAGATATCGGAAGCCCCTCTTTGTGTGGCTTCAAGTGCACTAATTGCAGAGGACTAAGCTATTCGCGATCATTCGGTACCGCCGTTGTTTGTTCAGGAAATGCCAAGTGAATACATCATCAGAAGGAAGGCAGGGCGGCGGAATGGCAGAGTTGGGTGACATGACGCACCGCGAGCGTTTTGCGGCAGCGCTGGCTGGCCGGCCAGTGGATCGCACGCCGGTCGTCTGCCGGCTGGATCTCTGGCACAACGCAGGCAAGCTCAATGGCACGCTGCCGCCGGAACTTCAAGGCCTGAGCCTCGAAGCGATTCAGTTGAAGTTGGGCATGGCAGTATCCGCGCGAAAGGGTTGCGTGTTTGCGCAGAAGTTTCGCGAGCCCGCTCGATACGAGCGATTGCGCGAAGGGGCAAGTGTGATCGAACGGTATCACCTGCCGTCGGGCATGCTTGAACGGGTGAGCCAATACGAGGGGCGCGACGAAGCAATCGGCATCTCGCCGCGCATCTGTCAATACCCGTTGTGCGACCCGCGCGATTATGACCTGTATATCGAACTGATGGATCACATTGAGTATGAGCCGACGTATGATCGCTACCGCGCATACGATCAACAGATCGGAGACAACGGCTATCCAATGGTGGCAATTGGGCCGATCCCCGCGCACGATCTGATGTTGCGATGGATCGGCTATGAAGAATCGTTCTATCTCATGGCAGACGATGCCCCGAGGTTCGACGCGGTCGTCGCTGCCGGCGAAGCGGCCATGCGGCGCATGTGGCCGATCGTTGCGGATTCGCCAGCCGAGCTCGTCATGCACGGCGTGAACTTCAGCACGATGATTTCACCGCCACTCTTTGAGCGATACTTCCTGCCATACCTGTCCGCATTCAATCAGATGCTGCACAGCCGCCAGAAGCGCGGCGTCTTCCACGGCGACGGCGACATGAGCGCGCTGTTGACGCTGGCACTCGATGCGGGTTTTGATGTCGCGGACTGCCTGGCGTGCGCCCCGCTGGTGCCGCTGACGCTTCAGCAGGCGTTCGACGCCTGGCGCGGACGAATCGTGATCTGGGGCGGCATTCCCAGCCCACTGCTGGAGGCAACTACAAGCGACCGCGAATTTGAAGCACATCTGGTAATGGTGCGCGACCTGTCGCGGGAAGGTGGCTTTATTGCCGGAATTTGCGATCAAGCCATGCCCGCCGCAAAGTATGATCGTATCGCTAAGCTTGCGGAGTACTTTGGATAGTGGATCAGTCAGCTATTGGGTTCAGGAATGACTACACGCGCCGCGCTCTTTGCTTCACTCGAGCAACTCTTTCAGGGGCAGCATCCGCGATCAATTCTGGAGGTCGGCCTCGGCGCGGGTACCACCACCAAGTGGTTATTGACTCAGTTGAACGGTGAAGGAAGTTATCTCGGCCTGGACCTGGATAGTCAGAACGTCATCCAATTACAACATTGGGCTCGGGATCGCGGATATACCAGCAGCAAATTCGAGGCGTGTGACGCGACAGAGTTTATTCCGGGGCAGGGTTATGACCTGATTGTCAGTGATACGACAATCAATTTAATGGGCCCTCGGTTCGCATGCTTCCTGATGCAGGCTCACGAGGTGTTGCGTGAAGGCGGCCATCTCATTTTACGCGAACAGTCTCATCCCTCAGACGCCAATGGAGCATACGACGAATTCATGCGTCGCATGTGGGCGGCTCGCGCGCTTCGCGGCGACCGTTATGTCTGCCTGTCCTGTTCCGACGTGGAACAGACATTAAAGACAATTGGTTTTACAGAAGTCGAAAGCGAAGAACACACATTCCAAGACATCGATCTGCGTTTTCAAGACTGGTTTCCGTTTTCAGAAGATGAAGCGTCTTTCGCTTTTCTCAAAGACGACGTGGCGCGGAAAGGACTTCGACATTTCATTGTCAAAGCGAGGAAGTGAGATTTGCATGTTGGAGATGACACCAGTACCGTCCAATACTCACGCCGACTGGCGACTGTCAGCCGCGCCAATGTACCTGCCAAGCATCTCACATAGCTGTGACATCTTCACAGGCTTGGCGATGTAATCATCGCTGCCCGCATCCAGACAGCGTCGGCGGTCTTCGGTCAGTGAGTGAGCCGTCAGGGCGATGATCGGCCCTTCGTAACCATCCGCGCGCAGCTTGCGCAGCGCGGTATAGCCATCCATGATCGGCATCTGAATGTCCATCAGGATCACGTCATAAGGCTTACCGTCCTGGTGGGCCTGGATGGCCTTGTCATATGCGGCCTGGCCGTCGGAGACAAGATCCGCCTCCAGGCCGAATTTCTCCAGAAGAGCGCCGATGAACCGTTGATTGATGGCGCCATCCTCCGCCAGAAGAACTCGACCGCAGAGGCATGCTTCGTACGGTGTGCCTGAGGTGCCTGTTGCTGCCGAACCCGCTTCGCCCGACGCCTGGGTTTCCGAATGCAGCTTTGCCTGATCCAGCGGCCCGGTGGCGATGGACAATGTAAAACAGCTTCCCTCTCTCAGTGTGGAGCGGACGGTGATATCGCCACCCAACAGCCCTGCAAGTCGCTTGGAGATGGCAAGCCCCAGACCCATGCCGCCGAATTGGCGTGTCATGGACTCGTCGGCCTGCGTAAACTCGTTGAACAGATCAGCCATCTGTTCGTCGGACATGCCGATCCCTGTATCGATGACCTCGATGAGCAGTTGGGGATCAGAGCGATCCAGCCCTTCGGTTCGTACTGCAAGGTTGACGCCGCCTTCCTCAGTGAACTTGATCGCATTGCCGACCAGGTTGATCAGGATCTGGCGCAATCGCGCGGGGTCGGACGGAATACTTTGCGGAACGGGGGACTGGTATTGAATCTCAAGGTCGATCTTCTTCTTGTGAGCACGCGCGCGCATCAACGAGGCGACTTCATCAAGAATTTGAACGATGAACGTGTCCTTCCGATCAATGGTGATGTCTCCGGTTTCCATGGCGGAGATATCGAGGATGTCATTGATAATCTTCAGAAGCTGTTCGCCGCTACTGCGAATGGTCCGTATGCAATCCGTTTTCTGTTCCAGCGGCAGGTCCGATTCCTTGAGCATGTCGGTATAGCCCAGGATAGCCGTCATAGGCGTGCGAATTTCATGGCTCATATTGGCCAGAAACGCGCTCTTGGCCATGCTGGCAGCCTGGGCCTTGGTCATCTCAACCTGCAACTGTTCAGCAGTCTGGCGCAGATGCTGCTCAGCCTTACGGCGATGCGTGATGTGTGTATACAGTGCGTGGCTCAGGTTGATCCAGAATCCGACCATCAGCACAAGGCTTACTGCACTGGCGAACAGGACATTGCGGGCCATCGAACGCGCGTAGGCAAAGTCTGTGGCGATACTGGTTCGCATACCCTTGAGCTGATTTTGCACACCAAGTGAGTAGGCCTTTTTGTTTGATGCATACTCATCGCTGTCCAGAATTGTTTTTGCTTCGTCCAGCCGTCCTTGTCCGGCACTCACGAAAGAGGCCATTTCCATGGCGACCAGACGCTCATTGGCCTGCGTGACGGTTGCGATGCCGTCGGTGACATCGGGAGACAGTTTAAATGCGCGGTCGATTGCCCAGTCCAGTTCGGTGACATATTCGTCATACCGCTGTTTCCAGATGACGTCACCGGCCGACACATATTGCCGGGCGGACATCGTCAGAACCTCGTCGAAGTAAATGATGCGGCCGCAGATCCGCTCGATCTGAAGGTCGTGCTTTTCAAATCGGGCCAGATGTCCGGTGGTGTAGTACAGGCTCCAGCCGAGCGCCATCACTGTTGCCACGGTGATCAGCGTGGTCGCGAGCAGTCGCCATAGTGGAAATCGATGGGTACGGTTCTGCATTACTACAAATGACCAGCCCCGTGCCGCTTATATCGGTCGTTTGCTGGGACCGAATGATTTACACGAATGCAGCGTCAGGTGTGATAAAAACCAATCTGTGCTGGTCTGTAGCGGGCGATAGGCTTAGCAGAACCAGCGCGACATGAGGTACAAGAAGAGGGGACGTGAAGACGTTACTGATAGCGAAGGGACAGAGCCGGGGTGTCTCACCCCGGGCCGGGCGTCAGCCCGGTATTTATTGCGGATCTCGTTCAGAGACGGGCCGGCGGCCCAACCGGGGTGGAGACACCCCGGCTCTGTTTGGTGTAACCACCGTTACTGTCAATCCGATCAGGTTAGTGACGTTCCACAGACTACAAGTCTTGACCCTGCAGCTAAACGGTGTGTTTCGACGGCGCCGCCCTTCGTCCGAACATGGGCAAACTCGGCGTCGGTTTCCGTTTCGTTGAAAGTGACACTGCATTCCGGAGCAGCGGCAAGGAACGTATCGGTAACATCACCTCGCCGAATGGTAAGGCCGCAGCCATCGATCGAGCCTGTTGTGGCGATTTCCGGTGCGGTCTCTTCATCGCGATAGGGAACCAATGCCACAATGCAGAAGAGCGGGCGCCAGAACCAGTCGTAGCGCAGACGCGGATGGTCGAAGAAAGTCTCCTGCTTCCACCGGCCCGGCCCGGGCGTGATGATCTGCACATCGCAACGGTTGCCGTGCCGGCCGCCGATGATGGTCACGCGGTCGCGACTGAGTTCGAGTTTGTTTCCCGCATCGGTGTGCAGCAGCCACGAGAGCATGGGCCAGCCCGGCACCTTTTCAATATCAAGCCAGTCCGCAATGACGACTGCGGCGGGGGAGCCGTCCTCGTTGGGCAGACATGTGGCGCGACGGAGAAATCGACTGGCAGACAGATAGCTTTCGCCTGCTTCGGACGCGATGTAAGGCGCAGGGCTTTGCAGATCGACCTGTTGAATACCGTCGTTGGTCACCGGCCCCATGCGTTGCATCTCGCCCACGATCAGCGGCAGGTTGTGCGCTTCGCCGAGCGCGCCGAGCCGAAGGACCTGCGTCGTATCCGGTAAACGTTCCATGGCGTAGCCCGAGTCGATGGCAAATGCTTCACCAAGGGTATGAAGCGCGAACTGGTTTCGATCGGCCTGCCGATGCCCGCCGGCTGGAAAGACATCGCAGAGAAATGAAAAGAAAAAGTCATCCGGCTGCCAGCCGGAGCGCACATCCACCAGCCCGCGATTGGGAAAGTGCATGGACTTCGACAATTCCAGATCATCCGGTGAAACAGGTTCAACTGATGGATCATAAAAAAGCAGATAACGGGTAACGGTATTTTTCCAGCCGCTGTCCGGGGGTTGCCAGAAGCTGCCGTCTGTCGGCGGATGATCGATGCTCTGCCAGAGCCACTGGGCCAGGCCGCTCTTCTGCTCCGAGGCAACGAGCGCAAGCCACTCGATGAGAAAGTCGTCATTGCAGTCGTTGAGAATGTTCGGTCGGCCGGTAGTGGGGATCAGTTCATACACAAGCCCCTGTACGATCAGTTGCCAGCCGGGATGTTCGATTAATTCCCGGTCGCCACAGCGCGCCAGCGCCATCATAAACGGAGCCATGAAGTGCAGCGAAGCGGCCCCGTATGACGGGCCTTCGTAAAAAGCACCGGTGCCGTCGTGCCCTTTTTCCAGGAAGAGATTGCATCGTCGTTTACCGACTTCAATGGCACGGCTAAAACGGTCTTCATCCAGCACGCCATAGCTGCGAAGGACGAGCGCGAGCATCCCCATGCCGCTTAAACCGATGGCGGCCATGTTCCAGTCCGGGCGCTCTTCGACCGCGTCCGGCGGATCGTCCAGCAGGTAATCGATAAAGGGCAGGCAGTAGGTGCCAAACTGTTCGCACTCTTTTTCTGAAAGTACGGGGCGCAGCAGATCCAGATCCATCGCGAGCAGGCCCGAACTGATGCCCGCGTCAAGGCAGTTGTCGCGCCAGGTGTTGTACGGCCGCCCGTAGTTGGTACCGGCACAGTTTTCAACAATGCGATGCTCGACAATTGTGCGCAGAATGTTGCATGCCTGCTCGGTATACCGGTCATCCAGCAGAATACCGCCGACCGCGAGGGCTTCGATCGCTTCAGGCAGGACACGAATACCGGGGCGCGTCAGCCACCAGTCGGCCTGGCGTTCTTGGTAATCAATGTACTGCGGCGACTGAGGATCAAGATAGTGGTCACAAGCCTGACGCAGGTTTTTTTTTAGTGAACGAAAAATTGGATCGGAATTGTTTTTCCGCGCAAGAAGAAGCGGCTGAAAAACACTATCGGGGATATTCATGGGGAAACGTGCCTGATGAGGATCGATACAAACTAGGCTCTTGGAACGCCCTGTGTGGTCCGGACTACGTCACCACCTTACCGAAAAGATATACTCCATTCCAAATCCCCAATGGGTAAGGCTGGCGGCCGAATGTCAATCCGCCACAACTCCATATATTGAAAGCCAAACATGCATCCCAAGGTATCTGTCTACATTGCGACCAGTCTGGATGGCTTTATTGCCGGGAAAGACGGCGATCTCGACTGGCTGAACCGAGCCAATGCCACCGTGCCGGAAGGCGAGGACTGTGGCTACCACGCCTTCATGGATTCGGTCGATGTCCTGATCATGGGTCGCAAGACATACGAGCAGGTGCTGTCCTTTGGCCAGTGGCCATATGACGAGACGCGCGTCATTGTGCTCAGTCGCAACCCGATCACGTTTCCAGCGAACTTGCCCAGGTGCGTAAGCCACTCATCCGAATTGCCGCGCGCTCTTTTTGATCGACTGGCCGCCGAAGGAGCGAAGCACCTTTACGTGGATGGCGGAATCACAATCCAGCGATTTCTTGCCGAGGGGCTGATCGATGAAATCACTATCACGGTCATCCCGATCATTCTTGGCCAAGGCACACCGTTGTTCGGCCCGATGGAACAAGACGTCCAACTCACGCACGTCAGCACAAAAGCTTTTGATTTTGGATTTGTGCAGACAAAGTATGCAGTCATCAAGCAAGCGTGACCGCATGATGAATGGAATGCCATATCAATGATCGTCAAGCGGATGAATCGATCCGCCGTCGAGACTCTGGAAAAACTCAACACTACCGTCGCTGAAGCCGACGTTCTGGGCATATGGTGAAGTGGCGAATGGCGTCGTCGGCAGAATCACAAGGTTGCGGTGAGCCACTTCAAAGTACTTCAGCCCGGCAGTCCATTCGATAAACACCTTCGGACAGGCCAGAATCGGTCCGCGGCCCCGGTCCCAGGCGACCAGGTAATCCTTCGTGTTGATCTGCCCCCATTCGGTATTGCTGTTCATCAGGATGTTGCTGCCGACGTAGGTACGAACATTGTCGGTGTTAAAAGCGCCCGGGCCGAACCACGCCCACGCGGGATTTTTTCGAAACGCATTTGACTTGGCGTTGGTTTCAACATGATTCGCGCCGAAGTTGGAACCGGGCAGCGCGTTATACGAGCCGCGCCACTCGCTGCCGGCACTGGTGTAGTCCTTCGCGGGGCACCCGAGTGCCGGGCCATCGTCATAACCGCCGCCAACCAGGTAACCGCGCCAGTAGCTGTTGCCGCTGCGTCCCTCTTTCCAGATGTGATTGTCGAACGTCGCGTGTGGCCCGCTGCCGCTTCCACTCCATCCGGTGCCCCAGAAAGGACAGTCCGGCGCATAGTTCTGAAGGCCTTTCGTGTCGTCCGTGTTGTAGGTAAAGCACAACACGAGCGTCTGCCGCGCGGTCGAGCCGCATTTGATGTCGGTGGCCGACTCGCGTGCCGATTGAAGCGCGGGAAGCAGAATCGAAATCAATAGTGAGATGATGGAAATCACCACCAGCAACTCAATAAGCGTGAAAGCCGGATGAACATGGAACGAGTCAGGGCGACGGGCTGCGGGGCTTCGCATGACGATTGCTCCTGTGCACGGGAGACACAGCTTCGAGTTGACCAGACAGCGTACCAGCCGGAATCAGGCAAAAAAAAGAATGGATTGCCATTGACAACATTCTATATTTATACTGATAATTAGTCAATAATAATCAGAAAATATTAGCGGCGCGTTGCCGCTTGGATGAAATCGCATCTGCTCGTATCGGAATCCACCGCGGGCATCAGACAGCCGGCTATTCATTTCTGCCCCGTTCGTCTGGCTTGCGAATACGTAACGGAGGTTGATTCATGCCGTACTTCAGATCTCGTCACAGCACTTGCCGTGCAGTAGCCGCCTTTACGCTGATCGAACTGCTTGTCGTCATCAGCATCATCAGTCTGCTGATCGCATTGCTGCTGCCGGCATTGCAGGCAGCGCGGAACACGGCTGTTTCAATTCAATGTGCCAGTCAGCTTCGACAACTGAACGTCGTCATGCAGCTTTACGCGGATGAGAACAACGAGAAGCTGCCCGAGCCATGGGACAAGAACATGGCGCATCACTGGCTGCCGCAGTACTACCGTTTTCTGCCGATCGCCAATCCGCAGGTCAAGACCGTACAGGGCCAGAACAGCACTACGCCGGGCTGGCCGACGCTTTACGTCTGCCCGGCGATGACGCGCGAGTTTCCAAACAGCCTTGCCACGTCCGGCTTCTTCACGCAGGTCAACGGCATCGAGCGTGTCGGCGGTGCCAGCGTGCGCGACTGGGGCGGCTACGGCGTGAACCGAAACTCTTATCCCGCGACGTTTGTCGGCGGCAGTTGGTATCGGCAGGGCGATCTGCTTGCCATCCAAAAGCCCAACAGGTTGCTGCACATGGCAGACTTTCACTACTTCGGTATTGACAGCCCGGTGAACATGCGACATCGCCACGCGGGGCAGAGCAACCTCGCTTTCCACGACGGGCACGTGAAAGGCCTGCATGCCGACAACATCCCGACCAATCCCCTGGATGAAATGTTTTATTGGAATGCGAACTGAATCAAGCTGATGATTGGTGTCAAATGAGTTCCCAAGTGACGGAAATTTCGAGTTACAAAAGTGCTTTTGATCGCGACGGCGTTGTCATTGCGCCGAGCATTGTCCCAGGAGCCGTATGTGAAAAGCTGGCTGATCAACTGGCGGCGCATGACAACGTCGACTGGAGCGACGCATCCACCTGGCCTGACGAAGACCGACTCAACGGCGGCGCTGACGTCCCATTGATTCGAGAAGTGTTTGAATCATACGTGCTGCCAAACGTAGCGGAACTGTTTGGGGCACAGGTGGAAGATCTGGCCTGGCCGGTCACGGTTAATCGAATTGCGGTCTTCCCGAATCGTACGCAGAATCCCGATCGATTCCGTCACATCGACGGCTCCGATGACCACACAACGCTTCGCGAGCAACTGGCGCGCTTTCGTGTGTATGTCCTGCTGTACCTGACAGACACGCCGCCCGGTGGCGGTGGCACGCTCGTTTGGCCCGGCTCGCACTGTTGGATGCTCCGACAGGCAGAGTCCTATCTCAACGGCAACCCGAAACTCGGTGATCTGAATCGCGCGTTCAAGGAACATGACATGGGAGACGGCCTGGCCACCACGCCTTCAGCCGGCGATCTGGTCATGATGCACCCGCTGTGTGGCCACGCGGCATCGCCGAACATGAGCGACCATATTCGCCTGGCGCTGCGCGCCAGTTTATAGAGTGAGTCAACAGAAAAACGCACAGACACCCGTTGTTTCGACGATGAAAGAGAACAGGACGGCAGCGCAGGAAAGATGATTCCATGACAGACAGCCAACAGCCGGTCGGGCGCCCGCCGGTGAAGCAGAATGAAATCCTTGAGACGCTGCGCGAGCAGATTGTCAATGGTGACCTGCCGCCGGGTAGTCGTCTGCCACTGCGCATGGATTTGCAGGACCAGTTCAACGTCAGTGTATCGACCGTACAAAGCGCGCTGAGCCGACTGATTGAAGACGGCTTCGTCAAGCCGCACGGCCGGCGGGGCACCTTTGTCTGCAAGTACCCGCCACATCTCTGTGTTTACGGGTTGGCGTTACCGAGCCGACCTGTCTCATCGCAGGTCCAATCGCGTGTTGTGACCGGGCTGGTCAAAGCAGCGCATAAACTCGATGACGGACGGCACAGACAGTTTCGGATTTACGAAGACATCACCGGCCACATTGATTCGGAAAACGATCAACATCTACTTAATGACATACAAGGGCATCGCATCGCCGGGGTGATCTACGCGTTTGCACAACCTTCCGAACTTTCCGGCTCCGTGTTGACCTGCCAGGACGCACCGTCGGTCCTGATTCAGACCCATGGCGACCCGGCAATGATGCCGCGCGTCGAACCGGACATTCGCGCCTTTATCGACGGGGCGCTGGACGCGTTGCTGGAGCAGGGATGCCGAAAGATCGGAGTTGTCACCGTGACCGGTACCCGGCCGGAACACCTCAAACACCTGATGGCAGCGATCAAGTCCCGAAAACTGCATATCGAGCCGCGATGGCTTCAATGCGTTGGCTGGCCTGAAGTCCATTGGGCGAATAACGCAACGCAAGCCATATTGCGCCATGACGCCGATAGTCGGCCTGACGGGCTGATTGTGCTCGATGACAACATCACCGCGGATGTGGTCAAGGGCATTGAAGCATCCGGCCTGAAGGTGCCCGATGATCTTGCCGTGGTCACGCATGGGAACTTCCCGTGCCCCCGGCCGAAGCTGCCGATCAGGCAACTCTGCTTTGATCCGCGTGAACTGTTAACCGCCGCGATCCAGTCCATCACTGACGGCCTGTCCAGGAAACGGACGCGCTCGGTTCAAAGAGTCTCGCCACGTTTTCGGGAGGAATTCGACTGTGCTGCGCATTAACGTCGGTTGTCGTCTGCACGGATTTACGCACAGCGTATATTTTTAGCGCGTCGAAGACGTCATAAACGCTTGTCATTTCGACACCCGCGAAGAACGTGACGAAAGAGATTCAAGTGAGTTTGGTATTAGTTCCCTCAGCCAACGAGTTTGCTGAGCTTTCTTTCCAGCAGTGCTTTCTCGTGCGGGGCGACGGCTTTGGACAACGCAGCCGAGTATGCGCCGATTGCTTCGGAGGTGTTGCCTTCCAACTCATGAACTCGGGCGACGGCGCAGTCCAGCAATACATAGTTTTCCAGATCTTCGCAGTTTCGTAGCGATTCCAGTTGCGACATGGCTTCGCGTGTATCACCCGTCTGCCCCACGGCGATTGCGCGGTTCAGTGCGTAAATCGGTGAATCGTGTAGCTGCAACAGTCGACTGTAAAGGCGGACAATGGTATCCCAATCCGTCGCATCAACACTGGGGGAAATACAGTGCTGTTTCGCGATCGCCGCCTCGAAATGAAATGTGGTTGGCTGATCAGTTTTTGACTTCGTTAGCCAACTCTGACCAACGCAGATCAACCCAAGATTCCACCTGGCGCGGTCCTGATCTTCCAGCAGGATCGCCGTTCCTTCCTCGTCGGTTCTCGCGTCGAGCCGGGCAGAGTGGAACAGCAGCAATGCCAGCAGTGCTTTTGTTGCCGGTGTTGAATAAGGACTTTCGCAAAGCAGGTGACACAGCCGGGCCGCTTCTTCACAGATGTCATCGCGGATTGGCTCGCTGGCCTGCGACGTGCTGTAGCCTTCGTTGAACATCAGGTACAGCACGTCGTGTACCACCTCGAGCCGTTGTGTCAGTTGATCGTCACCAGGCAGTTCCAGTTGTACGTTGGCTGCTGCCAGTGATTTTTTGGCGCGCTGAATGCGCTTCTTCACGGTCTCGTTAGGAAGCAGCAAACCTCTGGCAATCTCAGCAATGCCAAATCCGCAAAGCGTTTTGAGCGTCAGCGCAATTTGCGTTTTCCGGTCCAGCTTCGGATGACAGCAAACGAATATCATCCGAAGCAGGCTGTCTGGTAAATGTTCTTCATTCAGCCATTGGTCGACAAGCGATTCCTGATCCTTAATTGACTGGCCGGACGACGCGATGGCTTTGGCATGCGTCTTCTCGCGACGCAATGCATCAAGGATGCGGTTCTTCGCTACACGGTGAATCCAGGCGGCAGGGTTTTCCGGGATGCCGCGATGTTTCCATGTGTTCATGGCCTCCAGCATCGCGGCCTGAACCATGTCTTCGACCAGATCCATGCGACCAATGCCAAAAGCACGCGTCAGCACGGCGATCAGATTGGCTGACTCGTGCCGAAAGAAGTGCTCGACCAGTTGATTGGTCGATTGTTTCATTCGTCCGGCATTTCAGCGTTGGCTATTTCACGAACTTCGATTTTTCCATTACCGGCGAGCTTCATGGTCTGCTTGGCCAACTCGCATGCCGCGGCCAGATCGGGGGCTTGAACAATGCAGTAGCCGCCCACCAGTTCCTTCGACTCCACGAACGGGCCGTCGGTCACAGTCAGATCGGCGTTGACCACCGCTCCGGTGCCGCTTAGCCCATTACCGGGGTCCAGCAGCCAGCCCTCATCGGTGCCGTTTTTCATCCATTCCATCCAGGCCTTCATACCCGCTTCCATCTGTTCGGGCGTCATTTCCGGGCGATTTTCGCAGTTGCCACGTTGTAAAAACATGAATTTGGCCATCGTATGGTCCTTTCCTGAAGCCTTGAAATTCGCTTGCGCGAGTGATCCTACACCATGATGACGAGCGGCTGACTGGGCAGGGGACAAGGTCGTCCGAAATTTCTGGCGGAAAATCATAGGTCCATATCGAGCCACTTCTCCGGAATGCTCGCCTGCTCAATTCTTTTAGCAAAATTAAATCGATTCTGTCCGTATGATGGTGCCGGTAATAATTCTTTTCAGGATGGCATCATGCGTACGTTTGTATTTGTCGTCAGTGTCCTGTCACTGGTCATGTCTTCGTTTGCTGCTCCACCTCTGCCCGCGCGCAAGAAGCCGGTTCGGCATGGCACGCAGTATTTGATGCTCGATCTCGCGCCCGTGGCGAACGATGCGAAACCGCTTGCGTCAGAGGGAAACGAGATTCAGATCAGGCACATTCCGTTCAATCTGATTAACGCGGAAAAGAATCACCTGTACCTCAAGCCAATCGGCTGGTCGGCCATGAACAATGAAGCAGGGGAGTATCCCGGCTACATGGCCAAGTACGATGCGTTCCCCGCGGCAGATGATCCAACGCGCGCGGCATTGCGCATTCCCATTCACGATTATGAAGCAGCCTACGTACTGGCCGCGGCAGATGATGATCCATCACTGTCGAATGACCTGACCTTGCGATTCGGACACTTTGCCAAAAACGGACGCACCACGTACCAGGACTTTCATGTCCAGGTACCAAGAGCCGGCGACAAGGTGCGGCGGGGCGGTAACATCTGGCAGGTCGTGCCGACGGAGAGCGGCAACCTGTACGTCGTGCGTATTCCGATCAATCGCGCATTTGCCCAGGACTTCCAAGACCATTGGGAAATGCATCTGGACATCACGCACAAGATCGACGTGGCGGTCAACCTGCCGGACCCGTACCGTTTTCAGTTGCGCCCGATCGGCGATCCCAGCGGCGTGCGCATCTACGGCATGACGCTGGCGCGCCCATCGCTGGAAATGGAAGTGATCTCAGACGAGCCGGGTAATGTCTTCAACCTGCCGCAAACGCCTTCTTTCACGATCATTACACGTAATCATTATGAACACTACCGCGAGTATCACTTCAAAGTTCAGGCGATTCGCGACGATGGAAAGGCCTATTCTTTTTCGTTTGATTCTTTCCGCAACTGGAGCCCGATGCTGCGCGTTGCAAAGAATGTCCATCGCGTGTCATTCGAGCTGCCTGAGCCGGGGCATTACGAGGTTAAGTTTCAGTTGTATCGTGGCAAGGCGCTGGTTACCGAGCGGTTGACCACGATCGGCATGTTGGTTCCCAACACTCGCAAATATATGAAAGACAGCCCGTTCGGCGTGTGGGACTTCGGCGGAACACATGGCACGCCCAATGATCTCGAGCTGACAGGTTCACTTGCGCACAAAGCCGGTTGGCGATACATGCGTGATTATGCGAAGTACGACCTTATTGATTTCCGCGATCCGCGTCTTCACAAGAAGGGCGTTGACCACCTGATTAAACGCAAACAGGAAGAACCGGACTTTGTTTCACCGCCACGCGGATTGATGTTTCATGAGACTTCGATTTCCGGACCGCACGTGATTCGGACACCGGACATATTCTCAAACGTGAAGTATCGCATGAGTGACAATGACAAGGAGCGCTTTGACAAGCTCTGGGACGATGCGAACCAGGCATATGCCAAGGCAAGGGAACACTTCCCTGACATGGAGGTGTATTTCGGCAACGGCATGCCACACATCATCGAGGAATTCTGCCGCCGGGGCATCAGCAAGGATTACTTGAAGGTGGCCGGCAATGAATGCGGCAGTTTCATGCGCCTGCCCGAGACACAGCCGACGGACTTTGTGGCCAACAACGCCGGCTTGTGGATATTCCGTCAGATTCTCGATCATTACGGCTACAACGACACCAAGGTGTACCAATGCTTTGAGATCACCTACCCGAACACCAACCCCGGCAACCTGACCAAACGCACCCAGGCTGCCTACTTCATTCGCCACGTGATGCATTCACTGTCGTGGGGCATTCCATTGATCCGCGTCGGCTGCGTGACCGACATGGGCAATTCGTACTATCACAGCAACTGGGGCGGCTCCGGCTTCTGTTACGCGTATCCGAACGTTTCGCCCAAGCTGTCATATGTGGCGTTCTCTGTCATGACACAGCAGTTGGATGGCGCCACTTTTTCGCGCGTCGTGCCGACCGGCTCCACCGTCGTCTATGCATTTGAATTCAAGAAGCGTGACGGTGGTTATGTCACCTGTTTGTGGACCGTTCGCGGGACACGGCCGGTGACAATCGAAACTGGCAGCAACGAGTCACCAGCGGTTGTCAGCATGATCGGCAGAAGCGGTGAAATAAAGAACGAGGGCGGCAAAGTGACCGTTACCGTGAGTGGCGAGCCGATCTTTCTGAATACAGTCACGCCATTGGGCGCGATGACCCTCGGCGAACCACAATACGAAGGCCCGCCAGCCGGCGAACGTGCGCCGGCTGTGGTCGCGGACTTCGGCAAGATGGATGCCTGGACAATCAACCGTGAAGCGGACCACGAAATGTCGCATTACAACTTCCGCCAGCCGCGCCGACTTGGTGATTTTCAGTATCAGCCGGTTTCAGAGTTGGACGGCCGGCCCAATGTGTTGAAGATCACGCCGCAGCCGGTGGAAGGCCTCGAAATACAACCGATGTACAACTCGTTGTCACTGAAGCAAGCCGCAGAACTGCCCGACCGCCCGACCGAACTGGGCGTCTGGGTACACGGCAACGGCGGATGGGGACGCGTGATATTCGAGCTGGAAGACGCGGCCGGTGAGCGATGGATCTCGCTCGGCGCAGAGATGGGCGGCAAACCCAATCCGTGGATGGCTGACTGGATGCCCAAAGAGCAGTTCGACAAGTTGCAGTCGGTCGGCAAGATGGGCGTTGACGACTGGAACAGCAACGATGCGTGGGGGCGCAGCGCGATCTGTCACGATGGCTGGCGGTTTGTGCGCGTGGTGATGCCGGGCCACTACGGAAAGAACTCGAACGTCTATCACTGGCCGCGTAACAGCCAGTGGCGATTCTCTGACGACGGCAAGGTGACCTACCCGTTGAAGCTCACCAGGGTGGGGATCACCCTGCGCAACAAGGTGCTTTACGCGACGGACCTGACCGAGCCGGCCGATCAGAGCGTTTCCTTCGGTGAGGTGATTGCCACCTACGCACCGATCGACCAGGCGTATCGCGATTAGAAGTTGCTCGATACCGTAAACGGACCACAAAATCATTAATTTAAGCGATTTATGAGCCAAATCAGGTCCGATTTGGACATTCAGGTCTACTTGGCGCCAGACTGAACGCTATAATTCGTTAAACGCTTCCCACGACGGAACGTGGAGCTGTTCGGACTTGCTGGAAGGACACCACCGCTATGGCCACAAGTTTTGGTGCGCTCTGCAACGACTTCTACATCAATATGAAGGTGTCTTTGAAGATGGATCTTCCCAGTGATCGGGAAACCATCCTTCATCTGTTTGACCGCGTTCGCAAGAGCGTGCCGGACATGAGCAACTTCCGCCGTTACGACGGCGAGCTGGCTCTGGAGTCGACCCGACGGGAAGCGGAATATCAGTGGCTTGCCCTGCGCCAGAACAGTATTCGAAGCGGTCATGTCAATCCGGAAAGCATGGCCGAGGGGTACAAACTCCACGAACTGATTCTGGACATCGCGCCGTATCATCTGACGATCAGCCCGCTGGACGTGGACTATTTCGAATTGCTCTTCGGGTTCGATCTCGAGTGCAAGGGAAACCACGATCAGGTCGTCGCGGATGCGTTGTTTACTGACACGCCTCTAAGCCCGCTGGTGCATCTGCCCGACGGCAAGCTGGTCGACGTGCAGCCGGTGTTTGGCTATTCACTGACGGACAACGGTGATCGGCAGTGCCATATTGAGGTCAAGACCCGACGTCGCGGCCGCCGCGGCGCGTCCGGCAAATATCGCAACGAGCCGATCAGCATCTTCCTGACATTGCGTCAGTATGGCCCATTCGACAAGATCGAAGACTTCAAGCCGGCCTTTGAAAATCTCGCGTCACAGGCGGATGGGATTGCGGTGGATACGGTCGTACCGCACGTATTGACGCCGATCGCGCGACACATCACGTCGAGCAGTCCCTGACGAATTTGTACTGGTTTCCCCGTAAGCCGGCAGGCAACAATCAGCCATAACGTCGCGGATTTCGGCGGGAAGAATGGCCGTTACCGCCACGTTTGCGCAGGTTGGGGTCTGATTTGTCCATGCGTTCCATTGCCTTTTCTTCGTCAGTCATTTCTGCGCCGTCATCATCGGATTCTGAAAGCTTGCCGAAGATCATGCGCCCGGCAGACGTCTGTAACGTGCTGGTCACGAGCAGTTCGATGTGCTCGTTGACCTTTTCGCGGGCATTTTCAACAACAACCATGGTGCCGTCTTCGAGATAGCCGACACCCTGGTTCGGATTCTCGCCCGGCTTGATGATCTGTACGTGCATCGGCTCACCCGGCAGGGCAACCGGCTTCATTGCCTTGGCCAGATCGTTCAGGTTGATCACGTTCACACCGCGCAGCGTGGCGATCTTGTTGAGGTTGAAGTCATTGGTCATGACGCGCGCGGGAATCAGTTGCGCCAGCGCGATCAGCTTGTGATCCACGCCGGAGCCTTCGACTTCCGATTCATCGATGACGACTTCCGCCAGTGCGGTTTCCTGCAACTGTTGCAGAATGTCCAGGCCGCGTCTGCCGCGAGCACGCTTGAGCTTGTCCGCCGAGTCCGCAATGGTCTGCAATTCGTTGAGCACAAATTTGGGGATGATGATTGTGCCTTGCAGGATTTGTGTCTCAAGGATATCCAGAATACGTCCGTCAATAATGATGCTGGTATCCAGCAGAATGGGCTTGGTGCCACGCACCTGTTTGGCGAATTCGACGTACGGAATAACAAACCGAAAGTCATCCTTGGTCTGGATGACCAGTGAGATGCCCAGATACGACATCACGACACCGATGAAAACCTTGACACCCTGAAGGATCGGATGGCTCTTGATTTCGTTAACCGGAATCTCAAATGTGATCAGGCCGATCAGATCGACCACCATGCTCAACGCCCAGGTGACGAGCATGCCGGCCATCAGACCGAGCAGGACACCCGACAGTGCGGACAGCCGTTTCTTTTTGACAAAGGCGTCTACGGAAATGACCGCCACGGCAATTCCCATTGCGGCGCCGATCGATGCAATCAGTTGTGCAAAGGTGATCTGGATTTCCGGATCATCTGGCGAAGCGGTATATAGCGGCAACACGTAGAGCAGAGCAATACAGGTTGCCAGAACGACAAAAACGCCTCGAAGAATGAACAAAATCATTTGATAAACACCAAATAATAAATATGCCGGGCGGGCGTCAGCACACCTTGAAACAAGCCCGTTTCCCGGAGCGAATAATGAACAAGCATAGACGCCACGGCGGTATTCGCCAAGTGATTTGCGAAAATTGCCTTGGGGCTGCTATAGTTGCTGATTCGGAACGCAGCCCTTGAAAGAGGTGGCCGGGCTCGATGCACGGGTTGGCTCATGAACCGGGTCAGGCCTTGACCGGAGCAGCCCTAAGTGTCGTTGGCCCGGTGCCGTCGGTGTCCTGGCCTCCTCTTTCAGAGGCTGCAAATGCTGGTTTGACCATCCGGGGCTGAAACGTCAAAAACTGCCGAAAATGGCCTATACAGTTCTTGCAAGACGATATCGATCCAACAGCTTCGGCCAAGTCGTCGGGCAGGAGCCCATCGCGCAGACGTTACAGAACGCAATATCCCAAAATAAGATCCACCATGCCTATCTGTTCACTGGCACGCGCGGCGTGGGCAAGACCTCCATGGCTCGTTTGTTTGCCAGGGCCCTTAACGCGCCGCTAACCATCGATGACTGCCCCGAATCGCCCAATGCGGACGAGTATCCGGACAAGGCGGTGCAGGATCGCATGGCCGAGGCCATCATGCGTGGCGACGACCTGAACGTCATTGAGATCGACGGGGCGAGCAACAACAGCGTCGACCAGGCAAGACAACTGATTGCCAATGCCGGATTAGCGCCCACGGGCAATGCCCGCTACAAGGTCTATATCATCGACGAAGTGCACATGCTCTCGACGGCCGCGTTCAACGCGCTGCTTAAGACCATGGAAGAGCCGCCCAGCCATGTGAAATTTATCCTGTGCACCACCGAATCGCACAAGGTGCCGGCAACGATTCAATCGCGCTGCCAGCGGTTTGATTTTCGCAATATTGCGACATCAGCCATTGCCGGTCATCTCGCGGATGTCCTCAAGCAGGAAGAGATCAAGGCCGACGAAGAAGTGGTCTGGCAGGTCGCCCGACTCGGCAACGGCTCAATGCGCGATGCCCTGAGTCTGCTCGATCGACTGATTGCAACGGGTGAGCAGCCGCTGACGCCAGAGATTCTCGAACAGATGCTCGGCCTGCCGCCGCAGCAGCGTGTGGTGCAACTGGTCGATGCGATGGCGGATGGTCAGATCGGCAACACGTTGGAACTGACCGCTGCAATGCTCAACGGCGGGATTGCACAGGACCAGCTTCTGGAAGTGCTGATTGAGCACTTTCGTCAATTGATGCTGATTGCCGCGTGCGGCCCGCAGAGTGAGTTGGTTGAGCTGTCTGACGATGCGCGGTCAACCGCATCGGAACAGGCCAAACGATTCGACGCGGCCGGCCTGGTACACATGATCGCGCTGTGTGAAAACCTCCAGCGATTCTCGCGTGACAGTGCCAACCCACGAGCGTTGCTCGATGCCGCCATGGTGCGCCTTGCCATGGCGGAGAAGATGGCCGATGTCGCCGCATTGCTGGCCGGCGAGGCAAACGTAAAAAAAAACTAAACAGCCAGTCGGTTAGCACGCGAGCGTTACCGCCTGCGAGCCCCGCACCTGTACCGCCGCTACAGCGTACTGCCGCTCCGTCTCGTTCGGCTCCGCCGCAAACACCTGAACCCAACGCTGCGCCGCCAGAGCCGGTGGTTGATACTTCAGATCAGCAGTCAGTCTGGTCCAGCCTTCTGGAGATATTGCGCGATCGGCCCGCGATGAGTTGGGTGGCCAGATCATTGCAGTTACAGTCTGTTGAAGAGCGAATTGTTCATCTGCAGCCGCGACCCGGATCGGGCAGTGTCAGTGGCTTTGTCAATGATCGTCAGCGTGAGCAATTGGCGCAGCTGTTCACGCAGGTGGTCGGCCGGCCGATCAAAGTGCAGATACACAGCCCGCAGGCGAACCCGTCATCGCCAGACACGCAGGCGCCGGCATCCACCACACGATCGCCGGCGAACAACATGGATGTGTTGAACCTGCCGTTGGTCAGCCAGTTGAGTTCACAATTTGATGTTTCCGTTGTCAACGTGCGTGAAGAAAGTCAGAACGACGATATCACGGCGGAAGCAACGCCGAATGCTCCGATGTCCGACCCGGGCGATGCGATCGAGGATGACCTGTTAGAGGAAGATTCTGATGTTTGACAATTTTAAGAACCTGGCCGGCCTGATGGGGCAGGCAAAACAGATGAAAGAGCAGATGGAGCAGTTGCAGGCCGAACTGGCCAAGCGGACGGTGTCTGCTGACGCCGGGGCGGGTGCGGTTCGCGTCATCATGAACGGCCGATTTGAGGTGGTTGACATCAAGATCGACCGGGCAATGATCGCAACGCTTGCCGGGCAGGGACAGGATGCCGATGTCGATATGATCGAACAGTTGATTACTTCTGCGGTAAATGCGGCAATGGAAAAAGCGCAACTGATGGCCAAACAGGAAATGGCCAAACTGACCGGCGGGCTGAATATCCCCGGGATGGATCAGTTAATGAATGAATAGCGGCGCGGCCGGCCGCTTTCGAATCGGTCAGGATCGCTTCACCGTATAGCGATACCAGAGCAGAACGCGCGGCGGCCCGTCCGAGTGTTCGGTGATCCGAACAATCAGGACTTGCTGGGCCTGGAAAGCGCCCTCCGCATCTCCGGATCTGACATAGATGCGGTTGAGGATCTTTTCATTTGGATCAGCCACCGGCAATGGTTTGAATCCGATGGATTGAGCTGACTTCTGGTAGTGATCCAGAACCTGATCCATTGTCCAGCCATCGGCCGCGGTGCAGAACGACACCTCTTCGGAAAGATGACCATCGGCTCGTGTGAATGCGGATAACCGTTCGCCATCCGGCAACGGCGTCAGACCCGCCGGCTCGCTCAACAGTTGCCTGTCCGTCGGATGGACCAGCATCAGTTGACTGAGCGGCTGCGCAGCCATCGCAACGGTCGACAATGGCGAATCAGAGTTGAATTCGCCGAAAATGCCCATGCCGTGATCGTCGTACTCCGTCATTTGACCGGTGACCATCGGGCGAATCTGTCGAGGCTGCATCCCGTCCCAGATGGCGTAGATGCCAAATGCGCCAATGGCAACCAGGCCGATAGCCATCGGGATCAGCGCGGCACGGCGCTGTTTTTGATCGTCGTTGTCGGACGGCTTATCAGTTGTCGGAATAGGTGGTCTCATCGCAGGTACACCGTCGGTCCGCCATAGTGGTAGTAGTCGACAAACCAGCGAACAAGTGCGCCGGCATAGACCTCTTGCGAGGATATCGCGGCAGGATCAATTGTCCGAAGTCGATCGTCCAGGTCGTCCAGATACATGTCCCTGAGCGCCGACCAGTTGCCGGCCCAGGGCCAACGTCGACGCCAGAGTTCGAATCGATCACCGCGGTCGACAACCTTGTCTGCGGCGATCAGCCTGTCCACGCCCGAATTGGATGATGCCAGACGGCTCAGGAGCAGCCTGTTTCCATCCATAACGGTGGCTGTGTTATAACCCCAGCTTTCAATGTCGCTGCGCTCGATCACCAGCACGCGGTATCCATTCACCAGTCGCCAGTCGTGGTCATGGGTGCGGTTCGCATGATTGATATCCGTCTCAAACCGTTCCCAAAGGGGAACGGTTTCATCGGGATAGATAACACCGACTGTCGTACTTCTGTTACTTGGGTGGTAAGCAAAAGTACGTTCTGCCAGGTCGGTCGCTTCCACGCTGCCGCTGATCAAATCGATAAACTCTGACGCCGCTCTGCTGCCCACGCCGTGCGAGGCGCCCGTCGTAGCTGAGACGCTTTCCGCCCGGTTGTATAGAAACGTTTCGTTAAGTTGCTCATCGTTATCCGTGTGCAACGGGCCGAGGGGCTGCTCAACCGAGTTCTGCCAGGTGCCGTGCGTCAACTGCCACTCTTCCGTCACATCAACAACATATGGATGTGCCGCACGACGCCAGTTTTCATACCTGTCCAGCATCTGGACGCGCTGAACGCGCACCATGCCGCGCCCGAAGAACATCAGCAGCGACAATACGAAAATAATGATCGGCAGGACCAGTACTGTTTCGGTCATTGCCGTACCCCGCCGGAAACGCGAGGATGTGCAGGAATTAGTCATTGCTGCATCTCCTCTGCCACGACACCTAATTGATCGATCTGCTCGAAGAGATTTTTCGCATCGCTGCTGGAAAACAACGGCGAGAAATTATCGAACAGGTCAATCTGGTCCCGGCCCGTTGCCGCCCATCGAACCGGATCGCCGGCGGTGCTGTTGGTGGTTTCCCAGCTTCGGGACCAAAGTGAATAAGCGATTTCGTTACGCACACCGGTCGTGTACATGGCAACGAAATCCGGCTCACCCCGGCGCATCGGGTTGGCCCACAGGAAAGATTCCTCATAATGTCGTGCAATAGCGGTTACCTCTAACGCACGATGCGAGTCCGCGTTGTCACCCGCGTTTGTAAGAATGATCGGCCCGGGCAGCGTTTCCCGTGATTTGAAATTGTGCGGATTGCGCACCGTTTCCGGCTTGCCGACGTTGATGCCAATCAGAATATAGTCGTCAATTCGATAGACATCTTGTGCTTTGGGCTTGTTCTTTTTGTCGAAGACCCGTCTTAGCCTGATGTCGCGATCCTGATACGACTGGTACGTCCATTTGTCTCGCCAGATGCGTTGATTCAGGCGTGTAACAGTCTCTTTCTTTTCCCACTGTCGCGGGTCTGTCTTTGCGGACCAGCCATCGATCAGTTCAATGCGAAGCTGCAACGTCCTGCCATCTCGCACGAACGTCCAGCTGTCATCGTTCATGAACTTGGGATGGTCAGCCGGATAGCGGCTTCGGATCTGCACACGAAGCCATGCGGTCTGGTGAATGGAATCCGGATTCTTGTCGGCAATGGCAAGTGCCTGATCAACATCGGTAATCCATTTGGGTTTTACAACCGTTGCCGGCGCTTTGGATTGCGGCCAGAGGTAATTCAGTTTGATTTTGCCAATCGTATCGGTCCAGAAAGTAAGTCTGCGGTTGCCGAATACTTCTGACGATGACATGCGGTGGGACATAACGAGCAGATCGTGAATGCCGTGGTTTGTCTGAGCGGCTGTCTGATTGCGATGTCCCTGTTTTTCGTTTTGCGGGGCAACACCGTTATCCAGCGGAACGCCGCCGCGTGCTGCCTTGACGACGAGCTTGCGAGAATTCTCCGCGCCGCGCCAGCGGCCGTACTGCCGCCAGTCAGAATCATCGATTTCACCGAGGTCTTCGTAGATGTCGTTCGTATTGTTGTAAACAAGCGGGATATCCCGGCCGTGGGTGATCGGGCCCTGGTACTGATCGAAGTGGACCTGTTTCCAATCCAGCGAAGCCACGACAGGGACGAGTACCGCATCCAATCTGGAGGTGGCATCCGAAACACGAATGCTACCCGCATGCATGGCGTTGATCTGTGCCAGTGAGCCGACGTTTTGCAGGGCCGTACTACTGAGGTTCTGCAACATCTGTGCGGCTGTCCACAGTCGGCCACGTTTGCCGGACGGTGTCTGGTAATGCGTTAATTCGCGAACATCGCGGTAGGCCGACGAATCAGGATCGTTAAATTGCTTGTGATATCGTTTTAGAAACTTCAGTTGCTGTTCGAGATTCCGCAGTTGGACTTGGACTGCCCCGTGAATCGTTCGTTTGCTGGAAGTTTGCGACTTGGCATCCCACGAGGCCGGTACCTGCCCATTCTCCAGTATTTCATTGATGGGCGCTTCAAACGCCTGATAGTCCGCAATGCCGAACTCAATTGCCTTGGGCATCGCGTCGACGAGATTGGTCATCGCGATGTACTGGGCTGAACGCAGATTGTTCATTGCAGTGACGTTGAGCGTTCTGGCAATCCAGGCCGCGCCCGCCTGGGAGGCGTTGGTCGCGGTGTACTGAGTCAGGTCCCGTGAACGGGCCTTGTGGCTGACACTCAACACGTAGTAAGCGATGAGTGCGGCGACTACCAGGGAGAGCACCACAAGCACCAGCACAACGCCGTTGCCGGCGGGTAACCGGCTACCCTTGGCTGACTTGGCTGATTGTGGGGCGAGCGTATCCATGAGTTGGTCACATGATCCTAGTGTACAAGCCCAATCGGTGCCAGTTGTTCCAGGCTTTGCAGGTAAGTTAATGCAGATTCAACGTTTGCTGAATTAATGATCTCGATGCTGTCGGCTAGTTCCAGTTCATCCTCACCGACCTGCATCCAGTCTTCGTAGCCATCCACGGGCATCAACTGAGCATGCCACATCTGTGTCCACAAGTCGAATGAGTGATTGTTAAAAACGCTTGCCTGGGCAATTGCATAGGCGCCTTGCTGCGTCTTGTATTGATCGAACTGTCGCTGCCACATGAGCGCGCGGCCGCTATGTCTGACGACCCCGAGGAAGGTCAGGTGCTGCCGGACATAGTCGCGAACCTGCTGGCGAAGGTCCGGGGTATTGGGACTCGACTCAGCGGTTTTGTCGAATTGCGAGTGATCCAGGTCAACAGGGCCGAACGCGTCTGCCCCGTCGGGATCAAAGCCGTCGTATGGATTGATAATCTCCGGTGTCAGGTCGTCATCGGCAATGGCGGTGGCGATCAGCGTGTCATCGCCATCGGGCGGATCGGATGAGTCAAACGCGCCAGCCGGAAGCGGGTTCTGATTGGCGCCCGCCCACATGATCACCTGAATAAAATAAGCCGTCTGAGGAATCGGATTTCCATCAGCATCCAGCTCAATTGTGATACCGATATCCAGATCTTCAATGACTGTGTACTCATATTCATACAGCCACGCGCGTCGGCCGCTGCCGTTGATCGTGGTGACCGTCACGCCATCCAGCAGCCCATTGAGTTGATCCGGATACTGCAGGTTGACCGGGTCGTCCGCATCCTGCCTGTCGGGATTGCGGACCCACCAGTTTCGGGTTCGAATAATCGCCACATCGGATTCGCGGTCGTCACGTGTGTCATTGCCGTCATCGATCGCCCACGAGCCAGTTGACATGAAACCGGCAGCACCTCGTTCGTATCGACTTTTGATGTCCAGACGCAGATACGCGATTTCGCCAAATGGCAATGGGTTCGGCGGCGCGGCTGTGGGGTAGTCCTCTGTCCAGTCGGGCACCGCGAACTGATCGAAGTCTTCTCCCTCGTTCGACCAGATGTAATGCAGCTTCGCATCTGCCAGGCCGCGGACGAAAGTATAGAACCGGCTTTCCTGGAGGCTGGGGCGGGTCGTAGTGCTGTTGTTTGAAATGAAATTGAAACGTGACCTTCCGGCGAAGCCGCCAACACGGCTGAGTAGCCTGTCGTGCGTGCCAATTGTGCGATATTCGATTGGATTGCGTCGCCTGATGGTGCCGCCGGATCCCGGATCGTTTCTGGGGCCGCCTCCGAATACCTGATCAGTATCACCCACGTCAACGCCGTTGGTGTTGCCGTCTGTCCGTGGCGAACTTCCGACGATTCTGTCACCCTCGTAGGCTGTGAACGTGCGCCAGCCATGGACGGTGTCGTAGGGGCCGCGGTTTACCACCACATGATCCGCCCAATCCGGAAGCATGCCCCGCGCAACCGGTCGACGAAAATCACCAAACGTCGTGCGGCGGGAGTCTTCCGCATGAAGCCGATGGCGGTACTCATACTGCGGCAGCATCGGGAGCATGAATGCATGATGCGGCTCGTCCGGATTGTCGTTTTCGAGATTGATCTGCGCGTTGCTCACGGCGTTGACCAGCGCCAGAGTGGTCGCGTTGCCAATAATGGCGATGCTGTAGTTTTCCATTGCCAGCATGCCGCGCCAGAGCTGGCCGCGCCCCAGCGGTCCGTCGTAATGCGTTATCTGGCGCATGTCGTAACCGTCGAAAAAATCATCCATGGGTTCGAGATTCAGATGGACTTCTTCATCCAGCTCAATGCGCAGTAACTCCAGTTGATCTTCAATCACCTGATCCAAGGCGCCTGACCCGGTATTGATACCCGACAAGCGGTTCTCAACAGCGCTGAGCAGGAAGTCCTGCTCGTGCAGTGCGGAACTGGTCGCCAGTGGCAGGGCGTCAAACACATTGACCATCGCCAGGTAATTGGTGGTCGAAACATTATTCATCGCGACGGTGTTGAACGATCGGGCGATCCAACCGGCTCCGGAGATGGCTGCCGTGTCCGCACTGTGTTGAGCCACGATACGAGCGTTAACGTGCCGTCCCAGATTAATGACGTAGAAAAGCAGTCCGGCCAGAAGAAGAATGCCCAACAATGTCAGCACCATGATCAGCCCGTTGTTTCGGCTGCTCAGTCTGGCACTGGCCTGGTTGCGTGGAACTCGCATTGGGAATCCTATTCGTTCAGATCACGCGGCAGATGCTCGGCTACTTCCTTGAGCATGCTTTTAAGTTCATCCGTTACTTTAATCCTGCCGGCTGATCGCAAGAGGGCACGAGCGCTGGACCATGCGGCCGAACGCATGTAGTTGCGCGCCTGGGCCAGCAGGTGGTCATATTCCGTGTCATCAATGCGCTGCTGAACTTCGGGTGTTCGGATGACATCACGGGCCTGTAGATAAGCTCGCTTGGCTTCGCCGAAGTCGCTCTCATCGCGAAGCATGTCGCCTTCTTCCAGTAGTTGTTGATACTTGGCGCGCTTATTGAGCTCGGCAAGCCCCGCAAGGACTTCCGGATCATCCGGTGACTGATTGCGGGCCGCGTTGAGCGCTTTGCGCGCTTCATCGAGCTTTCCCTGTCCGAGCAGTTGGATACCTTTGGCCGCCTGTTGACGGACCCGCGATGTCACCAGCTTGGCGCGGATTTCAGGATCCGGCCCGAACTTCAATGCGTTTTGATACTGCTGTACCGCCGCGTCGTAGTTCCTTGATACGCGCGCTGCATCACCTGCTCGGACAAAGCTGGCTTTCTGGTCCGCCTTTTCCATGCGAGCCAAAGCGTCGCGTGATGCCTTGTTTTCGAAGTGCCCCAGCGACTCCGTATAAAGACGGGCCGCGGCTTCGGTGTCTCCGGACCGTTCTGCCTGGCGGGCTTTGTTGAAGGAGATCGTGCTTTGATACCGTTTGATTCTTGTCTCAACCGCATCTTCGCGGCGAATTTTCTGCGCTTTACGTAGCTGAAGAATGGCACCTGCCAGATCACCGTTGGCTGCTGCCCGGTCAGCAAAGCGGATTGCTTCAGCGTAGGAGACGTTTTTCTTAAGCGACTCAAGCAGCGAATCAATCTTGCGGCTGGAGTAGTCCCTTTGAGCATCTTTTAGAATGTTGATTGCCTTATCCAGATCGCCGGCATCCGCTTCGCGATTCGCGCTTTGAACGATGCGGTCGATTTTCTGCTGCCGTGCCTGGTCTTCCAACTGGGCAGCTACCGCGTTGAGCATTTTCGTTTCCGAGTCGGTCAGCGACAGGCGGCGCTGATCGAGAATACTCTGGCGGGCCAGGTCGTACCGGCCGTCCTGCATCTGCTTGCGGATCTTGGCAAGCTCGGTTTCAAACGCCCGGGCACTCTGCACTTCACGAATCAGGCGGCGAATATCCTCCTGGTGACGCTGTCCCAGAACACCCATTGCCTCCGCTTCCTCAAACGACTTCAATGAAGCGTCATAACGGCCCGCTTCCAGGTCCAATCTTCCCTGACACAGCAATGCAAAAGCAGTGCTCCCGCGCCCGAGCACCTTGTCGTGTGGCCAGGTATCGGCAAGCCGTCTGAAGCGTTCCGCCGCCGAGCCGTAACGTCCGGCATCGTAATCCGATTTTGCGATATTGAAGGTTTCCCGCGCCTCGTTGAGTTTCTCTTGTTGGGCAGCTTTTTCACCCCCCTGACTCATCAACATGAAGCCGCCACCCAGCAGTACCTGAAGGGCCAGGATGCCGATCAGGATGTATGGCACTTTCGATGTCGTTGGCAGCGTGGCAGTCGGTTCCGCGGGGCTGGTGGGCACCTGTTCCAATACAGTTGCTTTGGCGGTGCTACTTTGCGGTGCAGGCGCTGCCTGCTGTTCCGCGAAGTGCCTGCGAATGGCTGCCAGCAGATCGTGGCCGTCGGTAACGCGCTGAGCTGGGTCTTTCTCCATCATGCGCGCCACCAGATCACTGAGCGTCTGCGGCACCTGCGGGTTGAGTTTCGACAAGGGGGTTGCCTTGGCACGCTCGTTGGTGTGCCACTTCATCCATCGAAGAGCCTGGTTGCGCTGATCTCGAAGAACAATCTTGAAGGCCTGCTCAAATGCCGCTCGCCCGGCTAACAATTCGTAAGCGATCATGCCAAGGGAGTAGATATCACTGCGCGGAGAGCCATCTTCTGATCGACTTAACTCCGGCGCCATATACCGTACCGTACCGGTCGACAGGGCATCCTGGTCATCAATGACCGCTGCCAGACCGAAGTCGCAGATCTTCAGCCCGCCGTCTGAAGGCATCAGAATGTTCGAAGGTTTCAGATCGCGATGAATGATGCCCTGTTCGTGGATGAGGTTCAGAGCCATCGCCGTTGCGCCCACAATGCCGAGCGCCTTCTTCGCATCCATCGCGTGGCTGTCGTCCTGAAGCATTGTCTCTAGGCTGACGCCGTCGACGTACTCCATGATGATGAACAGCCCGCGGTCGTCTTCGATAAAGTCAAAAATCTGAACCAGGTGTGCCTGGTCCATGGTGATTCGTTTTTGGACCGCGGCTTCGCGGCGAAACCGTTCGGACAACCCTTCGTCCGATTGCTGCAGTTCGGGAGACAGTTGCTTGATGGCAACCGTGCGATCGAGCAGTTTGTCGTAACCCTTCCAGACGATACTGGTGCCGCCGGCGCCGATTTGCGCGATGATCTCGTACTTATCGACTTTGTCGCCGACGTTGATCACGGCGTTCCCGACTGCGTTAGATTGGTTGCTCAAATCTGCCATGAATACTTCTTTGTTCTTTGAGGATGCAAACGTCCGGCCGTTGTCAGTCCTCCTGCGGATCTCTGTCCAGTGTATTGATAAAGTCCGGCGGCGCGGTTGGCCGCGGCGGCAACTCCGTATAGATGCCTTCCATTGTCAGGGTGCAACGCGATGTTACCAGCGTGTCTCGCGCATCCAGAGAGTCAGCAAAGATCGGCCATACGTATGGAACCGCCAGGTTCAGGTAGTGCAGAACTTCTACCGTGATTGGCTCGCGCGGCCCGAATTCATGCCGCCCGTCCTCCAGTGCAATAAACTGTGTCTCTTCATCCGCTCGCGCGATCGTGACCATGAGGATGACTTCAGTATTGAAATCTGCATATCGCAGGCGATCCGCCGCAAGCCGTTCAACCCACCTGGGTTCGTCGCGGCCATACGCGGCATAGTGATCATTAAGCCCCTCAACAAACTGCTCCGCTTCAGCGGTGCCGGTTTCAGACCGGCCGGCCACCGGCAACACCGCAAACACCGCGGCGCGGCGGATATTGTCAATCTTCTCGCCGGCGTCCAGATCAATCGTATTGTGCGGCTCATCAATGTCCCACAAATCACGCGGGATTTGCACAATGGCAGAGCGAGCAGCCGCAAACGAGGCGTACTGAACAAAGATATTGCCACCCATCGCCAGGGTTGTTTGGGCCAGGGTCAGGCATAGAAACAGAACGATCGGCATCACCAGCGCAAATTCGATGGTCGCGGTGCCTCGCACATCACGAATCAGTGATATGTCCGGTTTTTTGACAAACGGTGACAGAAGCTGGAACAGGGCGATCAGCAAGACAATGCAGACCGCAGCGATCACAGCGCACTTGAGCATCAACGGGCTGGACCAAAGGTCGCTGTACCAGTCCGCTCCCACCGCCAGGCTGTTGATCCATGCGGTCATGCTTTACCCCGCGTTCTGCTTCATACGCAAAGAATACTCGCTAATGGCCGATCCTTGCGAACGGCCAGGGGTTTTCGGCTGTTTCAACGGCCTGCGTGCCCTTACGACCAAGGCATCGGCACATGCAGGAGGTACTCCAAACCACTGATCAGCCCGCCGATACAGAACCCGGTGCTCACCGGAATGCGAGGGCTGTCCGTCGGCATATCCGGCTTCACCTTGGCCGAGGCCGTCATGGCGACTGAGACGATCCGTCCCAGCGTCCGTTTCACGATGCCTTTGCGGAACATCGTGATTAATCCCCAGATCGCCGCAACCACAATGCCCAGAAACACGGTTCCGAGCACGCATTGCCAACTGCAACTGATTGCCCCGACGCCGGCAACCAGTTTGACATCACCGCCCCCGAGTCCCCCGGCAAAGAAAACGATTGCCATCGGTATCAATCCGACCAGGAAGGCCGATCCGCTGAGGATCAACTGCTCCCATGCGCCGTCCACGCCGCCGGTAATCGCTCCGCTAACAGCCGCCCAGATCAGCCCGATCAGGATCGCCGGTAACGTCAGCCAGTTCGGGACGATCCCGCTTCGGGCGTCGGTGATCGCCGCAATAATCAGAACAACGGCAAGTATCGCGAAGGTGATCCATTGCATCATCTTGGCAGGTCACTGCGTACGGAAAGCTACCAGGCGGGGGGTAGTCTTAATCGACCGGTCTTTCGACCATCCGACCGGCGAACGGTGAACCGATGGGGGATCAGTTCAGTGCGTTATCCGGGTCGAAATCGTCGTTGCGGTCCTGCACGTCATCCCAGCCGCCGGATACGAATTCGGTGATTTCCTCGCGGAACACCATCAGCAGGCCGAGCAGCGGCAGCACAATCGCGCCGATGATCAGAAGCTTTTCGAGGCCTTCTGCGCCTTGTTCGCACTGGTAAAGCCGCTTGGCGGATTTCACAATGCGTGCAGGCAATGTTTCGTGTTTGATCATGACATGATCCTTTCTTTATACGCGTCGCTTCCTGTTTTTGTTTCCCGGTTCAGGGAAGCGGCATTCCGTTTAATGTTGTCATCAGGCCGTAGTAGCTCACCAGCGTGTCCAGCAGTCGCTGAATAATGATAAATGAAGGCAGCACGACAGCTCCGAGTAGCAGAGCCCATTCCAACGTCGTGGCGCCGGTTTCATCCTCTGCCAACTGCTTAATCGGATCGGACTGGTGATTGCTCGGTCCCATACCGTTATTATACGTATACAATCGGCTCAAATAACTATTTACGTCGAAAGAAGCTGAGCGGTCAGTTTGGTGACCAGTTCTCTTTCGCTGGGCCTTAAAGCACCTGCCATAGAAGAACGCTCACCGGTCCACTTCAATTGCATGCCCTTGCGGCCATTTTTGTCCTGGACTGCCTTCATGACGAATAAGTCCTTTAACTGGTATTGGTTATGTTCGCTTACGGGCATCACTTCGCTAATCTGAGTCAGCTTCCGTTGGCCGCCGATGTGCCGGCTCATCTGCACCACCACGTCAATAGCGGACGCCACCTGGGCACGCAGGGCGTGCAGGGGCAGTTCGACTTTGCTCATTAGGGCCATGGTTTCCAGGCGATTTAGCGCGTCTCGGGGGTTGTTGGCGTGTAGCGTGCCCATGGAGCCGCCGTGGCCGGAGGTCATGGCCTGGATCATGTCCAGCGCCTCACCGCCGCGTACTTCACCGATGACGATGCGGTCCGGCCGCAATCGCAGGCTGGACCGGAACAAATCGCGAATGGACACTGCATTGCGCCCGTACCGGTCCGGTGCACGCGTCTCCATGGAGATCACGTGGTCCTGCTGCAACTGAAGCTCGGCTGAGTCCTCGATCACAACAATACGCTCGCCATCTGGGATGAATGACGACAGGGCATTTAATAAAGATGTTTTACCACTGCTGGTCCCGCCGGCCACGAGAACGTTTCGTTCGGCCGCGACCGCGATTTTCAGGAATTCACACGCGCGGCGGCTAAGCGTGCCATTTTCCACCAGCCAATCCATATTCAGATTGACCTTGGCGAATTTGCGAATGGTGACCGCCGTGCCGAATCGAGAGCAGGGTGACTTGGCCACATGCACACGCGACCCGTCCGGCAGGCGCGTGTCGACCAGTGGCTGCTCGTCGCTGAGGCTCTTGCCGGTGTATTGGAGAATATTGTTGACTGCCGCAGTGTAAGTGTCGTTATCCACAAACCGGGCGTTGGTTTTCTCCAATTTGCCACCGCGCTCGATGAAGATTTCATCAGAGCGGTTGATCATCACCTCTGTGACCTGCTGATCGTCAAGATACTGACGAATGGGTGCCAGATAGTGGGCGATGGTCTGTTGGAACAGTTGTTCGTTACTCATAAGTGTCTATTGAGAATACGTTGGGGTTGGTGGAGTGGCAAGAAAGATTCGATCGTCATGTGCTGGATTCAGAAGGCATTGAGGATTCTTCGTATTCTTTTGCGGACACATCAACCGCCGCGCCGCACTCCGGGCAGATGTCCTTGCCCGCGTCAATTGTTCCACGGAGTTCATAGCCACATTCAGTGCAGCGAGGGTTCAGCCTGACGCTGACGAGCCTATATTTTTCGCGGGCAAAGAGGAGTACGACGCCCGGACCAAACGTCCAGATCAGAACGGTGCCGCCGAAGACTAAGCCGGTGTACGTACCGCGGCAGCAGTAGCAGTCGTCCTGACGCGTCACGTAGATATGAGCCGGGATCGTGACGAACAGTTCGAGCAGGCTGCCGGCAACCAATGCCCGGATGATTTTGTTCATCCATTGGTAGCGGTCGCCGCCGCGCCAATAGATCAGGAAGACGACGGACCAGAATGCCCAGAGCAGAATCATGATGATCCAACATGTAAGAAAAAAATGATGCCGGACACCTTGACCATTCGTTGTGCGTAAGTCCCAAAGACCGACAATCTCAAGTAATGTGGCAATTGCCCCGAAGGATAGCAGCATTGCGATGATACCCGCAGCGATGGCAGAGGACTTCAACGGCCGGCCGTCTTGCAGCAATCGCGGCACCCAATTCTTCTTTGGCCTCAGAAAAAACCATTGGCTCAGGAAGAACACGCCCAGGAACAACATCGTATCAAGTGACATGCTGTATGGCCGATCGAAGCCGAGTATGAGCATCCATGGTGTTCCCACCAGCCCCGCCGTTTCGACAGGTGTCTTGATGTCGTGGTCCTCATAAAGTGCCGGGATGGCGACGTAGACAATGCCCGCGAACGTGAAAACAATTCCAAGGATCAGCAGCAACCAACGCAGCCGGTACGCGATTGTCTTGTTTCTCGACATGTGAGCCTGAATCCCCGTCGTCTGGTGGCATTGCGAAGCCTGAGCCACTCGGCTGCTCGTACCGAAAGCAGTATAACAGCCAGGAGGTTGACCAAATACAGGCTGCGAACAATGTTCGCGCGGCCCGGTGTATCGCGTATTTATCGTCATTAAATTCGTGCCCCGAGGTGAGATGACACAAACCTCCTAATCTGACTACAATACGCCAACTATGACCACGACCGACACGCAATCGCAGCAGACGTTCGTTCTCCAGAAGCCGGATGGCGTGGGTTCCGTGCCCGGCGACGGCAGTCAGGCGGACGTGCAGACCGAAGAAATGCTCGTCAACATGGGCCCGCAGCACCCCTCAACCCATGGCGTGCTCCGTGTCGTCCTGCGAACGGACGGCGAGATGGTCCTCGAAGCAGTGCCCCATATCGGCTATCTGCATCGCTGTGCCGAGAAGATTGGCGAGAACGTCGCCTACTACCAGTACGTTCCATATACCGACCGCATGGACTATCTGGCCGGCATGAACGAGAACTGGGCGTGGTGCCGGGCCGTTGAAATCCTCGGCGGTGTCGAACTGACGCGCAAGGCGGAACTCAACCGCGTCATCATCTGCGAATTAAACCGTATCGCGTCGCACCTGGTTTCCTTTGGAACCTATGGCCTGGACATTGGCGCCTTCACGCCGTTCCTCTATGCGTTCCGTGAGCGCGAGTACATTCTCGATCTGTTTGAAATGGTCTGCGGTGCCCGACTGACGTACAGCTATCTGACCATCGGCGGCACGACGCACGATCTGCCCGAGGGATATCTCGACAAGATCACCGAGTTCCTCGATTACTTCGAGCCGAAGCTGGCCGAGTACAACAACCTTCTGTCATTCAACAAGATCTTCATCAAGCGAACGGCAGACGTCGGCATCATCAGTGAAGACATATGCAACAAGTACGCGCTCACCGGCCCGGTGATTCGCGGCAGCGGCATTGCATACGACCTGCGGCGCGACCAGCCTTACAGCCTGTATGACGAGCTGGACTTTGAAGTGTGCGTCGGCACCGGTGAAGTCGGCACGCTTGGCGACTGCTGGGATCGCTACATCGTGCGCATGCGCGAGATGGAAGAGTCCTGCAAGATTCTGCGACAGGCCATGAAGATGATTCCCGACTCCGGCCCGGACGCGCAGTACCGCGTCAAGCTCGGGCGCAACTTCAAGCCGGAAACCGGCGAAGTCTATGTCGAAATGGAAAACCCGCGCGGCGTCCTGGGCTTCTACCTGGAAAGCCAGGGTGGCCCGATCCCGTATCGCGCCAAGGCCCGAGCGGCAACGTTCTGCAACCTGTCCGTCACGGAAGAACTCTGTCAGAATGTATTGCTGGCCGACGTGCCGGCGATCATCGGCTCGATCGACATCGTCATGGGACAGGTCGACCGGTAAAGGACATTCTTTCTCCGGCTGGGATTCCAACATGAGCAAAACAGTCAGAATTGGCATCATTGGATGCGGTGGTATTGCGCGAAGTCATCTGGCGGGGTACAAAGCCTTACCGGATGTGCAGGTGACGCAGGTATACGACGTGATTCCCGAGTCGACCGCGAAGTTCGCCGAAGCGGCCCAGGCCACTGCTGCGGAATCGGTTGAAGCCCTTATCGGTTCCGGCGAGGTGGACGCTGTCAGTCTCTGCACGCCGCCTGCGGGGAAGGTAGCGCTGGTCCAGACGCTATTGGACGCCGGGATCGCCATCCTCAGCGAGAAGCCACTGGCGATCAACGCCGACGACGCACAACAGATTGCGGATCTTGTCAAGGCCAAGAACGTCACGTTTATGTCCGCATTCTGCCATCGATTCCATGGGCCGATCATCGAACTGAAACGCTTGATTGATGATGGCACGCTTGGTCGGCCGTTGCTGTTCCGCAATCTGTTTGCCGGCTATCTGGCGCTGGAAGGGAACCACCGTGCCACGCCGGAGGTATCCGGTGGTGGCTGTCTGATGGATCATTGTGCCCATTCGCTGGATCTGTTTCGCCATCTGGTTGGTGACCCGGTCAGGATTCACGCGGTGCGAAGCAACGTGTTACAGGATGTGGCCGTCGAAGACCTCGGTTCGATGGAACTGATTACCGCCGATGGGGCGATCGGACAGATTGCCAGCAGTTACTCACTACGCGTCGGTGGCAACTGGCTGGAAGTGTACGGCGAGAATGGCGCCGGACGCGTCAGCTATTGGAACAAAGGGTTCCCGGACCTGGCAGTACGCACGACGGATGAGGACGACTGGCGCGAAGTTGATTGCTCCGCACATGCCGATCGATTCCAGAACCAACTTGGACATTTTGTTGATTGTGTGCGTAACGGCACAACGCCAAGCGTGACTGTCGAGGATGGCTTGGCCGTCAACCAATTGATCGCTAAGGCCTATGCGTCAGCCGACGCATGATCCACTTCAAAGACGCGCACCGATTTGCCGATGTGCGTTTCATACGTCTGAACGATCTTTCGTATCGCAGATTCCGCATCTGATCGGGCCAGCACGGCAACTGTCCCGCCACTACCACCACCAGTGATCTTCGCGCCGAACAATCCCTCAGCCGAACCCGCATCACGCACCAATTGAACCAGTGCATCTGTCCCGTCGCTACCCAAGCCACACGCGGAATAGCTCGCATGCGATTCGTACATCAACGCGCCCATGGCCGGCGGGGCGGATTCATCCGCCTCGTCTTCGAGTAACTTCGCAAACCTGCAAACCCGATCATGCTCGTACACCGGATGCGCCGTCGGCTGCTTCACCGCGTAAGTCTTTTCAGGATCAACGGTCGTTACCTGATCCGTCAGCCCGCCATACCTCGACAGGAATTCCTGTCCGGCCATCGTTTCAGGCAGGCCCCCAGCGAACTCCTTCTCAAAAACACTCACCGGAATATTCGCCAGATAGCCATGCCAATTGGAATCATCAACCTGAACGTACCCAGGCCCGATCGTTTCCGCCTTCAGCCCAGCCAGTTCGGCAATGATGCGATAACCCATAAACGCACCAATGCGTACCGCGGAATAGTCGGACCCGCCCACCGCATGGCGAACGCCTGAATCAATCCCCCAGACACGAAGGCCGCGCTGGATTGATCGATACCCCTGGATCTCCGCCGGCTGGCAAAGCAGGGCGAGCAGTTCGCCCGGCTTGCCGCAGGCGCTGGTCATCTGGTCCATGATGCCGCACGGCGCGCCGGCCACGCGGTTCTCCGCAAGCTGGCAGAGCGTTGCGGTGGTCGGCCCATCGAGTTCAACCTGCATCGCGTCGGCAAACGCGCGCATGGTGGCGACCTCTATCGCTGCGGATGAACTGACCCCTTTGCCCTCCGGCACGAACGATCGGAGCAGCACGTGAATGCCCCGGTCCAGCCGACGATCCTGATCGCGCAATAGAACGATCATCGTGCCGGCGACATACGCGGTCCATTGATCATTGCCCATCGCGGAGAAGGTCGATTGAATGTGCTCCCAGTCCGCATCACAGAGCGCATTTAACTGCTGCAACGGGATCGTGACCTGTCTCGCCTTGTCGCCGTCTGCCGGGTCAACGCTGACAATCTGAACCGTCGGCGTTGCCTGCCATTGCATGGCACAGAATGCGGCATCCGTGATCGGCGTTTCAAGTACGAGCGAGCCGCTGTAGTCCGCGATGCCACCCATGACATCAAGTCTGCCTGGCGCACGCGCGGTGTATATCGCTTCGTCACCTGCGAAGAATTGGTGCAATGACTCATCGGGGTGACTGGCCAGCGATTTCAGCCAGTTCTGAAAATCGTCACAGTTGTTCATATGAGTCCACGTTCTCGAAGAATATTCTGCAGCGCCGGCTCAACCCGTTCCCGCAACGTCTGATTTGCATAACCAACCCACGCGACATCCGCGTGCACATCAAGCGGTGCGTCCAACGGCCTGCCATCGGCATCCGTCAGTATCACGCCGGCACGTTCCGCAATCAGCATGATGCACAGGTCGTAAGGGTGACAGCATAATCCCGTCGGCAGGCCACGTTGACTCAGCGTCGGTCGCAGGAGTGGCCGCAGGTCTGCGATGAAGCGATCGCGACCGGTGAACAACTCACACAACTGGCCGCCCGTGCTGGGATACTGATCTTCAAAGCAAAGCGCCTTGCCTTCCGGCTGCGGGCCGAGCAGGGCGGAAGCCAACTGGTCGTCAATCCCGGCCAGGATGTCTCGTGCCCCGGGGAAAAAACGCGCGACACTGACACAGCCGTGCTCAAAGCCGCTCGCCTGCGACGGGCCGACACGAAAGGAAGTTACCTCGCCGGTCAATCGGTTGAGACGCTGGGCGGTTACATCACTCTCTCTGGTCGCCCAGTACTGATCACAAAGGTGCTGCTTGACCAGAGGAATCTCTGTCTGAATCGCCAGCTCGATATCGCTCAGCGATGTGTCCGGTCCGCGGTTCGACGCCACGCCGGTCAGAATCCATGCGGGGCGCTTTTGCGTCATGATGCAGCGTGTGCCGTCAATTGGATCGACGATGATGCGATAGGCCGCGTCGTCTTCATTCGCGTCCTTCGGCAGCGTGACTTTGCCGTCGGGCAATCCTTCGCCGACCAGCACGATCACGACTTCAAGCGATCTGGCCAGCTTGTCGACGTGCTCGACGAGCAACTCCTCGCTGACCTTGTCAATCGCATAGATCGTGTCGCCCTCATCGTCGTGCGCCACTTCACTCAAAGCCGCAACACTCTGCTGTTCACACGCGCTCACAACGCTGTCACGAATGGTGTTGTGCATTTGGAGCAATGCGGTGCGAATCGCTTTGAGATTGTTGGAAGACTCAGACAAACTGTTTCCCCGATAGACGGTTTAGCGATGTTTGTAGTGTACCGGACTGGTCGCGCGCAGTTCAGCCGCCTTGTCCTCCGGCCACGTATCACTGACAAAGCTGCCCCCGCCGATTTCCGGACCGGCCAGGAACTTCAACAGATTCGGCTTTCGCAACGGCGGGTGAAACTCAATATGGAAATGAAATCCCTCATAGTTGCGCCCATCTGTCGGTGCCTGGTGAAGCGCCATCACGTATGGAAAGGACTGCTCCCAGAGATTGTCCATGCGCACCAGCACTTCTTTCAGCACGTTTGCAAAGTCGAGCAGTTCTGCTTCCGGTAAATCCGCAAGGCTCTGGTAAGCGGCTTTCGGTGTGACAAAGGTTTCATACGCATACCGCGCGCAATAGGGAATGAAGCCGATCGCTGTTTCGTTCTGGGCAAGGATGCGACGCTCATCCTGCTGCTCCGCTGCGATCATGTCACCAAGCAGCGTACGGCCGGTTTCCTTGAAATGTTCCAGGCTGTAGGCGGCTTCGTTCTCAATGGCCTTGAACACGAAATTCGTTGCATAAATCTGGCAGTGAGGGTGCGGGTTGGAAACGCCAACCACGTCTCCCTTGTTTTCAAAGATCAGGACGTGGCGAATGGGATCGAGCGCGCCAAGCTCGCAATACTGCTGCTGCCAGGCCTGCAGAAGCGTCACAATGCCTTCCGGCGGCAGCTCCGCCAGTGTCAGGTCGTGCCGTGGGTGGTAGCAGACGACCCGGGCGATTCCCTGTGCGGCAGAGCGACGGTAGATGCCTGGGCCGCCCGCCGCGTCGCCGGGGGCATTCAGCCCCACACATGGATGGTCGTTGTCGAACACAAAGACATCGCGGTAGTCGTCGTTCACCTGCCCGCTGACACGTCGGTTGCCCGGGCAGAGATAGCAGTCTTCCACATAAGGCGGAATGGTTGCCGTCTCACTTGTTTCGGTCTGACCGGACCACGGGCGATCCTGGCGGTGAGCCGCAATGATGACCCACTCGCGCCGCAACGGATGCCAGCGTTGTTCCCATTTCATATGCGCCATGTGTATGTGTTACCCGAGTCGAAAGCGTCTGTCACATCAGGGCACGTACAGTCCGCATACGGCCGATTGATCATCCCAGATGTCCAGTTCACGGAACAGCAGATGGGCAAATGCCAGGTGGCCGTGGCCATTGGGATGAAACGCGTTGTTCATCCAGAAAAAATGCTTGTCAATGTTGGCCTGCCAGTGAGCCGTGTGATCGATCAGAGGCAGATTGCGCCCGTTTGCCACCAGCCGATTCTTCTCCATGAATTCATCAAAGTATGGCTCGCGTTCCGGTGCGGTGTTGGGAATGATCGGGCAGGTGGTTTGCATGACCACGCGGCCACCGAATGCTTCAATTCGATCGACTAGTTCGTGAAGGTTCTTTTCGAACACCTCCGGCGTGACATCGTTCTTGTCCGCGCAATCATTCATGCCGATCATCAGGAACACGACGTGCGGCTTGAACTGTTCGACGCGCCAGTCGAATTCATCGACCAGTTGCCTGGTTGTGTTTCCGCTGATCGCGGTTTTGATCACCACGTCCCAGGGCCTGCCCATTTCAGTCCTGACGCGTTCACTGAAATGTTCGGTGTAGTCGCGCTCGCCAAAAGTATGCCGCGCGCCGTGCGTGATGCTGTCACCATAGAAAAGCCATTTGATCGGATCTTTGCCTTTGAGTAGTTGTTTGATTTCCGTCATGGTCTGTCGGCTGCCGTTGTCTTAATTAATAGAGTCAATTCTGTTCGTCGGGCGAACAGTTTAGAGAGTTCTGATTGTGAATATGGTTGCTGAGGTGCGTTTACACGTTGATGCCGCCGGTTGGGCAAAGTGTGCGCATAAAAAAATCCCTGGTCGAAGGGGGGGTCCGGGTTCAGTTACATCGACCAGGGAGTCTGGGATTGTCAAACTTGATCAAGACAGTGCTCGTGACTCACGAACGATCAGTTTGTCTTGCCGGACCCCTCTGGCAGGATATGTATCGGAAATCTCATCATGCGTTCATTAGAACTTCAAACGATAATTCGAATATTTATTCTGGATACTGCCTCAAACCATAAAAAAGTGCCAGAGCTGAGCCGGACCCCCGTCGCGAATACTCAACCCTGGCATGGTTTCACATATCTGATTGTCATCAGATGGCAAGATTTGCAGAAACTTCTGGAAGCAAAGTTCGGCAGGTTAGAAGAGGGTACCCCTTGGAGTATTTACCCGGCGAGGTGATCCCCTATGGCTTAACCCTTAGTGCAGTATCGTACACCGCATGTAGTGTTCCATAGTATTTTACTACAAGATTCAAAAAATATATACGGCTCCGGATGGAAAGTTAAAAATTAACCTCTATGTAAATGTATCAAACGATGTTCAAGTCTTTATGTGACTGATACCGCTGACGCCTCTCAGGCATTTTCTTATCTGCCATATCCTCTTCCGCGTCATTGCGCTTGTGTTGAACTTCTGGTATTTTGCAAAGTCAGAAAAAGCGCTTTATGGAAACAAATTGCATGACGCAATTGCAACGACCAAACATCATCCTGATCACCACAGATCAACAACGGGGCGACTGTCTGGGCATTGAAAACCATCCGGTGGTTCAGACGCCTTTGCTCGATTGGGTAGCCGCATCGGGGACCAGATTCAGCAGGGCTTATTCAGCATGCCCCGTTTGTGTACCCGCAAGGCGCACTACTCTTACTGGGCGAAAGGCGGTTAACCACGGGGTATTATGCAATGCCCAACTGGACCTTCCTTACCCTACGATCGCATCGTGTCTGCGAGATGCCGGTTACCAAACCCATCTTGTCGGCAAAGGGCATTTCGGCCCGGCTCCGACCGAGTGCGGCTTTGAAACGGCTTCATGGGCGGACTCACCGCGAGCGGGGCGCGACGATGCATATCAGCTGTTCCTGAGAAAAGCCGGAATTGACTGGCCGCGGGCGTCGGACGCGCACGGCATGCCGAGCAACGGCTATCCCGTGCGCAGTTTTCATCTGGACGAAAGATTCCACTTCACGAACTGGTGCGTGGATGGCGCGATTGATTTTGTAACCAATCGGCAGGACGATCGCCCGTTTTTTCTGATGGTGAACCTGCTGCATCCACACCAGCCATTGACGCCACCGGACTTCTACTATCGCCGCTATATGGATATGGACCTGCCTGAGCCGTTTGTCGGCGATTGGGCGCGCGTCTTTGATGGGCCCGTGCGCGGGCTGCCGCCGGAATGTTGGCGCCTGTGCCTGGACCCGATCGTGATGAAGCAGTTGCGTGCCGCTTATTACGGGTCCGTCAACCATATTGATGACCAGCTGGCGCGGTTGCTGTATCGCTATGTCATGTCCCCGAACACCATCGTGCTGTTCACATCCGACCACGGCGAGATGCTCGGCGATCATCAGTGGCTTCGCAAACGCAATCCGTTCGAGCCGTCGGCGCGCGTGCCATTTATGATCAAGCTGCCGGAGCAACTCGGAATCCGCCAGGAGCAGGTCATTGACCAGCCGATTGAATTGATGGACATCATGCCGACGTTGCTGGATCTGGCGGGGGCGCCGATTCCCGATTCGGTTGACGGCCAAAGCGTCGTACCGCTGATGCGCGGCCAGACTGACGGGTGGCGCGAATACCTGCACGGCGAGTGCAACGATGTGCCCTCGTCTGATTCCGGCATGCAGTATCTGACGGACGGCAAGGTCAAGTACATCTGGTTGCCCGGCCAGGGGCGTGAACTGTTCTTCGATCTGGTCCACGACCCGAATGAAATGTGCGATCTGTCAGACGCTGTCCAGCGTGCCGGCGAAGTGGCGCTCTGGCGAAGCCGGCTGATTGAAGAACTGAAAGGCCGACCGGAAGGGTTTACAGATGGCAATTCTCTGTTGAAGTTGGATGGTCCGACACCTGTCAAGCCGTTCGGCGACAAGGTGCCGGCGTAGCGACCATGCGAATCATTTGCGCGCCAGACAGTTTCAAGGAATCGATGTCTGCCCGAGAGGCCGCACTGGCCATGGCCTTTGGAATCGAGCGCGCGGTTCCTGACGCAAAGATCGATCTGTGCCCCATTGCGGATGGCGGCGAAGGAACGGTTGACGCGATGCTCGCTGCCACGAACGGGCAATTGCATGAAACAGAGGTTGTTGGGCCGCTCGGCGATCCGGTCAGCGCGCAATGGGGCATGCTTGGCGAACGTGAAGGTGAGCCGCTGACCGCGGTCATCGAAATGGCTGCCGCGGCAGGCCTGGCACTGGTGCCGCCGGACAGACGCGACCCCGCACAGACAACAACCTATGGTGTCGGCCAACTCATTGCAGCCGCGCTCGACCAGGGGGCACAACAGATTCTGATCGGCATTGGTGGCAGCGCAACCAACGACGGCGGCACCGGCATGGCGCAAGCGCTCGGTGTCGTGTTTGAGGACGTCGCCGGCAATGCTATCGAACCACATATGACCGGCGGTATGCTCGACAAGGTCGCTACGATTCAGATTCGTCACATTGATGAGCGATTGGAGGATGTACGCATCATCGTCGCATGTGACGTTACCAATCCGCTGACAGGCCCCAACGGTGCGGCTGCGATTTACGGACCGCAGAAAGGGGCGACCCCCGAGCAGGTTGATCAACTGGATAGTAATTTGCGCCATCTCGGAAAACTGCTGGCCGACCAGATCGGCATCGACATCCTGGATCTGCCCGGCAGTGGTGCCGCCGGCGGGCTGGGCGGCGGCATGGCTGCATTTCTAAATGCGTTGCTGACACGCGGCATCGATTTGGTTCTGGATGCAGTGCAATTTGAGCAACGTGTCGAAGGATGTGACCTGTGCCTGACCGGCGAGGGGCGAATTGACGGACAGTCGCTCAGCGGCAAGGCATGCCTGGGCGTTGCCAAACGAGCGGAAAAGTGTGGCGTCAAGACAATTGCACTGGTCGGCAGCGCGGCCGACGATGCCGACCGCACGCTGGATGCGGGGTTGCATGCCTATCACGTCATTGCGCCCGACCTGCCGTCGGCCCAGTCCATGGCGAACGGACCGAAACTTCTGGCGCAGGCGACTGAAAAGCTTCTCATGAAGCTGCAATAGCCGTTATGCTAGTAACGTCATTTGTCTCGGAGTGCTCGCGTGAAGGACTGGTGGACACGAATCATTATCCTTGCCTTGCTGGCAATTGTGCTGGGTGTGCCGTTTGTCTTTAAGCCGTCCGGCCACTCGGATGCGGCTTCCGGTAACGTCGAGCGTCTGGTCATTGTCAGCCCCCACAACGAACAGATTCGATTCGAGTTTGAGTCCGGCTTTAACCGGTATCGCGCATCAGCCGGCAAGACGCCGGTGGACATCGACTGGCGCAGCAGCGGCGGCACCAGCGACCTGCGCAAGATGGTCATCGCAGAGTACGAAGCCAAAGCCGAGGAGAATGCCGTTGACGAAGGTATTGGCGTCGATCTGTTTTTCGGCGGCGGCGACTACGAACACGGCAAGCTGGCCAGCGGCGTAAAAACACAAAAAGATGGCGAGACGGTCAAGGTGGCGATCACCATCCCCATAGAATTGCCCGACGGCCTGCTGGAAAAAGCCTATCCCAGCGACATGATTGGCGGCGAGCGGTTGTATCACAGAAATCTGTCCTGGGTCGGCGTGGCGCTCTCCAGTTTCGGCATTGTCTACAACCGCGACGTGCTGAACATGATCGGCGTGCAGGAGCCGAAGACATGGGCCGATCTGAAGGACGGCCGATACGTCGGCTGGCTGGCGCTGGCTGACCCGGCGCACTCCGGTTCGCTGGCTGCAACCTACAATACCATCCTGCGGCGCAACGGCTGGAACGAAGGCTGGGCGCTACTCCGTCGTGTGTTTGCCAACGCGCGCTACTTCACATCCAGTGCCGGCAAGGTGCCGGTCGATGTCTCGGCCGGTGAAGCGGCCGCGGGCATGTGCATTGATTTCTACGGCCGGTACCAGTCCGGCGCGATTGGCGGCGACCGCGTTGGTTATGTCGATCCGATCAACATGACGGCAATCACCGCCGACCCGATCACCATTCTGCATGGCGCCCCCAATGCGCCACTGGCAAATGAATTTATAGTCTGGCTGTTGAGCGAACAGTCCCAGCGCCTCTGGCAGCGGCGTATGGGTGTACCCGGTGGCCCTGAACGATTTGAACTACGGCGTCTTCCGATCCGGCACGACATGTACAACGAAGAAGAGATGGCCCAATGGAAAGATCACGTTAAGCCATTCGAAATCACCCAACCGTTTCCCAAAGCCATGCCGAACTTTTATGGCACCGTCGCGCCGGTTGCGCACGCGATGGCCATTGATATTCATTCAGAGTTGCAGGCCGCGTGGATCGCGATTGTTCGCAATCCGCATCATCCGAATCGCAAGAAGATGCTGGAACTATTTGACGCCATGCCTGAGCCGTTGATGTTGACCTGGCCGGATAAGGAACTGGCTGATGAGTGGCCGAAGGCATTGGGTGATCCGTCACACACGCGACACAAGGATGCGGCCGCAACGCTCAAGCAGTTTATGGACGCACTGAACAAGCGTTGGAAGGATTCCGATCAGCAGCTAAAAGACCGGCTCGAATGGACGCTGTTTTTCCGTGGGAATTATCGCGAGATTGTGAGACTCGCTTCGTTGTAAAGCCGCGACCAGTGGTCGCGGTCTTCGATTGCGCATCGAGCCAACAGATTTATTTATCACGTGAATACCGTTCCGCGACCACTGGTCTGATCTTTACCCACAACTTTCTACTGCCTTGTCTGTTTTAGCAGTTCGAAGCCGGTCACATACTCCGCGACTTTGCACCAGCCGTGCCAAAGGGTTTGCCAGCCCGGTCGACCATCGCCTTTTCGACCCAGCCAGCCGCCTTGCTTGGCAATCGTGTGATAGAACTGTTGGACGGTCAGTGTCTTTGGGTCATCATGCCTGGCCAGATGACTGACCAACTGCACCCAGAGCGAATCGAATCTGTCAGTCGCCGGCGTGGACGTTCCCTCGGATCGCGTCGCCTGATCACGCAGGGCCAACAGACGCACCGCCACTACCGCGGCGATGGCTGCAAGATTGACGAAGGCCTCCGGGGTGGCCAGTTGCGATGCTTCCAGACGGCAGCCGGTCTTCTGAGCCTTGTGGAATTCCTCGACCAGCCACCGTTTGCGATACCAGCTCAGCACCCGTAACGCGTCAGCCAGCCGGGTCACCGGTTCGCTGGTTAACAGAAGCCAATCAATCGGCTCACCCCCATCCGTCGGCGCAGACGCTTCCTGCACATGCACCACAGCGACCTCAAGGGGCTGCTTGTAACGCGGATCATTCGACGGCGCAGACAACGTCACCTTGCCAAAACGCACCAGTAAACAGGCCTCTCGTGTCTTGCGTGCCGGACGACGTTTACCTGGCGGCGCCTTGACACCCACCGCCGAACGGCGGGGAACCGATATCTCGGTGGTGCCGGCAATCGGCAGTTGCAACACGGTGGAGCACAGCGTCCGGCCCGTTTCCAGACAGCGATCATGCTGGTAACGAATCACAAAGCCATGGCCCGTCTTCTGGCAGGCTTCGAACATCTGGAAGTCGTCTGCTTCACTGTCCGCCACACTGATCAGATGACACGAGCCGGGGGGTGAGCCGATCGCCTGGACCGCCTCGGGCCACGTTTGTGAACGCGTCCAGCGTTGGCGGCGTTGGGGACGTTTTTCACCTTTGGGCGTTTTCGGATCATCGAACCAACGTTGATACAGCAGCCCAAGCACATGGCCATCTTCGGCGTCGATCGCCAAGGCCGTGTGCTGAAGTAATTTTGTGCGGCTCATGCCGTACACCGGCGTCAGTTGCGTCAGGTCATGCACGCACAATACGACTGGCCGTTGGGTGCACAACTGGCCAGTCTGTTCGATGGCCGGCTGCTGAATCGCCTCTGGCGTGACACGGGGGTTATTCAACAGGCGATAGGTGGCCTTCGTCTGAGACCAGTCATGACTTCGTTGGGGAATACTGGCTTGAGGCTGCTCACCCATGGCTGCTGCAACCTGAATCAGTCTTTTTGGAGACGCAGATCAGACAGATCTGCACGGCCGAATTGTTGTTGCGCCCAGTTGAGTGCACAGGTACCGCAGTCCATGAACAACCTCCCTGTCGTCATAGTCAATCAGATCGATAAACAGCAACGCGCGTTCGCGATAAACGCCTACAAGTCAATCGATCGACAAAAAAGCGCCACACAGAAGAATAGTTATGGGTAAAGGACAGACCACTGGTCGCGGCTTTACAAATTACGTTCTTTGCGCTTTTCTGAAATTTCAGTCGACGTATTCCCACACCGTCACGTCAAGCCGCTTCGCGCCCCAGCCACGGGCGATCTCGTGCGTCGGGTAGAGCACATCAAGACGATTGCCCTTGATCTTGCCACCGCGGTCCAGAACCGGTACAGGGCGGTCGCCGTTGTATCCCGGCACGGTGATCACGCTGCCGAAAGGAAGAATTCTTGTGTCGGCCGCCACGAGTTTCATGCCGTTCGTCCACACGCTGTAACCGGAGGCGGTAATGCCGTCCGCCCACTTGCCGCAGGAACGTTCGTCGGGGCTGTAAGCGGTGACGAGCATACGAATCGTCCGAACCGGCCTGATTCGCCGGCTGTTAAACGTCGGATAGTCGGGCTGATCCGTCAACTCAACGACGTCGACAACATCCACCTTCGGCTGCACCGCCGTCGCGACCACAGGAACGCTGGCCGTTGCCATTTCAGTTGCGACCGCTTGCATCTGTGGCTGCTGACTCAACGCTTCGGAAGCGACATGCTGCGCCATGACCGGCTCAGCCGTCTCGACCGCCATCAGGCTCATCGCGTCGCTGTCCGCCTCCAAACCGCGCACGGCAATTAGCCAGCTCGTACCAGCGAGCAACATGACATTGAAAAGCAGCAGGGCGGTCAGGCTGCGTAGGAATCGGTTCGCAGCCAGCCGCGAAGGCAGGTTTCGCTTGGACATCGGATGGCGTCTCCAGCCTTAGCAAGCACACCAGTTCCCTGTATAGGTGCGTGCTAAGTCTTGCCGTCCGTGGCGTTCTTGGTCCTGTTTATCGGGCCAAGAATATAGCGAGGCTGGGGGACATTGCAATCATCTTTCGATGAATATCGGACCTTATTCGGTTACAAAGCCCTACAACCAGAACCCTGCTATCGAGCGCTACCGATGCGTAACACGTGTTCTGCGGCGTGCCAGATCCCTTTGCCACGCGACTGATGAGCCGGACGCAGACGGACAAAACGCGTTCCAAGATCTTCGCAAATGTCCTGTACCTTTTGAGTTACGTTGTCAGACAAGGTCATGACCAGGTCGCCGACCTGCATGTCATAGCCGTTCTGGTCAGATGCTGATTTCACTTTTTTCATGGCTGTTCACCCCAGCAATTCACGTAAGTACAATAAAATCCCATACATCCAATGTTAGGCATAAAATCGGGGAATTTCCTTATTAGGGTTCTGTTAGTCGCTAAAATTAGAATTATCAGGATGTTACGATGGGTAACGGCAATGTAACGGCAGATCGCCCGCCTTTTCAGGCTATTCGAATTGGAAATCGGCAGTTGGATTATTATTCTGACGGCCACGGCCCCGCGCTGATCTTTGTTCATGGCGGCAGATGTTCGGCGGACGATTGGTTCAATCTGACAGACGTTCTTTGTGGGCAATATCAGATGATCATGCCGGACGGCCTGGTGAATCCCTTTGACGGCTGGATGGTCTGGCAGCTTCTCGACTGGTTAGGTGTCGACAAGGCTGTGCTTCTCGGGCACAGCTGGGGCGGCAACGTCACGCAGGAGATGTATCGCATCTTTCCGGATCGTGTGCAGGGCATGATTGATATTGATTCCAGCGCGACCGGCCCGAATATTCTGGCGCTCAAGCTGCCGAATGATCGCTTCAGCGCGAAGGCGGCAGCCATGTACGAAGCCAGACGAGAGCAGATGCTCAAGCTTCGCTCGCATCACCAGGGCGACTACCCGTCAGATGTCACGATCAAGAAACGCATGACTGCTTACGACCGGCATGAGGCTACGCCGGAGCAGTTGGCTGCCGGCCGGCCGGCTCCGCAATTGCGGACAACAATTCCTGATCGACCGCGCCCGCCGATGATTGAAGCCCGGGGCCGGTTTATCAAGTGTCCATGTATGAAGATTGTGACCGGGCGAGGCAAGCTCGATCGTAGCGATTACACGCCACAGTGGGAAGAAGAAAGCAAACTCGCGGACGAATGGGAACTGGTCGCGATCAAAGAAGCAGGGCATTGGCCGTGGCTGGAACAGAAAGAGTGGTTTCTTTCGGTTGTGATGCCGTTCTTTGAGCGCGTGACCTGATTGTCAATCCTTTGACTTCTTCTTGGTTTCAGACTTCTTCGACGTCGTTGTTGTGGTTGACGTTGATTCGCTTTTGGCGGTTGTCTTCGAGTCGCTCGACTTGGAATCCGACTTGCTGTCACTGCTGCTCGACGACGTGGATTCCTTGTCAGCCTTTTCCGCTTTCTTATAGCTGTCGGAGCGATAGTCCGTTTCGTAGAAGCCGGAGCCTTTAAAGATAACGCCGGCGCCGGTGCCAATCAGTCGCTTGAGTTTCAGCTTGCCGCATTCCGGACACTTACGCAATGACTTGGCCGTGATCGACTGAAACTCTTCGAACTCGTGGCCGCATTCCTGGCATGCATATTCATACGTTGGCATTCTTCAGTTCCTGATGATAAGGCTTTCCGGCTTCCTTACGGTGCTACGCAGACTTGTGCGGGACGTAACGACTTGCCATTTAGCGTGTATCCCGGCTGCAACACCATCGCTACATGGTTGCTGTCAATCCCTTCGGCTTCCTGTCGCATCAAGGCTTCATGAAAGTTCGGGTCAAACTCATCGCCGACTTCTACTTTCATCGGCTCAATTCCGAACTGCGCAAGTGATTTGAGCAGTTCCTCACGCACAATCTGAATACCCGATAGGACTGACTCCACGCTTTCATCCACATCCTTGACTTCCATCGCGCGATCGAAGTGGTCGAGCACCGGCAACAGGGATTTGGCAATCTCGCTGACCTGCTGCTCGCGCGCAGATACAACATCCTGGCGCGCGCGGCGGGCATAGTTCTGATAGTCCGCCATGGTGCGCAGCAGCTTTTCGTTCAGGTCGTCACGTTCCTGACGCAGTTGTTCGACTTCGCTCAGTTCGGTCGCTTCCTCCGCGCCGTCCTGATCCATCGGTTCGGCCGACTGCTGCTCTTCTTCTGCCTGCAGTTCGTCCTGTTCGGGTGATTCGTTTTGTGATTCGGTATTCGTCATCTTCTCGCCCTGCATGGTTTTCGGCGGGGGGTGTCATGTTCTCGTGTCATTGAAAGAAGCAGACTCGCTAGTCGCCACTGACATATTCCTTGATCTTCTCCCAGAATCCCTTGTTCTCCGGCAGCACGTCGAACTTTTCAGTCTGTGCATATTCGCGAAGGAGTTGATCCTGCTCCTTGGTCAGGCGAGTCGGAATCTCAATCTTCACAACGATCACCAGATCGCCACGATAGCCGTTGCGCAGATTGGGAAGGCCTTCCCGGTCAATCTTGATCAGCGTGCCGTGTTGCGTGCCACCTTTGATCGTGACTTCTTCCTGGCCATTGAGCGTTGGGACAGTTACCTGTGCGCCTAATGCAGCCTGCGCAAAGCTGACCGGCATCTGCATGACCAGATGATCGCCTTCGCGCTGGAACAGTTCATGCTCTTCCACGCGGACAACCACGTGCAGGTCGCCACGAGGGCCGCCATTGGTGCCGGGTTCGCCTTCGCCGCGGACACGAATGGCCTGTCCATCCTGTATGCCGGGCGGAATCGATACGCTCAACACGCGTTTGCGTGGCACGCGCCCGCCTCCGGCGCAGTCTGAACACTTTTCTTTGTAGACCTTGCCCTTGCCGCTACACGCCGGGCAGGTGGTGACCATTCGAAACATCCCGCCCAAGCCGCTTTGTGCCACCTGTCCGGCTCCGCCGCAAGTGACACAGGCAATAGGATCGGTGCCCGGCTTGGCGCCGTTACCGCCACAGGTGTCGCAAGTGTCCTGGCGAACGAATTCAATTTCCCGCTCGACGCCGGTTGCGACGTCGTTCAGGGTGATGACGGTATTGGTTTCCAGGTCGTACCCGCGTCGCGCCCGGCTGCCGCCGCGCCGTGCACCGCCACCGCCGCCGAACATGTCGCCAAAAATGTCGCCGAACATCGAGAAGATGTCGTTGGCATCCATGCCGGAGAAGTTATGACCTGCCTGGCCACGCAGCCCATCGTGGCCGAACTGGTCATATTGCTGTCTTTTCTGCGGATCGGAGAGGACTTCGTAAGCCTCAGCCGCTTCCTTGAAGTTGGCCTCTGCTTCCGCATCGTCCGGGTTGCGGTCCGGATGAAACTTCATGGCCATCTTGCGATAGGCGCGCTTGATGTCGTCAGCGGAAGCATCCTTGCCGACGCCGAGAATTTCATAATAGTCGCGCGTTGTTGCCATGTAATTCAGGTCCCGGATTTTTACCCGGCGGCAGTACAAGGCCCAGGACGCTTAACGCCCTGGGCCTTGATTACCGTCGGTTTACCAATTTAAATCAGGCAAAGGGCTGTCTTACGACACAGCACCTTCAACCGGTTCCGTCTCGTCCTTCAACTCAGTAACCAACACATTGGTCGTAAGCATCAGGCCGGAAACGGAGGCAGCATTGGTCAGAGCAGTCTTCGCGACCAGAGCCGGATCAATGATGCCGGCCTTGACCATATCGACATAGTCGCCGGTACCGGCGTTGTAACCCTGGTTGCCCTTGGCTGAACGGACCTTCTCGACAACCACGTGTCCGTCTTCGCCTGCATTCTTGACGATTTGACACAGCGGCGATTCCAGCGCGGCCGCGACAATGTCGTAACCGATTCGCGCGTCACCGCGAGCTTTGCTGCGTGCCGCTTCAACTGCGTCAATTGCGCGGATGAACGCAACCCCGCCGCCGGGGACGTAGCCTTCCTGAGCAGCCGCCTTGGTGGCGTGAAGGGCGTCGTCAACGCGATCCTTCTTCTCCTTCATCGCGACTTCGGTAGCAGCACCAACGTTGATGATGGCAACGCCGCCGGTCAGCTTGGCCAGGCGTTCCTGCAGCTTCTCGCGGTCGTAGTCGCTGGTCGTGGTTTCGATCTGGTTGCGAATCTGTTCACAACGAGCGTTGATGTCCTTCTTCTTGCCGGCGCCTTCGATGATCGTCGTGTTGTCCTTGTCGATGACGATCTTCTTGGCGGTGCCCAGCGCATCCAGTTCGAGTGCTTCGAGGCTCTGGCCGAGGTCTTCGCTCAGGAAGGTGCCGCCGGTCAGCGTTGCGATATCGCCGAGCATGGCCTTGCGACGGTCGCCAAAGCCCGGCGCCTTGACGGCACAGATCTTCAGCACGCCACGCAGGCGGTTGACGACCAGCGCGGCCAGCGCTTCGTTTTCAACTTCTTCACTGATGATCAGCAACGGCTTCTGAGCCATGGCAATCTTGTTCAGCAGCGGGAGCAGGTCCGGCAGGTTGCTGATCTTCTTCTCGTGAATCAGGATCAGCACGTCTTCCAGAACACATTCCTGCGTGGCCGGGTCGGTCATGAAGTAAGGTGACTGGTAGCCCTTGTCGAACTGCATACCTTCAACGTAGTCGAGGGTCGTTTCGGCACTCTTGCCTTCTTCGACTTCAACCACGCCGTCCTTGCCGACCTTGTCGATTGCTTCGGCAATGATGCTGCCGATCTCTTCGTCGTGGTTGGCGGACACGGTGGCAATGTTCTGGAGGTCCTGCTTGCCCTTGCACTTGGTCGAAGCGGAAGTAATCGCTTCGGCCGCAACGTTGGCAGCCGCGGTGATGCCGCGCTGGATCACCATCGGGTTGGCGCCCGCGGTCACGTGACGCAGACCTTCGGTGAAGATTGCTTCAGCCAGAACCGTCGCGGTGGTCGTGCCGTCGCCGGCCTTGTCCGAAGTCTTCTTGGCGACCTCGTTGACCATCTTCGCGCCCATGTTCTGGAACGGCTCGGCCAGTTCGATTTCCTTGGACACGCTCACGCCGTCCTTGGTGACTGCCGGATTGCCAAACGATTTCTGCAGGACGACGTTGCGCCCGGTCGGGCCCATCGTCACTTTGACTGCGCTGGCAAGCTGTTCCAACCCCTTGCGGAGTTGCACGGCTGCTTCAGCGCCAAACATCAGTTGCTTCTTAGCCATTTCTCAATTGCTCCCTACAAGCGGGTTGGATTTACTTTTCAACGACACCCAGCAGTTCGCTTTCACGAACGATCATGTGCTGTACGCCATCGACGTCGATTTCCGTGCCGGCATACTTGCCATACACGACGGTGTCGCCTTTCTTCACGCCCAGCTCGGTGCGGCTGCCGTCGTCATTGACCTTGCCCGGACCGGCGGCGACGACCTTGCCCATCATGGGCTTTTCCTGTGCGCCTTCCGGCAGGTAGATGCCGCTGGCGGTCTTTTCTTCAGCTTCCTGTGGTTTAATGAGAACGCGATCGTCCAGAGGGCGGACAGTGGTCGTGCTCTTCTTGTTCTTGGTTGCAGTTGCCATGGTTTGTTTATCTCCGTGTCTGCGTCAGTTCTGGTTTGGATAAAGTCTAAGTATCGAACACATTTTCAGCCGGGGTTGGTCGGCTGTGATTGGCTTACATCATGCCGGGCATGCCACCCATACCGCCCATGCCTCCCATTCCAGGCATGCCGCCGCCCATACCACCCATGCCGCCCATTCCGCCCATGCCACCTGGCATGCCGCCGCCGTGATCGTGTCCGCCGGGGCCGCCAGCATCGTCAGACGGCATTTCGGTGACAACGCAGTCACAGGTCAACAGGAGGGTGGCCACGCTTGCCGCGTTTTCCAGTGCGGTGCGGTCAACCTTGGCCGGGGTGATAATGCCTTTTTCGATCAGGTCACCATACTCCAGTGCCAGGGCGTCGAAGCCGAAGCTGCCCTTGCCTTCAGCAACCTTGGTGACAACAACCGAGCCATGCTCGCCCGCGTTGTCAGCAAGGGTCTTCAGCGGAACCGACAACACACGGCGGACCAGTTCGATGCCGGCCTCTTCGTCGTGGCTGTTGGTCTCGACCTTCTTGAGCTTGTTGATCGCACGAATGAAGCTGACGCCGCCACCGGGGACAATGCCTTCTTCAACTGCTGCGCGGGTCGCGTGCAGTGCGTCTTCAACGCGTGCCTTCTTTTCCTTGAGTTCCGCTTCCGATCCAGCGCCGACATTGATCTGCGCCACGCCACCGGCCAGCTTGGCCAGGCGTTCTTGCAGCTTCTCGCGGTCGTAGTCGCTGGTGGTGGTTTCGATTTCGCGGCGAATCTGTTCGATGCGGCCCTGAATGGCCTTGCTCTCGCCGGCGCCTTCGATGATGGTCGTGTTTTCGCTGTCAATGGTGATCTTCTTGGCCAGACCGAGGTGACCCATCTCGACCTTATCCAGTTCGACACCGAGGTCTTTCATGATCGGCTCACCACCGGTCAGGACAGCAATGTCCTGCAGCATGGCCTTGCGACGGTCGCCGTAGCCCGGGGCCTTGACAGCTGCGACGTTCAACACGCCGCGCAGCTTGTTGACGACCAGTGTCGCCAGCGCTTCGCCGGTGATGTCTTCAGCGATGATCAGCAGCGGCTTCTTGGCCTCCTGAACCTTTTCAAGAACCGGAACCAGCTTCTGAACGGATTCGATCTTGTCTTCGTAGATCAGGATCAGGCACTTCTCCAGCTCGACGGTCATGTCGTCCTGGTTGGTGACGAAGTTCGGGGAAAGGAAGCCGCGGTCGAACTGCATGCCTTCGACTACGTCGACGTAGGTGTCCAGGCTCTTGCCTTCTTCCACGGTAATGACGCCGTCCTTGCCGACCTTCATGAACGCGTCAGCCATGATCTTGCCGATTTCCTTGTCGTTGTTGGCACTGATGGCCGCGACATTGGCAATTTCATCCTTGCTGGCGACGTTGATCGGCTTGGACTGCTTCTGGATGTCAGCCACAACCGCGTCCACGGCCTTCTTCATGCCGCGAACCAGTGCGTTGGCATCCACGCCGGCAGTCACCTGACGCAGACCTTCGCGGAACAAGGCTTCTGCCAGAACCGTAGAGGTGGTCGTGCCGTCACCGGCCTTGTCCGACGTTTTGCTGGCCGCTTCCTTGACCAGTTGGGCGCCCATGTTCTCGTTCTTGTCTTCCAGCTCGATTTCTTCGGCAACGCTCACGCCGTCCTTGGTGACGGTCGGGCCGCCCCAGCTCTTGTCCAGCACGGCATTACGTCCGCGCGGGCCGAGCGTGCTCTTTACCGCAGCGGCGAGCTTCGTCACACCAGCCAGAAGGCTCTTGCGAGCATCCGTTTCGAAGGCCAATTCTTTTGCGGCCATATCTCTAGATCTCCGTAAAATCCCTAGGGGTGAATCTTTATTGTTCCGATTCTGAGCCTGCCACAGGACGGCACAGAATGACGTATGTGCCGTAAGGTGCAAATCAGATGCCTCGAATCTGGTGGTCTGACTGCCTCGCCGCTATTTCAATAACTGGTTGTTGTATATTGGATTGGGTGATATTATTGGGCCCGTTGAAGGAACGGGCTGCTGTCAAGCTGGCAGGCCCGACCGTTCGAAACTGACAGTTCTGCCAGACCATGGCAGGTCGTCAGAGTTGGGGAGCGCGGTTCCGGGGGGGGGATTCCGGGGGCGGGGTATCTTGAAGACGAGGCGAGGGCGGACCGTATGGCGATCAAACGACAGATGTGCGTGAATCATCCGGAACGCGCGGCCATCGGCGTCTGCATGATGACCAAACGGCCGATCTGCGCCGAATGCTCCACGCGCTACGAAGGGGTCAATTACAGCAAGGAAGGCCTGGAAATCCTTCGCCGCCAACGCGCGGCGAAGAAGGCGTCTGCCGACCGCACCAATTACGTCGGCATCGTATTGGGGGTTTTTACAGTTTTGCCTCTGATGTATCTTCTCTTCCTGTTCTATCAGTTGACTTTCACCACGCTGATCGATTTCCAGCAGGAAGTGCTGCGCGGCGGTTTTGATTAGCAAAGAAGGGGGACGACGTGGCGGCTGACGTGCAGGCAATGCTCCTGCAAAGTGACAGACAATCTGCCTTGGGCCCGATGGACGCCGCCTGCGGATACATCCGCGCGCGGTTCTGGCGCCTGTTGCTGACGTACCTGTTGCTGATGATTCCCTATTCAGCCGTCATGCTGATGCTCGTGGACATCGTCACCAGCGAGTATCGCGCCCGGGTGTCCGAAGCCTGTTTCTATCTGACGCTGGCCACGTTCTGGCGATGGATCGGCCAAGCGAAAATGCAGGCAGACATCCTGCGCGATTCGGGGATGAATGAAGTCACGCTGGCCCTCAAACACCTGTTTGCCTACCTGGTGATGCGCCTTCTGGCCAATTTTCTGCTGGTCTGGCTGGGGATACTGATCGTTCCGATTTACTACGGCCTGTATCTGGCAGGCTTCGCCGCGCCGGCACTGCTGCAACACAAGGACTCCGGTTGGACCATCTTCAAGCGCACCTTCAGCCAGATGCACCAGAATGCGGATCGTCTGTCCAAAGTGTTGGGCGTTACCAAATTGCTGTTCTGGTTTCTATTGCTTTTCGCGATTGTTATTCAAGGGCTGTTGGTCGCCACGTTGTTCCCAAGTCTGCTGGGCATTGATACGGCCGACGCCCAACTGACGTTTGGCGGCTTCCCGTGGGTGATATGCGGTTTTTACTTTGTTTTTCTGATCGTCGATTTCTATTGGACGGTGCTTTGCGCGATTCTTTACGATGCCCTGCAGGCCAGGCGGCGCGGTTTCGATCTGGTTAAACGCATCGACGCCCTGGAGGCAGTCGTATGAGCGGCCGATTCAACAGAATCCTGATGCTCGGTGTTCTGAGCTTGATGTTCAGTGCGGAAGTTGCGCACGCGCAGCAGGATGATGGCCGGTCTGCCAATGACGATACCAGCATGATCGGCATCAATCCGGATGACCCGCATGCGCAGTTGCAGAACATCCTTGCCAAGCCGATCTATCAGCGCTGGACGCTAAGACAATTGCGTGGCCATGAAGAAAAGCACACTGGGGATTCGTGGGTCGACCAGGACTCATACTTCGTTTCAATGCTCAAGGAAATCAAACGTTCACTCAAAGAAGCCTGGAAAGGCTTCTGGAATTGGGTCGGCCGACAGTTGCGTGGCATAACACCCCCTAATTTTTCCACGCCGGGTGACACGTTCTTTGAAGTAATTAAGCTGATTGCCTGGGTGGTTGCCGGCTGCCTGATTCTGTTCCTTATCTACCTGATCTGGCGCGTTGCAAAAGAAGGACATTTTTCCAGAGGCAAATCGCGCATCCTCAGCCGCGAACAGATCGACCACGCCATGCAGTCCGGCGAGGCGCTCGCCATGCAGAGCACGGATTGGCTGGCCGAAGCGGACCGTCAGGCAACGGGTGGCAACTACCGCGCGGTATACCGGGCGTTGTATCTGGCCTTGTTGTCCGGGCTGCACGAGATAAAACACATTCAGTTTCGCCGCAATCGTACGAACTGGACTTATGTCAATCGGTTTAAGGGGCCCGAGCATCACCGTGGTACGTTCGCAGGTCTGACAGGTTTATTTGATGACGTCTGGTATGGCTTGAAGGAGCCCGACAAAAGCAGGAATTCGCTGGCCCAGGTCCGCCGTCAGGTGCAGCAGTTGGTAGGGGGGCGGTCAGATGTATAGACGCGTTGCCCTGATCGCCATGACGCTTGCACTGGCCGTTACCTGCTTCTGGGCGTTCTACCGTGTGGCCTTCTGGTCCGCGCGCGGCGGGCAGAGCGCTCCGTTGTTTTCCGTACGCCGGTATGACCCATACGGCGCGGCTGCAATGAAGGAACTGCTCATCCAGCGAGGTGTGGATGTTCGCACGCTGGAACAATCGCGAATCCCGTCAAATGCCCAAGGCGTGTTGATTCAAATTCTCCCGTTGGAGATGACCCATTCGTTCCTTCCAACCGGTGAGATGGTGCATCGCCGATCAGCACTCCAGGCAAAACCGTTGCGCGAATGGATTGAAGAGGGCAATACGGTCATTCAGTTTGTGACTGATCACACGTCGTTGATGCGCGAATGCGATGTGCCGGGAACCGTCAAAGCCGTTAAGAAAAAAGCGAACACGCCGAATCCCTTCGCGCAGCCGGCCGCAGCGGCATCGAATGTAATTGGCGAACAGCAGGCAATGTGGACCAATATTCAACAGGAAATGAAAAAGGGCACGCCGCCGGATGATCTGCTCGGCTATGAGCACATTGTGAAGTGGACCCGCACCGCGAGTGATCACCTGAAGGCAGACATGCCGTTGCGCGAGCCAATTGTGGCCATGTCGCCTTACCACCTTCCGCCGGACGCGACGGCCCAATGGACGCCGCTCGCCACCGTCGGGCGCATTGGCACGATCATCGGCATGCAGAAGGTGGGCAGCGGCCGGTTGATTGTCGTAACCAGCCCGACACCCATCCTCAATTTCAGTCTGCCCAAACGCGGCAATTTGGCCATGCTGCTTGCTCTGGTCGGCGATCAGACGGTCTATGTCGACGAGTGGTCGCATGGCATCGGCACCGGCGGCACCATGCTCGGCGCGATTCATGAATTGGGCCTCACGCCCGTGCTTTTACAGGTGCTGTTCATCATGGGGCTCTACACCTGGAGCACGTTCGGCTTCAAGCGTCACGAGCTGCCGGAAAACGAACGCAAACGATCCAGTAGCGAACAGGTGGTCGCTTTGGCCCACCTCTACGAACAGGTGCTGACGCCCGCGGAAGTGCTTGCTCGGGCGCGTGAGGAGACCTTGCGCCGCATCGCGCATGTCAATCGCTGCAACGTATCTAATGTGATTGAGCGCGTACAGCATCTGCCGCCCGGTGATTCGCATGTGCGCGAGGCACTGGCCATCCTGCAATCCATTCAAGCTGAGGATCAGATCTTCGGCAAGCGGTGTCGCGGCTGTGGCTACAACCTCTACGGAATAAGATCGGACAATTGCCCGGAGTGTGGTCAGCCGGTGCATCACGAGCGTGACCTGAACATCATCAGCAGACGAAACGACGAACAGGCCGAAAGCCTGATGAGTAATCCCAAGTACATTCAAACAAAAGCGGTGACTTGGCTTGACGCCTCTTACCGCTACGTGAAGGAGATGTCGCGTGAGCGAAGAAGGTGAAATGCAACTCGGTGAAGTGCAGGTCCGACTCAAATCGGTCAAGGAACAGGTCCGACGTGTGGTGTTCGGGCAGGATGCTGTGCTCGAGCAGATGTTGATCGTACTGCTCTGCGGAGGGCACGCGCTGCTGGAAGGGGTGCCCGGTACGGCTAAGACACTGGCTGTTCGTGCATTGGCCAAGTCCATGGACTGTCGAACCACCCGCATCCAGTTTACACCCGACCTGATGCCCTCGGACATCATTGGCACCAACGTCTATAACCTGCAACAGAACCAGTTCGAACTGCATCGCGGGCCGATCTTTACGGATCTGCTGCTGGCCGACGAAATCAACCGTGCTCCGGCGAAGACACAGGCAGCATTGCTCGAAGGTATGAGTGAACGCCACGCCACGATAGATGGCGTTCGATATGAACTATCGCCGGTCTTCTCCGTGTTTGCTACGCAGAACCCCATCGAATTTGAAGGCACCTACCCGCTGCCCGAAGCGCAGCAGGACCGTTTTCTTCTGAAGATTCAGATCGATACGCCAAGCGTAGAGGCGGAGCGGCAACTGTTGCAGGCCGTTCATGAAGGCAATCCGCCGGACGCTCTGTCATCCGATGTTTTACTGCCAATACTGACACAGCAGTCGCTGTTGGCGGCACGTAACTCGTTGCCGGGCATTCGTGTCGAGCTGACGGTCATGGACTACCTGCTCAAGATCGTGCGCGCCACGCGCGATCACGATTCGGTGCTGGTCGGAGCCGGTCCGCGTGGTTCGATCAATCTTCTGATCAGCAGCAAAGCCCGCGCGTTGATCAGTGGGCGCGACTATGTCACCCCGGACGACATCGTTGCCATGGTCAATCCGGTGCTGGGCCATCGCATGACATTGACCGCCGACGCGGAAATCTCCGGCTCGACCGCTGAAGAAGTGCTTCTCTCCATTATGGACAAGATCGACGTGCCAAGATGATTACACCGGGCCGCAGCATCCTGATTCTAGCCGTAGTAAATGCGTTCCTTCTGTTTGGAGCGCTGGCCGCACCGCAATTGTTATTCGTCGCCATTGTGGTGGATGTCGCGCTGGTCGGCCTGACGTTGCTCGAAGGGGCTGCGCTGAGAAAACAGTCCGTCACGGTCGAACGTGTCGACTGGACACGCCTGGAAATCAACCGAACATCCTTTCTCAAATACAGGATCACCAATCCTGGCTCGACAGCGGTAAGTGTCCGGATCGAACAGGACTGGCCGTCCGAATTCGAAGCCGAAGAAAATGAGCTGAACCTTCGTATCGCCCCCGGTGAAAAAGTGATGGCCCAGCTTGCGGTCACGCCGCTGAAGCGGGGACACTTCACGATCGCGCCGATGCAGTTGCAGTTGTCGTTCATGTCTCACCTCTCGCGCTTTCGGCGGCCGGAAGGTGAGGAATTCACCGTCTGTGTTTATCCCGACCTGAGCGCAGTGTCAGAATATGAACGCCTGCGTCGTCACCGCGCGTTGAGCCAGTTCGGCATCCACCGCATGCGCATGATCGGTGCGGGGCGGGAGTTCGACCAGCTGCGCGAGTACCAGCCGGATGACGATTACAGCGACATCAACTGGAAAGCCACCGCTCGCCGTCGCGAGCCGATCACAAACGTGTATCAGGCCGAGCGCGCCCAGGACGTCATGATCTGCATTGATAAGGGCCGTATGATGGGCAACCCGATTGGCAACGGCGTTGCGCTCGACAGAGCTGTGGATGCCGCGATGATGCTTACGCATGTCTGCAATCGCTCCGGCGATCGGACCGGCCTGGCGGTCTTTGGCGACACGGTGACCGACTACCTGAAACCGTTGGGCGGCCGCGCAGCCGCCACGCGCATTGTCGATCATCTGGTCAACATCCAGCCGGACCCGATCTTTCCATCTTTTGCCGAACTGGTTTCCGCGCTGCGCATCAACCAGAACCGCCGATCCATGGTGTTTGTATTTACGGATTTAAACGATCCGCAGCTGGCCAAAAACATGGCGGACACCATCCCGCTGATCAGCCGTCGACATGTATGCGTGATCGTAAGCCTGCGCGACTCACTGCTCGAACGCGTTGCCGCGGGACCGGCTCATTCTTACAAGGCCGTCTGCCAGGTGCTTGCCGCTCGACAATTGGCAGACGAACGAACCACGCGCACACGCGAACTGATCAAGACTGGTGTGCAGGTTCTGGAATGCGACGTTGACCGGATTTCCATCGACGTGATCAACGAATACCTGACGTTGAAGATGCGGCAGATGGTTTAGTATCCGTCAGACATCGTGGATAACATGCCAGAAACAGCTAACCCTCAGGGTATTTGTCGTAAGTTGAGCATGTCACTTGCTGCGGACCTAAATATACCCTGTACCCCTTTCCGAACGACCAAAGTACACAGGGGTCCGGAGGGGAGTAAAGCCTGTGAATGTCCTGATAATCAATCATGACGAATCATCCGTCCGGATGCTTGTAAGGTTGGTTGAAGTGATTGGGTATCAACCGATTGTGACTGAAAGTTGTGAACAGGCGACCAGTCTTGTCGAACAAAATCAGATCGATTGCGCTGTGTTTGACTGGCATTGCGAAGGGGACAGCGGCATGCAGATGATCGCGCCGTTGCGCAGGGCACAACCCGACCTGCCGATCATCATGTCACGGGCTGCTACCAGTATTGATGGCCAGGTTGAGGTCCACCGAAACAGCGCGGTCACACTCGTTGCCAAGCCGATCACCCTTGAAGGCCTTCGCGAAGCTTTCGAGCAGACGCAGGTTCTGCTGGCTGTACAGCAAGTCTGAACGAGATACCCCAACTACACATGCTGATCGACAAGGATCGGATTGCCATCCGGGTCGATTGCAATGAAACTGGCCGGGCCGGTGGTTGTCTCATCAGCTTCAGCCACAAATTGCACGCCTTGCGATTTTAACTTCTGCTGCAACTCGCGAACGTCGGTGAATGATTCAAGCTTGCTCGCATTCTGGTCCCACCCCGGGTTGAACGTCAATGTGTTCTTTTCGAACATGCCTTGAAAGAGGCCGATGATGTGGTCGCCGTTCTTAAGAATCAACCAGTTCTGTGAGGCGTCTCCGCCGAACACTGTAAAGCCGAATTTTTCGTAGAAAGCCTTTGAGGCTTCGAGGTCTTTCACCGCCAGGCTGATGGAAAATGCGCCGAGTTGCATGGTTCGCTCCGTTGGATAGTAACACTTTCGAGTTTTAACGCGTAAAGTTTGTGGCTACCGAAGCCGTGCGGTGAGTCCCCATCTGAAACTACATCTTTGCTGAAATCTCACTTGTCGCATTGCCACGCCACACTTAAGTTCTGGGTTTCGGAATCGGGACCTTTGAAACGTCATCAAACGTAGCGTAGCAGCCGAGATTGCCGTACATACTGAAAGATAACACGGCAATCTTTTGTTCATCATCTGGCGTACTTGCCGGCACAGTATGCGGGAGCACTCGTCCCATTGCGTGTGTGCCAATCAGGAAGTAAACAGCTTGGACAGCAGTTTCAATATTATCGGCAGAGGCTTCGATTTTGCTGATTTTAATGGTGCTGTCCCCCACGTTTGCGGTGGCGCGATACAGCAGCTGGCCGGTCCAACTACGGACAAAAAGGAACACCGAATTGTAAATGTAAATGTCCCATTTTGTGTCCATCGATGGAGCCTTATAAACGATTCCTTCCAAAGTCTCGCCGTTATGTGGAAAAATCAGTTCACAGCTAATTGTTTGTGACTCTTCGATAACAGCGTCAATGTACTCACGCCCGTCAGATTGGCGTTGCACATTGAACGACTGTGCAATTCGCTGATCGCCGGTAGTCGCAACGACGTTCCAGGTCAGGCTACGGACATCAAGAACACGTACCCCAAACGGATTTTCGTCACCGACTTCGTACCATTTGAACTCGTACTTAGAAGTACCGTTATCATCACCTTTACTTGTGTTGCTGCTTGAACCAAACCATCCTTTGATGCGCTTCCACATGTTTAATCCTTTGGCCGTAGAACCCCGGATCGGACGGTTCTGGTAAACCAATGACTCGCCGGATAAGAAGAATCTTCGCTAAGTGCTTCTGAGGAAACGGCGATGGCAGCTTATTTGTAAGCTAACGTTCGTAGCCAAGCACGTCAAAACGGAAAAGGCTTACAACAAGCGATGGCGCGAAGCAGTTTTTCAGCTTGCTTCGCCAGTCAGACGGAAGCCGTATAACCGCCCATTAACATATCGGAAACGCAGCCTTGCGTGTTCCGGAAGCGCTTTGTCGCACTGAATTGCATATCGGATGGCACTCGAATCAGAAACATCAACTTGATGTGTTGCGATGATCTCGCCGGCGTGATTCAACACATCAACTGCCAGCGTCATCGCCTGCTTGCCGCGCCAGGTGTTGAACGGACAGATGTTCACTTCGATGGCTCGCGCATCGGGCTGAAGTGCAAGAAGTGGTGTGGTAACGGCCCCTTCATTACCGGTCGCGTCCAGGCTTACAAATCCATCCTCGCGCAGTGCGGCCAGGCCGTGGGAGCCGTTCATGCCCGGCTGTATGTGCGCGAAGCCTGGCGCTTTATGCGGGTCAGGTCGGCCTGAATAGTGGATCAACAGTTTGCCGTCACGATGGATTGGCGGATTGAAAGTGGGGACGATCCAGTAGCCGTCAAATTCGCCATGCTCACCGCCGCGCAGGAAGGGCTCGTGGTTGCAGAGCCGCTGCCAGTTGCGCCCGTCGCGGCTGCAGGCCAGTTGCGTATCAATACGCTGCTCATGGACGTAATAGACTTCGACATAGGCGAGATACATGCTCTGGTACCAGAAGGCATAGCCCCCATAGAGTTGGACATCCGGATGGTCGAGCCGTTCGGGTTGCATGGCGAGCCACGGATGGTTTTCGCGGCTGTCGTCCCATTGGTTGAAGTCGTCCGTTTCGACTTGCCAGATCCACCGCTTGGGATGGGCATGATAATCGCGGCTCCACGCGATATGCTTGCCGCGCGGCTCGTCGTACCAGTAGCTCATGCGGTCGCCAAGATACGGGACGGCATACTCTTTGAGGAAAGTCCAATGGATTCCGTCCGGACTGATGCCGTTCGTTAGCCCGTTCATCCATGTCCTGCGCGAAGTGAGCATTTTGTAGCGGCGGTTCGGATCTGGATCTTGATCGTCGCGGCGAATGCAGAAATCGTCGATCGAATCCTGAAGAATTACATTGCTGCCGGGGATCGGCGAATCTTCAATCGGCGTCTTCTCAAAATGAACGCCATCCTTGCTGCGGGCAATGCAGATAGACCACGGGCCGAAGCCAAACTTCTCCCGGTGTTCAGCTTCGGACAGGCTCCAGTGGCCCAGTGCTTTGTAAAACAGCCAGAGTTCGTTACCCATTTCCAGAACCTGGCCATAAACGTTTGCGGTCATTTCCCACGGCTGGTCCGGAACAAGAATCGGTGTGCCATGCTTATGCGGCCGATTGATGCGCCGATGTACTGATTGCGATTCGGCGACGAGGTAATCGTCCACAAACAGTTGCGTTTGATTATTCGAAATGCTGATCGGTTCGGTAGTGGATTCTGTCATGGCTACTCTATTGGCTTATTACGAATGACAGAATTTATAGCGATGTTTTCGCAAAACGGGCGCAGATGTGTTGAATGAATTCACGAAAAGTTGGCAATACAACCACGGCAGATACTGGTCAACACCTGAATTACTTCGCAGCCAACCAGTCTGTTCCGTACCCTGCGTCCACCTTCAGAGGCACGCGCAGGCTCATCGCATTTTCCATCTCTTCGGTGAGAATCGCGGCACATCGTTCCGCTTCACCTGCTGGCGATTCAACGACCAGTTCGTCATGAATCTGCAGGAGAATCTTCATCGGCAACTGTTCCGTATGAATCCGGTGATGCAGCTTAACCATGGCGAGTTTGATCAGATCAGCCGCGCTACCCTGGATGACGGTATTGATGGCAAGCCGTTCGCCAAGCGCGCGTGTCTGCGGATTGCGCGAAGTGAGTTGTTTCACTTCGCGACGTCGGCCGAGAATGGTTGAGACGTAACCGTGTTGTTCCGCGTGGACGACGCACTCGCCGAGGAACGTGTCAATACCTTTGAATCGGTCGCGGTAGTTCTCGATCAGGGCCTTGGCTGCGGTTCGGTCCAACCCTTCGATGCGCCGGGCCAGGCCAAACGCGGTAATGCCGTAGATGATGCCGAAGTTGACGACCTTCGCCTGGGCACGCTGTTCGGACGATACCTCTTTGGCATCCACGCCGAACACCTGCGCGGCGACCGCGGTGTGAATGTCCTGTTCATCTTCAAACGCCGCTGTCAGAGCGGGGTCTTCGGAAAAGTGAGCCAGGAACCGCAGTTCAATCTGCGAATAATCCGCGCTGATCAGCACGTGGGCAGGCTCAGCCACAAATGCTTTGCGAATCTGGCGCCCCATTTCCGTGCGAATCGGAATGTTCTGGAGATTCGGCCCGCTGGAGGATAATCGGCCTGTTGCCGCGCCTGTTTGATGAAAACTCGCATGCACGCGACCGGTCTTTTCATAGATGCTGTCACGCAGCGCGCCGAGATACGTGCTGACCAGCTTGGTCATCTGCCGATACTCAACAATCATGCGCGGCAGCGCCGCCTGCTCCGGCGCCAGGTCTTCGTGGTCCGCCAGTTTCTCCAGCACCTCAATATCCGTTGACGGACCGGTCTTGGTCTTCTTGATGACGGGAAGTTTTAACTGCGTAAACAGAACTTCCGCAAGCTGTTTGGGCGAGTCCAGGTTGAACGGCGCACCGGCCATGCCGAAGATTTCATCACGAATCACATCGATTCGCTTGGATAGCTCAGTCTGCTGTTCCTCGAGCACAGTTGGATCAATGCGGATGCCGTTGAACTCCATCTCTGCCAGCACTTCGACCAGCGGCATCTCCACTTCATCTGCCAATGATTGCACGTCCTGCTCAGCAAGCTGCGGCTGCAATTTCTCATAAAAACGCAATGTGATATCCGCATCTTCCGCGGCATAAGGCGTGATCTGATCGAGCGGCACCTGGTCCATGGTCTTCTGTTTCAGCCCGCGCCCGCGCTCGCCAATCAGCTTGGTGATGGGAATCGTGTGATGCTGCAACAGCGCGACGGCCAGATCGTCCATCCCGCGCCCCGGCAGGTTGAGCAGGTTCGCCGCGATCATCGAATCAAACGCGGTGCCTCGCATGTTGATGCCGGCATGGCGCAGCACGAGCAGGTCGTATTTAATGTTGTGCCCGCACTTTTTGATATTGATGCTTTCCAGTACCGGCCTCAGCGCCTCGAGCACCGTTTCCTCATCGAGATACTTCTCGCCTTGCGGGGCAAGTGTCGGGATGTAAACCGCTTCCTCTGTTTTCCATGCAATGCAGATACCGCACAGCTTGGCGCGGTGGCCCAGGCCAACTGTTTCCGTATCAACCGCAAGCATGGATTGCTGGCTGATGGTCTCGACAAGCTCCTTCAAGTCTGCTTCCGTCGTGATTGCACGGTAGTTGTATTCGTCGGCAGTATGCAGCGGCGTCGCGTCTTCGTCCGGTCCACCGACCGACATGGGCGTCATATCAAAAAGCGTGTCGCCAAAACCACCATCGTCATTGCTTGTCGGGGCCGCCGGTGGTGAAGCCGCCCGTTTTTCCAGCAGCTTGTCCAAATCGCTCGAATGTCGGCGAAAGCCCATCTCCGTAAAGAACCGCTTGAGCCTTTCGCCCTCGATCGGGCGTGCCCGTGCGGTTTCCATATCAAATGGCAGATCAAGATCATCCTTGAGCTTCACCAGTTGCAGATTCAGCGGCATACGATCCTTGGCCGCTTCCAGTTTTTCTTTGCGCTTGCCTTTAATCTTGTCGATGTTGGCGTAAATGCCGTCAATGTTGCCGTATTCCTGCAACAGTTTTGCGGCCGTCTTATTGCCCACGCCGTCCACGCCGGGAATGTTGTCAACCTTGTCGCCGGTCAATGCGAGCAGATCCACTACCTGATGTGGCGTGATGCCCTTGTCTTCTTTGAGTCGTTCAACATCGATTGTCATGTCCGTGTGAATATCGAACATGACCGTCCGGTCGGAGAGCAGTTGCTCAAGGTCCTTATCTTTGGTGACCATGCGAATGTTGACGTCGCTGAGGCTGTCATCCTGTTCCACGTGACGCACACATGTGGCAATGACGTCGTCTGCTTCAGCGCCGGTCTGGCCGAGGATGGGAATGCCGAACATTCGGGTCATTTCAAAGATACGCTGGACCTGCGGGGCAAAGTCGTCCGGTGGGCTGTCACGATTGGCTTTGTATTCGCTGTAAATCTCATCGCGAAATGTCTTGCCGGGTGTGTCCACCACCATGACGACATGTTCGGGTTTGTACTGCTCGAACAGCTTGAACAGCATGCCGGCAAAGGCAAAGACTGCATGCGTCGGCTCGCCGGTAACAGGGCTGGTCATCCCGCCGCGAATAGCATAGTACGCGCGAAAGATTTGGGCATGACCGTCAATGAGATAAAGCATTCGTGACATGGGAGGGATTATACGTTGCAAACCCATGCCTGTTTGTCCGCATCAATGAGTGGACCGGCATATCGGCTTACGGTTACACTGCGCCCCATCAATCTGGCAGAACTGCAAGGGGCCAGCCATGTCGATCAACAAACAGAAACTTGAACTGCACCGTTTCCGCGGCTCAGCGGCTGAATGCGGCAAAGCATATGGACAGCGATTTGCAACAGAGATTCTCGCGTTCTGCCAGCAGGAGGTCATGCCGAACAAAGACAATCTCGTCTACGCGCGCAAATGCTGGAAGCACGTTCAGAAGTCAGCACCACATTCCGCTCGCTTTATGCAAGGCATGGCCGGCGGGGCGAACCTGTCGAACGATTGCGTCACACTGCTGTCGCTTCACGAGGAAATCGTTCATCAACAGCACTGCACGGCCTTTGTCGCGTCCGGCAAAGCGACGCGCGGCGACAAGACAATCGTTGCCATGAACTGGGATTGGAACACCAATCTTTATGCGTGGCCGCATTTGTTGAAATTGCAGGCCAAGGGCTCGCCGCGCATGGTGACTTATGCGTATCCCGGCTTGTGGGCCGGCGCGGGGATTAACGAGCATGGCGTTGCATTCATGTGGACCGGTTCGGGTTACCAGCCGCGCGTTCGGCCGGTCGTAGGGGTGCCGACGTATGTGATCATTTACGAAATGCTTCGCCGCAAGTCGGTTGCCGCGGTGTTGAAGTGGCTTAAGAGCATCAAGCATGCCGGGGCGTTCATCTTTTTCCTTGGCGACCCGTCCGGGGATACGGTCGTGATCGAAGGCATGCCCGGCAAGTTATCAATCGAGCGTGGTGATCCGGCTTTGGTCCGAGCCAACCACTATGAATGCCGCGACATGATGCAATGCGCGAAACAGAAAGAGCCATCCAAGTTAGGCGGCACCACGCCGTACCGCGCGAAGCGCATGTCAGAACTGGTCGAGCAATACCGTGGGCGTATCAGTATTGCGACAGCGAAGAAAATCATGACCGATCGTGACGGCAGTTGGCCATGGCTGAATCAGTTCCCGAAAGTCCCGTCCGGTAGCAAGGGGATGACGGTCGACAGCCTGTTCGCGGATTGCCAGGAGCGAACGCTATGGACCTGCCGCGGGGGGCGGGAGGTAGGGCCGTGGCAGAATGTCAAGGTGTAATCGGATGTAAAGCTGCGACCAGTGGTCGCGGTCCTCGGCGTTCATGTGCAACAAGCGCGTTTTAATATTTGCTACATGGACCGGGTAACCACCGCGACCAATGGTCGCGGCTTTACAAGTTCGAACCCCGCCGCCCCGTCTACTTCAGAATCAGATACGCAATCTCGCGCGGTGCCAGCGTGAGCGATTGCTGCCATTGGCGCGTGCCGTCAGACAGTTTTGTTACCTGACCCGTTTCGTTCATGCGCGTCAGCATTGCGAGGGGATTCGCCTGTTGCAGTGTTTCTGAGCGCAATGCAGGATCAATCGGCACGCTGACGCTCAATGACGCCGCACTGGCATTCACCAGTACGATACCCACACTTCCATCGGTATGGGATCGCGTCACGCTGTGCTGAAGGGCCGGGGATTCAACCTTTCTGTTCAACACACCTTCGGTGTAACTGACCGTTGGACTCGTCTGGTCAAACCGCAATGGCTGTAGATACTCGCCAAAACGAACGTGCTGCATGGACAGCTCGCCAAATCGCATCAGTTTCTGAACAAATTGCCAGTCCGGTTGATACTTGGGGTCGTTGAAAAAGTGCTGTTCGGACGAACAGAAGAATCGCCCCAGAATCGTGCCTTCGAGAAACAGCGTTGTCATTTCCGGCACGAGATTATCACCCGTTTTAGACAGCCGGGCAGTGCGGCCGTGTCCGAGGCTGTAGTCTCCCCAGATTGCGCGAAAAGCCGGCGCATAATCTTTGATGACGTTCACCGCGTAGAGATTTACGTGAAGAATATCGCGATACGTTTCAACCGGCGCTTCGCCGGACAGGATGGCATCCGGGTTTACTTTACGAATCGCCGTCAGCACGCGTTGAGCGAGTTGGCGCTGCGACTGCGTGATGACAATGCCGCCGCCAACCGCGTGCGGATGATCGGCTGAGAAGCATTCAACAGAACCGCGCCCGAAGCTGTCCAGGTAGATGCCGCTAAATCCCATCTTCACCGCGGACGCAGCAAGCTCCTCCACACGTTGCTGCCACCATTCGGTCGCCTGGCACATTTCCATCAGGTTTTCCGCGTAATGATAGATCGCCACACTGCCGTCCCGTTTGTGGATGGCATTCTTCTGTGCAGTGGAACGCTCGGCATTGGCTTGCGGTGTGTTGAGATCGGTCTGGTACAGCTTGGACTGAAGATAAGCCTGCGCGTATACCTTGGTTGACCGCATTTGATCGAGCGCCTGGGTAACACCTTCGTAGGGCGGCAGATGATGGCCGTGCCCGCTTTGATCCAAACCGGTTCCGGATGCTGCCTGTTTCTTATCAAACGGGGCATACCAGATGCCGAAGAGCGGTCGTCCGCCAACCGCTTCGCTCAGTTCCATTGCGCCATTCAGGTTTCGGGCGACTGTTCTGTCAGCCCGGGATGTGCTCATGCGCGCAACAGCCGGCGCATACTTGAGCCAGTCCGGGATGTCTTCTCGGTTCTGAATCAAGCCCTTCGATGCCCATTGTTGCTTGACCCACCATTCACGATAGATCCGGCAGGCGTGCCACCAGTTTCCATGAAATGGTTCGAGAATCGTGTCGTATGGTTGTTTAAACTGTTTCGGCAGGTTGCCACGATCCTCCACGCGATGGCTGATCGAGAGAATAATCCCCCGATCACGCGGCTGATGATCCTGATGAAACGTTTTGAGATATGCGCTGCTGTCCTCCGTGGCGAGGTACAAGCCGCGCTGTGATGTTTCGTTGAACGAAGCCATAAACTGAAAGTGGGCGGACGCGGAGGGATATGGCTGGAAAATCTTGTACCGAGGCATATCGTCATCAAATGACATCAGCTTGCCACGTCGATAGGGGATCAATACACGATTGCCGGACGAATTCTCATCAGCACCGATCAACAGGCGAGGGAATTCAAGCTCCCATACGCCGATTTCCCCGTCGGTGACCTGAACAGCCGCCGTACAGGTGAATCGATGGGCATCCGGTAGCAGCGTGAAGATCAGCGTGACCCGGCAACTTCCGGTTTTGAAACGAACGTTATCGATGCTCATCGACAATTCCGTGCGATCGTCGTCGGTCGTCGCACGATATGTCACCTTCTGTCCGTGAGCGATTGAAAGCTTTGCAATGTCGTGGTTCTCGCGATTCGCAGTATCTAACGACCAGACGGCCGGCCATGTGACTGCTGGTTTGGGAGCGATCAGATTGCCGGTCTGCTTTGACCAGAGCGAAACAATTGCTTGTCGCTCTTTGTGAATGAGCAATCCCGCTGATTCATTACGAATGCCCACATATTCGTTGTCCTCAAAGACACCTGTTTTGGCGGTCAACCAGTCCGTGGCTGACTCACCCCGGCCGATTGCCGGGCACAGCAACAGCAGCAACAGGAACGTGAGAAGTCGAGTGAGTCGTATTGTATGCATGGTTAGTCCTTGGCCAGCGTCCATCGTGTCAGCCACGTGCCGTCCCAGTTCAGCACACCGCCGTCATTCAGGACACCGCGTGAACCGGGTGAAAGGGTTTCCGCATGTCCGTCGTAAAAGACAGCGTTAGTTTTGGCTCGTTGCGGGTCGCTGTTACCCGCAAAGTGGCGTGCATAGATTCTGGCTAATGTGCCTGTTGGCGGGGGATTGGTTTCAAACTCCGCAATCGCGCGGGATAATGTCTGCATGGGGGCCTGCCCGTCGCAGAAAATCAGTGTGCCTTGCGTGTCCTGCACGTCCGACACGCGCGAAGGGTCATACCCGTTAGCCAGTTGTGCCGGATCGCCGTGCCCCATCAGGGTCGGTCCGAAATTATGTTGTGAGAATCGCTGAAGGGTGTTGCAGGTATAGCCGTGCACGCGGCCGACCGTGTTGTCTTCGTTATTCACGCCGCTCGGACAGAGCAGCGAATCGACAGTTGAGCTATAGCCATAAAAAAAGCGATTGTTAGAAAATTCCCATCCGGAGGTTGGTCGGCCGAGGCCGTAGAAGATTTCCACGCCCACCACGCTGGCGTTGTTGATCCAGAGCATGTGCTGGTCGTTGTAGTCCACCGCATACATTGTGAATATCTGCGCATTGCCGCGAAGGTTTGCCAGGCACTGCGCGGACCGTGCGGCTTCTCGCGAAGAGGCTAACGCCGGCAGCAGAATCGCCAACAGAACAGTGACAATGGAAATCACCACGAGCAATTCGATCAGCGTAAATCCGGTGTGTCTTCTTGAGCGTTCTCTCATTTTCTGTCTCCCTGACTGTCAGTCGAGCTTTGGACCGACAGATGCCCGTTTTACCAGTTCAAGATCAAATTCCTTGAGCCGTGGCGGCTGTGTATCCGACTTAATCCGTTCGAGAATCATTTGAGCGGCCATAACGCCGATCTGCTCGCGCGGGATGCGCAGCGTTGTCAGCGGCACCTCTGCAATACGCGCGATCCACAGATCATCAAACCCGGTAACGGACACATCCTGCGGCACCCGGTATCCCAACTGTGCCACGCCGCGCATCATGCTGATTGCGACGTAATCATTCGAACAGAAGATGCAGGTCGGCTTTGGATTCAGCGACATGATCCTCGGCGCTAAGCTTGACTCGTGTTCCAGACCGTCAGCCCCTTCAAAGACGTGATCAGTGTCGAACGTGATGCCGTGTTTAGCCAGCGTGTTGCGGATGCCTTCAAACTTGTCGTAATTGGTCGACAGCTTGGAACAGGCAAACGCGAAAGAGCGATGCCCCTGCTGCAGGCAGTGTTCGGCCAGCGCTGCCATACCGTTGGGATAGCTGATACGCACCTCGTCACATTTCAGGTCAATCGGCGCATCTGCCTTTGAGTAAGCGCAGAGCGTAGGCATGTCCTGCGGGATCAATGACGACAGCGGCGTATCGGCCGCATAAACCCACGGGCTCAATAGAACAATTCCTTCCACCTGGTGAGCAATCATTTCGTTCAGATGGTCGCGCATCTGATTGTGATCCGACCAGCAGAAACCCAGCAGCGATCGATAGCCGTGCTCACGCAGTGTCCGGTCGAACATGGCAACCATGTCTGCCTGGTTCAGGCCGGAATAGCCGGAGATGCCGTGCGCGATCAGGCCGATGGTTTTTGTGGCAGTGCCACGTAGGACACGCGCCGCACGGCTTGGTTGGAACTGCAGTCGGCTTGCGGATTCGAGTACACGTTTTCGCGTCTCCTCACGAAACCGATCGCCATGTCCATTGAGGATTTGACTGACGGTCGGGACAGAGACTTCGGCGTCTTGAGCAATCTGTCGAATGGTTACACGCGTCAAGGCGTTCGCTTTCGATGACAAGTTGGTGTTGCCTGTCCAATAATCATCAAATTATACTTAGTAAAACGTTATAATAAATAGAGAAATGATAAAAATCTGAAAAATTTGAATATGCAGTGTTCCTAGAAGACCGCGTTCGATCTGGCCAATCAGGGCGATTTATGCCCGACGACCACGTCCTGAAATCCGTTAAAACCTCTTGGGATATACGTGGCAACGGTCAGAAACCTGGACCAGTGTTTCTCGATGTACTCGCGGGTATGCCAGGCCGTCTGATACCAAACCGGCCGGATGCCTTCGTCGGCACCGGTTCGGGCGAATACGAAGCCGTCGCGCTGGATTCGTTGTACTGTCGCGTTTGGTAAACCTGCCCAGCAGTTGGGACCATGAACGCTGGCGATCAGGTGGCCGCCAGGTTTAAGTACCCGCAGTAGCTCCGCAAGCCACGCATCCTGTCGCTCTTCGTCCAGATGTGTGAATACCGACCCGCACCAGATCAGATCAAATGCCTCCTCCCGACACGGGAGCGGTGGAAGCGGCGTGTTGACCATGGTGGTAGTGGCCGGAAGGTTCTCCTGGCACCATTGAATAGCCTGTTCATCAACATCTGATCCGGACCAACTGATATGCGGCCAGCGGCGAACGGCTTCCAGAAGCAGGCGCCCACAGCCGCAACCGAAATCCAAGCCATGCCGGACCGCATCGATCGACGCGCCGGCGTGCTTCAGCGCAGCTTCAATGTTGTCCGCAGTATCGCGGCCACTGGCGAGGAATCCCGGAATATCGCACGCACCAACGACATTGAAACGCAATTCGGCGTCCGGGACGATTACCTGGGGGTTCGACTTGCGGTAAGCAGCGTCTTGTTCTTCCAGTTTGCGGACAGATCGATAACGGTCCCAGCGATACACCGGGGCAAGTAGCGGATAGAAAGCGATAGGAATGAATCGGCGCAGTTTCGACCAAAACCATCGTATCGCCATTGACTATCTCCGCCTGATCTGCCTTTACTCAACTGTATCAATCGAACAGACTGGTATGCCCCTATATGGAAACTGCGCCGAAAACCAGGGACCATTCTCAACTTCGATCATCAGTATCGAAACACCCGCAACTACCAATCCAACGGCTTAAGCCATGCATCCTGAAGGTTGCTGATTGATTCGTCCATCAGCATGCCGTTCGCGGCACTTCGGACTGTCAGTCGGGTACCGTCTTCAAATCGGCCGATTTCGCCGTGGGGCACTTTGGCGTCGCGCAGTAGCTGTGTAACCGCGCCGAGCTGGTTCGGCTCGACTTCAATCAGATAACGGCTGGGCGTCTCCGCAAAGCAACTGGTGATGTCGTCAATGGCGCGTTTTGTCGGCAGGCCTTCCAAGTTCAGGGACAGACCGATGCGCCCGGCAAACGACATTTCTGCGGCGGAAACGAGCAGGCCGCCTTCCGAACAGTCGTGCGCGGATGCGATCAAGCCTTTAGTGATCAGGCTCGCGACAGCCGCCGCAGTGGCGGGGCCTTGCTTGAGGCAGGCACGAGGCAGTTGGCCGTCGCGCGACGAGTCGCCGTGCAGCAACATGTAGTGTGAGCCGCCCAGTTCGCTTCCGGTTTCGCCCACGATCAACAGGAGGTTGCCCGCCTGCTTGCCATCCATGGTGTGACACTTCATCACGTCCGGCACGATACCAAGCCCGGTGATCAACATGGTCGGCGGGATGGCAATGACCGTCCCATCCTCAGTGGTGAACTGATTGTTCAGCGAGTCCTTGCCGGAGACGAAGGGGGTCTTGTAGGCCATCGCACCGTCGTAGCAGGCTTCGGCTGCACGCACGAGGCTGCCGAGATTTTCGGGCTTGTCGCAGCTTGGCCAGCAGAAGTTGTCCAGCAGTGCAATGCGCGATGGATCAGCGCCAACGCAAACCAGGTTGCGCACCGCCTCGTCGATTGCGGCTAGCGTCATCCAATATGAATCACCGCCATTTGGCAGGGCGTTTTCACCAAAACCGGTCTGAAGGCCGCAGCCGATTGCTACGCCGCGCTGGCTGTTGAGCTTCGGCCGAATGACGGACGCGTCCGACGGCCCGTCCATGTGTGCGCCCACCAGTGGTTTCACGGCTGAGCCGCCTTGTACTTCGTGGTCATACTGGCGAATGATCCAGTGCTTAGAAGCGATGTTCGGATGCGACAGCAGATTCGTCAGCGTTGAGCCAATACTGGTGCACGGCTTTTCTTCTCGTGGTTTGGCAGCCGGCTTTGCGGGGGCGTTCCATTTTGCCTCGCGCGTCGGTGTGGGGATGCCTTCATGCAACAACTGCATGGCCAGTCGCCCGACTTCGTTGCCGTGATAAGTCAGAACGAGTTGGGGCGTGCCTGATTCGTCCGTCACGCCGTACTCGCCAAGGTCGCACATTTCGACGTCTTCGGATTCACAAAGTCGTCGCAGGCGTTCCACATTGGCAGGTGGCACGGCCAGTACCATGCGTTCCTGCGCTTCGGAGATCCAGATTTCGGTGTAGCTCAAGCCGTCGTACTTCAGCGGCGCGGTTTCGAGTGTGACACGGGCGCCGACCTTTTCGCCCATTTCACCGACGGCACTGGAGTAACCACCTGCGCCGCAGTCAGTGATGGCGCGGAACAGTGGGCCGCCTTCAGCGTCGCGGGCCTGCATGATGACATCCAGCGTCTGCTTCTGCGTGATCGCGTTGCCGATCTGCACTGCGTGAGAAAATTCATCGGCGTGTGTGTCAGTCAGTTCAGCGCTTGAGAAGGTCGCGCCATGAATGCCGTCGCGTCCTGTGCTGCCGCCGAGCACAATAATACGATCGCCCGGCTGGGCGTCACCAAAACACTTGTCCAGAGGAATCAAACCGACGCACCCGGCAAAGACCAGCGGGTTGCCCAGGTAGTTGGGGTCAAACCAGACCGCGCCGTTGATTGTAGGGATGCCCATGCGGTTGCCGTAATCGCGCACCCCGGCGACGACCTGCTGGAGAATGCGCTTCGGCGCCATAACGCCTGCCGGCAGTTCTTTGGTATCCGACGGGGCGACACAGAACACATCCGTGTTGGCGATTGGTCGGCCGGCCAGCCCGGTTCCCATGATGTCGCGGATACAACCGCCGATACCCGTTGCCGCACCGCCGTATGGCTCGATCGCGCTGGGGTGATTGTGGGTTTCCACCTTGATGCAGACGCCGTCCTCATCGTCAAAGCGCACGATACCGGCGTTGTCCTCAAACACGCTGACACACCAGTGGCCGAGTTCATCCGTCTGCATCAGCTTCTTGGTGGCAGCGGCAATGGTGGACTTGAGCAGGTTTTCGATCTGCAATGAGCCGTCTTCATTGCGACTGTGGCCGGGCCGGTCTTCACTGTCGAACGGCGAAGCATCGCCTTCGTATCGGATGGTCGACTTGAGTGTTTTGTGAACACAGTGTTCCGACCAGGTCTGGGCGAGTGTCTCCAGCTCAATGTCCGTCGGCTCGCGGTCGACGCTACGGTAGTAATCGCGCACCGCGCGCATCTCATCGGGGCTCAAAAACAGATGCCCCTCGCGCGACAGCTTCTGCAAACCATCGTCATCCAGCTCCCGTATCGGCACGTGCGTCAGATGAAACTCGTACGGCGAGCCGGCGATGAATTCATTGGGCTGGTAGGGCTCCAGATAGATGTCCTGAATGACTGAATTCGCCAGAGCGGATTGCGCGAACTGCTGCAAGGCTGCATCGTCCGCTTCAACACCTGCCAGATCGAAACGGAAGCCCGTGCGCACCTGCGCCTGTTCAAGGTCAGGCTGCATTTCCAGAATCGCGGACATGGTTGACTGGGCGACCGGGTCCATCACGCCCGGCTTGTAGTGGACTTCAATGATTCGGCTGCCTTCCTGAACGGGAGACGAACCAACCACTGCCCGCTGGCTGACCGGATCGCTCAGTAGATGATCAGCAATCTTCTGCAGGGCCGAATCATCCAGAGCCGCATCAACCAGAAACACGCGCGAGGTGGTCACTGCGGCAGCAGAGCCAAAAGCCGCCTGCAGATCGTCTGCAAACTGTCCGGCGTGTGTATCCGGCTGGCCCGGGGCGGCGTGGATTTCCACGCGGTGGATGCGGCGGGTAGGAGGCGAAACAGCGTCTTGCATAGCGGTCATACGGGATCATCCCTGATCAAAATCGATTGAAGACGCGGATGATAAGGTCTGTAACGGTCAGCGCAAAATCGGACGGGAAATATGCCTGATTCCCGCCCGTATGGGTCATGCATATCCGGACCACCAACCGATCTGCATGAAAGGCAATTCCTGCTTTTATGGAAGGGGTTTGGTTGTGCGTACGACCTTTCTGACATTGATCATCGGGCTAATTCTGGGACTCGCTACCAGCTGCGGGCCGTCATCCGCGGATGCACAGAGTTCAGGACGCGATTTTAAGTCAATCGTCTTGAAATTCACGAGTGAGGATGGTTTCAGTCGTTCGGTCAAGCTCACGGTCGGCAGCGGCTCGACCGTGCCGGTTGATTTTGATATCAAGCTGAACGACAGGAAAGTCCGGTACTCCGGCAAGTGCACGGTTGAGAACTCCAGCAACACTTCGGCGACCGCAAGGCTCAAGCTGATCGCAACGGCAAAAAACGTAACCGTCGGCGCCGTGAACACAATCATTACCGCATCAAAGATCAAAGATGGCGTGATCAACATGGGCAACGGCATGTACCTGCATGCAACGCTGCAGTAATCGCGATAAGATGATGCGCACCCGACTGGGTCGTGCATCATGATTCCGAAATCACAACAGAGCGAATTTTTACGTCCGCCCCGAAACAATGGAGATTGTTTCGGGTGTGGCTGTGCGCCTGTATCGAAAGGCTGATTCAACGCTATGCAGTACATTCCCTTTGGCAACACCGGTATGACCGTCTCCCGATTCTGCCTGGGTACCATGGGATTTGGCGCCCAAATAGACAAGGAGAGATCCTTCAGCGTCATGGCTGAAGCCATGGAGCACGGCGTCAACTTCTTCGATACTGCTGAAAGCTACGGCGACTCCGAGCAGATCGTCGGTGAATTCCTGGAAGGCAAACGGGACAAGGTCTTCATCGGCACCAAGGTATTCAAGAGCCGTGTTGCGGACGGCCGGTGTGGCAACAACAGCCGCGTAAACATCATGCACAGCGTGGAACGCAGCCTGAAGCTGCTCCGTACAGACTATATTGACCTCTACATGTTGCATCAGGGCGACGATCAGACGCCGGTGGAAGAAACTCTAAGTACGCTGGACCAACTCGTCAGAGCCGGCAAGATTCGTCATTGGGGCGTGACCAATCACTACGCGTGGCAGATGGCATACATGATCGGCGTGTCCAACCGGCACAGCTGGGAGCCGATGATTTCGTTTCAAACTTGCTACAACATCATCGACCGGCCGTTCGAGCTTGAAACGTCGGCTTTCTGCGAGAAGTTTAATCTTGGCACGATGATTTACTCGCCACTGGGCGGCGGGTTCCTGGCCGGCAAGTATCAGCGCGGGGTTGCGCCGCCGGAAGGCAGTCGCGTCGTTAAGTGGGGGGCAAAGATGCTCGCATTCCACGAGAACGAAAACGTGCACGACATTCTCGACGAACTGAAGGTGATTGCCCAGGAGCAGGGCGTCCAGATAAATCAATTGGCCATCATGTGGCTGCTGGCGCGCCCGTACGTGTCCACGGTCATTCTCGGCGGCTCCAAGCCGGAGCATTACACCCCGATGTATGAGATTGCTGATCGATTGCTCGATGATGAGATTGTGCAGCGCATCGATGAGATATCGACCTGCCAGATATACAAGGGATATCGCAATAAGCGATCTGCTAGTGCACCGGGGCTGGCCGCGCAGTGGTAAGAAATTTCTGCCACAAAAAAAGGTACAAAATTCACAAAAAACTGCTCGAGGCTCGTGCATATATCGCGGAAAGCGTCAACAGCGGATTATGTAGTAGCCGGATCGTGACGCGATCCAGGTGGACTTCTTATCCAGGCACACAGCGCCGTCACGCGCGCGAGTCAATCAGAAATACGTGTTATTCCACTATTTTGTGGTTATCTGAAACTGGCAAACCAGCGCCGCGGTTGCGGCCTTGGGATCAGCAGCAGAGCACACCGCGCTGCTGACTGCGACGCCGCGCACACCGGCACTGATCAGTTCCGGCAGGTTGTCCGGCGTGATACCACCGATGGCCAGGTGAGGACGCTTGTCCCAGGCGAGATACTGTTTCAGATAGGTCGGCCCGACAATGACCGGCTTGTGCTTTGTCATCGTGGTAAACATCGGCCCGACGCCGCAGTAGCCCGCGCCGTCGCGCATGGCCTGTTGCGCTTCTTCGATACAACTTGTGCTGACGCCGATCAGTAGTTGCCTGCCAACCAGTCGTCTTGCTTCATCGCAGGGAAGGTCGGTCTGTCCCAGGTGGACACCATCCGCACCGGACAGCAACGCCACGTCCGGCCGATCGTTGATGATGACGCTTACACCAAGCGGCTGACACAGGGCAACCAGCCGTTTGGCGCGCTGCAACAATTCACCGGCATCCAGTTCTTTTTCGCGAAGCTGAATGCAGTCAGCCCCGCCATCGCATGCGGCCTGGGCCACCTTCAGCCAATCCCCATCCGGGCAGAGACTTTCACTGATCAGGACGCAGAGCCGCCATTGGCGCGCTTTGGAAGTTGCGAAGGCATTCGTCAGACGCTGTTCGATGTCATACCCGCGATAACGCAGCTGTTCGACGGCATGTGCAAAACCCGGCGCGGTTTCACCCAGCGTTTTTCCGAATTCTTCAATAGCACGCAATGCCTCGGACAAGCGTTTGCCTGCTGCGATAGCGACGTCGCAAACGGTTTCGCGATTGGATTCGGCATCAGTGCGAACCTGCGTACCGACGTCACCAGGCGTGTCTCGATTCGCTTCCAGGCCTTCAATCTGCTTGAGCGCCGCGACCAGATCATGCCTCAGTTGCTTGATCGATTCACACAGAGCTGCGTCATCAAGAATAAACCGCGCCGCTTCCTCCATGACGCGCAACGCTTCGCGCGCCCGGTTGGCGTTGGCATCAAGGATTCTCAGTACCTGTGGCATCGGTCGCTTCCTGGGTTTGAGCCGGCGTGGGATGATAACGCCAGAGCCTCAATCCCGCTTCATTCAGCGTGGCTGAAAGCTTGAATATGTCGCCCGGTGGGGAAAGTTTTTCGTCACTGATCAGGATCAGGTCGTTATCCGCATTGCTGGCGTGCAGGTGCTCGACGGATTGCAGTACCTGCGAGTGATGTAACCATTGCATGATTCGCCCGGCGTACAACGCGATAATCGGGTTTGGCTCCGTGCGCGAGATGTCTCGTTGCAGCCAGTAGGCATCCGCGCCGGCTATCAACTGACGAATGCGAGCCGCGTCTTCTTTTTCCGGCGACTGGAATTGAGACGAGCGGGCCAGCGGAATGGCCAGCACGGCCATCAGCACAATCGCCCAGATTGCCCAGCAGACTACCGCCCTGGCGGGAAAATGTTTCAGAACGCCATGCAGGCTCAACAGTACGATCAGCAACATTGCCGCCGCGAAGCCGCAAATGAAAACCACGCCTGGGTTGGCGATGTATTCCTGCATGATCCAGTTGCGTTCGATCATGAACGGCTGGATATAAATCAAGGTCGGCAGCGCGCCAGTGATCAGCGTGATCAGCAACAGGTGCAGCCAGCGCATCCACCGCCATGACCGGACATATCGTCCGGCGGACGCCATTTCCGAGAAGTGGAAGAAACACTGTCCAACGAGCACTGAAGCCGCGGCAACCAACGGCAGCACCATGCCCGTGCTGTTCTCTGTCGGCATGGGCAGGATCAGCAGGCTCAGAACCAGCAACCACGTCCAGCCGATAAACAGATTGACGCGTTTGCCACCTGACGATTTGCTGAACGGCTGGAATATCGCTGCCACCAGCCAGAGAGTCCATGGCACGAAACCGACCAATGCAATCAATGCATGCAAGTGGGCTTGCTGCTTGATGGATTCAAATGAAACGGCCTGTGTTGGCAGGATACTCGTCAGCCAGGTTTCCCATGCGTGCGGATCGTGTTCGTGCGCGTAGAGCATCCACGGCATCACTGACAGGACACCAATCAGCAGTGCAGCCAACAAGCCGATCAGATGGCTGATGCGGTCGGGGCAGAGCAGAATCGCGATGAAGATCGGGGTAATAACGGTGACCAGTGTGATGGGCCCGGCAGTCAGTGTGGCCGCACCAAATGCCAGGCCGCAGGTGATCCACCCGATGAACTGTCGTTCCGTTGAAGGCAGGGGGCGCAGCGGGCGAATTGCCCAGAGTCCGCCCGCAATGGAAAGAAGCGACCACGCCAGGTGTGCTGTATCGGCGGTTGCCAGTCGCGCGTGATAAACAAACAACGGGTTAGACGCGAAAATCAATGCAGCAAAACAGGCAGTCTGTGTTCTGCCGATGGAGTGACCGATCCAGAAGACCGCCGCGACCGCGAGCATCGCCATGACCACACCCGCCAGCCGGGCGGAAAAGATCAACTGATCAGCGACCGCGTTTTCAACGTTCAATGGAATAAACGCGATCATGTGCAGCCAATGCAGGCCGGGCGGTGTGTCGTATCGTGGCTGGTTGTACAGATGCGGCACGAGTTGCTCTGTCCGAAGCACAGATGCAGAGGCTAATACATTGCGGCGCCGGGCCGTTTCAATGGAAGTGAGGACCGCGCGTGCTTCAGCCTGATCGTTGACGTCCAGTCGATGAATCTCACTGACAGTTGCGGGCAGGGCGGCAATCATCGTTAGCAGCAAGAGAAGCCACGTACTGAGCCGACCCTCTCGGCGCGGTGGCTCAACGAACGACTTGGACTTCATCAGTTCCGGCGAAGTGCCCGGCGCTGGGTGATCAACTGAAATCGACCGGGGCTGGTCCGGCAGATCCTCGCCGCCGTGCGCGGTAGGGTTCAGTTCGTATGATGCGTCATCTCCTTTGGCGCGCGCATCCCCCGATTTTGCCGGCGGTTCGTCCGGCGAATCAGAGGTTTGCGGATTTTGCTTCTCTTGAGCCACGCCCGGGTTCTCCGCGCAAGACCGTGTCAGCCGGTTTGCTTGCGTGCCAGCGCCGTCTCAAGTTGACGCATGTGAGCCTTGATGCGCGAGCTGCGGTCATTATCCAGTTCACGGTGTCCAAAGCGGATTTCATAGAACAGTTCCGTCAACGACACCACCGGATCAAAACGCATGGGGTTGGCCTCCGCCAGTTCCCGCGAGAAGTCCAGCGGGCTCTGCCAGCTCGGTCGGAAGTAGCCGTGGCGTTCTAGCAGATCAAGCATCGCCAGATACCACTTGAGGCGTCGCGCCAGGGCTCGCCGCTGCTTTCGCGGCAGACGCGTCAGTTGCAGCGCCACCAACCGGCGGTGTCGTACGACCAGTGTATGAATCAGACTGGCCATGCCGACGATAATAAAGAACAGAATAATACCCATGAAGGTGTAGCTGATGCGGTCCAGCCGCCATCGGCTCGGCAGCTCCCTGAACCAGTCGACGACTGCCTTGATCCACGGGTTGGTTTGCCCGACGCTGCGCAACGACTTGCCCACATCGCTGCCTAATTGGTGCTGCGCATCCGGATCATACGAAACCACAGACGTGACCCACAGGTATTCCATGTGTTCATACATGTGCCGCATACGCGTCGCCATGGAGTCTTCGACCATATGCTCGGCCGCCACCTGTTCCGGCGGCGTCGCGTCGAACAGCACCCATCGCGAATCGCCGAGCATCACTTCCGTCCACGCGTGCGCGTTGCGCTGGCGCACAACGTAATAGTTGCCGAACTCATTGAATTCGCCTGCGCGGTAACCGGTTACCACCCGTGACCGAATGCCCATGGTGCGTGCCATGCCTGCGAGCGCCGCGGCGAACATCTCGCAGTGGCCCGACTTGGTGTTGAACAGGAATTCCGTCAACGGCTTGGCGTCCGGTCCGGTATCAGGGTTGATCAGTTCGTAAGTGAAATTGTCACGCAGGTATTCAGCGATAGCGGTAATGGCCGCTCTGTCACCCTCGAAGCTTCGCTTGTTCTGTTTGAACTTGACGTTTTTCTCTTTGAGAATCTTTAAGGCAAACTCGCGGAACTGCTGCCGCTCGCGCGCATCTTTCCATTCCCTGGCGTAGTTATTGCTCATGTTTCGCCGGCCCGACGACGAACCGACCGCGATGCTGCCCGGGGTCTGCGAGATCTGGCTGTTGTAAAGCTCGCCGAGATTTTCCGGGTACATCTTCGGAAAGACGGTGCTGTAGTTGGCGATGCCGTGGAATGATTTATTTGCCGACAGTTGCTGATCAATCGGACTGAACACGACGGACTTGAAATTCACGCTTTCCACGCCGACCAGTGGATAGTCCGCCAGCGTGAACAGATGCCGGCTGTTGGAGCCACGCATGGCGATTTCCGCCCGGACGGTGGGAATGGCCGGATCAATTTGCGCAAGCGTGAGCGAGCCTTCCTCATTCAGGGGAAGCTCCACGTCACGCCGGGCGCCGCCGCTGCTGCGTGACCATGTCTTGGTATACGACGAATAGTCGTCCAGCGACGCACCACGCACGAGAAAGTCGCGATCGGCATCCTTAATCTGCAGATTGTTTTCGAAAAGCTTGACATAAAGAACAGGCTCGCGGCTGCCCGAACTGAGCGGCGCGCCGTCCAACGAGACCTGAGCGCTGAAGCCCGCCTGCTTGTTCATGCCCATGGGGTTGGCCAGATTCGTCGGCATCTGTGACTCACCCTTGCGCGGGATGGCGAGAAACACCATGGTGCCGATCAGGGCGCAACAGCCGCCGGTAAACAGGGCGATCGTCCGGAACTGCCATCGATGACCGCGACAGACCACCGCGCGCGGGCGCGGCAGATCCATATCCTGCGGCGCGGCAGCCTTATTTGCCTCCAGCACGTGATCCGACGTTACCTTCAGGTGGAAAAGCAACAGCGTGAACAGTGCGAGAATCACATACGCGACCAGAAATACGCCGTAGATCACAGAAACCGTCAGCACACTGGCGCCGATCATCTGCATCAGACTTAGAACGAGTATTTCGCCGTACTCTCGATTCGTCTTTTTGCCATATAACAGCAATATCTGGAGGAACATGGTGAAGTGTCCCATTGCGAGGATCACATTCCCATGATGCCAGAAGAGGTCACCGATCAGCCAGATAACAGACAGTATCGCGCCAGGCAGAATGATGTACTGCGGCAGCGGTTTACCGGTTGGTCCTTCAACAACGTACCAGCTCAGCGCGCCAAGCGCGCCGGCCACGAGCAAAACACCTGGAGCGCGTTCGGCAATGCAGAAAGCGACAATGCCGAGCAGCACCTGAATGAAAACCAGACGGCGAAACAGGAATATCAGTCCCATGCTTTATCCTTTCGCCTCTTCGGTAACGGCACTCTCGGCCAGTTCCTGCCGGCGCGATTCAGGGCGTGCGCGGCTGTTCAACACCGCGCCCGAGCCGCCGGCCAGTTCAATCACGTACTGTTCCATTTCTGATGCAATCATCACCATGGGTGAGATCGCGCCAGTCCCGCTGATGAACCCGGGACTGGCCGCACCTTGGCCCGCCTTGATGATGACCGAAGGCGGCATTGGCATCGGCACTGTGTCGTCCGTGGTGAGTGAAGCGTCCAATTGCGACAGGGCTTCAAGCATTTTTGTTCGATGCGGCAGGCTGTGATGCACCGGGAACGGCACACAGAGGACGCCCATCACGCACATGCCGACCTGATAGCCGTGGAAATATGAATCGCAGACCAGCGAAGCCGCCAGGCTGATGGCACGTTCGATGAGGATTTCCGTCGTCATCTCGCCATTGCCTTTGGACGCTGATTTGAACAGCCCCAGTCGTTTCTTGGGCTGCTCATCGACGACCTCATCCAGGCCGGTCATGTCCAGTCCGATCATGATCTTGGGCGGACTGGGCTGTGTCATTTCGCGCGAGATCAATTTGCTGGTGCGCGCGGAGCGCTTCCAGTCGATCATCTTCAGGCTGTCGCCGGCGCGATATTCACGCAAGCCGAAGAATTCTTCGTGGCCGCCGGCGCGTTCCAGCCGTTTGCGTCCATGCGGGTCGGCTTGCGACAGCGAAAACAGCACATGCCGGTTGATGCGATACAGATGCGGATATATCAACACGCTGCCGGGCTGCTCGAATTCCAACACGCGTCGAATGATGCCGAATGGGAACGAGGTGTAAACCACGATGCGTTCAAACCCCAACTGCCCACGCCGTAGCGGCCAGCAGGGCGCTTCCGCCTGAACGGTTTGATTCGGCCCCAGGTGCAACACCCATCCGAACGGTCTGCCTTTAAGCCGTCGCGGTGTCTGGGCGATCGGGCCTCGCTTCTTCCACCCGTTGAATCCGCGACCCCATGTCTCGCTGATCACAATGCCGAAAACAGGCATCCATCGTTTGCGATTGATGATCTGGTATCGCAGGACGACCGATTCGCCGGCCACACCATGCGACGGGAGGATGCGCTGCACCGAAACGCCGTTGAGCATGTGCCATGACATGACGACTGAAACGACCAGCCCGCCGACCATCAATCCGAACGCGCCGTACAGGAGATTCGCGTTGGCATAGATCGCCACGCCAAGGATCAGGCCGGTCACGATGAAGAACATCAGCCCGCCCGGTCCGATCTGGATGCGCGTCTTGGGTTTGATTTCTTTATCGTTCGGTCTTGCCATGCAGAGCGTACTTCTTGTGTCTGATTACTGGAACGTGTCGAGCGGGCTGAATCTTGCAACGCCCGCTTCCTGTCAGCTAATTTTCCATGAACTTATCTTTGAGTTCCATCGATTCCTTGAGGATATCCGTTGGCGGTAGATTTCCACCTTTCCCCGGGGAGATCACGATTAACAGTCGTTTGTCGCGCGGCGGCATTTCCAGTGTCTGCCACAGGTCGCGATAGCCTTCATGCCGCACGAGAATGCCAAGGTCATATTCCTGCCAACTGCCGGCGCCCATGGCGTCGACAATCATGTCGAACTGGCCCGATACGTCCGTCTGTGCCACGCCGAGTTGTTTCGGCGACATGGAACTCGGATCGAGCGTGACTTCAACTGAAACTCGTTGCAGTGTCATTTTCTTTAACCGGCTGTCATCCTTATGCACGACCCAGACGCCCGAGCGATCGCCCTGTACCACGCTGCCGCGCAGTTGGTAGGGGCCGCAGGCCGTCAATTGCATCACACAGAAAATCAGCAGGCCGATCAACAATACTCTTGAGCGCATGCCCGCAGAGGATTGCGACGCGCGCTTTTTTGTAAAGGGGCTGGATTGCGTAAAGGGGTCGGTCATTCGGTAGCGGCTGATTCTGATTTACTTGTGTCCTGTTCTTCCTCTGTCTGCTGCTGGTCTGATTCAGCCGCTTCAGGTTGCTGATCGGGATTGGGCTGTTCCGGTTCCGGTTGTTTCTTGACGATCGGCGCTTTTAATTCTTCAACCTTCGGTAGGTCTTTGAGGTTCGACAAGCCAAACACTTCAAGGAACTGCGCGGTCGTACCGTACAGCATGGGGCGGCCGAGTTCATCGCTGCGTCCCGCGATCTTGACGAGCCTTCGCTCCATCAGACTGCGCAGCACCTCGCCACACGCCACGCCGCGGATCGCTTCGATCTCCGCGCGAAGGATCGGTTGACGATAGGCAATGATCGCGAGCGTTTCCATAGCGGCCGGGCTCAGGCGCGTCTGGGCACGGGTCTTGTGCAGACTGCTGAGAACCTCTGAGAACTCCGGCAGCGTCATGACCTGCCAGCCACCGGCTACCTGCTCGATGCGGAAGCTGCGCTTGGACTTGTCGTAAGCCTTGTTCAGCAGCTCGATCGCACCGGTGATCGACTTGCCGGCCACTTTGCCCAGGATCTCTGAAAGCTTGCCAGTGGGAAGCGGCCGATCCGTGGTCAGCAGGGCCGCTTCGATCTTCAGGGCGATGTCCTCCGGCTTAGCCGTAACAGTCTTGCTGTCTTTGGTTTGCGCCTCAGGCTCTTTGGTGGCGGTATCGCTCTTTTCACTCATCCCCACATTGTAAGAAAACTTACGTTCCCATGTTGGGCTAAGTGGGTTTGTTACCAAGATTGATACCCGGCCGAAATCGCGGGCGCCGACTGTTAGATGCCCCAACTCGCCTTGGCATCTTCCATGCTGACCGCCTTGTCCGGGTCACCCCACCCGTAATGGGCGATCGGGTTCTCACCGATCCATCGCTCATCAATCGGATCTTTGGCAGGCTGGAATCGGACGTCAGTGCTCAGACGATACTTGCCTGATACATTCATTAGCGCCCCATGCATGGTGTGCATCCCGAAAATCAGTACGTCGCCGGCTTCATATTCCGTTGTCTGCCAGACGCCGCCGTAGCGTGATGTGACCTCTCGTGGATCATTCGAAAAGCTGCCCTGGACATGGTCATTGTCCACATCCATCTTGCCGTAGGTATTGCGGACTTTTTCGAACCCTTCCAGATTGTGTGAGCCGACGCATAAGGCCAACGGCGCGCGGTCAATTGGGACATCACACAGCGGCGTCCAGATGGTGCACAGACGCTGTGATCCACGACCCATGTAAACCCAGTCATAATGGGCATTCAAGCCATTGTTGGCTGGCTGGGCGCGAAGCCACTTGTAGTCAAAAGTGGTCGCTTGTTCACCGAAATAGGTCTCAAAAAAGTCGAACAGCGGCTTGCCTTCCAGCACCGCCAGCATCTCTGGATTATGTGAAATGCCCTTGCGCCCGCCCATGAAACTCTGCGGATGATCGTTGCCGGGATTGATCAGGCAGTCCTTCGGATCGCTGCCGGGTAATAGGGCGTCATGCGCAGCCAAGTGGTCAATCATGACATCGCCGGCCTTGAGCACCGCTTCCCGGTCGTGCAGACCGCGAATCATCAGGTAGCCGTCTTCGGCCATGCGGGTTTCCAGGGCTTCGCGGTTGCCCAGCAGGTCGTTGCTATCCCGCAATTCGCCCAGTTCTTCGCTCGGGAATTCATACTTACAGTTGCCCATTTGAACTTGCATCAGGTTGCTCCGTGTCTGTCGGCTTTGCCGAAAATTTTGCCAAACTTGTACGTGTCGGACGGGTAATATGCCGACTTATGGCGGAATTATTCAGTTTTATTAGCTGATTAACATGGATATAATGGACAAAGTTTTATCTGTTACGGACTAGATATGTCCCAAACCAGTCAACGCGAACAAGTCATTAACCACGCTGCGTCAGATCAGATTGGTGCGGTGACGATGAGCGGCCTACAGCGGGTGACTCACAGCATGCTGACCCGGCCGACCATGCGCGTGTTCGGGAAATACGCCATTATCTACCTCGTTGATGGCGAGGGGCGCTTTGAGGATTCGCTTGGGTACACCACCGCGATTCGCCCGGGTGACCTGATGTTTGTTTTTCCGGAGATCGGCCACCGATACGGCCCGCAATCTCATCAGACCTGGAATGAGTTTTACCTCGTGTTTGAGGGGCCGATTTTCGATCTATGGCGGCAGTCCGGACTGTTAAACCCGGACCGGCCGGTACATCATGTCGAGCCGGTGGATTACTGGCTGGACCGGTTTGAATCTGTCCTTGGCGCCCCGCGCGAGCCGGGTTATTCCCCGCCACTGCTGGAAGTCTGTCGGCTTCAGACCGCGCTGGCTGAGGCATTGGTCGGTGGTCCGAAAGGACCTGCGTACCCCGAACAGATGCAGTGGGTTTCGCGCGCGTGTGCATTGCTGGATTCTGATTTGCGCCCAGGCGTGGGCATTGACAGCTTTGCCGAGCGATTCGGCATGACGCCGGACAGTTTTCGTAAACGATTTACGCGCGTGCTGGGCATTTCACCTGCTCGATACCGCGCTAAGCGCATGATCGACCGGGCCTGCCGCCTGATGGCGAGCGGACAGCTGACGGACAAGCAGATCGCCGACCAGTTGGGGTTCTGCGATGAGTTCCATTTTTCGCGACGTTTTAAACAGATGACCGGCGTCAATCCGCGAACGTACCGTAAGCGGCTGCCGGGCGTCATGTAATACGCACTGCGTATCCTTTTATCGCGTCGAATCCGCCATAAACGCTTGTCATTTCCATCCCCGCGAAGAACGTGACGCGCGAGGTCAAAACGTGATGGGTATGAGCGTGTTATTTGTCACGGCCAGTTGAACAGTCAATAATGCACGACTGATGCAGATGACCACCGTGAATGCCGGAGATGCCAGAACCGCCGCTGAATCAGCCGAGTCGGCTGCAAAGATATTTCGCGCCGGCGGACTGGTCGTCTTCCCCACAGAAACCGTTTATGGCGTTGGCGCGATTGCCACGAGCGAAAAAGGCGTCAAGGCCCTCCGCGATTTAAAGACACGCCCGTCAGCCAGCCCTTTTGCCGTTCACATGCCCGGCCCCGGTGCTGCTGCAAAATATGTTGACACTTCCATCCCGCTGGTAAAGCGACTGGTCAGAAAATTACTGCCCGGCCCGGTGACGCTTGTCGTCGACGTTGCGCCGGAGGTCATTGAACAGAAGCTGCGCGATCTGGGCCTGCCGATGGAGGCCGCAGATCGAATCTATCACGCGAACACCGTCGGGTTGCGCAGCCCGGACCACGCACTTGGCCAGCAGATTCTCGGCAGTGTCGACGAGCCGGTGATCGCCAGTAGTGCCAACCTGCGCGGTGAAGCGCCGCCACTCGAAGCCATCCAATCAGCCAAATCAATCGGCGACAAGGTCGGTATGATTGTCGACGGCGGCATGACGCAGTACGCCAAGGCTTCTACGGTTGTACTGGTCAAGGGGACTGATGCGGCGTCGGCTACCATGACAATCGCGCGTGAAGGGGTCTATGACGAAAGGTTTATCCGCAAGATCATGCGATGGAACCTGCTGATCGTCTGTTCGGGCAATACCTGCCGCTCGCCGATGGCTGAAGTGATCGCACGCGACATTCTCGCAAAGCAGCGCGGCGTGGACATTGACCAGTTAGAGGAAGCGGGCGTCAGCGTGACATCCGCCGGCTCAATGGCCATGCCCGGCTCGCCGGCGGCCGATCAGGCGCAGCAGGCGATGGAAAAGATGGGATTGAACCTCAATTCGCATCGGTCCCGTCCGTTGACTGTGGAACTGATCAACGAAGCAGACGTTGTTTACTGTCTGACGGAATCGCACCGGGCAGGCGTCCTGGCGATGAGTCCGAATGCCGATCAGAAGACGGTGCTGCTGGACCCTAGCGGCGATATTGATGATCCGTTTGGAGCAGACCTCAAGACCTACCAGCGCTGTGCGGAGGTCATTCGCCGATGTCTGCAGAAGCGGCTGAAGGAGCAACAGCCATGAAAATTGCGATTGGCGCAGACCATCGCGGGGCAGACGTCGTGATGCAGCTCACCACCGAGTTGCAGAACGACGGACACGAAGTCCTGACGGTCGGTATATGTGACGCGCGCAGTTGCGACTATCCGGATATGGCATATCCCGTTGCCAACGCGGTTGCGACCGGCGACGCGGAGTTCGGCCTGCTGGTCTGCGGTTCGGGCATTGGGATGAGCATCGCCGCCAACAAAGTGACTGGCGTGCGTGCCGCGCTGGTGCATGATGAAATCGGTGCGGAAATGTCCCGTCGCCACAACAACGCCAATGTGCTTTGCCTCTCGGCCGACATGCTTGGGCAGCGAATCATCGAAATGATCGTCCGAAAGTGGCTCGCTACTGAATTTGAAGGCGGACGCCACTTACGCCGCGTGAACAAGATTTCCGCGATTGAGCGAGGCGAAGACCCGACACTGGTCACAGAGCCAGCGTAAGTAAGTTGATCATCATTGAGCGCCGATCAGGCCGGTATATCCATGCAGGTTCAGCAACTTCACCAGTTGAGCCGCTTCGGTCGGATGGGTTTGCTGCGCGTTACCTAACCACACGTGAAACAGACGCGGTGCAGCCAGATGCATGGCGGACTCCATATCGACTCCATCACTGGCAATCCAGTCCGTCAGGCTGAAGCTGATCCCGACCTCGCTGCGGTTGATTCGCATGCCAAGACGCACGGCATGATCCAGGCGTGTCAGCCAGTTGCTGACGCGAGGCCGCATGGCGATTCGCAGGCCGGCAGGTATGACCTGTTGCGCCAGTTGCCTGATCAGCAATGCGGCGCGGGGGTCTGCCCGTGGTGAGTCGGCTTTGTCGTGCGATGAACTGCTGATCAGTTCCACCTCAACAACCGGCTGATGCTCTGCTGCGGCGGTGATCGCTTTAATGATCTCCGCGTCAATCATGTCGTTGTTGACATCGAGTTTAATCCGCAGAAGTACAAGCTGACGGCCGGTCTTATTGAGTACTGACAGGTAGGAATTAACATCCATACCGGCAGGTTTAGATGGCAGGGCGAGACCAAACCCACCTGTTTGCGCAGTTTCAAGTGCCTTAGCGGGGTTATCCGCTTCAGCCATATCAATCAACATGTAATCCGATTGTTTCATAAGTGCTTATGGGTATTATTGTCTGTTCGAACCAGCTTGCCTTATGATGTTGCCAGTTCCGGTGCAGATGAGCAAGCAGCAGGGATCATAATGGCTGAAGCGAAACGTCCTGTTTTTGTTGAAGAGGTCCAGTGGCTGACCGTCCTGCCTTGGCTGAGACTGTTTCGATCATTTCGAATGGCGATTCATCCGCCCAAGCTGTTGATGGCGCTGATTCTCGTGGTGTTGATTTATCTGTGCGGCCGCGTGATCGACGCAGCCTTCGGGCCACAGGCTTATGACGGGGAAGTCGCCGCCTATCGGCTGTTGCCGGCAGATGAGTTTGCCGAGCTGATCAAGCTGCGCGATGCAAAGTCTGAAAGTCAGAACGATGGTGTCGTCAAGCGGCCCAAGGGTGTCTTTGAAACCGCGCTGGAGTTTGACCTTGAAGCGTTTGATCGCCTGGTCGGCGCGGCAACCTCCCTACGCTTCGGCTTTTCGGAAGTGCTGCGCGGACCAAAGGCCGACCCCAATACGGTTGCCGGTGCGATTCGCGACATGATCGTCGTCACGCCCGGCTGGCTGTATCACCATCATCGCGGATTCATGTTCATCTATGGCGCCACGTGCCTGTTGCTGTTCGGCATATTTGGTGGCGCAATTTCCAGGTTAGCAGCGTTACACGCGACTGGTTGCGCGGCATCATCGCTTGGCGCATTGCGATTTGCGATATTTCGGCTGTTCTGGTTCCTGCTGACGCCGGTCTTCCCGTTGATCGTTGTCGGATTACTCGGCCTGCTGATGCTGGTCGGCGGGTTCGTTTTCTTCAATATTCCCGGGCTGGATATCCTCGGCGGGCTGGTCTACTTCATCGCGCTGTTCTTCGGCCTGCTGATTGCCATGCTGCTACTGATGCTGGCGGCGGGCGGGCACATGTTCTATCCCGCGCTGGCGGTAGAAGGGACGGACACGTTTGACGCGGTCAGCCGATCCTTTGGCTACGTCATCGGCAAACCGTGGCACTGGCTGTTCTACACGATGTTGTCGATCGTCTACGGCGCGGCAACATACCTCTTTGTGGGAGCAGTTATTTTTCTGTCACTATTGGCCACGCATCATTTCGTCAGCATGGGTGTGGTTGCGGAAGCCGCCGAAGGTGTCTCAAAATACGAAGCCATCACCCAATCGCCGCGTCTGGGGCAATTGATTTATTCCGTCGACTGGGAGCAGCAGACCGGCTTCACTGGGCGTGCCACGGCCGGGTTGATCTGGGTCTGGGTCTTTCTGTTGACCGCTTCACTGGGCGCATTTGCGATCAGCTTCTATTTCAGTGCCAACACCTGGATTTACCTGTTACTGCGCCGGTCGAATGACGGGACGGCCTTTGATGAAATTCATCAGGATCGCCACCCGGCCAGACCCGCGCCGGCGCCTGAAAAGGTGGAGCCGGAGCAAGAGAACAAAGACGCTGAAGCGGGCGACGCTGAGTCATAATTGCATCTTCCTGATCCCACTCCCAACGCAATATCCGGTAGCATGGGTCGAATGGTTTATTTGCGACAAATTCCGGCGTTACTTCTGTGCGTCTGCCTGTCCGGATTGATTGGTTGCGACCAGTCAGAACCCACGGCTTCAACAACAAAAGAGGTAGCCGACGGCACGTCACCGCGCATCATCTCACTGGCGCCGGCATTGTCTCAGATGCTTGACCAGATGGGGATGGTCAACTTCATCGTCGGTGTTCAGAAAGATGATTTCGTCGTCGATAAATCCATTCCGGTGGTTGGCACGTACGTCGAGGTAAATACCGAGAGACTGATTACGCTTCAGCCCACCCACGTGCTGATGATGGTCGGCAAGGAAGGCGTACCCACGTCGCTTACCACACTGGCGGATCAAGGTGGATTCAAACTGGCGACGTGGTCTTACCCGGATAATATCCAGTCGGTTGCGGATATCCTCTGGCATCCAACCGAACAGTGCCTTGGTAATGTGTTCGACAGGCCGGAGCTGGCCCGGCTGACGCGCGAAAAGATGCTCATCCAACTGGAGTTGGTCAAACAGGCCACTTCCTTTGAACCGAACAAAAGCGTTTTGATTGTGCTGGGCACCCAGCCGTTGATGGCCAGCGGCAGCAACACGGTATTTAACGACCTGATGCAGTTCGTGAATGCCACCAATGTGGCGGCCGAGGCAACCGTCAAAGCACCCGTTTACGATCGAGAAAAACTGCTTGCACTCCAGCCAGAGGTCGTGTTGATGATGCAGCCGTATGCCATGCCGCTTGAAGATTTTGAGAAGGACGACCGGCTGAAGGTCTTTCGCGGGCTGGATATCCCGGCGGTGAAGGACAAACGAATTGTCATGCTGAACGATCCGCTTGTTTACCTGCCGGCGACAAACCTGCCTTATGTCGCGGCGGATATTGCAAAAGCGATCCACCCGCAATTGGCCGAGCAGATTGACCTTCTGTTTGAAACGGAGTCGCAGGAAGCGAATGAGCAGTCCGACTGATATTTCGGCCGCGACTCCGACCTCGCACACCAGGCGAATTACCATTCTAGTCGGATTGGGTTTCGCGCTGATCGGCGTCATGGCACTGCGCATGTGCATCGGCGAACAGTTCGGATGGCCGTCTGGCGAGTTTGCCGATCAGATCGTCAATATCCGCAAGCTGCGCCTGGTGGCCGCGCTGATTGTCGGCGCTGGTCTGGCCATCAGCGGTGTCAGTTTGCAGGCGTTGCTGCGCAACCCACTTGCAGAACCCTACCTGCTTGGCCTGTCCAGTGGGGCGGCGGTCGGTGTGATGGTGCAGATGCTGATCAATTTCAAGCTTGGCCGTTACACCGGCACCAGCCACACCGGCGCACTGATTGGCGCGCTGGCGAGCATGTCCATTGTCTACATGGCCGGGCGCAAACGCGGCATGATTGACCCGTTAGGCCTGCTACTGGTCGGCGTCGTGCTCAGCACGATTAACGCTGCAATCATCATGCTGCTGAACTACGTTGCCTCGCCGGCCGGTCTGCGCGAGGACCTTGCCCGGTGGATGACCGGGTACCTGAATGAGACCGTGTCATGGTCGACAATCCGGATCATCGGCGGCTTAACGGTTGCCGGGTTCTTTATCCTGATGGGCCACGCGCGCGCGATGGATGCGGCCAGTTTTTCCGATTCCGAGGCAATGAGTGTTGGCGTGAACCTGACCCGCTTACGGTCCGTGTTGTTTGTTTCTTCAGGGGTACTGGCGGCAGGAGCCGTACTGCTGGCGGGGCCGATTGCGTTTGTCGGCTTAGTCTGCCCGCACGTCGCCCGTTTGCTGCTTGGGCCAACCCATCGTTCGCTGTTGATCGGCTCAGCCCTGATCGGCGCGATCCTGATCGTCAGTGCGGACGCAGCCTCCGTTGGCCTGGATATGGGGCAAGGCCGGTTGCCGCTTGGTATCTTCACGTCAACAATTGGGGGACTGTCGTTTTTGATCCTGCTGCGTCCTTACCTCGGGCGTGGCATGGCATAAAAAGGTGTCAATAGCAGTTTTGAGTTTATTGGAAGACTGAATGAGACAGAGCGTTCACTTTGCAGACCGATTGATGGCAGCCGTTGACCAGAAAGGCGCACCGATATGTGTCGGAATCGACCCGGTGCTGGAGAAACTGCCTGACGAGTTGTGGGCCGGCAATGCTGGTGCGGACCCGGATATTGACGCAAACCAGGCTGTGGAGGCAATCTGCCGCTGGGTAACAGGCATCTATGAAGCCGTCGCGCCGTATGCGGCTTGCGTCAAGCTTCAGTCCGCCTGTTTCGAACGATACATGTGGCCGGGTGTGGAAGCGTTTCATCGGCTGATCGACGAAGCAGCGGAGTATGACCTGCTGGTAATCAACGACGCAAAGCGCGGCGACATCGGCGTCAGTGCCGCTCACTACGCGGCCGGTTGCCTCTCAAACTCGCCCCTGACAGGGCTGGGCAAGATTGTCGGGCCGGATGCGATCACCATTAACAGCTATCTCGGTTCGGACAGTATCGAACCGTTTGTGGAAGTAGCGGGCCGTGAAGGCAAAGGCTTGTTTGCTCTGGTTCGGACGTCCAACCCGGGAAGCGATGAGCTACAGACGTTGCCATTGGCTGACGGGCGGGCCGTGGTGGATGCGGTCGCGCAGATGATCGCGAAGCTTGGCGCCGCCGAAGAATACATTGGCGAGTGCGGTTACAGCCTGCTCGGCGCAGTGGTGGGCGCAACAAAAGCCGAAGACGCGGCTCGGCTTCGCGACCTGATGCCGCAACAGATTTTTCTCGTCCCGGGTTTCGGTGCTCAGGGCGGCTCGGCCGACGATGTGCGCGCCTGCTTCAAGCAGGATGGCACGGGCGCGCTGATCACCGCCAGCCGGTCGATTATTTATGCGCATCAGAAAGCCCCGGATGTCGACTGGCGCACAGCCGTCGGTGACGCGGCCAAACTGATGAATGAACAGATCAGGGAAATCATCAGCTGACTGAAGACGTGGCAAAACTCGTGGGCGTAACGAAGGTGTACCGCAAGCACAAGACGGCTCCACCGGTTCACGCGCTGCGCGGGATTGACATGACCATTCCCAAGGGGCAGTACCTTGCCATCATGGGACCCTCTGGCAGTGGTAAGAGTACGCTGATGAACATCCTCGGCTGTCTGGACCGTCCGACCGACGGCGAATTCCTTCTGGCTGGCAAAGATGTCGCCCATCTGGAGGACACGGAACTCAGTCTCGTGCGCGGGCAGCATCTTGGTTTTGTGTTTCAGGCGTTTAACCTGATCCCGCAATTGACGGTTTCGCAGAACGTGCAGGTGCCGTTGTTTTATCGCGGCATGCCGAAACGCGAGCGCAACGAACTGGCAGAACAGTCAGTCGCCAAGGTCGGCCTGACCGATCGTCTGCACCATCGCCCGTCCGAACTGTCCGGTGGGCAACAGCAACGCGTGGCAATTGCCCGGGCGCTGGTCACTTCCCCCAGCGTGCTGTTGGCGGATGAGCCCACGGGTAATCTTGACTCCGCAACCGGCCTGGCGATTCTCAAGTTATTTGATGAACTGCACGATCAGGGCTTGACCATCATCATGGTCACGCATGATGATGACGTCGCTCACTGCTGCGAGCGCGTTGTTCGTCTTAAGGACGGCCTGATCGATCAGGATCAGATGAAGAAGAAGGTGGCGCCGATGGCGGAGTAGTGCCGCTGGTTTGCTGCTTTGCCTGCGCCAGTAGTTCCTGCAGGTTTTCCATTTCCGCTTTTTGTTCGATCAGATATTCAAAATGCGCCACCGCCTCTTTTGGCTTTTCGGTGACCAACAGTAATCGACCGAGCATGTACCGCGCCCAGTGATGCGAGGGCTGCAATGCCAGCACTCGCTCCAGCGGTTCAAGGGCGTCAATCGGACGATTCAACTCAAGACGCACACGAGCCAGTCGGAAGTACAGCGACGGGTCGGACTGAATCATCCGCTCGCACGCCAGCAGATATTGTTCCGCCTCGACGAATCGTCCCTGTACCGCCATCTCCGCGCCGAGCTGGTGGTAAGCCACCGGGTTGGGCCCGGTGACTTCAAGCATTCGCTTAAACAGCGTCTCCGGATTGCGCCAGTAGCCGACCTGTAGCCAGGTGATGCCTGCCCAGAGTACCAGCAGAAACCCGGCGCCCAGGCAGGTTGGCTGCTTCAGCTTGGGAAAGCGGTCAACCATTGCGCCCAAAGCCCAACTGAACATGATCGACAGCCCAAGCAGCGGCACGTACATGTACCGGACCGCAATTGAATGTCCTCCGACCTGCACGATGCCAAGCACTGGCACAAGCATGCCGAGAAACATCAGCCAGCCGATCAGAAGCCACGGTGCGCGCTTGACCAGGACGATGCAGCCGGCTGTAGCGCTCAGCAGGGCCGCCGCCGAACCGATGACCTGCCATGCCTGCCAACGCACCGCCGGATACAGCGCGGACAGGGGAATCGGCCAAACTGTCAGGTAGAGATATCGTATGTAAGACACCGTTGCATTGGACAGACGATGCGACAGCGGCAGCTCATGCAGGTTCGGCATCGCATTACTGCGCGCCTGGCTGTAAATCGCCAGTGCGCTCAATAACACGATTGGCACGAACATCAACAGTTTGTCGAGCACGCAAGGCCGAATATCACGCCAACCGAACCGTGTCAGCCGTTTGAGCGGCCAGATATCCAGAAGCACGCAGACAAACGGAAACGTGACGAACATGGGTTTGGCGAGCAGACTGAGAACGAACAGCCCGAGCATCAGGCAATATCGCTTCCATCCGCCTTGCCTGGCATAGGCAGCGTAAGCCCAGAGTGCGGCAAAGCCGAAGAGTGTACTCAGTACGTCCTTGCGCTCCGCCACCCACGCAACCGATTCCACGTGCAGCGGGTGCAGAGCGAAAATCGCCGCAACCAGATAGCTGCGCCAGAACGTGCCCGTCAACGCGCGCATCGCCCCCAGCAATACCAGTGTGTTCACCATATGAAGCAGCAGGGCAGTCACATGATAGCCGCCTGCATTCGTACCATAGAGTGACACATCGAGCATCAGCGACAGCCACGTCATCGGATGCCAGAACGCGGCATGTGTGGAGGTGAACGCCCATTTGACGCCTCCCCACGTAAGGCCGTCCTGGATATATGGATTTTCCGTCACATAGAGCGCATCGTCGTAGACGAACTCAAACGAGTGCACCTGCCAGTAGACGGCCAGCGTCAACAGCAAAAGAAGAGCAACGGCAATACGCGATTGCGCCATGCAGACATGATAGGAGAAAGAGGTGATTCAGTGGCCGGATGATCAGCCCTAAGCAGCCAGCCCTTATTCGTTCTCTTCCTTAAACGTATCAAATTCCCCACGGTCTTCCGCTTCATCCAGATACGCCTGGAAGTCACCCATCTTGTAGCTGACAAACTTGAACACATGGTCAAGTGTCAGCCACTCGATGTCGGCAGGGTCTTTGGGGAGATCCTGTCGCAGCCGGTTCAGTTCAGCAAGGAATGGTTCGATTTTCATTTGATCTCAGACCCCGCCGCCACTCATGCGGCGATTGCATCGGTAATCTTCTTCGCCGCATCCGTCAGGTCTTCACCAACGGTCATGGTCGGCACGTCGGCCTTCGCCTTCGCAAGGATCTCACGGGCCGGTTCGACGTTCGTTCCTTCCAGGCGCACGACCAGCGGCACGTTGAAGCCGACTTCTTTGGCTGAACTGACAATGGCGCGAGCGATCTTGTCGCACTGCATGATGCCGCCGAAGATATTGACCAATACACCTTTCACATTCGGATCGTCAAGGATAATGCGGAATGCTTCGGTAACGGCTTCTTCGCTGGCCGAACCGCCGACGTCCAGGAAGTTGGCCGGCTCTGCGCCGTGCAGCTTCACGAGGTCCATAGTTGCCATGGCCAGGCCGGCGCCGTTGACAAGGCAGCCAATCGTGCCGTCCAGTTTGATGTACGACAGGCCGAATTCCTTAGCTCGCAACTCGGACGGGTCTTCCTCTGTCGGGTCAGCCATGGCCTTGATGTCCGCGTGGCGATCGACCGCGTTGTCGTCAAAATTGATTTTTGCATCAATGGCCAGCACTTGGCCGTCCGGGTGTTCTTCACTCGCTGGCGTGAGGATCAGCGGGTTTACTTCCGCAAGACTCGCGTCCTTCTCAACGAACAACTTGGCCAGCTTGATCATCACCTTGCTCGCCTGGCCGACCTGCTTGCCTTTAAAGCCGAGTGCAAACGCCACCTTGCGAGCCTGGTACGGCAGCAGCCCCAGTGCCGTATCAAGTGGCTCGCGAATAATGGCATCCGGATTGTCGTGCGCGACCTGTTCGATCTCCACGCCACCTTCACTCGAGGCGATCAGCACCGGGCAGTTGCGGGCACGGTCAATCGCCATGCCGACGTAGAACTCTTTCTCAATATCAACGCCCGAAGCGACCAGCAGCTTGTTGACTGGCACGCCTTGCGGCCCGGTCTGCGGCGTCACCAGCGGCTTGGAGAGAATCTGCTCGGCTACGGTCCTGGCTTCGTCCGCCGATTTAACCAGCTTCACACCGCCACCTTTACCGCGTCCGCCGGCATGGACCTGAGCCTTTACGACCGCGAGCGCTGCGCTGTGTTCTTTTGCTAACGTTTCGTAAGCCTTGGCGGCTTCGTCGGCCGTATCGACGACAATGGCGGGCGGGACGGGAATGCCGAACTGCGCAAGCAGTTCACGAGCCTGATATTCATGCACTTTCATGCCGGTATTAACCTTCCTGTCGCGTACGGCGACGCTTGGAATCCATTCGGAAGATGAATCATAACGAAGTCGGACCAATGAACAAAACGCGTCCGTTTGTAACGGTTTGAAGCGATGTGACCATCTGTCAGTCAGACAAATTTTCGCAAAGCGATCGCACCGGATACCCGATATGGACAGGGTAGGGCGGTTTGCCGATTGTCTCGAAGGGGGATATCCTGCTACGTCTGCTCACAACGCGGGCGGGAGAAACCACTCATGCCAGCTGGAACGACACCGATGTTATTGACCGAGATTCTCAATCCACAATGCGTCAAAGTGCCGCTGGAGGCAACGACGAAGCAGCAGGCCATCTACGAGTTGGTCGATCTGCTGGTGGATGAGACCGGCATTGACGGGCGTGATCAGCTCAAGGAAGCCATCTGGGAGCGCGAAACCACGCGAACCACCGGCATTGGTTTCGGCATTGCTATTCCGCACGGCAAAACAGCCGGCTGCAAAGAACTGATGATGGCCATCGGCAAGCCTGCCAGGCCGCTGGAGTTTGGATCGGTCGACAAGAAGCCCGTTGAACTGATTCTGCTGCTCGCTTCGCCGCCGGATCAGACCGGGCCGCACATTACTGCATTGGCGGCCGTCAGCCAGATGTTGTTTGACGAAAATATCCGCGCGGAATTCAATGCGGCCAATTCACCTGAAGAAGTCTTTGCGCTGATCGAAAAGCATCAGCCGCGGTAAACCGCTTCCTCATTTCGGCACGATCAGATATCGATTGCCGCCTTCTTCCAGAAGAATCTCGCCATCCAGTGCAAGCACGGCGGAGCGGTTCTGTTTGACCAGTCGGTCGGCTAACTGCCAGTACGCTTCCGATCCAACCGAAACGCGGGTGACATCCGACAGATCTTCCAGCTTGGCTTCCTTGCTGATATAGACCCAACGATTCTCGCGGCGGTACATGGTCATATCGTCAACCATCTGGACGCCTTCGACTGACTTACGTTTCAGATCGCGACCCATGTATTCATTCCTGACGTTCAGCTTGTATGCTGATTTTCGCCCAACCGAATTCGATGACTGGCTCAGCGCAGAGAGGCCCGAACGTTCGGAGATAGCCTGTCGATCGAGTTCTCCAGCAACGAGGCCTCGCAGCGCCGGCGATGCCGCGGACGCAATTTCCGTTCGTTCGTCGGCGAGGAATGCGGTGTACTCCGTCATAATGCCGAACTGTATTGACAGCTTGACGATCTCATCAACCAGTTCCTTGATGCGCGGGTCATTCATGTTCGGCTTGCGATTCGGGTCCGCGCCCATCTGACGAATCGAATCAATCAGGACACCGATCTTTCGTGTGGCCCACAACCGCGGTATGTAGCTGTTGGTAAACGACGCTTTGCCCGGATCGAGTTGCGCCGTAAACGTGCGCTGATCGCCAAGGAACTTGCCGGTAATGTCAAAGCCGACCGGCACATCGCTCGACTTGTAGCGTCCCATCAAAATCAACTGATCCCCATCGAACAGGTCACTGATTCGGGTCGGAAGCAAGTCCGTGATAAACGCTCGCGCATTTGCCGCTTTGCCTCGTACATTCAATCTGATATCCGTAAAGATCGGCCCTTGCAGTTTGCGGAAAACGGAGCCAACCTTGGCTTCGACGTCTTCACCGGGCAATACAAACGTTGCTTTGCCGCGGGATACATCGGCGATTCTTTCGAGCAGCGGGGTGTTCACATCCGCACCGACACCAATGGTGAATATTCGCCTTTCGTGGGCATTAAACCGCGCGGGAACGTCGCGAATCGCTGCTTCCGAGGTTTGTCCAACGGTCGGCAGCCCATCTGTCAGGAACAGGACGATCGGGAGGGCATCGTCTTGTGGCTTGGGGCGAAGCGCCTCGAGCAATGCATCATGAATGTTGGTCCCCCCGCGCGCGATAATACTGTCGATGTACTCCCACGCGTCCTGCATTGATTGATCGTTTTTCGCAACCGGCTGGCCCGCAAAGACCTCGATCGTATCGCTGTAAGTAATGATGTTGAAGGTTTCCCCCGGATTCAGTCCGGCGACGAGCTGCTTGGCGGCGGCTTTGGCCTGTTTGATCTGGTCGCCAGCCATGGAGCCCGACCGGTCAATCACCAGCGTGACTTCCCGCTTGACTGTAATCCGATCCGCATCAGGAATCGATGGCAACCCGCCAAGCAACAGGAAATACCCACCGACCCCGCCGTCCGCATCCGGACAGGCCAATAGCGATGTTGCCATGCCATTGACCTTGTCCGGCGGCGCGACGTACGAGACTCGGAAGGGCCCAGGTGTTCTGCGCGCAGTGTCAGCTAATTCAATAGTGATGTGGTTCGGTGTATGCCGAATCGTGGTGACGTCGTGGCTTGGACAATAGGTCGTATTGATCGGGTCGCGTGATTGAATGTCCAGGCGAATGGACCAGGGCACCGTGTAGTCCAGTGCCTGAGAGCGTGGCAGGAAGTAGTCGTAGCGGAACGTATCACTGGGCAGCAGGTGCTCATACGTCATGCGGAACTGCTGCTTGCTGCGCGGTTCGATCGGAAAGACGCTTGAGCGAACCATGTTGTACCCGACGAATTCGAGAAGCGCCGGGTCTTTCATGCTCGCAACGATCTGTTCATAGATTCGCCGGGCCTCGTCGCGCGGAAGAATACGCCCGGCAAGCGCCTTGTCTTCCTTGCCAAGCCCCAGCGAGCGGATGCCGGCGCCATCCGGTACAGGCAACAGTACCTGTCCCTCGCGACGGCGGTGTGACGGGTTATAGAGCGTTACTTCAACGGTGGTTGTGGCCACGTGGTTGCGAATTGAAACATCGGCTTTGATCGCTTCTATCCGAATCGACTGTTCCCGAATCGGATGAATCACGCGACGCGGTGGGAGGATGATGACCGAGTCGTTGTGGAAGACTTCCTGGGCCTCAAGGACGGCGGTGGCAGGCCACAGGATCAACAGCAGGGCGACAAAGACCTGTTTAATAGGACACATAGCAAACCTCCTGAAGGTTTTGATGCGCCGGTATGGTCGAAAGTTCCATACCCGGAAAAAATTTTTGAAAAAAGTGAAATTTGCGATCCCCCGCAAATCCCCCAGACAGCCATAAACACACCCGAAAACACTGCTCACACCTCAGAAACGCGCTTCAATCGCAATTCGAAGCACACACCGCCTTCGCCATCCTCCGGTGTGTCAAAGTCGATGGTGGCGTTCATCGCCTGAGCGTACCGGCGTGACAATGCCAGCCCCAGGCCGACGCCCGGGGCCGTATCCGCTGCCACATGAGCGGATTTGGCGAACGGTCGGAATACCCTTTTGGCCATAGCTGAATGAATCCCCGGGCCATGATCACGGATGCAAAGGGCGGATGTGGCCGCGAGGGTTTTGTTCCTTGCGAACAGATGAATGCGTTTATCGTCCGCGCCGGCAGCATACTTACACGCGTTGTCAACAAGGTTGTAAAGCACCTGCTCCACGCCGACCGGGTCAGCCAAGACCATCGCTTTGGCGTCTTCCTCACTCAGCTCGTTGACCAGCATCATGTTCGCCTGTTCGGCCCGTCGACTCAGGCGCTCATTGACGCGCTCGACCAGTGTGCCGAGCGTCGTTGGCTGTGGTGAGATGGCCTTGTCATCACGCTGCAGTTTGGCGTAGGCCAGCACGTTCTCAACAAGGTGTGTCAGTCGATCCGCTTCGGTGCTGAGCACCTGTAAATACTTGCGCTGCTTGTCCGGGTCATGCACCATGTCTTCGCTGAGCATTTCGGTGTAGATGCGAAATGTTGTCAGCGGTGTGCGAAGCTCGTGTGTCACGGCAGAAACAAACGCGCCGCGTCGCTCGGCCAGAACCACCAGCCCGTGCATCAGTACACCGGCAGCAATCGCAACACCCAGCGCGCCTGTCCATGTCGCAACGAGCGACAGACGCAATGGTGTGATCAGACGCATGCGCGGTACCGGCGCCGGGCCGGCGATCAATTGAAACGGCAGGGTCGCCATCAGACGCGATTGATCGGCCGTGGTCACATCGCGCACCAGCATCAGCTTCGCATTGGGAAGCAGGTCCTCGACTTCCTTTCTGAGCATTCTCTGCAGTTTCAGTACATCAACGTCACAGCCTTGCACGTATTTGCGTCCGTTGACGACCACGCGGCGAATCAGCAGCAGCCGATCCGTTTGCACATATGGCACCAGCATACCTTCGCTGATCTTCATCAGTTGTGTGGGAAATTGATCGACATTGGTCGCCAGCTTCGACTGCACAACAGCTCGATTGGAAACTTCCGCTCGCTGGCGATATTCCGCGTAACTTTTGCTGCGTTGCTGGGCAGGCGGCGGTGTGATGGTGGTAGTCGTCGTAATGGTCAGTTGTTGGTGTACTTCCGCCAGCGGCTGTTCAGTCTGTGGCCGCGAATTTCGGTCACGCGACCGGGCCATCAGAATGTTCTCCAGAGTCGTTCTGCCGTTCTGTCGCTCCAGTGCCGCAAACCGGTCCAGGCATCGAATTACGTCCCGCATGTCCAGCGATTTGGTGTACGTGTTAAACGGACGCAGGTTCTGCCCTTGTTCCTCAAACTGAAAGTAAGTCAGGACATAGTCTGTTCCCTCGCCGGATTTCGGATCGCTTTGCACCAGGGCGGTGTAGGCATCGAACGGGCGCGCATTTTCCCGGCCGAGGATCGGCGTCACAACGGAATCCATACGCCACAATGACAGTCGCGCATTTTCCTCGACAAGCGAGCGAACCGCCGCGTGATACTGGGCTTCTTCCAGTTCCAGCACGCGCACACTGATTGAAACAATGGCTGCCAGCATCACGGCCAGGCAGCCCCCGTATAACAACCAGATGTGTTTGGGTTGCTTCATGTATTGACCACGTCTACCCGGGCGAATTGGTATCCCTTGCCCCGGATCGTGGTGATGGCATCGCTCGGCAGCTTCTCGCGCAAGCGGGCAATATGCATGTCAACCGTGCGCGTGTGCAGGCCGGACGGATCGATCCGCCAGACATTGGACAGCAACTCGTCACGCGTCACGGTTCGCCCCGCATGCTGGGCCAGGTAACGAATCAACTCAGCCTCGCGCTGCGATAGTTCGGTGGATTCCCCCGTATCCAGACGCACTTCACTGCGTTGTAAATCGACATACCCATTGCTCAGGTTCACGCGCGTGACATCCATCGGCCGGGCCGGGCTTCGCCGCAGAACGGCTTCCACCCGGGCCAGCATCTCACGGATACTGAAAGGCTTGACCACATAATCGTCCGCGCCGAGTTTCAGGCCGCGGATTCGGTCCGCTTCATCACCCCGCGCGGTCATGATGATGACCGGCAGGGTAGGCCTGACCTCCCTGACGGACTGGAGGATATCCAGCCCGTCACCCCCCGGGAGGACAAGGTCCAGAAGGACGAGATCACAGTCCGCCCCAGTTGCCATGTCTCGTCCGTCTTTACTGGTGCCGGCTTCAAGTACGCGATATTGCTCGTATGTCAGCGCATCGACAATGCCCTGGCGAATCGCTGCATCGTCCTCGACGACGAGCACGGTTTTGAGCGTGGCGGTCATTGGCTACGTCCTTCCCCCGGAACCCCCAGAATCCGCGGAGCCCCAGAAACGCTTGGAACCCCCGGAATCCCGGCTCCCGGAATAACACCTGCATCGGCTATCCCAGTATATACCTCAGGATTCACCAAGCCGAGCCAGGGATCGTGAGAAGGCGTTAAAAACAGGTCGCTGTAGATCACTTCATTTAAACGGGCAAGATCGGTTGTGACCCGATCGCGGTCGACGAACCAACGATGAATTTGCCGACGGTGTGTCTGGTCGTTCATGATCGTGTCTGACGCGACAGTCATACTCAGGCTGCTAACCACACGCATCAGTGGCGTTTCCACTGCTCGTTTGCTGATGGCCAGAAGGCTCGCCTGCTGTGCCGGTGGCAGATGGCGTTGCATGAGCTCTCGCGATTTTCCATCGAATCGAACTTCATTCGCAAAGTCTCTTCCAATGACTCGCCATTCGACATCTGTCAGGTCCGTCGGTTGATTCACGCCCGGGCGCTCGTAAGCGATGATCGGGTGCAGCCTGTCTTCCCACTGTTGATCAATGACAGCCAGACGCTTGCTGTGATGGTCATGCAGCAGATCCGCCAGCGCCTTGGTTTCCAGTTCCGCGGCAGACTTTGCAACCGCGTGCAACTCTTTGAGGTGACTTAGAAAAACCTGCGGACTGTACACACCCGGAAGGGCATCGGTGACACGACCTTGGTTGTCCAGAATATAATGAATGCTGTTGCCGGTGATGGTCTGTTCGATCTTGCGCCCATCACCGAAGTCAATGGTCATCTTCGGCACCGGCCGAACGCTTTCCCAGTGCAACACGTAATTCTCGCGCAGGTAGTCACTGACCGTCTTGTTGGCGTACAGGGTCGACCGGAAGAACCGGCTGTTGGCACAGCTCATCTTTTCATCCAACTGACCCAGCAGGCGTAAGGAGAGAATAGGGCGGCCACTATTGGCAGCGACCTGTTTTGCTTCATCCAAGTCCGTATACCAGTAGACCCGACTGAACACCGCGTCCTTTTGCTTCGCGATTTTGTCGATAGCCTGTTCAAAGCGAGCGCGCTTCGGGTCTACAGGTGTCTTTCCGATCAACAATACTGCCGCCTCAGACGTCTCGGGGTAAGCCGCGTCATACGCCATCAGCGCCATTTTGAGGCCGAATGGCCCCATGCCCCGAAGCGACGCAATCGCCTCGTCCCGCACCTCCGGGTTCTCCGATTGCAACTCCTGGGCCGATGCGCCGTACGGCCCGCATGCCCAGATTGTGCCACTTGCCCCCAATATCAGAATTGTCGCGATCCATCCCTGTCTCAAGCTCGACTTCATGTCTAACCCCTTGTGTGAAATGACCGGAAAACAACGACATCACTGTAAAGCGCGGGGGGCCAGGCGGTGTAACGCGGGTGTAACATGCAGATGGGCTGCTAAGCCGTGCCATATGGTCAATTAACGAAATATTACCCTCCTGCTAAAGATTCCCTAGAATACGCAGATGGGCAATCGGACTGACAATGCGACCCGCATCGGCGCGGGCCTCTCCGGTGAAGTATTCCGCCTGACCGATGCACAAGGGCGGGATATCGCGCGCAAAACCTTCAAAGGCAGCACCGCCACCAAGATTGTCCACTACTTTCTGACCGGTGCGCCCAACCCATATGTCTGGAACGAGAATGCCGTGGCATCCGGCGTGATTCGACGGCAGATTCTGGCCGATTTGTGCCGCTTCTGGTTTGGCGACAAGCTCCAGGTGGCAGAGGCGTACGACTACCGCTGGAACGAGCAGGCGCTGGCCTACGAAATCGATACGCAGTTCATCTCCGGGCGCCATGCCCAACTGCATCAGCCGTTCAGCCGGCCCTGCCTGCAACTGGATGACCTGTATCGAAAGCTGCTCGATCCGCTTAAACGGCATCTCAAACAATCCGGATTCGACGGCCTGCTCTGGCAGGCGGGGGGTGGCAACCCGGTCGCAGCCAACAACTTCATGTATATGGCCGAATCCGGAAACTGGGCATGGATTGACTTGGAGTCTGGCGTCCCCGCGCTGATCCCGATCAACCCGCTCTGGCTGTTTGGCTTCTACCTGCCCAAGTCGTTCAAACACGGTGAGCCGCTGTTTGACGATGTGGATGTCGACAAATTGGATCGATACATCCGGGACAAGCAAGGCGAACTCGACCAGTCATTGGGCGAGGGCTCGTCAGCAGCACTGGTCGAAAAAGTCGAACAGCTTCGCGAGAAGCAGACCGCCTGGAAGTCGCAGAAGCGATACCTGCGCAGCATCGCCTACCAACTGGCGCGCAAGCGCATTGATACTGTACAGGCCCAGTGGTATTCCAAGCATCCGATTGAATGGTATTTTCGCTGCGCCATTCACGCCGTATCGCGCGGCCCGGCTGTGCTCGCAGAAAAGATCGGCAAGCTCTTCGGCCGCATCAAGGCACTGCCGTTCGGCAAGATGGCGTACGGCTTCTGGAAGTTCGGCACAAGCCAGAAATATCGAACGCAGACGGGTCGGAACCTCGTGGCAATGCGCATTGACGCCTGGCAGGAGCGCGGGCAGTTGACCGACGATCAGGCTGCGGAGCTTCGCGCCCATCTGGAAAGCGAAGACGCCAGCGTTTATATCACCGACTTTGCAGTGCATGTGGCGATCAAGCCTATTATCAAGACATTCGAGTGGTGGGTGGCGCCGATGCTGTTTGCAGCGGGTGTCATTGAAAAAGAAATGCTGCTGCTGATCATCGCCAGCGGCGGGTCAATCGGCCGCACCGGCTACACGCTCTATCGGCTGATGCGTGCGTTTGTCAAAGGTCGTGAAAGGCCTTGGGTAGCGCTCGGCGTCGGCTTGTTCCCGGTTGTTGGCAACGCGGCTTACCCGCTGCAGATCGTTTACTCCGGCATCGGCAAGGGGCACTTCCTCGCTCAGTTCATCGTGTACGATCTGTTCACAGCCATCGGCCAGAAGTTCCCCATCTGGGGTGGCCCGGATACACTCACCGAGCACGTGTTCAATCACTTGCCCGACTGGATTCTTCCCAAGCTGGACAGAACCGATACCGCCGAAATCGAAACTGACGCGCACGGACAGCCGGCAGTTTCGTTGCCTTCCACGTCGGCGGAATAATACGTTCTCTTAGACTCTCTTCAACCAGAACGTCATCGACTGATGTGTTTTCTCAGCGTTGCCAACTTCCTTCCATGGGAAGCTGGTCTTCAGGTCCGGCCGTGGCTCAAACCCGCGCCTGCGCCAGAAGTCGTCAAGCGGCCGATAGTCTGCCGGCCGGCGCGGATCATCCGGCTCGCGCAACACGATTGCGAACGACAGCCAGTCAAACGCCTGATCCAATGAAGCCGCATGCGCTTCGCGTTCGTCAAAAAACCGATGTCCAACGCCCTGTCCACGATACGCCGCCAGCAGCACCGACTCCCCAAAGTAAAACACGCGCGCCGGATCAATCCCCGCATCAACAAACGGCTGCTTGAACGCGTCATCCTCATCCTTCAAAGGCAGCCCGGTTGACGCGCCAACAACCTGCTCGCCATCCATTGCCAGCACGATCACACTCCCCGGCGAATCAATGAAGGACTGGATGTACCACTGCTCGTATGCCATATCCCCGTCGTACAGGTACGGAAACTCGCGAAAGATTTGGATACGAAGTTCCGCCAGCGCCGCTGTATACGGCTTGGCGTCATCCCCGCTCAAACGAAAAACCCGATCTACTGTCGGCATGCCACACGACTCCGAAAACCAAGTCCAACGACTACCCGGGCCGCGCAGTGTATCGCATCTCGCAATCAGGCAAATGACAGCCCGGCAAAAGTGATAAATGCCTGTCAGAAATGAATGAACAGCCGATTTGACCCCATCTGTGGAATCGTCTAAATTCTGTGACTCGCAATCAGGCGAGGCACAAGCGGGCTCGTAGCTCAGTTGGCAGAGCGCACCCCTGATAAGGGTGAGGTCGCAGGTTCAAGTCCTGCCGGGCCCATTTATCTTTCAGCCCCTTGCATTTCGCAAGGGGTATTTTTTTTGAACTCGTCTGCTGATTTCACACGTGGACTATGGACTCACTTGCCAATCGCCGCTCGGACATCGCTGGGTGTTTGCCCGCGCAGCAGCTTGAACCGTTTCGTGAAATGTCGGGGATCGTCATAGCCGACCTGTGCCGCGATCGACTTCACCGAGTCGGTCGTCATGCGCAAAAGCTCCGACGCACGCTCCATACGTTTTCGCTCGACGAACTTCATCGGCGGCAATCCGACCTGTTGATGGAATACCGCGGCAAGACGCGCGCGTGAGGTGTGGCAGGCATCGGCCAAAGTCTGCAGCGTCATCGGCTCGGCAAGATGCGCCGTGATGTGCTGAAGCGCTCGCTCGACGCGATCATCGAGCGCCTGGGCGCGGCGCTCATAGTCTGCGTGGGCCAGCAGGATCACTTCCTCCAGCGCCAGCATGGCCAACTCGGTGCGAATCGGCGACGCCGAACGAATCGCAGTGTGGGCCCGTCTATACAAACTCAGAATCTTTCGGAACGTCGACGGCTCCGGCGTGAGACGTGAATACCCCTTTGGTGATTGGGGCCACTGTAACCGATCCAACCAATGCGCCCTCGGTTCAAACACCGCCCATATCCCGTGCCACCCGCCACGGCAGTCGTCCGGGACGCGCCAGGACTGCGGCACCCGCGGCCGAACCAGCAACAGTGAACCGGATGTGATCATCAAATTTTGGCTATCAAATAAGAGGCGTTCGCACCGGCCATGATGCGTCGCGCCAAGTACCCAGCCGTCGACTCGGCCTGTCTGGTGCGCGCCCGCTTCAAATTTTCCGGCTTCGACTACGAGCGACTCACGGGGCGGTTCCCATGCGTCGTACGTCCGATGCTTGTTTGCCATAGTGAGACGAATATACCCCTCTTCGAGACGATAAGCCATTGGCCGAATCACATCAATCACTAGTATTGCGGCGTATTCCTTGAACCCGTGCCTGACAGACGGGCCGTCCAGTCACTCAGGAGACCGCCATGACCGCATCCGTTATTTGTACCGGCAACGAGCCGTTCAGCGCTGAGCAAACCCGCCAGATCATCAACGATTTCACACGCGACGGTGTCTATCACCTGCGAGACGTCCTGAACTTGGAGGAAGTCGCCGAGTTAAAAGCCGGTGTGGACCGCGCCTTCGACGACCCGGATTTCAGCGATGACAGCCGCACCTACAGTGAGATTGTGCGAGCCAGACTGTTTGAAGTCGACCGGGTCTTCCGCGACCTGCTCGTGCGGGAGCCGATTATCAGCCTGGTTGAGGCGCTGCTCGGCGATGATTGCCATGCGATCTCGCTGAATGCGATTCGAAATCCGCCGGGCCAGGCGATTGACACGTTTCACGCGGATGACTTCGTCTGGTTTCCACTGCCGGACGAGATCGACCGGTTTGATGCGCGTATCCAATACCCGACGTTGTTGGTGAACGTGCATTTCGCGCTGACAGACGTGCCGGATGATTCATTCGGGCCGCTTCAGTACATTCCCGGGTCGCATTACTCCGGGCGTCGGCCAAATGCCCCGTCCGAGCCGACTTGGGAAGGCCAGAGCCCGATTTCGCTCTTTACCAAAGCCGGCGATGCGTATCTTCAGCACCCAATGGTCTGGCACCGCGGTGCCTCGAACACTTCCGGGCGGACCCGGTACGTGTGCGGCCCGGCCTACGGCAAACGTTTTATCGCCCAGCGGTTCTATCCGTTCCTGAACTACCGCATGCCGGATGAGGTACTGGACGGCGCAGACGAACGTCTGCTTCGCGTATTGGGCAAGCACGAAAGAGGCGCTTACGGCTGACGCGATCAAGTTGATTCGCGAATGACCAACTGCGGTTTGATCTTGATATGCCGGTTCGCCTTTGAGATCGATTTACCCTCAATCATCTGGCCCATCAAATCCATGACATGTTTGGCGAACTCGTCGTTGCATTGATCGATTGTGGTCAGTTCCGGATTGCTGGCTGCTGCGATTTCAACATTGTCAATGCCGGTAACTGCGATGTCCTCAGGGACTCGAATGCCGCGTTTGAGCAGCGACTTAATCACCTGAACGCCCCATAGATCGTTACTGGCGAGGATCGCATCGCAACTCCCGGCCTTGAGGTATTCGTCAATCAGTCGATCCACATGTGGACGCACAGTTTGCGAGTTGGTGGGGTCTGTCTCCAGGTCAGGTGTCCAGAATGTTGGTTTATCACCGAGATGGAATTTTTTACAGGCTGCGGTGAACGCACTGATACGTGGATTGGTTTTAGGCGGATTGCGCTTGGCGAGCATCATAGCAGGTCGCTTGCGGCCGGTCTGCACAAGGTGCTCAACCAGTTGCTCAATACCATCTGTAAGATCTACGGTGACGCGACAGGCTCTTGAAAGTGCAGGTTGTATGTTGCAAACCACGAGGTTCATCTGTTCCAGCCGACTGACAATTCGGTCCGGCCAATCCATGAGTCCGCGTATGAGAATGACGCCTTCCACGCCACGGCCGATCATTTCATCCAGTTGTTTGAGTAACTCATCCGCAACTTGTTCTTTATCCCGATGCAGATAGCTGACCATTAATCGATAGCCACGCCTGTCGGCTACGCGATCGATCGCCCGCATGCGCTCGTAGTGAATGGTGTATCGGTTGGCATCAATCAACGTCGCCAGCGTCTTCGTGCGGGCGCCACGAAGCTGTCGCGCAATGAGGTTCGGGCGGTAGTCGAGTTCGCTGGCTGCTGCTCGTACCCGATCTGCCGTGGCTGGGCTGACGCGCGTTGTCTTGCCGCCGGAGCCAAGCAGGACATGTCCGGCAACAATGCGCGAAACGCGGGCTTTCGTCGCCACATCAATCAGGCGCACACGTTTTGTCTCACTTGCGTGCATACTCGCCCAAATCAATCCATGATTCGCAATGTGCCATCCCAATATGCCCGTTAAGCCGAAGCCTGACTCAGCTTGGAATGTCAATTTTCCGTTCAGCGAAAGTTTGATCTCTTAAAGTATATTATCTCCTTGACAGCTCGAGCTGTCAAGCGTATTGTCGAGGAATAAATTGCAGGTGAAGCTCGGCCGATTTGGGTTGGAAGACTGGTTCAAGGCAGCCTCTTCAGGATGTAATTCATGTCAATTCGCGACACTATTCAGAAGAGCCCGGCCATGACGGCTTTCGTCTGTTTGATCGTCGTGTCCATGGCAGTGGTGATGGCGGTCCGTACTTCAAATCCGCCCGCGTCGACGCCGCCTGACCATGCGTGGTTCTACGACGTTTCGACCGGGCGACTGTTCACGATCGATCGCAGCGCGGTGCCTCCGATCACTGTCGATGGGTCGATGGCGGTACGAGCAAGGGTCTACGGTTGTGACGGTTGCGGCGAGGACGATCGGCATGCAGTGGTAATCGAGAAGTATCCGGACGTCGTGGCGCAGAAGTTGCGCGAACCTCTACCAGCCGACGCGTCGAGCCCAAAGACCGAGGCGTATGTAGGCCGTCGCGAGCGGATGCAGGTTGAGTCGCTGTTGATCGCCGCGCCGCCGCAGACGCCGGGCGATGAAATTGTCTGGACGCCTCACGTCAGCCCGCAGGCGCAGACGATCCGAGCGCGCCTCGATGATCTGTGCCCAGACGCAGCGCCGGAGTTATGCGAGCCGACTAAAGGGCTCTGACCACAATCAGCCCAAAGATCGTGTTTAAAGAGATCGCGTATCAATGGATGCAAGACACCTTGGAGCAACAATGATGAATGAATTCCGTATCGAACGTCCCAACCATCGCAACGGCTTCACCCTCATTGAACTGCTGGTGGTGATTTCCATTATTGCGCTGCTGATCTCGATCCTCCTTCCCGCGCTGTCCAAAGCGCGAGAAGCGGCCGCCTCGCTTCAGTGCAAAAACAACCTCAAGACATTCGGTCTCGCCAATGAGATGTACACCGGCGATTACAACAGTTGGCTGCCGTCTCATCTCTACCCGACGTTCTTCGAAATGTTGACCGGGCAAACCCACGAATACTACCTGCCGCTGCCGGCGCAAGCGTCCAGGAATTCGATATTTTACTGCCCGGCGTATGTGGGCTACAGCATCGCGCCGCATCACGTGTTCGGCTCGAACTACTGGACGACCTACACCCACAACCGCCGCGTTGGGCGCAGTAAGGCCCCGTGGGAGACCGTCTTTGACCCAGGCGACTGGCCGCTGATGAGGATCACGGACATCACGCAACTGTCGGAGAGAGGCCTGATGACGGACGGTCTCTACCGTAGTAACACCCAAACCTACTATGCCAGACAGTTCATTGAAGCGTCCGCCACACTTAATCGCCATGTGGGGCAAACGGACAACTACTTGTACTTCGACGGCCACGTGAAGACCTGGCCCAGGAATACGTTTGACGTGTATGGCATTCCCGGCGGCAGCTCGAAGGAGGATCACGATCGACTCTGGGCACTGGATCAGTAAGGATCTGATTCGCAAACTCGATCTTCCTGTTCGAATCGCTTCCCAATGACACAGCATGATGCGCCGGACATCGGTGCATGGAAAACCTGCCGGCCAGTTCTGCACTGTGGGCCGACACTCCAAGTGCAGGCCGTGGATTACGAACAGCCTCCTGCAGCGCAGGAACTCATCGGCGAAAGAGGTGTAAAATGATCCGGAAATTTGTTTGTATGTCGCTTTTGGCGGTTTGGGCTGCGAACGCATATGGAGCCGACTGGCGCGAAGTCTATCGATCCGACTTCGAGAAACCGGGATGGGAGGCGACATGGAGCGTCACAGGCGGCATCGGGCCGACAGACCAGGGCGCACTTGTAAGCAGCGGGGGGGAGATGACCGCCACCCTCAACATGACCTTCTCCGCGCCGGCGGTGCGCGCAGAGTACGACGCGACATTCACTGCAACCGGACCGGATGGCGAAATTAGTGACCTCTCTTGCTTCCTGGACGGCGTGCTCTTCCAAGTCGGGGGAAATAATAACACCCGCACGCGTATCAAACGCGATCAAAGACAGTCGTCCGAAATCGATGCTGGAATTCAGTTGGAGAAGACCGTCCGAGTTGTCGCTGAAGTGAACGGTCGAGCCGCTTGGCTCAGCATTGATGGCAAAACTGTAGCCACACTCCTTCTGGATGAAGCGATTCCTGATGATACGTTCTCCTTCTACACATGGACCGGCGTGACCCGCTTCGACAATCTTCGAATCCTTATCAAGGACGAGGCTGATCCGCTGCCGCCAGAGCTCAAGGCTGCCGCGAGGCGAGGCTTTGAAACGCCTCAGACGCTTAAGCACATACGTGACTGGCAGCTTCCGACTGTTAGTAACCTACAACCATCCACCGTACAGAAAAAGCAGGTCGAACTGCACATCGACGCTGGCCCGTTTGGCCGCAAAATCGATTGGCCGATTACAATGGGCGTGCCGATGCCAAAAGACGTGCTTTGGAACGTTGACCAGGCGCGCGTCATTGACGAGTACGGCCGAGAGATTCCCTCCCAGCGCAGTGTGACCGCTACGTGGACCAGAGGCGGCTCCATCCGATGGCTGTTGCTGGACTTCATCCTGCCCAAAGGCGAAAAGCCGTCGAAACTGTTCCTGGAGTATGGCAATCAGGTCAAGGCGACCGACGTGCCCGACCCTGTGACAGTCAGTCACGATGATGATGTGGTTGCAGTCAACTCGGGTCCGCTGAAGGCCATCTTTTCCCGCCGCGACGGTTCCGTTGTGGATGGCATTTTTCTTAATGGCAGGAAAGTGGTTGATCGCTCCGAGGCGTTTTATGTCACCTCGAAGGGCGAACGCTACAGCACGTTTGGCAGTGACGATGAATTGAGCATCGATGTGGAGATGGCAGGCCCCATCCGAACGGTTATCCGTAGCCGAGGATGGTACAAGAACGAGGCTGGCGAACGTGCTTGCGCGTTTACCCGTCGTATTTATGTCTATCGCGGGCTTCCGTTCGTGCGTCTGTTTACCACTTGGACAGTGACCGTCGACACAAATGCCTACAAATTCAGCGACGTGGCACTGCGCTTTCCCTTGGCAGGCAAGGCCGCGCAGAACAGTTCACGGATGTACTTGGCAGCAGAACGCCATAAGGGCTTTGACATCAGTGGTCCGGACAGGCAGGAAATGACCGACCTGGCCGACTGGATCACATGGGGCCACGGGCGCGACGGCGTTACGCTTTCCTGTTACGAAATGTCGCGGCAATGGCCCGCCGCCCTGGAAACGAAGTCGAGCGAGATTGTCTTCCACGGTTACACGAATGCCGCAGGCCGCAATCTGGACATGACCATCGAGGGTTTGAAGGATGTTTGGGGCGAGGAGGCGTTCAAACGCTTTGAGCTGAATCGCAAGACCTATCCCAGCCTCATGAATCGGAACGCCAATGGATGCGGCGTGGCCAAGACACACGAGTTGATCTTGGCCTTTGGCTTGGAGAGCGAGACTGCCGGCGCCATGCTGCAGGCACCGCCCATTGTAAGCGTGGATCCAGCCTTTGCTTGTGCCACGCGTGTCGTGGGCCCAGGCGAGTATCATCCATACGATCCGGCACAGTTCCCCGAAGAAGAGGCCGCGATCCTGAAGCGGTATCAGGAATTTCTTCATGCCCTCGACCGGCTGGATCCCTGGTACGGCTGGTGGGACTACGGCGGGGGAATACCGCATTACACTTCCAAGACAGAAGACGGCCGCGTGATCTATACCGGCTATCGCCGAACGTACGATATGGGTTATCAGCGGCCGATGGTTCCATGGAATTTCTACCTGCGCAGCGGACAGCGTGCGTGGTTGACCTATGCCATTCGAAACGCTCGCTGCATGATGGACATGCACACGAACCACTGGACCAACGAACCCCTGGGCAAACACATCGGCTGGAACGTAGCCGACAACGGCACGTGGCCTTGGGATTCGTATCTCACCGGTTGGAACTTTAACCATTACATTCCGTATCTGCTCCTTGCTTACCACACGACGGGATACGAGCGTGCGTTCGACGTGATGGTTGAGGTCATGGATGAATACTATCGCGACGTTGGTCCTGGCGGCGGGAGCGATTACTGTGGCCGGGTTGCAGTCTGGATGGGCAACGCGGCGGCGGCGTACCGTTCGACGTGGGAGCCGAAGTACCTTGAAGTCTACCGCGATCTCGAGCAGCGACAGATGGCGGCGCAGTGCCAGTTCTGCATGGGGCTAAAGAGGTATCGCCAGCAAAAAGACGCGGACCATCCTCACGGCTACACGCACCGCGCTGGTTGGCGCGAGTACGGCTTTCTCCAGGGGCTTGAGGTTCCTGAGCACGACCCGAATCTGGAAAAGGTGTACCTGGACTGGGCGGAAACGATTGGCGACGTCGAAATACGAGCACCATTCCAGGTCCTCGGTTTCTCAATGCTGCACCTTTTCCGTAAACGAGGGAATATTTTGAAAGCGAGATACGGTGCCGATTCGCTCGAGCAGTACGCATCGTATGACATGGTGCCCAAGTACGGCCTCGCGCATCTGCGATCTCTCCCGGCCGTCATGAAGCTGGCGCTAGTGCCTGGCGTGGACCGCGTCGTCCTGCCTCGCACGCGGGAATTCCCCGGGCGAGTAACTTTGCGTCATGAGAAAGGAAAGCAGACAGCGTTTGCCGTTGACCTGGGCCAGGGCAAGCCGGAGTTAGTGGACGAGCCGAATACCTTTACGATTGCCGATATAGATGGCAGGCCTATGCCCGATGAGTGGATGCAACTGGATCCCGTACGGGGAAAGGTGAATGTGGTTATCCCGGCTGCGTACACTGGTTCTATCTGGATCATTACAAACGCGCGCCCGGGCTCATTGAATATTGAAATGCTCCCCTCTACACCGATGATGGCGGCCATTCCAGACGGTCTGGACTTTGGTCGAAAAGAGCCGGATACGCTTTGGTTTAATGTGCCCGCGGGGACCGAGCAGTTTCGCGTCAGGTCGAACCTTCCAAATCGAACGGTCACGATTGTTCGGCCGGATGGGAAAGAGATTACGGGAAAAGGATACTGGCACAAAGCGAACGTTCCGGCCGACTTGCCCGCAGGGCCTTGGGCGGTTCGCAGCGGATATGAGAGCAAGAATGCTTACTTTATTCTCAAGCTTTACGATATTCCAGCCATGGTGACATTCGATCGCGATTCCGTGTTCGATGTCCCCAATCCAACGATGCCTACTCCGGATTTTGTCGGAGTGTCCGAAAGTGCTGTCTTTGTCGAAGGCGCCCTGGAGGGAGATCAGGCACTACTTCTAAACGGAAATGATAAGTTGTATATTCCGTTAGGCGATTTGATCGGCCCGACAGCGCGACAGCGCTTTGACGCGCAGCGGGGGACTATCGAGTTCTTCTTCATGCTCAATGAAGATCCTGCCTTCTCTCGAGCCAGCGGGATCCCTTTTGTTCTCCCCTTCGATGAAGGACAGGGCATTAAGACATGGCTGAACGCGCTCATGTCGTTCCAATACAAAAACGCTTTCAACATCCTGACCCCCAACGGCCAGCCGCATCGACCTATTGCGCTTGGCCCCTGGAATGCACCGCCCGGTATGCTCAACGTTGAGCCGGGGCGTTGGTACCACGTGGCCATCGTTTGGGACGCCAACTTATCAATGGATGTTCACGGGAAGCAAAGAAAGAAATTCATGAACAAGGCGTTTCTCGATGGAGTTGCGGCGAAAAATCAGAATCTGGCCAATGCTTCAAGGCCCGATCCCTATTGGCTGATCGATGGGTTCACCATGCCACAACCCGCTGATGTCATTGAGATGTTCAGTCATCAGCACAATATTGTGATCGACGAGTTGCGGGTCAGTCGCGTCCCGAGGGCAAGGTTCTCCGACAAAACGTACCCCGTGCCCACCGCGCCGTTGCAACGCGATAAGGACACGCTGATCCTGATGCACTTCGACGGCAACACGGAATTTACGGGGCCACAAGGCGAGACTGTTTCGGCTCCCTTTGCCAACAAGCCCTGAATGAAACTCGAAGGACACCATGTAGACAGGCCTGTCCGAAACGTCATGGGGAGGTACGAGGTTTTGCAGCATGACCGGTATCAGCGTTGATGTCGAGCACTCGGCCTCGGCCACAGCAGGCATACAGGAGGCGATCGACGCACTCCCTGAAAAAGGAGGCACGGTGTTTGTGCCCGCCGGTCGCTATCTCGTACGTCGCAGTATTCGGCTCCGATCCGGCGTTACCCTGTGTGGCGAAGGCGCCGCTACAGTGCTCACGCGACGCGCTCCCGTGACCTTTACTCTGACCGCGCAATGCGGTGCGCATGCCGACACGGTGGAGGTCGATTCTGCCGCGGGACTGCAGGCTGGTGATGAAATCATCATCGCGGATGTTGTGCAACGCACTTGGCACAGCCGTCAATTTGTCATCCAATCTATCGAAGGGACGACGCTAAAGGGCGAGATCGTTGCCGGCAACCCGGAGCGTTCCTATGCGCCGCAGGACGGCGCTTGGGGCGGGCATTATTTCCCCATGCTCCACATTCCTAATTGCGATGGGGTCTCGATCAAATCCTTAACCATTCACGGTGGCGATTACGCATACACCCGCAGCGACGATGCAGGGTTCACGTGCATGGCCGTCCACGCCACCGACGCAACTGATCTACGGGTTCATCGCGTCACCGTTAAGGGTTGGCCTGCAGACGGCATCGGCGCACAACGTGGCGGTGGGGTGACGGTGACTCATTGTCTGGTCGAGGGCTGCTTAAGCCATGGTTTTCATCCCGGCACCCATCTGTCGGAGAGCCTTTGGACGAACAACGTCAGCCGACGCAACCTCACCGGCTTCTTTTTTTGCCTCGGGGTGCGTCACGCGGTGGTGACGGACAATATCTTCGTGGACAACCACGGGTGTGGCATCGACAATCTGGGTGACCCCGACCGGGACAACGTTGTCCGGGGTAACCTGATCGCGCGGAACGGGTTGTACGGTATTGAAGCGCGCGGCGCTCTCAACAACGTCATCGCCGGCAATATTGTGCAAGACAACTCGCAGCGATGTCCCGGCGCCTATCCCGGCATCTACCTTAGTAATCATGTGGGTAACGTGGTGGAAGGCAATCGTTGTCATGATACTCAGGAGCGGCCTACCCAAAGCCGGGGGCTGGTCGCAGAAGAGGAGGCATGCGAGAACCTGTTTGCAAACAACCTGGTGACAGATGTTGACGTGCCGGGGCCGCCCGCGCCGGGTCGAGCGTTACTGCGGGCCGTGCAGGGAGGGCTTGAGGTTAACGGAAAACTTGACAAGCCGGCCTGGCAGGGAGCGGACCAATTACCGGCCAACCAGTGCATCCAGGACGGCGCGCCCACGCTGGTGAATACGGGATTTCGTCTACTACACGACGAGACGCATCTCTACCTGGGGGCGCGATGCGAAGAACCGTTCATGGATCGCATCTTCGATCAGGTTAAGCAGCGAGGCGGGAAGGTATGGAAGGAAAACGCAGTCGAAATGATTGTGAGGCCGCCGGGGGAAAACGTGTTCACATACCATCTGAGTGTAAACACGCTGGGTACTTTGTTTGAAAAGAAGTACAAGGGCAAACGTGTTGCGGATTGGCATTCTCAAGGAAGGGCAGCGGTGCATCGCGCGAAGGGCTTCTGGTCGATAGAGATCGCCATCCCGCTTGCTTCGTTCGGCTTGGAAATTGTTCGTTCCGGTGACATGTGGCGAGGCAATTTCAGTCGCCATCGCACCACCGCGCGCCCCTTCGAGATTTCCGCATGGTCTACGACCTACGGGGGTATCAACCGACCTGAACGATTCGGTTATTTGACTGTCGAGTGAACTTGGAGATCGAGTCTCTCTACCGGCAAGATCATGTTGTTTTGTTTCTGCGATAAATGAGATTCTATGCACTGGAAAACCGATTGGGCCCGGATTGATGGCCGCGAAGATACGCCGCACACGACCGTCATCACCTGTAAGCGGATCAAGCGGAACACCAAGCCGCGTTCCACAGAAGTACACGTCAGCAAACGCGAATTGTTTCAAGGCCGATCAGGTCGCCGAATCGTGTCACGCGGTCCGCAATATGTCCGACGCCAACGGCGCAGTGATGTGCCGGGCCAGCTGCACACCACTGGTCGACAAACGCACGCACGCCGATTGAGAAGCGGTAGCGGCTGTTGGTGTTGCCGATTTCAAGAATGGGGCCGGCAACACTTTCGCCTTCGGCGACAAGCAGCTTCAGTCGGCCATCCGGCTCATCAATGACCGAAAGCAATGTGACCGGGCCATGACGAACGGACATTTCTACGCTCAGTCCGGAGCCGACTTTGCCGTGATAGACGTAAAGCGGTTTCAGGCGGGTTTTGCCTTCAGCAATGGCCGTGTGGCCTGGGCCGTCGTGGCCCATCAGGACGATATCGTCGTCGAAGTCCATTGCGTAGAACTCGGTGAATGATCCGCCGGCGCCGAAGCTGTCCATGATTTTCATGGCCTGAACATTTTTTAACTCATACTCGCCGGCCACCGGTATGCCGCGCGCGGTCAGCATTGAGTTGCCGACGATGACTGAGCTGATCAGATCAACATAAGCGTCGTCGCCCGTTCCCTCGTAAAAGTAGGCGAGTGATCCAAGTTCGTGTGACACGACGAGTTGGTCGAGCGCCACGGCCGTCGAGGCCGCTCGCCTGATTTCCTCCGGCGTGCAATCGTCTTCAACCTGAAAGTGCTCGTGAATTTCACTGACTTTCTGATCTATTTCGCTGTCTGATGCTTCTCGGCGAAGCGCGAGCAGTTCGCTCATTTCGATGTGCTCAATGTGGCAGCCGAACTGGGCGGCGTGCTGGGTCGGGTCGGAATAGATGTCGAGCATGCCGTTGTAGTAATGGCCCATCAAGCCGACGCGGTTGTTCGCCATGGTGTGCGCGACGCGCGCTGCCGCGATCCAGTCTTCGATCGTGCTCCATGCGACCGGATCGTCATCGACGATACCTGTCACCTGACGGAAGGGAATGCGGGCGCGCTTAAAGACGTTGGCAATCTCCGGCACGCTGCACGCCTGGCAGTGCGCAAGCCATTCACCGGTCATTTTTGTACGATCCCCCAAGGCATTGAATGTCTGGTAGTCAATGCGGCTGACGGGTTGCAGGTTCAACACGACAACCGGGACGTTGGCTTTCTGTATCACCGGCAGGACGGTCGAGGACAGGGCGTACGTCGACACATAAAGAAAAATCAGCTCGACTTCTTCCTGCCTGAAGCGACTGGCCGCTGCGCCTGCCTTGTTCGGACTGTCCACCATGCCGGCATCAACCACGCCGACGCCGCAGGCGCGCAATCGCTCGGCTACGCGCGACTGGTAGCCGGCCAGTCGATCGCGCAATCCTTCGAATTGTGGCCAGTATGCTTCCAGGCCGATCCCGAATAACCCCACGCGAATGTCTGATTGCATCGTTTCTCTTCCTTCTTTGACGGGCGATTGGTTCTACCAATGCCATAGTGTAAGAATCGGCGCCAATCGTGAGCCGACGACGCGGCCTGATAGCTCCTGCGGGGATCGATCTGAATCATCAACGGATAGGGCGGTGCGCCCATAAAAAAACCCGCCGTGAGACTGGGCTGCATGCCTCACGGCGAGCTAAAATGCGAAATTGACCTGCTCTCTACTGAATAAGCGACAAAAGAACGTTCCAGCGAACGCGATCGCCGGAAAAATTCTAAAAATTCTGTAAATACATGTTCGACAGGCGGCAGCGTTACAGATTCAGGCCTTGTTTCTTCCATCTAAATTTGCCTGAAATGCTGAAATTGCCTTCATTTTTTCAGCGAAATGACGATATACAATAAGGTTATAAGTTATTTTGATTTTCAGTTCTTTGGGGCGGTTGGGGTACCCGACAATTCGTTCGATAGGGGGTTCCAGGGGAGAGAAGACCATGGAAAGGAGCCTCCATATGGCATATCGCCGATTCAGACCCGCCTTCACGTTAATTGAGTTGCTTGTGGTGATTTCGATCATCAGCCTGCTGGTGTCGATTCTGCTGCCATCACTGGCCAAGGCTCGCGAAGCGGCCAAGATGACACAGGGGGCCAACAGCCTTCGACAGACCGGCATTGCCCTGAATATCTACCGTGGGGATTACAACGACCTTCCCAAGGTGGCAGGCAGCGCGTTTTCGGGCTGGGTGCATTTGCTTGACCCGTATGTCAGCACCTCAGTTACACGTATGCCAACCGCCGTGCCGGATTTGTTCCTGAAAAACAATCCGAACGATCCGCGCCATGCTTACTATGCCAACATCAATCTAATGGGTGGATGGGGCGTGAACTTCCGATCAATCGACGAAGTTCGTAACACCAATAAGTGTTTCCTGTTCAGCTACGGTACTGGGTTTTCGCCTTGGTCGCCAACCCACTTTGACAGCCTGTTCGACAACACGACCTGGAATCCCCCGATCAACGGGCGCGGCATTCATCTTTACTATGTAGATGACCACGTCGGTTGGATGGAATACGAAGGACCCGGCCAGTCGGCATGGTGGAATGGCAGCGGCGTTGCGAGCGACTGGACATATGACAGCCGCATTCCGTGGGCGCCGTGATTCTCTCTCGCTATCACTTTTTTGGCAGTTAATTCAGCATCATTGCGTTCATAATGATGTTATTGACTCGGCTGCCCGTGCTTGTCGATCGTATCGCCGGCAGGGGGTGCCCGCCTGAAGGACATTATCCATGCATGACCGCCCGATCCGTTCGGCCTTTACGCTGATCGAATTGCTTGTGGTAATCTCAATCATCAGCCTGCTCATTGCAATTCTTCTACCGGCACTGAGCAAAGCGCGCGAAGCGGCCAAAATTACGCAGGCAGCTAGTAATATTCGCCAGACAGGTATTGCGATTCACGTTTATCGGGGAGATTACGACGATCTGCCCAAGGAAGAAGGCTCGGCTTTGGGCGGCTGGGTGCCCCTGCTGGATTCGTACGTGGATGCAAAGTACACACGCATGCCGACCGCCATCCCGGACATGTATTTCAAGCCCAACCCGAACCTGGCGCTTGGTGCGTATTTCAGCAACATCAACCTGATGGGCAAATGGACTACAAGCAATTTCCGATCCATTGATGAAGTGCGGCGAACGAACAAGACATTTCTCATTTCTGTTGGCGGGGGGCATGCGTCCTGGTCGCCCGGGCATTTTGACGGCTTGTTCAGTCCGGCAGGCAACTACAACCCGCCGGTGAATGGGCGCGGCTTGAATATCCTCTATGTCGACAGTCACGTCGGATGGGTCGAATATGAGGGTGCCGGCCAATCCGACTGGTGGGAGACAATCGCGTCCTCCAGCGACTGGATCTACCGGACCTATAGCCTTTGGGCACCATAAAGCCCTAGAATGTCGGGTCACTCCTTTGGGAAAAGTTGATCCGACGTGAATCAAGGTATTGAAGTAAGTAATGAGCCGCTGAAACATCTGCGACAGCGTCCGTTTGGCTCCCGAGTCAAACTGGCTGTCACGTCGTGGGCCTTGATCGCGTTTACCCATCTACTGCGGCTGACCTGGCGTCAGCGTCGCCAGCCGTTTGAAGGAGCGGTCGAGCCGCATCGCCATAAGGGGCAAGGCGTTATACTCGCGCTTTACCATGGCCGCCACCTGCCGCCGGTCGTTGCTTACCGCGGGCGGGGAATTCACGTGATGACCAGCCAGAGCCGCGACGGCGAAATGCTCGCCCGCATTCTCCGGTCCTGGGGCTACGTGACCATTCGCGGCTCCAGCAGCAGCGGCGCAGTTGGTGCGATGAAGGAAATGGCCCGCAAAATGAAGCAAGGCACGGACGCGGTCATTGCTGTGGACGGCCCCCGCGGGCCGTACCGTGACGTGAAGCCGGGCGTGCTGCTATTGGCCAAGCTGACCGGCAGCCCGATCATCCCGGTCGCCGCGGCAGCCAGCAGCTACTGGCAGATTCGTTCGTGGGACAAGTACATCATTCCCAAGCCGGGCGCCCGAACGCTGACGGTCTTCGGTGAGCCGATCTTTGTGCCGCGTGCTGTCAGTGATGAAGCGTTAGGTCAAGCTCGGGTCGAATTGGGCCAGACGCTGGATGCGTTGCAGACTCAGGTAGATGAGGCCGTCATTTCGGAAGCTGCTGCGCGCGAAATGCTGGGTAAATGAATCGGCGACTGGCTGCGACGGCGTTCTGTGGAACTAAAACCCTAAATACTTGAACATGGCGTCGATTTGCCGCTTCATTGGCCGCAAATCTGAAAACCAATGAGTTATACATAACATGTATTGGATCTCTTGACAGCGATATCCGCAATTTAGGGTATTGACAGCACTTAGCCGTCTTAGAGAATGTGTCAAAATAAAGGCTGAAGCGTTTGCAGACGCTCCAGCCTTTCGAACCCGGATCACGGTGTACTACCACCTATCCGGCCTAGACGTTCAACACGTTGAAGGATCGACGTCCAGCAATGCGCCCATTCTATACCCAAATTCCGCATCAAACAATCAGAAATAGCGTTAGGGCTGGCTCCGTATCCGCGTCCGTGTTGTTCGTCCTCCCTCGTTGTGGCTCGTCCATGACGGGGGATTTTTTATGTCATCAGGGTCGAACTGGTCGCGTTCATAAGGGGCTTTCTGATGCTTCAATTCATTCTCTTTCTTGTGCAAGAAGGTCCGGTATTGCCGGTTGAAGTTGGGGACATCTTTAGCGGTCCGCTTAACGAGGCGTTTGCGCTATTCGCTGGGACTGTCGCGGTCATTGTCGGCGGTTACTTCGGGTTCCTGGTCGTTCATAAGGCGATGCGATGGGGTTCCATCGCGTTAGATGACGGCGAGCATTTCGATTCCGTGGTTCGCAATGATCCGCGTTTCAAAGATCGCGACGGCAATGTCATTGTTCAGGACGATCCGCGATTCATTCGTGTTCGAAACGGATAGGGATAGGTGATGCCTGATTCTCTTGACAAAAAAAAGAGCATTGATTGCCGTCCGTCGTGGTGGGTTCTGTTGCTAGCAGTTGTGTTGATTGTCGGCGTTTCGTTGGCGTTCGCTTACCTGTGGCGTCTTCAGTTCGATTTGCTGCAAGGGGTTTAGTCATGGATGAAACACTTCGTATCACGTTGGCGTCGGCCATGGAAAACCTCGGCTATGAGTTGATGACTTGTGGACCTGGACAACTTGATAGCAGTCCGCTTTGTGTCTCGCGTGGTGACCAGTCGCTAGAGGTTCATCGTGTGCATGGTTTTGCCTTCATTCGCATTCGCTACGGCTTTGACGTGCCGATGTGGTTTCGTGAATGCGAAGGTCATTACAGTGAAGCATTTCGCGCCATTGGTGATGTGTTGGATTCGTTGCGGGCCTTAACTCCGTCGTTGGCTGCGTCGGTGTCGCTCTTTGCCGCGAAGGGCGGGGGGCGTTGAATGCGGGGTCGTGTACTCTCTCTCTGTGACCGTAGTCACGTTGCATTAATGCCGTGGTCGTTAGCTGGGTATGAATGCTGGGCGGTCGATCTCTTGGAGTGTGACGCTCGATCGAAACGTGACCCGTGCGGTATGCGTGACGTCCAGGCTAAGTGTGATCTCTCAGGGAGATGTGACGGCTGGCAAAACTGTGACGACCAGGCTAGTCGTGACGAGTTGGGAAGGCGTGACATCCGCGGCAGGTGTGACGTGCCGGCGTCCTGTGACATTCAGCATGTGGTTGCGGACGTTCGGACTTGGATACCTCCCTTTGGGTACGCCGATTTTGTTATGGCGTGGATGCCATGCACGCATCTTTCCGGTGTTGGTGCGTCTTCGTGGGAATCCAAGGGCTCGGCGGCGTTGCTTGAAGCGTTGGCGATTGTAGATGCGTGTCTTCGTATTGCCGTGCGTCTTCGTCCTCGGTGGTGGTCGTTGGAGAACCCGGTAGGCCGTTTGTGCCACTACTTGGGTCAACCTGATCACGTTTTTCATCCGTGGGAATACGGCGGCTGGCTGAATCCTGCCGGTGATGCATACACCAAACAGACATGTCTCTGGACTGGTGGCGACTTCGTAATGCCTGAAAAACGACCCGTCGAACCGTTGGCCGGTTCACTTCTTGACATCCGTCATGATGCTGAAGGTCGTAGCGTTACCCCTCGTGGTTTCTCGCTCGCTCTTGCTGCGGCCAACGGTGTTGATGTTGATACCGCGTCTGGTGTCGCTCATCTCGGGCGTGATGTGATTTCAGAGGTTCAATCGGTGGGGCGGTGTCTTAATTGCGGTCGTTCTCTTGAGGGTCGTCGTGATCGTCGTACGTGCAGTGACAGGTGCCGTGCTGCAATGAGTCGTCGCGCGCGTATGCCAAGGCCAACATGCCCTTCCGCGGGGGCTTCTCCCCAAGGGGGAGAACGGGAAGAGGGGGAATCTCTTTTTGTTTAGTCGTGCGGCGTGTTGCCGCGTTTGGTTACTCGTAAGTGTTCAGAAAAAAAGGATGAACAAATGGCAGAACAGAATTCAAAAGGATCGGTTTCGATGACGATGGCGGACGCAATCAAGGCGTTAACCAGTCGTGTTGAGTTGCCCGGTGTCGTGATGGGTCTTGCAACAGGTCGGCCTAAGACTAAAGAGGGTACGCCGGACATGAGCAAAGACGCGTGGTTTCGTGTTCAGGTTGCTTGTCTTGGCGACTCATTCGACGTCTACGTGGAAGAGCAGGAATACACCAAACTCTCGGAAGGGCAGCAAGTCCTTGCGCGTGGTCGTCTCGGTCATGATTTCCGTGGTCAGTGCTGCGTACTTGACGCAACATTCGACGAAATGAAGGCGGCATAGCCCAAGCCGCTACTGAACCCCCGGAAGCTGGTCGGGGCCGCAAGGCCCCGGCTGGTTTTTATCAATGAGCGAAAACAATCACATCTTTATCCGGCAACGGATTATTCAAAGTCATTTGCATCCGGTAGGTGGTGCAATGTTAGCGAGTGCTGAAGCTACGCGAATGCGGGCATGGTTAGAGGCGTGTCGTGAAGCGAAAGAATCCGTAGCGTTCATCTCGTTGACGTATGACCCGTCCGAGTTTGGCGGTTTGGATGATCCCGATTGCTGTGAATCTGCATGGCGCGCCAGCAAAGACGGTAAGCACGTTAGCCGTTTCATGTCACGTGTTGAAGAGTTAAGCGACGTATCACTTAAAGGCTGTTGGCGTGCGAAAATGGAATTCCAGAATAATGGCTTGATCCATTATCACATTCTCTGCCGTTCGTGGCCGTATGTGGATCAGCGTGTATTACAAGAGGCGTGGGGGTGGGGAATCGTACACGTTCAACGTGCGAAGACAGGTCATGCGGAATACATCGCAAAGTATCAGGCCAAGGCGGGGGGATATCCGGAGTTTCTCTATCGTCAGGCTCGCCGATCAGTAAAGATTTGGGGTACGTCACCGGGATTCTGGAAGTTCCTGCAGAAAGACGCTGAGCAGGAACCGGAACCAGTTGCGGATGACGTAGGCGACGTCAACGGCTTGCCGCAGGCATTGGACACCATGCGCAAGGCATGGCGTGAAAGCTGTGCGTCGTGGGACGGTGACGAAACAATTGGCGAAGCAATCGAACGCGCAAACCGCCTCATTGTTGCGCGTGATTCTCGTGGTAATGCGATTGAGGGTATTGGCAATATGCCAACGGTGGCAGTGTGTCTAACGCTCATGGGTTGCAATCTTCAAGGTTCCAAATGGGGCTGGTTCAAATTTGACAATGCGAGCCTTCAGCAAGTCGAGCTTGCGTTACGAAATGCTAGGACCGTTGAGTCCCTGATTAAGTCAGAAGCGGACTACGGGACATTCTGGCGGCATGAATTGGAAACGGTGGATGTCGATCAAGAGGCAGAGCCGATGCACGCGGGCGGCTCCCGCACGCGTGCATCGGCTCTGTCGTCCCTTCTCTTGATTAAGACAGAAGATCGTGCGCAAGAGTTGGTAGTCAGAGAGCATCGAAGGGCAGATTTAAAACTTCGTCGATGGTGTGAGAACGTCGAACGCACGAATGCATGTCAACAACAAAGCCAACCTGAGACGTTTTGTGGCGTTCCTTTTGAACAGTGGCCGGACGAAGTGGCGCCATTTTAGGAGTTCATCGTGGTCCCCATGCTTGTTTACACAGCGAATTCCTTGGCGGCTGGGTCGATGCGTTGGTTCGTCGCACTTGTTGTCGGTGTTGTGATTTGGCTGATTCTTTACTGTCTGTTTTGTAAGCCGTGGGAGCGGCTTATGTCCGGCGAAAAACCTTTTAAACGGAGTTGATCATGTGTCAAAAATGTGAGCAAGCGAAGGCGGCTAAAGCCGCCAAAGAGGCGGGGGGTTGTGGTTGTGATGGTGCTGAAGGTAAAGCGGTTACTTCTATTTCGCTTCCATCATCATCAGCATCGACGTTCGATGTTGGCACTGGCGAGCTTGTCGCTCGGGTTGGCGCATTGCCTCCCGTTCCGCAAGCGCCCAAGTCTTCGGGTAGCGCTCTTGCCGGTGGAATGTTGCTTGGCGTCGTGCTGTCGATGTTGGTCCTACTTTGCGGTCGGTGGCTTGTTCATCGGCCAAATAAGGCGGTTTAGTTATGGAACAGTGGGCCGATATTTGGGAATTCATCACTATTTGCGTTGGTGCTGCTTTGACTGGATTTATGGCCTTGCACTTTGCGTGCGTTCCTTGGGGATTAATGAAACATTTTGCAGAGTTCATCGCGGGGGATACTCGCGGTGATGCTGATTAGCGTTTGAAACTGCTGGCCAGCGGTTGTGTGTTTAGTGTTTGTTTTATTTCTCTATCTTTGAAGGGTTCAATAATGAAACTGCTTCGTAACGTTCGTGATGCCGTGCCGCTTGTTGTGCAGCGTGCGGCTGCTGTGTTGTCAGCCGTCGCTCTGGCGGTTGTCCTGTTTGCTAATGGTTCTTCGGCGTTCGCTCAGGCGGCGCTGGCGACGACGAATATCGATGTCGGCGAATATGTCACGCTCGGCATTACCGCACTTGCGGGTGTGGTAACTGTCGTGGTTGGCGGTTTCTTCGCTTTCCTCGTCATTCGCAAGGCTCTGTCATGGGGCCGTAGGGCGTTGGCCTGATGATTTTGGCAGGGCGGGCATAACTGCTCGCCTTGCTTTTTTTTGTTTGTGTTTCACTAGACAGTGTGACGGCTGGCAAAACTGTGACGACCAGGCTAAGTGTAATTCTCTTGTGGAGTGTTTGCGATGACAGAGGGACAAGGCGATTTACTGTTGGCGGCTGTCGCTGGTCTTGCGGATCAGGCGGACACAATTATTTTCCTGCTTACTGCTATGGCCGTTGTCGCGTGTTTTCTTCTGGCGTGGGCAACGTGGGAAACCATGCGGACGGCTTTTAGGTCTAAGCGTCTTTTGTCCGTGGCTGCCTTGTGCGTCGTGTTTTTTCCTGTTTCCGATGCGTTCGGTGTTGCACTCAGGATTAGCCGTTCTGGTGGTGGTGACGGTTTGAATACTCGTATGTGCTGTACCGGACATCCGAACGCGACGGTTAACGACAATGACGAATGGACACCCTTGCAGGCGTTCGGTGGCGGTGCAGACGGGTACAACTGGTTGAATGATGAGTTTTCTGTCCCACTGGTCGAAGGCCAAGAGATTAGCGTTAACGTCAGCGGCGGAGCATGTTCCTGTGGTGGATTTTCAGGCACGGGTATTATTACGGCCGAGTGTGAGGCTATTGGTGGCACTATCGTGGACATCACAATAGTGGTCTTTCCTGACGATACAACGGGCATTTCTATCACCATTCAGAAACCGGGCGGGGGATTCGAGGGTTGTTCCTTGGTGGACGTGCCGCCGTGTGAGGACGACGATGGGGACGGTCACTGCAATGATGATGATAACTGCCCTGATGTGATAAACACGAACCAGTTGAACAGTGACGGCGATAGTCACGGCGACGCCTGCGATAACTGTCATTTGGTTGACAACGAAGCGCAGACAAATAGTGACACCGATGATTATGGCGACGCGTGCGATAACTGCCCCGATGTGGATAATCCGTTACAGGCGAACGATGACGGCGATGATCATGGCAACGTGTGCGACAACTGTTTTGATACGCCGAACAATAACCAGATTAACAGTGACGGGGATACGTGGGGTGATGCATGCGATAACTGCGACACTGTTGATAACCAAGATCAGCACAACCCCGACAGTGATGATTATGGTACGGCTTGCGACAACTGTCCGGACACGCCGAACAATGATCAAATAAATGATGACAGCGATTCGCATGGCAACGCGTGCGACAACTGTCCTACGGTTGACAATGAGAATCAGCAAAATCAGGATAACGACCAGTGGGGTTCCGCTTGCGACAATTGCCCGAACAAAAATGTTAATAATCAAGACGATCGCGATAATGATGGCGTCGGCGATGGTTGTGATAACTGCCCTGATAAACGTAATCCTCGTGTTGGCGGGCGTCAGTCCGATGTGGACAACGATGGAACCGGGGACGTATGCGACAACTGCCCTCAGACAAAAAATAATCAGGATGACGGTGACGGTGACGGGACTGGCGACGCTTGCGATGATTGTCCGGATTTAGCGAATGTACAGGGCGATGCTGATGGCGATGGGGTCGGCGATGATTGCGACAACTGTAAAACGGTTCACAACCCACGGCGGAATGGTGTGCAGGATGACGCAGATAATGACGGTATTGGCGATGACTGTGATGACTGTCCGAATGACCCCAACCCTACGCCAACTGATGGCGACCAAGATGGAATACCGGATGCATGCGATAACTGCATCAGTGTGAAGAATACGGATCAGCACGATAACGACCAGGATGGTAAGGGCGACAAGTGCGACAATTGCAAAGGTCATCACAATCCTAATCAAGAAGATGATGACAATGATGGTATCGGCAATGAGTGCGACCTTTGTCCTGGTGGTAGTCCGGGCGGTCCTGACACTGATACTGATGGCGTAGTCGACGCTTGTGATAACTGCGTCAATCTCATTAATCCTGATCAATCTGATTGTGACGCGGATGGCATTGGAGACGTTTGTGATACATCGTCGCCCTGTTCTGAAGTTCAGATTGACGATGAATTGCTGGATAAGGTTGATGAGTTGTCCGCCTTCTGCCCATGTCTTGGTACAAAACTCGCGGCTCTCTTTGGTTACATATCAGCGTTCAAGGGCAGTGGGGAAACTGGTGAATTCACGGTTGATATAGACGTCGGCACGATGGCCGATCAAGTCGGGTCGTTTAGTGGAACCGTTGATATCTCTCCGAGTTCTGATGCATATCATGGTTTGGGAGCGACTGTAAATATCGTGCGATTGGGGCTGCGGTCTATGTTATTGGCGATTTGCGTTTATGTGCTCATCAAGAAAGTAGCGACCGTTATCAGGCAGTATTAGAGGGCGTTGGCATGGATATATTCGGAACGATTACTGAATTTGTCGATTCGTTGCTGGAAGGTTTTCAGGCTGTGTTGGCTTGGTTTCTGACATGGGCCAAGGAACTTGCGTGTCAGTTGCTGACGCCTTTGTGTGAATTGATTCCGGATGCTGCGGTGCAAACGACTGCGGAATTCAGCGTATGGTTGGGTATAGCCAATCAGTGGTTTCCGGTGACTGAAGCAACGGCCATGCTTGGGGCGTTTTATACCTTTCAGCTTGCATTCATTCTCTTCAAGTACGTTTGGAAAGCCATACCAGCTACTGGTTGAGTTGCGGGGGTTGTCATGTCGTCAGTCATTCAGCTTACAACGGCTCCCAGTGGTACAGGAAAGACACTTAGGCGTTGCGCTTGGTTCTTGATTCATGATTTTCTGCCGAATCGTGAAGGCATTCACATTTCCAATTTTCCGATTGGCTTGGTTCCGGACGATCATCGTCACCCGCCGACGCATGACGGGGAAACGTTCACTGATCGTATATATCGGGAAGTTGCAAAGCGCACGAAGCGGGATGTTTCAGAATTTGAAGGCCGTTTAGAGGTAATCCCGGAAGATGAGATTAAGCGTTGGAAGACCGGCAAGAGCGGCCCTTGGGATTACTTCGCGGATCGTGATTTGGCTGGTGCCCATGTCGCGATAGATGAGATACATAACTTCTGTGGCACAGCAACGTCACGCAGCGTCCAGCAGCAATGGCAAATTTTTTTGGGTGATGTACGTCATCGTGGCGCTACCGTTGAATTGATAAGTCAGCATCGCAACAAGGTCGCGAAGTGCATTAAAGACGAATCCGGGATTGAGTTTGTGATGTTCTCGTTGTTGAGTCAGCGGGACCCATTCTTTGGTATTTCTCGTGAAGACTGGATGGAATTAAAAGCGGGTCTGTTTACGGGGGTGTGGGACCCGATCTTTGTGGAACGATTGAAGGAGGCCAGAGGTAAAGACCGTAAAGAAGATACGCACGCAACAGTGTATCGAATCGATCCGCATTACTTCCAGTTTTATAACAGCTTCAATAAGCCAGAGGGTGGCGGCGTTGCTGGTCAGCAAGAGAAACACCAGTTTGAGCGTAGATCTAAACTTGGTCTGTTGGCTTGGTTCGTTGGCACGCATTTTATGGCGCTATCGTCGCGTCTGGTGATTGCTGCGTTCCTGTGGTGGCTGCTCTTCATGGGTGGCGGCGCGACATTGATTACATGGGGCCTGGACTATATGGGTAAGGCAGTCGCGGCCGATCAGGGGATTAAGGGCACGCCGGCGGATATGTCGCGTGATCTCGAGCCGTCTCGTGTGGTGGGTGCTGGGAGTGTTCCGGATTCGTCCTCTCTTGTGTCTCCTGAACTGGAACAGTTGCGGTCGGATGTTGGTCGGCTCAATAGTGAGATTAATTCATTACGTGAAGAGCGGGACGTCTTGCGAAAGAAACTGGCTGTTCTTGAGTTGGAGCGGGCCAAGGCTACGGCGTTGGTCGCTGTGGAAAAGGGGGCGATTGTTTTGCGCAATGGCTACCGCTATCGAGTCGGCGAAGTGATTGATTTCGGGCCTTACTCCAATCGCATGGTTAAGTCAGTGAATTATCGAAAGCGAACGGCTACGCTGAGCGATGGCGCAGTTTTGCGTCTTGGCCATAATTTGGGGATCGAGTCGCATGTGCGTGAAATTGTTGAATAGCGTGAGGTCTGGGGCAGGCGTGACCGGTGCCGTATGCGTGACGTCCAGGCTAAGTGTGATCTCCCAGGGAGATGTGACGGCTGGCAAAACTGTGACGTCCAGGCTAAGTGTGATTCTCTTGATCTTTTTTTCTAGCGTCTTATTTGCCTGTTCACCTCTTCAAAAGCCGAAACTTGAGCGGCCTATTTTTGAGGATGTCTATGATCATTTGCAGGTGGCTGATACGGTGCAAGGCTCGGCCGACGTGAGGGAGCCGGTGTTAAGCGTCAGTGTTCATCGTATGCCTTTGGACCAGTTCGTTAGATTTGTTGCGACTGAAACCGGCGTGTCTGTTGTGGTCGATTCATCATTGGATGATCGCTTGGTGTCATTGGAAGTAACGGACGTGCCTGTTTCGGTTGTATTGGGGACAGTTGCAAGGCGATTTGAAAGCCAGATGACTGTAATGGCGGGGGTATATTATCTTGGCCGGTTGAAGGCAGAAGATAGAGCTATTCTTGTTCGCCGTGTCGGTCGTCTGTCGACAGATGATTTAAAGACGGCCGTTGAAGTTTATTTGTCCGAGCATGGGGCGGTAACCGCATATGAGGGCGGTTTGGTGGTTGTTGGTGATCGTGTTGATGTGCTTACTCGTATCTCTGATGTCTTGCGTCAGATTGAATCGGCTCCGATAGATTCATGGGTTGTGCAGATAGTCATGATTGGATTCGAGCGGCAATCATTCGATGATTGGGGTTTGGATACGGCGGCGGCGGCTCAGATTGCCGCCGTGGTGGCGACGAGTAGTGCGGGGGTACCAACAGGCGTTGACGTTACGGCCTCGCTAGATGCGGTTCTCCGGGCAGAGCGGAGCCGTGACGATGTTGACGTAGTTGCTCGGCCGCTGGTTGTGATTGTGGATGGTGGCGAATCCAACTTGCGTTCAATTGAACAGTTTCCAGTCATCCTACAGCGGGTTAGTGATGAGGGTATTTCGACGTCGGCCGACTTAGAGTTTGTCGACGTGGGTTTTGATTTATCTTTGCAATTACGCTCGATTAATGCTGATCGTGCCCGTCTTAGTGTTGCGTTGGACGTTTCTGATTTGGCGGGAGTGGTTCAAGACGTTCCAGTTGCAAGCCGACAATCAGTTAGTACGGCTCTGGTGGTGCAAAGCGCTGGTGTTTACCTGATTGGTCAGATTGAACGACACGAGAAAACGAGGGCCGTAACGGGGCCGCTGGCGCTGCGATTTAAGAGAGAGGATAGCTGGGGGCTGCTGCAAGTATGGGGGCGGACATTCCGGGTACGCTGACATGTCAAAGCAGACGATGATAGACCGTTCTAACGGTCCTTTTATTATGTTGCCGGGTGCACATTCATACACTATTACTGGTCCGTTTGGTGTTGTTGCTCGCGACTGCCCGCGATGGGAAGCAGTGCATTTGGTCATTCAGTTAAACAGGGCATTCGATCATGGTTACGCGGCGGGTTTGGACGACATGGCTACAATTCTTCGGCCTGACGATCTGCAAGGCTGGAAGCAGTTGTTGCGGGACGTTGGACCTTGAATCGTGACGACCAGGCTAACCGTGATGAGCTGCGGAAACGTGACCGGTGCCGTATGCGTGGCGTACAGGCTATCGTGCCTAGTCTTGTCTTTTGATCTTTGATGAAACGGCTTTTTGGTTTGTAAAAACCGCTTCGATAATGAGATCGTCCGTTTTGTGTGGCCGTCCGCGAATCACTTTTATCGCGTTCCATTGGTAAATGGATTCGTTGCCATTTGCAAGCTTAGTGAGTGGCTCCCCAAGGATCGCGGTGGCTGCGTTGTAGGGCGTGCCGGGCACTATGCGGTATCGTTTCAGTTGTGACGCGATACGGCGATCCAAGTCCGGATGTGTGGCTATGTAGAAGTCTGGTGGTGTAATTTCCAGTGTAATCACGTAGTCTGGAAGCTGCTTTGAGGGATTCTTTTCTTCCACGCATGACATGGTGATTGGGATGTTGTTTGATGTGATTAGATGTACGCTTTTAGGGCGTTTTTCGCTGCCTTTCTTCAAGTCATGCATGAGCCAATCCCGCCAGATTGTTTGTTTCATTCCTTTATACGGGTTGGCGTTTACTCTGGTTACCAGTTTGGTTATGTATTCGTTTGTTGTGTGTAACTCTGGTGTCAGATAGCAGGTTCCGCCCTGCGTTGCGTCAAAAAATAGTCGTACGGATTTGACGGTCGGGTTGTCCGGATGCGGCTTGGTACTTAGATGGGGGTTTGAGATGTGCTGGCCGATGAGGTTGCCGAATACTGGGATATCAGTCTGAAGTATCGGCTTGGTTTCTTCGGTTGGTGACGTGACGGCTGTCGAAACTGTGACGACCAGGCTAATTGTGAGTGCTGTAATCATGCTCGCATGTTAGCCGTTTCGTGGTGGATGAAAATAACCTGTTGGCTAGGGTTTCGCGGTTGGTCCCCAGTTGTCATCCTTGGCGGGTTCCAGTGGGTCTTGTAAGTCGCGTTTCCGTTTGGCGTTTGACCACACGACAAGCCAAATCATCGACAATACACATGGCACTGTGAAGCTGAATTCAAACGACTGGACGAAGGACTTAATCAGTAGCGTTAGATCTACGTCGATTATCTGTTGTACTTGGTCAGATTGCATTACTGACTATGGTAATTGCGGGTCCGTAGGCGCGTTCTGTGAGAAAATGAAAAAAAACTTTTTGGGGGTGCTATTTCAACTAAGCCCCTGCTTTTCAGATACTTATGAGTTATACATAACATGTATTATCGGAATCAAAGCGGGGCGGGTCAGGCGGGAAAACGGTGGGATTTTGCGAGGTTTTCAGAGGCTTTCACGGGTTTTCCGGGGGTTGAGATTTCACGGCTCCGCGTTGTCATCCTTCTTCTTCTGTTTGGCTTGATTGTAATGCTGCAGTGATCGGTGTTCGGCGCGTCTTTACCTGTTCACGTTTCACTGAGGCATCGCTCTGGAACGGCCGTTACCCGGCGGCGATGAATGTGCGGCCGTCGCGCACGTTTACGCGCCCGTCGGCGATCAGTTTGATCGCGTCCGGCATGGCAATTAACTCTTCTTCGAACACGCGCGCGGCCAGTGTGTCGGGCGTGTCATCTTCCAATACGGGACACGTTCGCTGCAGGATGATTGGACCTGTGTCGTATGTCTGATCGCAGAAATGAACCGTGCAGCCGGAGACTTTGCAACCGGCTTTGAGGACGGCCTCATGCACGTGATGTCCGAACATGCCTTGGCCGCCGAAGCTGGGCAGCAATCCGGGATGGATGTTCACCACACGATTGATGAAATCATCCGGAATCGCCAGCAGGCTCAGGAAGCCGGCCAGGCAGACATAGTTCGCACCGGCCTTTCGAACGTGCTCCCAGATAACGTCCGAGAACTCGGAAGGGCGTTCATACTGTTTTCTTGGTACGACCACGGACGAAATGTTCAGGTTTTTCGCTCGTTCCAGGCCGAATACGTTTTCACGCGAGCTGATCACGATCGGCACGACCGCGTTCAATTCGCCCTGCTCGATCAATTCCGCGATGTTCTGCAATGTGCGCCCGCCGCCGCTGATCATGACGGCCAGGCGGATCGGCTCTAGGGGTTCCGGAGATTCCGGGGGTTTCGGGTTCGTTGGGGTGTCGCTCATATGACTGATACCATACTGGACCGTGTCAGTGGCTCAAAACAACCCGCAACGCGTGACGCGTCTGGCGCCTTCGCCGACTGGCGCGTTACATTTGGGAAATGCGCGCACGTTCCTGATCAATTGGGCCATGGCCCGGCAGAACGGCTGGCAGGTCGTGCTTCGCATTGAGGATCTGGACAGCCCCCGGGTCAAGGCCAATGCGGATCAACAGGCCGTGGATGATCTTCGCTGGCTGGGGATGGACTGGGACGTCCAATATCCCCACCAGACTTCCAATTTGGTGCCATATAAGGATGCACTCGACAAACTGGCCAAGAACGGACGCACGTATTTCTGCACTTGTACGCGCAGCGAAATTGTCAGCGCCCAATCCGCCCCCCATGGAGATGAGCACGAACTGAGATACCCCGGCTCGTGTCGTGATTTGAATCGGCCGGACGGCGCGGTACGGGTTTGCGTGCCCGATAAGGACGTTTCGTTTACGGACGAGCTGCTCGGTCCGAAGTGCATGAACGTGCAACAGCAGGTCGGAGATTTTGTCATCTGCACGAAGCAGCATCTGCCTTCGTATCAACTGGCGGTTGTTGTGGATGACGCCCGGCAGGGCGTGACTGACGTGGTGCGCGGCGACGATCTGCTGCGGTCGGCTGCGCGCCAGAAAGTGCTCTATCAGATGCTCGACATCGCCCCCTTGCTTCCGCGATATTGGCATCTGCCGTTAGTGGTTGGCGAGGACGGCCGGCGCCTGGCCAAGCGGCATGGCGATACGCGCGTGGCTATGTATCGCGAAGCCGGTGTTCGGGCGCAGCGCGTGATCGGGCTGTTGGCGTACTGGTCGGGTTTACAGGCAACGCGTGAAGAAATGGCCGCATCGGAGTTTGCAGCCGCCCTTTCGATCAATACACTGCCGCGCGGGCAGACCGTATTCACCCAGGAGGATCATCAGTGGCTGATGAATGGGGCGTGAACACATTTAAAGCCGCGACCAGTGGTCGCGGTCTTCGATGGCTTACCCCGCATGGCATGGGACCGCGGCCGCTGGTCGCGGCTTTGCATATCGCCCTGCTGCTACTCATATTTGCCGGCTGTAACAATGGGCAGGACGCCCCGTCACAGTCTGACAATCATATTGACGTGAAAATCGACGGCCGCCAATTCACATTGGAACTCGCGGCGGATCAGGCCACGCGCTATCAGGGGCTGTCCGACCGCAAATCGATCGATCCTAACGGCGGCATGCTGTTCGTCTTCCCCCGGGCGCGCGAATTACGGTTTGTCATGCGGCGGTGCCTGGTGCCGATCGACATCATTTATCTGGGGCCCGGGGGCCAGGTCGTATCAATGCATCGAATGCAGGTCGAGCCTTACGACACCCCGGAAGACGAACTGAAAGCATACCGCAGCGGGTGGGATGCCCAGTTCGCGATTGAGCTGGCCGGGGGCACGCTTAATGAGCTGACGATTAAAATCGGCCAGAAGATTGACCTGCCACTACAACGTCTCAAGCAAATTGCCGAATAAGTCGATAATCCCTATATCACAATGGCTTGCAGCCGGGCTGTTGTGGCATTTTATTGGTCGTCAGGCGAGGAAAAGCTGAGGCATGCAGCCCAAAACGTTGACCATTATTGAATCCACCCCCACTGCGCAGGGGGCGTTTCTGATTAATGCGGTGATCTCCAACTGGCCGGAAGACGAGCGGCCGGAGATTGTCACATTGCCTATGAACCAGGTCGTCGACGACGAGACGATCTTAAATAAGACCTGCGTCGCCTGGGTGCTGATGGACCAGTTTGGTGCGGCCCATTTTTCGCAACTGGCCGCACGCATGCAGGAACGCGACGTGCCGATGCTGTTGAGCAGGGCACACGAAATCGCGGCGATCGGCACGCCCTATCACACGGGGATCATCATTGGCCCCCCTGCCGCCCCGCCGATGGCGCTTTGTGCCGTGCTGCGAACACTCTGGTGTCAGACCGACATGGTCGAGCACTACAAATCCGAAATCAAATATCTGCGCGCCCACCAGGGTGGCTTGTGCGATCAGTTCGGCAAGATCGACGAGGAACTGCGACTGGCTGCGCAACTGCAGCGTGAGTTCCTGCCCCGTGAGCTGCCCAAGCAGGATGGCATGGATTTTCAGATCCTCTTCCGCCCTGCCACTTATGTGTCGGGTGACATCTATGACGTTGAACGCCTGGACGAAAACCACATCGGCCTGTTCCTGGCTGACGCGGTCGGGCACGGCGTGCCGGCAGCGCTGATGACCATGTACATCAAGCGTTCACTGCGCACGCGCGAGATTGATACCAGTTCGCCGACCGGCGTGCGCATCATCCCGCCTGCCGAAGCGCTTTCGTACCTGAATGTGGACCTTTCGAACCAGCCGACCGAGCAGATCCGTTTCGCCACTGCCTGCTACGGCGTGGTGAACGTGAACACACTGGAATTCGAATTCGCCCGGGCCGGCCATCCGTTCCCCCTGCTCATGCGCGAAGACGGCTCGTCCGAGTGGCTTGAAGCCGACGGCGCCATGCTTGGCATCTTTCCGGAAGAAGAGTTTGAAACCAAACGCTTCAATCTGCGCAAAGGTGACCGGCTGATGTTCTACAGCGATGGCTTTGAACTGTCCTTCCCCGACGGCGATGCGTCGAATGACAATCCGAATCTGGCCACGCAGCAGTACATGGAAGAGTTTCTCGACCTGGCCAACTCGCCGATGGAACAGACCATCGAAACCCTCGCCACCAAGCTGGACAATCAGGTCGGCTCGCTGAACCAGCAGGACGATCTGACCGCGATTGTGATGGGCATCTGCGAAGAAGCGGCAGGTGAGAATGCCAATGCGGAAACGGAAGCGGCTTAAAAAGAAAGCGGCCGATCGCATTTCTATACTGGCAGTAGTCCCAAGTAGAGACACAAAACAAACGCCACAATTCCAAACACGACGGCCATGACGAACCCGACGATTGTTCGTTGAGGCATGACTAGCAGCGGAAGGTTGGACGCGCTTAACCCTGACCGAGTTGCGATGACTTGCTGTAGCGGCGCAATGATAAATTCCGCCAAAATCGCGCCGTAGAAAACGGTTAGCAGCGAATAAGCAATACCAGGACCTATCTTGCTCGGATCATCCATATGCTGCAGGATGGTAATAAGTGACAACAGCATGCCAACAATACCGGCAGCCCACGCAAGCTGATATGCTCTCGCAAAGACCAGCAAATACAGTGCACATTCATCCCGACCAAGTGAGTTGTCAGAAAATGCCGCGGCCCAAATCGCTTTGTACGTAATTCGAGGCCCGAAAGAAATGCACATTCCCGCAGCCATCACGAATACCATAAATATGATGGAATAAACGTCTAGAAAGATGAAGATGTCGCCACCTGACCTCAATGCCCAGATGAGGACAAATATTAGCAATGCAAATCCGACAGCCGTGTTGATCCAATGAAATGATTGTGGTGTTGTCGTATACGAAGTCGGATCATCCGGCGAAAACGAGTGCCCGCACTCCGGGCATGCTTCCGACTCAAGTCCTTTCAACGGATATCGACAGTTCCTGCAGTACATCCAGTCCCCTTGAATCTATAACCCGCTGCGCAAGAAATACTCCATCAATTCATGACCGTACTGAATATGTAAATCTGACGCGTTGGCGCTGGCTTCGTTAAATGGCCGCGCCACGGTGTTATGAATATGCTTGCCGGCAATCACGAACGGCGGCGGGGTCGCATCGTGTTTGCGCGTGGAGACAGCTGTGTAATGGTCCGGCATGACCAGGACGCGGTAGCCGTCATACGCCGATTCGTTCTCCTGCAGGTGTTTGTAAATCGGGCCGACGATGTGCTGGTCGATGGCCTCAATCGCTTCGACCTTGGTCGTGGCGTCTGACTGATGGGACGCTTCGTCCGGCGCCTCAACGTGCACGCACACCACGTCATACTCTTCGAGCGCGGCGATTCCATGATGACCGGCCGCAACATAGTCTGTGTCGTGGTAGCTGGTCTGGCCGGGCACATCCAGACGATCCCAGCCGATGAAACGCGAGATGCCGGCCAACAGGTCCACGGCCGTGATCATCGCACCCTTGAGGCCGAACCGCTGTTCGAAGCTGGGCATGACGGGAATCTGCCCCTGCCCCCAAGGCCAGACGTGTGTCGCGGGCAGTTCGCCAAGCTCCTTGCGCGTCTGGTTGATTTCGTGCGCTTCAAACAAATCCGCGCTCTGTTCGATCAGGCTCTTGAGCAGGTCCGCATTGTCGTTGCCGGTGGGCAGGTGCTTCTTGATCGGCTCGCCGGGCACATCGTGCGGCGGCGTGGTGCGCAAGCCGGTCCAGTCGCGCCCTTCACCCGATCGGCCTGACGTGTCCACCATGATGTTACGGTAGCTCACCCCCGGATACAGCGTCAGGTCCGGCACCTCCACGGCTGCGGCAAAGTCCTGCAGCAGTTGTAACCCTTCGTCGCTGGTAATTGCGCCGGCAGAATGGTCCTGCATGTTGCCATTGAGCACAGTCACAAAATTGACGCGGAAGATCCAGTCGGCCGGGTCCAGGTCAAGGCCCAGTGCGGCCGCTTCCAGCGGGGCGCGTCCCTTGTGATACTGCTCCGGCGCATAGCCCAACAGACACATACTGCAGACGTCGGAGCCGCATGGAAAGCCCTTGGGCGTGGTATTGACCGTCCCCTGCCGCCCTGCCGCGGCGATCTGGTCGAGATTCGGAATCTCAGCGGCTTCAAACGGCGTGCGACCTTCCAGCTCCTCAAGCGGGTGATCGGCGGCACCGTCCGGAATGATAATCACGTATTTCATGGCGGCATTGTAGCGGGGCTGCGGCGGGTGTTCATAACTTCTTTCCAAACCGCTTGTTTGCTAAAGCCGTTGACAGCCCGATCACCTGCGCTTATTATTATGCATACGTTGCATATTCGTACCTCAGTACATGGATGGTCCCGCGAACTTCTTTGAGGTAAGACACTGTGAATCAGGAAATGATGCCTGTTGTGCAAGCCCGTTCAGAACACACGTCTGATCGCCAGAAAATGACCGGTGCATTCACCATCATTGAGTTGCTGGTGGTGATCTCAATTATCAGCCTGCTGATCGCCCTGCTGCTGCCGGCGCTGTCCGAAGCGCGCAAGGCCGCACTTCGCGCGCAATGTGCCAGCAATACCAAACAGCACGCGCAAGCCATTCACATGTATGCGGCAGACTACGACGACTGGACGACCGTCAGTCGCACCAACAGCCGGCTTCCCGCGCCAATGAACGGCTATCGCTTCACCGGCGTACACCTCTGGTCTGAGTACATCGGCATGAACATGCGCGATGGCGCGGAAGAAACACGAGGATCGATTCTGATCTGCCCGTCGGACGAAAACGTCGGCGAGTTCGTCTACAGCCCGACGTCATCGCAGAATGCCGCGGACTATCCCGGTGGCAGAATCTACTTCAGTTATGGCACGAACTATTACTACACATATGCCGGCCCCACACCTCATCTGAATGACGCGTGGACACAGATGCGGCAGTGCCTCAAGCCCTCGGCCACTTTGCTGGTTAGCGAGCCACACGAAGCGGATTACACTTCTTTTGCGTCCAGCCCCTACCGCCTGTATCAGTCGTCTGTCCAGCACAGCACCGATCTGACATCGGCGTATTCCATTGAGTTTCGTCACCAGGAGGCGGCAAACGTCGGCTTCTTTGACGGCCATGTTGAAGCGATGGGAATAGAGCCCCTGCTCTTCGAAGGAACAAGCGATGCCCTGCCGTGGGATCGCAATCGAGACGGTCAATAGTCACAGGCAGTCTCACTCGTCATGCTCGTGAGTCTGCTCCTGTACAATCTTAATCGTTGTTTCTGTCTGGGCTTCTTCTTCCAACAATTTCAGGCCAAATCCATCGAACCAGATTGACCCGGGCGCTCGTTGCCCGATGTGATATTGCAGACGCACACTCAAAACCCCTGCTTCATTGACCGGGAATGTGGTCTCAAATCGCCACCACTTCGGCTCGACTTTCTTGTTCGGGTCCTCTAACACGACTTCTTCCGAGGCGCCCATCTTCGGCTTGTTCAACTCCATATTGCCATAGCGTGGGGCGGGTAGCTTGTCCGTCAGATTCAATGCAAACTGGTGCTGTTTGCCAGTGTCAGTATCAAAGTGCAGCGTTATGTCAGGCCGGGCATGGCCGTCAAACCGAACGTGACCGGTCAACATATACCAGCCAACTTCTGTCAGACGCACGCGCTGGCGCGTCAGTTTGTGCGGCGTGACAAGCAAGCGACGGCGGAACTTGATGTCCAGATCGTTCTTCTCGGTAATGCGAAGCGAGGTTTCGCCTTCAACGTGATGTACCGAGTCCTTGGCTGCCTCCGCAAATAATGCGAGATTGGTTCGTTCCTGTGGAAATCCCCATGCGTTGTAGCCGGAAGAGGCAGTTTCTTCGAAGCCTGCATCCCGAAGTTGGGCACGAAACGCTTGGCCGCGCAGCGGTTCGATGATTGCCGCTTCCTGTTCGGCGGTGATGCCCTTCTGTTGCGCGTCATACAGGCCGTAAGCAAACAACACGTGGCCGGCATGACCGATATTGGGATAGCGTTGTTTCCAGGTTGCATCGGTTGTGGCGTATAGCGACGCAAGTCGGGCCATATTCAAAAGCCCGGGCTGGTTTGTCAGTTCAGCGTAGTAAGACAGCGCGGGCAGATAGATTCGGTTGCGCGTATCTGCTTCGATCATCGACTTGCCCAGTACGATGCCGAGCAGATCGTAGTCCTCCGGCGTCTGCGGCCGCTTCGCGGTATCGCGCTCCATGGTGAAAATGAAATCCATCTCTTCAACCAGTGTGTCTTTGAAGCGTTGTTGTTCGGTTGCCCGAGCCATCTGATGCAGGCCTGCCATGGCATACCACTGCATGAACCCGGTGCGTCCGAACGATGTATCAGGCTTGTCTTCCCGTAGAAAACTGAGTTGGAATCGGCTGATACCTGTTCTGTCGCCGCGTTGTCGTTCCGTTTCGTCCAAGCGGGCGATGAAGTTGTCGTAGTATTCCTTGTGCCCAGTAAAACGATAGAGGTCTGCCAGATTCTGCATCAGGCGTGTGAACCGGCGCGTACCCCGATGCACTTCGTATTCCGGCACGAGCGAGCGTATCCATCTTCCCTGTTCGTGGGCAACTTCCAGGGATCGCCTGTCACCGGTCAGCAGATAGTGATCGAGAACACCTTTGATCCACTGGTGCGAGCCGTCCCAGGGCAGGTAGGTGTGATTAAACCCATGCACGCGCGTCTGGCCCCACGGATGCACAATGTCAATCTCGCGATAGTGCTCGGCGGCGTCGATGGCTCGGCGATAATACCAATCGTCCAGTGAACGGACATACATCAGAAACAGGCTGTGAGCGACCATGGTTTCCATGTTGCTCCAGCCACCGTCGCCGCGGTCGTCGCCGTAGGTCACAAAATCGTGCCAGCGGTATTCGCCTTTACGTGGGATGCGTCCGTAAGTGCCTTCTTCCGTGCGTTGGAGCATTTGCTCAAACTGCGGCAGGTTCGTTTCATCCTTGTGCGTCAGTTGGCCGAAAACGGTGCTGTTGCAGTACCAGGATGGGGCGGCCTCCAGACGCAAATCTGAATGGAACAGCTTGAGTGTGTCGTTGAATTCGTCCGCGGACTGATCGGCAGCGTGAAAGTTCAGCCAGATACGATGCGACCGCCCCAGGCCGAACGGTACGGCAAGCCCCTGCGTCAGGTGCCTTGCCCACACGCAGATATCCAATCCCTCATTGCGGTTGAAGTAGAACTCCTTGGGCGGCATCCATGGCCACTGCCGAATCATACTGGTGACGGCCGCGGTCGAGCCGCGCACGATCACCCACCCTTTTGATTCAGTGCGTGTGGTGGTGGACTTCTTGCCAAGCCAGGTGCGCACGATGTCAGGTTGAACATGAAAAACAGCACCATTTTTCGGTGCAATCAATTCCATTTCCCGTGAGAACCGGACACGTTCAAAGTGTTTGGGATTCAGATGCAGGCGTAAGCCCGCACCGTTCATCGTGGTGCCGAACGGCCCCTGTTCGTTGGTGAACGTGTGTTCGATGCGAAGGTATGGCTTGCCTGCATAAGCGTGAATGCGAATGGTGTAGCGAAACAGTTCATGGCCGGACTCGTCGCAATGAGCCCCCTTTGCCGCAATGCATACTCGGATTGGGCCAGCCTCTTCGACTGTGACGGAATGTGCTTTTCCGAACTCGGACCAGTACATCTTTCCGGTCGCGTCAGCCGTCCATGCTCCCTGTCCCTGGCCGGACGCAATCAATACTTCGTTTTCACTGAACAGGCCGTCGTTGTTCAAATCCAATGAAAGTGAATCAATCCCACTAAAGGCCTGCTTCCTTATATTGAACTTCAACGGGCCGGTATTGACCGTAATCTGAAGATCATCCTGTTGAATCTCCAGATCATTCGAAGTCTCTGATCGCATCACGTCAGGTCCATACTTCAGTTGGTATTCGGCGTCCGGCGATGCGGCGATCAGATCGACCAACACCATCTGGATCGACGAATCAAGCACGTGGCGTGACAGCACCCTAACCTGTGCAGGGACCTGATTCCCATCTGTTCCGACGACAACGATCTGCTGCGCATCGAACACCTCCCCACGCGGAATCGGAATGCCACCCGACGCTGGCGCATCGTCAATCGGCACCGCGACTGTAAGTGGAATGTTCCGTGTTGTTGCTGCTTTAGGTAGCGGCGCGGTTGGCTCAACGATGCCGGAGAGCAGTTCCGGCTCGAGTTGTTGCGCCTTGTCGATCAACCGTGGCCCAAGATGCGGAGGTGTCAGGTCAGCCGCTTGAGCTTTTTTTTCATCCCAGGGATGCGGCTTGTAAGGCGTCGCTTCCTTACCGGGCTCCAGTTGCACCGCATCGACATAGACCGTTTTCCCCTTGCCGAGCATTTCCAGGAAGAAGGTTGCCGGGCCGCGTTTGACGACAGTGGACCAGGTATACCGCTGCCACTCGCGCGTCAGTTTGAACGACTCCGCATCCCGATCGCGAATCTCGCCTTTCTTGCCACGAATATCCTCGCGTGTGACTCGCAGCAGTTCACGGTCCCCATCCGTTCGGGCGTAGAAGGAGAAGCAGTAGGCACCCGCTTCCAACTCAACACCCCACGCCAATGGATCAGTCAGTTCCGTTGCCAGGCAGATGTCCCCATGAAAGGCGACGCCTTTGCCCGTCACGCGCCGCCATGACGCAGCCGTCGGCTTGGAGGTCCCCACATCGCCGAGCAGATCGTCAAAGGCAACGTCGTCCCTGTCGATCTTCAGAGGTGGCTGCGCGCTCAATCGAATACTGGCATCGTCGCGAAGAAGGTTGTACCGGTTGTAGCCGCCGAACAGAATATCCCGCTCAATGCGTTCAAAGCTGGAAGCACGCAGCAGGTTATCTGCACTGACATTGGTTGCTGTGATGAGACATACGCATAACCACACGAACGCAGAGATTTTCAAGCAGTCGCGCATCATTTTGGCTTTCCGCCTGACGGCCGTTCCGCCGGCTTGACAATATTGCCCCACCATCTTCGCAGTGTGCCGTCCTCCGCCAGGATGCTGTTGAATGAGACGCTGTAATGCCCGGTTGCATCCCGAAACCGAAGCATGTTCTGTCTGGATGAATACATTTCCAGCTTCAGATCATCCGCGCCAAACCCAATAATCAGCGGCAACTTTGAATTGCAGGTCACTTCGAAAACAGAGTGTCCTTTAATGTTGGATATCTTTGCCCGACCGGCGTGATAATGGATTTCGGCTTTTCGTTTTTCGAATGATAGGCGGCGCGTTCGACGACACAAATTTGATACAGATGGATGAACATGGTTAAGAACCCATCTGCCGACACGCTTGGCCCTGCCGCCGCCGACAACATAAATAACGCTCGAATTGGTAAAGACGTAACACTCCCAAATATCACCGCGTCGCGTGGTCAGGCTCGTCATACGACAAAGTGATTGGTCCGCATCCCCCTTGGTGCGACGCCTGTGATGTACTTCCCATCCGGCCGGTCCTGCATGGATATTCTCAGATGCGATATCGATGCGGCCGCATTGAACGGTTGACGCAAGATCCATTGCCGGATGAATAATCGGCGGCTCATTCCCGCAGGCGAATGTCTGGAGACCCTTGTAAGGAAACAGGCCGCGCAGTGTGACGGCGGTCTGGTAGCGATGGGAAACGACAAAGTACTGGCTGGGCGGTGTTTCGTAATGTTGTTCAAAGTTGCCGTACCACTTCGGTATCGAAGCCTTACGCTTTGCCGGGCGGTGCGCCTTGGCGGCCCAGATGAACGGGCTGAGGCAGTGCCCCTGCCGATTATCCAGCGCCTCCGGCAGAAAACGATCAACCACTGTCTGAAAAAATGGTTCACGATCACCAAAGAACTCGAAGCCGTGCAGCGTGTCGCTGATTGCCACGCGCGTTTTAGATCGGCGAACGGAGGGGCCGACCGCCATCGGCAAGCCATTGCGCGCATGGATCATGGCCAGCCATCGCATTGCCTTGAGAAGACGTTCATCCCACCTGGTCCGTCCGGAGATCAGGCGATACATCATGATGTATGTCCACCCGGTATAGGTGTAGTTGGAGCAAGGCCCGCCGCCCCGGTAGTAACGCGCGGATGCTTCAATCACCTGCCCTTGTTCATCCACGATCTTTTCGAGAATGCCGTCGGCATGCTGTTCGGCGGTATCGATGTATTTCCGATTACCAAGATAAAGACCAGCCAGCCAGCAGCCGTAGCACCAGACGATGCCCTGGTTGCTGTTGTCGATGCGCGGCATTTTCAACAGATACGGCGCCGCCCGCTGGATCATTCGGTCGATCCACTGTTTCTCGTTTCTGTTCAGGTCGTACTCGAGCCACAGCCGTGACCAGATAAGCGGCTCGAGCCGCCAGACATGTTCGTGTGTACCCTTGCCGTAATAGCTGCCGTTACCCCAAATGAATCGACCCTGCCGATCCTGCTTGTCGGCGAATGTTCGCAAGCCGGCCATTACCTCTGCGCGCCGGTCCGGATTCATGTACTTCTTTGCTTGTGGCGTCACGTATTCAAATGTCTTACGCCCCAACAAGCCGCAGCCTGCTCGGCTGATGTCATACGCGTCCTGCTCAAACTTCGGATCGGGCCCCGGATCGGTCAGGTCCAGCGGCAGATCCCGTTGCGCAACGCCATTTAAGTAACGTCTGATTCGCCGACAGTCCGGCAATAGCTGGTGAGCATAGGCCAACAGCCACTTACGATTGCGCGGGGCTTGGTCATTCACAGGCACGGCAGTTCATGCTCCGGTCATCGCGACCGCATTCGGCAAAGGCGCGGGCATGGCCACTGGTTGCCTTAGTCTTGCCGATTCACAGATTGCATCGAGCAATTCGCAGACGCGAACGCCGTCAATTGCGGTCGTACGTAGCGGCTCCTGCTTGCGAATCGCTCCCAGGAAATTGTCGTCGTGGCGTTTGGACCGATCGATCGGCTCAAGCTCCATTTCCCGGCCGGTGTCATCGTTGATAGTTACATCATGACCATGCAGGGACGTGAACTGCATCGTTGCCCGGTCCAGCAGGACGTTGATGCGGCAGGCGGCGGGTGCGTTGCCGATGATCGTCACGTCCGCACTGCTACCATCAGCAAAACGAATCAGCACGCTGCCGTTAATATCCACCGGGCAGTCAAGGTGATCGATCGATGCAAACACCTCAACCGGCTCAGCCGATGAAAGATACAGGACTGCCTGTAGCAGATGCGTACCGGTGTCGTACAGCATGCCGCCGCCGGACAGTTGGGGATCCATGCGCCAGGTGTTTCGATGCATGCTCATCCATGGCTGGCAGATCACCGCGTTGATTGCCTGGACGCGGCCGTACTTTCCATCGAGGATCTGTTCGCGCACGCCGGATGATCGCTGCGAGTACGGGAAATTAAACGCCACCTGGAGTAGCCGATCCTTGGCCGTCGCCAGTTCATACAATTCGTGTGCATGCTCGGTCAGCGTTGCCAATGGTTTTTCCACACTGACGTGGCAATTGTGATTCAGTGCGAGCTTCACATGCTCGTAGTGCAGGCCGTGCACAGTCACAATGAACGACGCGTCCGGCTGAAATTTTTCATACATCGCCGATGGATCAGTGAATACTGCCGGACGCTTGTAGCCGTCCGGCAAATGCGCATCGAGTGCGTGGTTGCACATCTGTTCGGTTAAATCGCATACGCCGACGACCTGTACGTCATTTCGTTTGGTCAGGCGGGCGAGCCAGAAGCCGGCCCCCCTTCCGCCGCAGCCATGCAGTACCACTCGTGTCGGGTTATTTGTTGCATCTTTTATGTCGGGTTTCATGTCAGTTCGTTCGTCCTTCCGGGCGGGCACATCGATCGATCTTCGCTCCCGGACCGATTGCATCATGCATGCGGCAACGCTGGCCGCCTGAGCAGCTTCAGCGGGTGTGGTCAGTTCACCGCTGTTTTCGTCGCATAAGGCATTCAGGAAAACCAGTTGTGGATGCGGACCTGCCGGCGGTAGTTGTGTCCATGGCGATTGGCCGTCCGCGCCCTCGAGCAGTTCACTCTGGATATACAGGGTTTTGTCCGCAACAACCCATGCGGCCCCTGTGGTGCCTGATATCTCTAGCGTTATCGCTTTGACCGGATCGACCCAGCTACCACTGACGGTGGCGATTGCACCATTGTCGAGTTGAATCAATGCCTGCCCGAACGTTTCACAGTCGGAATCATGATCGGTGAGGTTGCCTGACATCGCGGTGACGCTGGTCGGCGTCGCGCCCGTCAGCCAGAGCAGCATATCGATGCTGTGAACCCCTTCATCCAGCAGGCCGCCACCCCCGGAACGCGCCGGCTGTGTGAACCATTGCAGGTGCGGGCGATCGAACATGCCTTCCAGCGCGGTTCTGTTTCCGTTGGTATGACGAATGCGCGTAATCTGCCCGAATGTTCCGGCCGCGATCTGTTGCTTAAGAAACTGGTAGTGTGAGCGGCGTCGAAGAACGAACCCCGTGTGAAACAACCTGTCTGTCTGTCCCAGTCTGCTCGCCAGTCGCCATGCCCCCGCAGCGGTCAATGCCAACGGCTTATCGACATAGATATGTTTGCCGGCATCAATTGCTGCATCGATCAATGCATCATGCTCGTCCGTTTCGGAAAAGATCATCACCGCCCGGACATCGCTGTCTGACAATATCTGTTCAAGATCGTTCTGGACTTGGGCATTTAAACGCCCAGCGTAATGAGTCGCCCGGTCGACCATTCGATCATAAACGTGTTTAACACTGATCGGTTCGCATGTTTTCGGGAGATACGATTCAACACCCGCCACATGTGGATGAGCACAACCAAGAACGGCAATTTGCATCTGTTTTGGCCTTGCAAACTCAACGAATAGTTCCCATGATAGCAGATTGTGCAAACGTTGCATAAATTGTGGCCGGGGGTGTTTAAGGGGATTCGCTGATGGGATAAGGCAACAGGTTTGCCGGCGATTTGAAGCCAGCCTGATTCATCCGACGCGTTTCTGAAAACCCTATAATCCATTTGATCCATGAGTGTATCGATCCGAGACATCGCAGAACGTGCCGGGGTGGCCACCAGTACGGTTTCGCGCGTGATCAATCCGTCACAGCGCTATCGCATCAGCGAGGAAACGGCCCAGCGCGTCTGGGATGCAGTGCACGAACTGAATTACCAGGTGGATCACGTGGCCCGGCACATCATTCGGCGGCGCTGGCATGCTGACAAGCCGCGCGGCGGCATCTATCGGCTTGGCGTGATTCATGCGGGTTTCAGCAATGAACTGGCCTCCTCGTTCTATCACGACATCATCTTCGGCATTCAACAGGAAATGCTCGATCGACGGCTCGTCCTGGCCGGGCTCTATGATGTCCAGCAACTTCAGGATGAGCAATTGCTTTTCCACGCTACCGACCCCGTCGAAGTCGACGGCCTGCTGTTGCTTGCGGAGTGGAACGACCACCTGAAGAAAGCGCTCAAGCAGCGTATTAAAGCAGTTGTCATGGTTGGCAATGAAGGTGAAAGCAAGATCGACAGTGTCACCTTCGATCATCACAACGCCATCCGATCCATGGTGCATCACCTGGCTGGCCTTGGCCACAAAGACATCGCGTATGTCGGCCGCGATGCGGGTGCCGGGCGGATTACCAATTCCTCGCGTGTCCGGGCACAGAGTTACCGTACAGCGATGCGAGAATTGAAACTGAAGGTGCGCAAAGGTTATGTGATTGATACGGTCGATGCCCGACGCACACAGTTTGGATCGCAGCTTGCCCAGTTCCTTTCGCTCAAGCCCCGCCCCACCGCCCTGGTCTGTGCCAGCGACCGAGTCTGTATTGAAATGCTTCGCCGACTTGTGGGTGCCGGCATTCGCGTGCCCGAAGATGTGGCCATGGGGGGATTTGAAGACCTGGACATGGCGAGTTTCATGATTCCGCGATTGACCACTGTCCACGCCCCGCGCGAGGAACTGGGACGTGAAGCCGTGCGCATGCTGATTGACCGGCTGGAGAATCCTGATTCGCCACCGGAATGTCGAACCTTGAAAACGCACTTGGTCATCCGCGAATCCTGCGGCGCCCCCGAGGAAATGCGCGAGCCAGTCAAGTTACCCCCCTCGGCCCGCAAGTAATCTGTTGCGTTGGCGCAACACTCCCATCTGATTGACGTTGCAAAAACGCAACATCTGTCCCAATCCACCCGCAAGGTCTGGTAAAATCGTGCCTGGCGGCCTATTGTTAAGGTTGGCACGGTCCTTGCTTTTAACCCTGATGTGTTTTCATCAGGGGAGACGCGGAATGTCACGGGTTACCACTATCGTCTATCGCCACAGTCGTTTGATCGCCGGCTTTATCGCCGGGTTGATCGTATTGGGACTGTTTGTTGCCGCCAAAACGCTGTCTGCTGATATGGGCGTATTCGGAATCAACGAGGATATTGTCCGGGCAGTTGCCCACTTCGGCGGGTTCGGCGTGATTGCCGTCCTGATCGCCATGGCGACGCGAAATCGGCTGATCATTGCCGGCGTAGTCACGTTGCTGATCGGCGCGGCCGAGGAAATCCATCAGGCGTTCGTGCCCGGTCGCTACGCGAGCCTCGGTGACTGGTCGATCAATGCGGCCGGCGTCGTGGTGTTTTTGCTGGTATTTGCCACGTTGCTGCCGACGTTGCGCCGGATGCGTCGTCGAGGCCTCGCGGCAATGCGCGGTGTGCAAGCGGCGTGATGCGGCAGATTCAGCCCTTCGGTTGATTCTGCGATCGATACTTTGCCGGCGGCATCTTCAATCGCTGGCGAAACACACGATAGAAATTCGGCACCTCGGGATAACCCACACTTTTTGCAATCGCCCGGATCGGCATGGCTGTCTCGCGCAGCATTCGGGCTGCTTCGTTCATGCGCAGTTCCGTCAGGGCATCCAGTGGTGATTGGCCGGACTGCTCGCGGAATACCGTTCGAAAGTGGCTCGTTGAAAGATTTGCCTGCGCCGCCATGTCGTCAACACTGATTGACTCGTGTAGGCGCTCTCTGGCCCATCGCACGGTCTGCCCGAGAAGTGGCTGAGCCATGGTTTCCACGGGCCGTTTGGCTTCTCGTTCTGCAAGCTGTGAAAGGATCATCAGCATCAGCGACTCGCGCATCTGTTTGACGTGGTGTGTCTGCCGCTGCTGAGCGAGGCGCATGGTTCGGTCAATGTCGTGCGCAAGGTCATCTGTCAGTACGTTCGGATAGATGATGTATCCGTCCGCCTTGTTCCGCACGACTTCCGGTACATGGTCTGCTTGATCATCCACCGCGAAGTGACAGACCGACGCGCGGCTGACATCCGTCAGCGTGTTCCCCATGAAGTGGGTGTGCGGATAGATCAATAGAACCGAGCCGGCGTCCATCTCAAAACCGGACTGATCCGCGATTGTCAGCCACAACTTCCCGCTGTGTAACGTGAATAGATCAAAATGCGGCCAGATTGCCGGACCGACCGGTCGGTCATGGGTGAACTCGCCATACGCGCAGCAGCTTAAAAATCGCATCATGGTCAGCGTATTCGACAACAAACAATTGTTTTTGACAATAGATATAAGCAAAAAATACGTTATTTTAGCACAGATAGTCATTGATATTGATAACTCCCGAAAGACCCGCCAATATGGATGATCAGACATTACAGCAGGCCAAACAGGACTTTGACGCAAATGGTTTCGCCGTGATCCGCGGTTTCTATTCATCAGCAGAGATGGATGAGCTGCAGGCCGCATATGAAAACTACATCACCAACGTTGTCGATAGCGTTGACCCGCAGGAGATTTTCTACGAAGAAAAAGGCAAGCCGGAAACACTTCAGCGGCTTGCCGGCATGAACAAATACGACCCTTTCTTCCAGAAGATCATGGACAGCAAAAAGTGGGTCGGCCTGGCAAAGCTGTTATTGGATGACGAAGTCAAGCCGCAGAACGTAACGATCTTCAATAAGCCGCCGCGCGTAGGCAAGCAAACACCGCCCCACCAGGATGGCTACTACTGGATGCTTGATCCGTGTGTTGGCCTGACATACTGGATGGCTATGGATCGCGTGGATCAGGAAAACGGCTGCCTGCGATTTGTGAAGGGGTCACATAAAAACGGCTATCGCCCGCACAAGCGCGGCCGGACATTCGGCTTTTCCCAGGAAATGACAGACTTCGGCGAAGACGACATTGCCAATGAAGTCGCCATCGAATTAGAACCGGGCGACCTGTCGGTTCATCACGGCCAGACCATCCACCGGGCTGATCCCAATCCCAGCGATCGCATGCGCCGCGGCCTGGGATTCGTGGTCTGGGGCGAAAGTGCGAAAGAAGACAAGGAACGACGGGAGGAATACCACAAGCAACTGATGTCAGAACTCGCGGCTGAAGGGAAAATCTAAGAGCCCTCAATATTAATAAGAAGCTGAACCGCCGAGGGCACAGAGAAGAAAATCAGAGATAGCAACAATGTTCATCGCGGGTCAAAGTGACTTGAGCACGCGCGCCACCTCACGGCCGAGCAGTTCCTTACCTTCGTCCGTGTAATGGACCCCATCCTGTGTCAGCAGTTTTTCATGGTCATTTGCCATGACGAAGTGGTACAGATCGTTAACAGGCACATTCAGTTCCTGGCAGATTTTCTGAGCGATCTCGTTGTGACGAATCACATCCGAGTCGTGTCGATCAAAGCTTTTGTTTTTTGAGTGACGTTTGTCGATTACCGGGGTCGTCTGTGCCCAGATAACTTTTGCGCTCGTTTCATCCAGTATTCGATTGAGGATGGTTCGAACGTTGATTTCGTATTCCTCTTCTGTCAGGCGCATTTGTCCCTTGTTTTCTTCCAGCCGCGCCAGGTCGTGCAGGCCGGCATTGATATGAACAATATCCGGGTCAAGGCTGATCACCCATTCGTCTAAGTGTTCCAGAACTTTCGCAGAGGTGCCGCCGTTTTCGTCGGGATTGGTCAGGATGCCGAAGTCGCCAAGCTCTGTGGCAACGGTCTCCTGATAGCCCATACGAATCGAGTCGCCGATCAGGGTGATGTTTTTCATGGGCAACATGCTAGCAACTGCGTGCTAGTACTGCGAAATAACGTGCGGCAATGGATCATACTGACTGTGAACGCATTCAATCAGATTGGCCATCATTTCGTCGCGCAAGGAGCGACAGTTGGTATCTGAGAACCGGTCGACGCGTTCCTCCGGATCATTGGTCAGGTCGATCAAGTGGCCGACCCGGTCGCGCGGATAGAAATTGAGCTTGGCAGTCGGCGTTCGCAATGTCCAGCAATCCTTAAACGGCCCCCACAGGGCGCGGTAGCTTTCGGTATAAGCCCATGGGCGACCGATTTCTCCATCGCCACACAGGGCATCAGACATGTCAATGCCCTGATGGCCCGGGTTCGCGTCAATCCCGATCAGGCTGTGAATCGTCGGCGCCAAGTCGATCATCTGCGTCAGGCCGGCCACGCGGCGCGCGGGCGCGATTTGCCGTGGATACGAGATAAAGCACGGCACGCGGATCAGGTTTTCGTAGTGCAGGGCCCCCTTTTTCCACACGCCGTAGTCGCCCAGGAATTCGCCGTGGTCTGATGCGAAGACGAAAATCGTGTTATCCATTTCGCCCGCCTGTTCGATTGTGTCGAGCAGCTGCCCCACGGCGATATCGATCATGTCGATCATCGCGTAGTAGTAAGCAATGGTCGTGCGAACGTGCCTGTCCGTCAGATCAGGATAGTGGTACCAGTTGTCAGTGATGCAGTCTGGAAACGCCAGGCCGCCCGTATCTGCATAGGTGGGCAGCGGTATCGCATCAATATCATATCGCGACGCCAGCTCGGGAGGCGGGTTGAATGGATGATGCGGATCAACGAACGATACATGCATGAAGCAAGGCTGGGACGCATGATGCTGTTGAAAGAAATCGCTCGCTGAGTCAGTAATGAACTTCGATGGGTGGTGTTCGACCGGTATATTGAGAATGCCGACATCCGAAAGCGGCGTGTCTGGAAATTCCGAAGCCCATAGATCGCCCGCGCGCTGTTCATTGGCGGTTGCCCGTTTATATAGCGAAGTATCGCGATTCTTCAGCCACTGTCGCCATTCACCCCACAGGCCGTCTTCGAAGCCGACACAGTCGGTGAAGCCGTAGTTCACCTTATAAGGGTCTTCGGGAATCGGCGGGATGCCGGCGGGCTCAAGAAACGGCGTTGCATCATTGACTGGGCAATCTGTTCCCAAGTGTTCCATGGTGTATTGCTGCGGCGTCAGGTGCAGCTTGCCGAACATGCCGGTGCGGTAACCATTGTGTTGCAGTGTTTCGGCCAATGTTGTTTCACGCGGGTCCAGCAGTGGACAGCCGCCGCCCATTCGAATCGTGCGCAGATAGCGGCCGGTGAGCAGGCATGCTCGACTGCCCATGCAGACGGGTGTCTGGACAAAGTGATTGTCGAAGACCACGCCGCGCGAGGCGAGCCGGTCGAGATTGGGCGTCTGGACGAGATTGTTGCCGGTAAAGCCCAATGCATCGTAGCGGAGCTGATCGCAGAGGATCAGAACGACGTGGGGCAGTTTTGACTCTGTTGGGGAATCTGGCTTGGGCACATTCATCGCTGAAATGTAGCGATTCTGCGAGCCGGTGCCATGTAAAACCCTGCACGCGGCGGAACAGGATCGCACATGGAGCGCGTCGCGTTGACGAGCGATATAAAAAGGCGGGGCCCGGAAGGACCCCGCCATGACGGTTCATATCGTTTGTTTCGGATTTCAGCGTTTAATACGCGCCGAGCCGCCTTCCGCCACGTGGGTCAGTTCGTCGAGCGTGATTTCACTGGTATCGCCGCGCGTCGACATGAGCAACGCACCATGAGCGACGCCCAGGTTGACACATGCCTGCGGGTCCTGGCCGGAAAGGAATCCGAACGTAAAGCCGGAGGCAAATCCGTCGCCGCCGCCGACGCGATCTTCAATTTCCAAGTCGGGAAAATCCAACCCGTCGTAGAACGTGCCATCGTGCCACATGATGGCAGACCAGTCATTGACCAGCGCGGTTTTCACGCCGCGAAGCGTGGTGCCGACGACTTTGATGTTCGGATAGTCCTTGACGACTTTTTCAACCATCTTCTTGAAAGCGGTGGTGTCGATTTCACCCTTCTCGATATCCACGCCTTCCACTTCGTAACCGAGCACCTTCTCGAAGTCTTCTTCGTTGCCGATCAGACAGTCGATGTACGGCACCAGCGGCTTGGTCGTGGCGATCGCCTCTTCACTGGTCCACAGCTTGGAGCGGAAGTTCAGGTCATAGCTGACAATCGTGCCGGCTTCGTGCGCCGCCTTGACGGCTTCCGCAACGACCTGACGCGTTGACTCACTCAGTGCGGCATAGATACCCCCGGTGTGCAGCCAGCGGACGCCCTTCTCAACGAATAACTTCTTCCAGTCAACATCACCGGGCTGCATGCCGGCGGTTGCCGAGTGCCCACGGTCGTAAAGCGTGACCGCGCCGCGCTTCGAGGTGCCGACCTCCGTGAAGTTCAGGCCGATGCGATCCTGTTTGCCAACACCGTCATACTTGCGCTCCACCGCAAAGCTGACATCCATCCCAGCCGACCGGGCGTGGTTGCGAATGATCGCCCCCATCGGCGAACTGTTCAGCCCGCCGACCCATCCGGTGCGCAGACCAAGGCGAGACAGCGCGTAGGACACGTTGTATTCACCGCCACCCACCCAGACTTCCAGTTGCTTGGCAAACTCAATACGTCCGTGCCCGGCAGGCGACAGGCGGAGCATGCACTCGCCCAGTGATACCAGGTCATACGCACATTCATCAGCAGATCGAATTTTCAGCGACATCAGTCGTGTTCTCCATTTTCAGGTTTCGCAGGTTCAGCCCGGCCGACCGGAAATCAAGCCAAGTCGAGCATTTTGCGATTCGATGCCCGCAGTGTCAAAGTGAGCAAAGATTCCGGTATCGGCATCCGCGATCATATTGCCAGCTTTAACGTTTAGTGGTCGGCTCGAACAGCCGCATTCTGAATCCCCCAGATTCACAACAATCCGGTTTGACACCACCAACCGTGCAGCTACATTATTCCTCTTGCGGCTACGCCGCCTTCCGGCCAGATAGCTCAGTTGGTAGAGCACGGCATTGAAAATGCCGGTGTCCCCGGTTCAAGTCCGGGTCTGGCCACTTTCCACTTTTCAGCAATTCGGGCGCGGATTGTCCTGTTGTTGTTGCACCCGCACACCGCATTGAAATCCATTAAATTTGAATGTCTGTTACGCTGGACCGCTTCACAGTGACAGGAGTTTTGTCGTATGCCACATACTGCCCGACCATATATTCTGCATGAAGCCACCTACGCGCAGGTGCTGGAGTTTGGCCCGAAAGTGGCCGTGCTGCCATGGGGCGCTACCGAAGCGCACAACTATCACCTGCCGCACGGCACGGACAATATCGAAGGCGTCGCCTTGGGGGAACTTGCCGTTGAGAAGGCCAACGAACAGGGCGCCAAATGCATTCTGCTGCCCGTCGTACCGTTCGGCATTGACCATTCACAGCTTGCACAGGCCGCGACAATCACCATGCGCGCCAGCACGCAACAGGCGGTGCTGTACGACATTGCCGAAAGCCTCGTTCGCCAGGGCATCGATCGGCTCGTGCTGCTGAACTTCCATGGCGGCAATGAGTTCAAATCCATGATCCGCGACGTCATGCTCGAACTGCCGATCTTCATCGTGCAGGTGCATGGCTTCAAGCTTGATCCGGGCTACCTCGACGAACTGACTGACAAAGGCGGTGACCACGCCAACGAATTTGAAACCGCGATGGTGATGCATTTGACGCCCGATTGGGTCGCCCCGCTGGAAACCGCAGGTGACGGCGCCCAGACGCCTAGCGAACTGCCGGCCGTGTCCAACACGCCGGGCGTCTGGTGCGTGCGCGACTGGGCTGCCCTGACGGAAAGCACCGGCACCGGCAACCCAAAACAGGCCACGGCCGAAAGCGGCAAGCGTATCCTTGACCGGTTCGTGAATGCACTGACCCCTATATTGGTGCAACTGTCGAACGCCGAGAATGGTGACTTCCCATTTATCATTCGCGATACCGCGGTATGATCTGTTTTCGGTATATCAGCAATAATCAGGACCAGTCTGATGAGTAAGAAGAAGGTCAAAAGCAATCCCGTTCGCGTCACACTCGGGCGAACCGGGCTGAGCGTTTCGCCGATCTGCTACGGCTCGTGGCAGCTGTCGCCACGATTCTGGGGCAAGGTCTCGCAACAGGCGTCGATCAAGGCCATGCGCCTTGCCTTTGATCTGGGTGTGAATTTCTACGACACGGCCGAGGCATACGGCGACGGCCTGTCTGAAACGGTCATGGGCAAAGCTCTCAAACCGCTGCCGCGCGAAGAAGTGGTCGTAGCCACAAAAGTCTTCATGCGCACCGACCTGCCGCTCGATAAGCGGTACGGCGACTTGTCACACGACAATATTCTTCGTGCATGTGACGGCAGCTTGAAACGACTCGGCATGGATTACATCGACCTGTACCAGTGCCACTCGTTCGATCCCACGGCCGACCCGTCTGAAGTCACCCACGCCATGGAAACGCTCAAACGCAAAGGCAAGATTCGAGCCTACGGCGTGAGCAACTGGAACCCGGAACAGATGCGCATGGGGCATGTGTTCGGCGACTTTGGTTCTTGTCAGCCGCCATACAGCCTGATCAATCGTGGCATCGAAACGGATGTGCTGCCCTATTGCCGCGCGAACAACATAGGCGTGCTGGTTTACAGCCCCCTGCACAAGGGTCTGCTGACCGGGAAGTACAAAGGCACGGAAACGTTCAAGGATCTTCGAAAAGACCGCGCAGATTACACAGGCGAGCGGTTCAAGCTGATCTGCGACCGTGTGGCTGACGTTGGCAAGATCGCGAAGCGAAATAAGCTGACCACCACTCAAATGGTGCTCGCCACCACCCTGATGCATCCGGCCATCACCTGTGCGATCACCGGCATCAAAACTCCGGACCAGATCGAAGAAGCGGCCGGAGCCATGGGTAAAACCATCAGCCGGGACGATATGATGGAAGTCCGCAGACTGCTGTCATTGCCCAAGGAATAATGCTCGGCGTCGGTTAGAATCACGACTACGCTGACTGACACTGGCGCACAAAAGGACGAGAATGGTCGTTAGCCGCATTGAGTACATTGGCCGCTTGCTCGTCGACGCTGTCGAAGGGTTCGGCAAATTCTCGCGCTTCTGTGGCTCAGCCACCTGGTGGTTCTTTCGCGGCGGCGGACGTTGGGGAAGACTGCACCTGTTGGTCCCGCAACTGTTCGCCATCGGCACGCGCAGCGTACCCGTCGTCATGTTGCTGGGTATTTTCATTGGCATGGTGCTGGCTGTCGAAACTTTTGCGCAGTTTCAGGCGCTCGGTCAGGAGAACAGCCTCGGTGCGGTGATCAATATCTCCGTCGTGCGCCAGATCGGGCCGGTCTTTGCAGCCGTCATGCTGGCCGGACGCGTAGGCAGTTCCGTCAGTGCCGAACTCGGCACCATGCAGGTCACCGAACAGTTAGATGCCTTACGCGTCATGGGGGCGGACCCGGTGGCTTATCTGGTCGTGCCGCGCGTGATTGCGTGCGTGTTGATGATCCCCCTGCTGACAATTTTCAGCGACCTGACCGGCATCCTTGGCGGCTATCTCGTCACCGTGCGCGGGTTCGGCGTCAATGCCCAGGCTTACTGGCAGCGCTCCGCCGAATTTGTCACCGCATACGACGCCATGACCGGTCTAATTAAGAGTGTCGTGTTCGGCCTCGCGATCGGCTTGATCAGTTGCTACAAGGGGTTTCATTGCAAGCCAGGTGCCGCCGGCGTGGGGCGAGCCGCCACGGACGCGTTCGTCAGCAACTTCGTCGCGATCATCATCATCAATTTCTTCCTGGCCAAATTCCTCAACGACATGTACTACGTCCTCTACGGCCACGAAGTTATCTCCCCATTCGGTTAAATACAACGTCCCCACCGCCAACCGAAAGCCCAGGTTCTCCGAATCTGGGACCCGTCTCCCCCAATCCCAGAACCACTCAAACAAACCCCTGCGCATAATAAAACCACCACGCCGCCACCTCGCGCGCCATCATGTAGGGCATTGCCGTCAGCACATACCGTTCCTTCGCCGGGACCGTATACACCTCAACCCCGCGCTGCTGATACGCCATCTTGATGCGCGGCAGATGATAAGCATGACTCACGGCCAATAGCCGACCCGCCATATCAATCGTATTATCCGCTGTCGCTGCCGTATTCAGGCCATACTCATCCAGCACCACATCCGACTCAGGCACACCAAGGCTGACCGCCAGATTCTTCATCGCCTCCGGCTCGCTGATCGCCCCGTCGCCCGGCCCGCCTGAAAAAATCAATTGATCGACATAACCTTGCAGGTACAACTCACAACCCGTGCGCACGCGATCCGCAAGCGCATCCGAAGCTCGGCCATCCGCATACGCTTTCGCACCAAACACTACCGCAGCTGTCGCGGGCCGGCGATAGTCTGTTTTGCCGAAAAACCCCATCTGTGCCAATGGGAACAGGATTGCAACGCATGCCACCGCGCATGGGACCACGAACCAGTTCATTCTGCTTTGAATACCACGAGCAGCGGCGACAGCTCCCGTGATCAATACACCACTGACCAGTACTGAAAACGGCACGCCCCACCCGGCATGCAGGCGCGATGCAGCCATCAATCGCCAGTACTCAACCGCATTGGCGAGCGTCACGACAGCGAGCGTCACCATTGTCAGGGTCACAATTGTTCGATAGAGCCGCGTGCCGTCCGGCCGAAAAGCAAAGGCAAGCATCACGACTGATGAGAAAAGCAAAGCGGTACGCCCGATCCAGGCTGGAACAGGACGCAAATCAATCCACCAACTGTTGCCATCAAAGGAACTGTTCAGCGTACCGACAAGATTCAACAGAATAAACAGCCCCAGACAGCCGACAACGGTTCTGACAATGCTTTGAATCATTGCTCCCTCGGATAAATTTGGGTTGCGTCAATGAATGACACCAGCACAGCTGACTGGCAACGCCGATTATCCCACTTCGCCGTCAGTTTTGTCGGCTGAGCTGACCACCGTTTTGTACTTCTCACCGGTTGCCAGATCCCACCCCCGATGTTCCTTGCGAATCGGGATATCCCGAAACTCACTGCGACAGCGATAGCAGACCAGACACTTGGGCGTGAAGAAAAAGATCAGCGCGTCCAGCACCGCCACCACGACCAGCACGCCGATAGAGAGCCTCACATACCCCATGCCGAACATAATGATCGAAAGCACAGCGGCAGCCACAATAATGACAAAGCCGGTCAGCTGCGGAAAATCCTTGCGAACAAACAATTCCCGGCAACTGCAAACCGGACAGCGGCGAAGATGCTTGTCATCTTCAAAAGCCTCGTCCCAGTTCAACGAAACCTGAGGCCCAACGCCGCTCGGATCTTTCACCACGCCGGGCGGGCTCTTCTCATCCACCTGAACGCTGTACAACACCTGCCGGTCAAGATTTCGTAACTGAATCCGCATGGAGCGATAACCCTTCGGCCGAATCAAACGTATTCGACCAGCTATCCCCTTTTTCGGCAAATCGACTGTTTTGTCTAAATGTTTCCCGCAGGAGGTGTTTGCGTTCGTCTCGTACTGCAATGTCAACCTGCACTGGTATAGCCGCCGGACATTGCCAAAACCGGTACAGGTTTTGGAAACTTTGTCAGCCTATTACAGCAACGTTTTTATGAAAGTACCCATCACGAACTTGCGACGATCAACCCGTATGCAGGTTAAACCGATCACCGGATATGAGTGTTATGGGCCAATAAGATTATTGAATACATCAATTTATGGTGTTTGAAATTGTTTCCACAATGCCATGCCGCGCAATTTTCATCTCATGGATTGTGTCAGGAATGAAGATCGCAAAGTCAAGTTACGAAAGCTCTTTAGAATCTGATTCAAGTATCCCCACCTCAAACCTCACCAGCAAATTAGACACAGCTATTGAAGCTGAGATTGAATCGCACAGATGTGATCAATCGGATATCCATACACACCTCGATACTTGGTATCGAAAGTTAAGTGTAATGCCACCAGATGAGCGAATGCGAGTCGTCACTTACATTGAAGCGTTGCTTTCAGCAGCCGGGATGCCTGCGAGAATCGCAGAACCTTTTCAAGACAAAACTTGAACACCTTGGTTTTATTTGTGCGCCTTCGGCGAACTTGCACACCTTCGACAGGACTGCCTGAAAGCTAAGACAAGTAGCGCGCGTCCAGCAAACGGTAATGCTTTGTACCCGAAGGTGATCAAGTTGCTCACGTGTAGGGTTGTTTAACCAATCCGGTCGAAGGTTATCCAACAAACAGGAAAAAGTATCGATTGCGATTGGCCCATCAGCTTCACCGCCTACACTTCAAAGATGAAGACATCACCGTCAATAAACGGGGCAAACGGTCGGGACAGCAGAGGCCGATTTTAAAAGGGAAACTCGGGCGGCCCCGGGAATCCAGCCGGAGTCGCCGTCGGAATCGAGGTGGTGATCTGGGTTTGAGGACCGCGGTGGCTGTGGCTATCCATCAACCGCGATGGCGGACGCATGCTGAACCGACGCTTTTCTGGCACCTTGCGATCGGCCTTGACTTGTTTAACTTTACCAAATAAAATGCACTCGCAATCGAAAGGAGCTATCCATGCGCCACTACCATTCATTGGATCAGGGGCCACCAAGCCATCTGAAAGGGAATCGGTTTGATCGCGATGGCGGACCAAGGCGCTTACACGGTTTTACGCTGATTGAGCTGTTGTTGGTGATCAGCATTGTCACTTTGCTCATATCGCTCCTGTTGCCGGCGTTATCCTCGGCTAGAAAGGCTGGAGACAGCGTCAGGTGCAAAAGCAACCTGCGCCAAATCAGCCTGGGGCTGCAATATTATCTTCAGGACAACAACGAGCGATTTCCGCTTTACACCAGTAACGGTGCCGACATTGACTGGTATAAGGATGTTTCGCTAGGTTCTTATTACGGCGGTCAGCAAATGGCCGCCAAACTTCGTTGCCGGGGCGCAGTCGAATATCCTGACAAGGGTTGGCAATTGTCCCCCTCCTCCGATGAACCAACCTGGGTAGTGAACGTGGACGTCATCGCCTGGCCGGGCCGGGCCGCATCGCAACCAGCGGAGGTCCTTGTCAACGTAAAGAAACCTGATAGCACTTTCGTGTTTGCCGACGGTAATCTTCGCGGGGTGTTTAGCGAATGGGATATGACCGTAACGCTTGGTCGGATTTACTGGTATACCCATTTCGGCGGCGCCAATGTCGCCTATCTTGGCGGGCACGTTTTGCAGGTTGAAGGGCCGGAAAATCCGACTGCGCCGCCGGATCGAGATTGGTATGCCAATGTGCACGGGTCGGTGATGTGGGAGTAATGAAATAACACACCGACGAACTTCATCGCGTCAACCATGACGCTACCCGCGATATCTGCATTGACCCTGAGATGACAAGATAACAGCAGAACGCCTGTTTCTCAGGCTTCATGCAAACCGGCGTTACCTAAACACCTGCTATGTCCGCAATCCCACTGACCGCAGATACCCTTGCCCGAGCAATGATCCTGCTCCCGACCTCCGCACCCCAAGCTGAGGCTCGAGCGGCGCGCGAGCTGGCCCAAACGCTCAAACAGATGACCGGCGTGCGGATACCGGTGACCCGGAAACCGGTACAACGGGGGGATCGCCATCTGTTGCTCATCGGGGCTGCGACCCTGCCCGACGATCAGCGCGCCGCTCTGTCCACCTTGAAAGAAGACGAAGTCGAACTGCGTGCACTTGACGGGCGTCGCCTTTTGTTTCGTGGCGGCGGGACGCGCGGATCGCTTTATGCGGTTTATGAATGGCTCGATCAGCTGGGTTGTCGCTGGTACCACCCGGAAGAGACTCATATTCCCGAACGTGCGACACTTGAGTTTCCTCACCGATGTCGCGTCTCCCCCGGGTTCGAGTACCGCGAAGCGCTCTGGCAAACGACCAACAATCCGGACTGGGCCTGTCGTAATCGATTCAATGGTCAGCATAATTTCCTGCCCCCCAGCCATGGTGGCGGTTGGGGTTGGGACCCCTACGTTCATAGTTTCAAACAGATCGTGCCGTCCTCAAAGTATGCCAAGTCGAATTCAGAGTACTACTCGCTTCGGCATGGGCAGGGCCGGATCACCGTTGGTGGACAGCTTTGCCTGTCGAATCCCGAGGTGCAGCAGTTGGCCATTGACTTTGCGCTTTCGCAGATGGCTGATCCGTCGGTACGCATTGTCGACATCAGCCAGAACGACTGCGTCAATTCATGCCAATGTGATGGGTGTTCAGCGTGGGACCAGAAGGCCGGCAGCACTTCCGGTTCACTGATTGAATTCGTCAATCGCATCGCCGACGCCACCTCACGCGTCTATCCAGACAAGTTTGTCGGCACGTTGGCGTACAACCAGACGCAAACTCCGCCACGTCATCTCAAGGCCCATCCGAATGTGATTGTTCGACTGTGCCACATGTCCCCATCATGCGACACACATTCACTGGCAGCCTGCCCGCTCAATCAGCAGTACGTCCGTGACCTGAAGCGCTGGAAAAAAGTATGCGACCGTATGTACGTCTGGCACTACGTCACCAATTTCAGTCATTTCCTGATTTTCCATCCAAATCTCGATGCACTGGCTGAGGACATCCGCTTCTACCATGACCTGGGGGTACGGGGAATCTTTTTCCAGGCGGTGGACCATTGCCCGGCGCTTGCCTTTGGCGAAATGCACAGCTACGCACAAGCGCGGCTCGCATGGGACCCAGATCGCGACTACTGGGCTGAAGCAAGCGAATTTGTGCACGCTTACTATGGCGATGCCGGTTCAACAATCGTAGATCTGTTGCAATGCCTTCATGAAAACGTTCGCCAAGGATCTCACGCAGACCTCTACACCCATCCAGCCGAAGGCATTTTTACCCCGGCGCAGCTACACAAGGCCGAAACATGCGTAAAGCGGGCTGAAAACTCCGTGGAGGACGATCCCACGCGGAAGCACCGCGTGTCGGCCGTACGCCTGTGGCTGAACTACACCTGCCTGACAAGTATCCCGCCGTTGGAGAAAACGAGCGACTCGTTTCGCGTGCATGCTGCGCCCAAGGCACCGGGACTGTTTGACGCTTGTCGGGCTGGGATGAAAAAACAACGTGTTCGTAATTTTTGCGAATACCCTGCATCACATCAGGACTTCCATGCATCATTTGGCTGGAGTCTTCAGTCTCGTGACATTCCGCTGGAGATTCTCGAGAACGATCACCTTGAAGTTCAGATCGCACCGGAACTGGCTGGCATGATCTGCACGTTGAAGGACAAGACGACGGGCCATGATCTGTTCCGCAAACCATCGCCTTGGGCCTATCGGTATCCCTACATTGGCGGTTACACGCAAGGTCGAACCGCTGACGGTTTCGGCCCCGGTTTCTGGAACGCCTTTGCCCTTGATTACGACAAGAGTAACGCTGACACAATCGTCCTACGCGCCGCGTTGGGTGACGGCATTCACGTGGAACGTCATATCAGTCTCGATCCACACGCCCCAATCCTTCGGAGTTCATCGGCGTATACAAACCGCGCCCGCACGGTCAAGACAGTTCAACCTTCGGTTTTTGTTGACCTTTCATTGGGCCGTTTGTCAGACATTGGTTTTTTCTATGGCCGACGGGACGGACAGCTTACGTTTGTTGGCAATACGTTCCCCGATGATGGCACTGTCACGCAAGCACAGTGGGTCAGCCTTCGCGGCGAGAATCGCCCAGTGCGGAAATGGGGCCTATATGACCGACGCCTGAAGCTTGGACTAATCGAAGAATTGGGAAAGGCGCGGCCACAGTCTTGCGGATCTAATGCGTATCGACGTGAGAACCGTGTGCTGCTGGACACCGTCATGCAGCCCCGGCGAATTGCCCCGGGCAATCGGAGCATCTTTCGCCATCAATACCGCGTGATCCATGCTATTCCGAAGAACTGTCGGGCCGACGCAGAAGCCCTACGTACTCCACAAAAAGAAAATCGGATGAAAGGTTGAAGTTGATCGGCCCCTGGATTCAAACACCATATCAAGTCACTTGGTATTCATTTACTGAGCACCCCCAGAGCGATTCCTGCTGGTCCCTGTCGGTTGGCCCGGATGGGCGTATCTATGCCGCCGCCTGCTGCGAAACAATCCCCGGACAGACGGTCAAGGTGGTGCGGTACAACGAATCCTCTGAGGCCTTGGACTATCTATTTGACCTGGACGAAATCGTGGAAGATCCGCGCGATTCAGGCAGAGCGACCCAATGCAAAATTCACTATAGCTTCGCCCCGTCACAGGCCGACGGCATACTCTACATGGCCACTCATCTTTCGGGGCCTCCGATTGGTGAAAAAGCATATTCGCCCTGGGCCAGTTGGCATGATCCAAAGCGATGTTTCCGCGGCGCCGCGTTGATCGCGTTTGATACCAAAAGCGACCAAGTCTCCTGGTGGGACACGATGATTCCTAAGGAAGGATGTCGTTGTCTGCTTCATGACGAAGAACGCCAGCTTCTCTACGCTTTGACTTATCCGCGCGATCACCTGATCATCTATGATCTCAAAAAGCGCACAAAGCGAGACGTGGGCCGAATTGGTTCAATCAATGCCCAAGCCTTATTTCTAGACAAAAGCCACCGCGTTTGGACCACCAGCGATGACGGGCGGCTGGTGCGATACGACCCGCAGACCGATCGACTGGAAACGTCCCCTGATCTATTACCGCATCGACGGTCGACTCAAACCGGTTGGCACAGTGTCTTTTACGATGTCGCGCCTTCGCCGGACGGCGAATGTGTGTACGCCACCACCTGGATCGCAAACCCGCATCTCATACGCATCTGGCCTGATGAAGGCGAATGGGGACACGTCGAAAATCTCGGACCGGCGACACAGCCGTATGAACCCACGGTCCCGATCAGCACCTTTCTCGATCATTGCGGCGGGCTGACTTTTGCCGGTGACGGCCAATTGTACTACGTCGCATCACAATGGGATTCGGACACCATATGGGCCTGGGATGATGATGGAACTCACGTGCAGGGCCATGTATATCGCATGAATACCGATTCCCTGGAGCGCGAGGTGGTTGCCGAACTCAAACGTCCCGGCCATGTCGCTCAGTATGTGTCGCGCGGCGCCGTCAATCGCCATGGCGATCTGTTTTTTGGCCATGTTGGCCCTGCGCCGGTTGGCATTTTCAAGGTCGCGATGCCTGAAGACCGCAAAAAACCCAATGCCCATTTACCCCTACGGATGTGGGGCTAGAGAACGTGATGTTAGAAGACACAGTGAAAACCAAGAACGACAAACGAAATAGCGTAACGATCGAGGCACCACTTCCTGGAACAATCGTTCACCAGGATGCTTTTCTTACCGAAGGCACCATGGTCGCTTTTCCTACCTGTTTTCCCGGTTCAACACTGCCCATCATCGCCGACGAAGGACACATTACCGCGTTAGATGTCACTGCGGACGGCGTGGTGTATGGCGGCACTAGCGGTAAGCGAGTTCATCTTTTCGTCGGCTTCTTTCGTGGAGATACCGGAGCGGTGATCGATTTGGGCGTAATCAACGAAGCCGATCACTGCGCCGCGATTTGCCACGGCCCGAATCAGTTTATTGCGTTTGTCAACGGTCCAGACGGCGGCCGGATGGTTGGACGCGCATTAGCACGGACTCCTTTCAGTCTCATCCAGGAATGGGATTTCAGCGACCTGCCTCGGCACGACTATGGCCTCGTCAGATCAGGTGAGCCCATTGTCCATGCCATTGCGACCGACCACGGAGCACAGGCCGTAGGCATCACGTCCAATCATCTATTCCTGGTGGATCTGGAAACCGGCGCAACGAAGATCGTGGACCAGGTGCCGGGCGCGGGACGTCTTGCAATAGGTTCACAGGGCAACATCTTTGGCCTGGATGGACATGACACCCTGTGGCAGTTTGATCCGTTCCATGACAAGCTCACACGGCAGGCGCTCCAACTGCCCCAGGGCAATTGGAGCAACGCAGCGATGCAGGTGGCACGCCACCCGCACACTGGCTTGCTTTATTTCACCGATGGCGATGGTCAACTGTTTTCTTTCTGTGAGAAGGATGGATTCAGCGATCCATGCGCCAAAGTACCGCTCAACCCTGTCGGCCCCATGGCAGTCACGTTCGACGGCCGCCTCTTTGGATTCTGCGGCGAAGGCATCGCTCGAATGTTCCGATATGACCCGCTAAACCGCGAGATGTCTGACTTGGGCGCCGCGGTGTCCGTTTTGCAGCGCCGGCGCTATGGTTATGTGTTTGGTGATGCAATTGTCGGTCGTGAAGGTGAAATCGTCTTCGGTGAAGATGACAATCAGGGACACGTCTGGCTTTACTTCCCCCGGGTGCGCCAAATGCCATGATCATCTGGAATAAACCGTGATATGTGAACCGCAAACAATGGAGATGAATGATGACGTACAGTGATGTGCTATGGCGTGACGCATATACGGTCATGTTCTTGATTGTATACGTCCTGGTTGGGTCAATCATCCAGGCAGAGGCGAAGCCAGCGGACGAGCGAGCAGAGAGCGTCGTCAAAGGGGTCGGTCTTGGATTGGATGGATGGACGGGGACAACAACGCCCAAACAGTCCTCCTACCAACCGTTACTAGGGGAAAGTCGTCCAAGTCTGCAACTGTCGATACTGCCTGGCGGGCGTGAAAGCTGGTCGCATCCATTACCGCCTGGCCAAGTGGCGTTTAGAACGGACAGAGGACTGACCGTTCAACTCGTTGCCAGTGCACCATGCACCATGATCGTTCGACTGCGTAGCGGTGATGGTTTCTTCCGGCGCCGGGTTGCGCTCACAGCAGGCGAACAGGTGATTTACCTTCCGTATAGATCACTGGAACGAACAGCAGGCGTCGGTTCGTGGGGTAAAGTGGACGCTTTGGAGTTCGTGGTCGAGTCATTCGCTCAAGCGTTGACGCTGGACATGCTCGATGTTCGTGTGAATACCGCTGAATATATGTTCCCTGGTGATCTGACTTATTTGTATCAGCCGATCACGAGCTTGAATCCGGTGGTTCGCAGCTGGCCGATGTATGCGATCTTGGGTAATGAGAAGATTCCGCCTCGCACCGAGAATCCATTCCACACCTTACAGCGGAACCTGAAGAAGCTGACGGGGAGATCGTTGCCTGTTAACCCTGAGGGGATTGAGGCAACGCCAGGCGTGACCAATGTCATTCTCGTAGGCGCTCAGGCAGCTGTCGGTGCAAGTGCGATCAGTGAGTCGGATCTGACATCGCAGGGATTCGATGGTTTTGTGATTCGCGCGAAAGAAGGCCTGATCTCGATTGCAGGCAGCACGCGTCACGGAACGACCTACGGTGTCTATCGTTTTCTCGAAGAACAGGGGGTCCGGTACTACGAAAATAAGGTTCAGATCAAACCGACAGGCAGGCTGTCGCAACTCCGAACTTACGAAATTGCTGACAAGCCATTTTTTGACAGCAAGCGTATCGGTGGGCGTCATTCCGCGTTTGCTGACCCGGTGGACAAAATCGGCGATCCTATGAAATGGGTCAAAGAAAAAGGTGAAGCGGAGTTGTTTGATGGCACAGCGTGGATTGATCACACAGCTGCCTACTTGGTTCCTAAACACCTATATTATGATCAGAATCCCGAATACTATGCATTGCGTGCTGATGGTACATACTTACCCAAGGAAACGACTGATGTGCGTCTGATGATTTCTACCAGTCATCACGATGTACATAGGATTTCAGCACAGCGTGCCTTGGATTGGATAGATAGCCAATCTGACCGCCGCTACTTTGTCATCTCACAAGCGGATGATCATGAATGGTGTCAAAGCCCACGCTCCCTCGCGATGGTGTATGAGGAGGGAAACCATAGCGATGTCATGTTGTTGTGGGTGAACGCCGTGGCTCGGGAGGTCACCAAGAAGCACCCGGATAAGATTCTGATCTGTTTTGCTTATGGGCCTACACAACCAGCTCCGATCCTTGTTCGACCGGAAAAGAACGTACATGTGTTTTACGCTGCCTGGCCTAACGCCACCTCGGCGCCTTGTGGGATCCGTGATTACGATGCGCCGGAGAATATCGTAGCTGCTACCGAGATTCGCGATTGGCTTCGGGTCGCGCCAGGCCAGATCGGGCTGTACGAGTACAACATGAGCGGTTACACGCTGTACGGCATGGCTTGGAAAGTGAAGTGGGCTGCCCGTCACGGGATTCGCGGATTCTGGTATTGCGGCGCCAGCCCGTCGTTCCGGCCCCTTTTCCGATATGTGCACTCACGGCTGAACTGGGACCCTTTCCAAGACGTGACCGTTCTCAAGAACGACTTCATCACCAATTACTACGGTAGCGCTGCTCCGATGGTGCTGGAAGCCTTTGATACGATCTACGACAGGCTGCAGTATGGTGATTACGACGGCCGCATGCACGGCCGGCCGCCGGCTGACTTCTATGAGCCGGCCATGTTGAGACGATTATTGGAGTGCTTGGATACAGCGATTGAACGCGAGCCAAAGATCGATTCGCTAAAAATCACCCGCAAAAGACTGATCGAATATTGCTTGTATGCCACCCGACCAAGCGAGGGTGAGTCCAATCCTGACCAGCTTGAGTCGTTTGGGATTAGCTTGCAACGATACCTAACCGATTGGCTTGCTGAGCATCAGGCAACCATCGATCAAATCCAGGCCGGCGGAACTGTGCCGCCTGAATATGATGCGCTTGCCGGGCTGATTTGGCATTGGACGCGAGTTCGTATCGATACCAAAAATGGATTTGATCCCGTGATCCAGGCGTTGATTGACGACCCCGTGGCGGCGATTCGCTCACGCATGGTGACCGACTTCCTGCAGAAGTTACCGGATGGCTATCAGCTTCCCGCCATGGCGTTTACAGGTGGACGGTTCTGGCGGCAATATGACTGGAAGTGTGAACCCCGAGATGCGGTGGCTGTCTACGGAACAATGACAGACCTCTTCTCCGCCAAGGCGGCGATCAACCTTGATTCGCAGCCGAGTGACAATGCCGTACTTATCATCGATGGCCAGGATTCAGACAAGTCATGGTGCGCTCCAGCTTATATGCAGATTACGATCAACGGTGTCGTCGTTTATGACGCGCTCAATCCATTCCCCAAGATGGGCTGGTCCAGCCATGAGATCAAACTGCCTGCAGGCGTTTTGAAACAAGGTGAAAACACTATCGAACTCCGCAATCAGACCTCCAGTGACAGCCTGACCTCACATTGGTACATGGTTAGCGATCTCAAGATCCGCTTTCCCGCTTCGAAGTCTGAATAGCCTTTCGTGACCTATTTCACTGAGCGTGTTTCAACCGATGCGCTCAGTTTTATTGTCGATGGTTTTATTCTGAAGGGCTGCAAGGCATGATCCAGTGGCGATGTATCCAATATGACATAGCACGCGGCCGAATACCCAAATTGAGCATGATCGAGCAACGGTTGGCACATGCGCGATCGGCCGGCGCAAACGCGTTGTTGCTATACATGGAGAGTACGATTCAGACCGATGTTTTTCCGGGAATCGGTAATGGCGCAACCGTGGTTACGTCAGACTACATCCGCGATCTCGTTGAGATCTGTCATCAGCAGCAAATCGAATTGATTCCGCTGCTTCAGGTCCTCGGCCATCAAGGAAAATTGCTGTCGCTTGATCGCTTTGAGCATCTGGGTGAGCTGAGCCCACCGGTGAAGCGGTTCGGTGGGGCTAACAACTTTCAGCCCCACTTGCCTGAGGCACGGCAGAAAGTAAAGGCGTGGCTGGACGAGTTACTCCCACTTTTTCCAGGGCCATTTGTGCATGTTGGGTTGGACGAAGCCTTTTGTCTGGGGAGTGGGCGCAGTCAAACGGTCATAGCCCAGCAAGGTGTCGCGGCCGTGTTGGCGGATTATCTGATCGGTCTGCACTTACATCTGAAAGCGTCTGGGAAACAGATGATGATCTATGCCGACCTTCTGATTCATTTCCCGGAACTACGTGATCAATTGCCGGAGGATATTGTTGTCACTAATTGGGGGTATGGTCGCTGGGAAGATGTTTATGAACAGGACAACGGTCACTTTGCTAATCACACAGCCGTGACGGCGCGTGCGAAGGCAAACTGGGTTGTTGGCAACAACATGGCCGAGTATATCTTCCCGCCGTTCGAACGCCTGGAAGCCAACGCCAGCATCTGGTTGAATCTGGCGAATCAGAGTGAGGCGCAAGGATATATTATCAGTGACTGGGGATCATACGAGAATGTCAATCCCCATGTGTTGAGTGTTCTCGGGGATCTCTACGTTCTTTGGCGAATCGATGATCCGCAGATGACGCTTGAGGTGTTTCTGCCTCGCTTATCCGAGCATTTCCTGGGTCGTCAAGATGCGTCTTTCATCTTGGCTTTAAGCCTGATGCTGCGTGCCCAGATGAATCCGGATTATTTCCCTGAATCACGGTTGTTGGCTTACATGCCGTTGTTTCCGACGCTCATGCTCGATGATCCCGGTTCAGGATCACCAGCATCCCAGCGGATGGCCTGTTTGTGTGATGAGGGGTTGTTCACCTTTGAATCCGATATGCGAAAAGCGGTGGCTGCGATCGACAGGGTGCCGGAGGCTGATGTTCCTGAACTTGATGACTTTCGTGATTTGCGAATGCTTGCTCGACGTTTATTACTCATTGCTTTGCGAGCACGTTTGTGGCATCAATATGCATGGGACACCGGGGCCATCTGGAAAGAGCGAAATCAGCTTGCACCTCGACAGCGTCTACTCGACGAATATCAACGACTGGCAACGGAGGATTTGGCATGGTATGCCGAGCATTGGGATGCGCATAATGAGTTGAGTGTTCGTGATGAGTGTCTGAACACATTGCGGCAAGCCCGTGATGTGATGATTGAACGGATCGAGAGCTTGGTGATCCCCAACACCAAGCACTTTCATTGTTGAGTTGTCGTTATCTTTCGATCCAAAGGCGCACAAATGGCCAAACCGATTTGAAGAGGGATTACATGCTGACAACACCTTATGGTACTCTAGTAAAATACCGCGAGGAGCTCGCCCGTTGAAAAAGAAGAGTCACGCTTATCGGAAAGCGCCGACAATAACAGATGTCGCTGATCGCGCCGGCGTCACAGCTACCACGGTCTCAATGGTTATGCGCAACAAGCCGGGCATCTCTACGCCCACCCGCAACCGAGTCATGGAAATTGTCCGTGAGTTGGGTTACCGTCCATCGGCCACTCGACAAACGCGTGGCCCAGCGCTGACCGGCCAGATTGGCTTGCTGTTGGTTTCCGAACAACCGCCGCGCATCGGCAGGGAAATTGGTGCTTCCTATCTCTATAGCTTGCTCAGCGGATGCTTGGCCGAGGCCGAGCACCGCGGCAATAGCCTGAATGTCAGTCGACGGACACTCGCACAGGTTCACGACGGGCAGCTACCGGAGGCGGTAGCCAGGCAGCATCTCGATGGTCTTATCATCCGCGGCTTGGTGATGCCGGAACTGATCGAGTTGCTTGAACAAACGCAACTGCCGGCGATCTTTGTGGACTGCGACCATTACCTGCCCCATACGACGCAGATTCAAATTGAAAACCTCCAAGCCATGGATCAACTGGTGGCCCACCTGATTGGGGCTGGCGCGGATCGCATTGCAAGCATCACCGGCGGAATGGATCACCTTAACGCCCAAGAACGTCTGGCCGGCCTTAGAATGGCTCTGGAGCGACGTGGGCGGTCCTTGGATGCGGATTTGGTGATACAGGAAGAAGGATTCAGCGTGGAGTCGGGCGAACGAGGCATAACGTCGTTGTTAGAACAAGGTCGCCCCTTTGACACGCTTGTATGCCAGAACGATCTGATCGCGTTGGGCGCATTACAGGTTTTGGAAAAGCGGGGTATCTCTGTACCAAATGAGGTGCGTGTCAGCGGTTTCGACAATATGTCATTTGCAGAGAACTTGGCGATTCCGTTAACAACCGTAGACCCGCAGCCATTCCTGCTGGGGAAATTGGCAACGCAATACTTGTTGGAGCACATCGGTGACTCTAGACCGAAGGGGACGACTGTCGACAAGACAAACACTGACACGTCATCACAAGACAACGTCGGGCTGGAGGGTGCTGACAACAAAACAAAAGCTCACGGGCAGATCTCATCTGGTGCGGAGATCCAACTGCGCGTCCCCACAAAACTGATCGTACGATCATCAACTGAAGCCGGGGTCTCCAGCGTGACATGATCGCTGACCGTCGCAAAGCGATTTCAGTCGTACCGCTTTCGAACAGTGCATTTATACCAATCTCACTTAAATCTTGTGCGTCACATTCTTCGCCGGTACCGAAATGACAAGCGGTTATGACGTCTTCGACGCGCTAAAAATATACGCGGTGCGTATTACAGCGATTGCTTCATCAATCGGACCACTGATCGCAATTGAGTGATACCCATTGCGTACTTATTCTGCGCGTCAGAATGTTCATAAACGCTGATCAGGCCTGTCGCCGCGAAGTTGATTAAACGCGAGATTAAAACGGGATTGGTATGAGATACTCTTGGATCAGTTATTCGAAGTTATGGCGTGTCGCCAGGTTGATCGGCATTTGCTCGTTCAAAGGTCAGCGTCGCATCGCAGAGGAGGAACCAGCAACCGGCGAACCAGCCGCGTTTTGAGATATTGCGGATCGCCAAACGATTCTCACCAACTTTCAAGACCTCGGACGGCACGTCGAACTGCCGGTGCGACCAATTGCCTCTAACAAAACCACATTCACCGGAGAATATGACCTTGTCGTTTACGGTTATCTCGATGGAGGTTATCCACTGTGCACTGCCCTCATGGTTCAGCCAGTGTGATATCGCATCTTGACCTTTGAGCATCAGCACAACTCGGCGATCGGGAGGTACAACGTCGAGATTGAAGTCGACGGTCATCCGACTGCTCGTGGTGTTCTGGTGGCCGCCGGTGGTTTTCATGAACACACCAGCACAAAGTCGAGGCGGCGAAGGAAAGTCTGGATGACTTTTCGCCCTGGCACCGGGAAATATGCCAGGACCGAAATCGACCCCCCGAAACATCCAGGGCGCGAATCTCAATCCATTTTCGATCTGAATCGGCTGCATGTCGGCAGACGCACCGAGCCATTGCTCAATCAAGTTTCGGTAGCCGGCTTTCCGTTTTTCCAGCGTTGCCGCTAGCTGTTGCATGTCCCGGATAAACTCGAGATCGCCATCGGTGGCCTTGGCCAGCGTACGAGCCTTGTCGAGCAGCCCAAGGAGCTGCGCATTGCCTGTTTTTGAAAGATCATAACGAGGCAAGTGGGACGCAACGTCGAACAAGAAGCGTTTATACTCAAGCTGTAACGACCGACAACGACCGGCGTCTTCACTAGCCAGGTTGACCGCTTCCTCAAAACAGGCCTTTGCCGCCTGGACAAATTCAGGCGAGTAGAAGTTCCGGGGATAGTAGCCGACAAGTTTATCGTTGCTGGCGGTAACCTTTTGATACTGCTGACGTGTCAGCTCAAAGAAACGAATCAGCGGCTCGGCAGCAGTTCCGTAATTTAAGCGCAAATATTGACCTGCCAGCACATGGGGGTCCTGGTCCGGCTCCCAAAGCAACTGCCCCCACAGATATCGCCAAAGCCCAGGGAAGTTCTGCGGTGTACCGTAGGAGAAGGCCACGCCACGTACGCCGATCTCCTTGTAGTAGCGCAAACGGCGGGAGGTATGCTCAAGCATCACGGGTTCATAGTGACCGAGATATTCGCAGACCATGATCTGATCGGGCGCGACATCAATCCACTTCTGGACCTCTTCGATATCCGTCAAGCCCTGTGCGTAGGCCAGATCCCAGAAACGGACAGAGCCTGCGCCGGTCGCCACAACCACCCAGACGTTCTTCGCAGGACGAGCTACCGGCGGCGGCACGTCTGATCCCCCATACGCAAACGTCAGCAGCGTTTTATCGGGGTACTTCTCTGCGACGGTATTCGCGACGTTGTTGACCCAATACAGAAGACGAGTGGCATACTGCCCGGGTTCAGGGTCAAGTTCGAGGGAATCGGGAGACTGGCACCAAAGTCCGGTATCACCGTAGGTGATGAAGAAGAACTGCTGCTCTGGGTTCCTTTCAACCCAACCGAGTGCGCGCTCGGCGGAGATCTTGCTTACCTGCGGGTTCGAAAGGCACAATGGCGTGCGATGATCGGTAAACGACTCTTTCGCAATGCGCTTGCCGTCTTTACCCATCGCATAATACTCCGGATGATCGTCGTAGTAGAGGCGTTTGGGTACGAGATAGCCCGCCGTATGATCAATCCACAGGTCCGAACCAGTCTGCTTTGGATCAAACAATTCCGGGTTCAACCCCTTACGCGGATCGCCCAGCATTCGGAGCGTCTGGCGTCGGGCAAGGTCCCATCCGGCCCGGAACTCAAACGCCGGTGAATCGGTCATTTCGAATGGCTCAATGATCTGACTTTTCACTACGGGGAAATGCGCCTGCCCTAACGTGGATTTATGAAACGTCACACCCAATTTCTGAAAAAAACCATATACGCCGAAAAGCGTTCCCCAACTGTCTGCACCGGCGATCACAATGCGCCCATCTCCACACCGAATGATGTAGCCCTGAGGCGCGAGAGCAGCGAGTTCAGCTTCATTGACCCACTTGCCCCGTAGCGCTGCTGCTCGCCCCACGACAATGACAGATCGCTCGTCCAGTGTTGCCGTGTCGACCAGATCAATGCCGTATAACTTCTTCATTCCGGATTTGAGTTCAGCCACAGCCTGTTGCTCAATTCCACCGGCCGACTCGACTGAATAGATGCCATCAATCTGATTCACATCAACCGGAGTCGAACCAAACGCCGTCGCCGCAATCAACATTAGAATGCAACCGAGTAACGGTAAAACCGAGGAACCAATGAATAAGCTTGAGTTTCTTTTCATGATCATCAACGTCCGTGGGACAACAATCCTGACGAAGGAGGCGCGACTGGTCTCATCCTCCAATCTGGAAGGTGAGTAAATGACCAACGATTCCGCCCTACTGGCGAAAGGGACGTTGGAATAACACCAGCAATAAACCGATCGCAGCAGAGATCAATATGCTGAATAGCCCAGCATGCTTTAACCATCATTGTTCTCACCTTTACCCAAAGCAACGGGTGAGCAGCAACCGCAATTCACGTTGACTTAGAAGAACCCGGCCGTCGGTTGATAGCGACGGACCCGTTTACAACATTGTCCATGCCCGACAAGGGCAATTTTTCGAAACGCCGACTATGGACGTCCACTCATGGTTAGAAGATCCACTTTTGCATCTTGAGTTTAATTGTTAAAGTAATATAAAGTAAAACCAGCGTCAAGCGTCACATGTGGGTCGGTTGGTGAGTGCGGCAGGACTGGCCGCGCCGTTCTCTGCGGAAGTCGGCCAACATGAACTCATACGCGTGGTGCCCGATCATTCCGTTGACGTGCAAGCCGTTTGGGAATACGCACTTTGGCATCGCGGGCGTATGAGATGCGCCATCGGGAGATAGCCAACGCGGCGGATACGGACCTGTCACCCCTTCGGCGTGGACGCAGTTAAGGCCAAGACGACAACGTTCATCTCGTCATGGCGCGTGGCCACCTGGAAATGAAAACGTTCATTGCGTGGAACTTCCACGGTCAGGCGTTGACGCGTCTTTGGGGGTGTTCCTGGATAGTGACGGACCATTGATGTGTCCAGCCAGGCGCGATATTTCATGTCACTTCCGATCGTGTGGATCTCCCGCTTCTACGATGCAAACGTCAAACGGGCCGAGATGCACGGTGCTGTCATCGACCTCGCCGAGCAAGGCTCGGCCCTGCTCGAAGAGCCGCACCGCCGCGGGGGTAGACGTCATGTTCAGGTAGAAGCGAAGGTGGCCGCGTTGGAGGATCTCCACGCCCGCAGGGATGGAGTCAAACCAGCGCAACCCGGCGAGGTCCAATGCATTAGCAAGCAGAGACCGCAGGCTGTCGGCAGACAGGTGGCAGGCCTGGTAGATTGCCCGGCCGTCTTCCCGGACGGCTGCCGTGATCGCCGCTTCGCCTTTGAAGTACCCACTCCCGTAGCGCGCAAGTACAGTAGTGGCCGGGTCGGGTCGGGCAAGTTCCATAAAGCCGGTCGCGCTCATCGCTGTGGCGTTTAGGCCTTCCAGTACTTGCACCGACACGTCTTTGGGTAGAGGCTCTGTGGCAGGAAGTGGTTTGAAGCGCCTGCTCGTCTCATCTTTGATCGGAATGCGCTCGACGACGCTCACGCCGAAGAGGGATCGCAGGCTTACAGGATGGACATCCGTGAGATACTTGCCGTTGGTATCACATGTGGCTAGGCGCGGACCGGCCAGCAACACGCTCCCTTGCTCGACGAAGCGTGTCAGTGTGTCCACGAGTTCCGGCGCGACGACCTCCAGGTGAGGCGCGACGATGAGACGGTATCTCCCAAGCTCTTTCGCCCTCGCCGCCGGCAGAATGTCGACCTGAACGCCCAGACGCCCGAACATCGCGCGATGACGCACGATCTCTTGCCAGGTGTCACGGTCCCCCAGTTCACCCAACAGCGCCGACGTATGGTCATGGAGGATGGCCACGTCCGCTTGCGGCAGGGGTAAGTCGTCCAAGTATGGCGCCAGGTCGCTGATCTGACGGTTCAACTCTCCCAACTCCGCGTATGCCCGGGACGGCTCCCCCGACCAGTCGAGCACCGCCGGGTGGTCCTCTTCACCCATCGGTGACTGGCGCCAACGGAAATACACCTGTGCCTCTGCCCCCTTGGCGATGGCCTCATAGGCCCAGGGGCGCAGAGCGCGGAGACCGTTGTCGAGGGTTGTGATGTCGTGCCACGCGTTCGTTTCAACTATCCAAAACGGTTTGCGTTTTAAGCTCCGGTACAGGTCCCAAACCGAGGAGTAGTGCTCCGTGTCCGCGTAGTATTCCCAGTAGCCGTCGTAGGCGGCAAAATCCAGATTCTTGAAAATACGCGTCACGTTCATGCCCGGCACGAGGCCAGCCCACTGATTCGTAGTGATGGGCCAATCCGTCTTGACTTCGCGCAGAACGCGGGCCTGTGCCTCGACGAAAGAGACATACGTTTCTTCCATGAAGCGCCGATAGTCCAGTACTCGCGACAGACGGCCGCAGCGGGGTGGCTGGACGTGTGCCCAGTCGCGAATCTCACCGGACCAGAAGACATTTCCCCAGGCTGCATTCAGGCGATCCAAATCATCGTAGCGATGCTGCAGCCAGGTACGGAATCCTTCTGCGCAATGAGGGCAGTAGCACGTGTTCGGGTCGACCGCAATCTCATTGTCGATCTGCCATGCGATCACGGCCGGATTGTCGCGCACCGCCTCGGCCATAGCGCGCGACACTGCGGCGACACGCTCGCGGTAGCGCGGCGAGGAGGGACAATAGTGCCGCCGCCCGCCCAAGGGAACACGTTCGCCGTTGGGGCGCACAGCCACAGTCTCCGGATACTTTTCAGACAGCCAGATCGGCGGCGCTGCGCTTGGCGTCGCGGCCAGGACCCGCATCCCTGCCGAGGCAAAACGCCCACAGACATCCGTCCACCAGCCGAGTTCGAAACGCCCGTCTTCCGTTTCCAGGCGCGACCAGGCGAACTCGCCCATGCGCACCAGGTTGAATCCGGCATCCTTCATCAGCGCAATGTCCCGGTCCCACCGCTCCGATGGCCACGCCTCAGGGTAGTAGCAGACGCCTCGGTACATCACCATTTGCTCATGCTCCCAGTTTTCGCTCGCGCGTCGAGTAAACCTTGCCGCGGAACGCCGCGCCCCCGATCGAGCGCCGCCACGTTCTGCGAATGTAGCTGACAGGATATATGATTTCAGGTGGCCTGAGATCGGAGCTTGCCCATCGATCTCATCGCCGTCGAGTCACATGCATAAGTTTCTTGCCTGCTGTTTTATCCACCGTCCAGTCGGTTAGCGGATGCTTGATCTGACAAAGACCTTCCGGCTACCCAGATGGATGCACATGAGGCACTGGCAACATGTTTGCAGGTCGATGTCCAGATACTCTTACAAAGGAAATCACATGCAACCATGGTGTTCAGGTACATGTCGACGAAGATGCGCCAAGGCGTGGTCACACCCTTGAGGGGTACGTCGATCAGGATCAGGCAGCAACCCACCATCTACAAGCGATCGTCGAAGGGTACGCCGGCCACTGACAGATGATGAACTGTCACGTTTGCTGAACGTTGCAAGGGACAGGGGACGAGAGGAATGGTATCTCGCAGCGGTATTAGCCGGTCTTCGCAAAGGTGATCTAAGACGTTTGAAGTGGTCCGACGTTGATTTTGAACGAAATACCATCACTGTCCGAGACGGCAAATCCAAACGAACTGACGAACTCCCGCTGCACCCACAGTTAGCACAGGAGTTGCTTGAGCGACGCAGTCGTATACTCGCGATGCCTAATGCAAAGGTGTCTCTAACTGCGGTGACCGACACTACCCGCAAAAAGGACTTCCTGCGCGCCGGTTTGGCACGTGAAATCGTCATCAGAAATGAAAACGGTGAACCGGTGATGACTGGAAAAGGGAAACGACGCCGACCTAAGATAAAGATTGTCACGACTGACGAGGATGGCCGTGTGATCGACTTACACGCGCCGCGAACGATACTCGGGGCCAAACTGGCCAAAGTAGGTATGTCGCCGCAGGTCGCCCAGAAGATCATGCAACATAGTGACTACAAGACCACGCTGGAACACTATACCGCTCTGGGGATCAGCGATACAAACCAGGCAATCTCAAAGGTACTCGCAATCGTTCAGGATGAAGCGCAACTTGTGGTTGGCACAACAGATTCTGCGCCTCACCTGAAACCACACCAGTTGGTGCACGAAATAACGCAAAACAATGCGACACCCTACGACAATCCTTCAGTGAAACGGAGTCACGACAATGCTGCTAAGTCGAGTGTTAGCAGTACCATTTGCGACGAGGTGCGAGACATTGCTAAACTACGCGGCACACCTGCGAGTGTAGCTCAGTTGGTAGAGCGTCAGCTTCCCAAGCTGAATGTCGAGGGTTCGAATCCCTTCACTCGCTTTTTCATTTCAGCAAGAGTGCCAACTCAAAGGGCTGACGGTCGACCACATTGAAGCCATTCGTAATTCGATGATCGACTCCGGTTTAGCCAGGACACACATTAATGCCAAGATGAACCGGATACGCCGATTCGTCCGTTGGGCTATCCACCGAGGCGAAGCAGAGGCAATCGTACTGCTGCCATGGAATGCCATCGGAAACTTAATCGTCAGATTGACCCGGTCGGTTCGGGCCAAACCGAGACACCAAGTGTTTCGCGCAGCACGTACGCATAATGATAGAACTGCGACGGTCGTCCGATGGTGCGACTCATGCGACTTGATCAGATGAATGCCGTACGAAACAGTTTAGAACAACAACTGAAACTGGCCGCGCAACACGAGTTGTTCGTCCTGGTCGCGCACGTCCGACAGCAGGCCCAAGCCACTGCTGGACAGCGGAACCGGGTCCAGGGCGTACATCACGTCGGCAGTGAACTTCGCTGCGTGCTTGTTGAAGTACCAGTTGAAACCGAAGGTGATGATGGCGATTTCGTCGTCGACATTAGTGCCGGAACTGATGATTGCATCTTCGAAGTCAACCCATTCATAACGGATGAATGGCTCGATCACTTCACCGCGGAAGGGAATCTGATAGCCGGCCTGGACCACGAAGCCGAGCATGTCGTATGACTTGGCCGGGCCGGTGCCTGCGGCGTTCAGGCCGGTGACGTCGGTGTGCATGCCCATCACTGCCAGGAACAGATTGAACCGCTGATATTCGACCGAGCCGTCAAAGGTCCACATGAAGAAGTCATTGTTGTTGAATCGATCGCCTGATTCGCCTTCTTCCCAGTGAATGGCCGCACCGACGAAGACGGCCATTTCCTCGCCGTCCCAAGCGGTGAAGTCCGCCATCTGGTGCCAGCCGCCGGTAACCAGAATGTCCACGCGTGCGGTAAGGGCGAAGTCCGTGGCATCTTCGTAGAAGTCTTTGGACGTTGACCGGTCGCCGGTCAGGGGGCCGCCGCCGTCGGGGTCGTTCTGGGCGTCGAAGTCGTCAAGCTGTGTGAAAGGGTTGACGCTGGAGCTGCCGTCGCCGGAACGCATCCCATCATTGATCATAGCGGTGACCCGAATCCGTTCCGACTTATAGGTCAGTGCAACACCCTGAGCTTTGTCCACGGTGAAGACTTCGTTGACGTAGGAACGCTCAACAGCCAACTGCTTCGAGGAACTGGTCAGTTCTTCACGAAGGAACGGCGCCTTGTCTTCGCCGAACCAGATCGACCAGTTTTCGTTGAAGGCATAGCCGATGACGATCTTGTCGGCGATCGCTGAGTTGTCATCACGATTGACCGAAAGCTGAAGCGCGTAAGTCAGCTTCGGGCTGGAAATGTGGCCGGAGAACTGAATCTTCGCGCGGCGGACCACAAAACCGGTTTCCGAATTGTCAATCGAGTTGCCAGCGGTAGCCGGCTCGTCACGCCAGTTCGCCACATAGCGGAACTGGATCTGCCCCTTGATCTTCAAAAGGAAACTTCCATCTTCGGATGCCAGGAAAAAGTTCTTGCCGTTGTGACCGGCAGTCATGCCACCTTCGAGCAGGCTGGCGCGTGTGTCGGCGTCAGCCAGAACTTCCCTGACCAGCGTTTTGACCTCTTCGGCGCGGCGTTCGTTGAGCCAGGTCTCACCCATGTCGCTCTGCAACTGGCCGACCGCTTGTCGCAAACTTTGATTGGCCTGGCGCAGTTCAGCCACTTCCGCTCGCATGGATGCCAGTGTGTCGGCATCACTGCCGGGGGTGTCGCCCCCGGAGACCATCTCGGCTGTTGCCCATTCACAGAGCCCAAGAGTCAAAGTGAGCATGGCGGTGACTGCCAGGTATCCGAAGAAGGGAGTGTGTCGCATGATGGTAAGCCTCACAGATGGGTGTTGAAATGCATTCTAAACACAAAACAAACTTGAGTTCATACTTCCCATTTTGGGTTTGAGCCGACTATACCGCCGGGCACATTGTGCTCCAGTTTAACGTTCCTTCCGAACAATCCAAGACCTTCCGGCTCAGCAACGGACCAATATCCGGCCGATCAGCGATTTGGTGGGTAGTCTGGACCTTGTTACGGGCCCGTTCGGTCTGACTTCGACGGTCGATCCCAATGACAACGGAAAAAACGACAAGTCACCGTCGGCGCATAAGCCGCTGCGCCGGTCAATTCGTCTGATACCTCGATACCCACAAGGGTCACGGCTTGATTGATCCAGAATGGGCCACTGCTACTCTCGCTGAGCCGAGCAAAATCTTCCCGCTCAGCGAGAAGCGGCGAAAGCAGAAAACCCGCTCGGCCAATGCCCGGCACAAAACGCCTTATGGCGCTGCGCCCGTCGACGGTTTCCAGCCGAATCCACAGGCGCGGCGACCGAAACGCCGTGCCGAGCGCTCGGCCCCAGAGGCTTGGCTGTACCTGTATTTCGGCCCAGACCGCTTCGCCTTCCGGCACCTGCGGCACAGCCAACGGCTTCCCCAAGCTGACCCGCCCTTCGGCCAGAAAGGACTGGTGCCAGCGACGGCTGTGCAACTCCCGGCTAAGTAGAAAAAACGGCTCGCTTCGGCCGACCACACGATAGTCGGTCAGCAGTGACGGCCACAGCAGACTGTCATCAAAACTGATCATCCGTTTGTCAATCGAGTGCGGCGCGAACGCCACGTGCATCGGCGGGTCCTCGCCGACAAATCGCTCCCGGTTCAAACGTAACAGCGACGGCGTGTAAGCCGAGTAACTCTGAATGACCGGCCGTGGCTTGTAGTCCAGACCGTGGACCAGAAGCAGCGTCTGGTAACTGGTCAGCAGATCGACCGACCCGGTCCACTCCGGCAGCGGTACGCGATCACGCAGCACCGCCTGCCGGTCGGCTAACTGCTCCTTCTGTTGTCCGGGATTGAACAGCACCGAAGCGCATGCCTTGACATTACCGGGCAACTGCGAAACCGAATACCGCAACGTTGATGAGCCGATGAGAGAACTGCCAAGGACCAGGCCGGCCACAAACGACGCCAATACAAGTCCGCGCCCTATTTGAGGCTGCAACTGCAACCAGGCGGCCGTACATAACAGTCCGATCAGCGCCGGGACCACACCACACACGATGAACAGATGACTGGCATCGTGCCGAACGAAGCCGGCCTTACCAATCAGCCACAGAATGAGCGCCAACACCCCCACCGGTACGATTGACCAAACGCCTGTCTGACGAAACAGCAACCAACCGAACCCTGCCAGCAACACCAGGCTTAACATCACGTACGTCAGTACCTGCCACCCGGGCCCTGTTACGGCCATGGCTTCGGCAAAACCCGACACGATCGGCCACATATAGGCAAGGTAGTCACCGGCCGCTGAAAAGGATTGACCGGCCAATTTCCAAAACGTGGCCAAGCCAACCAGCGCAGTAACGCCGAACCATGGAAACTGTTTTCTTCGGAGCACGCGCTCGGCCAGCAATGCGACGAATACCACCCCCCCTGCAACCACAAAGGTATGTTTGACCAATGCAAGTAACGCCAGTTGTAACATGACCAGATGGTCCAACACACGGTCGATTCGGCGCGGTTCATCGGGTCGCCCCAACCAGACCCACAGCAGTGGGACAAGAATTCCCACGTAATGCCACGCATCCGGATGGCCATACGATGCCGCGACGACTCCCACGAGCACTGCCATCGCCGGCCAGGTGGGGCCTTTCTCGGATCGCTGTCCGAGCATGCGCCACAAACACATTACGGTCACTGTCGTCAACATCAGATTGATCACAACCGACAGTGCAAACGTTTCAGGATGGTAACGGTAGGCCGAAGTAAAACCATAAGGCCCGTAGGTGAACACGATGTCCCGGCCGAACTGCCAGCCGGCGGCCCATGCGTGGTGCAACACTACCTGCCACGACGGATCAATATCCAGATGCCACGGACGCGGCGCCCAGACCGGATGGCACACCCAGGCAAAAACAAGTCCGATGAGCAACTTGACCACGCTTATTATTGATATTGGCGCAGCTGCATTTTGATCACCACCGGCTGATCTGGAAATCTGTTCTGCCATTGAAATCAACTCTATGACGCACGGTTTCGTCTGGCCATCGTTATGAAAGACACCGAGCGAAGCAACGGTAACTGACAGCCTGCGACATCACCCCACCCCCGGAACCCCGAAATCCATAAATCTAAGGTATACTACCCTGTTTCTAATTAGCAGGCGATTTTTCCAACTCAGACGAACCGACCCAGACGTCCGTTCGCTACCATTGCGAGGTCATCTTTGGACATTGCCCTGATCACGGGAGCGGCAGGACTGATCGGCGCTGAAGCCGTCCGCTTCTTTTCAAATCAGAACATGAAAGTTGTTGGCGTGGACAATAACATGCGCCGCACTTTTTTTGGTGACGATGCGTCGACTGAATGGAGCCGGCGCCAACTCGAAGCGCAGATTTCTGATTACGATCATCATGATCTGGACATTCGCGATCGTGACGCGATGGACCGCGTGTTTCGGACATACGGACACGACATCAAAGTGGTCATCCACACGGCCGCTCAACCATCGCACGACTGGGCGGCGCAAGATCCCTGTATGGACTTTTCCGTTAACGCCACCGGCACTGTCGTTCTCCTGGAATGCACGCGAACCCATTGTCCGGACGCGCCGTTTATCTTCACTTCCACTAACAAAGTCTACGGCGAGCGCCCTAATGAACTGCCTCTGGTCGAACTGGACACTCGATGGGAAGTGGACGCCGAACACCCATACCATGCGCACGGCATCGACGAATCCATGCCCGTCGATCAGACACGCCATTGCCTGATGGGCGCGTCCAAACTCGCAGCCGATGCGATGGTGCAGGAGTATGGCCGGTACTACGGCCTTCGCACTGCCTGCTTCCGTGGCGGATGCCTGACCGGCCCCGGCCACTCGGGCACCATGATGCATGGGTTTCTTTCTTACCTGGTCAAGTGCGCGATCACCGGCGATCCTTACACCATCTTTGGCTACCAGGGCAAACAGGTTCGCGACAATATCCATGCCCATGACCTGGTGAATATGCTGTGGCACTTCTATCAGGCCCCTCGCCCGGGCGAGGTGTATAACGCTGGCGGCAGCCGACACAGCAACTGCTCGATGCAGGAAGCCATTACGATCTGTGAGGAGCTGACCGGCCGAAAAATGAACGTGACACTGTCGCAGAAAAACCGTGTGGGCGATCACATCTGGTACATCAGTGACACGCGCAAATTCCAATCCCATTACCCAACATGGTCGTACACGTACGATCTGCGGCGAATCATTCAGGAGATATTCGACGGCCTGTCGTCAAGACTGTCGTAGAAGGGAAACTTCCGATGGCTTTTGAACATCTTCTGATTACAGGCGGCGCCGGGTTTGTCGGGTCCAATCTGGCCATTGCGCTTAAGCGTGCGAATACCGATTGGTCCATCACCGCGTTGGACAACCTCAAGCGGCGTGGCGGTGAGTTGAACCTGCCTCGGTTAAAGCAGGCCGGTATCAGTTTCATCCACGGCGACATTCGGTGCCCGGAAGACTTTCAGGCGGCCGGCCCATTCGACCTGCTGATTGACTGCTCGGCCGAGCCATCGGTACAGGCTGGTACCGATGATGCGCCGACCTATGTTCTAAACACTAATCTGACGGGCACGCTCAATTGTCTGGAGTTGGCGCGCCGGTATCAGGCCGCTGTATTGTTTATCAGCACGAGCCGCGTCTATCCGATCGCAGCACTCAACGCGTTGGAGTTTTCCGAAGACGCGACCCGGTTCACGTGGACCGCGAACGAATCAATCCCCGGTTTTTCATCTGAAGGTGTCGGCGAATTATTTCCCTTGCATGACGCGCGCTCTTTCTACGGTGCCAGCAAACTGGCATGCGAACTGATTATTCAGGAGTACGTTCACAGCCACGGCATGCGCGCGCTGGTCGACCGTTGCGGCATCCTCACCGGCCCGTGGCAGATGGGCAAAGTCGATCAGGGCGTGGTCACGCTCTGGGTCGCCCGACACGTCTTCGGCAAGCCGCTGTCCTACATTGGTTTTGGCGGCAAAGGCAAACAAGTCCGTGATTTGTTGCATATCAATGATTTTGCCGATCTGGTCGTACGGCAGATTCAGATGCCTGACGTCTGGGACGGCCGCATTTACAACGTCGGCGGCGGAACCGAGGTGTCCACATCATTGATGGAATTGACGGACCTGTGCCAGCAGGTCACCGGCAACCAGATCCCGATCACGCCGAAACCCCAGACCAGTGACGTGGATTTGCGTCTTTATTTGACCGACGCACGCAAGGTACGAGCCGATTTTGACTGGCGTCCGACGCGCGACACGACGACAATTATTCAGGACATCCACCAGTGGATCGTCGAACATCGTCAGCCCCTGGCCCCTGTGTTTGGATAAATCCATGAAGCTTTCGATCGTGATCCCGGCTTACAACGAAGAGCAGAACATCGGCAAGTGTCTCGAAGAGCTGCGCGCCGGGGTAGGCCAGAAACACGGGATTGACTACGAAATCATCGCCGTTAATGACAACTCGAATGATCGCACTGAGGAGGTCATCCGCGAGCAGAATCAGATCGACCCGAACATTCGACTGGTCAACCGCACACCCCCGGGCGGCTTCGGTCGTGCCGTGCGAGCCGGTATCGAACGAATCAGCGGGGACGTCGTGGTAATCTACATGGCCGACCTCTCGGACGACCCTGAAGACGTTGTCGCCTACTACAACAAAATCTGTGAGGGTTACGACTGTGTCTATGGATCACGGTTCGTCGAGGGCAGTGTGGTAGAAAACTATCCGACGTTGAAACTGATCGTGAATCGAATTGTCAATAAAGCCATTCAATGGATGTTCTGGACACCCTTCAACGATCTGACCAACGCTTTCAAGGCCTATCGCGCCGAAGTCGTTCGTGACTGCGGCCCCTACAACGCCAGCCATTTCAACATCACGCTGGAAATGTCACTTAGCGCCCTTATCCGGCGATACAACATCGCGCAGATCCCCATTAACTGGTCGGGCCGAACCTGGGGCAGTACCAACTTAAAGCTGCGTGAGATGGGACGGCGCTACCTGAGTACGCTTCTGAAAATTTACTTCGAACGCATGCTGGTCAGCGACGACTTGCTGGCCGAACGTTTGTCCGGCAACAGTGCCAACCACAATAAACTGGCAGATCTGGAAAAAAGGGTTGAGCACCTTGAAGCTCGTGTGATGGATGAATCGTCCGAGTCTATGTCCGATTGACCGATCAAAAGCATCTGAGGTGCTTTCATCCGCAGGTAAGCTCGATGCGTAAATGGCTTGTCCCAATCGGTATCACAGTCCTTGGTTTGATCGTAGCTGTTGCAGGTTTGCTCTATGGAGCAATCACCGTTGGTGTGCCGCACATAGACCCTACTCCTGATCAAGCGGCGGCCGAAGAATTCAATCTCGCAATAAGCAGTTGGGGTGTGGGCGCTGGTGCCCTTCTCTTTCTCGCCGGCATGCTGCTCACTGTCATCTTGGGGATAGTGCACCTGTTGCGGCGATCGCCGCGCCGCGTGCCGTGAGAAACGGACACAATGATCAGGTTCCTGGAGGTGACGCAACATTTTCATAGTGCTGCCACATAAGGCTACCCTGTTCTCTCATGTTGCGATAACGGTGTCCTTTGCCGGATGACAAGTCCAATCCATTTATCTATCCTGATTCCGGGTCCAAGGAAACACACGTTGTCGAATCCGGCACTGGCCGGGGGACCGTTGGTATGTCATCTGGATCAGCATTTGACGCGCACGTCGAGAAGACGGCAAAGCAGCCAAAGATCGTTATTGCCGGCGGGAGTGGGTTCCTGGGGCGAACGCTCAGCAAACTGCTGTTACGCCATAACTATCGGGTAATTGTGTTGAGCCGATCGTCGCCGCCGAAGGATGCGGTGGACGGGGTTGCCTGGCTGCAATGGGACGGCCGGACACACAGCAGTTGGTGCAGTGAACTCGAAGACGCGGTGGCACTCGTCAATCTGGTTGGCAAGAGTGTTGACTGTCGCAAGACGCCAAAAGAACGGGAAGAGATTCTTTCGTCGCGCGTGGATTCGGTGCGTGTGTTGGGTGAAGCAATCAGTCTGTGTTCCAATCCCCCGCCGGTGTGGGTACAGTCAGGTTCGGCGCATATTCTGGGCGATCCGGTGCCGTTCGATACGATCTGTGATGACAATTCGCCAATCGGGGAAGGGTTTGCACCGGAAGTCTGCATGCAGTGGGAGAAGGCATTTCACGATGCGATCATGCCGCAGCAGCGCGGCGTGCTGTTTCGGATGAGTTTTGTGCTTGGCCATGACGGCGGCGCGATGCAGCGGCTGGTGAAGCTGACGCGCTGGGGGCTGGGCGGACGCATCAGCTCGGGCAAACAGTACATCAGTTGGATTCACGAAGACGACATGAGCCGATTGTTTCTAGATGCGATTCGCGACGATCAGTACCGGGGGACGTATCTGGCGACGAGCCCAAGGCCGGTGACCAACGCGGTATTCATGTCAACACTGCGATCTGTGTGGCGACGGCCGTGGTCCCCGCCGGTGCCGGCGTTTATGGTGAGGTTGGGCGCGCGTTTGATTATGAATACCGATCCGGAACTGGCACTATTGGGGCGCCGCTGTATTCCCAGCCGGCTTGTGGAAGAGACGAATTTCTGGTTCAAGTGGCCGCAGTTGCAGCCGGCACTCAATCATTTGCGCGAAGCAACCTTAACGGCTCGGCATTAGTTCCGCGCAGGCACTGACCGGATCGCTGGTGATAAGCCGTACGCGCCCGGACAGGCTGTTCAGCGACAGATCGATCACCAATTCGCCGCTATTCCACTCGACTGGCTCGAAGGTGCCTTCATCAACGCGTTGCACGCTGCCGCGGTCGCCGCTGATCGGCCCCTCGTAGTTCAGATAAATACCGCGATGTGGCTGAAGCGGTGTCAACTTCCAGCGTGCCAGACGCGCCCATTGGTCGGGTGGTTCCGAGACGCGCGCCGCCCAGAGCGAATGAAGCTCGCCGGCCCGGTCGGGATCTTCCAGCAGCCAGTCGTAATGCGATGCTTCCCCCATTTCATGGCGCAAAACAACGGTGCGCCAATATTTGGGTGGCAAAGCAGATGGGTCTGATTGGGGGTGTTGAGTTGTCACCAGTGCGTCGGGGTCTTATCCTCAAGCCTGTTGGATCACACGAGGAACAGGTTCTATGAATACGATACATCGCCAGACCGGTTTGTACCTCACACTGGTCATCTGTTTTGGCCTGATATCGGGCTGTAATACCAAGCCGGGCAATGAAACACTGCGCAATCGGGCGGTGGTCGCCGCGTCGCGGCAACAATATGCCGAAGCGGCGGAACACTACCGGCAGGCGATCGAGCAGAACCCGACCGACTGGCGGGCCCACATCGGCCAAGGCAAGGCGTATATGAAGCTCAAACAGTGGCCGGACGCCCAGTTGGCCATGGAGCGGGCACTGACCCTGCGACCAGACCACAAGCAGACGCCAAAGATTCTCGATGACATTGCTGAGTGCCTGTTCCGCCAGAGCCGCCGCAATGACCTGTACCTGCATCTTCAGAACGCGGCCTCGACGTACGTCACCAGCTATGACTTTCTTCGCCAGGCAAACTACATGACCAAAATCGGCGACATCGACAGCGCCAAACTCGCGTATCGAAAGGCGGCCCATTTCGCCAAGCCGGATGATGTGCGCCCCTACCTTGCCCGAGCCGCGTTCTATGAAACGATCGGCGATCAGGAGTCAGCGATTATTTCGCTGCGCCAGGCGTATGGCATTCGCCCGGAAGAGCCACATATCGGTAGTCGGCTGCGGCGTTACGGCATCGTGCCCGGCCCGACGATCGCCCTGCCGCCGGACAGTGACCCGTTGCCGGAAGAACAGGTAATCGGCGTGACTGAAATGCCCAAGCCGGAAGTGCAGGTATTCGAGTTGCCGAAGTTCCCCAAGCAGAAGCCCGCGCCAGAGGACTCAGCCGAAGTGGTCGTGGAAGAAGTTGATGCTTCGGTTGGCGATGGTGGTAGCGAACAGACGCCGACCGCGGATGAGCCGGTGTTGATTGAGTTGCCGACGGCATCGGAACCGGAATAAGTTCAGTTCGGGTAATCGGCCTTCTGTTTCCAATCGGTTTCGTACGTGCCCGGGATGCCGTGGTAGTCGCGCGGGAAGACGTAGTCTTTGCGGAGCGGGAAACCTTCCCAGTCTTCAGGTAGCAGGATGCGGCGAAGGTCCGGGTGGCCATCGAACACGATTCCCATCATGTCGTAGGCTTCGCGCTCGTGCCAGTTGCCGGCCGGCCAGAGGTCGCACGTGGTTGGAATGTGCGGGTCTTCCCGGCTGCAGATGACCTTGACGGCAAACCAGTGGCCGTGGGCTGACGAACGGAATTCGTAGGCCGCGGCCAGTTCATTGTCCGCCACGTAATCGACTGCCGAGATGCACGCGAGCCAATCGAATGACAGGTCTTTGTCGTTGTACAAATACTCGGCGATCTCGCGCCAATGCTCCGCTGCCACGTGGACGCGCGGGTGCTTGTCGTCGATGAAGGCTTCCGCAATCTTTTCGCCAAAGGCCTGTTTGAGCTTGTCGACAATCTGGTTCGGTTGCATGTCAATCTCTCAGCGGGGTTTACAGGCTGGCCATAATAACCATGAGACGGGCAGTTCTCAATCCGGCATGCGACCGGCTCATTTCACTGCCACCGCGCGAAGACAAAATCTGTCGACTCCAGCGGAATGACGACCTTGACTTGGCCACCGCCAAGTTTTTCAACCGGCAGTTTCCCCTGCCTCGCTGAATATAGTTCACCACAGGCCTTATTCGGCAGGATGGTAACCTCCAACTGCTCGATTGTCTTGGTTGTGTAGTTGGCCAGCGGAACCACCCAGCCAACCTCCCCCTGCATCATGGTTGCTTCGACGACCGGGTGGGACAGTGTCACTGGCAGCTCCACGTCGGCAGACACGGCCGGAACTGCAATGAAACGACGGTGAGCCGCGTCAAATTCATCTGGACACAGGGAGTGGTCTGTTTTCCTGACACGGATGGCATCGGTTGCTGTTTGCTTATGTTCCTGCTCGGTGAGCTTCATCACTTCACAGACCAGCGCCAGCGGCCTGACCATCGGCTGATTCTCCGAATCCTTGATTGCTTCAAATGCTTTTCTGGCTTGATAGGTGTATGACACCGCCGGTAGAAATCCAACCATCACCACGCGCCCCTTGCCGCGCGCCACTTCCACTTCGGCCGGCGTGCCATCTTTAAACGTTGCCCGCGGTGGCTTGGCATCTTTCATGGTCCCGAACGTCTGCTTGCGGTATGCCAATGTGGCTTTGCCCGCAGGGTCACCCGCAATGGTAACAGTCCCCTTTTCCTTTAACAGGCGACACATGTAGACACTTGAATGGCGAAACGCCTGCAATGTCTGCGCCTGATTGCGTTTGAGTTGGAGGGCCTTATCGAGCTTGGTCGTCGGCGCGTTCAGTTTGGTGCGCGACGCGGCGCCGGGTGAGAGAGTCAGCGTGCCGCCTGCCTTAACCCATTTGGCCAAAGGGGCAATACACTTGGTATCGATCTGTTCACCGAACAGATAAACAACCTTATAGTTACTAAGAGCGCCTTCCTTGGCTTCGCGTTCGCTGATCACGTCAACAGGAATCTGTGCATGTCGCAGCGCGATGTAGGTCATCATGCGCTCCATGGCCAGAATGTTGTCGTGACCGGCTGCCCAGAGGTCGTAGCTGGTGCTGTACAGAATGGCCGTGTCCGCCGGCTTGGGCATGGCGTCCATCAGCACGTCTTCGGCCGCGCCGATTTCGTGGCAGGTCTCCGCTACGGCTGCATAGCGCGGCCATTGTTGATACCAACCACGCTCGTGCCCGGCATAAACCGGCTGATATGCGTAAAAGTTGAGCATCTTCGCGCCCTGGGCGATGTTGCTATAGGCCTTGAGCTTGATATCCAGCGGCCGGCGCCCGTAACTGGTGATCACGTACATGTGAATGGGCTGGCCATGCTTGCGGGATGCGGCTCGAAGGAGGTTGACGTTCCAGCTGGTCAACTGATTAGTAGCCCCGCTGTTGGTCCAGTCTTCGCTCATGGCGATGTCGAGCGACTGCTGGTTTTCAAACCACTCCCAGTAGTCGTTGCCCTGCATGTACATGTTGGCCATGTACACCGCGCCGTCGCTGAAGTTCTGAGTGGTCTGTACTTCCTTGCCTAAGTGCTTGTGAACCGCATCTGAAGCAATGCGGAAGAATCGTGCGACCGACCAGGCCCGGAACTTCTGGCTCAGGTAATACAGCAGCGGCTCTTCATGGTCGCGGTCGTCCGTCATGGACAACTCGTCGAATGTTTCGACACCGAGATCAAACGGCAGGTACCCCCGATCATCGACCCATTCGCGAAATGCCTTCTGGTCCACATCCCGCTTGACCATCAACGCCAACGAACTGGCGGATGCTTCGTCCATCAACTTGTTCTGCACCATTCGATCCATGTAGGGATAGTCGGCGAGCTTTTTGGCCTGATTTTTAAGGCGGCGGTTCAGTTCCTGAATGTCCGGCTCATTGAAGCCGCCCGGCCCCATGTGCCAGATGCTACTTTGCAGTCGGCCGAAGATGACGCCGTCTTCATAGTCCTGTTTCTGAATGTAACTGGAATTGCCGTTGATCCCCATCCACGCCAGCGACTGTCGTTCGTAGTGGCCGGTCAGATCACTGACGCGTGACTCATTGGTGGGATAGCCCAACAGAACAGGAAACTTCGCCGGCCGTTTGCCGAACGCAATCTTAGGAAACGTGGCGACCACATCAGCGGTTTCTTTTGCGAACTCATAATCCGGCCTCGGCAGCTTGCCGTCGGTCAGGTCATCGGTCGCCCGAATGGCAATCGCCGGCCCAGGGCCTTTTCTCTCGATTGTGCGGACGATGGCTGATTCATCTGGCGCCGTGGCAAAGTCGACACTGTAATGCGATTGCCCGGCTGCCTTGTGGCCGTAGACAACCTGGGCATGAATGAAGAAGTTGGTCGTCCAGCCGGTGTAGAGCACGCGCGAAATGTTCACCCATGGCGTCTGCTCGCCTGGCTTAAGCCACTTTGAGCGATCACCTTGAATCGATGCGGCAAAGCCGCCCTTGTCAAACGCAATGTTGCGATACCACGGTTCGCGCATCTGGTCGATGAACGTGTAGAAGTAGCAACCCGGCACATCGATACCGTGCAGGCGAATACGCATGTAAGTCTGCGGAGCAAAGTCGCGGTACTCCGGCTTGTACTCCGTGTCCATCGTCAGCAGTACGCAGTCCACTTGTCTTACGTGTGGGTGACATTTGTAGGGTTTCTGCTTCGAGATGGTGAGAGTTGCCTTGCCCTTCTTCAGCGGCACGGTGAAGGACTCGCGGATTTCCCAGTCGCGACTTGGTACCCAGTGATAGCGTGCCCAGACTGCGTTACCGCCGACGCCGGTCTTGAACAGCTTGTGATCGTATGTCTGTTTATATGCAGGTTTGGTTTCACCCTGCGTGATAGTCAGATCAAATGGGGCGCGCCAACCTTTGGCGACCTTCGGAAACTCCGCGTGACGCACCCAGATCAGGTATTCACCGTCTTCGGAAATGTCTACTTCGGTCGACGCGGTTCCCTGTCCTTCGGTTGCGCCGCTGAGTGTTTTGAAGTTGGAAATGAAAGGCGCCTTGAAGTGGCGGCTACTCTCCTTGATGGACCATCCTTCGCCGTTGATCGTAAAGTCCTCGGCTTCGACAAACACCGATCCACCTTCCGGTCCGTCCCATGGCTGCGGCGCAGCGAAAGCCGTGGTGGCAATACTGATAACCGAAAGAATGAACGTGAAAAGACATGGCCGAATCGGGCATTGGTTTTTCATCATGCATGCAGTATAGCGCCAGATTCTAGACAGTGTGAAGAAGCCGGAGTATGTTGAAATTTCATCATGTCGCACTGGTAAACTGCGGCGTTTTCACAAGGATTCTTTTGATGCAACGAGTGGTGTTTCCCGAGCAGAACAAGGTGGTGGTTGAATCAGGCGAGATCGAACCGCCTCAAGCCGGCGAAGTGCAGACACAGACAATTTACAGTTGCATCTCGCCCGGTACGGAGTTGGCCTTTCTGCGCAAGCTGCCGGGCGTCCGTATCGCATATCCATATGGGCCGGGATATTCCAACGTTGGCCGCGTTGTCGCGCTGGGTAGTGATGTTAAGGACTTAAAAGTCGACGATGTGGTTGTCACACAAAGCAGTCACGTAGCGATTGCCAATCGAGCAGTTGAAGAATGTTATCCCGTGCCGGACGGCGCCGATCATCTGCATGCCTCCATGAACACCATGGTTGGGATCAGTCTTCAAGGTGTGCGCAAGGCTGAATTACAACTTGGTCAATCCGTCGCCGTCATCGGGCTTGGGATCATCGGCAACCTGGCAGGTCAGTTGGCCCGCGCTGCCGGCACAACGTGCGTGGTTGGGATTGACCCGGTCGGCTGGCGACAGGACATCGCCAAACAGTGTGGTTTTGACTTTGTCTGCAGTTCTTCAGAAGAAGCGAAGGACCTGCCGCTCTCCAAGCGCGTCAAGAATGCCGATGGCTTTGACGTTGTGATCGAAGCGACCGGCATCAGTGAACCAATCAAGCAGGCATTCAGCATCACGCGACGAATGGGGCGCGTCGTCCTGCTCGGCTCGACCCGGGGGCTGGCGGATGGTGTCGATTTCTACGGCGCGGTCCATCATCGGGGACTGCATATCGTCGGTGCGCACACCGGCATACGGACGACGGTGGACGAGATTGCCCCATATTTCACACCGCGAACGGATTCGCTCGTGTCACTGGAAATGCTCCAATCCGGACGCGTTGACGTGGCGCCATTGATCAGCGACGTCATCAAGCCGGACGACGCCCCGCGGGCCTATGAACGCCTGATCGCCCGGGACGAACAATTAATGACAATTGCGATAGACTGGCAGTAGTTCGACGGCCTAAGCTGTTGTCTCCGGCTCGTCGACCAAAGGAGCAATGGCATGAATCGCCTGATACATCTTGCGCTGTTGATCGCGCTGTTTTCGCTCTCCGCATGTGGCCCGGTCACTTTTGTTGTTGGTACATCACCTCAGGATCAGAGGCTGCAGCGCAAGGTCATCCATACGGATGAGGGGGCTTTTCTGGATCGCGTTGCGCTGATCGACGTCTCCGGCACAATCTATAACGCCGCCAAGTCGGGCTTGCTCTCCAAGGGAGACAATCCCGTCAGCCTGATTCATGAACAATTGGAAGCGGCGAGGCACGACAGTCGCACCAAGGCCATCATTCTTCGAATCAATTCGCCCGGTGGGACGGTCACAGCGAGCGAGGCAGTGTACCGCGATGTCATCCGGTTCAAGAAGAAAACCGGCAAACCGGTGGTCGTTCAGATGATGGACGTCGCGGCCAGTGGCGGCTACCTCATTGCCTGCGCGGCAGACCATGTCGTGGCGTACCCCACCACCATTACCGGCAGCATCGGCGTGATGATGCAGATGATCAGTTTCAAGCCGGCACTAAATCGGATCGGCGTGATGCCGGAATCGATCGTCAGCGGCCCGAACAAGACCGCCGGGTCCCCGTTTGAAACACTGACAAAGCCGCAGCGCGAAATCCTTCAGTCCATGGTTGATGACTTTTACGCCAAGTTTGTGGCAGTGGTCAGAAGACACCGAACGGATATCAAGGAGGAAATATTCGCGACGGCTACCGACGGACGCATCTTTACCGGCTCGCAGGCGCTTCCGTTGGGACTGGTCGATCAACTCGGGGACATTCACGATTCATTTGCCTATGCAAAGCGCGCTGCAAAGCTCAAGCGTGCTCAGTTGGTCCGGTATCACCGCCCTTTGACGTACGTGGGATCCCCCTATACGCATTCGCCGGTGGATGGCGCCGATCAGACACAGATCAATCTTTTGCAGGTAAATCTGCCGGAAGGGCTCGCCGATTCGTCGGTTGGCTTCTATTATTTGTGGGACCCAACTGCACGTTGATGCCGATACATTCGAAAGATCGTTCGATCACGGATCGACGTGTAACGGGCTGACGTGGTTAGGGAGAACACACAAGTGGATAGCATCGAACTGGAATGCCCCGGATGCGCGGATGTACTGGAGATTGACACCGCTTTTGCCGGAGGGATCTGCCGTTGTGCGACGTGCGGTGAACTGATGACCGTTCCGGCGGCCGGTAGCACCGGTGAGCCACAGAAACTAAGCCGGCCAAGCCGCCCCGATCGGCCTGATGTGCCGGGAGCGCCTGTCGACGATGAAGAAGAAGTCGTCGGCGATCTGATCGACGAGGAAGACGAAGCAACGTTTACCACCACCAGTGGCGAGACGGTCAAGATCGACCGCCGCAAGGTGCCGACAGCTCGAAAAAAGAAACGCGCGATGAAAGCCGGCATTCTGGCAGGGTTCATCGTGTTTGCACTCGCGCTGGTGTTCTGCTGCTACGTGGCCATCAATTTTCTTCTGTCTGGTGACAAGACCACCAGTTCTGAAGCGGAAACATTCACGCGCGAAGTACTCGGAAATTACGATCCCAACGTCAACCCGTTTGAAATGACCAAGCCCAATTTCCTGGGGATCACACTGGATGATGAAGTCGTTGTGCTGGTGGATGCTTCCTCTGAGAGCCAGCGATGGCTCAACCTTGCCAGGTTCGCGGTGCAGAAGTCACTGGACAGCATGCCGGACGGGAAGAAGGTTCAGATTCTTTTCTGGACGGAAGGTGAAGGGCACGTGTTTCCGGATAAGTCCATGCGCGCGATCACCGCGGGCGACCGGGAAAAACTAGGCGCGTTTCTAGACGACATCTACGCAACCGGCCAGACGGATCTTTCCATCGGCCTGTCCAAGGCGCTGGTTTATAAACCCAAGCACGTAATCTTCGTGACCGGTCAGCTTTTTGACGACGATCAGGCGAACAAGGTGCTCAACATTCTCGAACAGTACCCCAACGTGCTGATCGAGATGATCATGATCGGGCAGGACACGCCCAAGCTGCAGAACTACATCGAATCGCAGAAAGGGCAGTATGTGAATCTGCCGATTCAGCGATTGGGAACGTGGTATCGGGAAGTGAATTGAGAGCCGGCGACCAGTGGGCCAACTGCTCCAATCACATCGTTCTTAGTTTGCCTCTGCACGCAGCGGACCGGCCAGTGCCTTAATCACAAACAATCGTCCAGGCATGGTCGGCATATATGAGCTGGGAACCCACGGGTCAGCACCGTAGCGCAACGTCATCCAGATGCTCTGCCCCTGCCAGTTCAGTGGGCCGTGTGCGCCGTCCGCACCACCGATGCAGTAGTCCGCCTTGGTGTACAGGCCGGGCCCAATGGTGTTGGCGAACAGCGGGATCAGCGTCATGCGGCTGGCGAAAGAATGCAGCGAGTTCTGTTCGATGGTCAGTGGATGCAGCGCGGCGCCGATGCGGTACGGATCTCGCTTCCATGCGGCTGCCGATTTGTACTCGTCCGCAAAGTGTGGCTCCCAGAAGGCGATGTGGCACGCCCTTCCGATGCCGTACACCACAACAAGTTTGCCACCCTTCTTCTTGATAGCCGCGATCTTGTCTGGGTATTGCGGCAGCAGTTTCTTGGTTGCAAAGAAACGCTGTTTCTTCGGCACGGTCAATTCGCCGAGCGGACCGTACAGCGCTTCTTCCATGGCGCCCTGAAAACTGCCCGGCGCATTCGGCGGCGTGCTGTTGCCGTTCTTGTCCGACCACTCGTCCATGTTGAAACCACTGACGTGCTTCCATGACACGTTGTGTTTTTTCGTGAAATACACCGCCCACTTGTACATACCCATCGGGCCGACCGGCAGAATCATGGCCAGCGGTTTGCGCTTCTGAGCCGACTCGCGCACCTGGTTGAAAATCTCATAACCCATCATGGCGTTCATGGTTTCAACACCGCCGGAACTGTCATCGCAGATGACCGGCTCAAATTTCTTGTGCCAGTGCTTCTGACGTTCGACAAACTGCTTGGGTCCATAGTTCGTGATACGCTGAATCTTCTTATAGTCCCACCCCTGCGGATAGTACGGACCGGCGTAAGAACCTTCTTGCGTGGAAATAAAGTCGATTGCCATGAGGGCTTATCCTCCAAATCAATGAATGCGTTTACGAGAGAAGTTGATCATACCATTTAAATGCATCGTCCATGGACGACAACTGCGTGCAGATCATCCAGGCCCGGCAGGTAATGGTTTCACCCGCCTGCACGTCCCGGCCGATCAGTGAGAAGTCGTGCGCCTGCCACTTGCGGTTGTATGACAGGCTCGGGCAGTGCTCTGGATCGGCGATATGGATGATCTGCCATTGACCGCCGGCAACGTCGCTGATCATGATCGGCCGATCATAAATCTGCTCGTCAAATGTAAGGTCTGGCTTTGCATCTGGAATGGGTGAGCCAACCACATTCAGGCGATCGCGTATTGTTGTGATGTCCAGCATGGATCGGCCAAGATATCGGTGCTCGGTATCGGTCAAGGCTGGTTGCTGCCATGAACCGTTCACGTATACATGGGGCGCATCCTGTGTCGTGAAATAGTTACTGATAAAACCTTCGAAAGCTGGAATCGCGTCGCTGAAGTGAAACGTGTAGGTCGCACTGATACAGGCACTATCGAGCAACTCATAAATGATTGAAGAACGAACCGGCCAATTTTCGTATGGCTCAAAATCAACCTGGATTCCGTTGTCGATGAGCTTTGTGTGCCGAACGGTCTTGAATCGCGGAACAAACCAGCCACCTTCACGGTCGGCTGCAAAGTAGTGCTCAAGGTTCATACACATCGAACGTGTGGCGGGACCGCCGCGCTCACCGCCCGTCAATTCGACGCCGTGCCATTCGCCACCGGAGATATAACCGGCCACGTCGCCATATCGGAATCGTAACGACGGTGCTATGTCGGCCGGTGGTACGCGTTCTGATGGCATCACTTTGTCCCCTTACGGATGGACAACGAGATTGCCCAGTTCCTTCTTGAGAATACAGTCGTGGGGATATGGATGGCCTTTGTGCTGACGGAAGCCTTCCGCGAACTTCACGCCGATTTCCTTGCCGCGCAGGGTGCCCCAGTCTTTCATTGACTTAATGTACTGGTCCATGCCATGATGCTTCATCAGCCAGTCGCGTTGGGATGCATGGGCCTTGAGTGATTTGGCCTTGGTGGTCATGGTACTGCTGATGTTCACATACGTGGATGGCTCAACGCGGTTGCCATATGGATCAACGCCTTCGACCGGGTCAGCGTAGTAAAGGTAAGGCAGCATCGAGCCGTTGGGAATCGCGCCCGGCGCGGTGTTCGGCACGGCATAGCCGAACGTGGCGGTGCGCACGAGTTGGGCAGTCACCTCATGGTCCATCATGTAGTCCGTCAGACTGTGGGTAAAAACGACGGACGGCGCGATATGCCGGGTGAGCATGACCGCCTGGCGAATCGTTCGTTCATCGAACGTGACCATCAGATCGCGCGCCTCGAGGCAGTGGTACTCGCCGCCGAGGATCTTGGCTGCTTTTTCACCTTCGGCTCGGCGAGTTTTTGCAATGGCAATCGGGCCCTGGTCCATTGAGCCGCAATCGCCTGGCGTGGAAGTTACAACGTGAATCTTCCATCCCTTTTTGGCCAATAGCAGAAGCGTGCCGGCCGCGAGGATTTCACAGTCGTCCGGATGGGCCATGAAGCACATCGCTACTTTTCGTTTGATCTTGCCGCTACTCATATGTGTTGATTCCTGTTAGTTCTTCGCTGTCAGTAACACGACGACATGGCAGGCAATTGCCCGTCCTTCGCCGATCGCGTCCATCTTCTCGTGCGTCTTGCCTTTGAGGTTGATTCGGCTGACGTCGCACTGAAGCAGCCTCGCAAGGTTGTCCTTGATCGCACCTTTGTGAGGCGAGAGTTTCGGCCGCTGAAGAATAACAGTCAAATCGAGGTTACTGATCTCGTAGCCGGCGTTGAGCATGCGGTCTGTAGCCGCTTCGACGAAGACGGTGGAGTCCGCGCCTTTCCACTTTGGATCGTTGTCTGGGAATAGCTGGCCGATGTCGTCCTGGCCCAACGCGCCGAGCACCGCATCTGTTACGGCGTGATAAACCACATCTCCATCAGAGTGAGCATCACAGCCGCGATCGTGTTCGAGCTTGATACCGCCGACGATCAGGTCAAAGCCTGGCTCGAGCCGGTGCAGGTCAAAGCCGTGGCCGATTCGGAATGGTAATGGCTGTGAAGTCACTTAAGGCCGTATTCCTTGAGCTTGCGATACAGCGTCCGCTCACCGATGCCCAGCGCCTTGGCTGCCTGCTCACGATTGCCGTGATGCACGCGCAGCGCTTCGCGGATTGCCTGTTTCTCCAGATGGTCCAGGCTCATACCGCCCTTAAGATCGACGGTGCCGGCTTCATCACCTTCCCCCTGACGAACTTCGTCAGGCAGGTGTCGCGGGGCGACCTTTTCGTCATCCGTTGTGACGATTGCCTGCTGAATCACATTGATTAACTGCCGCACGTTGCCCGGCCAGTCATAGCGCTGCAGCGCCATGAGCGTGTCTTCGGCGAGTTGGACACCGGGGTTATTGAACTGCTGGCCGAATTCGGCTGCGTAGTGCTGCGACAAAAGCGGAATATCCTCCCGCCGCTCGCGCAGCGCGGGCAATGCCAGTTGCGCGCCCTTGATTCGGAAGAACAGGTCTTCGCGGAATTCGCCCTTCTTGACCAGTTCGTCAAGGTCGCGATTGGTGGCGGAGACAAGCCGAACATCCACGTGTTTGGGTTCGTTGGAGCCGACGCGTACCAGTTCACCGCTTTCGAGCACGCGCAGCAGTTTGGCCTGCATGGGCATGGGCATGTCGCCGATTTCGTCAAGAAACAGTGTGCCGCCATCGGCATATTCGAATACGCCGACACGATCGCGCTCGGCGCCGGTGAAGGCGCCACGCACATGGCCAAACAGTTCACTTTCAAGAATCGACTCACTCAGCCCGGCACAGTTGACCGGCTTGAACGGCTTCTTCTTACGATTGGAGTTCTGATGAATCGCCTTGGCAACCAGTTCCTTGCCGGTACCCGACTCGCCGGTGATCAGCACCGGGATGTTACTCGGCGCAATCTGCTTGAGCTTCGTAATGACCGTGCGAATGCCCGGCGAGTTGCCGATGATGCCTTCAAAGCCGAACCGGTCGTCCAGCTGTTCCTGCAGTTGCGTGTTCTGGCCGCGGAGCATGACCTCGCGGATCGCGTGACCACACAGCGTACGAAAGACGTCCAGGTCCAATGGCTTTTGGATAAAGTCGTACGCCCCACCTTTGAGGGCCGCTTTGGCCGTCGGAATATCGCCATGAGCAGTGACCAGAATCGTCTCGGCATTCTGTTGCGATTGTCGCGCGGCTTCGAGCACTTTCAGGCCATCTTCTTCCTCATCCATGACCAGATCGGTCACCACCAGATCGAACTGCCCGTGCGCCAATTCTTCTTGCGCGCCGGGCAGGTCGTGAACAATCGTGCACACATGCCCGAGTCGGCGGAGCGCTTCAGCCATCACTTCGGCATGGCCCTGCTCGTCATCCACCAGCAGAATCTGGGCGGTCGGCATATTGTCGTCAGCAGCAGTCATAACGTCGTTTCCTGTTTCGAGCGATCGATAAGGATAACGGAAATGGGTCATTTGTGGCAGGTGCGCTATAATGCGGAGCATGAGTCAGTCAACCACGCAATCCAGCACTTCGGGCAAAGTGGACAGCGCGCTGTTGCGTGTCGGGTGTGTCAGCTTTATCAACGCCAAGCCGCTGATCGAGGGCTTTAAATCTTCGGCTGACAATCCGGTTCGGTTCGAAGTGCCTAGCGGACTGCTTGATGGACTTGAACAGCGCGAGATCGACATCGCACTGTGCCCGGTGATTGACTACTTTCGCAGTAAGGTGCCTTTAACCATCGTGCCATCCGGTGGCATCGGCTGCTGCGGTGCCACGATGACCGTTCGGCTATACAGCCAGATTCCCATCGAACAAATCACGCAGGTCTACGCCGATACGGACAGCCACACCAGTGTCGCCCTGCTTCGCGTATTGCTTGCAGAGCAGTATGGCATCCAGCCGACACTGACGGATTACAACGCTTCCGCGGTCAGCATGTCCGATGACCTGTCGGACCGGCCGCAGGCCATGCTGTTGATCGGTGATAAGGTAGTGACCGATTCGCCCAAGGCTGTGAACTATCCCCACCAGTTGGATTTGGGAGAAACCTGGGCGGCGCTGACAGGTTTGCCGTTCGTGTTTGCGGTTTGGATGGCGCGCGAGGGTGAATCGCTGAGTGACCTGCCGGAACGCCTGTCTGATGTGCGCGAACACAATGCAAAGCGCAGCGACGCTATTGCCGACATGTACGCACCGAAGCATGGCTGGCCGAAGGATCTTGCGCGGAAGTATCTCGGCAAACTGATGAGATATGACATCGGTAAGCCGGAACTGACCGCGATCGAACGATTCGGCGCGTTGGCTCATAAATACAAATTGATCGAACAGGTCCGACCCTTGAATCTCTACCAATGACCGTTCGCGCCAAAGACACGTATCGCTGTCAGACCATCGCCGACCTGGCTCGGCAGCTGATGAAGTACACCCCTGCCGAGAAGCGACGCGAGGAAGTGCGCCGAGCTGAAGCATTGCACGACCAGATCAACCCCGATCAGAATTATCCGCTGGACTTCATTCAGTATCGCATCACCGGCTATCACAATGAGTCGGAACAGGAAGACGCCACCATTCTGGTGGGTGACGCGATCCTGCCGGACTTGCGCAACCTCATTGATGAATTGAGCAAGTCCGTCGGCATGCCGATCACGGAAGACGACCCGGCCCAGACGGTCGAAGCCGTTGCCGAGCGACTGGGGATCAACACGCGCACGCTCAGTCGCTGGCGAAAGCAGGGGTTGCGATGGCGCTGGCTGTTACTGCCCGGGAAGACGCGCAAGCGTGTCGGCTTCACACCCGCCGCCCTGGAGCATTTCCAGAAGAACCACCCTGAACAGTTTGAGCAGGCCACGAGCTATACCCGTATTGATGGCGCAATGCGCGAGCAGATTCTCGAACGTGCCGCAAAACTGGCAATGGCTCGCGACGTGACGCTGAACCAGGTTGCGGCCCACCTTGCAAAGCGCACCGGCAGAGCCTTGCAGACGATTCGAATCCTGCTTGAAAAACACGAGCAGCAGAACCCGGACGCCCTGCTGTTTCCCGATCGATCGGCGCCGCTGACCGATCTGCAGAAGCGGCAGATTTATCGAAAGTTTCGCCAAGGCGTTGGCGTTGCGGCGCTATGCAAAACTTTCGGGCGCACGCGATCAACGATCTATCGCGCCGTCTCACAGCGGCGCGCGGCCGCGCTGGATCGGCTTCGTCTGACGTTTGTCTATGGTGAAGTGTTTGCGAAGGAAGATGCCGACCAGACAATCCTCCGCCCTGCGCCAAAGATTGCGACGGTTCCGACTGATGAAGTGTCCGGCCACGATCTTCCGCTATCGATTGCATACCTTTACGCGCACAAATCGGTCACCGCCAGGCAACGACGAAACCTGTTGTTGCAGTACAACTACCTGAAGTTCAAAGCGGCGCGGCTGCGTGAAGATCGGGATCCATATTCGCCGCGCGCCCACGAGTTGGACGAAATCGAACGATGTGTGCGCGACGCGGTGAAACGCCGTGATTTACTGGTGGCAATGAGCCTGCCGATCGTGCTCTCGGTTGCCAGACAGAATCTTGTCGGCCAGCCGGACGGCGGGCCGCATCGCCTGATCGAACTGCTGCTGATCGGAAACGAAGTACTGTTCGAATCGGTCGAACAGTTTGATCCGAATCGCATGCAGACGTTCAGCACGTTTCTGACATGGCAGTTGCAGCGCGTTTTTGCTGTGGAGTCCGAAGATCAGCGATTGACGCGCCGAGCCCACCGACGGTTTGATCCAGATGCGGCACTGCAAATGATGCGTTTACAGGCAAGTCGCGCCGGAATTCACTTACCCTTGAACCCGGAGGCTATGCATGACGGGTAAGTGTTTCTGCTATTCTGGAGTTGTTGGTCCACAAATACAGTAGATATATGAACTTGCATACTTGACGCATCACACCGCGCATGTGCATAATGCCACTATCGTTGTGACGCATGTCCGTCTTTGAACAGGACCAGATGCATGGACGAAACTGAACGTTCGAAACAGATCCAGGAACATCTCGAAGCCATTCGCGACCTTCAGGCTCAGCAAACGAAAGGCGACACATCAAGTTGGCCGCCACAAGGTTTCTACTGGATGTTCCACATTGTTGCGGGCGCCACGCTCGGGCTTTTCGGTGCCGCTGCCAGCCTGCTGGTCAACATCATCGGCGCCACGCTGACGGGACTGCCTGCTTTCAAACTGATTCAGGTTTACCTCACGTTCCCTATGGGCGAGCGGGCATTGGCGTTGTCGTCAGAGCAGGATGGCGGTGTGGTTCTTTTCGTCGGGTCATTGCTCTACCTGATTACCGGCAGTTTGTACGGCATCGCTTTTCATCTGGTGATGCGCCTATATTTCCCGAAATCAGGTTTCGGTAAGAAGCTGGCGATCGGCTCAGGTATCGGGTTGGCGCTCTGGATTATCAACTTCTACCTCATACTCAGCTGGCTGCAGCCGGTGTTGTTGGGAGGTAACTGGATCGTGTCAATGATTCCGATTTGGGTAGGTGCTGGAACGCACCTTGTATTTGCATGGACGATGGTGCTCGTTGAGAGTTGGGGACGATTTGAACCGCGCACCGCAGCAAGTGGAGCGGCCGCATGAGTAAACCCAACCGCAAAGCCGTCGGACAGTTCACCGGGTTGACGGCCATCTGCGCCGTAATGCTCGGGCTGCTGCTCGGCGCGGATGATCCGAGTGCCGACCAGAGCAATGAGGCGATCACGCAGGTGGCTTCGTATGAATCGACCTTGCCGGAATACACCGCTGCGGAAGACGACTTCCACGTTGTTCGCCCGGGTGAGCACACGCAATACAACCAGCGGGCGCGGCTGATTCGTCGCGGGAAAAAGGTGTATGCCACGCATTGCGCCGGTTGCCATGGTGAAAATGGTGACGGCAACGGACCTGGCGCGTTGCGCCTGCAGGTCAAGCCGCGCAACTTCAAGGTCGGCGTGTACAAGTTCCGTTCGACGCAACAACTTCAGTTGCCGCTGGAAGCGGACCTGCACCGAATCATCACCAAAGGCCTTCCGGGCGTGAGCATGCCTGCCTTTCCGCTGATGCCGGAGCCCGACCGCGTGGCGGTGATCGAATACATCAAGACGTTCTATCCGGCGTGGGATGAAAAGGCGCCCGAACGACAGGTCGTTCATGTGCCGCGAGCGCCGCAGGATCTACACACCAAAGACCGCGTCATGCGCGGCCGCGTGGTGTATCTGGCCATGCAGTGCGGTCGTTGTCATGGCATGGATGGCGCGGGCACGAACGCATCAATTGGGTATGTCGACGACAAGGACCTTGGCAGGATTCCGCCGCGCAACTTCACGCGCGGCCGTTTCCGTGGCGGTGACGATCCGGAAGACGTTTATCGCACATTCCACACCGGCCTCGCCGGAGCCATGCCGAAGTTTGACGATTCGCTGATCGTTTACGCCAATCAGCAGACGGTCGCAACCCAGGCCGACGTGATGTACGAAAACGAGATGGAAACGCTCAAGCCGTGGCTTGATCAGTTTGCCGCCACCCCGGCTGACATTTTCAAAATGACGGACGCCCAGAAGCGGGAAGTGGTTGTGCGAAACAGTTGGGACCTGGTGGCGTACGTGCTGTCATTGACGAAAGACCCCAAGCCAACCGCCCCACCGCCGGCTGAAACGGATACGGCTGATGCCGGTGCTGACGAAGCTGCAAGCGACAGTAGCGACGATGAGTATGGAGAAGACGATGGCTATTGAGAACACATCCGCCGCTACCGCCAAGCCGTTGAATCCGCTAGTGACGCAGTCGCTGGTCAAGTGGCACTTGATCGGCGCGTTCGTGTGGTTCACCATTTCACTGTTCGCCGGACTTTTCTACTCGATGCAGTTTTTGCAGCACTGGGTTCTGCCGGAATGGGCAATCCTATCGCCCGGCCGTGTGCGGCTGGTGCATACGAACCTGATCGCGTTCGGCTGGTTGACCAATGCGTTCCTCGCCATGCTTTACTGGACCGTCCCTCGTCTGACAGGGACGCGCGTGGCCAGCGTCAAGCTGGGCTGGCTGATCTGGCTGGCATGGAACGCGATTATTCTCGGCACCTGGGTCGGCCTGCACATCGGTGAAGCCCAGGCCGTCGAATGGGGTGAAACCCCGGTCTGGGTTGATCCGTTCGTCGTGCTCGGTGCGATTCTCGTATGGATCCAGTTCTACGTGCCGATCATCAAGAGCAAAGAGAAGTCGATGTACGTCTCGCTCTGGTACTTCTCAGCCGGCTTCATCTGGCTGGGGCTGACGTACATCATGGGTAACTTCCTGCCGCAGTATTTGGTCGCGGGTAATGCCGCCGGTCCGCTGCTCGGACTTTACATCCATGACCTGGTCGGCCTGTGGGTGACACCAATGGGTTGGGGCATGATGTATTTCTTCGTGCCGATTATTCTCAAGAAGCCGATCTGGTCGCACGCATTGTCATTGGTCGGTTTCTGGGGCCTTGCGTTCTTCTATCCGTTGCAGGGCGTGCACCACTTCCTCGGCTCGCCGATTCCGATGTTCGCCCAGTACAGCGCGGTGATCAGCACGATCGCCATCGAAATTGTGGTGGCCACCGTTGTTATCAACTTCTTCATGACGTGGCGGGGTTCCGAACATACCTTCAAAGACAATATCGCCATTCGCTGGTTCTGGATCGGCGCATTTAACTACGCCTTGACATGCTTCCAGTGTGCCTTTCAGGTCACGCTGACTTTCCAGCAGATCATTCACTTTACCGACTGGGTCGTCGGCCATGCCCACCTGGTCATGTTCGGCGTGTTCAGCTTCTGGATCTACGGGATGCTGATGCACCTGTGGCCGAAGCTGACCGGGAAGGAATGGTGGAGCAAGTCACTGAACAGTTGGCACTTCTGGCTGACCGCACTGGGCCTGTGGGTCATGTTCCTGGACCTGACCGCAGCGGGACTGGTGCAGGGCTTCATGTGGCGGGCCATGTCCAGTTGGGCAGATACCACGATCGCGAGTTATTCATTCTGGCTGTTACGAACCATTTCAGGAACAGCGATTGTGATCGGCCACATTTTGTTGCTGATCAATATGATCGCCACAGCCCGATCAACGAAGGCCAAGGCACACGTGGATATGGATTACGTGCCTTACGAAGAAACCGAAGAGGAGATGGTCGCCAATGGAACGGTTTAGTTTCGTCTTCTTTACCGCAGGGATCGGATTCTTCGTCCTGGCGTTTATCGTCAGCGGATGGGTGCCGATGCTGGAAGTGGAAGACATGGAGTACAAGACTGTCTCTGAACTGGCTCAGAACGTGCCGATCGACTTTCAGGAGATGCGCGAGCAGTATCCTGAAGCGTTCAAGAAAGCCTTCGGGGATAAGTCGGATACGGAAGCCTTTGAAGAAGCTCTGCGTCGTGGTCATAAGATTTACATTGGCGAAGCCTGCTGGCACTGCCATTCGCAGCAGGTTCGCCCGTGGGGCAACGACGAAGAGCGGTTCGGGCGCGTGGCCTATCCCGAGGAATACCACAATGAGCTGAACATGCCGCCGCTCTGGGGCACGCGCCGTGTAGGGCCGGACCTGTCACGCTCTGCAGGCAGACAGTCCAACGACTGGCACGTGGCGCATTTCTTCAATCCGCCGGATGTGGTGCCGTGGAGCGTGATGCCGGCTTATCCGTGGTTTTTTGAAGACGATGAAGTCACGCCGAATAAGGATGGCCTGTCTATCATTGCATATGTGCAGTGGCTAGGCAGTTATCACGACAACACGCCGAACGACATCTATCATATTGGGCAGATCAATGCGAAGTATGACGTGCCTGAAGAGATGTCCAATCAATCGACTGAAGCGGCGGATGCGGCTGAGCAACCGGCCGAAGAAGCGACGGGCCAATCCGACGATGCGTACGAAGACGACGACAGCGGCTATTAAGTGAGTCTAATTATGATTGCCACCGGCAAACAAGATGAAAACGACTCTTCGGTTGAGGAACGACTTGGCGACTCTCCTTCGCGCAGCCGTCAATGGTTCCTCTGGATTTTCAGCATTGTCATGATCGTCACGGCTGGGAGTGCGTTCATATTCAAGCTGATCGAATTCACCATGACGTTTATGGCGGAGAAGTCGATCCGCTTTGCCATCATGCCGCTGCTGACGTACCTGATTGTGGCGTCCGGCTTCGGCTGCCTGTTCATCTGGTCGATCCTGACGGGCCAGTTCAGGGACGTCGAAAAGGCCAAGTACCGCATGCTCGAAATGCAGGATGAGATCGACGTAACAGACGGCGTTCCCAAGACGAGCATGTAGCCGCCGCACACCATGAGATTGCACCATGTTCAAACGACATAAATTCCTTAGCTACCAGGGCTACAGCTTCCCGTGGTACGTCACACTGATCTGGATTACGTTCTTCGTGCTTGGCGTGGGGTATCTCGTCAAGAACATCCTTTTCAGTTAGAACTATTCGCATGACTTCGACGGCCTGCCAACACTGTGGCCTGCCGGTGCCATCGTCTCGTACGACGTTTTGTTGTTTCGGTTGTCACATTGCCAGCCAGATCAAGGCCGCCACGGATCAGGCTGAGGGCGGATCAGATAGTCCCCCGGACAATCCTCTGAACCTGCGGTTGGCGATCAGCATTTTTCTGACCATCAACCTGATGGTCTTCAGCTATTTCTTCTACTCCGGCGATATCTACGAGCATCGTGATGAGGGCTTCATCGCACTTGCCGGGCTGCTGGCTTACTTTCAGATGTTCCTCGGAACAATCGTGATGGTGATGCTCGCCCTGCCGATCGCCTTGGACTGGATTGGCCGCAGACGGCTTGTCCCGGATGTGACCGGCCTGATTCTCATCGGCACCACCGCAGCCTACACGCTGAGCGTGATCAATACGCTGCGCGGTGAGCCCGCCCTGTATTTTGATACGGCTGCGGTGATTCTCGTCCTGGTAACGCTCGGTGCGCATCTCGATGCACGGGCGAAGCGCAAAGCCATTGCCGAAACAGACTCGCTGAATGACGTGCTGCCCCAAACCGTTTGGATAAAACGTGGCGACGAGATAACCGAACAGCCAATCGAACAACTCTCAATTGACGATCTCGTGCGCGTTCGTGCAGGTGAACGACTACCCTGTGATGGACGGGTGCTTGAGGGTGACAGCCACGTTGATGAGGCGGTTTTGACCGGTGAGCCGATGCCGCGCGCGGTGTCATCAGGTGATCGGGTTCTGGCCGGCTCCGTCAATGTGGATGGGCTGCTGATGATTCAGGCTCAACGCATCGGCGAAGAGTGCACGGTAGTCGCTATGCGATCGATGCTGGCAACTGCTCGTCTGGATCAACCACCATTGCAGCGACTGGCCGATCGAATTGCCGCTGTGTTTATTCCGTTGGTCATGTTGATTGCTGTCGGCGTGCTGGGTTTCCATGCCACGAAAGGCAACTGGTCTCGCGGGCTGTTCGACAGCCTCAGTGTGCTGCTGATCAGTTGTCCGTGTGCACTTGGCCTGTCCGCACCCCTGGCGACATGGTGTGCCATGTCGCGTGCTGCCCGGCGAGGCATTCTGTTTGCAAGTGGCCTCGTATTTGAACGGGCTGCGCGCGTTTCGGAAGTGTTTTTTGATAAGACAGGGACGATTACCAAGTCGCAGCTTCGGCTGGACAGTGTCCAATCCAGTCACGAAATTGATGAAGATACGGCCATATCCATCGCAGCCGCCTTGGAAGCCGCAAGTGTTCATCCGATTGCGGATGCGATCACGCGGGAAGCGGCCGTTAGACAACTGGCCGTGCCAACCGCCACAAATAGTCAACTGTTGCCCGGTATGGGCATTCAAGCGGACATCGGCGGGCAATGCCTGCGACTCGGCAGTAACAGACTTTTGACCGGCGAAGATCCATTTGAGGATGCCACCGATCAATCTCCGATGCACGTCTATCTGCTGAGGGATGATGAGACCCTCGCCCGCTTCACGTTGCGTGAACAGATTCGCATCGAAGCCGGTGCGACAATTCACCGCCTGCATGAAATGGGAATGGCCTGCGAGGTATTGACGGGTGACACCGCCGCAAACGCAGCCCGGCTCGAACAGACATTAAACATCAAAGCCACCGGCGCTATGCTGCCGGCCGACAAACTCGATCGCCTGCGCGGTCGAGCGGGCACTGCAATGGTGGGCGACGGCATCAATGACGCGGCCGCCCTCTCCGCCGCAGACGTTGGCATTGCCCTGGCAGGCGCGACGGATCTTGCCAAGCAGGCGGGCAATGTCACGTTGATCGCCGACGACCTGTCGCGCGTGGCAGATGTATTTACCATTGCACGTCACGCGGTACGATGCATCCGGTGGAACCTGTTTTGGGCGTTCGGCTACAACAGTCTCGGTATCACGCTCGCCGCGTTGGGGCTGCTAAATCCCGCGCTAGCGGCGACCGCAATGGTGGTTTCCAGCCTGCTGATCATCACCACGTCCAGCCGTGCGGGTAAGATTGAAGATCGAATGGATGAGCATAAGGAACAAACATCGCCGCAAGCTCAGAAAGTTGCTAATCGCAACTTGAAGCTTTCCGCGGTCTCTCAAACCTGACACCATGGATACTGCAACGCTTACATCCCTATTTGCATCACTGCTGGTTGCCGGCCTGGCTGGGAGCTTGCATTGCATGGGCATGTGCGGGCCGATCCTCGTGGGATTCTCACAGGCATTCGAGCGGGCCAATGAAAAAGGCGGCGGCAAAGCGTCCGTCTGGCGCGACATGGCCTGGTACCACGCCGGCCGCATCTGGACATACAGCCTGCTCGGTTTTCTCGTCGGATTACTCGGGAATGGTCTACGCCACGGCTCCGAACAAATCGGCTGGCAGAAGTGGACCGCGGTCGGCCTGAGCGCAGCGGTAATCCTCAGTGGGTTGATGTTGCTGGGCATCATCCCCGGCTTGCGCGTCGACAAACTGGCCACCTGTGGCGTCAAACGCTTTGGGCGATTCAAATGGTTTGAGCAACTGCTTGCCGGACAAGGTGCCTGGCCTCGCCTGTTGCTCGGCGTCATCATGGGGTTTTTACCCTGCGGGCTGGTATACGCCATGTTGGCGGTGGTCGCCGTATTCCCCACGCCACTGCACAGCGCGATCGGCATGCTGGTCTTCGGTTTGGGCACATTGCCGTCGTTGACCGCCCTGCTCGGTGCAACCCGGTGGGTGCGAAACCGTTTGTCTGAATCCTGGCAGCAACGTTTCCGAGCCCATGGCACAAGGCTCGCGGCTGTACTGATTATTCTGGCTGGTGGGTGGATGCTGTTCCGATCCCTACAACCTCACGAAGATTGCTGTTCACCGGATAGCGCCAAATCAACACAATCGGTCTATGATGTGAGTCTAATCACGGGGTAGATAAACATGCGACAATTGGCGCCAATGGTCGTTTTCTGGGCGATGGCTGCCACTAACGTCACTTGGGCGCAGGATGATTCCGCTCAGCCGCCTGTGAAGGACGACCCCAGTGATAGAGACCGATTGGAAGATTTTGCATATGCACTCCAAGTTGGCTGCAATTTGAGGTATGACCCGGTGATCCTCTTTGACAAACTCGGCAAACTTGCCACGAATGATCTACTTAGGGTGGATGCGATTCTAATGGCACGCATGTATGCATCGCCTGCCGAACTGGCGAAGTCAGCCAAAAACCCTGAAGAGCATTCCAAAAATCATTCGAGGGTGATACTCGCCTGGAAGTTACTGCAAGCTATTGGGCTGCTAAAGGAAGGGGTGGATCTCGAGTCCGTAGTGGCATTACTCGGAAAGCCTACCGACAATTTCAAGACATGGGATACAGCTGAAAATGCCGCGTATCGCTGGGAATATCCATCAAAACTGAAACGAAATCCTGCACTCGTACTCGGATTTAAGAATGGGAAAATCAAACACATTCTTGTGGTAAATCGATGACAACCGATAAACAAAGTATTCTCAAAAGGAATTGAAACCCGCCGATTATGAGCCTCACGCCCGTCCAATCTGACATCGCCCTGTGGAACACGTTGCGTATTCGCCGCCGCGTGAAGAAGCAATTGCGCGGTCCGGACGCAATGGCCAACCGATGGATTGCCAAGGCAAAACATGCTCGGATCAACGTGGCCTATCTGCGAAAAGAAGCGGACATCATTCTCGGTATGGGCCAGGCGTGGCAGGACCTGACAGAAGCGCAGCTTGATGAACGGACCATGGAGGTTCGCAGCGTCTTTGCCCGGCGCAAATATGAGCGGGAAGACGTTCGCCAGGGCATGTGCGCGGTGCGCGAGATCGCCCGGCGAGAGCTTGGCGAATACCCCTATGCCGTGCAGGTCATGGGCGCGCTGGCGCTCTTCCACGGACAGATCGTGGAAATGGTGACCGGCGAAGGCAAAACCCTGACCGCGTCGCTTGGTGCGAGCATGCTCGGCTGGCTGCGCCGGCCGGTCCACGTGGTGACCGTCAACGATTACCTGGCGGAGCGCGATATGGACGGCCGCCGCCCGATTTATCGTCGATGCGGCTTAAAAGCGGGTTCGGTCATCGCGGACACCGAAGAGTCCGAACGTGCTGTGCTTTATCGCCAGCCCATTACGTACCTGACGCAAAAGGAACTCGTCGCGGATTGGCTGCGAGATCAACTGAGGATTGGCCGCATTACTGACCCGGTCTCCACGCGCTGGTTGGTGCAGGGCCGCACAGGCGTAGCAGACGCCGTGCTGATTCCGGACCTGTACGCCGCCGTCGTCGACGAACTGGACGCGGTATTGATCGACGAGGCGGTCACCCCGCTGATCATCGCCCAGCCGCGCGGCGAAGATGGCGATGGCGAGGTTTACATCCAGGCCCGCAATTATGCGATGGCGCTGGATTCCAATGAGGATTTCACGGTCGAACTACGCAAGCGACGCGTCAAGCTGACCGACCGCGGGCGCGACAAGCTCGACGAAATGGTCGGTGACGACAACACCCCGATGTGGCGGATTATCCGCCGGCGCGAGGAACTGGTCGAACAGGCCTTGACCGCCGAGCACTGCTACATCGAAGGCCAGCACTACAAAGTCGTCCCCGATCCGGAATCGGAAACCGACAAGGTCATGATCGTCGACGAATATACCGGCCGCTTCATGGAAGATCGTCAGTGGCAGCATGGGCTGCATCAGGCTGTCGAAGCAAAACATGAAGTCACCATCACCGGCGACCGCGACACATTGGCCAGCCAGAGCTTCCAGCGATACTTCAAACAATACCCGCATTTGTGCGGCATGACCGGTACCGCCGCGGAAGCGACGGCGGAACTGGAAACCACCTACGGCCTGCCCGTTCGCGTGATTCCGACGAATCGCCCGATCCAGCGCATTCAGTTACCTGACCTGATCTTCGTCTCAGAAGAACTGAAATGGAAAGCGATCGAAAACGAAATCGCGCAGATGCATGCACTGGGCCGGCCTATTCTGGTCGGTACCCGCTCCATTGAAGCGTCGGAGTTGCTCAGCGAACGATTAACCGAACGAGGCCTCGAGCATCAGGTGCTTAACGCGGTTCTGCATCAGGAAGAAGCGGAAATCGTCAAGAAAGCCGGTCAGGTCGGGGCAATTACCGTCGCAACCAATATGGCCGGTCGCGGCACCGACATCAAGCTTGGCCCAACGGTCAAAGACCGAGGCGGTCTGCACGTCATCCTCACTGAGCGCCATACCGCCCGACGCGTGGACCGACAATTGTACGGGCGCGCCGGCCGCCAGGGCGATGTCGGCTCGGCAAGGGACATTATCTGTCTTGAAGATGATTTGATCCTGAAATTCGCCGGGCGCACCGGCAAACTTCTGCGAGCGCGGTATTACGGCCGAAAGTCACCGCTGCCGAAGTGGATTCGTTACGTGTTTGACACGGCCCAGAAGCGTGCCCAAGGCCAAGCTGCTCAGAGTCGCGCTTCGGTGCTTCGGCATGACGAAGAACTGGACAAATCGTTGCCGCGGTAGCGGCTGAAGTTAAGAGCCGGGAATCCAATAAACCGCTGACGCGGGTGCGCCGGGAATCGCCAGGTAACCGGAGTTTGATGCTGTGGTGCCAAACACGTTCCAGGCGGCGCCGGTATGCGGATTACTCCAGAGAACGTGCCCGTCCACAAAGCCAACGTTTGCCCCAGCTCCCTGTCCATCGTTGTTCAAATGGTTAGGCCGATTCGGCATCAGCGTTGAAATACCCACGCCAACACCGATGTAGTTCAGATCGAACATCATTGGCTGTTTGCTGGGCTGGGTCGACAGATACGTCACGGAACCGGAATCATTGGCCACGTACTTGAATGCGTACGAGATGGATTCGGTGCCGAAAAATCCCTGGTCGTCATGTGGAAAATTATTAACGTGCCAGCCCTGCCACTTTGGATATCGTGGATGGCCACCCGGAGCGCCCATGTAGACGTACGTCGTGTCGCCATTCTGACCGTCATTGAAGTTCCGGTCCCAGTCAAACCGGATACCGCTTTCTTCTGTGTTGGACGACGGGCATTCCACCATGTTGACCGGAACGTTGTAGCTGTGCTTCATCGTGTACGCGCCGACACGAAGACTGTTGGGTTGGTTGAACTTGCCGGACGGTACCGCTTCGTAGTCCTGGTCATAAAGCGTGACGCAGGTGAGAAACTGGCGAACGTTATTGCCACACAAGGCTCGCCGGGCCTGCTCGCGAGCACTGGCCAGGGCGGGAAGCAGGATTGCAATCAGCAACGAAATAATTGAAATGACAACCAGCAACTCGATTAAAGTGAAAGCTTTCATGTAAGCATTTGAAAGCCTACCGTTCGAATGCTGTTTTGCCATTGATGACTCCTTTGTGATTGACCCCGGAGTCGATACTGCAGATGCAACGTTATCATAAGCGGTATCCCCTGAAATCCAATCGCTTTTTCAACGCCTGACGACCATTGAGAACTATGTGATTGGCGTAAATTCAACGTTTGAGTCTTTTAGCACGTGCCTGTCTGCCAGGCTGTGGACCCATGAAGATAGTGATCATGCCGGCCGATCTTCAGATTCCGAGAAAAAACCTCAAATCTCTATTGACAAGCGACTTTGGGCCCGGATAGGATACAGATAACCCACCGGGGCTGCCTAGAGAGAGACTTACCCCCAGCGCAGCCCCAAAAGACCAGCAAGTGCGAGTCCTCCTCGCCGAATGAAAACCCAAACGCTTTGGTTGACAGAATATGACCTGCCGACTACCTTGCGAAACGTGTGTGTGTGTATTTATTAACCCCTACAGGTGCTCTAATTAGAGGAATAGGAGACTATGGCTAAAGACACCAACAACAGTTCGGACACAATCGAAACCATCAGCGCTGCCAACCAGCAGCAGAACAGTCAGGTGCAACTGCAGATTGATGACGCTGCAGCGCCCGTGACGTACAGCACGACCGTGCGCGTCTGGGGCTCTGCTGAAGAATTCAATCTGGACTTCGCCGGTCCGCTGCGTCCTGCTGGTAACAACAAGGCTTCGCTGAAGATTGACCAGCGTCTGGTGCTCAACCCTTGGGCTGCCAAGCGTCTGGCGATCGCGCTGGGACAGGCTGTTGCTCGTTACGAGAACACCTACGGCGCGCTGGAACTGGATGAGCGTAAGCGCCGCTCGGGCGCTGGTGCTGCTGCACCTGCCGCCGCGCCTGCCGCTGCCAAGGCGGACGACAAGGCTGCTGACAGCAAGGCAGACAGCAAAGCTGACGCCAAGGCGTCCAGCTCGAAGAAGTAATCCCAAGCTCGCAATGAGCTTTATATCCTGACTACAAGTGACTCTGAAAAATGAGTCGCGCTTGTAGTGTGGACAGGGAAGGATCATGGTTAAAACGGATTTAACCATTTTGAGGCCTGAGTGGATTCGCGAGCATCCTCGTTCGCGGGTCCACCCGGCCTTGATCCGTATTGGAGGCAGCACAGGGGCACAAACACCACAACAGCAAAATTGAAACGCAATTCCTGTTGAGGCTCCCGCTCCTGATGCGCTTTAGCGCCGTGCTGCTCCGGAAATGAATTCCGCAAGGGATTCATCGATCTTCCGGATGGTTCCGGAAGACGCTGGCTTCGGAAAGAACCGGATCGGTGAAGAGGGTCATCGCCGGTTGGTCCTGAAGAAACTCTGGGGGATACCCGGGGGTCCGGGGGATGACGCTGGTACGCCAGCCAGCGCGTCTTAACAAAGAGGAGATTCGTATGCCTCGTGGGAAAAAGCGTTCCAAGGCTCTTCGCAAGCGATACCGCCACAAGTATCGAGCCAAACGCCGTTCGTCACCTCCCCTGCCCCCACCTCATCAGCTTGAACCGCTGGAACCTCGCGTTCTACTGACCACCCTGGTCGGCGGTGATATCTTTGAATTCAGAGCGCCTGACCCGAACGATCCCAATGGACAGGGATCGACCATTCGAGTTGTCGTGCAAGGCGACACCGTGATCGAACTGATCGGTGCGGACGTTCGAATTGATGACAACGGCAATCAGATCGTCAACCTCGGCGATCTGGCAGGCACGATCTACGGCCCGGACAGTCGCGTTGGCGGCGTGAACCCGGATGGCGGCGTAGACATTCTCGGCGGCGTTGGCGGCGCCGACGGCGTGACGCCGGTTACCCTCGACGATCTGCTCGGCGCGCTCACCACGGTGATTGATCCGATTACAGGTCAGGTCATTCTTGCGACACCGGACGGCGAAGACGCAATCGATATTCAGGCCCTGGCCAGTGTCGGATTGCTCGGAAATGGCGCAACCTACGGTATCAACGTTGGCACCGTAACCGTCGGAGAGACCGACCGGCAGGTGATCCAACTCGTTGAACTCGATGCCGCTGACTCAAACAACGACGTGCAGGCGGAAGGTATTGTCGAATCCGTTCTTCATCAGGCAACGCTTGATGAGGACATTCAGTCCATTCTCGATCAAACCATCGGCTCGCCGGATGCATTTGCCATTGACCCGACCACGGGCCAGGCCTACGCCATCAGCAACCAGACCCTGTTCCGCATCAATCGTGCGAACGGTTCAGTCACCGCGATCGGCTCCGTTGCCAGCGAAGTGCTCAACTTTGAAGAACTGACGGCCGCCGGCACTGTAGAAGAAGATCTGGTCGGTCTGACCGCCGATGAAAATGGCGAACTCTTCTCGCTGTACTCCGATGCTATCCTCAATGATGCGCTGCTTTCCAGTGGTGGCTCTCAAAACACACCGCCCAATGAAGCGGTCAACGGCGATCTGCAATCGCAGTTGAATCTTGTGGCCCTGGCAGTTGGTGAAGAACAGGGTGACCCGGCATTCGGCGTTGTACAGGTCGACACGGATAACTTTGAGCTCTACCGGTTCAACCGCAGCGATGACGGACAGATCATTGAAGTCGTGCGCGTCAGCCAGATCGTCGACGACAGCGGCAACGCGGTCACCGACATCAACGCGATTGAAATCGATCCGACCGGCGGCCTGTTTGTGGTCGCGACCCGCCCCACCGTTAATTCAAATGGCACGCGCGAGGTGTTCCGCATTAACTCGGACTCCGCGGTTGCCACGTCGATCAACGTGGTGGTCTTTTCTGACGGCGTATTGACCGACTCCGTGACCGGCCTGGCGCTGGACACGGATACCAATGCGCCCGAGGGCGTTCTGTATGCGTCTGCGCGCATCAATGGACGCGACGTGCTGATTCAACTCGATCGACGCGCCAGTATTTCGCCGTCTGATTCGGAGCAGCTTTCCGATCCCGGTTCTGTGTCGGATAACACCGACGGCCTGGAATCTGATGCCAACGGTCTTTTCTATTCCATATTCGATAACGGCATCATCAATCCGGCCATGCTCATCAGCACGCTGGACCTTGTTCCGCAGAGTGCTCTGAACAGTTCCATTTCCGGTGGCGGTGACCTGGGCGACGATTTTGATGTTCAAGGGGTTGCGATCTCTGCCGGTGGAACGCTTTACGCGGTCAATCTCAACTCGGATGGCACTACTTTCGAGCTTTACGAAATCAACCAGAGTGTCCCGGGTGGCGAAGTCACCGGGTTCACCAAGCTTGGCGATATCGTCACCTCCGCGAACAATCCGATCACCGCGATCTCCGCGGTCGAAGTCGACCCCGCGACTGGCACCATTTATGTCGTCGGTGTCGATGCCAGCCAGGACGCCAACATGCGTCTGTTCTCCGTCAATCCGACAACAACAGACCAGGATGGCAATGCCGACGATGAAGGCGAAGTCGTTGCAACAGAAGTCGGCCTGCTGAACGTTGATGGCGGCGGCGGATCGACCGACGTCATTACCGGCTTGGCGTTTGCAGTGGCAACGGGCCAGGCGCCGGCCAATCGCCAACTATTTGCTGTTCGTCGAACCGGCGGTACAGACCAGTTGGTTACTATCAATACTGGTGATGGGACCGCAACAACTGTCGGCGCGATTCTCGCCGATGGCGCTGCAACCACCATTACCGCGATCGATACGTTCGGCTCCGGCACAATCGTCGCCTACAACGATACCGCGAACGGGCGCGAACTGGTCTTCATCGATACGGTCAACCCCGGGACATCCGTCGTTCAGGTGCCCGCCAGTGTGGTGAACCAGGACCTGCGCGGCCTGACGATCGATTCATCCGGCCGTATCTACAGCGTCTTCGATGACGATGCGTCAAACAACCAGGTCTGGGAAGCAAACAGCTTCCGACAGATTCCGACGATCGACAACGGCACCCTTGGCGGCGAGTTCGAAATCAACGCCATGACGGTGACCAGCGCGGGGACCATTTTCTCGGTTGAGAGTAGTGCGCCCGCGCTCGACCTGTATCAGGTGGCACGCGACCTGGCAGGCGTAGCAACTGGCTTTAACCAGTTGGGACAGATCAATACAACCGATGGCAACGCCGTTCTCGATATCTTCGCGATGGACGCGAACCCGGCCAGCAACACGCTGTCGGCCGTCGGCATCACGGCCGACACGCTCGCGCCTTCTGCCAGTGTTGGGGAAGACCTTGGCGGCAAGTTTGACGTACTCGGCCTCGCTGCTGTCAATCTTTTCGATACCAACTCACAGCAACGCATCTTCGCGATGGCGAACAACGGCCAGACGGTCGAACTGTACGAAGTGCAGCTCAAGGGCGATGGCTCGGTCAATCAATTCGTCCTGATCGGTGAGTTGCGCGAAAACGGAACGAATGACGCAATCCTTGACGTCACCGCCATGGAAGCGGATCCCGCTGACGCCAACGGAGCGATGTTTGCGGTCGGTACCGCAGCCAGTGACCTGCTGCCAACCACCGTTGTCGGCGGCGCGCTGAACGATCTGGGTAACACCGCCGCGGTTGTAGGCGTGACAGTTGAATCCACCAGTGTCAACCAGGACGTTTTCTATGTTGAAGCGACTGGCACCGGCTTTGAAGTATTCGAACTGGTTCGCGACAATGCCGGCGACGTCATCGGCCGCGTCTCGATCAGCGGTGGTGACCTGACGCTTGACGGTGTGAATATCCAGAATATCTCCGGCCTGACCTATGACAGCACGTTTAACCGCCTGCTGGTCATCGGTACACTTGAGGGTGGCACCAACTTCGATGTTTACTCGGTAGACCGGCAATCCGGTACGGTCACCAGCCTGACCAACGACGTCGGCCTGACCGGCGCCAACGGCGAAATGACCACTGCTGATTTTGCCTTCTCCGGCGTTGCGTTTGATCCGGCGACCGGCATACTGAACGCCGTCCGTCGCGATATCAATGCGAATATCGATACGTTGGTCACGATCAGCTTCGACGCAGTGGGCGACGAAGACATCACCACTGAAGTGGCCGGCGCGATCACCTTCACCGACGGCGGTATCGTTAATGCAAACCTGACCGAAATCGAATTCAGAGACGGACAGCTGTTCGGTATTCACGATGCCGGCGGCGGCAATCAGCGGTTGTTGTCCATCGACACCGCAACACCCGCGAACTCAACGGCGTTGACCGCAGCCAGTGCGTTAAACCTGCTCGGGCTTGGCGTGGATTCGGATGGACGCTTTATCAGCGTCCTGAATGACGCGGGCGGCGCGGAGCAGTTGGTCATTAATACACCGCAACAGACGCTTTATCAGATCGGTGATCCAGCCAACAGCGGTACGGCGACCGCAGTGGGAACACTGGCACTGACCGGCGGCGGAGCGAACATTACAGACGATGTGAAGGTCTTGGCGGTCGATGACGGCGGCACACTGTTTGCCGTGATTCGCGTTGACACCAACTCCGATGGTACGCCCGACCAGGATCGTCTTTTCACGATTAATACCGCAACTGGTGAAGCAACACTGGTTGGTGACATTCAGGTTGATACGGATGTTGATGGCGCCGGCGACAGCGACACAACCATTATCAGCGGCGACTTCCGCGACGGCGCCCTGATCGTTGTTGATGAGTCGGCTACTGGACGCCGGTTTGTGGGTATTGATACGACTGATCCTGAAAATGGCAGCCGCCAGTTAACCAACGCGGCCACCTCGCCGATTGACGGCAGCCTCGTCGGCATGACTGTTGGCGCGGATGGCAACATCTTCGCGTTTAACAATGACGCATCACTGACAAATACCGAATTGTGGGTTGGCTCGACCGCCCAGTCACTCGTCACCATCGCGACGACAGGTGTAGCCACAGTCGTCGCCCAATTGGCCGACGCATCGCCGCTGACCGACACGGTCACCGCGATGACGTTCAACAAAGCAGGTGACACCCTCTTTGCCATCCGGCGCGACGCAGCGGCCGGACAGGACCGGTTGGTGACGATCAATACATCGACCGGCGAAGTTGTCTCCGTTGGGGATGGCTCCGGCCGCGTTCAGGTTGAAGGCTCGGATACGCAAATTACCGTGCTGGACGTTGATCTTTCCGGCGACATCGTCGGCCTGGATGACTCCGGCGCGCGACGAATCGTTCAGTTGAGCACAGAAGACCCGGGCAGTTCCGCGCAGGCCTCCGTTCCCGGCAGCGTGGATGCGAACCTGCGCGGCTTTGCCTCGAATTCGCTTGGTCAGTTCATCAGCTTCGATAACTCAGCCGGTGAAAACCGCGTCATTGTTTCGGCCAGCAGCTTTGTGCCCGAACGCCTCTTCCTCGGCGGCCTGGGCGGCGCATTTGACATTACCAGCCTGACGGCCAACCCGACCGGCCAGTTGTTTGCCATCCGCGCGGTAGACGATCCAGCATCGGACCCATTCCTGCTGTATCAGGTTGAGCGCGACGCAACGACCGGTGCCGTGATTTCGTTCACCTTGATCGGCCAACTGACATCTGGTGGCCAGAGCATCTTCAACGTAACCAGCCTCGAGGCTGATCCAACTTCCGGCCAGCTGTTCGTGGTTGGTACGGTTGGTGGTGACCGCAAGCTGTTCACGATCGATCCGAGTACCGGCGAAGCGAATACGGAAGTCGACCTTACCGAAGCGGACGGTGTGACGCTGTTGACCGACGACATTCTGCACATTGCATTCTCGCCTGATGGCGAGGTGCTCTACGGCGTTCTGGAAGAAGCCGACGGTCTGCAGCGGCTGGTTCAGATCGATACCACCACGGGCAAAGTCATTGATGGTGGCAGCCCCCTGCCGAACGTGGACGTCCAGTTCACCGGTGCTGCGCAGTTGGATCTGACCAGTGCGGTCAGTGTTGCGATGGATCGGGACGGCGCGTCTAACGACGGTTGGGCGCTGGATAACAATGGCGGCACGTTCCAGTTCCGCCGAATCACGCGCGATGCGGACGGGCAGATCAGCGCGATTGGCGCAGCCATCAATGCCAACGTGACAATTGGCGGCGCGGCGATTACGAACATCAGTGATGTCACCATTGCCGCCAATGGGACTGACCTGCTGTTTATCGGAAATACCGCCGGTGGCGACCAGACATTGTTCCGGGCCAACGTGGCGGGAGCAGCCATCACCTCCATCGAAGCGTTGGCAACGCTGAATGATGTCGGTGGCAATATCACTGACGACACGTTTGCGGGTATTGCGGTGGATAGCTCGGGAACAATATTCGCCGTACGCGACAGCAGCAACAGCACGTCACAGTTCCTCGTAACAATCAATTCCGGTACCGGTGAAGTGACTGGTGCGGGCAGCAGCACCATCCAGCTTGATTCATCGGACGTTGACATTGCCGCGCTGGAATTTGATGCGAACGATAATCTCTACGCGTTTGATGACTCACACGCGAACGGTCGCCAGATGCTGCGCGTCTCAACTGCCGCGCCGGACACAAACACAACCGCGGTGTCCAACCCCGGTCAGGTGCCGACCACGCAAATCGGCCTGGCCCATGACGGCAATGGCTTCTTCTTCAGCATCAGCGACAGCAGCGTGGCCAATGCCGATGGATTGCTGATCACATCGGCCTCGCGCTCAAATCTTGAAGTAGGCGGCCCCGCGCCGAAGCTGACCGTTGATGAAAACGCCCTTGTTGGCGATCTTGACCTGGAAGAAATCACAGCGATGGCCGTCAGCGCCGACGGCTTGAACGTTTTTGCTGTTAATAACAACGGCGGCACGTTCGAGATTTACGAAGTTGATCGCGATGCATCGGGTGATGTGATCTCAAGCACGCTGATCGGGTCACTGCTTGATGCTTCTGGTGGCGATGCAATTACCGATATTGCCTCACTCGAGCGTCAAAGCGACGGGACGCTGATTGCAATCGGTACTTCAGACGGTGCACGCAAGATCTTTACCTTTAATCCCGGCGGAGCAGGCTATAACACCGCAGCTTCCGAAGTCGCGGTGACAGGTGACTTGAGCGTTGTTGACCAAGTTGACGGCGTTGCAACGGATCAAGCGGGCACGACGTTTGCGGCCGGCACCGTATCAACCGCGGTGATCGATTTGACTGATCAGCCTGCCGATGGAGATACGCTCACTATTTCGCTCAACAACGGGGCAATTGTTGAAACATTCGAATTCAATTCAACAGGCGGCGTGTCCGGTGGTAATACAGCCGTGACCGTTGGTGCGACACTCGCCGACACCATTACCAACCTCATCACCGCAATCAATGGATCCGCCACACTGAACCCTGGCGCAACGAACCTCGTTGCCGTCGACACCAGTACGGACGGGTTTTCAGAAGTCACGCTTGCTCATGCAGCAGCCACGACCGGCGTCCTTCTTACAGGTCACGCCACAGCCAGTGCATCCGGCGCGGTACAGGTAACCAATCTTGGCGCATTTGAGCAGGACGTCCTGTTTACGGTCAACACGACCACCGGCGCGTCCACCGCGGTGAATTTGATTCTCTTGGAAGATTCCGCCACAACAATTGGTGCATTGGTTGTCGACGCGAACAATCGATTGTTGGCAACGAACTCCGCCGGTGGCGCCAATAACCGGCAGATGTTGCAGTTAAGCAAAACCAATCCGCTGACCGGCAATACCTTGATCAGCCCGGCCGGTTCGATTGATCAGCGACAGGTCGGCCTGGGCGTCGATGCGCGCGGCCGCGTTTATTCGATGCGCGATAATGAAGCCGGCACCAACGATGCACTGGTAGCCAGCGGCATCGATGCAACTGGCGCAGATGTTGACGAGCAGGGATCGTTAATTCTCATTGACGATTCTTTGAACGATGGCATTATTGGCGCGGGCCGACGACGCCTGGTTCGCGTCAATCCGGTTACGCCTGGCTCATCCTTCCAGCAGACCTTCCCGGGCAGTATTCCCGGCCAGTTGACGAACTACACCTCCAATGGGGATGGTGAGTTCTTCAGTGTGTTTGACAACAGTGCTTTTGACAACGGCGTGTCCAACAACCAGTTGTTTGCGACGTTGAGTAATAACGCCCCGCTGATCTCCGTCAATGGCGACCTCGCGGACGACTTCAACTTTACGGCCATTTCTGTAACGCCGGATGACGCCGGCCCGGATGGTATCGGTGAAGTGTTCGCGATTAATGACAATAACGGGACCACCGAGTTGTATATGATCAGCACCAACCGCGAATCCGCGACTGGTGCCGCCCTGCTCGGTCAGATCACCGACAAATTCGGCGCGGCGATCTCCAATATTGTCACGTTGGAATCAGACGACAATGGCATCCTGCATATCGTCGGCTTCAACTCACAGGCGCCGGTACCGACGCAAACCATTGGTGAAGCCCAGGGTTTCAGCGCCCCAGCCGACCTTTTTGATCCGCTGGCCGTAACCGTGACAGACACCCAGCGCATGTTCTTCGTCAACGACAACGGTGATGACCTGGACGGCGATGGGACCAATGACCTGTCCCTGATCGAACTGACACGTACCGCCAATCTGACTGGCGGTGTGGCAACCGGCATTATCGATCACGGCATTATTCAGGATTCGTCCGGTAACGATGTTACAGACATCAATGCAATCGAAACCGATCCGATCACCGGCAAAGTTTACGTGGTTGGCGAGCGCGATATTGATAGCGCCCAGAACCTGTTTGAAATAAATCTTACCAACGGCCAGGCTATTCTCGTTGGTGAACTGCAGCAGGACGGCCAGGCGGTGACGGATGCGATTACGGCACTAGCTGCCCATCAGGTGCAAGATGAGATTCCGCAAACCCCTGACGTTGTGATGGTCATTGATGTGTCAGGCAGTGCGTCCGCTACGTTCTTTGGATCGTCCGTTGGTGACGTGAATGGTGACGGTCTTGCTAATACGGTTTTGGACGCAGAGTTGGCATCGTTTATTTCACTCAACGAGCGGTTGATCGAACAGGGAGTCGGTGATACCGCCGATGTCTCCATCGTGGTGTTCGGCTCGTCTGCCGCATCCAAGGACATGAACCTGGCGAATTCCGGGTTTGATATCTCAACGAATCCCAGCGCGGATAACAACAACAACGGCGTGTTCGATGTTATTGAAATTCTTCAGGGCATTCAGATTGCCGATGAAACCGATACCGATGTCGGTTTTGCTACGAACTATGAAGCGGCATTACAGGAAGCGAATTCAACATTTACCAGCCTCAATACTGCCCCCGGCGATGGTATTTTGATATTCATGTCCGACGGCTTTCCAAATGTCGGCGATACGTTTGGTGATGAAGTGACAAATCTTCAGAACCTCGGCGTTAGCTTGTCGGCATTCGGCGTCGGTGACGGCGCAAGTCTTTCAGACTTACTCCAAATTGATCCGAGCGCGCAGATTGTTTCCGATACAGATTCATTAACGCTCGGCGTGCTGGACGCCATCAATGTGTCATTCACGGAAATGCTGGCGGTTGTGCGCGACGACAACGGGACGGCTGGTAATACCGCCGACGATTTTGATCGGCTCGTATCGATCAACCTGTCACCGTTCGACTCCAATGCGGACTTCCTGGACGATGCGGTGCTGGTGACCGATCGCGGCCGGATTGAAGTGGATATCGCAGCCTTGGGTGTTGCAGGCGAGGACCTGTCGACAGAAATCGAAGCGTTCGACTTCAATGCCAATGACGAACTGTTGGGTGTCACCAGAATCAACGGCAGCGATGTCCGGGCCGTTGTGCTGGTCGACCAGGATAATCCGTCCGCCGTATCGCGACTGACCACTGACCTCGGCGTGATCAATCCGAATTCAGTTGGTTTCACTGCTGATGAAAATGGCAGATTCTACAGCCTGTACGATGATGACAGTTCGTCGAATCTCGAAGTCTGGACCAACCCGAACATCCGTTACACCATCGATCCGAATGATCTGAATGGTGATGCTGCCGGAACCGGGCCGATCGACACGGACGGTGACGGACAGCTTGACGAGGTGGTCGCAACACCGGCAACCGCGCTGACGCGCCCCGACCCGATGGTCGTGGACTTCCTGCCGGTCGCATCGGTAGGTAACATCGGCTTGATCACGTCGGCCGGAGCGAATATCACAACCGACGATTTCAGTAGCGGCGGTACGGGCGGCGTGACGCGCGGGTTCGCGACGTTTGCCGGCCTGCCGGCCGATGGCGATACGATCACTATTTCAGATGGTGCAAACACGGTCACATTCGAGTTTGAGTCCGGCGGTGGTGTTGGGGCCGGCAATACGGCAATCGCGATCGGCGCGGATGTTGATGCCACGATTCAAAATTTCCTGACCGCCCTTGATCCATTGGTTTCAGGACTGGCAGTTACAGCCGATGTGAGCTTGGTCGATTCGTCACAGGTGATCTTTACGCTGGGCGACGCGGGGATTGGCGATAGCTACGACATCAGTGGCGTCACGGTGCGCGCACCATTCGGCGAGATTGTGCTCGACGCAGCCCTTCAGCCCGCGGACGGCGATACAATCGTCATCAGCACCAGCGGTGATTCGACCGCTGAGGTTACTTTTGAATTCGACAGTAACTCCAGTGTCACACAGACTTCGACATTGCGTCGCGTTGTGATTGGCGCCACCACCGCCGAAACGCTGACCAATCTGATCACTGCGATTAATTCATCCGCCCTGAACGTCACGGCCGTGGACGAAACCGATGCAGGCGGCGATCCGACGGCTACTATTGCGGTCCACAACGTTGGACCGACCGGCAGTTCCGGAAGCATGACTTCTGCTGCCGCGAATGTGACCATCACCGACATTGATGATGAGCAGGTGTTCGCCATCCACGCGCTGCCCGGCGGCGGTGTCGGCCTGCTCCAGATTGACCGCGATGCGAATTTCCGCTCAGTTTCGGCAGTCACCGATCTTGGTGAGATTCTCACCGATGCGACTGATGCAAATCCTGGTTCTTCGATTACAGGCGTAAGCGCCTTCGAATCCGACGCGCAGACGGGGCAACTTTACATCATCGGCGTTGTCGATCGTGATGGTGACACAGAGACCTTCGACGAATCGCTCGAACTATTCAAGGTCGACCCAGTCACTGGTGAAGCGACATCACTCGGCGTCCTGACACTGGACGGCACTGCCGTTTCTGCGTTCGGCAATTCGGTCAATGCACTCGCTTCTCACCCGACGACCGGCATTCTTTACGCGACGATGCGCAACGGCGTGGAAGACACGCTTATTACCATTTCCACCTCTGGTACCGCATCCGTTACGGAAATCGGTCTGATCCAGACAAACAACAATCAGGATACGCAGATCACCGGCATGGATTTCGTGATCGACTTTGATACCTCCGGCTCACAGGTCGTCTCCCTGGTCGGCACGAACGATGTCAACGCCGAACGGCGCATGGTCATCATCAGCACCACCGATCCGCAGTTCGGCACCGACCCGATCTTTGATGAAGGTGTGGCCCGGAGTGACATTTCCGGATACGCCACGGACTCCAGCGGTCTGGCATTCGGGATTCTCACGTCAGAGAATTCATTCGGCAATTCAGAGTTGTGGTCCGGGCGCATCTATTCGGCAGTGATTGACGACGTGGTGGCGTTGGCATTCGGTAATGCGGACGGCTCCGGCATTCTGCATTCCGTGGTTGACTTCAAGAACAACCCGACGCCGTTCACAATTGACTCGGCGCGCCCGGCCCCACCATCCGGTGTGATTCATCGCATCAACCAGACTTATGCCGGCATTGATACGATTACCGGCCGACTGACAGATCCGGTGCAACTGCTGGATTCGGCCAAGCAGTCGGACCTGACGATTTCCGAACTGGACGTGAACGCACAAGGCCATCTGATTGGCGTCGATACTTCGCTGGGCGAAGACAACTTCCGATTGGTGCAGCTTGACCTGGAAGCGGACTTCCTGGAAACAGCGTCATTGCAGTTCCCGTCGGATAACAATTTTGACATTACCGACATACTGCTCCCGTCCGTACTCGCTCACGAACTGACCGAGCCTGGCGCGGTGGATAACAACCTGGTCGGGTTCTCCAGTTCGTTCAATGCCGGTGATGACGGCATCGCGGGAACGGAAGACGATGAGATCGCTTTCTACTCCGTTTACGATGACAACCTGCTGAACAACATGCTGGTGCGAAGCTTCTTCGATCATCAGCAGGCCAACGTGGACAACTCGGTGGATCACGTGCCGCTTCCGACGCTCAGTGGCTCGCTGGGCAGCAATTTCAACCCGCAGGCTCTGTCCGTACTTGGCGTGCGCGATGCGAACGGCAACGAGCGAATTTACTTCACCGATGATATTGACCCGATTCTGCCGCTTTCCGGCCCGGCGTTGTATGAGGTCATTCGTGATAACGAAGGCAACCCGACAGATGCCAGCTTCATCGGCTTCATTCAGGACTCACTCGGCAATGTCATTCATTCGATTCTCGACCTGACCGCGGATCCGCTGGATCCGTCGATCCCGACACTGACCCCGGTGCGCGACTTGGACCTTGGCGCGTTGACCGGTTCTGACTCCGGCAACGGCGTGGGTGGTGGCGTCATCATCACCAACCTGCAGTGGACAGCCGCCGGCCCCGGCCCGATTGAAGACGGCCAGGTCGAAGGCATGGATGCACAGAATAATCCCGTCGCGGGTGCGCTTCATACGGTTCTGGCCCATCCGACCAACGCGGACATCCTCTATGTCGGCAGCGTGAACGGCGGTATCTGGAAGACCACCAACGCGACAGATGCAAACGGCCCGACCTGGACGCCACTGCTGGATGATCAGGATTCGATGTCCATTGGTGCGATGGAATTCGACATCAATGACAGCACAAGTAACACAATCTACGCCGGCATTGGTCGGTACAGTTCTTTCGGTCGAACGGGCGGCGATCGTATCGGCTTGCTCAGGAGTGCCGACGGCGGTTCAACCTGGACGCTCGTCAATGGCCAGGACGACGACGGCAACGTAGCTGGCGACGGCACGCTCTTCGGCAAGGATATTTCCGGCATCGTTGCCAATGGCAACACGATTGTCGTATCCGTCAATACCGCGGACACTTTCAGCCTCGACAACACCGGCATCTTCCGCAGCACGGATGGTGGCGCAACGTGGACGCAAATCACGACTGGCGACGGCACGGCCAACGGTATCCCCACGGGCCTGTCCTACGACCTGACAGTCGATCCGAACAATTCGAACACGATGTACACCAGTGTTGTCGGCGCCGAGGTCGGCGGCGGTGAGAATGGTGTCTACAAAACCACCGATGGTGGTGCCAATTGGACCAAGGTCAGCAATGCAACGATGGACGCGCTGATGATCAGCAACCTCAACATCGGCAGCCTGACCACCAGCAACATCGAAATCTCTGTTGGCAACAGCGGTGAAACTTACGCCGCTATTGTGAATACCGGACAGTTAGCAGGCCTGTTCCGCTCTGGTGACGGCGGTGCCACTTGGGTACAGCTTGATACGCCGGTCACGAACGAAAACGGGACAGACGTCGGTCTGAATCCTCGGCCCAAGGGCGGCACGCCGAGCGACGCGCCGGAAGAAGTCGCAGGTGGCCAAGGTATCCTGCACTTCTCAATTCGTGCGGACCCGACTGATTCGAACATCGTTTACGTCGGTGGTGACCGTCAGCCGCTGAGCGATGGCCCGAGTGTTGGTGCATTCCCGAACTCAATCGGCGCGGAGAATTTCACTGGCCGATTGTTCCGTGTAGACGCATCTCAGGCACCGGGTTCGCAGGCGACTGCGTTGACGCATAACCCGTCGACGAACAACAACAGCGCGCCGCATGCCGACTCGCGCGAGATTGTCTTTGACGCGGCCGGCAACCTGATCGAAGTCGATGACGGCGGTGTCTATAAACGAACCGACCCGCGCGGCACCGGCGACTGGTTCAGCCTGAATGGCGATCTTCAGATCAGCGAAATCCATTCGCTCGCGTATGACGCAAACACCAACACCATTACTGCCGGCACCCAGGACGTCGGCACGCCGGAACAGCAGTCCGCAGGCGCTACTACATGGATTGAAGTATCCCAAGGCGATGGTGGTGTCGTTGCCATCGATGACTTCTCATCCAGCACCGAATCCGTCCGTTACACCAGCTTCCAGAACCTGGGTGTGCTTGTCCGTCGCACAGTCACCTCCCAGGGCGCAGTTGGGCCATCAATTCAGGTGGGACTCACAGACACGGCATCGGGCAACAATCTGCTGACGGTTGACACACCACAGTTCTATACCCCAATTGAACTGAACAGCGTCAATGGCGATCAGTTAGCCATTGCCATGACCGGTGGCATCTGGGAGTCGCTGGACCAGGGTGACAACGTCACCTTCGTTGGTGGCCCCATTACTGCAAACAGCATCGTTTACGGTGGAACGTCCTTTGGGATTGCCGATTCCAGCATTATCTGGGCTGGCGGATTTGACGGGTTGTACCTGCGTTCCTCTTCCATCGGAACGCTTGATGAAGTGGCTACATTCGAAGCGGCGGGCGGCAATGGTGTCAGGGACATTGCGGTCGATCCGACCGACTGGAAGACAGCATACGTCGTTGACCTGTCTGACCAGGTCTTCCGTACGACCGACGCCGGCGTCACCTGGACCAACCTCACCGGCGATCTGGCAACAGAGAATGACACCATTGAAACCATCGAATTCATCGACGCATCCGGTGCGGATGTCATTCTTGTCGGTGGTGATCGCGGTGTGTCATTCTCCCTGACCAATTCACTTGGCGACTGGGAGGAATTCGGTACCGGCCTGCCACTGGCCCGCGTAATGGACATGGAATATGACGCCCAGGATGACGTACTGGTTGTTGGTACGCTTGGTCGCGGCGCGTTCATCATGTCAGGCCTGACAACGCCGGCTACAAGCTCCGGCGGCGGTAACAATCAATCGTCCGGCATGACCGTTTCGGCAAACGGCACCGTTTTCCAAGTGACAGGCGAAGGTGTCGGTGCGACGCTTAACACCATTCCACTCACCCCGGGGACTGACCTGATTGAAATCGGTCGCATCACTGACAGCAATCTGCTGTCAGAAATGCTGCGCGTCACGGCGATCGAAGCGGACCCGACGGATACGACCGACGCCAACGGCGTGACCCTTTACGGTGTCGGCGTGACAGCAGATTCACTGCTGCCCGCGGAAAATGTTGGCGGCGACTTTGGCGGCCAGTTCAATCTCCTGGGCCTGACAGTTGTCAGCGATACTGAAGCGTATGCGATCAACTTCAATGACCAGGGTGATGCCGACGTCTCGAACGACGTCTTTGAACTGTACCGCATCGATCGAGCCGGTGGTGGCGCGGTCACCGGTTTTGTGTTCTTAGGCACTATCACCGACTCTGGCGGCAACGCGATTCGCGATATCAATTCGCTTACGGCGGATTCAACCGGAACATTGCACATCGTCGGCTTCAATGCCGAAGCACCGAACATCACCAACAGCGTTGGCGGCACCCTAGGCGGCGACTTCGATATCGCCGGCCTCACCGTTGATGGTGACGAAATTTTCGCGATCAACGTTGACGGCGGCCCATTCCTCGGCCTGTACAGCATCAACCGAGACACGGACGGCTCACTGGCAAGCACTAACCAGTTTGAGCAAATCGCCAGTATTTCGACAACTGTCGGTGCCCTGAACGTGCCGGTATTGAATATTCGCGCATTGATTGATGATGACACGAACGGACTGATGGCGGTCGGCATCACGGCCGATCAGTTGGTTCCATCGCAGGACGTCGGCAGCGATGCCACGCTCGGTGGCGGCATCGGTCAGTCTCTGGATGATGCGCGCGGCCTGACAGTCAATGCGGCGGACGAGATGCTCGCCATTTCCGTCGAAAATGGCTTCACTGAACTGTACAACATCACGCGTGACTCAAATGGCGAAGTAACCGCCTTCACGCTTGTCGGACGGGTCAGCGCCGCAGACCGTGCTGTCCTCGGTATCAATGCGCTCGAGTCCGATCCGGACAACGCGCTGGCAGCTCTGTTTGCGGTCGGTATTTCCCAGGACGGTCTGGTACCCACTTCTGATCTCGGCGATGTCACTGCACTGGACGGATTGGATATTAAGGCTGCTGCACATACGGATGCAGGTGTATTCGTTGTTGTTGATGCTGGCGCGGTGTTCGATTTGTATCTGATCCCGCTTCTGGCAGACGGTACAGTCGATGATGCCAACGCGCAACGAATTGGTCAGATCAATGATACCGTCGGCGCCGCCCTGCTGGACGTGGCTGCGCTCGAAGCGGATGACGATGGCAATCTGTATCTCGTTGGTGTTTCCGCATCGGATCTTATTCCGTCACAGTCCATTGGTAATTTGGACGGTGTCTTCGATGTCACCGGGCTGACCGTCCTCAGCGACGACACGATGTTTGCCATTCAAGACGGCGAAACGTCCGAACTCTATCAGGTCATTCGTGCGGCTGACGGCTCAATCACCAGCTTCAACCGAATTGGTCAGGTTGTTGACGAAAACGGCAATGCGTTCCTTGCAATCAACGGCCTTGATGTGGACGCGAATGATGTGCTGCATGCGATCGGTCTGTCGGGTGATTCACTCGTGCCGACCGAGCAGCAAGGCCAGGACTTTGCCGGTAACTTTGATCTGGTCGGCGTCGCGCTTAATCCCACCACCGGTGAAGTCTTCATGGTGGTGGATAACGGGCTTGGGTATGAAATCTATGAAATCCCGGTCAACGCCGACGGCGAAGTGACTGGCGCCCCAACACTCATTGGTACAGATGTCATTACGGACACCTCCGGCAATGTCATCTTTGATATCAACGCACTGGAATCGGACGACAACGGAAACCTGTTTGTCATCGGCGTTTCGGTCAGCGAGTTAAATCCGGATACCGCCGTCTCAAGCAACCTGGTCGGTGGCGGCCTCGGTGACGACTTCGAAATTACCGATCTTGGCGCGATCGGCGATGGCACGCTGTTCGCCATCAATGACGAAAATGCCAGCGTTCTGTATCGCGTGACACGCGACGGCAATGGCAATATCACCGGCTTTGAGCAAGTCGCGGCCATCACGGACGATGACGGCAACGGCTTCCTGCGAATTGAAGGGGTTGATGCGGACAGCAACGACACCTTATTCGGCGTAGGCCTGGTCGGCGACTCACTGACACCTTCCACCAGTACCGGCGGTAACCTTGGTGCCGTATTTGACCCGCAGGCACTGACCGTCAGTGATGAAGTCAACGCCAATGGGCAGGATCGTGTCTTCATCATCGATGCCAACGGTGCAACGCTGGACTTGTACGAAGTGGTGCGTGACAGCACGGGTGCCATCACCGCATTCATACCTTATGGCGAACTGGTTGCCGCGGTGGAAGATCCGAACAATCCGGGTGTCTTCTTCTCAGTACCGCTTTTGGGTATTGATGCGCTGGAAGACATCGATGAAGCCCCCGGCTTGGAGGACAGCATCCTTATTGCGGTCGGCACACGCGCCGACGAACTGGCGCCTCAAACCGACGTTGGCTTTATCGGCGACAGCTTTGACATCCGTGGCCTGACCATCCGTCAGGACGGTGCAACCACGGACACGAATCAAGTCTTTTTCGTCCACCGTGTCAGCCCGAACTATACCGGTAATGGGCGTGAAGCCCACGCGCTCTACCGAGCAACATTCGACCCGCTGACCAACGCGGTGCAGGCCGTCACAGAAATCGGTGAAATCACGTCTGGCGGCAATATCAAGCGTATCTTTGGCCTGGATACTAATCCCGGCACCAATGTCCTGACGACACTCGGTTTCATTGATGGAACACCAAGCGACCCGTCACTGGCCGTCGCAGGCGACATGGGCAATGCCTTTGATGTGCAGGCAATCAGCAGCACCAATGCGAATCTGCCGGACACGATGTACGCGATTGTCGCCAACCAGAGCAACTTTGACCTTTATCGCATTCGCCAGCAGGATTACCGCGCGCCGCTGCCGCAGGATGTTATTCAGACAGACAGCACCCAATTCGCAGCAAATCGCGCCTCGTTGGATTTCGACGATCCCGTCGGTATTGCGGCTGTCGGAGCGGGATACACGTTGTGGGTCGTGGACAATGTAGGTGGCGCGGGTACTCAGTTCGACCTTTTTGAAGTGACGCGCGACAAGATCACCGGAGAGATCACCGACGTCCGAAATCGCGGCACCATTCAGAATGCTGCCAATGCTGATAACGTTCGTGATATTCGCGATATCGAAGTTGATGCAAACGGTACGATCTATGTGGTCGGCCGATCCCCCACCCTTGGTGGAAATCAACGGCTGTTTACCGTTGCGGAGGATGGGCAGGCGACCGAAGTCGGCGATACTGGCTCAGCTAACCAGATCAGCTCGCTTGCATTCCATGTCACGTCGAACGGAACGGAAACACTTACTGCAACCCAGGAAGTCGGCGCGACCAGTACATTTGGCACCATCAACACTGGAACCGGCGCTTTTGTCGGTATCGGAGCACTCCAGGACGGCACTGATGACTACACCGTTATCGGTATGGATCGCGGACGAAACCAGGACTGGGACCTTGATTTAGTCGGCAACGATAATGACGACACTGAACTGATCGCCATCGCAGAGAACAGTAATAGTGGCGACATTGTCCAGTTGCTGATTAATATCGGTGATCCTACTAATGCCACCGTTATCGATCGCGACACGACACCGGATACCGACATCGTCAGCATGACCACCACGCGTGACGGCACTTTCTCCATCGCACTGAAGAACAACGCTGGTGGAACCGACGACGAATTGCTGATCAGTCGTGACCCCGAAGGTGTTACCGGCTTCGAGCGCATTGCTACGCTAACGGATCAGGCTGCCAATCCACTCTTCTTTACCCAATCACTTGCTTCGGTTGAACGAAGCGATGTGAATGAGCCGAATGACACGGACACCAGGGATAATCTGTCGAACAACCTGAGCCGTTCCAACTACCTCTACACCGTTGGTTCACCCGACCCGACCGGTCAGACCGGAATGGTCTTATACCGTATCGACGTGACAACCGGCCAGGCAGTCGCCGCCTTTACGCTCAACGATAATGGCGCAAATGTGACTGAAGTTGTCAAAGCCTTGGCCTTCGATGCCAAGGGACCGGATGTTGACACTTCAGTGACCGGCGATGTTTTCGACGGCGTTCTTTATGCCGTCGTAGATGGAGGCGGTGCAGGCGATTCGTTCATCAGCATCCAGGTGACTGAAGGTGAACTGGGCGAGAATCCTGACCCACTGGGCACGGTCGAAGTGATCAATGCCGACATGGGCGATTTGGATATTCGCGATCTGGACTTCAGGCCCGTCGCAGGTACCGCTCCGGATATTCTTTTTGGCTTGGACGGCGCTCCCGGTACGGATATCAACCAGGTCGTCATTTCAACTTCCGCTGGCACAGGTGGTGCCACGACAGAGGTCGACAACTTCCTCCGTGGCCTGACCTTCATCGAAGGATCAACCGGCAGCGAATTCGGCGAGACCCAGGCATTTGGATACCGCGGCGATGAGACGCTTGGTACAGCCGACCAGTTGTGGACCATCTTCAAGACGACCAACCTGCTGACTATCAGCGAAACAACCGGCGCAGCGTCGATTTCAGGTGGCATTGCCGGTCAGTTGCTGATTAACGGCGAGGAGATTCGTCTTGGTAAACGTGTGGCAGAGTTCCGCGCAATCGCGATCTCTGAAGAACTTGATGACAACGGCAACAACATCATCTATGCCGTCATGCGTGTGGATGTCGACGGTGACAACCTCATTGGCGAAGGTGATACCGATTTCCTTGTGCAGATCGACCCGGCAGCCAGCGATGCGGACATCGATGGCGATGGTTTAAATGCTACCAACGGTTCTGCCAATGTTATTGTTCTTGGCGAAATACAGACCGACACACGTATCAGCCTGGCTACCGCGCTGTCCGACCTGAACAAGGGCGAAGGTGTCGATACCACCGGCGGAACCCAGTTCCTCATCACCATGCCGGACGGTACGACCACGATTACCGTCGACATCACTGGCGACACAACGCTTCAGGATGTGATCGACTCGATCAATAACGACCCGGAAAATACCGGCCTGATTACGGCCGCGATCAATCTGCGCGGTACGGGGATCAACCTGACCGTCAACAGCGGCACGGGCACATTGCCGCTGACCGTCTCGGAAGTCGGCAATGGCAACGTTGCGGCTGATCTGGGCCTGCTCGGTTCCGACGGGTTGATCGACGCCGAGCGCGATGGTGTCCTGGAAGGCACGGATATTCGTCCGAGCGGCCAAGCGACACAAATTGTCGAGTTGGACTTCACGCGCACCGGTGAACTGATTGGCGGGGACGCCTCCGGTGACGGCACTGACAACCACGTCAATCGCATTATCGTCCTCAATACCGGCACGCCGTCACTTTCCGCGGAAATCGCCACGGAAGATCTGCTCCGCGCGACTGAGTCAGAAGTGATGATCGTGTTCGATGATCTGGGTAGCGGTAACCTGCCGCAAAATGGCGACTTCCTCACGATTTCGGATGGCGCCAATACCCGCATCTATGAATTCACAAACGGTGGCGGTCTGACCGTTGGTAATGTGGAAGTCGTCATCGGCGCGGACCCGGCGGCAACAGCCGCCAATCTGCTTGCAGCAATCAACGCTGATGCGCTTGCAGGCAACATCAACGTGACCGCGACGGATCAGACCGACAATGACGCCGATAATGACGGCACTGGTGCCGGCGGCGCGGATACTATTCCGCGCGTGGGGCTGCTCAATACCGACGACGAGAACCCACAGAACATCACTGTTGTAGATCGTTCCGCTAATGTTTCGATCGAAAATGGTACAGAGTTCGGCGGACTCGGCTCCGATGTTCTTGGCCGATTCTTCAGTATTATCGAAGGCGGCAGCCCGTTGCTACAGGGTATCATTCCGACTGCCAACGACACGTTGAATTTCTTCGATATCAATGACGCTGATTTGGGCACCTTATCTGCCGATAATCTGGCAGATATTCTGGACCTCTCTTCCGCCGGCTTGATAGACGCCAATGGCAATGAACGATTCTTCGTGCTGGTCAATGCCCAGGATGGCGATGCGACCACAACGGATGACGGACGGCGCGCGATCGTCGAGTTAACGCGCAATGCGGACGGCACCCTCAGTGGTGACGTTCTCGGTGGCTATACGCTGGATTCGGCAAACACGATTCCGGGTTTGTTCTTCCAGTTCGATCCGCTGAACACCGGCGCTCCGGACGATCAGGAAATCATCTATACCGGCAACATCGCCGACGACGCAGGTGGCCTGCTTTACGGGGTGGGCTTCAATGTCGATGCGCCGTTTATCACCGGCACCATCGCTGAAAGTGTCGCAGACGATAACGATATGGCCTTTGGCACCATCCTGGGTGTCGCGCTTGGCGATAACGACGGCTCAACGCAGCACATCTATGTGCTGGGTAACGGTTCTGTCCTCTACGATGTCGAACGCGAAATCCTCGGTTCGACTTCAGGGGAAGAAGGTAGCGGCATGATCACCAGCTCTACGCGCGTTGGTGGTGATGAAGCGACAGTCATCAGTGCCGTGGCGGACGACAATGGTGAATTCCCGACGATTACTAATATCAACGCGATGGAATTCGGTCAGTTGCCGCTCTACGCCGAATCAACGCTGGCTGCGGGTAATCCGTTATCACTTGCGAATGCCGTTACGATCAACCCTGCTGACAATGATCAAATTGATATCACACGCATGGATGGTACCGTCGAGAATATTGTCTTCGATAGCGGTCCATACAACACGCTGCAGGATATCTTTGATGAAATTGACAACGATTCTGGTGGCAACCTGACGGCCTATATTGATCCGTCAAACCCAACAGGTATTACGATTCTGGACAACGTCGGTGGCGCAGGCGCCATCAGTGTCGCGGACAACAGCGGTACTGTCGCACAGGAGCTTGGGATTGACGTGACCGGCGTCGCGGCAGAAACAACCGTGACTGGTAACGACATCCGTGGTGCCGCACAATTGCTTGCCATTGGTGTCAATCCTGCAATCAGCTCGGCTCAGATGCAGCTCTTCTCGATTAATACGAGTACAGGCGTAGCGACCGTTATCACAGCACTGTCAGATCCGAATGCGGTGGCTGAGCTGGCAACCAGCGGAACGGAACTCCAGTTTGTCATCAACGATATCGGCGGCAACGGTATCCGTACGAACGGCAATGCAACTGCCGATATTGTGATTGATTTGCGCGACGGTACCGAAAATATTGAAATCGACATTGATGCCCTTGGCACCACCGCAACGATTCAGGATGTGCTGGACGCTATCGTGGCAGCAGGCGGACAAGATGGCGACGGCAATGACATTCTGACGGCAACGATGAATGATGAGACCGGCGTTATTACTGTTCAGGACAACTCTACTCCGGACGCAATCCCCAGTAATTTTGAAATCACCGATGGTGCGGGTTCTTCCGGCGCAACGGATCTTGGAATCGCACAGGACGACGCCATCACGGCTCCAACGGGTAACGGCATTATTATTGGTGAAGCGATTCAAGAAGCCCCGGTCTTTGACTCGCAGATAAATGCCGTTGCTTTCGATGAAGCGGGTAATCTGCTGATTATTCGGCGCGACACACCAGAAGACATAGCCGAACACGACGATTTAATGCACTTGAACGCCGGTACGGGCATCGCCACCACATTGACCGCGTCGGCGTTCGGCGGCGTGGGTGGTGCCTTAAACGGCATAGCCTACCGCGACCTGAATGTTGTAATCCCCGAAGACGGCAGCGCACCAATCACCGGCGTGCTGTCCAGTATCGTCGGCATGGACATTAATCGCGACGGTGAAATGATCGTCATGACCGATCAGGACACCGGTCGGCGCCTGGCCCGTCTGACAACGACCGTCACCATTGACGATCCGACTTTGAATACCGTGACGGGTACTGTCAGCGCGGTTCAAATCACCGATCCGGATGAACAGACGATCAGCACCGGCATCAATGACCTGTCTTCGTCTCATGAGAACAATACCAGCGATACCGATCTGTTTGGTGACCATCGATTCGACTTCCGTTTCTACAGTGCCACCAGCACGACGATCGAAATCAGTGGCGATCAGCTTTATGAGTTCCAACTGGACGATAACCCTGGTAATACGGATGAATTCCTGATTTCCCAGGTCGGCGCGGTCGTGCTTGATTCGGGCCAGGCCATTGCCGGCGAGGAAGCCTTCCTTGCTTTCCGTACCGATGGTGAACTGTTTGGTGTCTTCGACATCGGACACCTGCCAGAGGTTGCAGGCGGGACCGGCCCGCACGTCCCCTCTGTGCGTGACCATCTCGTACAGTTTGACCGGGCCATCGACCCGGACACCGAAATTAATGAACTGACAGGTACAGCTACCTTAAACAGCATCATCGACCTGAACCCACGGAACGTCATCGACTTTTCGCCGTTAGACGGGCTGTTTGATCCAACAGAGATTACAGCTATCGAATTTACGCGTGATGGTACGCTGCTGGCATTCAATGATGACCAACAGTTTGGTTTGAGCGGCGTCGGATTCCTGCCGGGCGCATTCTCAACCGGTGATATTGAACTGATCGAAATCGACATTGATTCACCGGGCAATTCGTTCGCTCGCGACAGTGGCGATGTTGACGACAACCTGACCAACCTGACATCCAATGCGGCCGGTCAGTTCCTGTCATTTAATCTGACGCCGGATGCGTTCGGTGACAACCCCACCGGTTTGCCGGAAATCTGGCGTGGCAGCCCGGATCGGCTATTCATCAGCACCTCAAATCAGTCGACGTTTGAGATTCGGGATCCGGACGCATTTGTTGACCTGACCGCTGATGGCGTCGAGGACGGCGTTGAAGCCACATTGCTGGCGGCCTTGAGCGATACATCCAATCAGCTTCAGCAGCCGGTGGTGGACATCTTCCAGGGGCTGGCATTCCTGGACGGCAACCTCTATGCCGTAATCAACGACGTATCAGCAAGTGAGGCTGCCGGCGAACAGGTCAGCCGACTGGTGTTGCTCGATCGAAATACCGGCACGTTTACTCCCGTCAGCACGGGTGTGGGTCTGGTTCAGGTCAACGGCAATAACGTTGATGTTGTTGCGATCGACGTGGTGGAAACCAGCAATGGCGATTTCCGCTTGGTTGGTCTCGACCGCGCGCTCGAACAGCTCATCGCCATTAACCTTGAGGACACAACCAACAGCTTCGTCTTGAGCGCCCCCGGCAGCACGACCGGGCTCATCGGTCTTGGTTCAGATTCCGATAGCCGGCTCCTGGCCGTACAAACAGATTTGAACAGTGTTATCAACACTGACGGCAACCACGAAGTCTGGATCAGCGATCTACGCCAGAACCTTCTCGGTATCGGCCAGGATGGCAAGGCTGCACGTTTCGGTGAATTGCTTGATGCCGATGGCTCCGCGATTACCGATCGCTTCGTTGCCGCGTCGTTTGACGAGAACGACACGCTTTACGTCGTTCGCCGCGTTGCGCTGTCATCGACAACCCTGCTGTCCACGCTTAATGGTGGCCAGGGTGTCAACATCAGCCTTGGCGTTGACCTGAGCATCACCGTCGCGGATGGCACTGTGCATCTGGTCGACCTTGATCCGGTCAATGACACAACGATCGACGATGTGATCAATGCGATTCAAACACAAACCGGCAATGACGTCACCGTCACTATCAACGGCGATAGTACAGGTCTGGTGCTGACTGATAACACTGCTGGTGCAACACTGTTCTCCGTGGAAGCAAACGTCGGCACGCTTGCCAGCGGTCTTGGAATTGATAAAGACGACGACGATGACGGTGCTGCGGATGGTGTCATCAACGGCGATATCATCGCGGGTGATTCACTGTACACCCTTTCGACCGACGGTAATGCGACCCTGGTTGGCCTGGGTGTCGTGACTATAGATATCGGTGCCGGCCCCATCGCTGTTGCGATTCAGGCAATCGAATTCACGCGCGATAACCATCTGATCGGCTACGACTCTGCCGGTCGAATGATCCTGCTGAATACGACTGACCCGACCGCATCGGAACAACTCCTGCCTGCCGGCACAGTTAATACCAATCTGACCGGACTGACCCGCGATGCTAACGGCCTCTTCTATGGCATTGAAGATTCCGACACGTCGCCGAACGAATTGTTTGTCAGCTCCAGTGCCCAGGCGCTGTATCGCCTGAATGACCCGCAAAACGAGGGAGTCAACGATGAGGTCCAGGCTGATGCTGAGACCCAGATCCTCAATAACAACCAAATCACGACCGTCCCCACCAATGCGTTGGCATTCGATAACAACGACGTGTTGCATCTGATACAGAACATCGGTGGCCAGGACAATCTGTTCACCGTCGCCACAACGTTCGCCAACACACAAACAGCGCTGAGTAACCTGGGTACTGTTCAGGTCGGTGTCGACAACACGTCGATTGACGCGCTTGATGTCCTGCCGGATTCACTCGGCGGTGGACTTGTTGCACGCGACGCGGCTGATGGCAGTCTCGTTTCGCTGAACACGACCGACCCGACTTCGTCACTACGCCTCAGCGGCAGCAACACTGTTGATGCCGCGCTGATTGGCCTGGCAACGAATAGTGATGGCGGCGTTTTCTCGCTTAACCCCGGGACGGGCGGCGCATTTGATCAACTCTTCGGTAGTACGAATGCTCAGCAACTGATTACGATCGATTCGAGCACAGGAACTGCTACACGTCTCGGCCAGATTCTCGACAACGGCCAAGCCGTAAATGATCGGTTTAACGGCCTGTCATTTGACGATGCCGGTACCCTTTTCGCGGTTCGCGATGTGGGCGGTACGACTGACAGCCTGACCAATATCGCATTGGATGGCACGCTGACGACAATCGGTAATGTTGAAGTGGGCGCAGCCACCACCCGTATCACATCATTGCAGTTTGACCGGAATAACGATCTTTACGCGCTCGACACGGTCAATGATGCCCTGCTGATCGTCGATCAAACGAACCCCGATACTGACACAATCAGTGCGGCGACCAGCGCCAATATTGATGAATTCCGTGGTCTCGCGCTCGATCAGGACGGCGTGTTCTATACGGTCAAGAATGACGAAACGCCTAACGAAGTGTTCCGCAGCCTCAGTCAGCATATTCTGTATCGCTTGGATGATCCGTCGGTAGATGGCGATCCGGCAACCGCCGATCAGTCCGTTGTCTTGACCGACCCGGTCGGCAACGTCATTTCCTCCGCAACGACCGGTCTGGCCTTCCATCCGGACAACGATCCGGCTGGTGGTCTTACCGGAACGCTTCACACCATCCAACGGTCCGGTGGTGTTGACACATTGGCAACGATTGCCTTCGACTTTGCCGGAGCGGCGGTTCTTACAGATGTTGGAACCGTTCAGATTGGCGGCGTGGATACTCAAATCGACGAAATGGACTTCACCGAAGATGGTGCGCTGGTGGCCATTAATCGCGTGACAGAAGGTCTGATCGCCATCGACACAACAACGCCTGGCAACACGGTGGCGCTCAGTTCGGATGGTGTAACGGCCAATCTCATCGGCTACACGATCGATGATCAAGGTTTTGCGTACAGCGTTGATCGAACGGCCGGTACACCGGATACATTCAATCTGTTTAAGAGTCTTAATGCGCTGGCGTTGTATGCGATTGATCAACTGACCGGCGCGGCAACCAGCCTGGGTGACCTTGTCGGCGGCAGCGTTTCGTCCGGCGACGTTATCACCGGCCTGGCCATGCTCAACGGAACACTCTACGGCACGTTGCGCGATAAGGATCGCGTGGGTGGTGCAGTAGACGTCTTGGTGACAATCGCCACAAACGGAACCGGTACGGTGACCGATCTTGGCGACTTAGAGTTCGACCCGGACGGCACGGGCGCCGCAACTTCAATCAGTACGACGGCCATCGCACTTGAAGCAGGCGCGAATAACGACCTGTTTATCATTCACGATCCGGATTCAACAGTCGCCGGCGACCGGCAATGGGTCGCTGTCAATATTGATGATCCGACACAGTCACTGGCGACAAATCTCGCTGGCGCCGTTGACGATTTCCTCGTCGGCTTGGGATCGGATGCTGATGGCAACATGTTCAGCTTCAATATTGATCCGACCAACACCAACGGTAACACGCAGGTGTGGACCGGCGCCAACCAGCAGACGCTGTTCCAGATTAATGACACGACCGGCGCCGCGACTTCGCTGAATAATCTCACTGGTATTGCTGAGAACGTCGTCGCGCTGGCCAATCATCCCACCAATGCGAACCTTGTCCTGGCTGTTGTGGATGATCCGAGTGGCCAGAAACTCTTCACCATCGATAAGACGCAGAACATCGCAGCTGTCGAGATCGGCAACTTGGAAGTTGGTGGTACGGCAACCAATATCGTTTCTATGGAACTGACGATCGGCGGAAAGGTTGTTGCACTGAACGATGCAGCCGGTGGCCGACAGTTGATCGAAATCGACATCGCCAATCCGGATCAGTCCACCGCGATCAATGCGGCAGGCAGCGTCAATGCAGGTCTGTCCGATGTGGGTGTGGATGACGAAGGTCGTTGGTTTGCCGTCAATACGTCTGTTTCGGCCGATCAACTCTGGACCACGCCGAGTGAACTCTACACGCTCGATACCGCTACAGCACAGGCCACCTCGCAGGGCGCGGTTGTATCCAGCAGCGGCATTGCGCTGGCGGGCCGTGCGGTCGGCTTGGCGTTCAACAGCGCGGATCAGTTGTTTGTTGCAATGCAGTCCGATGATCCTGCTGTTGCGGGTGCCACAAACGACACGTTGTACCAGTTGCAAAGCAATGGCGTGGCAACCAATCTCGGCCTGATCGGCGTGCGTAATGCCGCTGGCGGCACCGACCAGACGACGATCACCGCAATGGCGTTTACGTCCGACGACTCGCTTCTGGCATACGACAATGCAATTGCAGCGGTTCGCAACAGCGCCCTGACCGGCTTGCGTATGATCCAGGTCAGCACGAGTGATCCGACCGGCGGCACGACATCGTTGACCGCTCCTACCGCCGATCTGGACGTTAACAGCTTCCAGGGGCTTTCGATCAATGACAACGATGACCTGTTCAGCATCAACACAAACCAACCGAACGACGAACTCTGGGTGACCAGCGGTAACCAGCCGCAGGTCCTGTTCCGCATTGCCGACAGCCGCAACGCACAATTCGAAGTGCTCGGCACGTTGACTGAAGCGGTCGGCGGAGCGGACGTGACTGATGAGATCATGGATCTGGCGTTCAATCCGGATCGATCCACACTCTACGGCGTGCGCCGTGATCTGGGCGATACGACTGACCCGACTGACAACGAAGACCGACTCATCACAATCGACTTCGAAGGTGCTGATGCGGGTGAAGTAACCGGTCTTGGCCAGATTCTCGCCGACGGTGAAAATGCCGTCGTCAACGGCCTGGACTTCGGTATCGACGACGTCGACGGTGACGGGCAGTTGGATCTGTTCACGCTGGATTCATCCGATCCTGCCGGCCCGCGCATGCTGCTGCTGTCTGACACGAATGGTGACGGCGAATTTGATCCGTTGGATGGCACGGTCATTCAGACCCTTGGAAACAAGACCGATGTATTTGATCAATTGGCTTCTGACGGTTTCGGCCGTTTCTACAGTCACAACACCACCACCAATCAGCTGTTCGCCAGCGGCACACTCTTCGCGGTTGCATTTAATCACGACGCCCCGGTTCTGACCGGCTCGGTCGGTGGCGACCTTGGTGGTGATTCGCGTCGCGGGCAATCAGATGGTTCTGCGGGCGACTTTGTACATGTCGATCTGACCGTTACTGCTTTCGGCGACGTATATGCTGTCACCGAACGCCCCACGGATATAGGCTTCGATCTGTGGCGAGTCCTCCGCGATCCGGATACGCACGAAGTGCTTGGCATGGAGCTCGTCGGGCAAATCATTTCTGACGGCACGCCGCTTCTGGGCATTACGACAATCGAATCGCATCCTGGTGATGAAAGACTGTTCGTAGGTACCGGCAATGAGGTGTACCCGGTCGACGCCGCAACAGGCGTAGCAGGTTCAGTGATCGTCATTCAGGAAGACACCGGCGAAGGCCCCACGCCTTTCGCGGGCACGATTGTGTCGCTTGCCATCAGCCAATTCCAGGCTGGAAATGAAAACGAATCTCGCCCCATCTTCACAGCCGTCATGGAATCGGATGCGCAGAATGGCCGCCACGTTCTGGTTGAGTTCAATATCGACACAAATCCGGGTGTTATCACGAACGGCCCGTCATTACTGCTGCTTGATACCAATGGCGACGGTATCGGTGACGAACCGATCGAAATTTCGTCAATGGACTTTAACGCCCGCGGAACGCGCAGCGACTACTTCGCGAATCTTGCAAGTTCTTCGTCGGAATCTGCGCTGATCGCTCTGGAAGCAGTCGATCCACAGAACCCCAACGCGCGGCGTCTGTTCCGAATTGATCACGACCCATTCAGCAGCACGTTCGGTCTGGCAGTGGCGGTTACCGATCCTGAAAACGATACGAATGATGTCATCCCGGATCAGATCATCGGCTATGCATCTGATCCGCTACCGATCAGAGGTGCTGCCGACCTGCCGGGCGATTCGTTGTTTGGCGGCCGTTTCTTCGGTATCTACGACAACGGTCAGGCAGACGAAAACGGTGATGGTCTGCCTGACAACGACGAGCTTTGGGTCAGCGGCAATGAGTTATACGCGATTTCAAGCCTGACGGGCCTGGCTACCTCGCGCGGCGCATTGGTGCGCCCTGAAGCGACCTCCTCGCGCGGCGTTGCTATCTTCGAACAGGTTACCGGTATTGCATTTGATGCTGACCGCGAGAATTTCGTCAAGGGCGACCTGTATGCCGTATGGGAAGACCTGATTAATCGCGACGGCAATGGCAATCAGGCAGCTGGTGCCACGCCCGAGTCGGTCGACCGGCTCATCACCCTCAATGAATTTACGGGCGAAGTCACGCATGTCGGTGCTGTGACAACGCGCGAATTCACTGACGAGTCGTTGAACGACCCGACACTGACCGTTCCGCAGCGCGTAACAACAGATGTTCGTGGAATGGCGTTTGATGAGAACGGCGAACTGATTGCAGTCAATGGCGATCACGGCGGCAGTGACCGTAATGTCGTCATGATCAATACGGACAAGCCGGACGAATGGTCTGTGATTCTGACGCGTCCAGGCAGCGTTCGCAGCGATGTCGAAGGTTTCGGCTCCGATTCTGACGGCCGATTCTACGGCATCTTCGATTTCGACTTCTTCGACAGCAAGGTGCCGGGTAACGCGATCAAGGACAGCGAACTCTGGGCCAGTGGTGACTTTGTTCCGCTCGTATCGGTAAATGGCGACTTCCACGGCATTGGCGTGGATCAGGACGGCAATCTGGTGAATGGCGACATCGATCTGGAGGACCTTGCGTTCCTTCCGGTTGATATCAATGGCCAGCAGGTCGTCTTTGCGGTCAATTACAACAAGGACCGAAATCAGACCGAACTGTATCGTGTCAATCGTGATCCGATCACCGGCGCCCTGAGTTTCGACCCGGATGAGCAGGACGCCATCCCGAGCCTGACCTTTATCGGCACGTTGACCGATGGTTCCGGCAACAGGATCATCAGCGTTGAGGCAATTACCGCTGACCCGACGACCGGCGAACTGTATGTTGTCGGTGCAAATGGCGAGTCCCCAACACCGACGATTAACGTTGGTGGCGACTTTGGTGAGATCTTCGACGTCCGAGGGCTGGCGATTTCGAACGACAGTTTCTTCGCCCTGGTCGGCAATGGAACGCAGATCGACCTGCATCAGGTCACCTTTAACGCGGATGGCTCCGTCAGCACCTTCGATGTCGTCGGTACAACCGGCTTGGGTACCGATGCAAACGCACTGGCATCCGACCCGACAACCGGCACGATGTACAGTGTTTCCAATGGTCAGATATTCACCGTTGGAACTGACGGTGCGGTCACATCGGTTGCAACGCTGCAGGTTCCGGATATCTCGTCAGGCCATACTGACGGAGAAACTTTCCCGCTTGTTCAGTTGACCGGTCAGGCCAAAGCGATCGCGATCGATCCGACCGGGACATTCATGTACATCGTCGTAGACGAAGTACCCGCGAATCTGAATCCGGGTGCTGGCGATCCCGATTCGGGCGACTTCCTGGTGGAAGTTTCCCTGACCGACTTCACAGCCACCCTGCGCGGTGAAATCGTTGACGAATCCAACAACGATACCGACATCATCGGAATGGACTTCAACATCTTCGGCCAATTGGTTGCAATCGACACGTTCGTGCCGGGCCAGCAAGGTGCTGATGACCACCGTATGGTTGAGTTGCTGATTGACCAGGCATTAAGCAAGACATTTGAGCATACGGTTACCGCAAAACAAATTACGACATCCGGCAGCGTTGATGCGGACCTCAGCGCATACGCGATCGATTCCCGTGGTCGTGGATACAGCATTCGTAGTAGCGGTGCGCCAAGCGAACTGTGGGTCAGCGGCAATGAGTTGATGCTCGTGCCGACGATCGTGATTGACGCGGACGGCGATAACTTTGAACTCGAAACAGTCGTGCAATCCCGCGGCCAATTGGAAGAAAACGGACAAGGTGTGACGGAAGATATCCGTGCCCTGGCCTTCCCGACCTCGCAGCCGCTGCTGTTTGGTGCGCAGTTCAACGAAACGACAAATACGACCAATCTGATCACGATCAGCACATTGACCGCTTCCGTAGGCACGCTGGGCGAAGTGCTCGTCAATGGCACGAATACCGATCTTCTGGGCATGAGCCTGAATGCGGACAATTCATTGAGCGCACTCGACAGGGGTCTTGGAGACGATCAGCGCCGCATTATTGAAATCGGTATCCCAACCGTGTCGGAACGACTCGGCATTATTCAGATTGATGGCGTTGATGCCGTCGTCTCAGGCATGGACTTTGCCGATATCGACAACGACGGCTTCCTTGACCTGATCGCATTTGATGATTCCCAAACAGATTCAACGGGAATTCTCCGTCGAATGTTTGAGATCAATCTCGCAGACACCACCGATTCCACCCAGTTGACTGCTCCGGGAACCGTGCCGAATGAACTGGTGGGCCTGTCGATCGGCGGTCGAAATGCCGGCGCTGACCAGTTGCTCGGCACGGCAGATGATTTTTACCTGATTTACTCGTTGCTCGTCGACGCGCCGATCAACAGTGGATTGTATGTCAGTGCCACAACGCCTTTCACGACTGATGCGAACGCGATTATTCCGGTGCGTTCCGTCAACGGCGATCTGACCACCACATCCGATTTCATCGCGGTGACGTACGCGACCAATCCGACAAACGGCGACCGGGAAATCTTCGCCCTCCGACTGAATACACAAGGTCAGACCGAACTATGGCAGATTGTGCCGGGAGCGGATCTGGCCAACCTGCCACCAATACGCCTGGGTGTGCTTACGGATGACCAGGGTGTTCAGATCAATGACATCAACGCACTGGAAACTGATCCGGCGACAGGACGGCTGGTCATCGTCGGTAATCGCGGCCAAGGGCTTGAACTGTTCGAATTCGACCCGCGTGCGGCGGCTGTTGACACAAATGACGCTGATCAGGTGGCGGATGAAATTGTTGCTGAGCCGACTTCGGCGCTTGGCACGCTGTTGACCGAAGACGGCTCGCCGGTTTCCGGCTCTGTTACAGCGCTGGCCTTCCTGACCAACGCGGGTGTCACAACCCTGTTCGGTATTCTGCGCACGAACGATCAGGATCAGTTCATTCGAATCAGCAAGATTGACGGCTCGGTCAATTCGTTTGGCAGTGTCCTGATCGGTGGCGAGACGACCACGACTGAAATCATCGCCATGGACGCTACCGATCCTGACGGTGACGGCGAGCAGGAACTGGTCGCGATTGACGTGTCACGCGCGGCCGGACGGCGTATGGTGACGATCACGTTTGATGCGTCGAACACCATCGGCACGGTCCAGGCAATGTCCTTCAACGATGACGGCGAACTGTTCGTCATCACTGAAGACTACGACGGTAATGGTGGCGTCGATTCGTCGCTGCTGACCAGTGAAGAAACCGATGATGACGGCAACTTCATTACCAGCAATCTCGATGTCGCTCTGGTTCAGATTGACAAGGAGACCGGTCTGTTTAGAGCCCCTGAGGCAATCACAGATTCCCAGGGCGTTACGACCGGCTTTGATTTTGCCAACAGCGATGTCCGGCCGATCGTGGTATCGGGCCGCGAAGTCGTCGGCGTCTACACCGGCATGGACTTCCGCAATAACAACGAAATCTTTGCCAGCATTGACCGTGCCCTGGAAGATGGCACATTTGTTTCCGAATTACATCGTATTTCGACCGGTGGTACGTCTTCCGTCAGCGCGGTTAATGTCGGCACGATCACCCAGTCCGGTACAGGCGATGATGACGCTGACGGTGCCGCTGCGCGTATTACGGGCCTGGCATTTGCTCAGGACATTACTGGCGAGGAAATTCTCGTTGGTGTTAACGTGGCTGCTGACGAGGGGGCGCAGCTGATCAACATCAATACGACGTCCGCGTCTTACCTGGCGCTTGGCCCTGCTGGAACAATCGCTAACGTGGGTGGCCTGTCCAGCTTTGCTGAAGGCGGATCTGACCGTCCGCTTCTGTTTGCAAGCGACGGCACTCAGGTAATTCGTGGCTCCGCGGTAACGCTACCTGTTGACAGTGACGGCCTGAGCACCGTGGCACAAATACTCGGCGGAGATTTCAATCCGATTGACGGACTGTTGTATTTCGTTTCTCGTAATCCGATTGAAGTCCAGGGCGAAGAAGAGTCATCAACCGCGGACTTCCTTACAACGCTGGATGTCAATGCCGGCAACCGCTCGGCGATCCAGAACTCACTGGCACAGATCGGGGCGTTTGATACGGAGACCACGCTTACAACGCTGACATTTGATCAGACTTCCGACAGCAGCGCGACACTATATGGCTTCCAGACCGGACCTGGAACAGACGCAGATGGTAATGACACCACGGTTGGTTCTCTCGTCACCATCAGTACGACAACTGCAGCGGTGCTGTCATCCGTCGACGTGGAGTTAAACAGCACGCCGATCAGTGCGGTTTCCGGTATTGCGTTTGTTGATGACAATCCTGCCGCTGCTGAATCAGTTGTGTATGCCATTTTGAATAGCGAAGGAGATGGCGACGATGCACTCGGCGACCAACTGCTGACAATCAGCCGAACCAGCGGCATCGCGCAGGTACTCGGACCGCTGCCCGATCCAGACGATCCGTCAGCAGCAGGCGGCGAAGATGGCGATGACGGCCCGATTCGCGGCGCGGATCTGAACGGGCTGACTTATAACCCATTCCTGGTTAACCCATTCACTGGTGAACTGGGTGTTCTCCTTGCAACAGATACAACGGCTGATGAACTGGTGTTTATCGACCATCGCGACCGCCGTCCGACGTCTGAAATCTTCCAGATCTACGTTGCGCAATCGAGTGAAAATTCATCCATCGTGATCGGCGCCGTGCCGGACTTCGATCCGGAAGACCCGGAAGCGGAACGACCGATGGAACCGTTCACCGGCAGCGCGGGTTCTATTCGTGTCTTGAACGAAGCGCAAGGCGATGAGCCTTTTGTCTTGTCGATTCCGGACGGAACCGGTGTTGTCTACATCGGTGCACGAACTGAAAACGTTGACGACGAAGTTGACGATGAAGATCTGATCCCGATCACCGAAGGCCAGTTGCTTGCAACGCTTGGTGTACGCGGCTTCGGACTGGACGATCTGCCGAACGATTTCTTCAATAACGTTACCGCCGGTGTTGTCGTCGGTGAGAACCTGCTGGTGTTCCCGGACTTCGACCTCCCGGATACGGGCTTCGGTCAAGTAACCAATGAGATGATTCGTCGCTTCATCGGCCAGAACATCGACAACGCCACCGCCCTTGCCATTGCTCGTGATGGCACCACCGTCGTTGTGGATAGCGATCAGTCCGATCAGTTTGGAAACGCGATCACCGGTGATGAATTAGCACTTGTGATTGAAGGCTTGGCGCAGATTCCGATCGAAATCACGGACGCCGGTACCGGCGTGGCACTGCGCAACATCCAAGGCCTCGATTTCGGCGACATTGACTTCGACGGTGTTGAAGAGCTCTACGCGGTCGTTGCGGTGCCGAACTTCGTACCGGGCGCGCTGACGGATGGAAGCCTGGACGGCAACTTTGACATTCAGGCTCTTACCGTGACTGCGCAAGGCGGCATGTTTGCGATCAACAACCCGGTCATCGGCGGTGCGAACAGCAGCCAGGAACTGGTTCAGATTCAGCGGAATACCACCGGTGGCGTGGATCGTGCCGACCGTTTGGGTGAAATCGTCACAAGCGATACAACCAACGTCCTTGGCTTCAGCAACGTCACTGGTCTGAGCGCAATGGACGCCAGCCCGATTGACAGTTCGTTGTTCGCGGTAGGTGACGATCCGTCAGATCCGGCTGCTGATCCTGCCAAGGTGCTTTATACGATCGGCACCGCAGGTGTTGACGTGGATTCGGATGGCGTGCGAGAAATTACCGCCACGCGCGTTGCCACTCTGTCTCTCGCCGGCGTGCCGATTACCGATGAAGTCGTCGGCCTGTCCTTCTCGGAAGACGGCCAAACGCTGTTTGGCATTCTCAAGAATTCGGCGACCGGGCAGGATCAGCTTGTTCGCATCAACCGAACAACCGGTAATGTCACGGTTCTGGTCGCGGCACTGCAGGATGGCAACAACGTCGACCTCAATATCGACAGCATGGATATCGATCAGGAAGGCAATCTCATTGCGATTGATCGCGGCGCTGCCTCGGGCGGCGGGCGAACGGTCTTGATCCGCAATCCGTTGACGACACCTGAAGTAATCGAAGTAACCGGCGCCGGGTCCGTACCGACTTCGTATCAGGGTTATGCATCAGATACGAATGGCACGTTCTTCTCAATCAATACGGACAACATCACCGATCCCAATCCGTTTGAAGAATTGGTTGCCAGCCCGCCGCCGTCTGCCGTGCTTGGCACATTGGATATTTCACTGAATGGCTCGGTCCCAAGCACCACATTTGGTCAGTTCACTCGAATTGGCACGATTGATACTGCGGGCGTCCAGGCAATGGCATTCTCACCTGGCGAAGGCTCCGTTCCGGGCCAGCAGGGCCTGTTCGTCATCACTACGGGCAACCAGTTGATCGAGGTCAATCCGTTGACTGGCGCAACTGTTGCCGGACCGGTCGCTGTCACAGATGCGGGCACGCAACTCTCTGTCACCATCGGCTCATTCGACTTTGACCGAGATGGCAACGCATTCGCCCATGATCTCGATAACAGTCGGTTGGTAGACCTGAATGTCGTCACCGGCCAAGTCGGCGCCAATGTCGCAACCAGTGACGGCTCGTTGCGATCGACCGTTTCTGAAATTTCGTTCGACTTTGCCAACAACCGTTTCCTCGCAGTCGACAATGCGACGGGTTCGCTGCGTGTAAATACCGGCGTTGAGTCCGCAATGATCTTCGAACTCGCCGCGCTTCAGTCAGACGCCGCGGTTGGCCAGAACTTTAACGATCTGTTCATTGCAGGCACACTGACCGGACGCGTTGATGCCTCGGGTTCATTTGAGACTTTCTATGCCGGCTGGCTGATCACCGGCGAGGCGGAAGGCCAATTCGAAGGTGATCCGAACATCGCGGATAACTTCAAGGTCGATGGCGATTTGCGAAACCTGATCGTCACAGGATCAATTGGCACTAACGAAGCCGGAACGACCGCTTTGCCCACCTACGTGAGCGGCGTGGATATCAATGTCGGTGGCAAGATCGGACAGGTGCGAACCGATGGGTCGATTATTGCCAATATCAGCGCGACGAATCAGACCGGCATCATCAACCTGGACGCCGAGACACTGCCGCAGATGGAAATGGAAGGTCGCCTCAGTGAAGCCACGGATACGGCAGGCGTCCTGTTCGAGCGATTTGAACTGTTTACTGCCAGCGGAACCTACTTAAACGATACTTTTGAAACCGCTGAGCGTATCGGCACGATTCGCCCGAGCGATGATCCCACCGCACCGGATGAGGTGCGCATCTTCGGGACGATTAATGGAGATGCAATTCCCAATGACTTCGTTGACTACTACGGCCTGGCCCTGCTTGCCGGCCAAACGATCAGCGTCCAGGCATTACCGCGAGAAGACGAAGAGTTCGGATTCATTACAGAGTTCCTGCATCATGTCGGCGTGTTCGATCCTGACGGCCGGTTGATTGCCACGGACTATTCCGATCTGGACGAAGAACAGAGCCAGCATGGCGTCTTCACCTTCACCGCGGATCGCCCCGGCATCTATCGTTTTGCCGTCGGATTTGATGGCGACGGTAACTTCAATGGCACGGCCGATGCGGGTGAATCCCTTACATTCCTGCTGGGTGACTTATCCTACGAACTGATCCTGTCTAACGTCGGCGACGTGGCAATCGGCTCGATAAGAGCCGGAACCGAGATTTATGGCAACACGAATGGCCCAAGCATTCTTGCCGAGAACGGCGACCTCGGCGCAATCGAAGCCGGCGGCATTATCTACTACACCGGCATTGATACCGACGACGATATCGCGACCAACAATGGCAGCCTCCGCACCATGAGCGCCAACCAGATGGGCCTGGCTGCCGGCGGCACAGCGAGCTTCGGTGTGAATATCGGCGTAAACAACGGCGACATCGGCTTGCTGGAAACCACCGGCAGCTTCATGAATATTGAAACCGCAACAGTTCGCGGTTCGGATGTTCAGGTGATCGACGCTGCCACGACGCTGTTCATCGATTTGTCTGCCGACGGCGGTCTTGGCGTTATCCGTGCCGGCGATATGCTCTTCGGTGATGCGGCCGGCAGCGAATTTGTTGATGGTGCCAGAATCCGCGTCAACGCGGACAATCTCGGTAACGACGGCATCATTGACCTGATCGATATCGCAGGTAACTTTGGCGGTGTCGACATCGATACCGGCCCTGGCGGCAACGTTCGATATATCAACGTTGGCGGCGACGTGTTCCAGAATGGTGACTTTGGCAACGACGGCCCGACGCTGATTCAGCTCGACCGTGGCGAGTCATTCGAATTCATCGACGATTCCGGTGGCGTTATTGTGCTGACACCGTCCGGTACCGACCCGAGTGTCGACACAGGTAACAATGACAACAACGATGACGATGATGATGACGACGACGATGATGAAGTCATCGACAACGGTGCCGCACTTTCGCTGGTCACCTATGCGTTGGCCGGTGGCGGATCGGTGCTTGTTCGCGTTACCTCTTCCGGCGGACTGGTCGTTGACGCAACCAGCGGCGGTAATCAAACGCCTGTTGAAATCGGTCTGATCGAAGTACAAGGCGTCGGCAACGTAGTACTCGACCCGGGTGTTACCCTTGACGAAGATGATGACGACGATGATGACAACAATAACAATGACGACGACGATGATAACGATGACGACACGAGTCTGACCGTCGTCATCAATTCGTCTGATGGCACACCGGTTGATGTATTCCATATTCTTGGCGGTACGGCAACAGGTGGTACTGGCGGAACGGGCGGTACTGGTGGAACCGGTGGAACGGGCGGCACCGGCACAGGGACTGGCGCCGGTAACTTCGACGCCATCATCAACAACACCGCCGGCGAAATCGTCAATGTCACAGCCAGCACTATTAACTTGCTTCAGGCGGTTGGTCCGATCGGCTTGCCGAAGAGCCATACCGGTGCCGTGGTGAACCAGCGAACCGTTGTGACTGACGTATTCCCGTTCCAGGACCAGCGCTTCGGTATCGTGTCCGGCAACATCAATATCATCCAATCGGATACGGCGTTGGGTAATCTCATCGTGACCGGCAATATCACCCAGGTCATTGCCAATGCCGACGGCACGGATGTGCCGGGCGTATTTGAAGGCATTGCCGGGCCGATTTACGCGACCGGTGATATCGACTTTGTTCACATTGGTGAAGGCCTCGCGGAATCCGGCAACGGCTTTGTTCAGAAGTCCGGCATCTTTGCCGAAGGTTTCATCACGGAAGTGACCAACCAGAGCAATGTCAACCTCGGCACGAACTCCGACATTCTCGGCAATATCATTTCGCTACAAGGCATTGCTGAAATCAACCTGATCAACGGTGCAATCGTTGACGCAAATATCATGATGGCAGCCGCGTTGGAAGACAGCCTTGAGTGGGCAGCAGATACGCAAGGCACGTTCGTGCTCGATACGACAAATACCGGCGGCACGAACAACAATAACGATGACGACGATGATGAGGATCTCGGTGCGCAAATCATTGAAGCGCGCAATGCGATTCGTGAGAATACCAACGGCATCGGCAACATTTCCATCAGCGGTATTGGCGGTATTCTTGGCGTTCGCTTCAGCGCTCAGAACTTCGGCGATATCACCATGGATGGCGCGTTCGGTCTGCTCAACAGCCGTTTCGCGATAGGCGAAAATGGGGATTACGGTAATTTCTCAATCTCCGGCTACGGCGTACGTGACGTTGAATTCATGGCTGGCGCCAATATGGGTGACATCACCATGGTCGACAGTGCCATTCGTCTTGAAAATGGCACCGTTATTAACCTGAACCAAGGCCAAGCCATTAACCACGCCAATTTCGCCCTGGCAGCTCGTACGCGCGAAATTGATCCGATCCGCGCCACCACGTTGAATGACCTTGCCACCTTCCTGTCAACAATTGAAGGAATCACAATTGCCCAATTCCTTGCGGGCAATGCCGGTGTTCTCGGCGATCGCGACCTCAACGGTATCGCGGATGTGAATCAAGTTGGTCTGATCCATGACGTGGACGCCCGTGGCACGCTGAATCTCGGTAACGTCAAGGCTTATCAGATTCGCGGTGAAACGGTCTTCAACTTCGGCAACTCGATCGCGGGTGTAACAACCGACGACTTGATTCAAGGCCTGTCACTGACAACCGGTAAACTTTCCAGGTTCAACCCCGGTGCAGACCTTGACGGCGTCGATATCAATGTAGCCGGCCCATTCTCATCCTTCGTTGTTAATGGTGACGTCCTTAACAATTCGGTTATCACCATGGGTGGTCCGAACGCTTCACTGACCACTTTCACTGTCAGGGGTGACTTCTTTGGTTCACTGAATGTCAACGGCCGCGTCGGCACAATGACCGTTGACGGCGATTTGGTCGGCGACGTGAATATCGTCGGATCGAATGACAATGTTACCGCCCTGCAGTCGTTCCGACTCGGTGGCTCTTACAGCAATGGTTCATTGAATGTCGACGGTAGCGTTGGCACGATGAACATCGCCCAGAGCTTCGGTACTGCCGGTGACAGCCTCTTGATTACCGGTGACCTGACATCGTTGACAGTCGGTTCTTCAACGACGCACAACGGAGCCGATCTGGCGCTGGACCTGACGGTGTTAGGCAACATGGGCTTTACGACTATCACGGGCAAGATATCAGGCAATATCAATGTTCTCGGTGACTTCAGCTTCCTGATGGCCAATACAGACAACGTCACCACGAATGACCCGACCGGCCTTATTTCCGGCGACATCACAGTGCTTGGCAAACTCGGCTTTGTTCAGGCGATGAACAATGATATTGCAGGCAACATCAGTGCCGGCCTCGGCATTGGCCTGCTCATGGTGTCCAATGGTGATATCGGTGCTGACAGCATCATTTCCTCTGCGTTTGGCGATATCACCACGACACTCATCAACAATGGCAACATGAACGGCAAGATTCTTGTCGAGAATGGTAGTGCCGGCGTTATGAGCTTCATCGGCGCCACGCTTGGAGCAACTGCGGAAATTCGCGCGAAGAACGCGACGCTATTGAACGTTGGCGGCGGCATGGCAGCCGGTGCGGTTGTGGATATTGAAGACAGTGTCTCAACTGTCTTGATCGGCGGCCCGATGGGACTGGGCTCACAGGTTTCCATCGGTTCAACCAGCTTCATGATGGTCCGTGGCGATATGGATGGCGTGGTCGATATTCGATCCACCAGTGGCCTCTCCAGCTTCCTGATGGTCTCCGGCAACATGAATGGCCAGGCGAACATCGCCGGTGACGGTATGGTGATGATCTCGGGTGACTTCGGTACCACGCCGGCGAACAACGCATCGCTGAACATCGGTGGCAACTCCACGCTTCTGATGATCACAGGAACCAGCCGTGGTGACGTCCATATCGATGGTAAGGCCAACTTCATCATGGCCGGCGGATTTGATGGCTCCGTCGTCACAACCGGTGGCGATCTGTCTCTGCTGATGTCCACTACTGGCGATATCAACAACTCGGTCATCCAAGTTGGTGCCCGACCCGGTGAAGATGGACAGTTTGCCAGCGCGAACAACACCAATGGACCGACCACAGCAGACAACGGCGAAGGTGGATTCAAGGGTAATGTCACGCTGCTGATGGCGCGCCAGATCAACAACTCGATCGTCAGTGTCGGCGGTAATATCGGCACGTTCATGGCTCAGCAGTCGATGACCAACAGTTCGGTAATCTCGGGCTTCTCGCTTGGTACATCGGCCCTTGCTGATGCAATAAATGACAACAACAATGTCGCTCCGCTTGGACCGGGCGGCACGAACATCAATCTGACCGACGGCTTGAGCGCAGCTGAACAGCAGAACCTCCTCGGCCGTGCGGATCGCACGCTCCTGAGTGGCAGCATGACCACCGCGATGATTCTGGGACAGGGCGGCCTGACCGGCTCAAACGTCGTTGCCGGCGTGGACGTTGGTGCGGATGGTTTATTCGGTACAGCAGACGACACCGTCATCTCGCCGACCGGCAACCTCTTACCCAACGGCGGTGGTTTCAGCCAGATCGGCCTGATGATGGCGAGCCAGTCTGACATCACCTCGCGGATCCTGACTGATAGCGGCATTCGCACAAACCTCCTGACAGGTGCGGGCAATCTCGCGGTAGTCGGCCAAATTGATTACGACCCGGCAACTGATCTCGGGTTCAATCCAGGCGCACCTGTAGGCACCGCTGCCTTTAATGCCCCCGTCGTTATCCCAACGGCAGGCGGTCAGGTCACATTCACCGCGGCTGGCACAACGACCGCAATAGATATCTTTGACACGACGCCAGGCGACAGCGTGATCGATGCGATCTTTGTTCGTACCGGCGGAATCGGCTCTGCGCTGACAATCACGTCAACTGACCCGAACCTGCAGATCGGCCGCATCATTACCGGCGATGATCAGCAGTTCAATGGCATTACCATCAACGGCCCGGTCACGTTCGCCGGAGACGGCAACGCGGCTACAGTCGATATGTGGTACGACGCACCGGGTACCAGTTCGAAGATCGCCAATCAGGGAAGCGCGGCAAATAACTTCCTGCAAATCGCTGCAGACTTCACCGGCGTTGTCGGTGGCGACCTTTCACAGTTGGATGTTGGCACGTTTAACTCCGAGGCAGTCCTGCGCGTCGGCGGCAAGATCACGACGGTTAACCTGCTTAACGGCGCTGGTGACGCCCTCTTTGGCAATCTCTCCAATGGGCCGTCCAATGATCTGACTCAGATTGCAGTTGACGGCACGGGTAATGCCAACGACACAGTTGTCTTTGATAGCACCCTCGGCCAGCTGACGCGGTTGAATCCGGATTCCGGTGCCGTGGCCAGCCAGGTCAACGTGGTTCACCCGCTGACGGGCAATGCGATTAACCTTGCCGGTTTGTCGTTCGACGGTGCCAATAATCTATTCGGCGCGGCAGTCATCAACTCCAAGTTGCCAAACGCGTTTGCCGGCACAATCGGCACCGGCGTCATCAATATGCGTGGCCTGGCGGTCAATGCGAACGGCGAAGCGTTTGCTATCCAGACCATCAACAATATTGACACGCTGGTGCAACTGAATCCGGATACCGGTTCGTCCGCGCCGATCGGCACAGTCCGCGATATCTTTGGTAATACTTACAACGGCGCGATCCGCCAGTTGGCGTTCGACCAGAACGGCAACCTGCTCGCGTTGACCAATGATCGTGACGGTGACGGCGGTGCCTTTGCCGCGGCTAATGGCTACGCAATCATGCGGCTCGACACGACTGCTGATGCAAACGGCTCGGTTCTTGCCCGTAGCCCCAATAGCGCTATTCTGCCGGGTGTGCTGCTGGGTGGACCGCAGACAAACGACTTCAACGCCATGGCGGTTGATGCTACCGGCACAATCTTCGCCATCCGGCGTGATGGTGCGGAAGATCATCTGGTGACAGTCACCACGGCTGGTGTCGTGAATGATCTCGGCGCCGTCAAGCTTAATGCGGCTGACACCAATATCACCGGCATTGGCTTTGATGAAGATGGCAACCTGCTGATGCTGAACAAGAACGGCGTCAATGCGCAGTTGATCGGGCTCACGCCGGCCAACCTGGCAACCCCGGCCAACGCGGTCGCCGTCTCCAATGCGGATGCGATCAACGTGGACCTGAGTGCTTTTGCAATCGGCAGAAGCGGTGCGAACTTCACGACGTTCGCTTATGAAGTTGCAACGGTTGGCGGCCAGTTCTTCCGCAACAGCGGCCAGACGACGGTCCTCGGCCAGATCAACGAAGCCACTGGTGCATTTACGCAGATCGGCACGTTGCTTGAAGGCGATGTCGCTGCCACCAGCACAATTTCCTTCAGTAATAACGTCAATCCGGCGGATGGCGGTACGATCACCGTCAATGACGGTCAAGTTACAGCCACGTTCGAGTTCGACAGGCCGGCCAGCGCCTCGGTGACACTGCTCAACGCACTGCCGATAGACGGCGATACGATTCGCCTGACGGATCATCTTGGCAACATTAGTACATTCGAGTTTGATACGAACGGTAATGTCGGCATTGCCGGCACGTCAATCACGCTGGTCAATGACCTGCCGGCCGACGGCGATACCATTACGCTGACCGATCATTCCGGCACCGTCGCGACGTTTGAATTCGACACCGGCGGCGGCGTTGGTGGCGGAAATACAGCTGTGGATATCAGCGCCCTGGCGGCGGGTGATGTCAACGGCGCACGCAATGCCCTGCGAGATGCCATTAACAACCTGGGCGGCTTCAACATTACCGCAACGGCAAGTATCAACGTCGGCCAGTTGGATCTGGTTCAGGATGCCAGCGGCACTTCAGGCAACACGGCGGTCGTTGCGAATTTTGCTGACAACTCCGACATCACCACGGCCAACTTCACTGGCGGCAATGCTCAGGTAGACATCTCCGGCGCCGCGACACTTAACGACGCCCGCGATGCACTGATCAACGCGATTACGAATGAAGCAAACTTCAATATTACGGCCACCGCCGGCGCGGCAGTCGGACAGGTGGACCTTGTTCAGGACGCAATCGGTGCGAGCGGCAATACTGCTGTTATCGCCAGCTTTGCAAATGCGGCCAACGTACTGCCGTTCAACTTTACCGGCGGTGGTTTGACCAACGGCGCCAACATCGCCGTTACGATTGATCCGGCCAATGTGGCCAACACGTTGACGAATCTGCTCAACACGATCAACGGACAAGGACTGAATCTGGTTGCCGCTGATACGTCCGGTACCAATCCGCAGATTACCATGACGCACAATGCTCGTGGCGTCGCGGGTAACGGTCATGTTGTTACCGACTCGATTACCAATATCGTGACAACAAGCTTTGCCGGCGGTGTCACCGGTCAACCGGTGGCAGGCATTGCAGGCATGGCGATTGACATCAACGGCACCGGCGATCTGTTCGTTGTCACCGATGAGACTGAGCCGCTTCTCCTGCGTTACGACCTGACAACCGGCCGCCTCGTACAGAGCATCGGCCAGCTGACAGATGCCAATACAGGTGATCCGGTGCGGGTACGATCGATTGGATTCGATGCGGCGGGCAATCTGATCGGTGCGACAGTCGGTTCACGTCGTGTCGTTTCCGTCAGCACGACCACTGCAGCCGTGACGCCTCGTACGGAGGTCGGTGCGGTCAGCAACAGCCTTGACGCGGTTGCATTCGACGCAAACGATAACCGCTTCGTCGGTGTGGCCGATGCGGGCGGCGCGGCAGTTGACCAGATCGTCGACTTGCACGGCACGACACAAGATGCCCTACGCGGCCTCGTTACGGACAGTATTGGCACGCTGAATGTCACACCGGTTGGCACATTCTTCGGCCGTATCGCGACGACCGGCAACTCGGTTGGTACGGCGAACATCAACGGGCCATTCGCAGGCAGCCTGTCTTCGTTGGGTGACATTGGTACGTTCAACGTCCGGAACGGCAACGCGTTCAGTGGCGCGGTCAGTGCCAATAAGATTGGCACTGCTAATGTAACTGGCAACTTCACCCAAAGCGGTGTCTGGGACGTTGCGACGTCCATCGGCACGGCGACGATCAGCGGCATCTTTGATGGCAGCATCTTCGCCAGCAGTGCCGGCACGATCACGGCGTCGGGTGCGGCAGGCACCACTGCCAACCTGGTTGTCGACAATAAGATCTCCACGGCCACGTTCAACGGTTCGTTTGACGGCCAGCTCCATGCGGGTTCGGCCGGTACTGTTTCGGTCAATGGCCTGTTTGGCGCGACGAATCCGGATGCAATCATCGATATTCAGGGCGATACAACCACCTTGAATCTGCGAGGTGGCACCGGCGCAACCAGTACCGCAGTCGTGGACGGTAAACTTGGAACGCTGAATGCAGGCGGTACGCATCAAGGCTTGATTGCAGCGTCCGCGGGCGTCAATTCCGCAACATTTGCTGACGTTCTTCGAGGTATCTTTGCCACCGGCCAGGACGGCTCGTCACTGACTGTCAACGGCACCACCACTGATTCCATATTCCTCTACGGTGTCTGGGTCGGTAATGACCATCGCCTGAATACGGAGGATGACATCATTACCGGCGGCTCGCTGAACAGTGCACGCTTCAACAATATGACTGACAGCGTAATTGGTGCTGGTGTACTGCCGGCGCTCAGTACCGGCGAGTTCATCGCGGGTACTTCCGACAACCGTGCCTTCAGCGGTAATGTGACGGCAAATGATGTTCGCTTCGCGGATTCGGCAGAATCCGGCGGCATCCTCAAGAGTGAAATAGGCACAATCTCGGTTAGTGGTCAGATTATCAATACCGACTCGGCGAACGGCCGCACTTCTCAGGCAATCGCGGCCGACGCTCTGCCGGCCACTGTGACTGGTGCGTTCGGATTCGCACTGCCGCTGCGTGTTTATGGCGACGTATTCGGCGCCCCGACTGTTGAGCGGGTCGAACTCGTTACCAACACTGAACTGCAAATTGAATTCAGTGAACACATCAACTCCGGCACGCTGAGTGTATCGGTTGACGGTGACAACAACCGTTCACTCAATGACCCGGCCGATACACGCGGCTCGATTACCCTGACCGATGCGGCGAACAACGTGATTGATGACGTCACGCTCAGATACACCACCATCACCGGGCCGGAAGGTGAGACGCGCGGCCTGTTACAGATCTTCAAGAATGACGGCAACTTTGATGGCGCGGTGTTTGTCACCATCTCCGACGGTTCCGTCGGGCCGGCAGTAACGGACCGCTCCGGCGAACGGTCATCGCTACGTGACTTCAACCAGGACGGCGTGGCCAATGACTTTAACCGCGACGGACTGTCTGATGGCTCCTTTGCTGACAGCGAAGACTTCCAGGGCACTGTCCTGGACGGCGACAATGACGGCAATGAAGGCGGTGTCTTCCAGCAGATCGCAACTGCGGACGCCAGCGGCACGCCGTTTATCAACGCGTTGATTGGCGATCCGGTACCGCTGGTTGTGAACGGCGGTGCTGTAACGATCAATGCGACATATGAAGGCCTGGACGATGTGGATATCTACCGGTTCGAAGGCGCGGCCGGACAGTTCTTCAGCATGGACATCAATTCTGAATTCGGTATCGCCACTGCGGGCATCTTCTTCCAGGATACGCAAGGAACCGTCGAACTGACTGACGATACCTTCGAACTGGTTGCTCGATATGAGAGTGAGTTCGACGGCGATAACTTCTTCAGTTTGTTTGAGGCGATCGAACTGCCGGAAACCGGTAACTACTTTGTCGTGACTTCAACGGCACTATTTGAAAACGCTGAATTCTTCGGCACGATCAACACCGACTACACGCTCGATATGACATTGGCATCAAACGATGATCTGCTCGACGGTGTGTTTGACGGCCAGGTAACGCTGCCGTTTGGTGAACAGATCGCGTATGTCAGCAACCAGATCGGCGACAACAACAACCTGCTGGGCGCCAATACGCCGAAACAGTTGGTGTACCTGAACTTTGATGGCGGCACCACGACCGACTTCTTCGAGCACAACGGCCTGCCGGACTTCGATATGGAAGCCCTGGATCAGTCCGTACTACGCGAAGACTTCGACGTCCAGGATCTTGAAGCGTTGATTAACGGCGACGCGGATCGCGGCATCGTGGGTATCGTTGAGAACTTCTTTAACCTGTACAACTCGATAAACTTTGCCGGCGACCCGCAGGTACTGGATGTCGTTCTGCACGACACGACGCCGGGCACCGGACAGGACATCAACCAGTTTGTCGCAGCCTTTAACGCGGCAAATGATGGCTTGTTCATCACCACTGAGGATCCGACAGCGTCCGGTGTCACTGACTTCACGCAGGTCATCGTCGGCCAGGGCAGCCCATCATTCTTCAGCACAGGTCTGTTCGGCATTGCCAGCCAGGTTGACTTGGCCAACCAGGACAAGGCCGACAGCGTCGTGGTGTTCGCACAGAGCTTTGCCGAGTTGGTAAGCAGTACGGATGTTGACGATGCCTTGAACGAATACGCCAGAGCACTGGCGTTCGTGGCCGCACACGAACTGGGTCACGCGCTGGGTCTGAATCACACTGGACGACTGACCGTTGCGGACGACCCGGACAATAATGCGGCAACGCCGTCGACCGCGCCTGTTAACTTCGTGAACATCATGCAATCCGGCGCTGCGGCCTTCCTGCTGGTCGATCTGTTCACGGCCAACAGTGCTTTTGCCACGAGCGAAGTCTGGCCTGGACCGGGCAATGGTGAGTTCCCGATCGGTCATAACGACGTACGACAACTGCTAATCCGCTGGCTGAGTTGATCGAATACCAGTCAGTCTAAATTTGGCACCTATTCCTCTTGAGCAAGCCGTGGGTTCTGTTCCGCGGCTTGCTCATTTTTTTTTATTCCATATCGACATGTCAGAAACGAGCCGCCCGGTTTGAAATAGTTTTTTTATCCGACTAGCATGGCGCACCTTGGTATAGATCAAAGGACGAATACATTATGGTGAACATCTGGGACCTGTTCGACTTAAAAGGCAAGGTATTCTTCGTAGCAGGCGGTGCACGCCATCTTGGTAAGGATATGGCGACATCGCTGGCACAGGCTCATGCCGACGGGATGATCACCTCTCGAACGGCCGACAGTGCGGTGGCGACAGCAGAGCAGATTGCCGAATCAACCGCTCAGACTGTTGCAGGCATCGGGATGGACGCCACAGACCCGGCCAGCATTCAGCAGGCGGTGGACCAGTGCGTCAAGCAATTCGGACGCATCGACATTCTGATCAACAACGTGGGCGGCGGTGGCAAGTCACGGCCTGATGAATCGACCAAATTCGAAGAACGCGAACTGGAAGACTGGAACCGCCTTCAGTCAATCAATCTGACCGCCCCGTGGCTTGTCTCCAAAGCGGTGGCCCCCGTCATGCAGAAACAGAAAAGCGGCTGCATCATTCACATCGCGTCGATCGCCGGGATGATCGGCCGCGATCGACGCGTTTACAAGGACGGCATGATGCAGCAACCGTTGGACTACGCGGCGGTGAAGAGCGGCGTGATCGGCCTGATGCGCGATATGGCGGCCTATCTGGGCGACTACGGCATTCGCGTCAATGCCATCAGCCCCGGCGGGTTTGAACGAGGCCAGCCCCAGGCATTTATCGATGCGTACAGCGATAAAGCGGTTCTCAAGCGCATGGGCCGGGATGGGATTGACCTGAATGGCGCTGCGGTATTCCTCGCCTCCGACGCAGCTGCGTATGTGACTGGTCATAATCTGGTCGTCGACGGCGGTTTTACCGTGTGGCAGTAGAAGGCAATCGTCATGGCAGATACACGTACAAAAATCCTCGTCGCAGGCTTAGGCTCAATCGGTAAACGACACGCCAGACTCATATCACCCCGGACCGACACACAACTAATGCTGTGCGATCCGGTTCAAGAGAATATGGAACTGGCGGTCGGTCAGCTTGCCGCCCCACCTTTAAGCACATTCGCTGACTACGGTGACGCGCTGGCCGCCAGGCCGGACATCGTCATCATCGCCACGCCAAACCGCCTGCACGTGCCGATGGGGATTCAGGCGATCAAAGCCGGTTGTGATGTGCTGGTCGAGAAACCGATTTCGGATGAGCTTACCGACGGCAGGAAACTGGTGGATGCCGCCAATCAGGCCGGACGTCTGCTGCGCATCGGTTACATGTTACGCCATGACCCGGGCCTGTTGCATCTGCGTCAGTTTGTACATGACGGTCGCATCGGCAATCTGGTTGGCGGGAGAAGCATGATTGGCACGTATATCACGCTGCTTAACGCTGTAAGCCCGGACCGTGACAAGCGTCCGAACAGCCTGATCGTTGACTACACCCACGAACTGGATTTTGTCAGATGGTTATTCGGCAACGCAAAAAGTGTTCTCGCTGCTGGCGCGACGGTCGGCGAACGGGAGCTGAAACCCACACCGAATCTGTTTCAGATGATCTACAAGATGCAAAGCGGCGCGCTGGTCAGCATTCACATGGATTACCTGCAGCACCCGCAACGCCGCTCGCTCGAGCTTTTCGGCGATCAAGGCACGATCGCTTACGACATGCAGAACGGTGAAATTCAAATCTTCGACTATGGCAAAGAAACACGATTCGAACGAATCAATGTCGGAGACGTGATGCACCGGGTGGACGATCTTTATCGCAAACAGCTGGACAACTTTCTGGCGGATCGCATAGCAATCGCAGCGAACGGTACAGTTGACGAAAACGATTTGTCTATTGCCCGGGTAACTGGTGAAGACGGCTTGGCCGCTCTGATCTGGGCAGAGGCCGCCATTACAGCAGCTTCGATTGGCAAGGCGGTTGCAATCGCATAGTCGCGTCAAACACTCAGATACATTGCATTATGTTTTAGAACTATCACCAAAGTTATAACTGCTTCAACACACTTCCGACTCTTTACATTTCATATATTGTGGCGCAGTGATTAAAACCAAATTCAATCTTTAATTCCTTTGCCAAAGGAATTAAAGATTTCTAATTAACGATCTCTTTACAAACCTCAAGTCCGTTTAGGCCATGGCCGACCTAGCCTCTAGGGTATATGGGTGTCACACCGAATACCCCTTGCCTCTCGGGTCCGGCAAGTCAGTATTTTTCAGTTTCTGTTTAGAAATCTCACGTCTTTCGAGATTTCAGTTGTGTTCGTTTTCGGCACAACATGTTCATGGTTTCCGGGTAAGGGTTCAGGGATCAAATTCCTCTACGTAAGGAGTCTGGGATGTCTATTAAGGGAAGACTGTGGATGGCGTTCGGCCTGTTAGTGGTTGTGGCAGGAACGGGCGCCGGCGTAAGTTGGTGGCTGACGCGACAGGCGTCAAGCCAAACAAGACATATGATCGAAGTGGATGTTGTCGAATTGGAGGCGGCCAACCTGGCGGACATGAAACTAAACGTTGCCCGCTACAATGAGAACCGTTTCTTTCTCACCCACGACCTTCAGTACGTGGACAAAGCCGATGTGGCCGTCAAAAGTGCGTGGAAGTATCTCGAACAGATCATTTCTGTGTCACACGAGCCTGAACTTACCGCTGCCGCCAGGGAGGCACAAGAGAATTTGCAGCAGTATGAATCGGGCTTTCGTGAAGTAGTCGAATTGTACACGCGCAGAGGTCTGACCCGCGAGCAGGGTCTTGAAGGTGAGCTGCGCAGCGCGGTACACGCTATCGAGAAAGTCGTCAACGATCACGACAACGACGAGTTGAAGGTCCTGATGCTGATGTGTCGCCGTTATGAGAAGGAATATCTACTCCACGGTGACTCCACGCATCTGACGGAGATTAAGAAATACATCAATGAGTTCAAAGAACGGATGCAACAGGCTGATTTTACTGAAGCCGAGCAGGGCGAAATGCGGAAGCACTGGGAGGTCTATTACAAAGACATCTCTGCCATCGTGCAGATCGATCAGGTGATCGAATCGCGGCATCTGGCGTTCGATGAGGCTGCCAATTCTCTTGAAGAAATTGTATTGGCGATTGCCGAGACGGCTCACAATAATGTTACCGCAACAGAAAAGCTCGTATTAAGTGAACTGAATCTGACGCAGCATATCCTAACCGCGGTCTTCGTAGGCGCGTCAGTCATGGGCATATTGATTGCCACGCTGACGTCGCGCTCGATTCTTAAGCCGCTCAATGCAATTCTGTCTCGCCTGATTGATATCTCAGAAGGCGAGGGAGACCTGACGCAACGTGTCGAAATGGATCGTTCAGACGAGTTCGGAAAACTCGCTCATGCATTCAATCGGTTCGTAGCGGACGTTCACGATGTGGTCCTTGAAACGAAACTGGCAATATCAAAAGTCGCTCAAGCTGCCCGTGAGATCGCAGCAACCAATGAGCAGGTGTCGGCCAATTGTGAAGAACAAACGCGGCAGGTAACCGAAATTGCGGCCGCAACGGAAGAGATGTCCGCCTCGGCCGGTGAGGTTTCCAGCCAGGCAACCCGAGCTGCTTCGTCAGCCACAGGCGCCCAGGAGACAGCTCACAAAGGTGGCATCTCGGTACAGAAGACGGTGGAAGGGATCACCAGCATCAGTGAATCTGTTTCGTCCAGTGCCGATTCAGTGAGCGAACTTGGCAAGCGAGGCGAGGAGATCGGCCAGGTCATTGAAGTGATTAATGACATTGCGGAACAGACCAACTTGCTTGCATTGAATGCGGCAATTGAGGCTGCGCGCGCAGGAGAGCACGGCCGAGGGTTTGCCGTTGTCGCGGACGAGGTTCGCAAGCTGGCCGATCGCACAACCATCGCGACGGATGAAGTGTCGCAATCAATTCAGCAAATTCAATCAGGTACGTCTGAAGCCATAGAGCGAATGGGTCGCGGCACCACAGAAGTCGAAAGTGGCGTATCCCTGGTTAACGAAGCAGGTGACAGTCTGCGCGAGATTGTTGGCAGTGCCAAGGAAGTCAAGTCGCAGGTTGAGGCCATCGCGGCAGCTGCGGAAGAACAGTCTGAGGCAGCCTCGGCGATCAGTCGCAATATAACGGGCATCGCTCAAATGACGCGCGAAACCAACGATGGGATTCGTACGGCATCAGATGCCGTATCGCAGATGAGTGTACGAGCGACGGCACTTCAGGAACTAGTCAGTCGTTTCAAAGTCTCGGAACGTACACACGAATCGAAGAATGGCGAAACGACACCAACCCAGACAGAACAGTCTGAGGCTGAGGCAATGCTCGTTTAAATAGACCGGTTGGATCATCCATACTCTATCAGCCGACACTTGGGGCAAGCCCCGGGTGTCGGCTTTATTTATATTGATCGATGGTGCCAAAGCCACACGCGTGTATGATGTGGCCCAACCGCACAAGCGGCGCATCATGGCTGAACGAAAGAAACAGATCGATTGGGAGCGCGTCGCCGGACCGGCGGTGTTCTGGCTCTGGAACGCGACGCCTGAGCGGCTCGATATCGTGCGCGGCATCCAGGCATTTGAGACCAACGGGTTCAACACCGTGTACGTCCACGCGATGCCGCAGTCATTTCGCCCGGAAGACTTTTACGAAGGCATGGAAGTTGAATACCTGTCCGATGCCTACTTTGAGTTGATCATTGAGACTTGCGAACAGCTTCGTCGGCGAGGCATGTCGATGTGGCTGTACGACGAAGGCGGTTGGCCAAGCGGCACGGCCTGCGGCGCGGTGGTCGCCGCTGAAAGCAACTTCGGCGTCTGGACACTCACGCCTGACGGTCCGCGTCAACACCTTTCCCGACTGGACTATCCGGATCTGATGAATCCGCAAGCAACGGCAACGTTTATCGAGTTGGCGCACGAACGCTATCGCACCGCGGTTGGCAAGGAGTTCGGGAAGACCGTGCTCGGCATGTTCACCGATGAGCCGCGATTACTTGGCTGTGTGGGGACGCCGGAGGTTCCCTGGTCGCCACGACTGCCCACGGCGTACAAGCGCATGCACGGTCGATTGCTCGAGCGCGATCTGCCTGCCATATTCAAGCCCGGCAATCACAAGGCCCATCGCCGCTACATTCAAGCCGTCAGTACACTCGTCACCCAAGCTTACTACAAACCCATCCGCCAATGGTGTGAGAAATACGGCCTTTTATTCAGCGGCCACCACAGCGGCGAGCATACATACTCGCGCCATGGCCGATGCTTCGGCGATTACCTGCAGCAGGCACAGCAATACCACGTACCCGGGGTCGATGCGATCTGGCGTCAGATTTTCCCCGGCCGAAGCGCCAACTATGTCAGTCTTGCATCATCGTCAGCCTGGCTGAACGCAAAGCCTTGCGCGCTGACCGAAAGCTACAGTGTTTACGGTGCGGGTCTCACGCTGCAGCAGATGAAGTGGATCGCCGCCTACCAGTTGGTGCGCGGTGTCAACCACATCGCGGTCATGCCGTCGGTGCTCAGCACTCAGGGCGCGCGGCGTATCGGAGCGGGCCAGGACTTCTCACCGCGCGAGCCAAGATGGCTCGATATAGATCTGCTGACCGACTTTGTGAGCAAAGTGGCCAAATTCACATTGAGCGGTAAGCCGCGTCCCACAGTGGCAGTGCTCTATCGTGGTGAACTGGTTGATGATCGGCAGGCAAAAACTTTTGACCGCGAGCATGAGGAGCTCTGTGACCGGATCGGTGATGGTCTGTGCGCGTTTGCGTTCGTCGATGCCGGGAAGCTCAAACGGCTGCGCGATCTTCAAGCGGTGGCACATCATGTGGATGCGCCACTGAACGTGGAAGAACGCAAGGCAATGCGTGCAAGCGGCCTCAAAGTGATCGACGCCAAGACGTCGACTGATTACAGCAAATTCAGCCTGCTTTCTAATGTATCATCCGTGCGCGGCGTGCGTGTGCTCCCGCTAACCAATGGCGGCCTGCTGTTATTCAATCAGCGTGCTCGCCCGGTGCGTCTGTCGTTTGACTGGCCAAAGCCGTTGCGTGAGGTAGTGGTGGACGACCCCCTGTCACGCAATATCTACCCATTAATGCGTGACGAGCAGCGTGTCACGGTGCGTCTTGGGCCATACGAAATGCGCGCCTTTGAGCGTGGGCGCGAAAATTGTCGATCCTGGCGACCTGCAGGGTCACAGATAATTGAGACCGACTGGACGGTCATCGAGGTCGAACGTTTCGTCATTGAAGACGAGGTCCGTATCCACAGGCTTGACGACGAGGCGCGACCGACTGTACTTGGGGACTACGTTGCATCGCGCCCGGATTTCAGCGGATCATTGGAATATGAAACGACGCTGCAGATCGCACATCGCGACGACGAAAGACTCGTGATTGATCTCGGCAAGGTGTATGAGGCAGCGGAGCTATTCGTCAACGGTGAGTCGGTCGGCCGTCGCGCATGGGGACCCTATCGCTTTGATGTGACCGATGAATGGCGCGACGGTGAAAATAACGTCGTCGTGCGCGTGACCAACACGCTCGCGCCTCAGTGGCTGCGCGATGACGTGATGAAACGCGACTTTGAGCAGTGGCCCAATGCATATCTAACCATGGTGCATCGCTATCTGCCACAATCAAAACGCGGCGGGTTGATTGGGCCCGTTCGATTACGACGGTATCGGTCGTAACACCATGCCTTGTCCCATGTAAAGCCGTGACCAGCGGTCGCGGTCTTCGGCTAAGCAATACTTAATCAGATTTACTAGTTACATGAATATCGTTCCGCGACACTGGTCGCGGCTTTGCAGTTAGATTGCCCGAATTCCCTCACGAATAAATGCCCCTTCCAGCGCGGCAACCGTTATGCCGCTATGAGCGCTCATTGCCGCAGCAACGCCCGCCGCGGTTCCCAGGTACATGCACGTTGTCATGACCCTTGCCGATCCATGGGCAATTCGTTCCGCGCTGATGCAGCGGCCGGCAACCAGAATCTGATCAATGTGCAACGGCAGAAGACAACCATACGGGATGTCATACCAGTCACCGCGCCGCGGGCGCCCTTCCCAGATTTCCTCAGCGGTATACGGAATGGTGCGTCCCGGCGGCGAGTCGTGCAGATCCATAAAAAAACACGCTTCAGCAATGCCATCTTCAAATTTGCTTCCAGAGCGAACATCGCCCTCCGTCAGGGTATAGTACCCGACAATTCGACGGGATTCGCGCACGCCAAGCACATCTGCCATCTTACGAATGCGACACGCTTCATATCCCGGCAGATACTCGCGGAAAAATGACACCAGTTGAAGAACCGCGATATTGCATTGAGCCAACGTCCTGCTGACCTGCCACGGGTCCAGCGGGTTGACTCGCTCGAATTCCCAACTGGTGACGTCGAGATTATTCGTACGCGTGTTGTAAGGAAACGTCTCGGCCTGCGGCTGAAATAGATTTTCCGGTGGTGTGATGCGCCCATCTTCATGAGCCTGGCGAATCCACTTCAGCAACTGTTCATCACTCGGCCGTTCCTGTCGCGCCCGCTCATGATCGATCCCTTCAAACCATGCCCGAAAATTACAGTGTTGAATACGTCCGTCATCCGGATCGCCTATGACGAACTCACAGCCGGCCGTCGCGGCAATGTCCGCGTCCGCGGTTGCATCGATCACCACCTGTGCTTCGATGACTGTACGCCCTGCCTTGTTGACTACTTCGACGCCTGTCACGCTATTGTCTTTTACGATCGCTCGATGACAGATCGTCAAGAGCAGAACCTCGACGCGGGCTTCGGCCAACATCTGCATGGCCATCATCTTTGAAAATTCGGTGTCGATGTTGGGTCGGCCGGGTTCAACATGGTATCTTTCCTCGTAGTTAAACCGCACCACGCCCAATGCGGCTAAGCGTTGGATCATTTCGTCAAAGATCGGGCCACCTTGCGAGTCGCACCAATTGATGACCCCCGCGCCAGTGTGCATCCCACCGAAATAACCTAGCCGTTCGATAATCAACGTTCTCGCGCCACTTCGCGCTGCGGCAATAGCCGCTCCCAAACCGGCCGGTCCGCCGCCACAGACGATTACGTCGTACTTCCTTAGTGGTGTTTCAGTCATTCTGCCATTGGCGTCTTATATGCGACGTGCGGTGAAAGCCGATGCCCGAGCAGTATGGCCCCGACTATGCCAGTATTTACAGCCACTCTTTGAAACACAAGATTTTAATTTTCAATGAGTTACGAGCCATGTGATTCCGTGCCGAAACCCCAATATCCTAATTCACAAAAAAGTATATAAATAAAACTTTTCTATTCAAGGGCTGGCTCTTGTTGCTTTCGCTTCTTTCTTCGAATTTCTGAACTGGATCGCTGCTACTTGTGATCACTGCCGATTAGCGCGCGGTTTTTTGCGCGTCAATGGGGTTGGTGTCGTCTACGTATCCGGCGTAGTGGGCGTCCGTCGCGTTGAAGTTATTTTCCACTGGGTACAGGCGCGGTAGTCTTCCCAGACAACAGACGCATTCCAAGGACGGCAGTCCCCTCTACGTCGTGGGGCTGATCGATCAGTGTGATCAGCCGGTTTGCGGCCACATTACCCAGCTCAAGATAATCACCGGTCATGCGCGTGAATATCGGCTGTTTGCCTCGTGTCTTGACTTCAGGGCCAATCGTGATGACTGACAGGTCTTGCGGCACGGCCAGTTTGCGCTGTTCCGCAAATCTTGTCGCCCTGCCCGCTAATTCGTCGGAACCGCAGATCAACGCGGTTACATCCAACTGGCCACTGATATGGGTACCGAGATATTGAATCGACGCGTCATCATCCCGCAGAGCCGCCAGCCGAGCGCCGTCAATGATTGCGGTGTCACGCGAAGTGGTATCTGATTCCAGCAGCAATCCGATCTGACGATGGCCGGTATCCAACAAATGCGCCGCCGCTTCGAAGCCTGCTCGAAGGTTGTCCATTCGCACGCCTTTGATGCGCGGCCGAATCGCGTCGTGCTCCAGCCAGACCACGGGCAATTGACCAGCAACCAGCAACACCTGGTCCAGCGGCAATTGCTCGTCCAACAAAATAATGCCGTCCAGTTCGTGCGGTTTGATCAGTCCAAGCATCTGCTCAGTTACGTCCGCCGCGGTAAAGCTGGTTGAGATTGGGTCGTAAGTAAGCTCTCTTAACTCAAACGGTGACGTTCTAAAAACGGACTTGATGCCGCGCAATGTGATTTTGGGCCGCGTGTGAGAGATTCTCGTCCGGTTCGATACCAGCAGGCCGATTCTTCCTCGCCTTGGTGAACTGATCTGCTCAGAAACAAACCGGCCTTTTCCTCTGGTGGCCCAGACCAGCCCCTGTTTTTGCAGTAATCGAAGGGCCTTGTTAATCGTTGAACGGCAGACGCCAAAGCGGTTGGCCAAAGCCAGTTCCGTATCAATGCGCTCGCCGGGTTTCCATCTGCCGGCGAGCATCTGATCGCGCAGCGTGGCAGCGATGGACCGTACCCCTGGCGCGGGTTGGATTGCGCCAGCCGATTTGGAATGACGACGCGGGCGAGCCATAAGTTACAAGTGTATACAATTGGCCCGGCTACCACACCATGGCGCGCTGCAGCCTGTTGGTGGCGTGCCCGGCCAACGGACCACGGCGCAGGGTGTAGACGGGCAATTGTCGTGAGCAGGCAAATCGCCAGCCGAGCCACGGGCCGGCCACTTCCCCCATGCCGCGACTGATGGCGCATAGCTTGCCGCCCTGGCGCAGCAGGCCGCTGCTCATGGAAAGTGGTAAGTCCGAATGGTTGATCATCGCGAGTCCGCCGGGCAACCGGATCTGGCCGCCATGCGTGTGTCCGGAAAGCATCAGGTCGACTGACATGTCAGCCGCGATGTGGAACCAGTCCGGGTAATGACAGAGTAGCAGGCGCATTAATGGCGACCCGGTGCGAACCGGTATGCTCGTCGCAAACTCGACGCTGTCCGGCACCTTTCCCCGATCGCAATGGATGCCGATCACTTCCAGCGGCAGATTTTCGATGACTCTCGATTCGTTGTTCAGCCAGGTGATATTCGCGTCGGCCAAACCATCGCGAAGTTCCTGCGTGTCATGATTGCCGAAGGTGCCGAACACACCCAGACGCGGCTGCATGCGTTTGAGCATCGCACCCACCACCGGGATGGCAGCCGGCTCGTCACCGGCGTCATTCATATAGTCGCCGGTCAGGCAGATCAGATCGATCCGTCGATTGACAAGACGTTCGTACAAGCGTTCCAGATAATGTGGTTGGCGCGTGACGTGCAGATCACTCAGATGGGCGATACGCATCCCCTCCAGTTCCGGCGGCAGCGTCTGTAATGTCAGCAGGTAGTCATCAATCATGGCGGCCGGTCTCAGCTTACTCACCCCCTGAAGCCCCCCGCCCCGATTTTGCTGCAAGGCGACTATGATAGCCGCAAATCGTGATCAGATAATTGCCTGCGCTTTTCGATAAGCTTCACAATCCGCCCCTTTTGGGGGTAAAATCCCCAATTGGCGTCAGAATCTGGGTTTGGTTATAATTCGGGACTTGAAATTGACCGTCGCCCGCGGCGAACCGTGGGCTCTAAACCCATGACGGAGGATTAAGTTATGGCAGAATTCACACAGTTCAATGCCGGCCCGCGGCAGAGCCCGATCAAGAAAGCCAGCACCGGCGTTTCGTTTGTTGACTACCGCGATGTTGAAACGCTTCGCCGTCTGATGACGCCGAACGGCAAGATTCAGGGGCGCAAGCGCACCGGTCTGTCAGCCCGCGATCAGCGTATCGTGGCTCAGGCGATCAAACGTGCCCGCTACATGGGGCTGCTGCCGTTCACGTCAGCCACGCTGTAAAGCGATTTCGTTTTACAACCCAAGCGTTCTGCGTAGTTTTTCACCATTTATAGCCGCGAGGCGACACCTCGCTGGTCTGTTTCTCATAACTATGATTCAGCGCCATGCGCGTCTGGCGTAGAGTCACACAACAACGAAACTCACCTGCGACGTGGCCACGTCGCGGCTATCAAATTGAACTGAAGTACCGACCAATTAAGTGGTTTCTGTCTACTTCATTGTGAAGTATGGTCAGATCACCGCGAGCGTTCGCGCGCAATCAGATGCATGTTGCCGTGGATGAATTCATCCTCGGCAACGTGAATCTGTAAATGGGCGCCGCCGAAATGCTCAAACGAATCGGCAACGTTCTCCAGCGTACGAATACGGCGCCAGCCAATGTCGCCGCCACCGCCGAAGTGACGATCGGACCGGGCCATATGTCGAAGCTGCTCGTATGCTACCCACCGACGAATATATGACACCATTGGTGCGGTGCGAATCGATACAGCAGCAATCACACGCTGCGCTTGCCCGTCGGTTGCCTGTTCGGGCTTGTTGCCTTCCACTTCAACACTTTGTGTTGCGCACGCGCGATAGTCTATTTCGCGCGTACAGATGAGGTATTTGTCCCTCACGCGTCCCCAAGTCAGCTCGATCGAGCGCAGTGCGTCTTCCTGCCCTCGCGCGGCCAGCGACGGGCCAATGTTCGCAGTGCGGTAGATGCCCGTTTCATGCTTAACTGCTCGCACTTGGATCGGCTCGACTTTTTCTGTGTATGGCGGACGCTCTTCCTCGGTCAGCGCGGTTGCATTGGCAAGGTTCGTGAAAATCACATCCAGATCATCGGCCAGGCTGGGATCAGACATACGGAACATGATGCCAAGGCTCGGCATTTCCGGACGTTGCCCCGGGCGCATCATTTCCGGCACCTCTTCCGCGTTGACGAAGATGGTTACAGGCGACTGAATGCGCCTCAGAATATCGCCATGCAGCTTGTGCGGGGCGATGTACCGATCAACCGGATGGGCCTGATTCGCATCAACAGATTCCAGGTGAAACGTCACCGCGGCCATCGCGGTCCTCGGCAGAGTGGCCATGGGATCGCCCGGTGGTCGGTTCGCGCGGCGAATCCATTGTGACAGTTGCGGCGACCGCCCCCGATAAGAAGCAACGACGCCACGATCATCCATGTTCAGCCACGCCACATGCGTTTGCGACACGTCCGGCTGAACATACGCAAAAGCCAGCGGCTCACCTGACACTTTCGCATAAGCCTGCCTGAACTCGATTGTATTCGCCAGCGACGCACCAATCGGCATCTGCGACACAATATGCTGCAGGTACTCCGTCTGAATGCTCGCGGACAGGAAAATCCATTGATCAGAAATCGCCACGCTCACACCATCGTCCGGCGTGATGTAAAAACGAAATCCATTGAGGTCGTCCGCGTGATGTTCGACCAGTTGCATATTGTCGACCAACTTCTGCGAATCCGGCGGGTCGACGCGCAACAGCAATACCAGTGAGGCCCCTTCGCCGGCATGTGATGCAACCAGGCAGGCGGCCTTACCCATGTAACGCTGAACCAGTTCCTGCTGGCTCATGCCCATGGCATATCGCAATCGGCGCCAGATGCCGGACCGGCTGTGACCGGGAAGAATGCGCACCAGCGTCGATGCCAGCGGATGGCCCGGGAAGCGTTTTTCCCAGTTAGCCGCGCCAGTCACACACAAGAAGACGGCGGTATCAGCCGGAACCATTTTGGCAAGGCCCATCGGCGTCAACGGAGCGGACGACTGAGCTTCGTGCGAATCCGGCGCGGGCTGCGTCTGCTGCGCAAACACCGATCCGGCAAACAACAAGCAGGACAGGACGGCGATCAGCCTCACCGAGTATCCTCCCGATACCCCGCTTGTGTGACACCGAACTGGCTGGCCAGATTATCGACGTCCAGCCAGCTTTGCGCGCCGTCAATCATGCGCGACACGGTTTGCGGATGCTCTTCAAAATCGCGCGTCAGATCGTTGACCACCGCGGTCAACGGGTGGCCGGCAAATGCGGTGCGCGTCCGAGACGATGACTGGTTTGGCGAGTGGACGAAGCGACTTGATTGCTCACCATCGTCCGGTTTCTGTTCCGGCTGATTGACGTACATCACCAAGGCGATCAATATCGCGGCCGCTACCCATCCACCGGAAAAGAACGCGCTCTTCCAGTTAATGTGCCCGAGCACACCGGTGCGTTCAGCTTCCGACTCCCATCGCTCCATGACGGTTGAGACAAATGCCTGAGCCTCTTCCTGAACCTTGCGGTCTTTCTCATCAACAGGTGGATCGACCATCAGGTCCAGCCACTGCGATTCGAGGGCGAAGTCTTCTTTAAGATGTGGATCTTCCGCGAGCCGACGTTCAAACTCAGCACGCTGCGAGTCGCTTAGTTCGCCGTCGTGGTACAGGTTGCGTAGATATTCCATTGACTGGCTGTTCATTGATCGATTACCTCCCTTTGAGGCTCGAGTATTTCCCGCAGCGCGGCTCGCGCCCGGTGCAGATGGCTCTTAACGGTTCCTTCCGGCATCTTCATCACCTTGGCGATTTCCTGTATCGGTAACTGTTGCTGATGAAACAAAACAATTGCGGTTCGCTGCGGGTCAGAAAGTTTCTCCAATGCCTTGCCGAGCAGTTCTCTGGCTCGTTCCTGGCGATCAGTCAATTCAACCAGTGCGGCCGGGTCCGCTTCGTTGGACGCCATGTAACTGAATTCGCCAGATTTGACCCGATTGTCTGCCCGACGCAGATGGTTCAGCCAGGTCCGCCGAGCAATCGTGAGCAACCAGGTTTTCATCGGGTACTTCGGATCGTAACGATCGGCGTACCGCAACATTTTCAGAAAAGTCTCCTGTGCGACATCGTCTGCCACCGCTGGGCGCCGGCTCAATTTCAGCAAAAACGATCGGACCACACCCTGATACCGCAGGATGAGCAGCTGGGCCGCATCCCTGTCGCCATCAGCAGTACGGCGCGCAAGCTCTGCATCATCCAGATCTTGCGGCTGGCTACCGTCGTTTCCGCCGGCCAAACTCAGCGGCTTGTCACCCATAAATACGCTTTATCCAAAGCACTGGTTGCAGCAAATCGCGACAAAGTCGCACGACCGCATATATTACGTTCTTTGTCCCTTGATCGTTCGTCCCCGGGGGCCACGTTGCCGAGAAGGCCGTAATTCACCAGAATGACGCCCAATGCATGAACGTTGGCGACATCAACTGCTTAGCTTCTGGGCCCATTGGATCAGCCATCGACCACGCGCGATCGTAGCAGTATCCATTGTAATTGCAATTGGTTGTGTCGCACTTTCGGCTGCCGAACTGCAGTTCAAATCGAACCGGAACGACCTGATTTCGCCGGATCTGCCGTGGAACAAGCGATTCATCGACTGGCAGGACAGCTTCCCGGGATCGCATGATCTGGTGATCGTGGTGGATACCCTGCCCACCGGGCCCAGTAACCTGGAGACCGAAACCCCAAATGGGAGGCAGAATCCGGCGTTCGAAATTGTCGACAAGCTTGGGCTTGCCCTTCAGTCTGACCCGCTGGTCGAACACGTGGTCTGGGGATTCGATTCAAGCCAGTTCAGCCCAAAGTGCATTCGCATGCTGCCGATGGAGGAATTCGACCTCCAACTATCGCAGTTGAACGAAGCAAAAATTATTCTGGAAAACGACAGCCTGGCCGCGATGTTCAAGTCAACCATGCGAGCCATGCGCCAACAGAATAACCAAGCGCCACCCAGCGCAAACAACAACGAACAGAACGCCGAGACTGTCGAGCAAATCGAGAGACTGGGTAAGCTCGTACACGCGATTGGTGATGCACTTGAAACGCCAATCGATCAGCCGATTCAGTTGCAATCGGCCATGGAAGCGCAAAGCAACCAGCCCGAGTGGCAATACCTGCAAAGTGACAACGGCCGTTTACTGTTTATCCGTATCACGCCGCATCCGGTCGAAGGGGAACTTAATGCGCTTGAGCCGGCCATCGTGTCCATTCGTAAAACCATTACCGATATCAGCGCTCAATATCCCACCTACGAAGTCGGCTTAACAGGTATTGAAGTCGTCGAAGCAGACGAAACGACCGCTGCCACGATCGACAGTACCAAGTCGTCGATCATCGCTTTTGTGTTTATCACTCTGTTGCTGTTTACAGCGTTTCATTCCGTTCGCGGGCCGACGCTGGCCATGGCCGCCCTGCTGATCGGCGTAGCCTGGTCCTTCGGCTTTGTCACCCTGGCGGTCGGGCATCTGCAGGTTCTTTCCGTCGTGTTCACCGTCATCCTGCTGGGACTCGGTATTGCGTATGGTATTCATCTGGCGTCAAGCTTTGAGCTGGCGCGTCACAATCACGACGACACCGAGGAAGGGTTCGCCCAAACGTTACAACATAGTTTTCAGGTGACCGGCCCGGGCATTATCACCGGCGCGATCACCACGGCCGGCGCGTTTCTGACCACGGTCTTTACCGATTTTACCGGTATGGCGGAGATGGGACTGATCGCCTCGGCCGGCGTGATTCTCTGCCTGATCGCCATGTTCACGATGTTTCCCGCGCTGCTGCGTATCTACAAATCGCGGCATAAACACTTCGTGCCAATGGATTCGCGCAAGCTGCATTTCTTTGAAGAACGTTGGATTCTGCCGTTTTCCAATCACCCGTACCTTACGCTCGGCTGCGCGCTGGTCCTCACCCTTGCGTCCGGCTGGTGGGTCGGCACATCCATGCAGTTCGACTACGACCTGATGAAACTCCAGCCCACGCACGCGCCCGGCGTCGAGTGGGCCCAGCGCATCGTCACCGACGGCGGGAACAGTATTTATTTTGGTGTCAGCCTGTCAGACAGCCTTGAAGAAGCCCGCCAGAAGGCCCAACAGTTCCGGGATCAGCCGACCATCGACACGCAGCTCGGCGGCGTCGGACTGCTCTTTCCGCTTAACGAAGAGACAAAGCTCCAACGGCTTACATCAGTACGCAAGCGGCTACAGCCAAGTCTCGACAAAGCTCTGAGTGATTCGCCGCCGGCTGACGAACCCAATAACCTGATCGCCCAGCTTGGCGGGATTCAGTTTGCCCTTCAGGCTGCGATGTTCACCAGCCTGCCGGATGAAGTGCGAGCCGCCATGCTGCGTGCATCGGACGAACTGGCGCGCGTGAGCCGCATCAGTTCAACACTGGACGATGACGGGCGTGCACGTCGCTTGGTCAGGCTGGACCAGGCTTATCGCGACTTTCGCCAAAGCGTGGTCCAGCGTGTCGTGGCGACGACGGACACGACGCCCCTGAATTTTCAGGACGTACCCGATGAGGTGTTGCGGTCTTATCGCGACGACAAAGGCAGGCTCGCCATGGAGGTGACGCCGATCCTTTCGAACGGGACCAGTCCGTTGGCCCCGTCGGTTCTGCCTCGTTTTATCAGTGCGATGGAGACAGTCGACCCGAACGTTACCGGCGTGGTCGTGCAGGTGTACGAGTCCGGCACGCTGATCAAGGAAGCCTACATGCGTGCCGGTGTATTCGCGCTGGTGATTGTCTTTGTGCTCGTGCTGCTGGACTTTCGCAACTTTCATGACGCGGTGTTGAGCCTTGTCCCCGTGGCGGTTGGCTTCACGCTGACGTTCGCGGTGATGCGCGCGCTTGGGATGAGTATTAACCCGGCGAATATCATGGTTCTGCCTTTGATGTTCGGCATTGGCGTTGACGACGGTGTCCATGTCATCCATCGCTACCGGCTAAACCCGCAGGACAATCCGCCTGGCCTGACGCGCGGAACCGGCAAAGGCATCACCATCACCACACTGACGACCGTAATCGGGTTTGCCTCGCTGATGCTTGCGGATCATCAGGGCATCAAGAGCCTTGGGTTTGTCCTGAGTACCGGGATCGCGCTAACAATGATCTCATGCTGGGTCATCATGCCTGCGTGGCTGGCAGTCAGACGGAACTGGCAGAACAGCAAGCAGAAAAACTGAACACTCGTTTTGCGTGGCCATTCCGCTCGTTAGCGATCTTCTTTGACGAGGTGCGCCAACGACACATCCAGCGCCTTGGCCAGCTTGCCCATGTTGTCGATCGCGATGTTACGCTCACCCCGCTCAACGGAGCCGACATAATTGCGGTGCAAACCTGCTTTTGCAGCAAGTGCTTCCTGTGACAGGCCGACCTTCTGCCGCGCTTTGCGCAGGCGCTGCGCAAAATTCATACGGGCGGGTGATGGCTTGGACTTACGAGCCATAAGGCCCGCGATCATGGCCGTTTGACTACTATAAGTCTACACACTATAAGTGTTATTCAGCAAAGAATAGTCAGCAACTCGGTTTTTGATTTATTGAAATATGGGCGGGCAGAATACCTGTACTCAGGGGGGGG